>Ga0207866_1000040_pt1 | contig 195554 bp, 164 predicted proteins | sample HigsolmetaAR203D_FD_184835 | JGI IMG/M metagenome (GOLD analysis project Ga0207866, IMG submission 184835) | Ionic liquid and high solid enriched microbial communities from the Joint BioEnergy Institute, USA - AR20-3-D (SPAdes) (version 2) ... | reverse complement strand
ATACTAGTACAAATGTATATATATTATGTAAATAAAATTCGAAACAATAAATCCATCTTCAATACTTTACCCCTCTTCACTGCATCTATATACACAAAGCAAAGGCTATACAGTGATTCTATATTAATTATACATTGAATAATGTTTTAACATTTAAATTTTATTTTCCCTGCACATTGCATTAATAATTATCATTTTATCCACTTGCTCGATGCAACTACGACATCCAGATATATTTATTTCATCACATCCTCAAGCAACAAACAATTTCCCACCTTGCCGCTCGATTCCAATTTGGCATATTTTGTATCCCCTTAAAGCAACTGCTACAAACGTTGAAGTCTTTAAACTCTTAATATAAAACCGTAGATTGCTTCCCCGATCAATTTCGATATTACCCTAATCTAAAATTTGAGTACAATATCATCAGGAACATGTACTCTATTAGGATCATCTTTTAGTTTCAATCGCTACGAAACAAAGCAAGTGCTTGCTTAATCTTATAGACATTGGGCTGCTTTAGTTAGTTAGTTTTAGTTATTAAACAGGTATTTGCTCATTACCAACGTTATTCACTAACATAGCACTACGTCATTTTCCCTCATCGCATGAGCATTAAAAAGTAAAAGACATTTCTTAGATAAAAAACCTCCTTAATATCTCATCTAAAGAAAGCAAGTCGAGGCGTAATAAAAATGAATATATTATTTACAATGTCAGTACAAAAAATAAACGCGATAAAAACACCATCTCAAGAGTTCTTAAAAATCTTTCTTAACGCCTTCTAATATTGTTACTACGCGAAGGCTCTGGTCTTCTCATCTCCGGCCTGCGTTCACGCAATTCACTTCCTCCTTCCACACGCACACCACGGCTTCTGCCACCTCCAAAGCGGCGAGGATAATAAGAAAGCGTAACCATGAAAAACTGCCTTAAACCGTTAGAAACAGTAGTACTTAGGTTGTTGACCCCTGCCGTTGTTACAATGTTTTTATTCTGTTTTAGAATATCCATGGCAGAGAATTTTACTTCGGCTTGTTTGGTTGACAAAAAGCGGTAGGTAACAAAGGCATTCCAGAGTGTAGAAGATTGTCCTGTAGTACTATTCTTTACATAGTCAATCGAGTTACTTATGGTAAGATCTTTAATAGGATTGAGGTTAATATTAGCATTGGTAATATAGTTAACGGCTTTCAGAGAGCGCAGGTTATTACCTGTTTGTACACTACTGTTGGTACTGATAGTTTGAGACAGGTCAATTGTACCATAGTCCCCCAATGTATAGAATACACCAATATTATTACGAATATTATTTGCCTTACTAACGGTATAAATAGCATCTACATAGTTAGGAGAAGTAGTATTGGAAATGTTGAAAGCATAACTAAACTGTAGTACTTTGTTATTCTTCAGTTTAATAGAAGTTCTAGCATTCAATCCCCCACTATATACACGACGGCCGCTCATATTAATAAGATAAGTAGTTCTGCGACCGCTATTGTCGTAATAACTACTATCCGTAATAGCATTATCAATACTATTCATACCGGCGTTGACTGTTAAGTGATAATCGGCCTTGCGAGCAGACTGTTCGCGGCGATAGTTGAAAGTGAAGTCCAGCGCATTCGTTTGGTATGGCCTTAAGTTAGGATTACCGAGATTGATGGCATAAGTATTGACACTACTATCGATAATAGGGCGCAACTGATCAATGGAAGGAATACCGGAAGATCTATTTCCCGACAAATTCATCTCAACAGTATATCGGTTAAATCTCTGATAGTTGTACGAAACGGAAGCCGATGGTGTAAAGAAGCGGAAAGAACGGTCCAAGTTTCGATAAATAATATCTGACTCCGTTTTTTCAGAAAGGAACTGTCCCTGAATATTTGCGGCCAGATTGATATACCGCTGAAAACGATCGGACAATCGCTTAGTAAGATTCTTGGATAGACGCAAAGCCGGTCTATCAACCACCCTAACTACCTGCAGATAGTTAGTCAAAGAATCATTTGCAATATATGTTGAGGATAAGGAATCATAGTCGCTTACATTTTTAGAGTCGTTGGAGCGAGAGAAACTAATATTATTAGTCACAACCATATTAATACCCCACAAGTTAAAGTTTCCAAACAGCAAACGTTTCAGGGCGTTGTAATTAGCTCCAAGACTGGTGGTAAAGCTTGAAGAATTATTAAGGTTAAGCCTGTTGAAATATCTATTCTGGGAAGGATCTTCGAAAGACACAAAGTCAGTAATCGTATTACTTTCTCCTTTTGATTCGCTGTAGGATAAGTTATAATTCAGACCGAAGCTACGCAGATTTCGGTCATCATCATCCTTATTACGAAACGAAGTTGAAAAGTTGAGGCTGTTGCTGCTACTATTTGCCTGAGTAGCCGAAGCACTACGGCTCACCAAACCTGCATCCTCTTCCGATTTGGAAGATAGGCTTCTGGAGGTTCGGTCATTCTCAGAAGCATTAAAACTCGCACTGATGTTCAAATCCTTCTCTGCATCACGTTTATTATATCCCACATTCGCTCTATGACTAGAACCGCGTGAGTTACTTTCCTGCTCAGATTCCTGCAAAAACACTCTCGAGCTAGCGCTATTTCTGGAATCTGTATTAGAAGTAACAAAATTGTTATTAGTTCTGAAATTATAGCTGGCCGTCAAAAGATTACTAAACCTGCTATTGGCATCATCCATAAAGTTGTATTGCATGTTCCCACCCAGCGTTAGCACTTTGTTGATACCGGCACTTCCGAAATTTGCCACATAACGGTTGTTAGGATTATAATTTCTATAAGTGCTCTGTCGGAACATTTCCTGCATCTCTGCGGTCTTATTAATATTATTGATACTCCCTGCCAATCCCCCACGCAGCTTATTGGTATACCCTAATACCGATGCATCAGCCTCATACCTTCTGTCCGTACCGATACCCGCTCCGGCTTTCCCAAAATAGCCTTTTCGTTTATCTGCGCGCAGTTTAATATTCATTGTAAGGAGAGAGTCTGCCGGGTTATCATCAAAATTATCCTTCGAGTAATCTTCTTCACGGTATACCTGTATTTTGTCAATGGCGTTTTTAGGTAGATTTTGTGTAGCTAAGGCCGGATCATTACCAAAAAATGGTTTACCGTCTACATATACATTATTCACCACTTTTCCATTTACGGTAATCGTACCGTCGCCCCACATAGTAATACCGGGCACACGCCGCAACATATCTTCCACTACTGCATTGGAATCGAGCTTAAAAGCACCCGGATTAATCTCTAAGGTATCCCCATTCATGGTAATAGGAATGACGGCTTTAACTACCACTTCTTCCATTTCGCCTTGACGTCGGGACAACAGCACATTTTTTAAGTCGTAATTTTTATTAGCACTGTCCAACGTAATCTTCTTAGAAAGCGTATTATAACCGGTAAAAGAAAAATTCAGATACAAAGGTGTTAATAATGGCAGATCAGTGAAATGAAATGCTCCATCATCGCCAGTAATCTTATAATTCAGCAGCGTTGAGTCAGGTGCTTTGTACAAAGTAATGGTTACCGCCTGTAATGCATAATCATCTGCCGAATCCTTCACAATACCCATAATAGAACCTATCTGCGTAGTGTCCTTTTGCGCATGCAACCATGTAGGTATTATCACAAACATGAAAGCTACCAGTAGTACTCGCATCATCCAATTTTATTTTTAAGTTTTAACTGAATGATGACAGGGTTATCCGTACGATCACCTTTGTCAAAATATTCTTTTATCTCGGGAGTGTATTGGGGAGAGCGACGCTGAGTATTGTCCCTCGTTTGAAACATAGTGGATGAGGAGATACTGGTGTATAAATACTCGTTATCACAGTACTGAATACCATTTTGTAATAAAGGCAGATAGGCAGTGCTACTGTCAGTACTTACGCGCCCCATATTGTAAAAGCGCTTTGTACCCTCATCATACATGAAATGCTTTTCTCTGTAGCTCTTGTTATAATCGAGCGAAAAGAACAAATAATTCCCCATTTTATATACGTTTCGTAACTCCCAGACCAAGCTTCCGTTTTTGTATTTATACTCATCGAAATCATTCTTAGAACGAAAAGGCATTTCAAAAAATGATTTGGGCAATGAGTTTTCTAACGGTAATATGAACTTATACAGAAGACTCACAGAGTCCTTTGTCAGTGTATAGATGCTGTAATCATACGGACGCGTAAACAACAACATCTCGTTGTCTTCTACAGGAAAAAAAGAAATCTTTCCTGGGTTATAATAGATGGCTCCGCTTTTTTTATTGTAAGGGAAATATTGTTTAATAGTTTTAGTGCCATCATATATTTTCAATTCATAATCAGTATCCTCGTTCCACCGTCTGTTGGCATAAATAAAGCTGTAAGCCCACCAGTTATCAAAAATGGTTGGGGTTACGAGAGCCAAACTAAAATCTTTAATAACCTCTACTTTTTCTTTATGGATATCACTCAAATCATAGTAACCCGACCAGGTATAACGTGCAAAGGATTTATTCGTGGGATCGGACATCATTTTTTCCACCTCGGCCCGGGAAAAATTGAAATGCTTATTAAAGCCGGAGATGAAAAGTGCATTCCGCTTTCTATCAAGCTGAATGGTTTTGATGATACATTTATGAGGACGAAATTTTTTTACAAATTTTCCATTTTTATCAAAAAAATAGATAGAGTTAGTGTCGGTGTCCCATATAATAAAATACGCATCCGAGACGATCAGTTCGCGTATACGACCAAAAAGACTTTTTTTGGTAGTCTGCAGTGGAATATATTTTACTTCCTCAAACATTTTTGAAGCCGAAGCTCCTTGTGCAAATGAGGGCTGAAAATATAATTCCTTACCGTTCTGGCTGGCAGCTGAAATATATAAAAACAGGCAAAAAATCGCTATCCATTTTCCCATATCCTTGCTTTGACGTTCAAAAATTAGGTTTTTTGTTGAAAAAACCTATAAAAAATCAGTATACTCCCTCTTACTAAAAATAAATATGGCCTGCTGTAAAAACAGCAGGCCTTTAATTGACTGCCAGAATAGGAAAAAGTTTAATGCTTACCGTTAAAAGAATAGCTTAAGGTAAGTCCGTAAGTGCGTGGATCTCCCAACACACCAGCATAATGTCCGGCGTTTCCTCCTGCGGGCAACAACTGCTCGAAGTAATCTTTGTTCAGCAGATTGCGTGCCCATACAAAGGCCGACAGTCCGCGTGTGGCTTTAAAGCCCAGCCGTGCATTTACGATGGCGTAACCCGGAACATTTAAAAACGCTGATGGAGAAGGACTAGAAGAAAAAGAGGAACGAGCAAAGACATCAGCGCCTATAAAGAACCTATTGGGGCGCCCAAACAATGCTGAGGGTGTAGAATATTCACCGCCGGCTGAGCCAGCCCATTTTGAAATACCAGGTAGCGGACCACCTGAAACATCTTTGAATGCCACTTGAACACCTTCTTCATTGGTGGCTCCAGTCTCCTCAAGTGGTAAAGGAGCATTGATAAATTTCACATATTTCCCTTCGGAATAGGTAAGGGCTCCGTAAAAATTAAAATGATGATTGAGCCTATAAGAAGCATCAGCCTCAATACCTCTTATACGTACTTTATTTGCATTTGCAATATAGCCTCTATTAACACCTAATTCAGGCGACTGTACATTGGTCTGATAATCTTTAATATTAGAGTTATATGCAGATATATTGAACGTTAGATCTGCTGTAGGCTGTGTTTTAATACCTATTTCAAAATGCTTAGTGTACTCTGGCTTAATGACAGCTAAATCGGTTGCTGGCTGACCGTTGATAGTAGGTAAGCCTGCCACGTTTACCCCCACCGGCTTATAAGCTGTAGCAAAGGTTCCGTAGGCATTGATTTTAGTAGAAGGACGATATGCAAGCGTAACATTGTAAGTAACGTTGCGTTCATAGGCGTCCGATTCATAGTACTGACTGGTATACACACTATTCTTTAAAGCGAGCAGCGCAGGATCGTCTGTCTGCAAACCTCCATAAGCTTTACGATCATATACTACCACTTTTTCATCGTAGTTAAGGCGGATACCGGGTTGCAAATGCAGGTGCTTAATAAGCTCCCAATCTACGTTGGCAAATACCGCCGCACTTTTGGAGCGAATGGAAGAATTGGTGTTTATACCATAGCCATCAAACAAGCCAGGAGTCTTCCATAAATCGCTATTAGAACTTTGAGAGAATCGCCATTGATCTCTACCCGACTCTTCGGTACCGGTTATTTTTACCTGTTGTCCTAGATAAAATAAACCAATCACACCACTCAAGCGATCTGATAATTCCCCAGCATATCTTATTTCCTGCGAGATATTTTTATGCTTGGCTGGGTTTTGCGATTTAGCCAATGCTTGAAGGCCCGTAAAGTCGCGGTCGTTGGAGGGTTCCCAAATCCAGTATCTCCATGCGGTAGTGGCTGTAAGTGTTCCGGGGCCAATTTTACTATCGATATTCAATGATGCGCCACCAATTTCATTTCCGGAGTTCCATGGAGTATCATGATCAATTACGCGCATAAAGGCATCGATCTTACCGTTCTTATTTATATTGGGTAATGTATAACCCAAATCGGCAATTATGGCATCAAATTGTCTATATGCCGGACGTTTTGTAGTTACTACACCGGCAACAACCTGAGCGTAGCCATCAGGCCTTTGCTTGTTGTACTCTCCGGCCAGCGTAACCGATGTATTGTCCGAAACATTATATAGGAATTGCGTTCTTAAACCCAGGTTATTGATGTCATTAGTGTATTTATCTGTGGCAATGTTATGAATGGTTCCATCTCGCTGGGTACCTGAGAACGAAACGCGTGCAGCAAGATTTCGAGTGAGAGGTCCAGTTACAGAAGCTTTGGCTTGTATAAAACCATAGTTACCATAACTTACTTCCAGGGTACCTCCAGGTACAAAGCTGGGCTTGCGAGAAGTAATGTTAATGGCACCCGAAGCTGTGTTTTTTCCAAATAGTGTTCCCTGTGGACCTCTCAAGACTTCAATTCGCTCGATATCTATCAAATCTAGGGTAGCAACGGCCGGTCTTGCATAATACACCCCATCGACATAGTAACCCACACCGGGATCTAAACCATCATTGGTAAGCCCGAAGGGAGAACCTATGCCGCGGATGTTAATACCCGTGTTTCTGGGATTGGAGGTATACATCTGCAAGGAAGGAACCATTTCTTTAACGCGTGTGATGTTGAAAGCTCCAGCTTCATCAATTTGTTTACCACTTACTACCGAAACTGCAATCGGTACTTCCTGCAGTAATTCGCGTCTTCTTCGAGAAGTGATTACTAAAGTATCTACTTGATACAAAATCTGAAGCCTTACAGTGAGGGTATCTTCCAACTCTCTAACTGATATATTTCTTGTAGTATAATTTACAGAAGATACGGTTATCGTAAAGGGAATTTTAGGAACAGACGATAAGGTAAATACGCCATTCGCATCGGTTTGTGTACCTTGAGTGGTTCCTTTGATCACTACACTGGCTCCTTCAATAGGATTATTGTTTTCATTAATTACTTTGCCTGTCAATTGAGCATGTAATACTCCGTACAAAAAACTTCCTAGCAGTAAAAACAGACTCTTCAAATGTTTAATTCGCATTGTTATATAGTTATTGATGATTCTTATTTTTTGGATCGTTTTATGACAAAGAAGCCCTGTACCGACCTCTTTCATCCGGTAAAATCTACAAAATCAGTAGACTAATAAACTAAATAAAAAGCTTAGTTATTCAGGAACACATACAACATCGCCATTCGTGTTTCCTATTCATAGGATAAAGCCTATTGCTTGCATGTTGAAATGAAGACATGATATTGAAATTTTGAGGGGCAAAAATAAAGAAATATTATTAGTCTACAAAATTAGTAGGATAATAATTTAAAAAATTTTTATAGGAATAAGGCTCGATAAATAGTAATAATACTCATAATGATCACCACTATGCCCACAACAAAAAACATTTTTCTTGCTGGCAGCTTGGAGGTAAGCATCGCAGAAAAAGGAGCCGTAATGATTCCTCCTATCAGCAGTCCTGCAACAATATTCCAGTGCTGAACACCGATGGTAAATATAAAAGTGATAGCACTCGTAACGGTAAGAATAAACTTGGCCACCGTAGAGCTTCCTACTACATATCGAGGGGTTCTTCCATTTTTCATTAAGGTACCGGTAACCAAAGGCCCCCAACCACCTCCTCCAAATGAATCAATAAAACCTCCTACAAAACCCAGCAACGAAACTTTTGAGGTTTTGTTCTTTTTGATTACTTCTTTTTTAGGTTTTAAAACATTCATGAGAATACGCACACCCAGATACAAAGTATAGGCCGCAATAAATGGTTTGATAATTACAGCATATTTTTCTCCCAGGTAAGTGAGCAATATGGCACCAATAACGGCACCAATAACCGCGGGAATAGCCAAAGCCTTAACCAATTTCTTATTGACGTTACCCAATTTGATATGACTGATACTTCCTGCTGCGGTAGTAAAAGACTCTGCAGAATGAATACTGGCGCTAACAACAGGCGGTGGAACATTCAGCATCAGCAATATAGTAGTGCATATGACTCCATAACCCATACCCATGGATCCTGCAACAATTTCGGCCAAAAAGCCGGTTAGCAGCATCCAGTAAAACATATGGTTATCCTTATTCAATGCTTGCAGAATGGGTAGCATCAAATCAAAAGAATACAAGGCATAGACGCTTAAAGCAATTAATAAGGCCACACCCATTATAATCAGGTACCAGTTGGTACTCTTTTGCGCTTTAGCCACAATTGCTGTAGAACTTACCACATCGGTAGCTACATTGTCATCCGATTCCAAGGCGTCCAATGCTTCCTGAGGCTTTGATACTAAAGAACGGGTTACATTATTTAAGACTTTCACCTTATGGTTAAGATCGCCAGATAATCGATTGCGTAGCTGCTGCATATTATCCAACACCTCGTCAATCTCTTCGGGAATTGCCTCATTTAGGGTTTCTTTCAGCCGCTTTGCAATTGTAGGAGATTTCCCGTTGGTGGATATGGCGATTTTCAAATTACCTTTCTTTACGATGGAGCCTAGATAAAAATCACAGAGCTCGGGCTTATCAGCAATGTTTATCAGCTTTCCGCAATCAGCCGCATCTTCTCGAATTTGAGCCGCAACATCCAGATCGTTTACAGCTGCAATTACCAAATCTGTTTGTTGTATATCCTCTTTAAGGTAAGGTCGCTGCTCTAGAACTATATTAGGGAATGATGCAGCAAACTCGCGTACCATAGGAGCAATATCGATAGCTACTAGTCTTATGCGCGTTGCGGGAGCATTTTGAAGAACTGCCTGTAACTTTTCAAGCGCTACATTTCCTCCACCGATAATTAGCAGATTTAATGTTTCCAGTTTTAAAAACACGGGAAAAAGGGTATTCTGCGAAGCACGATGCTCCGCTTGTTCTGCTTGTGCAGCAGGGGTATTTTCTTTTTCCCTATTCAATTATCAGCTGTGCTTTTTAGCTGTTTTTAGAATTTTATTTACCGAATCCTTATGTGAAAAATCTACCTTATTGGTAACTTCACTTTGGTTGTATACTAAAGAATTTGGAGGAACTGAAAATGTTATCCAGGCATTTCCACCGATAACACTGTCATGCCCGATAATTGTATCACCTCCCAAAATAGTAGCACCCGAGTAAATGATAACATTATCTTCGATGGTGGGATGACGTTTTACTTTCTTTTTACTCTTGGCTGAGTTAAGGGCTCCAATGGTAACACCTTGATAGATTTTTACATCATTACCAATAATAGTAGTTTCACCAATTACCACACCGGTGCCGTGATCGATAAAGAAATTCTCACCTATAGTAGCTCCGGGATGAATATCCACGCCGGTACGACTATGTGCATACTCCGTAAAAATTCTGGGCAATGCTCTTATACCCTGTTTCCATAGCTGATGAGAGATACGGTACACCGCTATGGCATAAAAGCCCGGATAGGCTTGAAATACCTCACTTATATCTAAGGCTGCAGGATCGTTGGCGATAAATGCGGCTGCATCTTTTTGTAAGGCTGCATAAATATCTGGCAGTGCATCGAAAAAGCAATCAGCCGCTGCCTGCGATTTAGCACCATCATTTACTACATCGTAAATCAAGGTAGCCAAATGGCTTTTCAATGCATATAGACCTTTTTGCAAATCCTTTTCCTTTTGATTTACCCCAGTTTTGGGGATAAAAAGAAAAGCAAAAATGTCATCCACAAACTGGTGGGCCAGATCTTTATCGGGCAGATTGCCGATTCTGGTATTATTCTGTAATAAAAGCTTTATAAAAGTCTTATTGCTCATTTTATCAAGGTTTTTCATGTATTGCTAATTGGTGTTTTTCTACAAATCTAAGCAATACATGAGTCCAATTAAAGAATCCATTTACGATAAGAAAAATCGCCGAAGTTTTCATTTTCCTTCTTCTCTTTTTGGTACACTGCAAACAGCTCATCTAAAGTTTCGAGTATTTGCGCTTCATCCAGATTCTCTTTGAACTTAGTATTCAGCCTCAATCCTTCGCGATCTCCACCAATATGCAGGTTGTATTTACCATATGCAGTGCCCACAAAACCAATCTCAGCATTGGGCGAACGACCACAACCATTAGGACAACCAGTCATTCGCAGAATAATATCCTCACTCTTCATGTTGTGCTTTTCGAGCAACGGCTCAATCTTTGAAAGAAGAGTGGGCAGATAACGTTGTGCTTCGGCCAATGCAAGACCACACGTATTCAGTGCTACGCAAGCGATAGCGTTTTTTCGTATAGCGCTGGCGTTCTCCGTGTGCTCAATAATTTTATATTTCTTCAGAAGTTTTTCTATTGCGGCCTTGTCTTTGGGGGCAATATCAGAAAGAATAACATTCTGATTAGTTGTAAAATGAAAGTTACATTTTCCAAGCTCTGCAATTTCGTACAGTCCCTCTTTGAGTTTTATTTTTTCATCATCCAGTACCCTTCCATTTTCCACAAAAACTGTGTAGTGCCATTTACCCTTATAGTCCTGCACCCATCCGTATCGGTCTTGGCGCATGGTAAACTGATAAGGTCTTGCAGGCTCCAATTTAAAACCACAACGTTTCTCTACTTCTTCCCGATATCTGTCTACCCCCAGCTTATCGATCGTATATTTTAAGCGTGCCTGTTTTCTATCGCTTCGATTTCCAAAGTCGCGTTGCACAGTAATAATCTCATATACCACTTTTAGGATTTTCTCCTCATCATTTTCAACAAATCCTAATATAGAAGCCAGACGTGCATACGTATTCGGATTGCCATGAGTAGTACCCAATCCGCCACCTGCACCTACATTAAAACCTACCAGCTTATCATTCTCAATAATGGCAATTAATACCACATCATTAATAAATACATCCACATCATTATTCGGAGGAATTGCAATACCCACTTTTAGTTTTCTAGGTAGATATTTATCCTTATACAAAGGATCTTCCTCTGTTTTTTCTGTCAGTCTTTCTTCATCCAGCCAAATCTCGTACCAGGCACGGGTTTTAGGTTTAGCCATCTCGCTAATCTTAGCGGCATACTGGAATACTTCATCATACACCGGCGATTCAGACGGGTTGGCCGTACAGCACACATTACGGTTCACGTCGCCACAAGTAGCAATAGAATCCAGTCCGGCAAGATTAAATGCCTTCATGGTGGGTTTGATATGCGATTTCAGAATGCCGTGTAGCTGAATGGTTTGACGAGTTGTAATTTTTATAACCCCGGTGGAGTGTTTCCCCGCTACATCGTTAATGGCTATCCATTGCTCTGGCTTTAATAAACCTCCGGGTATACGCAACCGCACCATGAAAGAATACAGCCACTCCAGTTTTTTCATGCTGCGTTCTTCCCTACGATCACGGTCATCCTGCTGATACATGCCGTGAAACTTGGTAATATTGGTATCGTCTTCGCGTACTGCACCTGTATAATCATCAGACAGGCTTTCCTTTAATGTGCCGCGAAGGCCATCACTGGCAATTTTAATTTTTTCTACCGCCGACAAATTTTGCTCGCTCATTTATACTCCTGTGTTGAATGTGTTATAATTTGATGATTGAAGATTGCGTTTTATAATACTCTATTGATTAATAAACGTCTTTTTCCCATCTACCTTCTTCTGCCAGCTGATGCAGATATTTCTCAGCTTCTTCTTGTGTCTTATTTCCATGCTCCATAAATATCTCCACTAGTGCACGTTCTACATCTTTACTGGTTGGCTCGCGCTTACCGCTGATATACATATATGCACCATTCTGTAACCACTCAAACAGCTCTGCACCTTTTTGCTTCATACGGTGCTGTACATAAATTTTCTCTTCCTGATCGCGGGAGAATGCAAGATCCAGACGGGATAAAGTGCCGGTTTGCAGGTAGGCTTGCCATTCTACCTGATACAAAAAGTCGGTTAAGAAATGTTGTTCGCCAAAGAACAACCAGTTCCGTCCGCTTGCGCCAATAGCATCTCTTTCGGCTATAAAGGAACGGAAAGGTGCGATACCTGTACCCGGACCAATCATAATAACGTCTTTATCCGGATCAGGTAGGCGGAAATGTTTCTGTTTCTGAATAAAAAACTCTATTTCGGCACCTACAGGTACGGTTGAAAAGAATTCACTGCATACTCCGGTACGTTTTTCATCTCCCACATAATATTCATCCTTGCTCACAGTAATATGCACTTCGGTTAAGCCATGACTTGAAGGAGAAGATGAAATAGAATACATACGAGGCGCCTGAGAAGTTAATATTTTAATTACTTCCTCAAACATGGCCGCATCCTTTACCGGATAAATTTTCAATAAATCCAGCAAGCCAATTCTTGCCTCCTGCGGTACATCATGACCTGTAATTTCAGCATATTGCTTGATGGTACTTTTAAGTGGGTACATGATATTGAGATGCTTCTTTAAAAGCTCTCTTACCGAAGCTGTAACTTTTGCGGTCGCTATTTCTTTGTTCTCATCAATACCGGTAAGTTGAATAATTTCATCCACTACTTTGTCGTTGTTGGGAGGTATAATACCCAATGCATCACCAGGCACATAATCGATATCTTCTTCAGTACTGATTTCTATATGATAAGTTTCTTTGTTGCTACCCCGATCATTGAGATTGATATTCGTAACAACAGTTCCTTTATAAATTTTCTTACCGGCGGGTTTCTTATCTTCTACAGCCGGGCGTGCTATTACAGGCACGCTGCCTACATTTGTTTGTAGGGCGGCTATTACATTCTCAATCCAGTGTAATGCATCCTCTTCATAATCCACATCACATTTCTTAAGCGGTAGGATGCGATGCCCCCCTAATGCCTCCAATCTGGCATCAACATCTTCTCCTGTTTTACAGAACTGCGCATAGGAAGAGTCGCCCAATGCCAGCACTCCGAATTTCATTTTTTTCAGATCCAGTAGGGCTTCATGAATATGATCATAGAATTTCTTTGCCAATAGAGGAGGCTCGCCTTCTCCCTGGGTACTAATTACCACAAAGAAATATTCTTCTTTTGTAAGATCACTCAATCTGTATTGATCCAGTCCGGCTAGTTTAACTGTAACGCCTTTCTTTTTGGCAATTCCGGCCAATTGGGTGGCCAGCTTTTTAGCGTTACCGGTTTCGGTACCGTATACTAAAGTAATTTTTTTATTAAGAGGGGCTGGGGCAGCAGCAATAGCTCCCTGCAAAGCACCTGCCTGTCCGGCAATATAACCGTTCAACCATATAAGTTCTTCTCGTGAAAGTGTTGCTGTAAATTCCTTAATCTTCTGCAGCTTGTCTTCAGATAACATGCTTTATTGGTTTATTAATTTCATTGATGTTTTGAATACCCTCTCCTACCGATGCAAAATATTGTTCTGTATAATCACTGTTTTGCAGCCACCTGAACTGCTGATGCAGTGCTACTACTTTGCCTATTATTACCAACGAAGGCGAGGTAAAAGCCTTATTGCTCAGTTTTTGCTCATACTCGTAAATATTGCATTCATAGACCCGCTGGTAACAGGTGGTTGCCTGTTCGGCTATTGCAACATGCACATCTTTACTAATGCCATACTGAATCAGCTTTTCTACCACTTTCGGCAATGTCGAAGAAGACATATAAAACACAAGCGTATCGTTAGTTTTAGCTAGCTCGTTCCAGTAATCTTCCGTCACTACATCCGATTTATAGTAGGTAAGAAAGCGTACCGAGGTGGCGTAACCTCTTGCCGTCAGTGGAATGCCCGCATAAGCAGCGGCTCCCAACGCAGCCGTAACACCCGGTATAATCTCGTAAGGGATTTGATGCTCAATCAAAGAGTGTAATTCATCCAGAATATTAGAAAACACCGAAACGTCACCACCCTTTAAACGCACTACTTTTTTACCTTGAAGGGCATACTTCACCAACAGCTCATTAATTACCTGCTGCGGGGTGGAAACATTATTCCTGCACTCTTTTCCCACACGAATGATTTCGGCACCCGGAGCCACATAACGATGTAATATTACTTCACTAACCAGCCGATCTATCAATACTACATCTGCTTCTTTTAAAGCATTAGCAGCTTTTATGGTAATCAGGTCGGGATCGCCAGGACCGGCAGCCGCCAATACCACAGTACCTACCTCGGCTGGCCGACTGTAGGAAAAATTCTTAGTATGGTGAGGAATAATCATTTCATATGTTCTAACTCTCCATGGGAGGAGAATATATCAAAGTATTAATTGAGCAATACCGCAGCCACCGTACTGTTGCTGGTTTCATCCACCAAGATGGCATTCCCGTAATCACTTATTTTATCAAATGGATCGTATACCAAAGGTTGGGCTGTTTTTATCTTTGCCTTCACTACCTCATTCAGTTTTACGTTATCCGTTACTTCTGTTCGCTCCAGCGTATTTACATCTACTTTATATTCTATTTCTCTTACAATCGTTCTAAGCAGTCTTCCTCTATGTTGTAAAAGATATTTATTGCCCTGAACAAGCGGCTTATTATCCAACCAGCACAACACTACCTCTATTTCGCTTTCTACTTTAGGTAAATTATCGCTTCGCACAAAAGTATCGCCGCGGCTGATGTCAATATCGTCTGCCAAGTGCAATACTGCGGCCTGTGGCGCAAAAGCCTCTTCCACCTCTTCACCCGCAATCTCAATTTTGGTGAGCGTGGTTTCGATACCTGCAGGCAACACAGTTATTTTATCGCCTTTTTTATATACGCCACTGATGATTTGACCGGCATAACCGCGATAGTCATGCAATTCCTTTGTTTGAGGACGAATTACATATTGTACTTGGAAGCGAGGGTCGGTATGATTGATGTCCTCATACACTTCAACCTCTTCCAGAAATTGCAATAAAGGCTTACCCTGATACCAGGGCATATTGGCTGAAGCCTCTACAATATTATCCCCATGTAAAGCAGCGATAGGAATATAGGTTACCTGAGGCAATCCTAATTGTGCAGCTACTTTTTCATAGTCTGCCTTTATTTCATTAAAACGCTGTTCGGAGAAATCCACCAAATCCATCTTATTAATAGCCACCACTACGTGAGGCATTCTCAGCAGTGAAGCAATAATGGAGTGACGGCGGGTTTGTTCTATGACACCGTTACGCGCATCAATGAGAATGATAATCAAACTAGAGTTGGACGCACCCGTAATCATGTTGCGTGTATACTGCACATGCCCCGGCGCATCGGCGATGATGAACTTGCGTTTGGGTGTATTAAAGTAACGATAGGCTACGTCAATGGTGATCCCCTGTTCACGTTCTGCACGCAAACCGTCTGTCAATAATGCCAGATCGATACCGTCGACATTTTTATTTTTAGATTGCTTTTCCAGTGCTTCTAACTGATCCACTAGAATGCTTTTACTGTCGTACAGTAACCGGCCTATTAAAGTGCTTTTACCATCATCAACACTGCCTGCAGTTATAAAACGTAGAATATCCATTTATTAAAATCTGATAATTTTTTAAAGTCTGTTATAAACTATAAAAGTCCGGGAACCGGAAAGAACAAATTGTTGTAGATACCGCGTGCTCTTCCCGACTTCCAGACTAACAACCTGTCTTTATTAAAAATATCCGTTCTTCTTTCGGTCTTCCATGGCCGCCTCGGTCACTCTATCATCAATGCGAGTTTCGCCTCTTTCGGAAATACGGGTAGACATAATTTCATTTACCACTTCGTCCAACGTTGTGGCGTTTGACTCTACCGCGGCGGTACAGGTCATATCGCCTACAGTACGATAGCGCACACGTTTTCTTTCAATTACATCACCCTCTTCAATAGTGATAAAATCAGAAACGGCTATCAGTTGTCCCTCATGTACCAATACATCACGTTCATGCGCGAAGTATATAGAAGGTAATTGAATATTTTCCTTCTTGATATAATTCCACACGTCTAACTCTGTCCAGTTACTAATGGGAAACACACGCACGTTTTCTCCTTTATGAATGCGCCCGTTGTAAATGTTCCACAACTCGGGCCGTTGCAACTTAGGTTCCCACTGTCCAAATTCATCACGTACTGAGAAGATTCTTTCCTTGGCTCTGGCTTTTTCCTCATCTCTGCGTGCCCCGCCAATACATGCGTCGAATTGAAACTCTTCGATAGTATCCAGCAGGGTATAAGTTTGCAGCCAGTTGCGGCTGGCGAACTTGCCTTTAGGTTCGGTCAGATTTCTGGCTTTAATGGTATCTTCTACTTTACGCACGATCAGCTCAACTCCTAATTCCTTAGCGAGATTATCGCGATAGGCCAACGCCTCTGGGAAGTTATGACCGGTATCGATGTGTACTAAAGGAAAAGGAATCTTTGCTGGAGCAAAAGCCTTTTTAGCCAGCTGTACTAATGTTATGGAATCTTTTCCTCCGCTAAATAGCAGAGCAGGCCTTTCGAATTGCGCCGCCACTTCGCGCATAATAAAAATACTCTCAGCCTCTAATTGCTCTAAATAGTCTAATTCGTATCTTTTCATTGTATATCTCAAATGCTAAACGCACAAAGCTGAATAATTACACTATGCTTAGTTAACATGAAGTCCGCATTCTTTATGCGATACTTCCCACCACCAACGGCCGGCACGGGCATCTTCCCCGGGCTCGATAGCCCTGGTACAGGGTGCACAGCCAATACTGATGAATCCCTTGTCGTGTAAGGGGTTGTAGGGGATGTTGTTTGCCTTTATATAATCAATCATTTGATCGTAGGACCAATGTATGAGTGGATTGAATTTGTATAACTGGCGGGCATCGTCCCATTCTAGCATTTTCATTCCTTTGCGATTTTCAGACTGCTCTGCACGCAGACCTGTAATCCAAACTTTAGCGCCTTGAAGAGCGCGATTCAGTGGTTTTACTTTCCTGATAAAGCAACACTCTTTACGATTATCCACAGATTCGTAAAAAGCATTAACCCCTTTTTCATTTACGTATTTTTCCACATCGGCAGTCTCGGGAAAATAAACCTGAATATTGGTTCTGTAACGGGCGTTGGTTTTTTCGAGTAACTCGTAGTGTTCGTTAAACAGTCGGCCCGTATCGAGCGTAAATATTTTTACAGGAAGTTGATTTCTGGCTATAGCGTGAGTAATCACCTGATCTTCCTGCCCCAGAGAGGTGGAGAACACCACTCTTTCAGGAAACAGTTGCGTTATTAAAGTAAGAGCTTCATCCAGTGAAGCGTTTTCTATATCCTGTATTTGTTGTTCTGTCAGCATTTCATTTTAACAATAGTTCATGGTTCATAGTTCACAAAAAATCATGAACTATGAACCCTTGCTGAACTATAAATTGGGTTGAGGAGTATAACGTAAGTAAGGTTTGATTTCTTTTACTCCTTTAGGGAATTTTTTAATTGCATCTTCAGTGCTGATAGAAGGCAACACAATTACATCCTGACCATGCTGCCAGTCTGCTGGTGTAGCCACGCTTTCGTATGCTGTTAACTGCAGTGAATCCAACACACGAAGTATTTCATTAAAGTTTCTACCAGTAGAAGCAGGATAAGTGATGATCAATTTAATTTTCTTATCCGGCCCAATGATGAACAAGGAACGTACTGTTGCCTTTTCAGAAGCATTGGGATGAATCATATCATACAAAGTAGCGATTTCCCTGTTCGGATCAGCCAGAATCGGGAAGTCTACACTACAGTTTTGAGTTTCGTTGATATCATTTTTCCAGCCATGGTGGCTTTCCAGCGGGTCTACACTCACAGCGAGAACTTTGGTATTACGCTTCGCAAATTCTTCTTTCAATTGAGCAGTTCTACCTAACTCTGTAGTACATACAGGAGTATAGTCCGCAGGGTGAGAGAAAAGAATACCCCAGCCATCTCCTAGGTATTCATGAAATTTAATTTCCCCCTCTGTAGATTGTGCGGTAAAGTCAGGGGCAATGTCGCCTAATCTTAATGCCATAGTAGTATAATTTTAAAAGTGGACTGCAAATATAATTCATTTTTCAAAACCCACCAAGTTAGTAGAGTATTATGGCAAAAAGACGGCTCGTTTGGACATATTTTTTAACCTTCTTTACATAATTATTTGAAAAACAGATCCTTTTTCGATGCCTGATTGATAATGTACTCTACAATTAATAGCCTTGGCTAGATCACGAATAAGATGTAAACCGAGTCCGTGGCGTGTGCTTACTACAGCATTCTCGTTATATAAGGCCTCCAATTGTTCCTCGTGCACGCCCGGACCATTGTCGGTAATACTTAATTCTACTTTATTGCCATTTGTATGGCTTTTCCAAACAATTTGTGGATTCTTGGTATTGGCCAATGCCTTTACTGCGTTGGAAGTTAGATTGTACATAATGGTTTTGAGATAATCTTCATCCGAACGTACCACTAACTGACCGGGGTTATGAAATTGAAAATTTATGTTCGGCTGGTGAAATTGTTTTTGAAGAAATTCAAATAAATCCTGCACGGGAATAGTCTTTTGTTGAGGGGCAAACCGCTCCATTTGGCTCTTACTCCACAAAAGCATTGCTTCCATCGTTTCCAATAAATTTTCTGCGGATTCGGTTAATTGTTTTTGGTGATGCGCTTCACGTTCTTTGTCAAAAATATCCGGCATTTCTTTTTGCAGATGCAAAAAGTTAATCAGGTTCACGATAGGACCACGGAGATCGTGGCTAAGGATGCCAAAAAATTTGGTCTTAATTTTATTGGCTTCATCCAATTCGTTATTCAAGGTTAACAAAGTAGTATTTGTTTTACGGCGTACTTGATTCTGGTGAAAAAGAAGGCCTCCTACAACTGCGATGAGTAACAATCCGGCCAAAGAAAGATTTCGCAGGTTCTTTTCAGATTGTATTTTTATTTTATTAGCGGCTTCCTGCTTTTGTTGATGGGCTAATAGCTGCGCCTGTTCCTGCTCGCTTCTTAATTGAGCCATTTTAAACTCTGTCGCTATTGCTTGTCGTTTTAAAGTTTCTTCCTGCTGCAATTTCTGCCGCTCGGCTTCTGATTTTGCCCTTGCTTGTTTTGTTTCATACTCATGACGCAACGATGCCAATTGCATTTCTTTTTGCAAAGCCAATTGCTGCTGCTGATGAACGAATTTCACGGAATCGGCCTTCCGCTCATTAATATATTGCAATTCTAAAGTAGCTGCCTTTTTGATGTTTTTTTCATTAAAGACTTTCTCTTTATATACTATGTGTTGTTTATAATTATAGAGAGCCCTCTCATAATTACCGTCCAAACTATCAGCCACTGATAGATTTTGATACACGTCGGCATACACTACATCCGAATTGAGCTCTTTTGCTATAGCCAATGCCTTCTCCAACCAGGGACGAGCCTTCGATGGCTGCTGTAGCTTGTTGTACATACTGGCGATATACTGGTAGTTTCCCACCTTTAGCCACGGTAAGGTAGCGTTGCTATTCATCATTTCATCCGCCGCAAGATAAGTTGCTAAAGCCTTTTCATCATCTCCTTCTTCCTCATATATACGTCCAAGGTTCATCTGCGCAGCTTGTAAAGAGGAATAATCTTTCAGCTCCTCAAAAATGGGAATTGCCAATGCCAACTGCCTCCTAGCTTCAGTAAATTTATGTTGACTTTTAAGCACCAACGACATGTTAAGGTGAGAGATTGCCATAGCTGGTTTATCTCCTATCTCCCCAGAAATGCTCAATGATTTTCTCAAATTCTCCAGCGCACGATCCAGTTCATTTATGTGTAAATTAGCTGCACTTAAATTCAAATAGTTATAAGCCATCATTTTTTTGTTTCCCAATGCTTCGGCCATCTTTAATGATGCTAAATAATTTTCTATGGCCATCGGATAATTTCCATCGCGAGAATCATTGGTGCCTAGGTTCAAATAAGCGGTGAGTAGGGCGTTCTTATCATCTAAGTTGGTAAAAGTATGAATAGCTTGTCGAAGTATATCGCGAGATGCAGCGTGATTCCCTTGATCCATATAAATAGCACCTAACGATGTTTGCACTACAGCAATTTCTTTAGCAGCTCCCGGCTGTTTCCAAATCTTAATAGCTTCTTCCAATGCAGACAGCGCAGCATTATATTGCTTCTGGTAATAAAATGCATCCCCTATTCCTTTTAAAGTTGTGGCAATATTTCGTTTATCATCCGCCTTTCTATACTCATGGAGGACTTTTTCATAGTAATATAAAGCAGAGTCGTAACGGAAGGCCGCAAAATATTGCTGGGCTGTGCTCAACAATGAGTCGGTGATAGCTTTTTTTACAGACTGTGTCCAAGAAAACAGGCACGTAAAAAGCAGTCCCACTGTAATAAAGTACCTCATCATGCCGATTGGTTTAAAATATACGCTATCTCCTTATTGTCCCGGTATAAAGTTATAAACAGAGAAAGTGTATAAGAGCTGGAGAGAAAAAAATCTCCATTTTTTACAATACGACTTATAGGCCTATATTACCTTATTAATATCATTTACTTGACTAATAAAATCCTGCGGTGTTATGGCCAGATAACGAGTAAAATCTTTGTATAAATGTGAAGCATCGTAATAACTATACTGCGCAATTTTCTTATCCAGCACCTTGGGGTTAAGGATGTAGTCCTTAACTAAACTGTTAAATCGTACCATAGAAGCTAGTTGTTTTGGTGAAGCTCCTACATATTGTCGAAAGCTGTCTAACAAATTGCGCTGGCTCGTGCAAGACTCTCGCGCTAGGGCTTCAATACTGATCACCCCTGATGTTCTTCTGATAAGGTTTATGGCTCTTTGTACATAAGAAAAATTATAAGGTATCTTCTTTAAAAGTTTGCTAGTAAGAAAAAGATGGATATGCTGCCATTTTTCCTCTATAGTACGGGCTTCCTGTATCCTTTCATTTAAAATACGAAATGACTGACCGTTGTAGCTGATATTACCCGCTCTATTAAAAAAATGAACAGCGTCTTCCTGCCAAAAAACACCTGTAGCCTGCGGATAGAGTAATACAAGTATAACATCCATTTTGGCCGGTATCGTAAACAAACTGGGTAATATGCCTTCCCCACCAAAATATATATTACAGGGTTGAAATATTAATTCAATTCCAGCAAATTGGTTGGTTATATTGAGTGTGTTTTCTAGCGAAAAAATAAAAGCAGGATGAAAACGTGGAAGTATTTTAAAGCTAAAACTTTCCTGAGCATTGCGCTTGAGCCATAAAGCGCTTTTTATATAGGGACTTAAGTGCAACGGTATGGGCAGCGAACGAGCTTGCATCAGCAGGCTGAATTTTTAATTGTGATATAAAAGTTATTATCAATCTTCAGATGCATTGAAATATAATTGTTGCAGCCCTTCCTTATAACTTCTCCCTACCGGTATTTTTACATCATTAACCCATACATGCTGGGGTGTTATTCTATCAATAAAATGCTTTTGCACTGCGTAACTTCTGTGTACTCGCACAAAACTTTTAAAAGAAGGGTTTGTAAGTAAGTTTCCTAAAGATATCAATACACAATGCTTCTTTCTTCTCGTTACAATACGGGTATAATCCTTCAATGCCTCCAAGTAAAGAATCTCATGTAACTTTATCTTGATATGGTTATGACCATCTTTAACAAAGATTGTATCGCCATTTAGACTATAATCGAACAACTCTGATTTATACTTTAACTCCAGGTACGCTTGCAATCTCATCATGGCTCTGTCAAACCTTTCTGCCTTCAATGGCTTCACTAAAAAGTCGAGTGCAGCCACTTCGAAACTTTCAATAGCATAATCGGGGTAAGAAGTAATAAATATACAGGCATCTATACTCATAAGTTGCCGACGCAGCTGAAGACCACTTTTTTCTCCCATATCAATGTCCAACAGTAGAACCTGTGGTTTGAGTTGATTCACTTCCGCCAACGCTGCTTCTGCATTTTCATAAACACCCACAATATTTAGAAACGCATATTTTTTTGCAAAGGCCAACGTGGTCAATCTATCTATTTCATGATCATCAGCAATAATGCAGTCGTATATATTGTTAAAAGCCACATAACAAATTTAAATTATTTCTGCTGTTCATCGATTCAAAATGTAGTTGGTCGATTAGCTTTTTTATACCCTTCATCTGGAGCGTAGTTTTACCATGCATCAAGGAACACACACAGAAATAACATAAAAATATGTTCACCAAATTTTAAAAAATAAACGAACTATCATTAATCGCATTGACAATTTACTAAACGTTAAAGCTATAATTATGAAAAAAACAATTCTTATTCCAATGTTACTACTAGCCTTAGCTGCTTGTAAAAAAGACGGTGCTGATACATCGAAAGAACCTGACACGCCCAAACAACCATATATAGTTTTAAAAACGGAAAAAAATGCGAACACCGCAACAATAACATTACTCACCGATGCCGAACCCTCTGATCGTGCAGATGTATGGATAGACTTAAATAATAACAAGATAAAAGATCCTGGAGAAGAAGTAACCAAATTTGACAACTTTAATGAATATGCAACATATGAATTAAAGGGTAGCCAAACCATTACCTTGTACGGAAAGGTTACGGTATTTGGTTGCGGTAAACAAGAAATCAGTAGCTTGGACGTATCAAAAAACCCGGCTTTAGTGACACTTTATTGTGATGATAACAAGCTCAGCAGTTTAGACTTATCGAAAAACACAGCCCTACTTAATTTGCTGTGCATTAATAATCAAATAGCAGGCGATCATATGAAGCAACTCATCAATAGCCTGCCTGCTAATAACGAAGAGAAAATGGCTTTGATAAAGGAAAATGGTGATGGCAATAGTCTACCTGCACAAGCCGAACTACAAGCAGCTAAAGCTAAAAACTGGAAGTTGTACCAATTGACGGGTATCTATGTAGAGTTACTAAACTAACTATCACAAATTTCGGAGCTAATCTGTTAATATCATTATAGGCAATCTTTTATATAATGAATGAGTAGACTCAGAATTAGCAAAAGAAGAAGAAAGATAATGATACTCATGTTACCTCTTAAAACATACTTTCTCCGCAATTCCTCCTAAAGGAAGATATCCTGTAAAGGAATATTTATGATATATCTCCCTGACGGTAGACATGGCGTGAAATAAAAATCAAACACCATGAATTATAATAAACAAATAACCCGCTATTACTGGAGCATTAACCCCATATTCCGTATGTATTCCACCATCTTCTTATATGGGCCCATAAATGGGAGTGAACTTATTGGTCGCTTATACTTTGAAGACGACAATGCGCCTACCCTTACACCTCACCGCTTTGAAAACAATTGTCTTGTTCTTTTTTTCAGATGGAGAGATATGCCATATATTATTGATATGCTACGCAATGAGTCGCCACTATGGCTATGGGCTTATATCAATGGCGATAAAATTGAAAACGCCACCATTTCCACCGATGCAGAGCCTGTGGGTGAAGGAGAATTATTAAAATACGAACAATAATATAGACCCTTTACAGGGCAATTTTATCCAATTATAAAAAGCATCAAAAATCTCTCCGCATCAAGGTTGCCCAAGTTTGCTCTTGCTTAGAATAAATTCCCAATCCACAACAATTCTCTCACTTATCATTCTTAATCATGAAAAATCAAACACCACACATCGAGGCCAGTATGCTTCAAAAGAAGATTACCGAAATTTACCAGCGTTTCAAGCCCGCACCCGATAATGACGATGAAGCTTCATCGCCCTGGTCATTAATTATGCAGATGGCGCTAGAACGCACCACGCATCATCTCTCAAGACTGGAAATACTGGGACGATTCAACCCCTACATATGGGAAGTGATTGGAGATCGTATGCATCGCATCAATACCGACTTTGGGTATCTCAATCCCCAACCCATACCGCCCCGTCAGCTCTTAGCACGTGTGTTGGCACAAGTCGTTGTAGAACGCACCCAACTAATATCAGATATTTCGGAAGGGCTGCAAGAAGGAAGTGCCGAAAAAACTGCAGGCAATTTTATGGCTCAGTTCGTCGATGAAATTTGTGGCACCCGACCCAAGATAAAAATACCTCCGGGTTGGCCTTGGATCTGGCCCCAACCCGAACCCGAGCCCGATCCTCGTTGGCAAATTTTAGAATTGACCACAATTGCTGAGGTACTTATTGCCGCATCCTTGCATAGCAACCTAAAAGACACCTATCAAAAGGCTGCTTCAAAAATTATTGATACCGCATTAAGCAAAACGTAACGAGATATACTATAAAAAAGCTTGTCTCTATGGACGATTTCCACATCAAAAGATGTCCTATTGCTGAGAATGGTGGAGATCTTAGAAGTATCGAACAATACAGGAATTGTAATTATTTCAAATTATAAACTGGAGTTATGTTCTAGTAAATACAAAAGGATATTTGAGTAAAAATTGCTTACATCTTATACTAGAAGCTTCTAACACTTATAGCTTCAAAAAAACATTGCATACTAATGAAACAAGTAGGGATTTAAAAAGCTAGTCAGCTATACAAGGTACTATATTAGGTATCTAGACATTCTTACTCCTTCGCGTTTTAATAATATTTCCAACCATCAATAAAATAAATATGAAACAAAAAACAATAATAATCATAACAGGCATACTGTTATCAGTAACCTGTTGCGCACAGAACCAGTATTTTCAACGATATGACGATAGCATATTACTGAAAAAAGATAACGACGCGCTGATTGATGATTTTGAAGTCATGATAAAACAAGTATCTCCGACTTTTAGTTTTAATGGCCTCTCAACAGAAATACCCGACAGATTTATGCCCGGCATGTATTTACATAGAACTAATAAAATATATCACATTACATGGCAAACAGGATGGCCGCCAATGCAAAACTTTTTGACTAAAATAACCGGCACTACCGACAGCGCGCAATTAATGGGAATGTTGTTTTTTCACGGTTTTTATTTTCCACACGAAGTAGGGCATGCTTTGCAGTACCACACCCAAATGGTTCCTGACAATAAATATGATGAAGAGTATGAAGCTAACGTTATGGCAGTCTTATACTGGCGCAGCAAGGGCAGATATCAAGAGTTGCAACAATGTCTTACTCTGGCCCGGAACGTGTTGGCACATTTGAAGAATCCGGTTCCTGAAAATGAAGATCAGAAAACTTATATAACCCAACATTACGACGAGTTGCTTAAGGATCCTTTTCAATATGGATATATACAATTCTCTCAAATAGCTCAAATATTGGAAGACACAACATTACCAGATTTCAAAACCTATGTAAAAAGATATTTTGACAAATAGAGTGCGGTAGATGTAGCATACCTATTATCATATTATCAGGTAATATGGGTTTACAACTTTTGCAAACCTAACCTGAGTTTTAACTGAAGCATTTAATCTTCCCTTTTCAACAATGAATCTATTAAAAACTATACAACTGATATTGTCTTTAGTCATTGTTTTACATATCTCAGGACAAGTAGCGGTTAAAAAACGTGGGCCGGTAACGGGTTTATACAGGATAACAGAAGTAGCAGATACAAATTTTCATTTGCTTAAAGTAGGTGATATAATAGAGATTTCCTCAACCAAAGGGTTTGTTCACCATAGAAAAGGGAAGCTGCTTCACCATTACAAAATGAAACCCACAACAATAATCACCAAACGTGTAGCGCCTTGTATTTTTCCTCCCTGTCCAGAGTTTAAAGATACCATACCGGCTTTTTATGTTGAAGCCATGAAGCGCATTATAATGATTAGCGACCTCTCATCCAAAAGTTATTTAAATATAACGGAAGCAAGACATGATGTACATACAGCGCAAATACTCCAAGCTGTCCCCATACATCTCGGGTGTGTGATGAAAAAAATTAAAATAAAAAAGAATCCAACAAATACTCATTAGCTACTTCATGCGAGCAGTAGCAAGTGTAAAAGAGCATAGTGGATGTAGTTTATGAATTTAAAATATCGTTGAGATAGGAATAGTTTTCACAATGTCACCACGTTTTTAGTTTTATTCTAAATATAAATTTTCTTAAATCTCCAAAAAATGAAATCGTCTATTCAACTTATCAACCTCTTGTTTATCATTTGCATATTTCAGCAGCAAATGCATGGCCAATCATCATCTAATAAAGTGCGTAAAGATGTCCTAGATCGCCATAATGCCATCAATGAAAACTTTAAATTGCTAAACCCTGCAGAAAAAACCGATATCAGCAAACCTTTCAAAATTTCCGGTTACGGCCTACCCGGTGCCACAGTTGAAGTTCAGGTGCGGCCGATATCAAAGGGCGGAGATAGTGGCCCTGTTCTCGTTTCAGGTGGTGTAAATACTAGAGAACCTCAATATTTTACGGCAACTGTAGATGCCAATGGTGCCTGGTCCTTACCAAAGGCGGTAAGTGTATCATTTAAAAAAAATGCAACCGATCGCCGCATTCATGTAATAGCCGGACAATACAAAGGTGCCTTGAAAATGCAACAACCTGTGGTGCGGGAAATAAAATTGGACAATGCCTTTAAAGTAGTTACCGGTACTATCAACACTCCTTTAAAAATCACATCGCATAAAGATGGCGACCGAGCTGTGGGACCTATCCAAATATTAGGTACTGGTCAACCGGGATTAAAAATACAAGTTAGCCTCTATGCCTATGCATCCGTTACGAGAAAAAAATCAGACTGGGAAAAATTCCATAACCTAATTATTACACCTAGTACACTGGAAAAAGCTCAAATTAAACAACGCCACTATCAAACCTATCATGTTACTATAGATCAAAATGGCAAATGGTATATTCCCGTGTTTCAGCATTTTGGTCATACGGACTGGATGAAAAACGCCTTTATCCCCTTTGCATGGTTGGTAATTGCACAATCGGAAGACCCCAATTATCGCAACGGGCACTCTATCTCTATTAAACTAAGAAGTGAATAAACACTAGTTATGGCAAATCATAAAAGAAAAAAAGTAAATAAAAAAACAGCCAAGCCAAAGCCTGTGATTACTATTTTGAAAGCATTGCCACAGCCTGTAAAATCAACACAACGGAAAAGCAAAAAATAAAACTCATCAAAACACAATGCCTTTAATGCCCTTTTGGTTTTTATTATACCTAGTAAACCGCAAAAAACGACGCCTGTTTTGTTCGGCATTATAAGCGTCCAAAGATGAGGCAGGAGCTGGCAGTGCTAATAAGTAACGATTGCGAATTCCATGATTGCAAAAATGAAAACGCAATATTAATTAGTATTATTTCATTCTACCGCACATCAAAATTGCTTGCGAATAGATTTAATCTTTCAAATCGGCCAATGTTCTATTTTCAAGAATGGCTAAAGTAGCATCACGTACTTGCTTCATAATATCATGCAATCCGCAATGCTTTTCATCGCAATTTTTACATCGCTCATAAAAGTTGAGACTAACACAGGGTAGCATTGCAATAGGACCATCAATCAAACGAATGATCCTCGTCATCTTAACTGAGGCGGGATCTACTTTAAAAAAATATCCCCCTCCTTTCCCTTTTTTACTATCGAGAATATCCGCTCTTTTTAACTCCAGCAGGATGTTTTCTAGAAACTTTAACGGTATTTTCTTCTTTTCAGCAATTTCCGAAATCAAAACAGGCCCTTTCTGTTGCCTTTCAGCAAGATAAGTAAGTGCCTTGAATGCATATTGAGATTTTTTGGTAAGCATATTTTCAACACTACGAATTTACTACACTTTTAACTATAATGCTTTTTATTATTCAGCACATTGTCCCGTGTCCACGCCACCTTTTTCTCAAAAGGTTGTTTGCGTACTGGGCAGTCTTTTTTCAGGCATATAGGACACTGCACCCCTTCTACACAACCATCTGAATGTACAAAAAGTTCTACAGATGCCCCATATGCTTCTTTTATAATGTTCGAAAAAATATCTATCTCCTCATGTGCCTCCCGCACGTTAAAGTACCAGGGTACTGTTAAATGGGCATCTATATGAAAAATACTCCCGTACTTGATAATGCGTAAGTTATGTAAATCAATCCAATTTTCCCTACGATATCCGTTGATATACTGAATCATTTCTTCCTGCAGTACCTTATCTGCCTCATCCATTATTCCTGCTATGGAGCGCCGAATGATATTATATGAAGTATAAAGAATAAATCCCGCCAATATTATAGCCACCATTGCATCTATCCAGTAAATACGGGTAAAATAGATGACAATTAACCCCGCAATTACAGCCAGCGTGGAATAAGTATCGGTTTGTAGATGTCTGCCGCTAGCCTCTAGCGCCAGAGACCGGTTCTTTTTCCCCTTTTGGATGCATACAGCACCTAGCGCGTAATTGATAATTGCGGTGATGGCAATAAGTATAATGCCTAAATCGACTCTTTCGACAGGTACAGGATTGATAAGCTTCCGAATCGCTTCATATAATATAAAAATTCCTGTCGCCCCGATTAAGATACCCTCCACAGCCGCCGACAGAAACTCGGCCTTGCCATGACCATAAGGGTGATTGCGATCGCGAGGCTGTGCAGCTATGAACAAACTGTAAACCCCCACAAAACCCGCTACTACATTTACGATGCTTTCCATGGCATCGGTAAGAATGGCCACCGAAGCCGTAAAGTAGTATGCTGCAAACTTCAGAACTACCAGTACAAGCGATACCGATGCAACCCATTTTTGCATTCTTAAATTTTGCAATGGAATAGAAGGTTGCATCATGTGCTACAATTTGATGTAAAACGAATGATCCCTAGTGCTTTTATTGTGAACGCTGCCTTTTTATCAGTTGTACCAGGCTGCGCTTCAGTCGTAAATAAAACTCCTTATTAAACAGATTGGAATCATGCATTGCCTTATAAATCAAAAATACACCTATTGGCACTAATACAAAAGTAGCCAACCACATACCTGTAAAGGCGCTCATCTCCAGCTCTTTCGCCAGCTTTTCCCCTCGGGTAGACACAAAGTAAAAAATCATAAAAAAGATAATGGCAAAAATCATGGGCGTACCCAATCCTCCCTTACGGATAATAGAACCCAGTGGCGCTCCAATCATAAACAACACAATGCAGGCCAACGCTAGGGATACTTTGCGATGCCATTCGATTTTATACTTCTGTAACGTTTTTTGTTGATCTTCTATGATGCTAGTATTGAGTTCTATATTGCTCTTTAAATTACGAATAACCGTCATAGCTCTGGTGCTCACATCATCGCGGGCACTGTCTGGAAGCAAAGCATCAAAACTATTGGGATCTTTCTTCACCGCTGCAGTAGCAGTATGTATACTATCCTTGGGCTTATCGGCTGTATCAGTAGCTCCTTTTGCCACCACAGCATTACTATCAGGGGATGCAATACTGTCTTTCCGTACAGAATCTGCACGGTTCTGTACCACATTCTTTTCTTTTTCGTTGTTTGCGCGGTCCCTTATATCAAGAGCTTTGGAAATTGTAGGGCGCCCTTCCTTGATATTATTTTTCCGCTTGGCAATGGCCGTTGCTGCGGTAGATGTATCAGGGGTTTTGCTACGTGTCGTGTCTTTTATAGTACTACTCGTATCCTTGCTGGATGTAGCGGCTTTACCACTCAAGTAGGCTTTGATGTTGGCATCGAAATTCAGAATAGAATCGGGAATCTTGGTGTCCTTCAACACACTATCCTTATAAATAAGGACCTGTAGCCCCATATACAAATTATCCTTAAAATTTTTTAAGGTGATAGAGTTGTGTTTGTTCATGGAGTCGATGGCCACATCCAGCTGACGCATGTTATACATCCGCTCGTTGATGTTTGTGCTATCCTCGCTTTTTTTAAAGCTGAAAGCACTGATATCCATCTGCATTTTATATTCCTTAAATCCCAGTCTGATGTATTCGGTAACAGAGTCGTTTTTATTGCCTCGCTCCTGATAACGCCACCCGTTTTTAAATACAATATCCAGAAAACGCTTATCGGGCGAGGGTTTCATTACTCCGTCATTAGCAACAAGAAAATTATCCTGCAATCCGTAATCATCATCCTGAAATACGATGACATCTCGAATGATACTATCGTTGGGTTCTTTTTTCCCAATTTTAATCGCAAACCTGTCAATGCCGTCAAAAAATACCCCCTCTTTAATGGCAAACGCGGGTTTAGCTAACACGATATCAGCAAGCAGGGTTCGCGACTTCAGATTGGCTACTGGAATGACATAGTTTGAGAACAAAAAAGCACCTGCACTGATCATACCGGCCACCACAAATAACGGCATCATAAAACGCAGCAATGAAATTCCAGCCGATTTAATCGCCACCAGCTCGAAACTTTCACCCAGATTTCCGAAAGTCATCAGAGAGGATAACAGAATGGAGAGGGGTAACGCTAAAGGAATTAATACCGCGCTTTGGTACCAGATGAATTGAAGAATGGTTTGTGCATCCAGCCCCTTCCCTACAAAATCGTCAATCCACAGCCAGAAGAACTGCATAATCAGCACAAACAGCGTAATGAAAAAAGTGGCCACAAACGGGCCAATAAACGCTTTTATTATAAGTTTATCGAGTTTCTTCACCTTTGCAATTAATATCTTTACAAATGCAGTTAGCAAAAATACACCTTTCCTCCCAGCAGATGAAGCTTGTTAGCAATCCTGAATGGATTTTAACAAAGAACGCCATCCTACAACATATCCAATCAGCATTTGGGGACCTTTTTGCGGAGCAGCAACAATGTATTTCAACAGTCGTTTTACCGGAGGCCATTCGAAAGACCGGGGGAAAAATATCCAAAGGAGAAAACTACCTAGGTTTGCCGTGGATTGTACTGGATCATCCTCGCTTTTTCACCCGAACAGACATTTTTGCCATACGTACTATGTTTTGGTGGGGAAAATGCTTTAGTACGACGCTGCATCTTTCGGGGCAATGGCAGCAACACTTTTCCGAAAAACTCCTAGCGGCTTTTGAAATACTTCAAAAGCACGATTTCCGGATAGCATACCAAGGCCATGAATGGGTGCACGATGTTAATGATAGCAGCTATCTTTCATTACAGCAAATAAAGCAGGAAGAATTCGGACGCATTTTGAAGCAAGCCTCTTTTGTAAAAATTGCTGCCTGTACTGCCATCACCAATGCGAACACGGCAACAAGAATACTTATGAATCAGTTCGACATACTGGTTAGCGCAATAAAATAGATGAACATGCCGTATCAGCATGCTTATTAATTACCCAGTCGGTGAAACAGATCCTTAACCTGATAATCCCACAATTGCGATTGATCCTTAATATCTTTCTTTTCAGCGAAATCGGTAATAACTAAAATGGTCTGATTGGTAATTTCCGATTTATCAATCCTGAACTCAAAATACTCGTCTTTTGGAGCTCCTACCCACCTGAAGCGTATAAAGCTCTCCTCCTCCTTTTCGAGCACTTCGGCTTCCTCTACACTACCATTCCAACCGAAGTAAAATTTACCGTCGCGTTCATCAACAGTCTCGGCAAACCACTCTCCCAGCCCGTTAGAAGTAGCCAAAAACTCGTATAAAATTGTGGGGGAGCAACGCACAGGATACTCCAGTGTGAACTTCTGTTTACTCATCTTCACATAAATTAGTACTCAATAAGTCGCAATTATATAAAATTTATGATACCAACAAAATTTATTTTTAATACCCCCAGAATACCTCATTCTTTACAGGATATCAGTACATTTTATATTAAAGGACTTACTTATAAACGTTTCTCGTTTTAAAGATGCCTCTTCACGCTATGCGAACTAATAGCTATCTTTGCACCCCATTTATATCAGGAAATTATGTTTAGTAACCTTCAGGATAAATTAGAAAGTGCCTTTAAAAACCTTAAAGGGCAAGCTAGAATTACCGAACTTAACATTGCATCCACGGTAAAGGAAATTCGTCGTGCATTGGTGGATGCTGATGTAAACTATAAAATAGCAAAAGAGTTTACGGACAAAATAAAGGAAAAGGCCATTGGGGAGAAAGTAATCAACTCCATCAGCCCCGGACAGCTCATGGTAAAAATCGTAAAAGATGAGTTGGCCGAGCTGATGGGTGGCGAGGAAGCCCCTTTGAATGCCAAAGGCAATCCGGCTGTTATTCTTATTGCAGGATTACAAGGTAGCGGTAAAACTACTTTCAGCGGTAAACTGGCTCATTACCTGAAGACCAAAAAGGGGCTCAACCCTTTACTGGTTGCAGCCGATATTTATCGTCCGGCAGCTATTGAACAATTGCGCGTGTTGGGAGAGCAGATTGGTGTAGAAGTGCATATGGAACCTGAAAACAAGGATGCCGTAAGCATTGCTCGCGCTGCTGTAGCCGGTGCCAAAAGCAAAAACAAAAATGTAGTTATTATAGATACTGCCGGTCGTTTGGCTATTGACGAGGAAATGATGACCGAGGTGGCTAACATTAAACATGCTGTAAACCCACAGGAAATTCTTTTTGTGGTGGACAGTATGACCGGTCAGGATGCCGTAAATACGGCCAAAGCGTTCAACGAACGCCTAGATTTTACCGGGGTGGTACTTACCAAATTAGATGGTGATACCCGCGGGGGGGCGGCCCTTTCTATCAAATACACAGTAAACAAGCCCATTAAGTTTATCAGCAATGGTGAAAAAATGGACGCCTTGGATGTGTTCTATCCCGAAAGGATGGCACAACGTATCCTAGGTATGGGCGATATCACCTCGCTGGTAGAACGCGCCCAACAGCAGTTCGATGAAGAACAGGCCAAAAAAATCGAAAGCAAAATCAGAAAAAATAAATTTGATTTTGCCGATTTCAAAGCTCAGCTGGAAATGATTAAGAAAATGGGCAACATGAAAGATCTTTTGAGTATGATCCCCGGTGTAGGCAAGCATGTAAAAGATCTGGACATCAGCGATGATAGTTTTAAGGGCATTGAAGCGATCATCGATTCCATGACGCCGGAAGAACGCTCTAATCCCGATATCATCAATGGCAGCCGCCGCAAGCGCATTGCTTTAGGTGCCGGAAAAGATATTGCCGAGGTGAATGCTTTCATGAAGCAGTTCGAACAAATGCGCGAGATGATGAAAAATATGAATAAAATGGGTGCCTTTGGACGTATGATGCCGGGAGGTTTCGGCGGACTTAAAAGAAGATAATTTCCGGATTTTTCGAAAATATATACATTAAAAAAATAAAACCGTGTTTCTCACGGATTTATTAATCTTTTTTCGTTTTTATTTGTTATTACTACAGTAATTATTATTCCGACTGTAAAAAAGCTTTATAGTACCTCATCTTACCGACGAGGTCTTATAAGCTATTATTCTCATACATATGAGAAATCGATATGAAACGATTGGATTTCATATGATTACCAGCATGTTTTTATACGCAGAGACCCTAACTGTATAGACAGGGGTTGCAGTTTTAATTTTTTTACCGAACTCTAAGGTTGTTGCACAACAGGGCGTCATACTTGAAATATAAAAGTGCTGACGAAAGGAACCCTGCCCAAAAATCGTTATATTGTTTACTATGAAAATCAACAAACCCGTTGATATTGTTATGAAAATGCGTGAATACTTTAGCTCAGGACAAAGTCATGACTTTAAAGATGAAGCGCCTTTCAGACTCGATTTACTGAGTAATGCTCAGATGAGGTCATTAGGCGAACGCATCGCATTAGAACATACAATATTAAAAAACCAACAATCCGATAAAGTCCTTAGAAGACTTAATGAAAACGAAGAGGTTATTATAAAAGTACAACAACTACTAACAGAGGCTGTAAAAGACAAGTATACAATAGCGCCAGCAAGTGAATGGTTTCTGGATAACCTCTATCTGATAAAAGAACAAATTAGCATTGCCAAAAAACACCTACCAAAAGGGTATAGCAAAACCCTTCCTATTCTAGCTTCAGGGAAATCGGCAGGAATGCCGCGCGTATACGATATAGCGTTGGAGATTATTTCGCATAGTGACGGAAGAATCGATATCGCAAACCTTACCGCTTTCATCGAAGGATATCAAAGCAATAATATACTTACTATCGGGGAGCTGTGGGCCATTCCCATTATGCTGCGATTTGCAATTATCGAAAACATTCGGCGCATAGCATCCCGCATAGCCATAGATAGACTTGATAAAAACGAAGCCATTTATTGGGCAGAAAAGTTTATTACGATTGCTCAAAAAGAACCTAAAAAAATTATCATTGCTACCGCCGACATGGCCAAAAGCAATGTATTGCTGAGTAGTGCATTTGTAGCCGAATTTACTAGGAGATTACAAAGCAAAGGACAGGGTTTGTCGATGCCACTTTCCTGGCTGGAAGAACAACTGACAGACTCCGGACATTCCATTGCCGAAATGGTAAACCTGCACAGCCAGAATCAAGCTGCAGATCAGGTTTCCATGCGCAATAGCATCGAAAGTATTCGCTTGCTTAAAACAACCGAATGGAAAAAATTTGTAGAGAACGTTAGCATTGTTGACAAAATACTCAGTGAAGATATTACGGGTATCTATCCTAAAATGGATTTTGAAACCCGCGACTATTATAGACATGAAATTGAATGGCTGAGTAAAAAAGCGCAAAAACCCGAGCACGAAATTGCCACCACTGCTATTGCTTTAGCTAAAGCAAAACAAGCTGCTGGCAAACCCTTACGTCAGCAACACGTAGGATATTTTTTTATAGATAAAGGGCGTGATGAACTTATTAGCGCTTGTGGTGCTAAACTTTCTTTTATAGAGCAGTTAACCCGGATACTGGACAAAAAGCGATTCTTCTTATACGCAGGATCCATTTTACTGCTCGCACTGATAATAGGCGCCTTCATTGGTTCTGTAATTTATAAATACGGTCACCCCATATGGTTGGCAATATTTACAGGAGTACTAGGATGTATCCTCGGTGGCAACTTTGCTACTGTATTTGTAAACTGGATAGCCACCTCCCTCGTAAAACCCAAGTTTTTACCAAAGCTGGATTTCTCCAAAGCCATTCCGGCCGAGTACAGCGCGATAGTAGCAGTACCTTGCCTTATTACCAGTAAGGATGGTATTGCAGAACTCGTAAGCGATTTGGAAGTAAGATATCTTTCCAATCCACAACGCAATCTTTTTTACTGCCTGCTTACAGATTTTGCCGATGCTCCTGAGGAGCACATGCCTAACGATGAAGAACTCCTGAACTATGCAGTTGAAGAAATTGAGCTATTAAATCTTAAATACAGAAAGGAGAATGAGCCTGATCGCTTTTTTCTGATGCATCGACCTCGCAAGTGGAATCCACGGGAAAAAGTATGGATGGGCTACGAACGCAAACGCGGTAAATTGGGCGAACTCAATAGTCTGTTAAGAAACACAGGTCACCACGATTTTTCGAAGATCGTAGGCGATATTCAGCACCTCTCCAATATAAAATATGTAATCACCTTGGATGCTGATACCGTATTACCCCGTGAGTCGGCATGGAAGATGATCGCCACTATGGCGCATCCACTCAATCAGCCAGTGGTGGATCCCCAAAAACGTAGAGTGGTAGAAGGATATGGCATATTGCAACCGCGTACAGCAGTTAATATGCCCGGCAACACCGCTTCTCTATATGCTAGAATGCATAGCAATGATTCTGGCATTGACCCCTACACCATGCTGGTATCAGATGTATATCAAGATCTTTTTGGTGAAGGCTCTTTCATCGGAAAAGGAATTTATGATATTGACGTTTTCGAAGAAATATTAGGTCACGCTTTCCCTGAAAACCGCATACTGAGCCACGATCTTCTCGAAGGTTGCTATGTACGCTCGGGATTACTTACCGATGTACAAGTTTTTGAAGACTATCCCGAAACCTATTGGACAGATGCCAGCAGGCGTCATAGATGGATTCGTGGCGACTGGCAGATTGCATCTTGGGGATTGCCTTTCGCACCCGATGCCAATAATAAACTTAAAAGAAATTACATCTCTGCTTTATCCAAATGGAAAATATGGGATAATATAAAGCGTAGTCTGGTAACACCGGCCTTATTAGTGCTCATTGCGCTTATATGGCTTATATTTCCTCATCCTGCATTATGGATGATAGGCGTATTGGTATTCTGGTTTTTCATGCCGGTATTTACAACGCTAATACAGCTGGCTCGCAAACCCAAAGATCTGGATATAAGATATCATATAGCCGATACGGCAACCACTTTCAAGTACAACTTATATCAGGTGCTTTTTAACATAGCCTGCATTCCTTTCGAAGCGTATCACAATGCCGATGCCATAATTCGCGCTAACTGGCGAATATTGATCTCAAAACGCAAGTTACTTCAATGGACGCCTTTCGCTGCACAGCGCACAAAATCAAAGAAAACTATAGCAGAAGCATATGCTTACATGTGGCCTGCTGTTTTTATTACTATAGGCCTTACAGCACTCATCATTCTCTACAACGCATCTGTACTTCCCTTTGCCTTACCGCTGTTATTATTATGGTTGTTAGCTCCGGTAATTGCTTGGCGAGTAAGCAAACCTAAAACCAGAAAAGCTTTTAGTCTTTCAGCAACCGACCGAGATTTCCTGCATATCATCAGTCGCAAAACTTGGGCTTACTTTGAAGACTTTGTGGGTGAAGAAGATCACTATCTAGCGCCGGATAATTATCAGGAAAAACCTATCGCCGTAACCGCACATCGTACTTCACCAACAAATATTGGTCTTGCTTGTTTAGCGAGCCTTTCGGCTTATGACTTTGGTTATATATCATTGTGTAAACTGGTTGAGCGTATTCAAAACACATTTTACTCGCTCAATCAGCTAGAACGATACAGAGGTCACTTTTACAATTGGTACGAAACAACTACGCTACAACCGCTATATCCCAAGTACGTATCCATGGTAGACAGCGGAAATTTTGTAGCAAACATGATGGTATTACGGCAAGGGTTATTTGAAATACTCCATGACAAGTTAATCTCTAATAAATTTTATCAAGGATTATACGATACACTCCTTACTGCTAAAAGTACCATTAACGAAAAAGCACAGCTAGCAGCATTTGCTACAGTGGAGAATTATTTACTGCAATTGTGTAAGTCGCCGGTAACCAGACTGGATATCCAACACACTTATTTCGACAAACTGCACCAGCAAGTACAAGAGCTTCAGGAACAAGTTGGCATCAAGGAAAACGAAGAGTGTGTGATGTGGTTGCAGAAATTTGAACAGCAAATACAGGACATGAGGAACACATTAGCCCTCTTAGTACCATGGAGCGTGCTACTGCCTATACCACAGGAGCTAGAAGAGCTGAAGGTTCTGGAACAGATACCTTCTCTAATAGATATTCATCAATATAAACAATCCGTATTGCCGATTATTGAGCAATACCTCAATGATCCCTCAAAAGCAGCATATAAGGAACAACTGATACAACTATCTCAAACGTTACAAGAGGCACTAAGCAACGTATTACAAAAGTTCAGTAAGATTGAAAAACTGGCTAATGAGTGCTCCGGATTTGCTGATGTAGATTTTGAATTTTTGTACGACAAATCCAAACATTTATTCCATATAGGTTATAATGTTAGCGAAGATGTAAAAGATAAGAGTTATTACGACATGCTTGCCTCTGAAGCAAGATTAGGTATCTACACAGCTATCGCACAAGGAAAGGTACCTCAAGATACATGGTTTTCGTTAGGCCGCTTGATTACCAACGAAGGCATCTCTCCCGTGTTACTTTCTTGGAGTGGCTCCATGTTTGAATATCTTATGCCTGATTTGCTCATGCCTTCTTATGAAAATACCTTATTGGAAAAAACTGCAAGAGGGGTAGTGCAAAATCAGATTGATTATGCAAAACGCAAAAATATTCCTTGGGGTATTTCCGAATCAGGATTTAATTTGGTTGATGCACATCTGAACTATCAATATCAGGCTTTTGGTGTACCAGGGCTGGGATTGAAAAGAGGATTAGGACAAGATCTGGTCATAGCACCATATGCAACTATGATGGCTTTAATGGTAGAACCCCAGAAAGCATTAGACAATCTGAAACTAATGGCTAAAAACGGTTTTGTGGGAAGATACGGATTTTATGAGGCCATAGATTATACACCGTCTAGAATGCCGCGAGGAGAGTCGCATGCTATAGTACGCTCTTTCATGGTGCATCATCAGGGTATGGGCTTCCTAGCACTAGCGCAATTATTGCTGGGCGAAAAGATGCACCAACGTTTCGAAAGAGACCCGCAATTCCAGTCTGCACTATTGTTGTTAAAAGAACGTCCGCCCAAAACTTCTACCTATTTTACACAGGAAGAAAGTACGGATAATATGATTGTAAGCAGTTACGAATCGCATATCCGTATTATTAAAACACCGGATACACCGGTACCTGAAGTACAACTACTTTCAAACGGACGTTATCATATGGCCATCAGTAATGCTGGTGGTGGTTACAGCAGATGGCACAAGCTATCGGTAACAAGATGGCGTGAAGATGTCACCAAAGATAATTGGGGAACCTTCTGCTATATCAAAGACCTTGCAACAGGTGAAATCTGGTCCAATACTTATCAGCCTACGCTGAAAAAATTAAAGGTAGATGAAACCATTTTCTCACAAGGACATGTAGAGTTTAGGCGCATGAATGATGCCTTTGAAACAAAAACGGATATTGTAGTATCACCTGAAGATGACATTGAAATTCGACGAATAAAAATCACCAACCGCACCAATAATGTAAAAACCTTAGAGGTAACGGGTTATACCGAAGTAGTAATAGCACCTCAGGCTGCTGATGAAGCGCATCCGGCATTTAGCAATTTATTTGTACAAACAAAAATTATGGACGAAGCCGGTGCAATAATGTGCACACGACGTGCCAGATCCAGAAACGAACAACAGCCCTGGATGTTCTTCATGATGCATGTATCCCAAGCAGAAAAAGAAGAAGTTTCTTATGAATGCGACCGCATGAAATTCATCGGTAGAACGCGTACGCTGGAAGCTCCTGCAAGTGTTGTAACTGATGGTATGCTGAGTGGCTCCAGCGGATCGGTATTAGACCCCGTTGCTGCCATAAAACATAAAATCACACTTAAACCTCGACAAACCGCCGTTGTTGAAATTATTATCGGTATCTCCGAAACTGAAGAAAGAAGCAAAGAGCTAATTTATAAATATCACGATGTACACATCAAAAATAGGGCGTTTGAACTGGCATGGACACACAGTCAGGTATTGCTGCGGCAGATCAACGCTAGCGAATCAGAAGCGCAATTGTTCAACGCCATGGCGGGGCATATCTTGTATGCCAATGCTACACACAGAGCCGATGCATCCATTATTGCCAGCAATAAAAAAGGACAATCAGGTCTTTGGGGATATGCTATTTCGGGAGATTTACCGATTGTATTGCTACGAGTGCAGGACAGCGAAAATATCACACTTGTAAAACAACTGATAAAAGCGCATTCCTATTGGCGCCTGAAAGGGCTGGCCGTAGACTTGGTAATTTGGAACGACGACTTTGGCACTTACCGTCAATTGTTACACGATCAAATTGTAGACTTTGTAGCAGCAATTGGAGGCTCGGTAATGGACCAGCCCGGAGGTATTTTTGTTCGACAAGGCGATCAGTTCACAACCGAAGACAGAGTGCTGCTTCAAACCACAGCCAGACTTATCTTTTATGACAACGGTGGTACGCTGCAAGAACAAATGAGCAGACAAAAACCGCTTAAGAAACTGCCGCCGTTACTAAATATTGCAGGCACCGAAGAAAAATATTCTAATATCGTGCTGGAACTGCCACCAGATTTAATCTTTAACAATGGCATTGGTGGATTTACCAAGGATGGTAAGGAATACTTCATTCTCACAGATGCGCTTCATACCTCACCTGCCCCTTGGGTAAATATTATAGCCAACGAGCAGTTTGGCACTATGATTACTGAAAGCGGATCATCCTACACCTGGGCCGAAAATGCGCACTCCTACAGGCTTTCACCTTGGAAGAATGATCCGGTATCCGATACTACCGGCGAAGCTTATTACATACGCGACGAACAAAGCGGCCGATATTGGTCGCCTTCGCCTCTCCCTGCAAAAAGCGGAGAACGATATATTACGCGCAATGGGTTTGGATATACGGTTTATCAGCATGCCACCAATGGTATTTATTCCGAAATGTGGGTGTATGTGGATGTAGACGATCCTATAAAGTTTGTAGTAATTAAACTCAGAAATCTGAGTCCCAAACCAAGAAAACTCTCTGTAACCGGTTATGTGGAATGGATTTTGGGCGATACTGCTACCAACACACGCATGCATGTGGTTACGGAGAAAGATCTGGAAACCGGCGTACTCTTTGCAAGAAATGCATATAACAGTGTTTTTGCCGAAAGAGTTTCTTTCTTCGATGCAGACGGTCCTAACAAATCTTACACCTGCGACCGAACCGAATTCATTGGAAGAAACGGGCTGCTTTCTCATCCAGAAGCACTCCGTCGCGAGCGCTTGTCGAATCGCTATGGAGCTGCACTCGATCCGTGTACAGCCATTCAGATTAGCGTAGAATTACAACCTGAAGAGGAAAAAGAAGTCATCTTTAAACTAGGTAGCGGCAAAAACGAACAGGAAGCCCGCAACCTTGTTGTAAAATATAAATCATCCGAGAAAGTGCATGAAGCTCAATCCAAGGTCCATGATAAATGGAACCATATTCTAGGAGCGGTTTATGTAAAGACTCCGGATGAAGCCTTTAATGTATTGGTAAATGGATGGCTGGTGTATCAAGTATTGGCCTGTCGTGTATGGGGACGCAGTGGCTTCTATCAGTCAGGTGGTGCTTTTGGTTTCCGCGATCAGCTGCAAGATGTACTGGCATTGATGCACACCCGTCCTGATATCACCCGTGCTCAAATTCTGCTGGCAGCTTCCCGACAATTTAAAGAGGGTGATGTGCAACACTGGTGGCATCCACCAACAGGACGGGGTGTACGCACTACATGCTCCGACGATTATCTGTGGTTGCCTTATGTAACGACACGATACATCGAAACTACAGGCGACCTAGGAGTATTAGAAGAATACGTCTCTTATATAGAAGGAAGACCGCTAAGACCCGATGAAGAAAGTTATTACGACCTACCTGTTTTCCTCAATGATTGGGAAACTTTATACAATCATTGCAAACGAGCCATTAATTACGGACTGAAATTTGGTGAGCATGGATTACCGCTTATCGGTTCTGGCGACTGGAACGATGGTATGGATAAAGTAGGTGAACATGGAAAAGGTGAAAGCGTGTGGTTAGGTTTCTTCTTATATTATGTATTGATCAAATTTGCCGAGTTGGCCCAAGCCCAAGGAGATGAAGCATTCCATCAAAAATGCATCTCCGAAGCTGAGAAGTTAAAAGATAATATCAACAAATATGCTTGGGATGGTGCTTGGTATCGGAGAGCTTACTTCGACGATGGCACACCGTTGGGATCTGCACAAAACGAAGAGTGCAAGATTGACTCCATCTCCCAAAGCTGGTCTGTAATTTCCGGTGCCGGTCATGTGGAAAAAACCGGTATAGCCATGACTTCACTCAATGAGCATCTGGTTGACAGAAAAAATGGTATTATTAAACTTTTGACCCCCGCATTTGACAAATCAGATCTATACCCAGGTTATATAAAAGGTTATCTGCCGGGTGTAAGAGAAAACGGCGGACAATATACCCACGCAGCCATATGGGCTATTATGGCATTTGCTCAGATTAAGGATAAAGAACGAGTGTGGGAATTGTTCTCTATGGTAAATCCGGTAAACCATACAAAAACTCCAGACGATATCCAGCAGTATAAAGTGGAACCTTATGTGATGGCTGCCGATGTGTACGGAGTAGCGCCACACGAAGGCCGTGGCGGATGGACCTGGTACACCGGTTCTGCCGGATGGACTTACCAGTTGGCCATAGATTATATCCTCGGATTAAAAAGAAAAGGTCAGCAACTTCAGCTTACTCCCTGCATACCCGATAACTGGCCCGGATTTGAAGTAAATTACCGCTTTGGTAATACTTTCTATCATATACGGGTAAATAACGAACATAAAAACGGAAGCATCCAATATACTCTCGATGGCGTCTTATTACAGGAACAGTTTATCCCTTTGCAGGACGATGGAGGCGTGCATGAAGTTGTCATCGATATTTAGCATATATTAGTAAAAGATTTTATTACATTTAAAAAAACTATATGAAAAAAAATGTTTTCCACATAGCAATACTGCTCTTAGCATTGACAGCATTTCATTGCAGTTCTCCATCCAGAAGTACCACTTCGGGAAAAACCGAAATTATAACAGAGACCATCATTCCTAATACCGCTACCAAATCTTTTCAGAAGGAGCTAGCAGGCACGTGGAATGTATTATCCATGCGGCGGCAGGCAAAAGCGAAGCAAGAAACACTTAGCGGTGTTTCGCTTACATTCAACGAACAGGATAATAAATTCAACGGCAAAGCTCCCTGTAACTCTATTTTCGGAACAGTACAATTAAATGGCTACAGCATTCGTTTTCAGGAAGTGGGCGCCACTAGGATGGCCTGTGATAAAATGGAGCAGGAGACAGCTTACCTAGAACTTCTACAAAATAGAATCAGCTCTTTTAGCATAGAAGGCAGCAAACTATATTTAAAAGATGTTGCCTCCAATATTGTCCTAGAATGCGAAAGAGCTAAATAATTCTCGGTATACTTCTAATAAGATGGCTCATGATACTAAGTACCATGAGCCATCTTATTTTCGATTTTACGTACTACTTAAAATTCGTCAAGACTAAATCCATTATCGGCAGCGAATTTTATCTGGGCGTTATTGAGATTGGTCATAATATCTTCCTGAGCATTGATAAGATCAGCCATTTTCTTAACGGCACCCTCACGTTGCTCCTCATCTTTTGCTTCACCAATGTCTTTGTACGCTGTGTAAATACTTTTAATGTACTCAAAATAACGCACAGCCATTGTTTTAAAATCTTCTGCACCATTTCCCACAGCCGGAATATTCTTTAGTGCCTTGATTTTTACATCAAGAGTGTCCTCCATCACTTTTGCCGATGCTGCGATTCCGGCAAAATTATTCTTATCGCTACGGGCTTTTATTTCAGCTTCCGCTTTTAGTAAGGGCTCTGAAATACTTTCTTCAATTTCAAGTACCTTTTGGTAATATTCTTTTGCTGTTGCAGGTTGATCCCCACTATTAGTATCTTTTGATTTACAGGAAATGGCCGCCACCATCACCACGGATAAGAAAAATACGGCAATTGATTTCATATCGATTTGCTTTTCAATAAATAAACTAATAAAAATAAACTACTGCAAATACAGTGCTTAAAATGTAAAAGTAACAGAAAACTACCTTAAAAAAAGCTCTATTGTAGAAAACACCCGTTTCATCGAATTATTAGGGCTGTTCATCGAATTTCAAAGGAAAGCACCATGTAATTTATGCAACTTTGTACTGTCAACCACGAAATAAATCCGTACCCTAATAAAAATCTAGAACAACCCGTATCCTATTGAAAATTAGAAGCCGTCTATGAAAGGTGGCTTTTTTTCTTTTTAAAACCCGTATTGATCGATCAGATATATTAAAGCGACCATATTCACAGCGCCCAACTCTAATTCTCTCTTGTTCACAGCTTCAAATACATCGTTGGAGGAGTGATGCACATCAAAATAGCGCTGAGAATCGGGCAAGAGTTCACACAACGGTGTGCCCAACAATGGCTTCAGTGGTGAAATATCAGCACCCCCGCCACCCGCGATAAACTCATTACATCCGTAGGGAGCGATGAGCGGTAACCATCGTTTGGCTTTATCCAATTGTTCTTTACTACAATCAAAGCTAAATGCTCTTGGCGTAAAACCTCCAGCATCACTTTCTACGGCAAATATGTGCTTTTCTCCTTTGGCTTTGGCTTCCTCTGCATATTTCCTCCCTCCTCTTAGGCCGTTTTCCTCATTAGCAAAGAGCACAAATCGAATAGTACGTTTAGGGGTATAGTTCAAAGCCTTCAAAGCTCTTAAAACTTCAATAGTCTGGGTCACACCAGCACCATCGTCATGAGCACCTTCACAATTATCCCAGCTATCCAAATGTCCTCCGATGGTAATGTACTCATCAGGGTACTCATTTCCCTTAAGCTCTCCGATAATATTATGCCCTTGCACATCGGGCAAAAAATGTCCATTAGTCTTTAGAACCACTTTAAGTGCAGCTCCCTGTTCCAATGATGCAGCCAACCAATCCGCATCTTGTAATCCTATAGCCACTGCCGGTATCTTCGCATAAGCACTGTCATAGAAAAGCGCACCAGTATGAGGTACATTATCGATACTATGGCTCATGCTACGTACAATAACTCCCACGGCCCCGTATTTTGCTGCCAGTGAGGGCCCTCTACTCCGATACTTTACAGCATCACCATATGCATCAAATGTTCTGACAAATTTGGGATTGAATTTATAATTGTAGAATACAATTTTGCCTTTAAGCTGATCTTTTTTCATCTCTAATTCGTCAAAATCCCGAATGAGCACCACCGGAGCTTCTAATGGCTTTCCTCCTGTACCTATAGTATTACCCAATGCTATCACCGCGAGCTCTTTTTCTTCCTTATTCGGTAATATAGCCCGCGCTTCGTCCGTACCACCACGAACCCAGCGAGGTACCATTACCGGCTGTTTATAGGTTTTGTCACTCCCAGCTTCTTGTAACAAACGATAACCCCATTCCTCTGCTTGATACATTTGCTTGGAACCGGCCAGACGGGCGCCGATGTTTTTGGTTAGGTCGCGAAGATGATCATAGGCTTTTCCATTGGTTAGTATTTCATCCGCAAGTTTCCTGATAAATGCAGCGTCTTTATCCTGCGCATGAGTTATATCGCCTAAAAATAACAGCGATATGAAAAACAATTTTCTTAGCATACTGTTATGATAGTTTAAATTTTTATAAAGATAAGACAAAGGGCATAGCATGCTGGATGTTTAAAATATAAACAGTAGAGAGACGAAGCCTATCACATATAAAAAATCTTATTATTCATTACACGATAAAAACAAGCTTAAAAAGAATTAATAGCAACAGAACGTTTATCTTTATCTTATGCGAATAGGAATTGTTTGTTACCCGACATTTGGTGGTAGTGGCGTTTTGGCTACAGAATTAGGAAAAGCATTAGCGGAAAAAGGACATCTTGTGCATTTTATTACCTATCAGCAGCCGGTAAGACTCAGCATGTTCATGCCTAATATCTTCTATCATGAGGTACAAGTGCCCACCTATCCCTTATTTGATTTTCCTCCGTACGAAACGGCATTAGCTAGCACCATGGTAAATGTAATTAAAACAAACAATCTGGACCTCCTTCATGTGCACTATGCCATTCCGCATGCCTCAGCAGCCTTTATGGCAAAAATGATCTTACAACAGGAAGGGAAAGATATCCCTGTAATCACCACGCTGCATGGCACTGATATTACGTTGGTAGGAAAAGACAAGATGTTTGCCCCCGTTGTATCATTTTCGATTAACCAAAGTGATGTCATTACCGCAGTATCGGAAAACCTTAAAGAAGAAACCTATGCCACTTTTGACATTCAGAAAGAGATCGAAGTAGTATACAACTTCGTAGATGTAGAACGGTTTAACCGTAAACCATTAGATGCATTTAAAAAAGTACTAGCCCCTAACGGAGAAAGAGTAATACTCCATGCTTCTAACTTTCGACAAGTGAAGCGTATTGCCGACGTGGTGCAGGTTTTTAACGAGATACAAAAACAAATTCCTGCTAAACTATTATTTGTAGGAGACGGACCCGAAAGACAAAACGCAGAAGAACAGGGACGCGCTCTGGGCATTTTTGATAAGATGATTTTTGTAGGGAAGCAGGAGCAAATTGAGGATGTATTTGCTATTGCCGACTTATTTTTACTTCCTTCCGAATACGAAAGCTTTGGGTTGGCTGCATTGGAAGCTATGGCCTCCAAGGTGCCTGTAGTGTCTACCAACGCAGGGGGATTAAAAGAAGTAAATATTGATGGCGTTTCGGGTTATACAGCGGAGATAGGAGATATTGAGACAATGAGTGCAAGGGCATTGGATATTCTTCGTGATGAAGCCACTCTTCAAGGTTTCAGAGAGCGCGCCTTTCATCACGCACAGCAATATCATATCAGCAATATTATTCCGCAATACGAAGCCATCTACCGTAGGTTCTGTAAAGATTGTTAGCCAATAGAGGATAGAACATTTAATTAATACATGCAGGAATTGGCATTACACCATTTCCTGCATATCTACTAGCTTACGATAAATACCGTTTTCTATCTGCATCAGTTCATGATGCTTACCACGTTCTACAATTTCACCTTTATTCAATACTACTATCTCATCAGCATTCCGAACGGTACTCAGTCTGTGTGCAATCACGAGCGAAGTGCGGTTCTTCATCATTTTGTTGATGGCGTCCTGTACCAGACGTTCACTTTCAGTATCCAGCGATGATGTAGCCTCATCGAGTATCAGAATAGGTGGATTCTTCAACACCGCACGAGCAATGGTCAAACGTTGTTTCTCTCCCCCACTTAATTTAGTACCTCTGTCGCCAATATTGGTATCGAATTTTTCGGGTTTGTTTTCAATAAACTTCAACGCATTCGCTACCTTGGCAGCATTTATTATTTCTTCCATGGTAGCATTGGGATGCGCCAGTGTGATATTATTGGCAATAGTATCATTAAACAAAATCGGCTCCTGGCTTACAATGCCAATTTTATCACGTATCGATTGTATACTATATTCCTTAATGTTGATGCCATCCACTAAGATCTCACCTTCTGTTACATCATGAAAGCGGGGTACCAAGTCCGCCAATGTACTTTTTCCGGCACCACTACTACCCACCAATGCAATGGTTTTACCTTTAGGAATCACCAAATTGATATTCTTAAGCACTGGCGTATCGTTGTAAGCAAAAGATACATTACGGAATTCGATGGAATGTTCAAAAGACTGTAGCTTTTGCGTTCCTGTATCTTCGATCTTAACTGGAGTGTTTAACAGATCTTCGATGCGCTCAACAGCTGCAGCTCCGGCCTGTACATTAAAGAACGAAGAAGACAATGCCTTGGCCGGATTGATCATCATGGCAAACATGGCAATAAATGCAATTAGATCCCCCGGGTTCAACGCATCGCGGTTAATCAGATTAGCACCAAAATAAATCACAATACACAAAACAATTACACCCAACAACTCTGTAAGTGGTGAGGCCAAATCGCGCCTGCGCGACATTTTTTTAGTAATACCTAGCACCATATTATTGAGTGAAGTGAACCGCTTATTTACAATTTCCTCTGCACCAAATCCCTTAATAATTCTTATACCTCCTAGTGTTTCTTCCAGAATGGAAAGTGTTTCACCTACTTTTACGGCTGCCGCATTACTCTGACGCTTAAGGGCACGACTGATACGACCTATAACAAAAGCCGTCAGCGGCAGCAATACTAATAGAAACACGGATAAGCTGGGACTAAGCCATATCATCGCCACCAGATAACTGATTACCATGATAGGGTCTTTAATCAATCCTTCCAGAGCATTCACAATAGAGCTTTCCACCAGGCCTACATCGTTGGTCATACGACTCATGATATCGCCCTTGCGCTGCTCAGAAAAATAACCTACGGGTAAAGACAGTACCTTAGCATACATATCATTCTTCAAATGAATGATAATGGAGCTTCTTACCGGTACCGAAATCAGTGAAGACAGATATATAAATAGATTCTTTAAAAAGATAGCTAGTATAATAAATCCGCAGCAAAGTAATACGGCAGCCATCTGCTGGCCCTGATCTACCAGCTCAATTAATTTATTTCCTAAAATATGTCCTCCAGGAATTTTCCTTAAAATGGTTTCGCCCCCAAATCCATCAACCTTAAAAATAATAGACATTAAAGGAGCCAGAAGGGTCAACGAGAACACAGATAAAAGGGAAGCCAATATGGTCATCGATACGTACAAAAAAATCTTCCCTTTGTACAATCCGATATACTTAAGAATCCGCTTAAATTTTTTCAATTTCCTTACTAATTTTAAAACGCACAAAGGTAATTATTTACAACCGGTTTTTGCTATTTCCGTTCATTAATACGTTATCAATATACAATACTCCTCGGCGCATGCGAACATAATAGGGCCAATCTTAAAATTATATTAAAAGTTTTCCATATACAGCTGCATGATAAAGGACTTTCCACTCAATCATGATCGATACTCGTTAACTTTGCGAATACAATTATGATAGAAAACAAGAACATTATTCAGGATAACGAGCGGGCTGTTATTGTAGGCGTAGTACAGAAGAATCAGACCGAAAGACAGGTAAACGATTATTTGGATGAGTTAGCATTTCTGGCAGAAACCGCCGGTGCCGAAACCAAAAAACGTTTTATTCAGAAACTCCAACATCCCGATTCCCGTACTTTTATCGGAAAAGGTAAGCTGGAAGAGATCCGCCAATATGCGGTAAACAATAATATTAATCTCGTAATTTTCGACGATGAATTATCGGGGGCTCAAATCAATAATATACAAAAAGAGCTGAAAATAAAGGTTATTGACCGTTCCGACCTGATATTGGACATTTTTGCCCGTAGAGCCAAAACCGCACAAGCCCGTACACAGGTAGAGTTGGCACAATATCAATATATCTTACCCCGCTTACGCGGTATGTGGAGCCACTTGGAACGTCAAGGAGGTGGTATTGGATCCCGTGGACCCGGTGAAACCGAGATCGAAACCGACCGTCGTATCGTAAGGGATAAAATCACTTTGCTGAGAAAAAAGCTGGCCGAAATAGAAAAACAGGCGTACACCCAGCGCAAAGATCGTGGTGAATTTATCCGTGTAGCACTGGTGGGCTATACCAATGTAGGTAAAAGTACAATTATGAACCTATTAAGCAAACGCGAAGTATTTGCCGAAAATAAACTATTTGCCACGTTGGATACAACTACCAGTAAAGTAGTATTTGAAAACACTCCATTTTTATTAAGTGATACGGTAGGATTTATCAGAAAACTCCCTCACCACCTTATCGAAAGCTTTAAAAGCACACTGGATGAAGTGAGAGAAGCGGATATTTTACTGCATGTAGTGGATATTTCTCATCCCAATTATGAAGATCAATTAGCTGTAGTAAATAAAACATTGCAAGAGTTGGATGCGGCCGATAAGCCCACCATTACCATCTTCAATAAAATGGACCTGTACGAAGCTCAAACATTCGACGAGTGGCTGAGCGATGAAACAAAAGAAGAAATCTTGCGCGATCTGTACGAACGCTGGCAGCACGAATTACAAGGCAATGTAGTGTTTGTTTCCGCTACAGAGCGCCGCAATCTAGATGGTCTTAGGTCCACCATCTTGAATAAAGTAAAAGAACTGTATCAGATAAGATATCCTTACAAAACCACTTTTTACTAAGCCTTCTGCAGTGTTAATTACATCAATTCCCCTTACCTTGCAGTATGCAGTTTAAAGATGTCATAGGACAACCTGTGTTAAAAACTGAGCTTACACAGCTAATGCAAGAAAACCGGCTGGCGCACGCTATGCTCTTTCTGGGTAAAGAAGGAAGCGGAGCCCTGCCACTAGCTATTGCATTTGCCCAATATATAGTTTGTGAAAAAAATACTCCAAAACCCGCGGTCCCTGTAGGGCCTAGTCTTTTCGGAGAGGAGCTGCCCGCTGAGTCGGAAATTGCTACCGAGTGGCAGACCGACGCCTGTGGTGTTTGTGCTTCCTGTCTTAAAGCCGCTGAGTTGCAACATCCGGATATCCATTTCAGTTATCCAGTAGTAACCAAAAAATCGGGAACACCGCCTATCAGTACCGATTACATTGCGGAATGGAGGTCTTTTATCAAAACCTCTCCATACGGTAATGTATACGACTGGCTACAATTCATAGGCGCCGAAAACAAGCAGGGTAATATTACCGCTCATGAGTGTAATGACATCACCCGAAAACTCAACCTGAAAAGCTTTGAGGGCGGATATAAAGTATTGATTATGTGGATGCCCGAGTATTTGGGCAACGAAGGGAATAAATTGTTGAAACTCATTGAAGAGCCTCCGGAACGCACCGTTTTTTTATTGGTAGCCGAAAATGAAAGTCAGATACTGCCCACAATTCTGAGCCGATGTCAGCTCATAAAGGTACCACAGCTTAGCAACGACGACATAAGGCAGGCTTTAATAAGCCGTAATAATACCGATGAACAAACGGCAGCACGTGTGGCTGCTATCAGCGAAGGTAACTACAGAGAAGCCCTGCATATGGTGCAGTATACTAATGAAGACTGGCACAATTTGTTGAGGGAATGGCTAAATAGTATATTAAAAAATGGCCCCCTAGCTCAGGTAAAATGGGTAGAAGAAATTGGACAGCTAGGGCGAGAAGAGCAAAAACAATTCCTTCGGTATTTCAATCATTTAATACATCTGGCCATACGCATACAGGTGCTACCTCACTTGGCAGAGCAATATCCAGAAAAAGAAAAAGATTTTGCCGTGCGCTTGAACAAATTTACAGGCATTGAACAACAGCAAGCTATCGTCGAAGAATTGGATAAGGCTTCCTATTATATCGAAAGAAACGCCCATGGCAAAATGTTATTCATGGCACTTACACTAAAAATTTATCATATCATTCAGGACAAAGTTGTACTTTTGGGCGATTGAGATACATTGGTAAGTGAGTTTGGATAACAAAATTTTTGAGGAAAAGGCAACGGAGAGAAAGAGCGAATTACGTGTTAATCATACCGTTAAGGTTTGCATATTTGAATAATAATAAGCTGTATTTCAGCTTTTTATACATATAAATTGCAGCAACAACTAGCTGTCTATATTGTATTTTACGCCACGATTTCGCATACTTCCTCCCGTTATTTTTAATAAGATTGCAAACATGGGCTGTACTAACTGTGGTACTGCTAACGGCAGTAAACCAAAAGGTTGTAAAAGCAACGGGGGTTGTAGTACCGGTGGCTGCAATCGTATGAATACATACGATTGGCTGCGTAATTTGCCCATAGCAGATGCTGACGATTACTGCAATGTAGTAGAGGTCAGCTTTAACAAAGGTTCCCGAAAAGATTTTTTTAGAAATACCACATTACAATATTTTGAAAAAGGCGACCTGGTAACCGTAGAAGGGGTTGGTGGTTTTGACGTGGGCGAAGTTTCTCTTACGGGAGAGATTGTGCGCTTGCAAATGAAGAAGTACGGCGTTAGTGAAATCAATACCGACATGAAAAAAATTCTGCGACCGGCAACTGAGCGCGACCTAGAACTTCGACGCATCAACAAGGCTCGAGAGCCAGAAGCGCTGATTCGAAGCAGAGCCATCGCACGCCAAATGAACCTGGACATGAAAGTAAGCCAGGTAGAAATACAGGCCGACGGCAGAAAAGCCACCTTCTACTATATTGCCGACGGAAGGGTAGATTTCAGAGAGCTGATTAAAGTGTATGCTGCCGAGTTTAAAGTGAAGGTTGAAATGCGCCAAATTGGTGCACGACAGGAAGCCGGAAAAGTGGGTGGTATCGGAAGTTGTGGCCGCGAACTTTGCTGCGCCACTTGGCTCACCGATTTTAAATCTGTCAACACCTCAATAGCCCGCTACCAAAACTTGTCCATTAATCAGACCAAACTGAGCGGTCAGTGTGGGCGTCTGAAATGTTGCCTCAACTACGAACTGGATACCTATCTGGACGCATTACAAGCATTTCCTAACGACTGCGATCAGCTGGAGGTAGCCAAAGGCAAAGCCTACCTGATCAAAAAAGATATTTTCAAAAACCTGATGTGGTACGCGCTACCCGATAGTACCAAACAATATCCACTTACCATAGAGCGCGTTAAAAAAATAAAAGAGCTCAATGACCAGAATATTATTCCGGAAGATTTGGAAGCCGTGGAGCTTGCTGTTGCTCAGCCCAAAGAAGTAGAACCGGAATTTGTGGATGTGGTAGGACAAACCTCACTACGTGCCTTGGAAAGAGCCGAGAAAAAAAGAAAACATAAAAAGGGCGGCCACTCGCAACATAAAGCCTCCGGCAATAAACATCAATCCGGAAAGAAAAAAGACCGACGCTAATCTTCAACTTTTAAGCTTCAATTACCACCACAGCAGCGGCTATATTTTTCAGATGGCTGAGAGAGACTTTAACCTTGGATAGATCCAGATTTTCTAATGTTACGGCGGTGGTACCTTTGAGAGCGATCTCGGGTTTACCTGCATCATCCCCCAAAATCAATATTTCATTATAAGCAGTACCATTGGCCCAGCCAGTTCCCAAGGCTTTAAAAAAAGCTTCCTTGGCTGCAAAACGAGCAGCATAATGTTCGTATTTATGGGTCTTAGGCTCGCAATAGGCTATTTCTTCTTCATTAAATACCAACTCTCTGAAGCCCTGCTCTTTTTCGATTTTTTCCCGTACTCGGTCTACTTCTATTACATCCAGCCCGATTCCAGAAATCATGTGGAAAGTTTTAAGGTTATTTAATACGATCAGGGGACGGGATCATACCCACTTCCTCCCCATGGATGGCATCTTGAAATTCTTTTTATAGAAAGCCAAAGTCCTTTAAAAATACCGTACTTCCTAAGCGCTTCTACTGCATACTGCGAACAGGTAGGGGTATAACGACATTTTGGTCCTAACCAAGGAGATATCACCCATTGATAAAGCTTTATCAATGCAATAAAGGGAAGACTACATATTTTGAGTATCCATCGCATTTTGTGAAGAGAATACTTTCTTTAGGAGGTTACCTACACATTCAAAAACCTGTGCGTATGTGGGCATTTCTTTACCTGTATATAAAAAAAACAGCGCTATGGCTTTATTGTTAGCGGCAGCAAAATTTTTTATCTCGTGCTGTTGCAGGCGGTAGGCTTCGCGCATCAATCGCCGAATGCGATTGCGCTGCACCGCTTTTTTAAAATATTTGCTACTCACTCCTACACTGCACTTTACCTCTCCGGAGGAATAAGGTTCTACAAGATACACCAACCGTATTGGATATACACGCACACTTTTCCCTTGTGAAAAAAGCTGCTGCAGCTTTTTTCGACTCTTTAGACGCTGCGATTTAGGAAAAGCGTTGGGTTTCATGCGCTGAAATTACGGTTTACAATTCATCCCTAGATAACAAAAATAGCCCCGAAATCGGAGCTATTCAATGATTTTGTGCTGACTGTATGCTATATGGGAGTTATTTCAATCTTCTTTCGTCAGAAACAGTCAATTTCTTACGGCCTTTTGCACGACGTCTTGCCAATACTTTACGACCATTAGCGCTTTGCATGCGCTTACGAAAACCATGTACAGTTTTACGACGGCGACGATGCGGTTGATAAGTACGTTTCATAATATCTTCTATTTTTCACTTTTACTGAATGAATAGCATGGGAGAACATGCTGAAATTATTCTTAATACCAGGAGACCACCACATCTCCTGTTTGTGAAAGGATGGCAAAGGTAGGGAAAAGTTCAGAAGTTTAAGCCCCAAATTTAAAACTTTGTGGGTTCGCCTAGGTTTGCACGCTGACTTTTTACCGTTTCTCCAAAAAATAAAGAGCCTTTACGGTCAAAATCCTCGGTAGAATCGGTCGTAAAAAACTGAATTTGGCCATTTTTACTACATTTTTCCTCTATCTCCGGATGCCGCTGTAAGTAATTCTCCAGACTTTGGGCCACTATTTCTCCCTGACTGAGAAGTTTTACAGATACAGGCAAATATTCCTGTATCTTATTGCGCATCAATGGATAATGTGTGCATGCCAATAATACGACATCGATGTTTGGGCCTTTCTGAAGTAAATTATGAATATGCTTTTTTATGAAGTGCACCGTACCGGGATTATCGATTTCGTCGTTCTCGATAATGGGTACCCACATGGGACATGCTTCCTGAAAGGTTTTCACTTCTGGAAAAAACTTCTGAATTTCAATAGGATATGATTCTGAAGCTACGGTTCCCGAGGTGGCGAGAATTCCTACTTCTCCAGATTGAGAATACTCACCAATAATTTCCGTCGTAGGACGTATAACACCCAACACTCTTTTCTGGGGAGCTATTCGCGGCAAATCTTTTTGCTGAATATTACGTAAGGCTTTAGCAGATGCCGTATTGCAGGCAAGTATAACCAGATGACACCCCCGAGCAAAAAACCAATTTACCGCTTCAAGTGTATAGTGGTAGACGGTTTCAAAAGAACGGGTTCCATAAGGAGCTCGAGCATTATCACCTAAATAGATGTAATCATACAGCGGTAGTTGACGAACAAGTTCTCTGAGAACGGTAAGGCCTCCGTAACCAGAATCAAAAACCCCTATGGGCGCCGCCTGCTGCATGTATAAGAAGATTTTGGTCAAAAATAAAAAACCGCTCTTATTTGAGCGGTTTTTATATCGTTATATATCCGAATTCTGTTATTTCTGATTCGAATTATTAGCCGGAGCGTTGTTGGTAGGTATCTTAATACCTAATTTCTGTGCTACAGCCAGAGTAATATCATCTCCGGGAGGAGCTACGATCAGCGCATCTGGGCTCAATACATAAGCATACCCTTTTTCTTTAGCCACGGCGTTTATAGCATCCATCACTTTTTTGTTTAAAGGCTGCATTAATTGAGCTTGCTTAATTTGGTTCATTTGGCCAGCAATCTGGGGCCAGTTTTGTAATTGCATAGACAGATCAGCCAAATCTTTTTCCAGAAGATTCTTTACGGAAGCAGCAGTTTTTGTGTCGCGGTAAATACTGTCTTTTTCTTTGTACTCAGAAGACAATTGTTCGAATCTTGGTCCAATAGAGTCATTCTGATATTTCTGAAGCTCTTGCTGTACCTGCTGAATCTCCGGAAGAGAGAATACCAGGCCTTCTGCATCAACATAACCAATTTTCTGCGCATTGGCGCCGAACACACTTGCAACAACCAATCCTAATGTCAGTGCAAGAAATTTTACTTGTTTCATTTAGTATACTTTTTAATTTTCTAAACTCTGGACAGAACACATCTATACAACGCGTAAGTTAGCTGTACATTGCAGTTCTATCACTTTTGTGTTAATAATAGTTTTTTTAAAATTTTAATTTTAAAATTATTTACGCCGTAGTTCTTTAAGCAGTTCGTCGCTTTTATCCAACTTTGGGTCGGCAAATATAATGGATTTGCCTTCACTTTTATCCAAAATTAAATCGTAACCATTGGCTGCTGCAAGTCTTTTTACAGCTTCGTTGAGTTTTTTCTGCAAAGGCTCCATGAGTTCTAGGCGTTTTTGGAATAAATCGCCCTCAAAACCAAAGCGTTTTTTCTGCAAATCTCGCAACTCCTTTTCTTTGTTAAATAATTCCTCTTCCCTCTTTTTCCTAAGCTCGGTACTCATCATGTCTTCTTCTGCATCGTAAGCCTTATACATTCTGTCCAGTTCTGCTTGTTTGGCATCAATTTCCTTTTGCCAAGTTGCGGCCTGTTCTTCTATCTTCTGCTGCACTTCTTTGTACTCGGGCATCTTTTCAAAAATATAGCGCGTATCAATAATAGCATATCTCTGTGCCGAACTGTATTGTACAGCCAAAAGCGATACCACTAATACAAGTAAAATTCTTTTCATCGTTTTATATTTTAAAACATTCGCTCAGACAGATACGACTGAACTTTTAGGATTTAGTTCAATAAAATTGTCCTTTATTTGACGGCATAAGCCATACCAAAGTTGCTTATCCTTAGAAAGTCTTTCTTTAACAAAGAACCGTAAAATAAAGATTATTCCGGCTCAAAGCCCAGCATGAAGGTAAATTTACCGGAGTCTTTCAAGCCACCGCCAGGTCTCAGTCTGTCTAATCCGATACCGTAGTCAAATCCTAACAGACCAAACATAGGCAGATAGAAACGCATACCCAAACCTACGCTCCTGCGCAACTTGAACGGGTTATAATCCTTGTAATCCCTCCAACCGTTAGCAGCTTCGAAAAAGGCAAGTCCAAAAATCGTACTGCTGGGATTAATCACTAAAGGATAACGAAGTTCTGCCTGATATTTGTTAAATATCGTGAATAGATTATTAAAATCACCGGTATTGGCATTATCGGGGTTAATAGTAGGATCAGAAGTAGCAAAAATCGGATAACCTCTTAGCGCTACTACATCAAATCCGGTAAGTGAGTAGGTATTTTGCAAACCGGCATCACCCAACTGGAAACGTTCGAACGGAGAGTAGCCCATCTTGGAGTTGTAGCGCCCCATGAAACCGTACTTGGCAGCAAACTTCAGCACAAACTGTCTGTCCTTATTTTCCCCTTTAGGACGCCCCAATGGTACATACCAGGTGGAGCTGAAACGCCACTTATGGTATTCCACATTTTTATATTGATCTTCACTGGTTGGCGTCTTCCATAAAGAGTAAGGCGGGGTTGCTTGCACACTCGCCATAATATCGCTACCACTGCGAGGGAAGATAGGATCCGATACTGAGTTGCGTTGTACCGCAATTTTAAAGCTCAGGTTGTTGGAAATACCTGTATTGAACGGCAATCCATATACATCCCCCATATTTTTTACATTATATCGGGTAAGTGCTGCGGTATAAGTGATGTAGAAATAGTCATCGGGCCATCTCAGCTGTTTACCCAATCCAATGGAAAATCCGTTTACAGTAAGCGATTTGTTTCTGTCGTACTCGTATCTTCCTGTAGTATAATAATTCGAGAAATCGATATTGTAGAATTTACTGTTGTTGTAAGACAGTATCAGTGAGTTTCTCTTCTTACCGCCTAACCAGGGTTCAGTAAAGGCAAAGTTGTACGAACGATAGGCACGTCCGTTAGACTGCACACGAATACTTAATTTTTGTCCATCACCTACAGGTAGCGGATCCCATGCCTCTTTTTTCCAAATATTTCTGATAGAAAAGTTATTGAAGGTTACCCCCAAAGTTCCGGTAAGGCCGATACCTCCACCCCATCCGGCAGAAAGCTCAAGCTGGTCAGAAGATTTTTCTTTAAGATTCCAGTTGATATCTACTGTTCCGTCGCTTTGGTTAGGCACCGGCTGCGGGTTGATGGACTCTTGTTCGAAATAATTCAGTGCATTCAATTCTCTGATGGTACGCATTAGTGCAGTCTGGCTGTACAGATCGCCCGGATAAATACGCATCTCTCTGCGAATTACATGCTCTTTAGTACGATCGTTACCACGAATGTTAATGTTCTTGATGCGGGCTTGAGGCCCTTCCACAATTCTAATTTCGTGGTCGATGGTATCGTTATAGATTTTTGTTTCAACAGGTATGATGGACACGAACAAATATCCTCTATCGCGATAAGCCGTGGCGATATCCTGAACATCCTGGCTCGGCTCCAGCCCCAGCGCCTTATTAAGTACGCTAGCATCGTAAATATCACCTTTGTGAATATTGAGGATCTGATTCAGCAGAGTATCGCTATACACAGAGTTACCTTTCCAAACAACATCACCGAAATAATACTGGCGCCCTTCTTTCACCTTAATATCCACATACATCTTGTTGTTCTGAATTACTTGGGTATCGGCAAGAATCTGAGCATCTCTGTATCCTTTAGAGTTGAAGTATTTTAATACTTTTTCCTTATCCTCTACGTATTTTTTCTGATTGAATTTGGAAGAAGAGAAGAATTTAAACCGGAAATAAGGATCCAATACTTCCAAAGTTTTACTTCCTGAAAGGAATCCCCACTCTTTAGAATATTCATGAAGTCCGTAGTGTTTTTTAGGACCATAGCTGCTTACATATTGCGAAGGGAACAGCGTCATTTTCGTCATTTCTTTAGTTCCCTTCATTTGCTTTTTCAGCTTAATGCTGCGCACATTTTCGTTTCCGAAAAAGTTGATCTCATCAATCTTAACTCTTTTGCCTCTGTCAATTTTTATGGTAAGTGCATTGGAATTTCTGAATACCGGGTCGGGTCTTTCAATCAGATCTACTTTTACACCATAAAACCCTTTTTCTTCATAGAAACCTTTTGTAACATCGATAATATTACGGCGGGTATTTTCAGAGAGGATGGTAGTTTGTTTAGCAATCCCTGTTTTTTTAATCAGCTCTTCCTGCTCACTTTTCTTGGCTCCTTCAAATTTAAAATCGCCCAAACGTGGCATTTCCCGTACGGCCACTTCCAAGTCCACCTGATCGCCGATGACACGGGTAAGATAAATCTGTATATCGGACACCAGTTTTTGCCTCCACAAATTCTGAATAGCTCTGGCGAAAAGATCGGTGCCTGGATAAGTAAAAGTTTGTCCCTTATGTAAACCGGCTACAGATAATAAAATAGAGGAGTCAAGATAAGTAGCACCGGTAACAGTAACGTTCCGTATGGTATATTCCTTGGGCGTATGCGAAGAGAGCCATTGTTCCAGCTGAGGATCAACAGGGGATACGGGTACCGTATCGTTTTGAGCAAAAACAAAGTTTACCGTGGTTATTAAAATAATCGAAACACAAAACCTGAATAAAAAAAAACGCATATGGGGTTTAAATATCGGTAATCAATTTAAGTTTTTGCAAAAGCAGGAAGTTAATAAAACTCACAATACCATCCCACATTTTTCCTCTTGCGGCGGCAAATTAAAGGGAAAAATTGGAAAACCTTGTTAAAATAATACCTTCGCCATACTTCCACAACACGGAATGGGATCTTTTCTATTGCCCACACAGTTTATTGTTCCTGAATTTGTTTTGAAGTTTTTCCAAATCTGCGTTCCCTTATCTGATAGTTCAGCAGGGCCTCATAAAGATTTTTCTTCCGAAACTCGGGCCAACGCACATTCGTAAAATACAATTCGGAATAGGCCAGCTGATACAATAAAAAGTTACTAATCCGGTATTCTCCACTGGTGCGAATCATCAGCTCAGGATCGGGAAACTCACTGGTGCACAAGTACTTCTGAAACACTTCCTGATTTATATTCGCTGCTTGCAGCTTATTATTTTCTACATCGCAGGCTATTTGCTTTACAGCATTTAAAATTTCCCATCTACCACTATAACTTAGCGCCATAATCAGGTTCAACCCCGTATTGCTGGCTGTCAGATTTAAAGCCTCTTGTAACTCTTTCTGCGCATGGGGCGGTAGCATGGTTAAATCGCCTATCACATGCAGTTTTATATTATTTTTATGAAGTGTAACGATTTCCTTCCTGATAGTGGCCACCAGTAGCTCCATCAAACCAGACACTTCATATTCAGGACGCTCCCAGTTTTCCGTACTAAACGCATACAATGTAAGATATTGAATACCGATCTCTGCACAGCCCTCCACTATATCCCTAACGCTTTCCACGCCATGATAGTGGCCGTACAGGCGATCTTCCCCCTGCTCTTCTGCCCAACGGCCATTACCATCCATAATAATGGCAATATGCCGGGGTAGCTTTGAGCGATCTATCTTACTTAGTAGTGCGTCCATACAAAACGGCGACAAAAGTAATTAATAATTAATATAGACAAAGTTTAAAATAAATATCAATATTTTGCTGGTTGAGAGGCGGCCCTAACAGCCTTGCTGATAAAACTACGCAAACTTTCGTTGCTAGTTCTTAAATCTTCTTTCCGAAGATACATCATATGTCCGCTACGATATCCTTCCCAAAACATCCTGTCTTTTAATTTTCCGGAAGGATCCATTTGCCACATATTGTATTTTGCATTGAAATAATCACAGGCACCATCATAATAGCCTGATTGAACCAGTAAATGTAAATAAGGATTTATTGCCATGGCCTTTCGCAGATTTTCTCCGGTCTGATTGTTTTTATTATCCCAAGGCCACACGTTTCCAAACATATTATAAGTAAGGTCCGTCTTGTAATTAAGCTGGTTCCTCAAATACATATTAATGGGAGGGGTAAAAGCATGCAGCCATGCTGTGAGCTCCGCATTAAAGTCGGGACTTTCGCCTGCTACGCGCTTATCGATGCCTTTATAGCGAGAGTCGAGACGCCCAACCGTAAAACCTTCGTCTCTCAGTAGTTCTTTCCAGAATAAATTCGTGCTGATGGAAAGATTATTTTGCAGAATGGTTTTCTCCGAAAGTCCCGAATATCGCGCCATCTTAGCTGCAAGACTTTGCTTCACTCCCGACTCCAAAAATCCGCCTCTATGCATAGCAGGCAGTAATTCGTTCAGTGTGAAATTTTCTACCTCGGGTAATACCTCTATCAGATCTTTTTGCAACAAATCTGCAGGCAGCTTTTTATGGTACCAAGCCGTGGCTGCATAATAGGGCAAGCGTAATGCACTGGCAGTAACGGAACCTCGCTCTATTCCGAGATCGGTAGGAGAAACCTGAATTACCCCGTTCAGATACATCCAATAGTTGTCCTGTAACTCTAAGGCCAATCCCGAAACACGGGTAGTTCCATAACTTTCCCCAATCAAAAATTTGGGGGAGGCCCAGCGGTTGTACCGCGTCACAAATGTATTAATCCATCCTGCCAGATATTTGATATCGGCATTAATGCCAAAAAATTTTTCTTTGGGTACATCTTTGCGGGTGATCCTAGAATAACCGGTATTAACAGGATCTACATACACAATATCCGTAACATCTAGTATGGAATATGGGTTTTCCTTAAAACCGTATGGCTGTACAGGATACCCTTCATCATCTATATTCAGCAATACAGGACCGGTGTAACCAATGTGCATCCATACAGATGCGGAACCCGGGCCACCGTTAAAAGAAATAGTTATGGGGCGGGTGCTTTTATCTTTGATATCGGTACGTTCGTAATAAACAAAGAACAAACCGGCAATGGTTTTACCATCTTCATCCCAAACAGGCATTGTTCCTGCCACAGCTTTATAGGGGATCACTTTGCCATTAATTGTTGCTGTATGATGTGTGACTACAGTAGCATCGGGATCAAACCTCAAATCGCTGGATGCTCCTTTTTTATCATTATCAGAAGATATCTGATTGCCATTGGGGAATTGTGCCCAACCTGCACAGACAAATAAGGCTGTTGCGACCATACTTAAAAAAATGCTTTTCATCATAATAATACTATGCACTGATTATAACCGGTTCAAAAAGTAATATAAATTATGAAAATGATCCACATGATCCGGAGCTGAATTGCCAGCAAAGCCCATCACCGTACAATTACCTTTAGAGGCTTCACTTATCTGTTGCATGCCGCCGGGGCCCCATTTCAATACAGGTCTAATTTCAATATGCAACTGACGTAATAAATAATTAGCAGCTTCGGTGGTACTTACAAAAGTACCGGGAAAGATTTCGGAATGGGTAAATAAAAATTTCTTCCCGGAATGAAGATTTGCTGCTTCGGCGGCAAATTGCACAAAGGGACGCAAACTTATGGAGTCGATCGAGCCACCTTCAGCAAGCACTTTACGTTCGGGAATATAACTAGCGTGCAAGCCATCCAGCAACAGTACGGCATGAACTTTATTAAAAAGCCGCTCTTCCTGTAAAATACTTCTAATGGCTCCGTAACCCGCACTAAAGCCGCTCAATAACAGCCTTTGTCTTTGAAATAGATGTCCATAATGTTTCGAGAGGGCCGTTACGATAGCTCTCTCCAGTTGTTCAAGCAAGGCTGCATTTTTGAACTCATTAGCATACACACCCGATCCTGAGCCCAAATTGATTACGGCTGCAACTACGTTGCCTTTGTATTGCTCTGCTGCGTAGGCTACAACATAAGGCAAGCCATGAAAGTGAATTAACAGGTCTGCCGAAGAAGTTTGCTGCAACTTCTTCGGCACATATACCGTAACCGGCTTGGATAAAATGCTGTCTAGCGTAATTACGGTTCCTGTTGTTATATCGAAAGTAATGCGGTCGTGTTTACGCACCTCTTCCTTCATGGGAGAAGGATATTGAGCCATAGGAGGCGCACTTTGTCCTGCACAGCATGCATAAGCTATGATGCAAATCGCCATGAGCGTGTATTTTGATAAAGCACGCATAGCTTTAACTGTTGTTAGAGGGACAAAATTTATGATTAATCGAAATTTATTTTAACACGCCTAACTCTTTACCCACTTTTGTAAAAGCCGCAATAGCCTTGTCCAGATGCTCCTGTTCATGCGCGGCACTCAGTTGCACGCGAATGCGCGCCTGCCCTTTAGGCACTACGGGATAAAAGAAGCCGATCACATATACTCCTTCATTAAGCAATTGGTCGGCAAACTTAGCTGCCAGCACTGCATCATAAAGCATAATGGGCACAATAGGGTGGTCGCCGGGCTTAATGTCGAAACCGGCCTGGGTCATTTTTTCACGGAAATACTTGGTATTATACTCTAACTTATCACGCAAATGTGTAGAAGCCGAAAGCATGTCCAGCACAGCAATCGATGCACCCACAATTGCCGGGGCCAGAGTGTTACTAAACAAATATGGACGTGATTTCTGCCGAAGCATATCGATAATTTCCTTACGCCCCGAAGTAAATCCTCCGGATGCCCCTCCCAGTGCTTTACCAAGTGTGCCTGTAATAATATCTATTTTCCCCATCACACCACGATACTCATGCGTACCACGACCAGTTTTGCCTAGAAATCCGGAAGAGTGACTTTCATCCACCATAATCACTGCATCGTATTTCTCAGCCAGCTCAACGATTTTATCCAACTGAGCAATGGTTCCATCCATACTGAAAGAACCATCCGTAACAATAATGCGACTACGACAACCTGCAGCTTCTTGCAATTTGGCCTCGAGGTCGGCCATATTGTTGTGCTCATAACGGAAGCGTTGTGCTTTACACAGTCTTACCCCATCGATAATACTCGCATGGTTTAATGCATCGGAAATGATGGCATCCTGATCATTGAACAATGGCTCAAACACGCCGCCATTGGCATCAAAAGCAGCTGCATAAAGAATGGTATCTTCTGTTCCCAAGAACTCGGACAATTTTCGCTCCAGCTCTTTATGAATATCCTGTGTACCGCAGATAAAGCGAACACTACTCATGCCATATCCTCGTGAATCGATTGTGGCATGTGCTGCTTTTATAACATCGGGATGAGAAGATAAGCCCAAGTAGTTATTCGCGCAGAAATTGAGTACTTTTCTTCCGTTTACTTCAATCTCTGCTCCCTGCGGACCGGTAATGATACGTTCCGTCTTGTATAAGCCGGAAGCTTTAATTTCTTCCAGCTCATTAGCGATGCGTTGTACAAATTTTTCGTTCATATAGTATGGAATAAATAATGACTTTTGCGAAGTTATGTTTTATGTGAGTATAATAATTATTTACCGCTGATACCTAAAACATTCTATGGCTTTCTGGCTACCACAGCTTTTGTAATACTGGCATTACCAAACTTATTTTTAATATCATCTACCGCTTTGTACAAATTGAGCTTACTATCCTGATTGTTAAACAAATTCATCTGCATGCCATTACTCGCCAGCTGACTCAACCGCACTCCTACCAATCGCAGGGGGCGCCCTTTTTGATAAAACTTGTTAAAAATTTCCTTTGCCTTTTCAATCAATTCATCGTCTAGAGAAGTGTAAGGAATCGTTTCCTGCCTAGTAATGGTTTCAAAATCGCTATACCGGATTTTCACGGCAATGCATCCGGTAAGTTTTTCTTCCTGTCTGAGGTCGTAGGCACATTTCTCCGTAAGTCGCACCAATTGAGTATGCAAAAAGTCAATATTGGTTTGATTTTCATGAAAAGTGGTTTCATGGCTGATGCTTTTCTGCTCCCATTCGGTTTCCAATGGGCTGTTGTCGATGCCATTGGCTTTATACCATAGGCTACGGCCCCATTTACCTAATTGCTGCTCCAATACTTCAATAGGTGTGTGTGCAATGTCCTTTATAGTATGTAAGCCCATTGCGCGCAGACGCGGTTCGGTTTGTTTGCCTACACCGTTGATTTTTTCTATCCCCAATGGCCATAAAAATTCTTTTTCCTTACCATGGGGTACTTCGAGAAAGCCATTGGGTTTGGCCTCGTTAGTGGCAATTTTACTGATAAATTTAGAAGAAGCAAGGCCGCAAGAAATAGGCAGGCCTGTTTTTTCAATAATTTCTTCTCTCAATTTACGGGTGTATTCGCTGACGTTGAAAAAGCGATCCATTCCCGTTAGATCGCAGTAAAACTCATCTATAGAGGCCTTCTGAAACAAAGGAACTCGCGACGCAATAATTTCCGTAACAATATTGGAATAATGCTGATAGTACTGAGGATTGCCTTTCAACACTATAGCCTGTGGACACAGCTTGAGGGCACGCGCCATGGGCATTGCCGAATGTACCCCATATTTTCTCGCCTCATAACTACAAGTAGAAACTACGCCACGGTTGACAGAACCGCCAACAATTACCGGCTTCCCTTTCAGTTCGGGTTGGAGCAATAACTCCACCGAAACGAAAAAAGAATCCAGATCAAAATGGGCCATATAGGGTTTCGGTGCACTCAAAGTGGCAAAATTAGGTGTAAAAATCGGTGTAGCGCTATACCTATTGCAGACCTTATTATCTCTCCTATAGCAATTATTTACGATTGCGGATATATTTTTTCAGCATCACCATCTGACCTAGATGATAGTGTACATGTTCTACCTGGCCTTGAAAAGTTTTGTAAGCACTAGACTTCCCAGGCAATATAGGAGCAAACAATCCGCTATCATCATATCCTTCGATCACCGTGGCTAGTTCTTCGGCCGAATAAAGATTATCGCGCTTCAGTGCTTCCCACTCGGCTTCACTATTGATGGTAACTTTCATTCCGTTGTCCTTAGCAATGGGAGGATTAGAGTTACGGCCACGCATAGTTAGAATACGGTTCCAGTACGTAATATGATGTAGCAGCATGGCAATACTATTGGGAGAGAAGGGGGTAATGCTGCAGGCTTCTACCCAGCTGACGTCTTTTAAAACCTCGGCAATACTTACTTCTGTCCAATTACCACCACGATGCACATCAATTAAATGCTGTGCAATGTGTTGTTTGATATTCATAACAGAAAGATAAGCATCTTTAGGATAAATAAATGTCCAGTAGACCCTCAGGCAGGCTTACATACACTTTTTGGGCTTTATTATCTACCTTAATAAGGGTTTCTTCGTGTAAAGGAATCAATACTTCCTTACCATTGATTTCAAGACGACACAAAACCTGGTGGGGCTGTTCGATAATTTCTTGTATGGCACCTAGCTCTTCATCGTCGTTAATGATAGTGTAATGTAATAAACTAATGGGGGCGTTTTTAGCCGTATGCGCTCGAAAATCGGCCTCGGTAAGCCATACTTCTTTTTGTACCAGAGGGCGTGCGGCTTCCATAGTATTGATACCTTCCAGCTTGATGTAAGATTCCGAATCGGTTTTTACCTTGCTGGATTCGAGAAACCAGGGAATGAAACTTCCGGTTTTATCTTTGATAAAAACCGCTTTTAATCCTTTTAGTGTAGTTTTTTTACCTAGCACATGCTTCAGCACTAGAAATCCCTGTAAGCCATGTGTGGCTGCAAATCTACCTATACTTATGTAGCCGTTTACATTTTCAGTAGCCATACTGACACGTAAATATTTTACAAATAGCTTATTATCAGATTAATATTAGTATAAGGCAGTGCCTCTGATGATTTTAATAAAAAAGGCGGCCGGGAATACCGTTACCGCCTTAATGTCTTTGCTTCATAAGCATCTACTAAGCCTCTCCACCTTCAGCATTTTCTTCAGGGGCAGGAGTTTCTGCTTTGGCCTCAGACACTTTACGTGGAGCTGCGCTAGCTGCTGCTTTACGTTTAGCTTTTCTTTCTTCGATAGCTTTTTGCTGGCGTTTTTTGATAAGCTCTTCGTGTTCAGCACTCCAAGTTGTGAATTTTTGCATCGCTACGTTTTCATCAAAGAGGCCTAGCTTTACGCCGCGCAATAGGTGCTTTAAGTACAATACACCTTTAAAGCTCAGAATACGGCGAACAGTATCGGTTGGTTTAGCACCTTTGTTCAACCATTCTAAAGCTTTCTGACGGTCCAGTTCGATTGTAGCTGGGATGGTCAAAGGATTGTAGGTTCCAATTTTTTGGATGAATTTACCATCACGTGGGCTCCTTGCATCAGCAACTACAATGAAGTAAAAGGGCCTTTTTTTTGAGCCGTGTCTTTGCAATCTGATCTTTGCTGCCATTTTAAATAGAAATTTAAGGCGTTAAATAATAATTGTTTGCTTCCCTTACTATACATAAATGTACACGGGGGCTCAAAGGTATATAAACTTTTATGTTTTTTCAATAATGGAAAAATAAAAAATACACAAAAATTATTATTTTTTTAATATGGAAATGTAGCCTAAAGAGCCACCCATTTAAATATTATAAAAATACAACAATTGTAAATCGCAACTATTCTACTTCCTCATCTTCGGTTATTTCCTCCAAATGGCTATACAAATAGTTGTCCTTCACAAAATTGCACCAGTGACAATCGCTCTTCCCACAACCTTTGTAGAAATCTTTGTTCTGAATTCGCTCCCACACAGTTTTTATCTGGCCTTTTACAATATCCACATCCTCCGGTGATATAACAATCTTCAGCTTCTTAAATTCATCTTTTGTGTTGGGCTCGATGAAATCAAACTCGGTACTTACTACTCTCCAATCCTTGAGCTCGTAATTGTCCAATAAGATTTTATAAAAGACTGCCTGTCTCCAGTAATCACCTCCATCAGGGTTTTTCTCATCGGGAGGGTTGGTTTTGACTTTGGCATTATCGGGATTACCGGTTTTGTAATCCACCACATTTACATTCTTTCCGTCAAATTCCAACTTGTCGATTTTACCTTTTAACGGAATACCCTCTACAACCACCCCTTTTACATTCAGCTCCAGTACCACTACCTTATTCCATTCTTGTACATATTTTTCATAGTAGGCGGGTAAAATAATAGAGCCTTGTTCCATTCTTCTTTCGAAAGCCTCTCTGGTAAAACTTTCCCGATGCCGCTCCATATACCACTTGAAATCACCCAAAACGACTTCTATAGTAGGGAAAGCTTTATTTGGATCCTCTTTCATTCTTTTAAACAACCGCTCTAGGGCAAAATGTACAGCGCTACCGAATTCCGTAGCCTCATTCTTACCAGCAGGAATGCGCAAAAGATTTTGATAATAAAACTTCAAAGGACAACTAAGATAGGCGTTCAATGCCGTTACGTTCATCGCAAAGCGAGATAGCAAGCCGTCCACAAAATCATCTTCCAAACTATCCAATACCGGCTGCGAAGCGGCAAATAACAAATGCTGGAAAGTGAGCATCTGGTCATTACTGAATTGTGGTTTCTGAATTTCCAAAGGATGGGCGTCCTGTATTTCGGCGATAAACATAGATGGCTCCAATTCCCTGCCACCCTTATCCAATCTTGCATAAGAGATGTATAAATATTTCTCGGCTCGTGTAAGCGCAACATAAAATACACGTCGCAACTCTTCGGCTTCCTTTTCATCACCCACAGATGTAAACACATTGGGTGGGAGCTTGAAGTCTTGATTTCTTTTTCTTTTCTCTTCCCAGATAGAAGCATTACAACCGGCCAAGAAAACATACTCAAACTCCAGGCCCTTACTACCATGTGCCGTAAGCAGGTTGACGCCTTTATCGCTTCCGGTGACCTGCATCATGGGCAATGGTAGGTTTTCTTTCTGCATAATATCTATCAGTTCGACCAAACCGCTCAAACTCATATCAGGATTGCGGCGGTTTTCTTCCTTCACAAAATCATAAAAAGCCGTCAAGTATTGCATCAGCTCTATCTTCCGTTCGCTATTCATGATGTATTGCAAAACACCCGCATCACGAATGATTTTATCAAGCAATTGCTGAATGGTACTATTACTTACATCAGCAATCAGCTGCTCAAAAACTTCGGAACACTGACGCAGACTTTCGTTGAATGCTTCATCAAATAAAGTAGCTGCAGGTGTATTTGCTCTTTGATATAAAAGCTGACGCAATGAAATAAGCTCACCGCTAAACTTTCTTTGATTTACCTCCACATTCAGTTTGGCTATTTCTATAGGCGGATTTTTATAAAAATCGAAGTGTAGGATTTCAAATAGCAATTCATCGCCACTAAAAGGAATGTGATGCTCTGCATCTAGGTAGTAAAGAATATCCAGAACCTTTCTTATAAATGGCTCTTTAAGTAGATTAATACTACGCTTGGTATAATAAGGTATGCCTTTGTGCCGGAAATAATTCGCCAATTCCTCACCGTACTTATTCTCTCGATAAATCACGGCAATGCGGCCTGGCTCTACGCCTTGCTGTATCAGTGCCTCTATCTTGAATACAATGCCTGCCATTTCATCGGCCTGAGTATTGTACTCCAGAATTTCGGGATAATGTTGTAGGTGATTAATGGATTTATTGGCGGCAACCAAATCTTTACTAAGACCGGGCAATTGATTTACCAGCCGCTCAGTATTTTTTTCAATAATGGTTTTGGAAATATCCAGTATGGGTTGTGTGCTTCGATAGTTATTGGTAAGTACAATAGTTTTTAAATCGTGTACATACTGATTGGCAAAATCCAGCATGTTTTCCACGTTCGCTCCTTGAAAGCGGTAAATACTCTGGTCATCATCCCCTACTACAAATATGTTGGGGGAGTCCCAATACTCAATCAGTAGCTGTACTATTTTATTTTGCGAACCGCTTGTATCCTGAAACTCATCTACCAGTATATACTGATAGCGCTCCTGATAATCGGCCAGCAGGTTTTTATTTTCTGAGAAGGCGGTGATTACCCAGCCGATCATATCATCAAAGTCGTAACGCTTGCGTTGTGCTAAAATTTGCTGATAGTTGTCAAACTCATTTACTGCCGCACGCAGCTTTTCCATTTTTTCCACTTCGGCATAATATTGAGGTCTTAGATCCCCCTTTTTATGCTTTCCTCGATTTTGCTTATAAATATATTTTTCGTCATTAGGTAATGATACCAGATATTCATCAATTTTTTGAGAAAGAAACGCCGTTGTCCACCCCTCACGCTTCATCGCAGAAAAGAGATTACTCAACTTATTGGCTTCATAATATACATCACCTCTGTAGCGTTTCAAAGGATGATCTTTGGGGAATTGATCTATCAATTGTCTTAAGCACTCCACGCGTTCCAGATCCGAAATCGGATCGAGGGTATTTTTTTCAAAATAATCCAGATTATCCTGTATAACATCGTTACAGAAGGCGTGGAACGTGTAAATATTAATTTTATACGCATCGGCACCGATAAACTGCTGTAACCTTTTTCGCATGGCCACTACACCGGCATCGGTATATGTAAGACATAATATGTTTTGAGGCAGTGCATCGGTTTCTAGGAGAATTTTTCCGATACGGGCTGCCAGTATCTGCGTTTTACCGGTTCCGGGTCCGGCAATTACCATCACAGGACCTTCGAGCGTATTCACAGCATCGCGCTGCTGCTCATTGAGGTTACGATAGATTTCAATAAACTTTTGTTCCAGTTTTTGTTTTAATACCGACATACCAGCAAGTTAATTGAAAAGATGCAAAAACAGGCCATGCTACCTACCCTCTCAGCGAAGGATACACATAGCTATAAACGGAGCTGTACAGATTGTTAACTAAACAATGAAGTGAGGATGCCAGCAATGAATGCCATCGAGAAAAATATGGCCACTATAAACATGATCACTCCCCATATTCTAAAATATCCAGCCAAGCTATATAACGCTTTAACCAGCTGAGTGCGATCGTTATGTTTAAAGGAGTTTTTTGTAAGAAAAGAAAAACGATATAAAAAATAAAAGGCCAGCATACTTATAATTAATGATATAAATACCGACATGGACGAAGCGCTGTTGACAACCTGCGAAGCCGCATTATCCTCAAGCCCCTCTTCGCCCGCCGTAACCGGAGCTGGAGGAGAGGTTAAAAAAGCAATAACGCCTGTAATGGTTGCTAGTAAAGAAACAATGGCGGATATACCCGCTACCTTAGCAGTGGTTAAAATACTGTCTCCTAAAGGTGCCTGACGCGTTTCGTTCAACGGTTCCATCTGCTATATTTAGCTTAATAAGTTTGTAAGATTAATCAACAACTGAACCAGACTTAAAATAGCTGTCGCTATAAAAAAATTTTTCAGGAAATGGAAGCCCTGAGCCAATACAACACTGTTGCGCTCTTTTACTCCCTGAGTCAATAGGTGTGCTGCCTTATACAGATAATACAGGATTAACGCCGTTATAAAAAACAGCATAAAGAATCCTGTAACCAAAGCACCATAAATACCGTCTGTCTTTATAGGGAGTGCTGCAGCCAGCTGCCGCAAAATTTGAGCACCACTGGTCAGCATTACCACTACAATAAAAGTACCTATTGCAAATCCCACCGAGGTAATCAGCTTTACCCACCTACTGATTTGCAATACAGCAGAGCTCTCTTCTTCTAGGGGTTCCTGTTCTAAAATGTTATCGGATTGTTCTTGTTGTTCCATGCTTATAATATGGCCTGCGAAGATACTGCTATTTACCAGTTTTTAAACAGAGGCCTGTGAAATAACAAGTAATTATTGGGATAGTTCTGCAATTACCGGAGATATAGAATCGGTTTGACTAAGATTAATCCATTTCATACCCTGTTGTTTTTTAAACCAGGTCATCTGGCGCTTGGCATAACGTCGGGTATTTTGCTTGATTAAAGCCACAGCCTCATCGAGAGAGCATTTATTGTCGAAATAGTCAAAAAGTTCCTTATAACCTACAGTGTGCAGTGCATTTAAATGTCTATATGGATAGAGTTCCCGCGCTTCGGCTTCCAAACCTGCCGCCATCATCACATCTACTCTTTGATTGATACGCTCATAGAGTTCTTCGCGAGGACGTTCCAAACCAATCTGATAGATATTAAAATTACGGGGTATCCTGCCCGTGTTTCTGTAACTAATGATTGATCTACCGGTAGCTAATACTACTTCAAGAGCTCGCATCATGCGCTGCGGATTCTTCATCTCTCCTTCTTTTACAAACCAAGGATCGAGCTGTTGTAACTGCTCCTGCAACCAGCCTATACCATGAGTTTCATAATGGCTGATGACGTGCTGACGGATATGGTTCTCCACCGGCGGAATGAGATCCAGTCCCTCTACAAGAGCCTTAATATACAGTCCGGTTCCTCCGGTAACCACTACCGTATTATACTGCTGAAACAACTTTTTAAGCAGTTCCAACGCATAGGTTTCGTACCATGCCGCACTAATATCGTCGTGTATGCTGTGCGAGGCTATAAAAAAATGAGGTACTTGCGCCAGCTCTTCCGGGGTTGGCCTTGCCACACCTATATTGAGTTCCTTAAAACACTGCCGGCTATCTGCAGAAAGAATGACTGTATTAAAATATCGGGCCACTTCAATAGCGTAGGTAGTTTTACCTACGGCGGTAGGTCCGGCTATTACAATAATCGATTTTTGATGATGCAATTCCTTTTTTATATCAATGGTCTGATGTCTTTAACAATTATTAATCTTCATCTTGATAATCATCGCTAGCATCTTCAAAACCATAATCTTCACCCTCTTCATCCTTTTCGTTAAACCCCTCGGCACCGCGCACCAGATCGTACTTCTCCTCAATATCCGCAAACCTGTCTCCTAGCAACCCTTTTGTACCATACTGCTTGGGCCCGATACCTTCCGAACGTACAACAGCGGGATAGTCCAAGCGGCTATCTTCGTCCTTCGCCACATTAATCAATTCTATCAGAAACCCCCATTGCTTATGAAAATCATAGGTATAGGTAAATTTCTGATTAGTATTACGTACTTCGGATCCAATAGTAGTCTCGGCCATCAAAAGGGGTTCGGCCTTATATGGTTTGTCGTATTTTTCCAGCGTTATTTCCCGTCCTTGTTGCCAGTTATCATTACTCCTGTAAAAGGTTGCCTGATGTTTGTTGTCAAACTCATACGCCTTCAATATGGCATGATGCAGATCCAAAAAGGTCTGCGTATGCTTAATTACCACATCCCTATAAATGCTCTCGTCTTCCTCAAAATATACCCTGAATTTAAAAACTGCCATATGCCGAAGGTACAAAGTTTCTGTAAAAGTAAATAAGAGTGCCTTCAATTTAAAATATCGTATGCGTTACTCCTCTTTGCTATAATACCCTAAAAAACAATGTGATTACAAACACCTTTCTTCATTGTCAAATAACTTCTTGTAGGTTGATCAGAAAAGTCTGTAGCGCATCGATTGTTTTAAACGAAAAGAGGATAAATCAGTTTAGAAAGATATCCTGATCAGATAAATATTCGTCTTCTAAAGGTGGTAATTTTTTAATGAAACTATTATTGAGCGATACTACGGAGGAAGCCGAGTAAAGTCCGATATACTTATTACTGTAAGTATAGTCGATTAAAGTAAGCTTTACCAATCCATCAATAACGAGTTCGATATAATTACCGTAGCGAATAAGTTTGAAATGGTACGTGTATTTGGGATTAATGGTAAAAACATTATCCTGTAACACTTTAAACTTAAAGTTGGAGCGGATATCCGCATCGTTGAACCCCCAAGCACGTAGTTCCACATGACCGTTGATTACATCAAAAGCAAAATAGTATCCCGATCCTTCCTCATCCATGTCGGTTACCAATCCCAGTTTTCCCATTCCTTCCACCGATATCACACCTTCCCAAATAAAATCGTCTGCAGGTTTTTCAAACACAAATATTTCGTATCCGCTTCGAGAGCCCATCACCCAACGGTTATCTTCCTTGATAAAAGTAGCAGTAGGATTATTAAATAATTGTTTAACTGTAGAGAACTGATTTTGCTGTACCGCGTCATACGCCACCTCTTCCCAGTGATCGAAACTCTTCAATAAAAGCCTTCCCCTATCATCGGTGTCCAATTGCTTGGGAGGAAGAAACACCCGATAAGAATTAATCATGCCCGATGTATAGAAAAACGAATAAATCAACAATTTTCCGTTTTTGCTTTCTACTACCCGAGCGGCATAGTTCCCTTGCGGTAGCAAAACATTAGAATGAAAGGCATGATACTCCCCCAATATATCGCTACTGAACCAGTAACGTACTTTTACATCTTCTCTTATGGATGCAATAATATAGTGGCGCCCGTTCAACTGAAAGATACAGGGACACTCCAGATCGTCATACACCATTGGAAAATGTAGGGGCGGCAAATAAGTAACCTTGTTTTCATGATACTGCAATAGACCGATACATCCTCGGCGCGATATAGGCCCATGCGATACTCGGGCACATACCAGAAAATAAGTCTGATTGTTATAATCGAAACGAAACGGATCTCTAAAACTCAACCACTTACGAGGATTGTTTTCTACACTTTCATAATAAGGACCCTTGGACTCGATGGGGAATACCCCTTCATTCTTTTTTTCCCAATGATATAAATCCTTAGAAAACGCCCTACCTATTAAGGAATTCGTTCCCCGGAGCTTTCGCTGCAATCCGGTATAATACATTTCAAATCCATCGGCGGTTTTATATACATGCATCGTCCACAGCATATCATCATCCCATTCACCGGGATCGCCTACAAATAGCGCATTTTTTACACGCTTCCAGGATATACAATCTTTGGAAACGGCATGCGCGATGTAATCATGATTGGGAATAATGAGATGAAAAAGATGATAGACGCCGTTGTGCAGTATAATAGTTACATCGCCTATTTCCCAGTCACTAAAACCAGAACCGGAATAAAAACGTCTTTGGATTTGCTGCATTTCCGATAAAAATACTTATATTCCACCTATCCTCAAACACTTATCCGTAGATATGAAAGAGTATTATATACAATTATTTAGCCCTCACGGACTTATCCGCTATAAGAACCCAGAGATCGGTAGAGACAAAGACACAGGTGGGCAAGTGAAATATGTTTTAGAATTATTGGAAGCTTTATCACTGCATCCTCAAGTTAGAAAAGTAGATTTATTCACCCGCCGAATTTCCGATAGACGCGTCTCCACATCGTATAGTCAGCCTATTGAAATTGTAAATGAAAAAGCAAGAATAATAAGGATCGAATGCGGAGGCAGCACTTATAAGGAAAAAGAGCAACTCTGGGATCATCTGGATGAATTTATTAACAACACTATTCGCTTTAATGAAGAAGAAGATGATTTTCCGGATATATTGCACGGGCATTATGCCGATGGCAATTACATAGCTTGCGAACTTAGCAAGATATTCTCACTGCCCTTTATTGCAACGGGACACTCATTAGGCCGCAACAAGAAAAACATTCTCCTCAGTCAAGGATGGACGGAAAAGAAAATCAATGACAAGTTCAATATGGAAAAAAGAATCAGGGTAGAGGAGAATATTCTGGAACAAGCCGACATGATTATCACCAGTACCCAACATGAAATCAACACCCAGTATAAGGACTATCATAATAAACATAAGGCTACATTTAAAGTCAATCCCCCTGGTATCAACACCGATGTTTTCTACCCTTATTACCGCCTGGAAATGCCCTCATTTACTATGACCATTGAGCAAGAACAGGCATTACACAGAATTAATTCTGAAATTGAACGTTTTCTTTTTAATGCAGAGAAGCCTCTTATTCTATCCATTGGCCGTGCCGATAAGCGAAAAAATTTTGAATCGCTAATTACCAGCTATGGGCAAGATAAAGAATTACAAGCCATGGCCAATCTAGCCATTTTTGCGGGTGTTCGAAAAGATATTACGGAAATGCCGGATGATGAAAAAGAAATACTGACCAATCTGCTACTGCTGATGGATAAGTATGACTTATACGGAAAGATGGCTTTACCAAAGAAAAATGATCCTAGCAGAGAGGTTCCCGAAATTTATCGCATAGCAGCACGTAAGAAAGGTGTGTTTGTAAATGCTACTCCCGGAGAAAACTTTGGACTCACAATAATCGAAGCAGCTGCTTGTGGTTTACCTATTGTAGCCTCACCCACCGGTGGTCCTAAGGAAATTGTAGAATCGGCACAAAACGGTATTCTGGTGGATGTAGAAGATACCGAAGCTATCGCACATGCTATTAAAAAAATTATTGCCGATGAAACACTCTGGGAGCAATACTCAGCAAACGGTGTGAAAGCCGGAGCCGAGGATTATACCTGGAAAAAACACGCCGAACGGTATATTGCCGCTATCGATGAAATTTTTGCCCATAAGGCTGAAAAGTTCCAGTCTCAATCATCCTTTGGTAAAAAACTCTCTTCGGCCGAAGTTTTTTTCATCAGTGATCTGGATGGCACCTTAATTGAAGGAGACCGTAGCGAAGGCCTTGCTGAACTGATGCAATGGATACAAGAACATCGCGTGGCATTTGGCATCTCGAGTGGTAGAAATAAACATCTTCTCAAACAGGCACTGGCAAAACATCCACTACTGAAACCCGATATTATAATATGCTCTGCGGGTACAGAGCTTTATTATACTACTGAATTTATACCCGATCGTGGATGGGAGAAACATATTAATCATCAATGGAAACGAGAAGCTATTGTACAAACACTAGCTTCACTCCCTTACTTGCAAATGCAGGAGGAAGATGCACAGTGGCCTTATAAGATCAGCTACTATGTGTCGAACGATTTTGGCGATGACGAGCTGGCGCATATCAATAAGCTCTTGGATGATAGAAAACTTCATGCAAAGATTCTGCTTACCGATAACCGATTTTTAGACATCATACCTCGTCGTGCAGGAAAAGGTAATGCAGTCCGTTATCTCAGCTACAAATGGAAATTGCCGGTAGAACAGTTCTTTACAGCCGGTAATGGTGGCAATGATCTGGATATGTTACAGGGAAGAGTTAAAGGAATTGTAGCAGCAGATTACAGCAAGGAACTGGAGATTCTCAGGAACAAAAAAACCGTATACTTTGCCCAACAACCATTGGCAAAAGGTTTATTGGAAGGTATTATTTTTTATTCCAAGCCATCAGAAAAACAAAAAGAAAACACTTCCGAAAAAAAAGCAGATTCCAGAAAATAGGAATCTGCTTTTTTAATACTCCCGGTAACTTTTACAAGTAATATGCTACATCTATTTCGCCCAATTCACTTTAGCAGTCTTTACATCTCTTGAATTTCCGCCAATCATGATCTCAAATTCGCCGGGCTCCCAATCATATTTTAATTCGCTGTTATAAAATTTTAAATCCTCAGTAGTGATGTTAAAAGTTACTGTTTGGGTTTCTCCTGCCTTCAGCATGATTTTCTGAAACCCTTTCAACTCTTTAACCGGACGGGTAACAGATCCTACTAGATCGCGTATATACAATTGCACAACTTCTGCACCGTCGTATTTTCCTGTGTTGGAGATGGTAATACTTGCTTTTAAAGTTTGATTACCTTTCAAAGAAGTACTACTTAACTGTACATCACCATAAGAGAATGTAGTGTAACTAAGTCCATACCCGAAAGGATACAATGGATCATTATTTACATCAATATAATTGCTGCGGAATTTTTGAAACCACTGACCTTCGGCAAGCGGGCGACCGGTATTTTTATGTGCATAATAAATAGGAATCTGTCCCACATTCTGAGGGAAAGTCATGGTAAGCTTCCCTGAAGGGTTCACATCTCCAAACAAAACATCGGCAATGGCCGTACCGGCTTCAGTTCCTCCAAACCACACATTAAGAATTGCGGGTACATTTTTGTCTTCCCAAGTAAGCGTTAACGGACGTCCTGTAAATAACACCAGTACCACGGGTTTGCCAGTAGCTACCAGTTTTTTCAATAACTTCTTTTGTGTATCAGGAATATTCAAATCGGTACGGCTACTGCTTTCTCCGCTAAACTCGGCAGATTCGCCCATGGCGGCGATAATTACATCGGCTTTAGCAACAATCTCCAATGCCTCCTTTGCCAGTTCATCCTCACTACGTGCATCGCGATTTAATCCTTTACCAAACATTGTAGCTCTTTCTTCCAAAGCCGGATCGGCAGTGAGGTTACTACCTTTGGCATATAAAATCGTTGCTTTATCTCCTAACACCTGTTTTAATCCAGCCAGTACAGATACAGACTTTTCATGCTGTGCGGCTACACTCCAAGTGCCAGTCATATTATTGGCAGCATCGGCCAGCGGCCCCACCAGTGCAATAGTGCCCGACTTTTTAAGTGGTAATGTATTATTAGCATTTTTCAGCAGAACGAAACTTTGTGCAGCAATCTGCCTAGCTATTTTACGATGCTCGGCTGTAAAGATTTCGGTTTTAGCACGATTTTCATCGCAATATTTATAAGGGTCTTTGAACAATCCTAGTTTGTATTTTGCTTCCAGCACGCGACGGCAGGCTGCATCAATCTCCGCAAGGGTTATTTTGTTTTCTTGTAAGGATTTCTTCAATGTTTTCAGAAAAACCTCTCCCACCATATCCATATCAATTCCTGCTTTTAACGCTAATGCCGATACGGTTTGCAAATCTCCTAAACCATGATCGATCATTTCATTAATACCGGTGTAATCAGTTACTACAAAACCTTTAAAGCCCCATTGCTTGCGAAGCACATCCGTTAGCAACCATTTATTAGCAGTTGCCGGAATTCCATCTACTTCATTAAAGGAAGCCATTACGCTTCCTACCCCTGCATCCACTGCTGCTTTATAAGGTGGAAAATACTCGTTATACATACGGATGCGGCTCATATCTACCGTATTATAATCACGGCCGGCTTCGCCTGCGCCATAAAGGGCATAATGTTTTACACAAGCTAGAATGTTGTTTCGGGCTTTTAAATCGCCCTGATAACCTTTTACCATGGCTTTGGCAATCATGGAGCCCAGATAAGGGTCCTCACCATTACCTTCAGAAACTCTTCCCCAACGAGGATCGCGCGAGATATCTACCATTGGGCTAAAAGTCCATGCGATACCATCTGCACTGGCCTCGATGGCCGCAATACGTGCTGACTGCTCAATGGCTTTCAAATCCCAGGTGCAGGACAATCCTAAAGGAATGGGAAATACGGTTTCATAACCATGGATTACATCCATACCAAATAGCAACGGTATTTTCATACGACTTTCCTCTACCGCTACCCTTTGTATAGCCTTAATTTTATCCACCCCCTTAATATTAAATAGTCCGCCCACCAGTCCTTTTTTTACGCTGATACCAATATCAGAATTGGTAGCGGTACCGGTAGTAAACTCTCCGGCACTAGGAAGGTTAAGCTGCCCTATTTTTTCATCCAGCGTCATTTTGCTCATTAACGCAGTAATAAAACGATGCATCTCTGCATCGTGCTGTTGCTGAGCAAATCCGGTTTGTAATAATAAAATGACAAATGTTATAACGAATGTGATATTTTTTTTCATAGAGTGCAACTTTTCGCGAATCCATCAAATATTGTAACGAATGCTATCGGGCAGGTTTTTTCAAATAAGGTTTGATAGCCTTTTGCCAAATAGCATACCCTTTTGCGTTCATATGTAAATTATCTTCGACAAATATGTCTTTCATGATGCTGCCATCTTTATTAAACATTAAGGGATAGACATCAATAAATGCTGCATTTTTATCTTTTGCCAGTAATTGCTTAATTCTTTTATTGGCTTCAGAAAACTTGGGTAGCAAATGTTCCCTACTAGGGCTTGGTTTCATAGCCACATAAGCTAAAGGAACAGTAGGATATTTGCTTCTGATAAGCTTATATAATGTATTAAAACGTTCCATTACTTCATCCACTGAAGGATTATCTTTTGCCGCAAAATCATTTTCACCACAGTAAATAACTATCTGACGTGGATTATACGGATAGATGACTTCATATCGGTAGCGAATCAAATCTATCAGACGGGATCCTCCAAAGGCCCTGTTCAAAATTTTATAACCTGGGAAATAGTCATTCACATCTTTCCATTTGGTAAAAGAAGAACTACCTATAAACAAAATCTGATTGGATTCGGGAAAGGCAATGCTATCTTGCTGTTTAAATTTCTGTACATCTTTCCAATATGGAAAAGGCTGTTGTGCTACTGCGTTGTGTGCAAAAAAAATCAGTACAAAGAATACAATCCAGTTAAGTTTTTTCATACTTTATATTTTAATCAAATTATCCTCTTTATATATTAATATGCTTTCAAAAAATAATCCATTAAGGATTAATCCACCTTAATCACTTTGCTTCGCTCACTTACACCGTTCTCATTAACAGCTTGAATACTGAAGTAGTAAGTTCTTTTGGCATCCATTGCTTTCATCCAGTACTCATTATTACTATGCACCATAATACTCGTATAAAGTTTATCAGGATGCGTGCCATAAAAAATATTATAGGCATAAGCATTGTCTACAGGCTTCCATTTAATGAAAGCACTTCGCTTATCTTTTTCAGTTCTTAATACGACGAAGTCTTGAACTGAATCGGGACGCGCCCCATTGCCATGGCCAAATACCCTGAATCCACTCAATGCAAATTTACCTGTAGGCATGTAAATATTCTCAATTTTTATATAACGAGCCTGCACAGGTTTTTCGAGTTGCACATAATCATGAGGAACATCCTTTTTATTATTGCTCTTGTCTACTAGGAGATTCCACCTCTTTCCGTCAATCGAATAGAATAGTTTATACTGATGATACTGGTCGGTTCTTTTACCCAACCTGTCATCATCCACATCCTGATCTGCATAATTAATCTGAATAGCATATACAGTGGATATATTTCCTAAATCTGACTGAAACCACTCTCCCTTATTTCCCGTCTTAGCACTCCAGTAAGTTTTGATTAACTCATCCACAGCATTATTGGGTACATATGCACCAAGTGTAGACGAAGCCTGAACGGGTTTGTTATAATTTAGGAGCATCCACCCAGTAAAGTAAGGAGACAAACCATCTTTTCCATATTCGCTTTTTATATCGGTAGATGGAATGTAATGAGGGTAATCACCAAAGGTAGTATTGCACCACATCACATCATCTTCATCAAATCCCGTAGGCCATATTCCTATTCTGCGTTCAAAAGTATTTTTAACAGAGATTACTGTAGTTGCAACATGCCAGTATTGATTATAATTATCCTGAAAAGTAGCACCATGTCCTGCTCCTCTTACAAATCCACCTAGCTTAATACTTAGCGGATCGCTCTGTGCTTCAAACGGACCTAATGGACCATTTCCCGCCAGCAATCCATCCGCATAACCGCTGAATTCCGTACCCGGTGCACCGTATTGCAAATAATATTTATCCTTATACTTAGTCATATGGGTTCCTTCGATGAAAGGATCGAGAAAAGTATTATCCATATGCTCTCCGAAACGTTGCCATCCATAACGCCAAGATTCCAAGAAATATAGCTCTTTTCTGGCTCCTTGTGGTTTTAATGTTTTTCTATCTAGTTCAACGCCATAAATAGGGTACACATTACTGCTTCCGTTGTACATGTAGAGTCGTCCGTCGTCGTCGGTAAAGAAAGCAGGGTCCCAACCTCCGATATCAAAGGAATCCACCAGCGGCTTCCATTCATTGCCCTTAGGATTTGTGCTCATCCATATGGTAAAATCTCTAGTATAGGTGGAGCCCATTACAATCATGGTATCGCCAATAATACCCACAGCAGGTGCGCACAGATCGTCATAAGTTTTATTCCAAGGTCTTAAAAAACTTCTGGAAATAAAGTTCCAGTTCAGCATATCACTGCTCCACCAATAACCCCATTGATTAGTGCTAAATAAATAATAATCCCCTTTATAATTTACGATAACTGGATCCGCTGTAGTACGATGTCTTCCCCAAGTACTGAAGTTTGGAATAGGTGTATATCCGTAATCAATGTTGATCGGATTACAATATGTCTGCCTTTGGGCTACAACTTCAGCACATGAAAAAAAGCACGTCAAACTCATTATCAACAATATTCCATATTTTTTCATAACCATCATTATTCGCTTTTACCTATGAAAGGATAATATTTGATATAGTCAATCACCATTGCTGCAGGAAAAATATGTTCATCTACATCGGGTCCTCCCCAGTTACCACCAATGGCAATATTGAGAAGCAAATAAAACTTTTTATCAAAAGGCCATGTGTTATAATCTCCTTTATGGTCGTTTTCAAAACTAAAGACTTCTCGATCATCGAAGAACCCTTTAATATAATCAGGCGTCCAGTCTACGCGGTACAAATGAAAATCAGAAGTTGCATTTGAAACTTTTTGCTGAGCTGTTTTTTGTGTACCCTGTATATGATTGTATGCAGCTGTATGTACACTAAAATGTACCATACCTTCATCCTTGCCTACATGTTCCATAATATCAATTTCGCCCGACTGTGGCCAACCTCCATGACTCCAATCTGTAGGGAGCATCCATATAGCAGGCCAGGTTCCTACTCCTGCCGGTAGTTTTGCTTTCACTTCTATACGACCATATAAAAAATCCTTTTTGTGCCGAGTAACTAATCTTGCGGACGTATAACGACTCTTACCTCGTTGCTCTTTTAAAGCAATAATATGCAACATTCCGTTCCTTATAACTGCATTAGTAATAGCATCTGTATAATACTGGAGCTCGTTATTTCCCCAACCATTATCTCCGATATCATAACTCCAGATGGCAGTATCCGGCTGCCCATCTTTATTAAAATGCTCTTCCCATACAGGTTGATCCGCGAAATCAGATGCTCTTCCATACAACTTAGGTGGTGCTGTATTCAAGCAAGCGTTTGTCAACCCCCAATAGCAAAACAACAGAAAAACAAATCTCATTTCCAGCAATGCATTTTATAAAATGTAAGATACATCTAAATTCCCGACTCATCCACACTCATCAAACAATAAAAGCAGGCAAATACAATTTGCCTGCTTTGGAGAGTATACCAACACTAACTACTCATTCATGATTTGTTGTATTTCTGCTTGTGTCAAGACTTTGTTGAATACTCTGAATTCATCATAAAGACTTAAATCGGACTTATGATCCCAATATGAGAATGTAGGACCGCCCGAGCCAAGCTCGATGGTGGTACAACCTGACAACTCTAGCTTAGATGTATACGTTCCAGAAGCAACTTGTACTCCATCTACGTATATCTTGGTTTCGGTAGGTGAAATGGTAACGGTGATGAACCTCCATACACCTACATTAGAAGACATTGATGGAGTCTCAATCCAAGTTTCGCCTGTTGAGTTTCCTACATTAATCTTTATCAACTGATTGGCCCCTTCTCTGAACAATCTGAAACCATATCTACGGCTTTCGTCATTATTAGCAATACTTGGATTCCCTACGACTACCAAGCCGGATCTGTCAGGAACATTATTCAGCTTATACCAGAATGCAAAGCTGATTTCGTTATTAGGACCATGCAGTCCTGCAAGCGGATAAGACAGATAAGCATCCGCAGCACCCCTATAAGCTGCCCCTACTTTTCCTTCAGAAACACTTGTAGTGCTAGGAGCTCCATTAATAGTAGGGTTTACAAAGTTGATCAAATCTTTATAGTCCCCTCCTGGATTAAACGGAACATATAAAGTTTCGCTGTCGAGGACCTTGTTGTACTTGGTAATATTAAATGTATAAGATTTTGTTGTGCTTTTACCAGACAAATCAGTAGCAACTACTTTAAACGTATGAGTACCCACACCGAGGTTGGCATAAGTATAGGTCTCTGATATCCCGCGATAATCTATAAAGTCCTCATACGATTTTAATAAAGTTTCATTCAGGTAAATATCCACCTTTGCCAGCTCAATATCATCCTTCACATCAAACTTAAAATCAAAATTAGCAACATCAGTAGTAGCCGGATATTGCACATCTGATGAAGGACTAATGATATTAATGGTAGGAGCAGACTCATCAGGCCCTGGATCTACCTTTGAAATGGGGTCGATGTATCCCTTCTTGCAGGCCATTAAGGACAGCGATAGCAGAATTCCTGCAGTTATATGTTTAAACACAGTTTTCATATATCAAATGTTTTATCATTTTTAAATAAGATTGGATTAATGCTCAGGATGCGTGTCTGCATATTGTTTCAGCAAAAAGCTTTTATCCAATGCCGCTAATGGATAAGGGAGGTACTTTTTATTCATAGCAAAAGTTCTACCATCGTAGCTCAACTCTGTTGTGTTTTCGAGGCGAATCATATCATAGAATCTAATTCCCCATTCCATTGCCAATTCGGCGTATTTTTCATCCATCACCTGTTGGCTTGTTACACCGCTTAATGCAGGCATACCAGCTCTGGCCCGTACTAGATTTACTGCTGCATCTGCGCTTCCTGCTCCTGCAGCGCCCCCTCTTGTAACAGCTTCTGCATACATCAACAATATTTCGGCATAACGAATACAGATGTAGTTTTTGTTGCTGGCATATCCTGTTCTTCCTGGAATATTTTCTACTGAAGGCAGGTAATGCTTTCCACTAAAAAAGTACGCCCTCGGATTATCCAGAAAAACATCACCTTCCTGTGTAGTATTAGATACCCATCCAGGAAGTGTCGCATAAGCAGGATCTGCCTTGATTCTATCAATTCCAGAGGGAGTAAAAATGACACTCGTTTGCAGACGAATGCGCTCACCACGGCTAAGCATAAATTTGATATACTTATCACTTGGTTCATAAAAGCCCCATCCTGTAGTTACAGTACTTACAACAGGATTCCAGGCCGGAGGTCCGAAGAACGCACCCAGATAGTTGCGGCTTTCTCCCGAACCAGTATTAAAATCAGAATACTGCAACTCCAAAAGGTTTTCATTGGAAAGTTTTCCTGCAGTTTTGAACAGCTTATTGAAGTCGTTGTGTAAGCTGAATTTTCCAGAGTTGATAATGAGGGCAGTGGTAGCAGCCACACCGGGATAATCTTTCAACTCTTGCTGGGCCATTGCTTTTATCGCTAATGCAGTATATTTTGTTACACCTCCTTTCAGGTCGGTACGTTGATTCGGATGCATATCAGGCAATTTGGAAGCTGCATCATCCATATCCTCAATAATCCATCTCATGATATCTTCCTTAGGCAATACCTCAAGAGCAGCCTGATCGGTAGAGGCCACCTTGAATACACCACCCCAAGTTCTGGATAGCTGTAGTGTTATAAAAGCCCTCAACACTTTACACTCGGCAATGTACTGATCGATTAATGAGGCATTCACTCCATTTTGTTTGAAAATTTCCAATTGCTCCATCTGGGCTGTAATCTGCAACACATTTTGAAACATACCGTCCCAAGTACTATTCAGCATCCAATAGTTGGCATCGTAATTAAATAAATCGATATCATGATAGGGTTCCTGGTCATACGGAGCTGATTTTCCTCCACCAGAATTGACGTCATCACCTCTTACCTGAAGCAAGGCCAGTTGTTCCCAATAAAAGTTTAGAAAAGTGGAATATGCCCCCACCAATGCGGCTCTTGCGGCGCTGGGGTTGGTATAATCGACATCACCTCCTACTGTTTCCAACTCTCGGGGCGCATTAAGTTGCTTATTGCAACTTATAGAAAGCATTACTATGCTTAACAGACCTAATATGTAAATTTTCTTTTTCATTGGTTCATTTTTTAAATAATCGGATGAAAACTTTAATGCTAACAATCACTCATGGCTGATAACATCTTTTTCATCTTTTGCTACTAATATTTTTAGAACTTCACACTCCAGCCTAATGTAAATACAGCAGGAATTGGGTAGGTATCTAAGTCAACACCATCGAATCCCACTTCAACATTGGTAGATTTACTTTTAGACCAGATGAACGGTCTGTCTGCAGTAAAGCTGAAGCGCATTTCAGGAATTTTATCGTTTTTGGGAATGGTATACCCCAGCTGTACGTTCTGTACTCTGAAGAATTTACCATCCTCCAACCAGAAACGAGAGTTTCTCTGGTTCCAACCGGTTCTGTAACCTTCGGAAGAAGGATAGCTATTGGTGGTTCCCTCTCCATGCCATCTGTTTTCAGCCAATTGGGCATCAATATTTCTGCCTGCAGTTCTGAACACTTCGGCACGGCTTCTATTTAAAATGATATTTCCTCCCTGACCATAGACGCGAAGAGAAAAGTCAAATCCTTTATAATCCAGACCCAGATTCGCACCATAATAATAAGTAGGAATTGGAGAGCCCAGATAAACGCGGTCATTAGCATCCAGTACGCCGTCACCGTTCACATCCCTGAACTTGAAGTAACCTGGTTTTACAGTTCCGGGTGCTGCAGCATTTGCAGCTCTTGCAACTGGATCTGCATCTACTTCTGCTTGATTTTGATATACCCCTACTATATCCCAACCATAAAACACATCAAACGGCTGTCCTACTACTAATCTTTGTTGGAACTCAGCCATACCTCTATTTAGGAAAGGCTGGCCAGCCAGATCAGTAATTTCATTATGCAGTGTGCTGAAGTTTCCGCCGATAGTATAGCCGAAGTCATTTGAAATTTTACCTCTCCAGTTTACCGATACCTCAATACCACTGTTACGCATAGAACCCACATTCATGTAACTGGTTTCGCTACCCACCTGAGGTAATACCGGAATAGCAAGATTTTTTGTGTTTTTTACGAAGTAATCCACATCAATAGTTAACCTTCTACGAAGCATTTCTAGGTTAAGCCCTACGTTTAACTCTTCATTAAACTCCCATCCTAATCTATCTTCATAGGTAGAGAACATAAATCCATCCACTCTGGTATCGTTAAATACACTCCATGTAGCGGTAGCACTTTTAGCCCTAGCAACAGGCACGTTACCGTTTGCTAGGCGACCCCAGCCTGCTCTAAGTTTCAGGAAGTTGATAGCTTCTACATCTTGTAAAAAGTTCTCCTGAGAAACAATCCAAGCCACACCCACAGAAGGCAGGGTAATATCTCTTTGCTGGTTGTACTTATTAGCTGCTTCATTTCTTAAAGTAAAGTAAGCGATGTAACGGTTCTTAAATTTGTACTGCAAACGACCAAAATAAGAACGACTATATACACGGCTAGGCGTAACACCATCCCCTGCATCACGCGTTTCTCTTGTTTCGGGAGAGGTATTATTGATATACCAGGTTTGTTTGCTTTCTCTGGAGAAGGGACTTCCTTCATAGAAATAACCTTTACTCCATGAGTAGCTGAGTTTTTCATCTCGGAATGAGAAACCGGCCATGGCTGTAAGATCATGGTCGCCCAAAATTTTATTATAAGTGAGTACATTATCGAATGTATAGTTTTCCTCCAGCACATTGGAACGGGTAATGGATGAGTTGGCCAAAGATCTTTGATAAGCCTCATGGATATAATAAGGTAAATCCATCAGACGGTTATTATCGTTCCTATTGTTGTAAGAAAGACTGGTTTTAAAGTTCAGCTCTTTAGGAATAATATGAAAATCGCCATATACGTTTGCTGTTACTCTTCTTCTTTCTCCCAAACGATCGATATTATACATATTGGGAAAAGGATTCTGATGGTCGCGATAACCTATATCACGTGCAGAAGAGTAAGGAGCTGAGTATACAGTTTGACCTTCATAATTGGGGTCCAGCACAGGCAAAATAGGTACAGCATAATAAATTTCTTGCCAGGGACCGCTATCATCATAACGCTCACTTTTACTATACACCAAACCAGACCCTAAGGTCAGCCATTTCTTCGCTTTTGCTTCGAGTTTAAGTCTCAAATTATAACGCTTATAGCTATTCTTCATATTTAATATACCGTCCTGAGTGAAAAAGCTTCCTCCAACGGAGTAAGAGACTCTTTCCGAACCTCCATCAACAGAAACATCGTGGTTCATAATCGGAGCTACTCTTAAAGCTTCTTTATACCAGTCGGTATTAACATCTGGCAACTCAGGATTGAGTCGGCTACGTCCGTAACGCGCTATTGCCATGTTCACACTTTCGATTTCGGCGTTGGAACCCGACTCTTTTGCAAAGCGTACAAACTGTTCCGCATTTGCCATCTTAATAACATTGGTGGCTCTTTGCCATCCGTAGTATCCTGAATAGGTAATCGATGCATCTCTGTTATAGCGGCCCCCTTTGGTGGTAATCACTATTACACCGTTAGCGGCTTTATAACCATAGATAGCTGCAGAAGAAGCATCTTTCAAAATTTGGAAGTCTTGAATATCGCTTGGTGATAAAAAATCAATATTATCCACGAATACCCCATCCACAACGTATAGAACACTTCCTCCATAGAGTGATTTGATACCGCGAATATTGATTTCTGGAACATCTCCAGGACCTCCAAAACTGCTGATTTGTACACCCGTTACATTACCTTGTACTGCATTCAACAAAGCACCATTTGGAGTTTTTTGCAACGTCTCCGGAGAAACGGTAGCAATGGAACTGGTTACATCTCCCTTGCGGGCGGTACCATAACCGATTACTACCACTTCATCCATTCTACCCTGTGTTTTCACCAAAGTAATATTTACTTCAGTTGCCCCACTTAATGCATACTCCTGTTCCTGATGCCCCACAGAAGAAAACACCAATACCGCATCGGCAGAAGGAACCCTTAAAGAATAAAATCCCTCAGCATTGGTAGTAGTTCCGATGTTGGTCCCTTTCACTTGAACGCTTGCTCCGGCTAAAGGCGTTCCATCATCGCTAGTAACTCTACCTCTGACTTCGATGTTTTGCTCTTGATAATACAAGGGAACAGTTAGATGAGTTACAAGAGAAGCTTCGGAAAGCTTCGTCATTCCTGTTAGACTAATAATTAGCATTAGTCTCCAAAATAGAATTGTTCTCATAGATAATATTCAATTTTTATAGTATAAATAAGCTCAGAAGCCACATCAGACTTCCGGTTATCGTTGTCCAATAGTTGAATTACTGTCAGTCTATTTTATTTTCATCGGATTATCCAGTCGCAATCGTATTACTTTTCATACAAGCTTTTGTTTAGGTACAGATACCAACTATCCGTTAACAGTTCTAAAACTCAATTCATATATGGACTGGTAAATCCTATTTTTTTTAATCCGCTCTGAACTTCCGGGATGCTCATAAATAAATTCCACAATAAACCTGTTCGATAATTTTCGATCATCACAACAATAGGTCCCTGATCTATAGCCAAATGCGATTCTGCAAACCAGTTTTGTGTAAGATTAAATGCATCCTTAAAGCCATATTCACTCCACAATTGATCTCCCAAATCGACATAAAAATGGCGCAATGCTTTCATCGACTTATCAGGCGTATAAGGGAATGCGGAAAGTGCTGCCGTAGGTGTAATAGTGCCATGATCATTGGTGGGCGAATGAGCATTGTAACCATTGTAGGTATCACTAGCTGTAAGTCCCCAGCAATTTTCGCCATAACCTTTAAATCCTTTAGGATTATCCACACAGTATGAATAATTAATCAAAGTATGGTTTTGATTTTGCTGCCAGTAATCGGCATACCTGTCTTTCAATCCCTGCGGACTCAGCCCTAAAAATGAATAGTGTGAGAAAAATAATGGCCCACCATAATCAAAACCTAAGGGAAGTACATAATTATAGAAAGTTTTCCCATTGTTGAAAAAACTGCTCTGCGCCCATCCTTTGTGATAAACATCGGCACTTACCGGATAACGTGTTGCAGATGCTGCTAACACATAAGTTATCAAACATTCATTAAATCCACGAATCGGAAAATCCATCGCCCAACCGTTATTAGGACTCCAATGCCAGTATAGTACATCACGGCCATCGCGTGTAAACCAGTTCCATTCTATATCATTCCACAACCCTGTGATGCGATTGCGCAATTCACTTTCTACTTTATTGTTCTGATTAAAATATTGTCTGGCGCATAATAATCCCTGAAAAAGAAAAGAAGTTTCTACCAAGTCAGCCCCATCATCCTTACGACTAAAGGGAATGGTTCTACCAGTTTCACCATTTAGCCAATGTGGAAATACACCGTGATAAGAATCTGCCTTATACAAAAAGTTAACCATCTTCAATAAAAAGCGAGCAGCTGTATCTCGTTCGATCCATCCACGATTCACCCCCACAATAATGGCCATTACACCAAATCCTGTACCTCCGGTGGTTACCACTTCATGTCCGTAATGGAACGCCTCATTGCTTCTCTCTCTGGCCATACCGCTTACGGGATGTGCAAAATCCCAGAAATATCGCAAGGTTTGCTTCTGTACCAAATCTACCAATGCCGAATCCGAAATGTTTTTATCAATCTTCAACGTGTACGGAATAGCATGGCTCTTTACAGCAGGTTTTTGTGAGAAAGACGAAAAACCTGTAACAATAAAAAGAATGCTAATACAAAAAATCCTCATCATCTTTTACAATTTTTATTATTCTACAATCCCGGAGCATTAAAACCCAGCTTCGATAATCCGTTTTTCACTTCAGGAGCACTCATAAACAAATTCCATAGCAAGCCGCTCCGATAATTCTCGATCATCACAATGATGGGTCCCTGATCGATAGCTAAAAAAGCATCATCAAACCATGGTCCATCATTCTTCATTACGTCGAGTGTAAACGCGTCCACAAAACCATATTCTTTAAACAACTTATCGCCCAAAACATAGTAATAGAAATGCAAAGCCGCCAACGATTCTTCGGGTGTGTACGGCATAGATGATATTGCAGCCGTAGGAGCAATATAACCTAGATCATTACTAGGAGAACTGGCAGCATAGCCTCCTCGGATGTTACTAGCCGTCAATCCCCACACCGAATCACTATAGCCGTAATAATCTTTAGGATTGGCTTTGCAATAATTATAATTGATCAACGTATGATGGCGATTCTGCGTCCAATAATCGGCATAGGCATCGCTAAGTTCATAAGGCTTTAATCCTAAGAATGAATAATGCGCGAAAAATAGCGGCCCGCCTAAATTAGGTCCCAAGGGCAAAGTATAACCATAATAAATAGTACCGTTTCGGATACCTCCGTTTTGCGCCCAACCATTATCGTATACCGACTTGGCGATACTATAATTTTCTGAACCGGCAGCTAACACATAGGTAAGCAAACATTCATTCCACCCTTGAATTTTAAGATTCATTGCCCATGAAACAGTAGGACTCCAGTGCCAGTATAACACATTATCGTTTTCCTTCTGAAACCAGTTCCACTGTACTCTGTTGACAATAGTATTGATATCGTCCCTCAACTGTACCTCCTCTGCCGTCATGCCATCAAAGTACTGTCGAGCACACAATAATCCCTGCACCAAAAAAGCAGTTTCTACCAGATCGGCGCCATTATCATTGGAACTGAAAGGAATCACCTCGCCTGTACTACCGTCTAGCCAATGTGGATACACCCCATAAAAATGCTGTGCCGTATTTTTCAAAAAAGCAATCATGGTCTGCAATCGGTGTAGCACCTCGGCTTTGGTTTTAAAACCTCGCTCTGCCGCAACAAGCAAAGCCATAATTCCAAACCCGGAGCCTCCAGTGGTGACAATCTTAGAATCATGCTTAGTACCTTCACGTATTAGGCCGGAAACAGGATGTGCAAAGTCCCAGAAGTACTTCAACGTTCTGCGCTGAACGGTATCGAATAAAGCTTCATCTGAAATCTTCGGAAACTTGCGCGAAGAATCCATCTTGGTTACAAAACTACCTGTGAAACCTCCAGTCATAGTTCCACCTGATACAGACTGAACATCCTGATTTACGATGATATTAAACCGGGTCAGGAATGACAGATTATTTACCGGCTGTAAAATGATGGCCGAATCATTATTAGAAAGAGCTTTATTAACAGATACCATAGAGCCTGTTGCAGTAACTAATGATACGGCATTCAGAGATGAGGCTGCTAATGGTTGCGAAAAGCTCAATTTAATCTGAGGTTTCAGACTAATGTTGTAACGAGCGTTATTAAGATTTACACCATCAACAGTAACATTGTTAAGGGTGGGCACCTTTGGGTCGACTGAGGGCGGCGGCGCTACAACATCACTCTTACTCCCGCAGGAATAAACAAGCAATGATGCAATAAGCATGCAACAAACAATACTATTTTCAAATCTCTTATACATATGCATCATTATACTCTCCCAAATATTTTTCTATACTTATCAGTTTTAAATTGCAATGGCTTATCGATTTATCGCATTCTTATATATCAACAACAGTAACCATTCACTACAAAAAATCATTTCCTTATATTTTAAAAAACGCTAACAGTCTTCTACTTTAATTCGGGTAGCCCGGATTTTGTGTCAATACGTTCTTACTTAAGTCAATCTGGGTTCTGGGTATCGGTAGCAATACATCCCTGTCATTACGAAAATTGGTTTTCCCCACAGCATGCAAAGTTTGTTCAGCAATGCCCCATCGAACTAAATCGAAAAATCGATCATGCTCCATAGCAAGTTCGGCCCTACGTTCTCGCCGAATAGCCTCACGTAACTCAGCCTGATTATCGGTAGTAATATCAGGTAATATACTATTGTTGCCGCCTCGTGCACGTGTTCTTACTGTGTTCAAAGCAGTACGTGCAGCAGCGATATTTGCCGCGCCTCCCAGTTCATTGGCTGCCTCCGCATACATCAATACCACATCAGCATACCTAAGTATCCTAATATTCATCCAATTACCTGATAAGGAACCTACGGTTCTTCTCATTACTGGACTGGTCAGTACTTTATGATTATACATGAGGTTAGGTAAACCAGCTGGTAAAATTTCTCCATATAGGGATATGGCACTATCGCCGGTTGTATACAATATTGTTCTTCTTCTACGCGGGTCTCCGGCCTCATACGAAGTATCCAAGTTGCGACTGGGCGTATACCACCCCCAACCCATATCCCAATTACCAGTACCTCGTACACCCATAATGGATGCGTATTGCACACCATTGGCAGTGGGAGTTACAAAACTTGCTGTAGCTTGTACCTCGAATACAGACTCGGAGCTGTTTTCACCTTCTTCGGTAAAGATTTTGTCGTACGGAGTATTCAAATTGTATTGACCGGATTTCATTACCAGGTCCGCGGTAGCCATTGCCTGAGCCCATTTCTTTTGAGTTAAATAAACTTTTGCCAGCAAACCGTTAGCTGCGCCCTTTGTAAGTCTACCAGGAAACTTTTCCGCATCCCAAGTAAGAGGCAAGTGTTGTGCGGCAAATTTCAAGTCTTCTTCAATAAAAGCGTATATCAGCTCTGGGCTGCTTTGGGGTACATTACTTTGCGCTGCAGGATCATCAAACACTTGATCGATCAATGGCACTCTACCAAACAAGCGCACCAACATGAAATAGCCATACGCTCTTAAAAATCTTGCTTCACCCTCTGATTGTTTTTTAATTTCTTCAGAAGCATTGACGGTGTTACTATTCCTTATCTGACTAATGGCAATATTAGCCTTGTTAATTAGATTATAATATCCCACCCAAAGCGTATTCACAAAAATATTGTTGGGTTGTACGGGAAAATTATCCATATCAATAGCATCAGCACCGCCATCAGAAGGGGTGCTTCCTTTATCGCCATCATCGCTTCTTATTCCTGTAGCACAAATGAACGCCTGACTATGCACATTAAAGCTTCGTAGCTCCGCGTATATTGCAAATAGATAAGTATCATAGGGGCCCGTACCACTCGGATAAGGATAAGTATCACTGGTATATTTTCCTTGTGGGTTACGATCCAGAAATCCTTTTTTACAACCTGCACAAACCAACGATGTCACTAAGAGACACATCATCAGTTTTAAAAAGCAAGTATATGTTATATAAGATTTCATACGATACTGATAAAAAACTAAAATGCAACATTCAATCCTACAGAATACACAGCAGGCACAGGATACAATCCATTATCAGCGCCTGCAGCAATAGGATCGCCTAATGGAGCTTCCGGTGTATATCCTGTAGTTTTTGAAAACGTAACAATATTCTGTCCGCTTATATATACCCGCAACTGTTTAATAGTTGCTTTCTGGAACAGTTTCTGAGGTATATTGTATCCTATCTGCAGCATCCTGACGCGTAAATAATCTCCCCGCTCCAGAAAGTAGCTACTAAACAGATAGTTGTTCCCGCGGGATGCATCCAATATAGGCTCTACATTGCTGCTACCTGGCCCATTCCAGGCATTCAATCGGTTCACCTCATAATTAAGTATTGCAAAAGTGGCGGTACGTCTTTGAACATACACTTTATTACCCGCAACACCCTGTGCTTCCACTAATACATCCAATCCCTTATAACCCACATTCAGAGCACCTCCGAAGTTATGAGGAGGAAAAGGAGTTCCCAGATAAACTCTGTCATCCGAATCAATAAGGCCATCATTATTTACATCTTCAAATGCGATATCGCCCACTCTGGATGTAGGAAGAACAGGCATTCGTTCCAAATCCGATGCAGTCTGATATATACCTATCTGACGGTATCCGTAAAAATATCCAATGGACAGCCCTGTAGCAGTTCTGTTTGCACCATTATTCCCTAATATTTCAAAATTGATATTATCGCCAATAGATGTAACCTTATTCTTGTTATAACTGTAATTAGCCGATATACCGTAACGAAAATCTCCCACTTTATCTCTCCAGCCTATGGTAACCTCAAGTCCTTTGTTAGCAATAGTTCCCAAGTTGGTTTTGTACGTATAATTGCCTGCAGTTCCTGGAAGCGTAATGTTCGTAATTATATCTTTGGTGGTACGATCATAAAAAGTAATCTCAGATGATAGACGATTGTTCAACAATCTAGCATCTATTCCAACATCGATACCTCTCACTACCTCCCAATGCAGATTGGGATCCGGAACATATTCGGGTGTAACACTCGGATAAACCCGATCTCCAAAAACGCCTGAACTACGTATAGTAACCCCTGGCAAGTATAGATGAGGTGGCAATCCCATACCGCTACCCACCGTACCCCATGCACCACGCAATTTCAAAAAATCAATACTTGATATCTTCTTAAAAAACGCTTCTTCGCTGAGGACCCAGCCGAGTCCTATACTGCCAAAATTACCCCACCGGTTGGCCTTGGAAAACTTTGAGCTCCCATCGCGTCTATAACTTAGATTTAGCAGATACTTATTGGCATAGGAATAGTTGACTCTGGCAAAAAAAGACATGAAAGCTTCTTCAGTTCCATTGCCAAGATTAGACAATGGATTATTGGGGTTTACGATATCGAGATACCAAAAGTCAGGATCGCGCGGAATATTCAAAATAGTATCGGTTCTACTTCCCCCCACTCTTGTACTACCTATAAACAAGGTAGTAAAACCAACTAATCCTGTAATATGCTGTTTGTTTACTTTCTTAAAAAGAGTGAGTGTATGATCCTGTTGAAATTTTCTCGTTTGTACCTGTTCTTGCGTTACTGAGGTTCTTGCAAGATTATTAAACGTTGTATCCGTAGCGCCTCCCTTTTCTCCCAGATTAATATACCGATATGGCAACGGTGTATAACCTCTTAAGTTATCAAAGCCCAAATCGGCATAGAATGAAGAACGCCACGTAAATGTTCTTAAGATTTTTGTTTCTGCAAAAATATTTCCGACAGCCCTGTAGCCATCTCTTATCACATTATTTTTAAACTGATTAATTCTTGCAACAGGATTAGCAATCTGAGCCCGTTGAAAGCTTGGCATGCTATAATATAAATCTTCGTCGGCTTGCACCGGAACAATCGGCGCCGCTCTTAATGCATAACTGATTACATCCGTGGTAGGCGCATCTTCCTTCCAGTAAAATCCTGTAACATCTCCACCTATTTTAATATTATCGGTAATACGTAGCTCTTGATTAAGACGAACTATTAATTTTTTATACTTATCATATTTCAACACCCCCTCCTGCACATTGTATCCCAGACTAAATAACGTAGCAGACTTTTCACTGCTATTCGCTACTGTAAGCGTATTATTATTAATACGTGCATGCTGAAAAATGAGATCCTGCCAATCTGTGTTAGCTGTGTAATTAGTATAATCAAATGCAGGCGCATTGAGGTTTTGCAACTGCATGTCGTAAAGCTTTTTAAATCCCTCGGCGTCGGTAAGTTTTATTTTGTTCACTACTTTCTGTATACCCACTGAGCTCTGGAATGAAACTCTGGTTTGACCTTTGGCAGCTCTTTTGGTAGTTACGATAATCACCCCGTTTCCTCCCTGTAATCCAAAGATGGCTATAGAAGAAGGATCTCTTAATACTTCGATACTTTCAATATCTCCGGGATTCAGATAGTCGATATTGGTTTGAAATACTCCATCCACCACATACAACGGATCGGAGTTCCCTGTGCTGTTTACCCCACGAATACGCACGGTAGGCGCAGCTCCCGCCCGACCACTATTAACAATTGTAAGTCCCGCAACTTTTCCTTGTAAAGAACTAATGGGATTAGTATTGGGCATTTTTGCAATATCGTCTCCTCCTATTGAAGTAATGGTGCCTGTTAAATCTCTCTTGCGCTGTGTACCGTATCCTATTACTACTACCTTTTCCAAACTTTGTGCCGCCGTAACCAGTGATATATTAAGATCTCTCCTATTATTAAGCGCTTCTTCTTTATAGTTATATCCTATAGATGTAAAAATTAGGACAACATTCCCGTCGGGCACTATAAGTGAAAATCTTCCGACCGAATCGGTAGCGGTTCCTATGGTGGTGTTTTTTACCTGCACTGATACTCCGGGAATAGGTATACCTTTTTCATTATACACCAATCCTGTTACTTTAATATCTTTTTTTGCCGGATCCTCTTTAATCACAATGAGCTTATCCGGCAAACTATTAAAGGTCAACGGAGTGTGCATTACCAATTCTTCCAGCACCTGATTGATATTGGCATTTTTGGCATTCAACGTTATCTTGTTTTTCAAAGCCGGCAAATCATCACTATATAAGAATCGATAACCTGTCTGCTGTTCTATGGAAGCTAATACTTCAGCAATCGGCATCTTTTTTACCTGCAAATTGATACGTTCCTGCCCGATGATTTCTACGGGCAGATACAGCATACACATAAGTATCAATGCAAGCGTTAGTTTCATATTAGCAAGTCCTGCTCTCAAATGGAAGTAGCATTCTATCGAAATCGTTTTTCGGCCTTAGTTTTTATTAACCTTAACTATATCGAAGTGTGCTTCCATTTACAGTAAAAGTTTCTTTCATCGTATTATCTAGAACTAATGATAACTTCATCAGCCTTTATCTTATAGCTAAAAGGTTTGGCCATTTGCAATGCTCGAAGTGCCGCTTCCAAAGATTCATTCTTAAATGATCCTGTAAAACTTAATTGCTTTACCGCATCATCTTCAAATACAAACTTAACCTTGTACCTGCGCGCCATTTTTCGAGCAATCTGCTCCAGCGATTCGCTTTTAAAATCAATACGGCCGTAAATCCAAGCTGTCTCAACACGTTCCGCCTCCTGAATCGTACTGTCTACAGATATTAACGAAATAACGTCCACATTATTTAAAACCGATATATACTCTTTTGTCAGTACTTTTTTCGGAATTACCATTTTTTGGTTGGGATACATCATAATTGGATGAAAGCGATCATCCTTATCTTTGGTCACTTTTATTAGTCCCCGATACAGGGTCGTTTGAATTTCCGTGTCCTCTTCATAACTTTTCACATTAAATGCCGTGCCCAGTACGTTAATATTAAGCTCATTGACGTGAACAATAAAAGGCCGGAGGGTATCCCTGACAATATCAAAAAACGCTTCTCCTACCAATCTTACCTCTCTGGTAGCTCCATTAAAATCACTTTCAAAAAATAGCTTGGAATCTGAATTCAACCACACCTTACTACCATCTGCCAACATCACAGGATCGGTCATAGGTGCGGCATTAGTAACAATGGGTCTGGTAATAGGCTCCCGCTCCCCACTGCCTAGTTTTAAGAAATAGCCTAGGCCTATAATGATTAAAACACTGGCAGCTGCTGCCCAAACTCTCTTAGCCCGAATTTTTCTTATTCTTAAAACATTATGCTCTTGCTCGCGGGAAGCCTTTTCCAGTATCCTCTGTACGGTACGGATCTCGGGCTCTTTATGTTGGCTATCGAATTCTTGTTTACTTTCTAATATTTGTAATAACCAGGCATACTGTTGCTGCAAATGCGGGTTTTCATGCAGATATTGTTGCAACAAATCTCGCTCTTCATTAGTAGCCTCATTAAAAGCGCATCTGGCCATTAATCCCCATATGTCCTCAGTATTGTTCATGTACAATCATCCCTTATACTATAAAGACTGGGGAAAACAGAAAATCTACTAAAGGCAAAAAAAAGTTTTTTAAAGAGTTTCTTTTTCTCGAGGAAACTTTATTGCATTCTTTGAAATACCCATAGCCTGACAGATACGCTTAACAGCTATAGCCATCTGTGCATCAATCGTATTGACGGATATATTTAATATAGCTGCAACTTCTTTATATTTTAGTCCATCTTCCCTGATAAGCTTGAAAATCATTTTACAACGGGGTGGTAATGCCTCTATGGCTGCGTTTACACGAGCCAGCATCTCGGAAGAAATTAATAAGGAGTGTGGGTCCTGATGTATCGCCTCGATAGATGTATTAAGATCATCGAAAGGAGCTGTAATCAACTTCTTGGCTTTATCGGACAAATAACTGAGCGTTTGATTTTTGGTAGCAATATATAGGTATACGGATATATTATCAATGCTCACTAATGAGCCACGTTTATTCCACAACTTCACAAAAACATCCTCCACCACTTCCTCAGCCATCTCCGAAGATTGCAGTATGGAAATAGAAAAAGCAGTCAGTCGCTTACTATACAATGCATATAGCTTTGCGAAAGCGGCTTCATCACCCCTATCAATCAGTTTTAATAACCCCTCCGCCTCTACCTTTAAACCTTTCTCCAGCATAGCAATCTAAAATATTTTATAAAGGTACACCTTTTTAACATTTCATTGTGACATCTTTAAAAATGGCGGATTGCCGCGTCCGAGTTAAATTATATTAACATCTTAATAGCTAAATTATAAGGCAATAACGCAAACCAATCCCGTTGAGAGTGTGTATATTTGCAAATCGGCTTGATTTTTGTAAATACGACCTTCTTTTTAAAAACTAACGACCTGTGGCATTAGGACAAACATTACAACAAAAGCTATTACAGAAACTTTCCCCACAGCAAATTCAGCTCATGAAGTTGCTGCAAGTTCCTACTGCTAATCTGGAAGAAAGAATAAAAGAAGAGTTGGAAGCCAACCCAGCCTTGGAACTTGATGAGGGACACCATAAGGACGAAGATGAATTTAATGATGAGTTCGCCTCGCAGGAAGAAGAAGCGGACACCTATGAGGAACAGGATGGTAGTGTCGAAGATTATGAAAACATCGACGTTACTGAATATTTGCATGATGACGATGGAGAAATTGCGGATTATAAAACCCGCGACGAAAATTATGGTGAAGATGATGACGAAAGTCGTCAAATTCCTATTAGAACAGAAGCCAGTTTTTACGATACCCTGGTTTCGCAACTCGGAATGCTATCCTTATCCGACACTGAAAGAAAAATAGCTGAACATATTATTGGTAGTATTGACGAAGACGGATACCTGCGCCGAGATTCACAGGCATTGGTGGACGACCTTGCCTTCCGACAAAACATTGACACAAATGTGGAGGAAGTAGATAAAATCATCGGCTTAATTCAGCAGTTCGATCCACCCGGTGTGGGTGCAAGAGATTTGCCGGAGTGCCTCCTGCTGCAATTAAGAAGATTGAAACAAGAGGGTAAAGATGTTGATACTGCTATACTCGCCATCGAAAAATACTTCGATGAGTTTACTAAAAAGCATTACGAAAAGATACAACGCGGCCTTAATCTTACCGAAGATGAATTAAAAGAAGTGATTCAGCAGATTGTAAAGCTCAATCCCAAACCGGGTAGCAATATAGGCTCTGTGAATAAAGCCGAAAGCTATGTGGTACCCGATTTCTTCATCATGAATAACAATGGTAAGCTGGAACTCACGCTCAACAGTCGCAATGCACCCGAGCTGCGCATCAGCGAGTCGTATAAAGACATGATGAAAGAATACAGCCGCGGATCAAAAAAAGACAAGCAACAAAAAGAAGCAGTACTTTTCATCAAGCAGAAAATAGATGCCGCCAAATGGTTTATCGATGCCATTAAGCAAAGACAGCATACATTGCTGGAAACTATGAATGCTATTATGCAGCATCAAGAAGAGTTTTTCCTCACCGGAGATGAAACAACTCTCAAACCAATGATCTTAAAAGATATTGCCGAAAAAACCGGACTCGATATTTCCACGGTAAGTCGCGTGGCTAACAGCAAATTTGTACAAACGGAGTTCGGCACTTATCGTCTCAAGTTCTTCTTCAGCGAATCTCTGAGCACCGATAGTGGTGAAGAAGTATCTACACGCGAAGTGAAGAAAATTCTGAGCGATATGATTCAGGCAGAAAGCAAAAGACATCCGCTGAGTGATGAAAAACTTACTGAATTACTACAAGAAAGAGGTTATAACATCGCACGCCGTACCGTGGCCAAATATCGCGAACAACTCAATATTCCTGTAGCCCGACTCAGAAAAGAGTTGGTATAAATTATTTTCCCGATTTAAAAAAATGACTTCGGTCATTACGGAACCGTACCAAAATCAATTGGGGTTTATCAAATAATACTAAGTTTGCAGCCATAATAATTATACTTAATAAGTTTTAATAAATATCAAAAACAAAGTATGTCTGTTATAGTAGTAGGCTCTATGGCCTTTGACGATATTGAAACCCCGTTTGGAAAATCCAATAAAATCGTGGGCGGTGCGGGCACTTATATAGCGTATGCAGCTGCCAATTTTATAAAACCCGTACAACAGGTATCCGTGGTGGGATACGACTTTCCCGCCGAAGAATTGGAAGAGATGCGTAGCCGCGGGGTAGATACTGCAGCCGTGGAAATTGTTTCCAACAAAAAATCTTTTTTCTGGGCTGGCAGATATCATCTGGATATGAACACCCGCGATACATTGGTAACCGAGCTCAATGTGTTGGCCGATTTCAAACCTGTAATTCCCGACAGCTATCAAGGCGCCGAGTTTCTAATGCTAGGCAACCTAGCTCCTTCCATACAGTTAAGCGTAATCCATCAGCTGAAGAATCGCCCCAAATTGATTGTTTTAGACACCATGAACTTCTGGATGGATGTGGCACTGCCCGAGCTGGAGGAAGTGATCAGCCAAATTGATGTGCTGTTGGTAAACGACAGTGAGGCTCGTCAGCTTACTGCCGAATACTCGCTGGCGAAAGCTGCCAAAAAAATATTGTCCATGGGGCCCAAATATCTTGTTATCAAAAAAGGAGAACACGGAGCGTTGCTCTTCGACAGCAATAAAGTATTCTTTGCTCCTGCCCTTCCGCTAGAAGAAGTCTTCGATCCTACCGGCGCTGGAGATACCTTTGCCGGAGGTTTTATCGGCTATCTAGCACAGACCGGCGATATTTCCTTTGACAACATGAAAACTGCCGTAATTGCAGGAAGCGCACTGGCTAGTTTCTGTGTGGAGAAATTCGGAACCACACGTCTCAAAGAAATTACAAAGGACGATATTAGCCATCGCATACAACAGTTTCGCGAACTAACACATTATCAATCTTAATAATCATATTTACAATATCTTACATCCCAAAAGGCTTTATCAACACAGATAAGGCCTTTTTTATATCGGTAAATGCACAAAAAAAGTCGGTAAATAACGAAACAGGATACAACGTTTGCATGGGATTTGAACTCCTTTAATAAACAAATCGTAAAAAATGAATCAAACACAAAAATCCCCACCCCTGCTATTTTGCATCATTATGGATGTCATCGGCATGCTTTCCTTCACAATTCCCGGAGTAGGAGAGTTTTCCGATGTTATTTGGGCACCCATTTCAGCTATCATTCTGGCGAAAACCTTTGGTGGCGTAAAAGGAATAGCCGGTGGTATATTCAACTTTATTGAAGAAGTAATGCCTGGAATGGATATTATTCCCACATTCACGATTATGTGGTTTTTAACCCATAAAGTTAAAGCCAGTAAAGAGGCAAGTATTATTTCTGTGCAAGCAAAGTGAGCATAATAAAATGGTTATAGTTACTCCCGTATACCGAGACGGGAGTTTTTTATTGCAACTAATCCGAGCAGAAATCAAAAAATATTTTGTTGATTTAAATCATCGCTCTATTTTTGCGACCCATGATTATCAACATCACCATAAAGAAGCATACAAAGATGAAACGCGTTCTTCACGGAAGGCTGTGATTTTTGTATACGTATATAAAAGAAATTGAACAGGCCTTCCGTCGATCGGAAGGCTTTTTTTATAACAAAACCCACAGGGTATCTTAAAAAAACAGTATAAAAAATGAAAGTTGCAGTAGTAGGTGCCACCGGCCTTGTAGGCACCAAAATGTTAGAAGTACTTGCCGAGAGAAATTTTCCTGTTACAGAGCTGATTCCTGTAGCTTCTGAAAAGAGCGTAGGAAAGGAAATCAATTTCAAAGGCCAAAAATATAAAGTGGTAAGCATGCAGGATGCTATTGCTGCCAAGCCAACGATTGCTTTATTTTCCGCAGGAGGCGGTACCTCTACAGAGTGGGCTCCTCAGTTTGCTGCAGTGGGTACCACTGTAATCGACAACTCATCGGCCTGGAGAATGGATCCCACTAAACCATTGGTGGTACCCGAAATTAATGCCGATGTATTAACTACCAATGATAAAATCATTGCGAACCCCAACTGCTCTACCATACAAATGGTAGTAGCACTAAATCCGCTGCATCAGAAATATAAAATCAAACGCATCGTCGTATCTACCTATCAGAGTGTAACAGGTACCGGTGCAAAAGCTGTGGAGCAATTAATGGGAGAAAGAAATAAAAATACCGAATATCCCATGGCTTATAAATACCCCATCGACCTGAATGTTATTCCGCAGATTGACGTATTTACCGAAAACGGATACACCAAGGAAGAAATGAAAATGGTTAACGAAACCAAAAAAATCATGCGTGATGATAACATCAAGGTTACCGCTACTACGGTGCGTATTCCGGTAATGGGAGGACACAGTGAGAGCGTAAACGTAGAGTTTGAAAACGAGTTCGACCTTCAAGAAGTAAGAAGTCTGCTTGAATCAGCTCCGGGTGTTGTGGTAGAAGATGATATTGCTAATCAAATCTACCCGATGCCACTGAACGCACACGAAAAAGATGAGGTTTTCGTAGGACGTATTCGCAGAGACGATACGCAACCCAAAACCTTAAACATGTGGATTGTGAGCGATAACCTGCGCAAAGGAGCGGCTACCAATGCGGTACAGATTGCGGAATACCTTATATCTAACAATCTCGTATAAGCAAAAAATAAAAAAATAATAAAAGCCCTTTTCAGTTAAGAAAAGGGCTTTTATGTTTGGAACAGGAAACACTTATTTATCCGCAGCTACGGCTTAGTTCTGAAAACCTGCGATAATCTCCTCGGCATGCTGCTTGGTCTTGGGTTTCAGAATAATTTTTTTGATGCGGCCTTGCTCGTCGATGAGAAAAGTGGTGCGATGCACTCCCATATACTTGTGACCAAACATCTGCTTCTCGCCCCATACACCATACTTTTCTAAAATTGTATGCTCTGTATCTGCAATGAGCGGGAAAGGTAGGTTGTTGCGCTCTTCAAATTTTTTATGTTTCTGTGCATCATCAGGGCTTACACCTACCACTTCTATACCATGTTGTTTTAATACAGAAAAATGATCCCTGAGGTTGCAAGCCTGCACCGTACAGGTAGGTGTGAAGTCTTGCGGATAAAAGTACAATGCCAGTTTTTTACCTTTATATTGTGCCAACGATATCTTATTGCCATTCTGATCTTTTCCTGAGAAAGCCGGAGCTTTCTGTCCTTCCTTAAGATGTGTAGCCATAGTACTCTACTTATACTTTATTTCTTTTTTTGAGTGGTTGTTTTGTTATTAGATGTACTTTTTCCTGAAGACTTGCTGCTCGCTGCAGACTTCGAGGTGGTGGTGGTTTTTTTGGTGGTTGTTCCGGTTTTCGATGCCGTTGTTTTTGAGGAAGTAGTCTTAGATGCCGAAGTCTTACTAGTTGTCTTGCTGGTTTTACTTCCCGTGGTTTTAGATGTAGCACTTTTTGATGGCGTAGTAGTTTTTTTAGTCGATGTAGCGCTCTTCGCACCGGATGGAGCAGTAGCTCCCGCTGGAGCCGGAACGCCGCGAACAAATTTCCAACTACGTTTTGTTATATTACCGGCAATGTCTGTAACGGTCACTGTCAAAGTATGTTCACCGGGTTTGATGCGATTGTCAAAATTATAAATCCAAGTGCGCCCCTTATCATTGGTAAATCTTATCCATTTACCATCCACTTCTGCCCTGAAATCAGCTATTCCGTAATTATCAGTAGGCGTAAACGTGATACGCTTTACATTATTCAAATTAATCACACTTCCCGAACCTAAAGAATTAATCGACGGAGGAACATTATCCACAAAAGCTTCAAATGTGCCGAAATCCCTGAACTGCGCCACCAACCACTCGCCCTTCCATTCCGCTTTTTTTACCGTAGTATTTTTACCTGTCCTCTTAATTACAATCCGGTCGCGGTTTTCCGGAGCTATAGGTTTGTTCGGTTTAATTTTTACTTCAAAATTGCTATGTACCGGAATATAGGTTTCTCCTATTTTGTGGGTGGCCGATACGCTATTGAGTGCAGCAGACGTGGAACTGGAATAGTTCGGATTCATTTTATCATATAAGGCATTCATGGGCAGTGTTACCGAAAAATGACTTTTCACTAGCGTATTGGTTCTGCCCGGCAGCCATTCATAATTTTTCACTGAGGGTGGCGTACCGCCATTGTTTTTGATTTTAAAACTTATAGTAGACAGATTGCCATTTGCATCGGCTACTTCAATTTTAATATCGTGAGGGTCAGTATCCTTCAATTCAATTATACCATTATTGCCTATGTCATAATAAACGCCGCTTAGGTCGCCAGGCAGTTTGGACACATGTTGCATCCAGCTGCCACCCGTACTTTGCATTTTATAATCAATATGAGCATTCATGTAACGGGTATCTACATAATCCACGCTGTCAATATAAAAACTGGATATTTCTTTACCATCCATAAAAAGACGGGCACTGTAGATACCATCCTGATTGTTGGTTCCATTTCGGGTATCATAGGCTTGAATGGCAAAACTTAGTTTAGTAAAATTGGTATTGATAACGCCGCCCGCTACTGTGTAAGCGCCGCTGGATTTTGATAATGGATAAATCGCAGGCGATTGGTCATAGACAGAATTGCTTCTATCGTACATCGCAATTCTTACAATGGTAGGCGGAATATTATCCACTATAGGGGTTCCAAATAGTGTTGGATTCAGTCGTTTCCCCGATTTGGTGTCAATAATTTCCCAGTGCACATGAGGACCTCCCGAACCACCAGTAGTTCCGCTGAAGGCAATAAAATCACCTTTCTTAACCGGAAAACGTCCCGGCGGAATTTTCAAATGTGTTACCCAGGATTCGGTTTTATATTGATGCTCGGTTACATATTTTTCCAAATCGTCTCTGAAGTCGTTCAGATGGCCGTATAGGGTAGACAATCCATTGGGATGATCAATAATAATCCATCTTCCCCAGCTTAGCGGCTCTATCCCCACAAATGAAATATAACCGTCTGCAGCCGCATACACATTCTGGTTTACTACCTGATTGGTACGCACATCTAATCCCATATGCCAATGGTTGGGACGCAGCTCTCCCATATTTGCTACGATGTCGGGCTTTAAGCCGGTTACCCATCTAAAATAGTTCTGAGGATATTTAGGTTTTTGGTATAATTGGCCAAAAGCTACAACACCTGTCAGTAAATAAGCGAATAACAAAAAAAACTTCTTCGACATGTGCCAAAAATAGGCAATTGAAAATTGATAACGCGACAGTATCTATCTATGCCCCGTTTTTAACAATAAATTCAATGGGGCCAATATTTTATGTGATGAAAACTGAACAAAAATATCTTCCACAGGAGCCAACAAACAAACGTTTTGCAGCTACCCCCCATGCAAAAAAAATCTCCCCTTCTCTTAAAATAATTTAAAAAACCTACCGCGCTTTTAGTGTCAATCCACTATTTTTGCGCAATTTGTTTTTTTTAGAAAAAGGGAAAAAAGTAAAATGCCTAAAGATCCTTCCATTAAATCAGTACTAATCATTGGCTCAGGCCCCATTATTATAGGACAAGCATGCGAATTCGACTACTCTGGCACTCAAGCCGCTCGCAGTTTACGAGAAGAAGGTATTAAAGTTATTCTGATCAATAGCAACCCCGCTACCATCATGACAGACCCCATGATGGCTGATAAAGTGTACCTGCTTCCTCTAACCGTAGAAAGTATCGAACAAATATTAAAAGAAAATGATATTGATGCGGTACTACCTACAATGGGTGGTCAAACAGCCCTCAACCTGGCAAAAGAAGCCGAAGATATGGGGCTGTGGGAACAATATAATGTGCGCCTGATTGGTGTAGACATTAAAGCGATTGATAAAGCTGAAGACCGCGAGAAATTCCGTCAGTGGATGATTGAACTGGGAGTACCGGTGGCAAAAGCTAAAACCGCAAACTCTTTCCTCGAAGGAAAGGAATTTGCACAAGAAATCGGCTTCCCACTGGTAATTCGTCCTTCCTTTACATTGGGTGGTACCGGTGGAGGGTTTGTACATAGTAAAGAAGAGCTCGATGAAGCCCTAAACCGCGGTTTACAAGCATCTCCTATTCATGAAGTACTAGTAGAACAAGCTGTACTGGGATGGAAAGAATTTGAGCTAGAACTGCTACGCGATAATGCCGATAATGTGTGTATCATCTGTACAGTAGAAAATTTCGACCCCATGGGGGTACACACCGGCGACTCTATCACCGTAGCTCCGGCGATGACGCTAAGTGATACAGGTATGCAGCTGATGCGAAATACCGCTATCAAAATGATGCGCGACCTAGGCAACTTCGCCGGCGGCTGTAACGTACAATTTGCTATGAACCCCGTTACTGAGGAAATCATAGCTATCGAAATCAACCCTCGCGTAAGCCGTTCTTCAGCGCTGGCATCCAAGGCCACGGGTTATCCTATCGCTAAAATTGCGGCCAAACTGGCCATCGGTTATAACTTGGACGAACTGGAAAATCAGATTACCAAAACCACTTCGGCTTACTTCGAACCAGCACTGGATTACGTAATCGTAAAAATTCCGCGTTGGAACTTCGATAAATTTAAAGGTGCTAATGATACACTAGGGCTGCAGATGAAAAGCGTGGGTGAGGTAATGGCTATCGGACGCAGCTTTAACGAAGCCGTACAAAAAGCCTGTCAGAGCCTTGAAAATAATGCAATAGGCTTGGGGTACTATGGCAAAAGCCTGATGCACGCCGAAGAGTTGTTGGAATATATCAAAACTCCCAAATGGGATAGAATTTTCCGAATCAAAGATGCGCTGATGGCGGGCATTTCGGTAAGCACCATCTCCAAAGCTACCAATGGTATCGACAAATGGTTTCTTTCCGAAATACAAAAGCTATGTGTTATAGAGAAAAAACTCAGCGAACTGACTTTAGATACCTTAACGGTCGAGATACTCCGCGAAGCTAAAGTAAATGGCTTCAGCGATGCTCAGATTGCAGTACTGATAGGAGCTACCGAAGACGAGGTGTACGAAAAAAGAAAAAGTCTCGGCATCCATCGCGTGTATAAAATGGTGGATACTTGTAGTGCAGAGTTTGAGGCAAAAACGCCTTATTTCTACAGTACCTTCGATGCTCCCAGCAGCTCCCTGGGCGAAAGTACCCTAGTACACAACGAATCCAAAGTTTCAGACAGGAAAAAAATCATCGTACTGGGTAGCGGCCCCAACCGCATTGGGCAAGGGATCGAGTTCGACTACTGCTGCGTTCACGGCTTAATGGCGATTAAAGAATCCGGCTACGAAGCCATTATGATGAACTGTAATCCCGAAACGGTAAGTACCGACTTCGATATGGCCGACAAACTATACTTCGAGCCTGTTTATTGGGAGCACGTGCGAGAACTCATTGAATATGAAAAACCGGAAGGTGTAATTGTTCAGCTGGGAGGACAAACCGCCCTGAAGCTCGCTGAGAAGATTAAGGATATGGGTGTAAAAATCATCGGAACCTCTTTCGATGATATGGATATTGCCGAAGATCGCGGACGCTTCAGTGATATGCTGAAAGAACTGGAGATTCCTTATCCCGACTATGGTACAGCCACTAATGTAGACGAGGCTATTGAAGTAGCGAACCGTGTAGGCTATCCGGTGCTAGTACGTCCTTCTTACGTATTGGGCGGACAGAGAATGCGAATTGTGATTAACGACGAAGAGCTGGAAAAAGCTGTGGTAAGCCTGTTGAAACATATCCCCGGTAATAAGATTTTGATCGACCACTTCCTGGATCGTTGTCAGGAGGCAGAAGTGGATGCTATTTTCGACGGCGAAAACTTCCACGTAATGGGTGTAATGGAACATATTGAGCCGGCCGGTATTCATAGTGGAGACAGCCACGCCATGTTGCCAGCATTTAACCTATCGCCCATGGAAGTAACTACTATGGAGCATTACGCCGAGAAAATCGCAAGAGCACTCAATATTAAAGGGCTTATCAACATTCAGTTTGCTATTAAAGACGGAAAAGTGTATGTGATAGAAGCCAATCCGCGTGCTTCACGTACTACACCGTTCATCGCCAAGGCATACCAAATTCCTTATTTGAATATTGCCACTAAGGTGATGCTTGGCGTAAAAAAACTGACCGATTTCAAATTCGAAAAGAAATTGGAAGGTTATGCCATAAAAGAGCCCGTATTTAGCTTTAACAAATTCCCGGGTGTGAACAAGGAGCTGGGCCCAGAAATGAAAAGTACGGGTGAAGCTATCCGCTTCATAAAAGACCTAAAAGATCCTTATTTCAGACAACTGTATAAGAATAGAAGCATGTTCCTAAGCAATAAATAATCGGCTTCTTAATATAAAAATGAAAAGTGCGGTATTGAAAACCGCACTTTTTTATTTCGAGGAAATATTAGCCATATCAAGCCTCTTTCCGAAAAAAAACTGTCATACTGTGGCAATGGTTTTATTTTTGCGAAAAATTCGTTCAGCATGTTACAAGTAAATGTGATCAGGCAAAATGTGCAGGAGGCAAAAGATCGTCTTGCAGTTAAAAACTTTAAAAACCTGGATCTGGTTGATAAAGTACTTGAGTTAGATGACCAACGTAAGAAGTTGCAATTAGAGTTTGATACTACTCAGGCTTCCATCAACAGTGCTTCAAAGGAAATAGGAATGTTAATGGCAAAGGGTGAAAAAGAAGCCGCAGAAGCCAAAAAACAGGAAGTAGGAACTCTTAAAGCCAAAATACAACCCATAAATGAACAATTGGCCCAAACCGAAGCAGCCTTACATGAGGTATTGGTTCAATTGCCCAATTTACCTTCTTCACTTGTTCCCAAAGGCGATAGTGCTGCGGATAACGTAGTAGTACGCGAAGGAGGTTCCAAGCCGGTTCTACCTGCCGGGGCTAAACCTCATTGGGACCTGATTAAGGAATACGATATTGTAGACTTCGAAACCGGCGCCAAACTTACCGGTAGCGGCTTTCCTTTATATAAGGGAGCGGGTGCCAAATTGCAACGTGCATTAGTACAGTATTTTTTAGACTTTAATACCGAAGCAGGCTATACTGAATACCTGCCTCCTTTTATGGTAAACGAAGCTTCTGCTTATGGTACAGGCCAGCTACCAGACAAGGAAGGACAGATGTATCATATGCAATTGGACAACTTCTATCTAATACCTACTGCCGAGGTTCCGGTTACCAATATATACAGAGATGTCATTCTGAAACCAGAACAATTACCTGTTAAAATGACGGCTTATTCTCCTTGTTTCAGAAGAGAAGCCGGTAGCTTCGGTAAAGATGTGCGTGGCCTGAATCGGGTACATCAATTCGAAAAAGTAGAAATTGTACAGCTGGTACATCCGGAGAAAAGCTATGAAGCCCTAGAAGAAATGGTAGCTCATGTAGAAAAGCTATTGAGCTCCCTAGAACTGCCCTATCGCATCGTAAAACTTTGCGGAGGCGACATGAGCTTTACCTCAGCGCTCACTTATGATTTTGAAGTGTATAGTGCAGCACAGGACCGCTGGCTGGAAGTAAGCTCTACTTCTAACTTCGAGAGCTATCAAACCAATCGGATGAAAATTCGTTTTAAGGACGAGAACAATAAGACTCAGCTCGTGCATTCCTTAAACGGCAGTGCATTGGCTTTACCTCGAATCGTGGCCTGTTTGCTCGAAAATAATCAGAGAGAAAATGAAATAGTTCTTCCTAAAGTTTTACATTCATACTTTGGAAAACCATCTATAACAAAGTAAACTTGTTCCATATGAGAAAAATTGTCGTTACATTGACAGTCATCACATCTGTGTTGATTGCCTGTTCTCCTAAGTCATCTAAGAGTTCTGCCGCACCACAGGCTGCTGCAGAAGCTATTAAAGGATCTGCTAAAGCCGGAGCGACCATAATCAAGTCCGAAAAATGTACGAAGTGCCATAAGGACAAATCCGGGTATGTGCCAAAGCATACTTTCGAAGAGCAAGAAAAAGTAATTTTAGGAATGGCAAAGCGTGCAAAGTTATCCGAACAGGAAACAGCCGATTTGATAGCATTTGTTAAAGCCAATGCTAAAAAGTAAATATTTTAAATTAGATATGATTCATAAGTCCGGAAATTCCCTCTCCGGACTATTTTTTTGTATAATTATTGTCGCTGTTATTAAACTTAAACTACTAAATTTCGTCATAGGCAAAAATTGCTTGCATGAATACCTCCAATAAACTGAAAAATCTGCACTTACTCTGGCGAGCAAGCTTTGGTCCAACAACAGAGCAATTAGGCGATTTGACCCGGCTTACCCCCCAGAAATACTACAAAACCCTTGTTAAAGCCTCCGAAAAAGAACCTGCATTCATTAGTGTAGCCGACGATGCCCTAATTAAAGCTTATGAAGACTTGCAGGACCCCGAAAAAAGAAAAGAGTATAGCGAAATGCAGCGGCGTGAGGTAAACAGAATGCAACTGGCAGCCATACGACAGCTGAATCTTCGCTGGTTTAAGGAGATGGTGACCACACAAGCACAGCTGCGAGAAAAAATGGCCTTTTTCTGGCATTGTCATTTTGCCTGTAGAAACAACAATGTTTTCTACAATCAGTTATTACTGCACGTTTTTCGCCAATACAGCTTAAGCGACTTCGGCACCTTGCTGAAAGAAGTTTCGAAGTCCGCTGCCATGCTTTACTTTCTGAATAATCAACAAAATCGTAAAGGAAGGCCCAACGAGAATTTTGCACGTGAGCTAATGGAGTTATTTACACTAGGACGCGGACATTATACCGAAAAAGACGTAAAAGAAGCCGCCCGTGCGTTCACTGGATGGACTGCAGACCGCCAGGGAGCCTTTGCCTTTAAAAAGAGCTTGCATGATATGGGCAAAAAGACGGTTTTAGGACAAACCGGTAATTATACAGGTGATGATATTTTAGACATTTTGCTTAACCACAAACAAACTGCCAGGTTTATAACCCGCAAAATATACACATTCTTTGTAAACGATAATGTGGATGAAAATATCGTTAACCAACTTGCCGAACAGTTCTACAACAGCGGTTATAATATCGCAGCATTGATGGAAACAATTTTTACAAGTGATTGGTTCTATAACCCGCAAAATATCGGCACAAAGATCAAATCACCGATAGAATTACTTGCAGGCATTCAACGCATGATACCCATGCAGCTGGATAATGATAATGCCTTGCTAAATCTACAGCGGATACTGGGTCAGCAATTGCTATATCCACCCAATGTGGCTGGATGGCCCGGAGGAAAATCGTGGATTGATAGTAGCACTCTGATGATGCGCTTACGTATACCTCAAATGTTTTATGATAAAGACGAGCTGAATGTATCGCCCAAACAGGATGATGACATCATGATGGGTAGAAAGGCTGACGGCACGGCAGCCGTACCCACCCCAGTAAGAAAACCTTACGGAGCCATCAACGCAAAGATCAACTGGGCAAAATACACGGCTCAATATAACAAGATTAAAAGAGAGATGGTACTGGATACGATTGCCTCTAATTTGTTTCAGACTGATGCTTCAAAAGTTAAAAACGTAGTAGCCAAAAACATTGATACATCCTCAAGGGAGGCTTTCATAAAAACAGCGACCATTCAGCTGATGAGTACTCCCGAATATCAGATGTGTTAAGGAATAACGATAGCCCTTAAAAAATAGAACTATGTTAATCAAGCGCAAAGAATTTCTACAAATAGGCTCGCTGGCCACAGCATCCATGATGCTACCCAAATTTTTAAAAGCATTTGAATCTCCAGCACTCGTTCCTCCGGGCAACAAGGTAGTTGTAGTGCTGCAGTTAAGCGGGGGTAACGATGGATTGAACACAATTATTCCCGTGCGGAACGACATCTATTATAAGCTACGCCCTACTCTGGGTGTTAAACGGGAGAAAACTCTCAAGCTTACCGATGAAGCTAGCCTGCATCCAGCACTTACAGCACTAAAAGAGCTGTACGATGAAGGCCATATGGCTATACTCAATAATGTAGGGTATCCTAATCCTGATCGCTCTCATTTCAGAAGCATGGATATCTGGCATTCTGCAAGTCAAAGCGATCAATACTGGAATACAGGATGGATTGGTCGTTATCTGGATGCCCAATGCAGTGGTTGCGATAAACCTACTTATGCGCTTGAAGTAGATGATGTATTGAGCTTAGCACTAAAGGGGAGTCAGGCCAATGCTATTGCAGTTAAAGATCCCAAAAGACTATACGGTACAGCCAATGAAAAGTTCTTTAGAGAAGTCCTGAAAAATCATAAAGACCATCATGATGAAGAGCCGGTAGAATATTTGTATAAAACCATGGCACAAACGTTATCATCGGCTGATTACATATTCAAACAAAGCAGGTTACACCCTACTAATGCTTCTTATCCTAAAACCGAACTAGGCAATGGCTTCAAGACGATAGCCTCACTTATTTATTCCGATATCAATACTAAAGTGTATTATATCTCTCTGGGAAGCTTTGATACACATGTGGGGCAGGATGCGCAGCAAACAAGGCTTTTCACACAAATGAGCGATGCCATAAAAGCTTTTACTGCCGACCTCAAGAAAAATAATCGTTTTGAAGATGTACTATTATTTACTTTTTCGGAATTTGGAAGAAGAGTTGCTCAAAACGCCAGCAATGGTACTGATCATGGTACTGCTAACAATATGTTTTTAATAAGTGGTGGGCTGAAACAAAAAGGCATTCTCAACGACCTACCCGATCTCACCGATCTGAATGAAGGCGATTTAAAATTTAAAATTGACTTCAAAAGCGTATACGCAACAATTCTTAGAAGATGGTTAAATGCCGATGCCGATAAAATTCTTGGAGCCCATTACGACATGCTTGACTTTATTTAATTCGGCACAAGATCGTTATCCGTCATAAGTGTAAAAGCAGCTCGCGTGCTTTCTGAAGCAAGGTATGCCTATCTGTTTCGGCACCTGCTATGCTATAGATATGAATATCCAACTCGGTAAGCAGGTGAAGGATTGCAGTTTGGCGAGCATCGGCAATCTTTTCTTTTTGCATTATGTCTCGGAGAGCATCCTTCGTAAACAACGCTACAGGCAATCCGAAGCGCTTCTCAAAGTATCGAATAATGCACTGCTTTAGTGTTATATAGAAATCAATCCCTCCATTATTCAGCCTGTCAAAAGCCGGTTTTAAGAAATCATCCACTGATAATTGCTCTAGAACAATATGCTCTCTTGATGAATATTTCTGCGAACTATTAAGCGAGACTATTCGTTTTTTATGTTGATTATATCTGATGAACAAGACAACAATGAGCAATAAAATCAACAGTACCCCTCCAACAAGCCATCCTTTAACTTGTTCACTAGCATCAGTAGCAATAACCTCATGCACCGCTTGGCCATTTTCTTCAGTTACCATAAAGGCAATTGGAATGTTGGTGATAGTTTTATGCCGGTAATCCACTATATCGTAGTAAGAAAACTTAATAGAAGGGATTATATACCTACCGGGCTTTAAGGTCTTAAACGGAATCGTATAGGTTATATATCCGCTACCATCCACATTCGATTTATCAATCTTAGGTGGAAAAGCTTGTACATCTTCTGGCCATTTAACTTCCGGCATTTTGATTTTATCAAAATTCCCATTTCCGGTTAGAGTGATGATTAGCGCAGCTTCTTCTTGCGGCACTAACATCTTTTTTGAGAGCTGTACGTCCATCCTAAAATTGCCTACAATTTCGGATGCGTTAGGAGAAGCTGAACTAGGCACTCCGGTCGCTAATATTGTTAGCGGGACTGAAGCTATATTAAGGCTATAATAGCCATTGCTTAATGAATAAGACTCCTTTACACCACTCAGTAAAGGATCTTTGCGACCATTAGCATCTATCAATTTGACATTATTATGCATCACCAACTCATCTAGAACCAACTTTCCCGATCGCTGTGGTATCAACTGCACCTTTAGCACGGTGTGTACATCAAATGGAATTCGATCTACGGCTTCTCTAGATGGAACAGCGTCTGCATCTGTTTTGAGGTCTTTCACTTCAAAACCCTTAAAAGAAGGGTTCTTTATGACAGATGACTCTGAGTTGAGTGCACTATACAGCTTATAAGTAACAATGATAGGCTCGCCAACAAAACAATCGGTATTACTGGCTTCTACCTTTATGAAAAGATTGCTTTTGATCCTTTCATCCAAAGGAACATAGTCGTCATTTTGACCGTAAACCGAAAAAATAGGCAGCAGTAATAGTATTATGTAAGCGCAATACTTCATAAATGATGATGCAGCTTAAAGGTCGCCCAGCTGCGGTCTTAAAACAATATCTTCTACACAAGCCCCAATGGAAAGCTGAGCAGCAGTAAATATCATGCTGGCCACATCCGAGGCTTCCATTATTCTGTGATCCCTATTATCAAAGTCTCCCCACGAATCCGTAAGTACGGCACCAGGGAACACCGAGGTTACCTTAATATTATAAGATTTTAATTCTTCACGCAGGTTCTTGCTAAAGCCGTGTAATGCGTATTTGCTGATGCTGTATGCACCACCGTTGGAATATGCCTGTAAAGACGCAATCGAACAAATATTAAAGATATGTCCCCTCCCCTGCAACTTCATGGCAGGAACCAGCGTACGGGTTACATGATACGCGGAATATAAATTGGTCGCCATTAATCTTTCGAGTGTGCCATCGGGTTCATCACATACGGTGCCCGGTTCGTATACACCGGTATTATTGATCAACACCTCAGGAACCGCTTGATCCAGCACCCATTTGCCGAAATCCACAGCTTGTTTCTTATCGGATAAATCAAAAGCCTTGGCGTGGGCTTCGATATTATCGTATTTAGTAAGTAGGCGCTCCAGTGCCTTGTACAAATTCATTTCATTGACTGATGTCAGATATAGATTATATCCGTTCCGGGCAAAAATATCTGCGATAGCATAACCTATACCGCGAGAAGCACCGGTAATTACAACATTCTTCATATTACACGACTCTTTTTCTTTTTATGCAATAAATGTACCGTACAAAGTACCGAATTTCAGAATTAGAATTTTTACTTTTACGGCATATGAAGTATAAGCATTTGTTTTTCGATTTGGATCATACGTTGTGGGATTTTGACACGAACGCCAAGCTTACGCTGCAAGAGCTTTATGAAACGCTTGATCTTCAACGAAAAGGAGTGGATGATTTTGAAAAATTTTATCAAAATTACCTCCACCATAACATGAAGTTATGGGAAAGATATCGTAATGGCTTCATAAAACAGGCCGAATTGCGCATCAAAAGAATGCGGCTCACATTGTTGGATTTCAAAATCGGAGACGAAGCGCTGGCTGAGACGATGAGTAAGCGCTTTTTGGAAATGTTACCCACACGTAAGGCATTGTTTCCTCATACGGTGGAAGTACTAGAATATTTGAAAAATAAAAATTATCAGCTACACTTAATCACTAATGGTTTTGAAGAGGTACAGCATCAAAAAATTGTCAACTCCAACATACATCATTATTTTGACAAAGTAATCACTTCTGAGGCTAGTAACAGTCTTAAACCCAATAAAGAAATTTTTGATTTTGCATTGTCTACCACAAAAGCGCACATTAAAGAGAGCATAATGCTGGGTGATGACCTCGTGGCCGATATCATGGGTGCCAGTAATGTAGGTATGGACCAGGTATTCATCAATCATATTGGAAAACAGCCTGACTTTACACCTACCTATACAGTAAAATGCCTGAAGGAACTCAAAGAGATTTTTTAGAAAAGCTTTGCTTGTTTGTCGGCTGTGCCAGCTTCTGGCATATGTGGTACCTTCAGCTCCAGTTTTAGGGCTTTATTCAATTTTTCAATAAAATATGCGGATAAAAGTGGAGACGAAACCTCCACGTTCTGGTGAACGAAAAAGTATAGTTGTTTCAGTCCTTCCCTATGCCATTTCTTCAAGCGCAATATCCAATCATCCAGCCGCTTTCGATCGATAGTATCGTCGTTACAGCCCACATAGCGAACAAATGCTACAGGAGTAGTTAATCGCATATGCATCATATCTCTGCGACCCGCCGTATCTACAATAATATTTGTCACTTTATGTTTCTCTAGCAGCGTACAAAACTGTTCCCACACGGCAGCGTCTCTAAACCAACTTTCATTGCGCACCTCTACTGCCAGCGGCATTCCTTTCGGAAATTCCTTAATAAAGATCTCTAGTTTTTCGTATTCCTTAGGAGAAAAGTTATCATGTAGTTGCAAAAAAATCATGCCTAGCTTTTTCTCAAAATTTGCCACCGCATTACAGTAGGTTTCCGTAAGCTTTCTTACATCCAGTAATCTTTTATAGTGGCTAATACTATTGGTAATTTTAGGGAAGAACTTAAAACCTCCAGGTGTTTTTTCTTTCCATTTAATTACCTGTTCCACTGAAGGCATGTTATAAAAAGTGGCATTCAGCTCTATACTATTAAAATGCTGGGCATAATAAGCTAACTCATCCTTTACTCCTCGAGGATAAAATCCTTTCAAATCGGTTTTATTCCATTTGGCACAACCCACATATACCTCAAAGCGCTTACCCTTCGCACGTTGTAGTATGGTTGTGGTAGCTGGAAGATCTTTAGGAATAGAAAAGTCAATACTTTGTGGGTGTGGCACCTGTCCAAACTTCATAGTGGCTAACTTTAGCTTGTAGGTTATTTTTCATTTACCGTACCGGAAGACAATGCTTTCAGTTTATCCCACATTTCGGGAATGCGTTTTATCCAGGCAAGCTCTTTTACTTTAGTGCGCGCTTCGAGTGCCGGTGTACCAAAATATATTTTACCCCCATCTAGAGAAGAAGGAACCCCACTTTGTGCATTGATTACTGCGCCTTTTCCGATAGTAAGCGTTTTGCTAATACCTACCTGTCCCCACAAAATGACCTCATCTTCTATGACCACAGCACCTGCTATACCTACCTGTGCGGCAAACAGGCAGTTTCTTCCCACAACGGTATCATGTCCTATATGTACCTGATTATCTATTTTAGTGCCCTCTCCGATCACGGTATCACCTGTAACCCCTCGATCAATCGTACAGCCGGCGCCAATCTCTACAAAATCTTTAATAACCACACGTCCGCAGCTGGTCATTTTTTTATAATGGATTTCTCGATTGGTTTTCTTGTTATAATAAAACGCATCACCGCCAATTACCGTACCACTCTGAATAATTACATGATCACCGATAACACAATGGTCTAATATGGTAACATTGGGATAAATAACACAGTTTTTTCCTATTACTACATTATTTCCCAGATACACATTAGGCATCACTACAGATCCCTCCCCAACAACTGCCGACGCTGCAACAAGATCCATAGAAGGCTTAAATGGACGGTACTGTTCTACTATTTTCAAATAGGCCTCAAATGGTTCATCGGTAACCAGTAAGGCTTTCCCCTCGGGAAAGTCGGTTTCCTTATTGATGATGATAAAACTAGCTGCAGACTTTATACAAGTTTCATAATACTTTGGATGATCGACAAATACCAGATCCCCTTCTTCCACCATATGAATTTCATTAATACCGGTAGCATAGGCTTCGGTATTACCAACTAATCTTGCATTTATAAGGCGGGCAATTTCTTTTAACGCTACAGGTTGTTCGAATTTCATAAAAAACGTTTTATCAAACGTACAGAAAATTTTGCATCACGAGTATAGTACTTAACAGTATCCACTTATTTTCATTTGCAGCAATATATCCTCAACATTCTAATGAATAGCGTAGTATCACCTCACTAAACAAATAATAGAAAACTACATTTACCATAAAACAACGCACGGATGCAGTAATACATTGTTTTTTTTTCAATAAAAAAATCCCGACGATATGATACTAGTAGTATGGATACTATACTAGCTTATTCATCTAAACAATTTATAAACGGTCACTAACCTATCTTCTGAAACGCTTTATTCATGCATGTTTCAGAAACTTAATATACATGCAATAAAAACGTTCTTACTCATCATACATGATTGTGCCGTATAGAAGCGGGATGATATCCACAATCACTCTTATTATTTGTTAATAAAATTTTTGTCAAATTATTTTTATATCGTTAAAATAATATTTAATATTGTGTTGGGAAATTTGTTTCCCGTACTTACTAACCCATCAATATAAATATCCCTTCTTCCTTTGAAGGGATTTTTTTTCAACTATAAGCCAACGATTGAAACTTACTCCACTCATTAAATTTGTGTACAAGCCATATGCAAACGTTATCTTTACATTAAAACATAGTTATGCTGAAATCAATGACAGGCTTTGGCCGTGCAGAAAGAGCTATTGGAAGAAAAACATTTCTGATCGATATCAAGTCTTTAAATGGCAAACAATTTGATTTATCATTACGTTTACCGGCACTCGTAAAACCGTTTGAGTTCGACATCAGAAAGACTCTGGCAGAAGGATTGAATAGAGGAAGTGTGGATTGTACCATAAGCCTGAAAGAAACAGGTGATGCCACACCTGTGGTTATCAACACAGATTTAGCAAGAGCTTATTATCATACCTTGGAGGGATTATCGAAAGAGTTGGGTATGGACACATCCAACATTCTAAATGCGATTATTAAGTTGCCCGAAGTAATTACCCCCAGTAGTGAAACGCTTTCCGATGATGAGTGGCAAGAGTTACAAGGACTCATAAAAGAGGCAGTTGCAGATTTGAATAAGCACCGGGAAAATGAAGGCAGTATTCTAGAACAGGAATTACGTAAACGAATTGAGAATATTCTTTCCTTGCAAACCGAAATCACTCCTCTTGATGCCCAGCGCCAAGAAAATATTCGAGATGGCATTGTAAAACTCTTGGAAGAAAAGGTGGGAAAGGATAACTATGATGAAAATCGCTTGGAACAGGAATTGATTTATTATATCGAAAAAATCGATATTACCGAAGAAATGGTTCGCCTCCAGAATCATTGCAACTATTTCATGGAAATACTTGCAGAAAATACCGACATCAAAGGGAAAAAGCTCTCCTTTGTTTTGCAGGAAATAGGCAGAGAAATCAATACTACCGGTTCCAAAGCTTACGATGCTGCCATTCAGAAAATTGTTGTAATGATGAAAGACGAACTAGAAAAAGCCAAAGAACAGGTGTTGAATGTATTGTAGCAACTCCACAACTTGGCATAACTTTGCAATAAATAAGAAAAGTGCGTTACATTTTATTATTTCTTTCACTTGCAGTAACCATTATTTCGTGCAAAGAAGTTGTTGTAGACGAAAAGTTGGCAGACTTTCCTTTACACGAATGGCCTAAAAATATCCGGGCTGTAGTGCGGTATGATATACCGGATAGTGCCGACTATCAGCTATACTTTGTGATGCGGCATACATATCAATTCCCCTACAATAAATTGCTGGCCAAACTGGAAATTCAGGATTCGGCCAAACACATACTTTCATCCTACGACCTCACCATTCCTTTAACCGATAGTTCTGGAAATTGGGCAGGTGATGTAATGGACGATTTGTATTATCAGCGAATCAAGGTGTTACAACCGGTTCATCTAACGCCCGGTATACACCGCTTCGTACTGGAGCATCAGATGCGAGATTCCACCCTACCCTATATTTTAAATGCTGGCATTGCACTGGAACGGATCGACAATACACCCCCTCGTTAAACTTGTATGAAAAAGGATCTCAAAACCCGGTTAAAAAGAGCTACACGCCTTTTTTGGCTACTGCTAATCTATGTAGTAGCCGCTTTGGTATGGTGGTTTGTGGCTTTGGAGCTGCAAAACCGCCAAATGTACTCCCTTCAGTTATACCATCTAGAAACAACCGTATCTAGAGAGCAGCAACCCAGTTTGTATGATGCTGAGCTGGCACGTATCCGCGAAGGGCATCATCGCAATACCATTAAATACGCAGGTGAGGGTGTCGTATTTTTAGGACTGATCCTCTTAGGTGCCGCCTATGTATTTCGCTCTATTAAACAACAAATTCTTTTACAAGAGCAGCAAGAAAACTTCGTAATGGCGGTTACTCACGAATTAAAAACCCCCATTGCCGTTGCAAAACTGAATCTGGAAACCTTACTCAAGCATCAACTGGATGAGCAGAAACAGCGGAAACTAATACAGATGTCGCTGGAGGAAACCAAACGCCTGGATTTTTTAACCAACAATATTTTGGTATCCTCCCAATTGGAGAACAAAAATTATAAATTAAATAAAGAGGAGATCGACTTTTCCTCGCTCTTAAAGGACCGGGTGTCGGAATTTTCTCAACGTTTCCCCGATAGAATTATTCACAGCGATATATCAGACGGAATTGATGTTTTGGGAGATCCCCTGCTATTGCAAATATTGATAAACAATTTAATAGAAAACGCGTTAAAATACTCAGAAAGAAAGGACCCCGTCACCGTCACACTGCGCAAGGAAAATGATGCGGTGGTTATGCGGGTAATGGACGAAGGCATCGGTATTGCAGAAGAAGAGCGGAGCAAGATTTTTTTAAAGTTTTACCGTGTGGGTAATGAAGCCACCCGTAAAAAACAAGGAACGGGTCTGGGGTTATACCTGTGTGAGAAAATTGCTAAAGATCACAATGCAGACATTTTAATGACAAATAACAATCCAAAGGGAAGTATTTTTGCAGTCAAATTCAATAGCTGAATTTCAGCCCTTTGACAAATCTAGAGCAGAATGGAAGAAAGACCATCAAATATTCTTTTGGTAGAAGACGAGGAAAACCTTCATGAGGCTTTAAAACTGAATCTGGAGCTGGAAGGCTACCAGGTCACCTCTGCTTATGATGGCAACGAAGCACTTCAAGCTGTAAAAAACGAATATTTCGACCTCATCATACTAGATGTAATGCTGCCCGAAATGGATGGCATTGCGGTAGCCGAAACCATCCGTTTGAACAACAACGAAGTGCCAATTTTAATGCTCAGTGCCAAAAATACCAGCGCCGATAAGGTGCTGGGATTGAAAAAAGGCGCCGATGATTATATCACCAAACCCTTTAATCTAGAAGAATTACTACTTCGCATAAAAAAACTGATTGAAAAAAATCAAAAACTGCAAGAGAAGAGCACTCTCGGCAATACATACTCTTTTGGAGGGAATATTATCGATTTTAAAGCTCAGGAAGCCACTACGAAATATGCCGGTAAGGTCCAGCTAAGCAAGAAAGAAACCATGCTTTTAAAGCTGCTTATTGAAAATAAAAACGAAGTGGTTCCCCGGGAAAAGATTCTACAGTATGTGTGGGGGTATAACGTATATCCCACCACCCGTACTATTGATAATTTCATTCTCAATTTCAGGAAATACTTCGAAAAAGACAGCCGCAATCCACGCTATTTTCACTCAGTAAGAGGTGTTGGATATAAATACACCGAATAAACTTTGTTATGGTTGCTGACATTCAGCAATCAGCTCCTCGATGCGCTTTCTTTCCTCCACAGTAGCAATTTCTTTTTGCAACGCCTGTTGGTAATAAGGAAGGGCTTTAGCGTATTCTTTTCTCTTAAACCAGTAATCCCCCACTATTATATAACTATTATAGAAGTTGGGGTTAATGGCGATAATACTATCGGGAGCAAGGCTTCCCTCCTCAAGTAATTTAGACTCTTTATTTCGAATAGATGCGTAGCGTCTAAAGGTCTCTGTGGTGATAAAACTGTCTGCAGGAATAGTGAGGGCTGTATCACAAATCTCCCTGTTTTCTTTCAGACCTTGTTGAGCAAAAACTTTTTTCAAGTCGTAACACACAAATTCACCCAGCTGCCAAGGTGAGGTAGACACCCACATTTTAAGCTCTTGCGGTTGAAAAACTACCGCATGATGTGCGATAAACTGATTAATGGCTTTTTCATTGCCCAAACCAATGTCCGCATCATCCAATCCTTTATAATCTCTAAGAACATTTACGGTTTTCTGCACCGAATTTTTTCCGTTCTGGCGTACTAGCTGTGTGAGTCTTTGATAGCGGTAGGCAGATGCACTATTCTCAATCTGCTTTACATTGAGCTCGCTATTTCGGAATTCATTACTCTGGAAATGATTGGTACAGAAAATTTCATTTTGATTGGGGTCATATACCGCTATGGAATCGGGAGTTTTTTCAATAATCACCGCCTTATTATCCGCTGCCGACCCTACTAAAAACGATTCGCTTACAAACATTTTCCGGCTTCGGGCTATAGCTACTGCCTCTGAAATATTTTTGGCATACTGAATAATTTCTCGGGCGACCAGACTCACAGGAGTCGCAGCTCCAGATGGAATTTTACTCTTGGCGGCATTGATGGTTACTGTAAGTCCTTTTTCATTCATACCGGATACTACCCCCACAAACCCAGCCCAAGTAATGCTCGCAAACTTGTATCCCTCAGATGGGTTAACAAAAGCAATGATCTTATTTTTTGCAAAATCATCACCCACCCAAAAGTCAAAATTACGGCCGATAATAAGCGTGCTGTCTTCTGATGCGCTTCCCCAGGTACCAAAGGAGGTACATCCCACCAGCTTCATATTTTGAAGTGCATGCCCTATATCATGTGCTGAATGATAATTTAAAATACGCTGATAATTGGACCCGATATACCGGAATTCATCCGATGCGGAAAACGACACCCCATAAATCTCCTGCTGATACTCCGAATCCACATATTGAGGCAGTTCCTTATTAAACCAGCCGATAAAGTACCGCAGAAAACGCAGGTACAACGGGGAAGGAATCATTTTATGAATTTGAGCAGTAAAATACGATTCCTGCTCCTTTACCAACTCTTCACTTAATTTTCCATTTATGATGCCCCTTTCAAAGGGTTGTCCTTCAATATACATCTCATACAGACCCGCTTTATTTTTCCGAAACCAGTTATTTCTAATAACATAAAATCCAGAATCCAATTGCGCCCGTTGCAATTTTAGTTCAGAATAATTTCCTTCTACTACCGGCGGCCTGACTTTGGACACACGTAATAGGTAAATGATAAACAGTGCCAAGATGAAGGCAATAATACCTATCACCCATAAAAAACTTCGTAAAATTTTATTGCCTTTATGCATTTCTAATATTATCTATAATTGAAGAATCCTTCAATAACATTATGCAAGTAAGTGTGGCACTTAATGATGTACCCAATATACCGTGCAAATTTATGTTTTGGCCCGTTAAAAAAAGATTAGGAATTTTCGTCCGCGGACTTATCATTGTTTTGAGGGGGTCATGATAATCCTTTAAAATACCGTACATACTTCCTGTAGGATCCCCAATATAATCACGATTCGTGAGCGGGGTGGAAGTATAATAGCTTTTTATATTCTGCACAATATGCGGAAATCGATCACCCACCAAATTCATTAATGCTGTTGCTTTTTGCTTTTTAAACGCTTCGTAATTGGCCCCGCGAAATCCCTCTTTTCCTACCCGATTATAGGTATGTACCCAGGGGCTTACCTCCTCGTACCGCATAGGCGTTAAAACCGAAACCGTTGCGGCATATCCTTTACGATTTTTATCTTCCGCGAAATATAAACCGTAACCTAGTGGCCAATTTGGGAGCATATAATTATTTATGTTCCACAATTCACCTTCTTTGTGGTAGTAATAATTGCATTTTTCATAAGGGACAGTACCTTCCTTCAGTACCATATGCAACGAAAAAGAAGATATGCCCCCAGATAACTCCGTTATACGTTTTTTGTATACCTCTCCTATAAGACGGGAGCGGGTAATTTTCAATGTTACAGCCGGATGAATATTAGAAATAAAATAATCCCCATATAGGCAATCGCCGTTTTCCAGTTCAATATGGGTAATAACTCCAGCTTCTTCTACCATAGCCGTTACTTCACTATTTCGAAGAATATCCCCACCATGGTTTCTGATAATCCTACCCAGTATTTTCGCAATTTGCGAGCCACCCCCTACACATTTCCAACTACTTTCAATATAGCTATTAGCGATAAGTGCATGCATGTGGAAAGGAGTGGTATTACCATCTCCAGCATATAAAATATTATTTCCTGCCAGTACTGCTTGCAGTTTTTTATTAGTTGTAAAAGACGCTATAACCTCCTGGGCGCTTTCATTATTGCCTTTATATTCATGCGCTTCCTCCCCCCTTAGCCTCAGATTATATAAGGGAAAAGAAGCACAAACCTCTTTCACCTTATTGCAGTATGCAATGATATTATCCCGTTCCTGGGGAAAAGATGCGGCAAGAGTATTCACAAAAGCATCATATCCCTGCGACTGGCAGTAAACGGTGGGATCGTTTCCAATAAGAATTTTATCAAAACATTCATCCATCCGCTCGAGCTTCAGCTCCTCCATGAGCCCCACATATTTGAAAATCTGATAAAGATTCTGTCCTTTTTCCAGCCCGCCAATATAATGTACGCCCGTATCAAACAACTGCTTGTCGCGTGCAAAGGTTTGCAGATTTCCCCCCAGTTGCTTATTTTTTTCTACCACACACACCTTCATGCCTTTACGAGCAAGTAAGGCGGCGCACAAGAGCCCTCCGATACCACTTCCTACAACAATTACATTATATTTTTTATTCAAAATCACCACTTAACAAATTTCAAGAAAATTGATTGCTTTTTAACAAAAACGAATTATTAATTATTTCTAATTTTGCCATGTAATGAAAAAGGCGATTTTGTCCATATTACTCGTATGCTATGTTATGATGACCACCGGAGTGGTGGCTATCTCGCATTATTGTATGGACAGACTAGCCTCCGTATCACTTTTTGTCTCTAGATCTGATAAAAAATGTGGCAAATGTGGTATGGAAAAAGAACAGCACGCCTGCTGTAATGACCAAGAAGCTTTCATTAAGCTGGAAACCGACCATAATAAAACTTCTTTTGTAGTACTGGAATTACCTCCCCTACAAAAGTTGCCGATATTAACTACTGATTTTCTACTCACTTCTTTATTCAACGGCTTCTATAAGCCAGAATATATTGACATTTCCCCACCCTTACCGGATAACGAAGTTTATCTGAAAAATAATGTTTTCCGAATATAGAATGTTTTACGGCAATTAGATGCGCTTAAGCTACATGCTTAAGTAGAAGCTCTTTTCAGCCTGATAATTATTATTTCCGTGAATTTCTTTCCAAAAAACATTCTAAATCACTTATAACATGAAAACATTTAGATTATTTACCCTTTCTATTATATGCTCCTTGATTTCTTTTGTAGGATTTGCACAAAATAAGACTGCCACTTTTGATGTTTCAGGCAATTGTAGCATGTGCAAAAAGACAATCGAAAAAGCTGCTAAATCTGCAGGAGCTTCCTATGCCAACTGGGATATGGATGCCAAAAAGCTTACCGTACATTTCAATAATAAAACTTCAGTTGAAAAAATTCAGCAAAAAATAGCTCTTGCGGGCTACGATAATGCCGGAGCCACAGCTTCTGATGCCGCTTATGATAAACTGCATGCTTGCTGCAAATACGAAAGAAAAGCAGCCAACGCAGATGCCGATTGCTGCGAAAAAGGCGAGGCCTGTTGCAAAGACGGTAAGGCAGACTGTTGTAAAGACAAAAAATCCGCCGCAAAAAATTAAGTAGCGTCCTCCGTTTTGTTAGATATATTCAGATAAATGTGTATCCTTCGGGATATGCATTTATCTTCTATCTCATTATTTAAATCATTACAACAATGAATCGTTTTATTATTTTAATAATCTCCGTTCTATGCTTCGGCTCTAATATACAAGCACAATTTTCAAAAGCGACATTACAAGCTACCGGGCTTACCTGCGCCCTCTGTAGCAATGCCATTAATAAAGCACTGGGAAAACTACCGTTTGTGGAGTCTGTTCAGTCAGACATTAAAAATACCGCTTTCAATATCCGTTTTAAATCAGGCAGCGAGGTAAATGTAGATGCTTTGAAAACGGCCGTAGAAAATGCGGGCTTTTCTATTGGTAGTTTAAAGCTTACTGGGAACTTTCAAAATCTGAAAGTGCAAAATGATCAGCATATCAGAATAGGAAATGCCAACTACCACTTTTTAAATATTAAGGATCAAGTTCTACACGGAGAAAAAACCATTACCATCGTTGATAAAAACTTTGTCTCCGATAAATTCTTTAAGGTTGTAAAATCCTATAGCAACAAAGCGTGTGTACAAACCAGTAAGGCTTCGCACTGTTGCCCTGATGTTGTTACAGGCTCACGCATTTATCATGTCACTATATAATGTTTAACCCGGTTTCGCACTGCTTTCGTAGTGTGAAACCTTTTTAATTATTACCTCGTGAAATACATATTTCTGCTAGCTTTAGCAATGCAAGGAATGATTGCATTTGCTCAGGAGCTATACATATATACCGAACCAGCATCCAATATCCCCGCCAAAGCACTTAGTGCCAAACTCACGGCCACTTATGCCGAAAAAATGGACAATAACATAGCTCAGCGTTACACGTCGGCCATATACCTAGGGCTTTCTAAAAACATAATGCTGAAAGCTGCAGCCACTTTTGCGGATATGAATACCTCTTATTTTCGCTACGAGTCTTTCTCCTTATATGGAAAATATCGTTTCCTATCAAAAGATGAGGCGCACAAGCATTTCCGCATGGCTATATTTGCTGACGGGTCTATCAGCAGGTCACCCTACCGTTACGAAGAAATTGCGTTGATGGGCGATAAAAGCGGTGCGGAAGCCGGACTTGTAGCTACACAGTTAATCCACAAATTGGCTATCAGTGGTACAGTAAGCCATACTCAAGTATTGGATAAATCCCGGTTTGAAAAAGGTGTCGATTACGAGCGACCCTATCAGGCTATGAACTACGCTTTATCGGCAGGCTACCTACTGTTGCCCCTCAAATATGAAAGCTACCAGCAAACCAATCTCAATCTATATGCCGAATTATTAGCACAGCAAACGCTCGACAAAAAAAGATATTATATCGATCTGGCTCCTGCAGCACAGCTGATTTTTAATAGCAATACCAAGCTTAATTTGGGATACCGCTTTCAATTGGGAGGAGATATGACACGTATGGCACGCAATAGTTTTCTTATAAGTCTAGAAAAAACTTTTTTTGAAGCCTTGTAAATAAAAAAAGCCTCGCAATTTGCGAGGCTTTAGTTTTTTTATGAAAGAACGAACTAAGCCTTTGCTTCTTCGTTACCTTCTTCTTTTGCTTCACCGGCTTCATCTTTTGGTGCTTCTGCTTGTGCAGGAGCCTCAGGAGCAGGTGCTGCATCTTCTTGTTTTGCTTCTTCAGCCACTGCTGTTTCTGTAGCAGCAGGAGCTGCTTCAGTAGCTTCAGCTTTTTTCTTACCGCCGCGACGACGTGTACGTTTGGTAGTGGTGGTTTTGTCTTCACCTACACCTTTACCGTAAATTTCGTTAAAGTCAACTAACTCAATCATCGCTTTTTCAGCAGCATCCCCAGGACGGAATCCCAGTTTAATAATACGTGTATAACCACCTGGGCGGCCAGCAACTTTCGGTGCAATAGTACCAAACAGTTCCTTAATAGCCTCTTTATCCTGTAGACGGCTGAATACTACACGACGCTGATGAGTTGTGTTTTCTTTACTCTTTGTAATCAGCGGTTCAACAAACACACGCAGTGCTTTAGCTTTAGCCAGCGTAGTCACAATACGCTTGTGCTTGATCAACTGACAAGAAAGATTAGCTAATAAAGCATCTCTGTGTGCTTTAGTGCGACTTAAATTTTTGATTTTGTCTCCGTGACGCATGACATGATAATTTGAGGTTCAACCCGGTAAACCGGGCAGACCGGTTAATAAATTCGGCTGTACCGTGTCAGGAATTACAGCCTACTTATAAAAATTAGAATAAACGATTAATCTTCCTTTTCAATTCCCAACTTCTGCAAATCCATTCCGAAGTGCAGTCCTCTTTCGTTCAGTACCTGCTCGATTTCAGCAAGTGATTTCTGACCGAAGTTTCTGAACTTCATCAAATCCTCCTGTTCGTATTGTACCAGCTCGCTCAGAGAGTTAATCTTAGCGGCTTTCAAACAGTTGAACGCACGTACAGACAGATCCAGATCCTCTAGCGGAGTTTTCAGAATCTTACGCAACTGTAAGGTTGATTCGTCCACCAGATCTTCCTTCTTCTCTTCTTTATTATCGAAGGTGATGTTTTCATCTGTAATAATCATCAGATGCTGGATCAAGATACGGCTGGCTTGCTTAACAGCCTCTTCCGGATGGATGGTACCGTCGGTTACAACTTCCATAATCAGCTTCTCGTAGTCGGTACGCTGTTCCACACGGGTATTTTCAACGCTGTATTTTACGTTTTTAATAGGTGTGAAGATGGAGTCTATTGGGATCAGACCAGCAGGAGCATCTTTCACTGCGCTTTCTTCAGCAGGAACATATCCGCGGCCTTTGCTAATAGTTAACTCGATATCCAGTTTTGCAGAGGAGTCCAGCGTGCAAATCAGCAAATCCGGATTCATTATTTGGAAGGACTGAGTGCCTTCGCCAATCATACCTGCAGTAAACTGGGTTTGATTTTTAATAGAAAGAGAAATTTTCTCATTAGCAGCTTCATGCTCCACAATTTTCTTGAAGCGAACCTGCTTTAAGTTGAGAATAATTTCCACCACGTCTTCACTAACGCCTTTGATGGTAGCAAACTCGTGGTCAACGCCTTCTATTTTGATAGCCGAGATAGCATAACCTTCCAAAGAGCTCAGTAAAACCCTGCGCAGCGCATTTCCGATAGTAACACCATAACCTGGTTCTAATGGAGCAAACTCGAACTGGGCTTCAAAGTCAGAGGCTTTCTGTAAGATTATCTTATCAGGCTTCTGGAAATTTAAAATTGCCATATTTTATTTTTATAGAGTGAATGGTAAGTAACGATGTAAGTTTACAGTTGATAGATGCTTATGAACATATCCAGCCCATAACCAACTGCCCCTTCAACCCATATCCTTATTACTTGTTGTACAATTCAACAATCAACTGTTCTCTGATGTTTTCAGGAACCATTTCCCTTTCGGGATAGGTGATGAAAGTACCGGTAAAAGTAGATTCATTAAAGTCCAGCCAAGTGAATTTAGGATTCTTACCTTTTACGTTGCTGGTAATAGAGCTACGATTTTTGCTGGATTCTTTTAATGTAATCACGTCTCCTGGTTTCAGCAAATAGCTAGGGATATTAACCACCTCGCCATTTACCTCAATGTGTTTATGGCTTACTAACTGACGTGCAGCCGGACGGCTGGGAGCAAGACCTAAACGGAAAACAGTGTTGTCCAAACGAGATTCAAGTAACTTGATAAGGTTTTCACCGGTAACACCTTTACGACGGTTAGCTTCTTCGTAAGTTTTGCGGAATTGCTTTTCCAATACACCGTATGTGTATTTTGCTTTTTGCTTTTCACGCAATTGCAAAGCGTATTCACCTAAAGTCTTGCGTTTACGCTTTTCACCATGTTGACCGGGAGGGTTGCTGTTTTTACCCAACCACTTACCATTACCTAAAATAGGCTCTCCGAAAATGCGGGAGATTTTGGTCTTAGGACCTGTGTAACGTGCCATAATTATACTTTCATTTAGGCTTTTTTAGAAACCGGTACAGCAATCATTAAAAAGCCTTGGAAAAAATTAATTGTGTACCCTTTTTTAAAATGAAATGCAATTGGCTTAAAAATATAAACAATGGTTGCTGACACAAAGGCGTACAATAACCATTGTCTGCTATAGTTTAAACTCTTCTTTTCTTGGGAGGACGACATCCGTTGTGTGGCAGCGGAGTTACGTCTTTAATCATCACAATTTCCAGTCCGGCCTGAGCTAAAGAACGAATCGCACTTTCTCTACCCGAACCAGGACCTTTCACATATACATCCACTCTTTTCAGTCCTGCATCTACTGCTACTTTAGCCGCATCGGCAGCTGCAGTTTGAGCAGCATATGGAGTATTTTTCTTAGAACCACGGAAACCCATTTTACCGGCACTACTCCATGAAATTACCTGACCGCTTTTATTGGTAAGGCTGATAATAATGTTGTTGAAAGTTGCAGCAATGTGGGCATCACCGTAGGCGTCCACTTTAACGACTCTTTTCTTTGCTGCTGCTTTTGCGCTTAATTGTGCTTTTGCCATTTTCTTAATTAGGTAATCTTTAAAAAATAAATAATTCCGCTCTTAGCGGAACCCAAATCAACCCTAGTCCTGCACCTAGCTTCCGTAATTGATTTGGTGATTATATGGTGCAATAGAAAAAGCCTTGAAGTAAGGACACTCCAGGCTTTCGCTAAATTATTTCTTAGCAGCTTTCTTCTTACCGGCAACTGTTTTACGTTTACCCTTACGTGTGCGGCTGTTGGTTTTAGTACGCTGCCCACGAACCGGCAAACCTTTTCTGTGACGAAGACCACGATAGCAAGCGATATCCAGCAAACGCTTGATATTCATTTGCACCTCGCTACGCAACTGACCTTCCACTTTCAGTTCTTCAGTGATAGTAGTACGAATGGCGTTCAGATCGTCATCGTCCCACTCACTTACTTTCTTGTTACGGTCTATGTTATTCTTGTCCAGAATATACCTCGCCGTAGAAAGGCCGATTCCATAAATATAGGTCAGGCCTATTTCACCTCTTTTGTTTTTTGGTAAGTCTACACCGGCAATACGCGCCATATTGATTTTTAATTTAGAATTTTTATGTTCTTAATTATCCCTGTCTTTGTTTGAAACGGGGATTCTTTTTGTTAATCACGTACAGTTTCCCTTTACGGCGTACAATTTTGCAGTCCGCGCTACGTTTCTTTATGGATGCTCTTACTCTCATCTTTTTTGTTTTAAGATTTGAAGCTTTTAATTTTTATACCTAAAATTGATGCGCCCGCGGGTTAAATCGTATGGCGACATCTCTAATCCAACTTTATCGCCAGGTAATATGCGGATGTAGTGCATCCTCATTTTACCGGAAATTGTGGCGAGTATTTCATGCCCATTTTCCAGTTTTACCCTGAACATAGCGTTGGACAAGGCCTCTAAAATAACACCGTCTTGTTTTATTAAGGGTTGTTTAGCCATAAATTTAGGGCTGCAAAGATAGGGATAAAATGTTAAAAACAAAAAACCCGCCCTAAAATTATCAGAGCAGGTATTATAAGCACAAAAATAATTAGACTAAAATTATCCTTGAAATATTATTGATTGAAAAATTATTTAATTCATATCATCAATCCTTTCAATATCTTATACTTAATTTGCCTGCAATTGTACCTTGGTCATATCTAGGTAAATATTTTGTAGATGATGTACCATAATGGGATGATCAAAATATCTTTTATCCTCCCGATACCATGCCTCAACCTTAGAGAAATCATCAGGTGCCGGCACTACCACTCTAAAAGGCCCTTTTCCATACTTGGCACCGCCCTCATAGGGCATTCTTTCAAAACCCAATTTTAGAAGTTGCTCCTCGGACAACGGTACAGGACTGATGTTTTCAATTTCATACCAAAATTCCTGTATACCGTTGTGTACCAACACTTTATTGTCTTCTTTGCTAACTTCTATAACAGTACCTTCTCTTTCTACGCCTTCGTCGTTCAATAATACCCAGTCTCCGGGCTTTAATTCAGATAGTTTCATAACTCAAGGTTTTAGGTTATTTCAAATGGCTTAACAAGGTTATCAGTATTAAATTTAAACTAAAGAACTGGATTGGGCAAATTTAAAAGACAGATAAAGCCTATGAGATCTTACTCCAGATGGTTTTTCCTTTCTGCGACTGCAAATAAAGTTTTAGAGGCTCATTTTCGGGCTTCATAAGGTCGGGATCATCGGTTAATAAGTCCTCGCAGACTTTTTTTGCTGCATCTACCATGCTTCTGTCATTGACGATATTCGCCAGTTTAAAGTTTAGCATACCACTTTGGCGGGTACCTTCGATATCGCCGGGCCCTCGTAGTTCTAGGTCTTTTTCGGCAATCTCAAAACCGTTGGTAGTAGCTGTCATAATCTTCATGCGCTCACGGGCATCATTGCTCAATTTGCGACTTGTCAGCAAGATACAATAGCTTTTTTCAGAGCCGCGCCCCACTCTCCCCCGCAGCTGATGCAACTGGGATAAACCGAATTTTTCAGCACTTTCTATAACCATTACGGTGGCATTAGGCACATTTACACCTACTTCTATCACCGTAGTAGATACCATGATTTGTGTGTCATGCACTACAAACCGTCGCATGTTCTCTTCTTTCTGAGCTGCAGGTTGCTTGCCGTGCACCACACTTATCCAGTATTGCGGTTCGGGAAAATAAGTTTTGATTTCTTCATAACCACGCATCAAGTTTTCGTAATCCAGCTTGGAGCTTTCCTCAATGAGCGGGAAAATAATGTACACCTGACGGCCTTTGGCTATCTCCGCTTTTAAGAAATCCATCACCAAGCTACGTTCATGATCGTACCGATGTATGGTATGCACCGGCTGTCGCCCCGGAGGCAGCTCATCGATGACGCTATAATCTAAATCGCCGTAAGCTGTCATAGCTAACGTTCGCGGTATTGGGGTAGCCGTCATTACCAATACATGAGGTGGAATTTCGTTTTTCTCCCACAAACGCGCCCGTTGAGCCACCCCAAAGCGATGTTGCTCATCAATAATCACCAAACCTAGGTTTTTAAACTGTACAGCATCTTCAATCACTGCATGGGTACCGATAAGTAGTTGAATACTCCCATCCGAAACACCTTGCAGGATGCTCTTACGTTCCTTACCTTTTACCGAACCCGTAAGCAACGCTACCCTAATATCCATATCTTTCAGCAGATCTGCAATTCCTTGAAAGTGTTGTCGGGCGAGAATTTCAGTAGGTGCCATCATTACCGACTGATAGTTATTGTCGGCAGCCAAAAGCATACTCAACAAGGCTACAATGGTTTTACCACTACCCACATCGCCCTGCAACAAACGGTTCATCTGTCGCCCGCGAGCTGTATCGTTTCGAATCTCTCTCAATACACGTTTCTGGGCTCCGGTAAGTTCAAAAGGCAGATGATTTTTGTAAAAAGTATTGAAATAATGTCCTACGATTTCAAACACCACCCCCTTTGAAAAACGATGACGTTGCGAGCGCAATAAATTCAGCCGCATCTGAGCCATAAAAATTTCTTCAAACTTGAGGCGCCGTAGGGCAGCCAAATAGTGCTGCTGAGAAGGAGGAAAATGAATATACTGATAGGCCTCGAATCGAGAAATGAGTTTCAGGTTGTTGATGACATTCGCAGGAAGATTTTCGGGAAGATCATTGGGAGTAAGCTGAGGCAAGAGTGCCTGTATAAGATTTCCAATTTGCTTGCCTCCCAGATTTTTGGCTTTTAGTTTTTCGGTAGATGGATAAATAGGCTCCAAATAACTTTTACCGGCCAGTTTTTCTGGTGCCCATAACTCCATTTCGGGATGTACGATCTGTACTTTATTTTGAAATGAACTTAACCTCCCATAGGCAATATAAGGTGTACCAGGACGCAAAATCTTCTGAATAAGATGAATGGCACTAAACCATACAAGCTCTATGGTTCCCGTCTTATCTTTAAGGTAAGATACCAGTCTACGCGCTCTTTTCTCTCCTATCACTTCAAAAGGCCCCAATACACCTACAAATTGAGCATAGGCATCTTGCTTGCCTCCGGAATGTAGCATAAACTCCGCTTCGGCGACAGTAGTAATCTTGGTCTTATCCACATGCCTATACGGAAAATGATGCAATAAGTCATTAAAAGTAAAGATATTGAGCTCTTTTTGCAAAAGCTCGGCACGCTGAGGCCCTACCCCCTTGAGGTAGACAATGGGACTGGATAATATGTTATTACTCGGCGCGATGATGAATACCCTATTAAGAACTGCGAATTTAATTGGTATACATCATAAAAAGGCTCTGAGCATTGCCTTTCCGCACACAAATTTGTTGTAGCAATTAATAAAAAATCCCGCACAGGGGCGGGATAGAATATCTTAATATCGATTGATTTGTTCTTTCAGTAGCTTACGGGCAAAGTGAATGCGACTTTTAATCGTACCCAGAGGTTCATCCAAATACTCCGCAATTTCCTGATACTTATAACCTTCATAATACAAACGAAAAGGTACCTTAAAGGTTTCCGGCAGATTCTCGATGGCAGCTTCAATCTCCTTTAACCTTAACGTGCTTTCTGCAGAGTTGGAGACAGATACCTGACGCATGTTAATGAGATAATCTTCCGGAGTATTATCAAATACGGTTTTACGCTTTGCATTACGTCGGTAGTCATTGATAAAGATATTTCGCATGATTGTAAATAACCATGCTTTAATATTGGTACCAGAATTGTATTTTTCCTTGTTTGCCAGGGCTTTGTAGAGGGTTTCCTGGTACAGATCGTTGGCTGTTTCGTTATTCTTCGTAAGATTAATAGCGAAAGGTTTTAAAAAACCGGCATTGTCAACCAACAACTCACTGAATTCCTTTTCTTTTTCCATGCTGCCTGTTTAAGGGGTGAAGAATGAGGGCCAAAATTACTGTTTAAATACCAAGTAAATCTCGACCGCGAAAAATATTACAAAAACTTTACCGATTGGGGAGATATGCCATTACTGCATAAAACAGGCGAAACCGCCTCTCAACTATGCCAAAATAAACCCTCATACATGACAATAAGTACACACTGCCACCAATCAGGAATTACATGTGATCTGGAAAAGATGTCAACCGGCCTCTTTTCTTTACTCCTGACGAGATTGAAATTCTTTTGGTTGCTTATACCATTCTTCGGGAGGAAGGGATTTAAAATATTCGTAGGTTTTTCGTAGTCCTTCGGCTCGGCTTACCGTGGGTTCCCAGTTTAAGATGGTTCTGGCCTTAGTAATATCCGGCTTTCTTTGCTTGGGATCTTCGGGAGGTAAGGGTTTAAATACAATTTTTACGGTGTTGCCTGTAAGTTTCAGAATTTCTTCGGCAAAATCCTTCAATGTAATTTCATCGGGATTACCAATATTGATAGGATACACATAATCGCTTAGGAGCAGCCGGTAAATGCCTTCAACCAAATCGCTGACATAACAAAAACTTCTAGTTTGGGAACCATCGCCGAATACCGTAATGTTCTCTCCACGGAGCGCCTGTCCAATAAAGGTGGGCAGCGCCCTGCCATCATTGAGCCGCATACGTGGGCCATATGTATTAAATATGCGCACGATACGCGTATCCACCTTGTGAAAAGAATGATACGCCATGGTGATGGACTCCAGATATCGTTTAGCCTCGTCGTACACACCCCTTGGACCAACCGGATTGACATTCCCCCAGTACTCTTCGGACTGCGGATGCACCAGCGGATCGCCATACACTTCGCTGGTGGAAGCAACGAGAATGCGGGCCCCTTTTGCTTTTGCCAGTCCCAAACAATTGTGCGTGCCCATCGCCCCTACTTTGAGGGTTTGAATAGGAATGCGCATATAATCAATAGGACTAGCCGGTGATGCAAAATGTAGGATATAATCCAGTCTACCAGATATATGAATATACTTGGTTACATCGTGATGATAAAACTCAAAGTCGGGATGCGGAAACAAGTGCTCTAGATTTTTGAGATCCCCCGTAATAAGATTATCCATCCCTATGACAGAATACCCCTCCTGGATGAATCTGTCACACAAATGTGATCCCAAAAAACCGGCGGCTCCGGTAATTAACACCCGCTTTTTCATGTTCATTGTTTACCGTGGATAGTTCTTCTACCAATGCTGTTATAATAAAATCCCAGCTCCTCCATCTTCTCTAGGCTATAAACATTTCTGCCATCGAATATAACTTTCGATTTCAAATATTTTACCATACGCTCATAATCAGGATTTCTGAATTCGCTCCATTCCGTAACAATCACCAATGCATCGGCATTTTTTAATCCCTCATATTGATTTTTTTGGTATTTAACTTTACTGCCGAAAACTTTTTTGACATTCTCCATAGCCACAGGATCATAAACAGATACTTTAGCCTCGGCATCCAACAAGTCCTGTATCAGTTCTAGAGAGGGGGCTTCTCGGATATCATCTGTCTCAGGCTTAAAAGACAGCCCCCAAATGGCAAACTGCTTGCCTTTCAAGTCATTTTTATAGTATTTTTTTATTTTCTGAAAAAGAATTTTCTTCTGCTGGGCATTAACCTGCATAACAGTGTCCAGCAATTTGAAGTTATACTTATTGGCTTTAGCGGTATAATGCAACGCCTTTACATCTTTGGGGAAACAACTACCGCCATATCCGATTCCTGGAAAAAGAAAACGCTTACCAATTCTGCTGTCGCTGCCAATGCCAATTCTTACAAGATCCACATTAGCACCCGTACGTTCACAAAGATTAGCCACTTCGTTCATAAATGAAATACGCATAGCCAGATAAGAGTTGGCAACGTATTTAGTCATCTCGGCGCTACGTTCATCCATGAAGTATATAGGATTGCCTTGCCTCACGAACGGCTGATACAGCTCATGCATGATAGTTTTTGCCCTTTCGGAAGTAGTACCAATAACTACACGGTCAGGCTTTAAGAAATCATCCACTGCAATTCCTTCCCGTAAAAACTCAGGATTGGATACTACATCAAACAGTTCCCGCGGTAACTTCTCTGCCAGTATCGCAGTTACTTTGTCAGCAGTTCCTACTGGGACCGTGCTTTTATTAACAATTATCTTATACTTGGTAATTATCGTAGCTAGTTTCTGTGCTACTTCTAAAATGTATTTTAGATCGGCGGAGCCATCCTCGCCTGGGGGTGTAGGAAGTGCGAGAAAGATGATATCGGATTTATCAACTGCCAGCTTTAAATCCGTGGTAAAAACAATACGTTTTTCTCTAAGATTTCTATGCAACAGCACTTCTAAACCCGGCTCATAAATAGGCGATTTTCCTTTCTTTAGAAGAGCTATTTTCTTTTCATCCACATCTACACAATGTACTATATTTCCCGTCTCTGCAAAGCAGGTTCCTGTTACCAAGCCAACATAGCCTGTTCCAACTACAGCTATTTTCATATTGTGTGATGTATTTATAGTAAAGAGGAGCGTTTAAGTTGTACGCTTTCCTCTCTCAATATTTTTTATTTATTCAGATTCTTTAAATAGGCACCATATCCACTTTTAATAAGTTCGTCACCCAAAGCATTGAGTTGTTCTTTAGTGATAAACCCATTACGCCAGGCAATTTCTTCTATACATCCTATCTTATAACCCTGACGTTTCTCAATAACGCGCACAAACTCCGACGCATCGGTGAGTGAATCGAAAGTTCCGGTGTCCAGCCAGGCAGTACCTCTATCTAATACAGCCACGTGTAATTTCCCTTGTTCTAAGTAAATTTTATTGACATCGGTAATTTCATATTCCCCCCTCGCAGACGGCCTTAGTTGACGAGCAATATCCACTACGGAATTATCATAAAAATATAAGCCCGGTACCGCATAATTAGATTTGGGGTGCTGCGGTTTTTCCTCAATAGACACAGCCACCATATTCTCATCAAACTCTACCACGCCATAGCGTTGAGGATCACTTACGGGATAAGCAAATACATATCCCCCGTCAATATCAGTAAGCTTTTTTAGTTGTGTGCCTAAGCCAGTACCATAAAAAATATTATCACCTAGTATGAGGGCAACCTTATCATTGCCTATAAAATCGGCGCCAATTACAAACGCCTGAGCTAGACCATTGGGGACTTCCTGCACAGCATAACTAAAGCTACATCCCACTCTCGACCCATCACCCAGTAGCCGCTGAAACCCTGCCTGATCCTCTGGTGTAGTAATAATTAGTATTTCACGAATTCCGGCCATCATCAACACCGATAATGGGTAATAAATCATAGGCTTGTCGTATATCGGCATTAACTGCTTGCTGATTGCTTTTGTAATAGGATAAAGTCTAGTGCCAGAGCCTCCGGCGAGTATAATTCCTTTCATTTCGATATACTTTAAATTTTAAAAGCCTGTTATTAGATATTACCACTACAGGCTAAAATTATACCACAATATCCTGCAAACCCACACATTTTTTATACTACCATACTACAGTAGACATTATTTTGGTGCATCCAAATTGTACTGTTTCTTATAGTACTGCTGATATTCTCCACTAGTTACATGATTCAACCACTCCTGATTATTAAGAAACCAATCTATAGTCTGTGACAATCCTTCCTCAAAAGTTACCGAGGGAGACCAGCCCAGTTCTTTGTGAATTTTTGTAGCATCAATAGCATAACGCAAATCGTGCCCCGGGCGATCTTTAACAAAAGTAATCAACTGCTCACTGGTACCGGCGGGGCGGCCCAGTTTCTCATCCATTAGTTTGCACAACAGCTTTACTAGATCTATATTTTTCCACTCATTAAAACCTCCTACATTATATTTCTCACCATTACGTCCTTTATGAAACACAAGATCGATAGCTCTTGCATGATCAATTACGTATAACCAGTCGCGCGTATTTTTCCCATCACCATATACGGGGAGCGGTTTATTATGAATGATATTATGAATCATTAACGGAATAAGCTTTTCCGGAAAATGATTAGGTCCATAATTATTAGAGCAGTTAGTAATCACTATTGGCAAGCCATAAGTATCGGCATAAGCTTTTACAAAATGGTCCGAAGCCGCTTTGGATGCTGAATAGGGTGAATGGGGGTCATAAGGTGTTGCTTCAGTAAAGAAACCCGTTTCGCCTAATGAGCCATACACCTCATCCGTGGATACATGATGAAACCGTGCCTGCTCCCAAGTTCCTCCCGAAGGGTGCGTTGTACCCAACCACAAATCCTTTGCTGCATTGAGCAGATTTACGGTTCCGATGACGTTGGTGTATACAAAATCCAGAGGAGAATGGATGGAGCGGTCCACATGACTTTCTGCAGCCAGATGAATTACTCCGTCCGGCTGATACTTTTTAAATAATTCATTAACGGCAACCGCATCCACAATATCTATCTTCTCAAACACATAATTCGGCTTATCTTCAACATCCTTCAAATTCTCCAGATTACCTGCATAGGTCAAAGCATCCAAATTGACAATTTTATAATTCGGATACTTATTCACAAATAACCTCACTACATGAGAGCCTATAAAGCCCGCACCTCCTGTAATAAATACGGTTCTTTGATACATTTAGTTCACACTTTAAATGACAAAGATAGTTGTATGTTATTGTTCGGGGAAATTAATAGTCCTATAGCAATTTTTACTATGGCTCAATAAAGTTATGTAATTTTAAAACCGACATCCCTTAATTTATAATAGCTGAAGCCTTCGTTTCATGAAAGTACGTTATCAATCTCTTGATATCTTCAGAGGAGCCACAGTATGCTTAATGATATTAGTAAATAATCCCGGCAGTTGGTCCCATATTTATCCTCCATTAAAGCACGCCGCATGGCATGGCCTCACTCCTACTGATCTAGTATTTCCGTTCTTTTTATTTGCAGTGGGTAATGCCATGGCTTTTGTAATGCCGAGGTTACAAGAGGGTGGTGATGCGGCCTTTTGGAGAAAGGTGATCAAAAGAACATTAATGATTTTCGGTATTGGGCTATTTCTAAATTGGTATCCTTTTGTAAGATGGCACGAAGGCGTATTGGAGCCCATTGGCTGGGTCAGTCAGAGCAACCCTGAACGTGGTGTGCGCATTTTAGGCGTACTGCAACGCATCGCACTTTGTTATTTTTTTGCTTCGGTTATCGTTTATTATCTAAAACCCAAAGCCGCCTTCCTTACCGGACTTTTATTATTGCTGGGTTATTGGTGCATTTGTTTGATAGCGAACCCTGCCGACCCCTACAGTCTGGAAGGGTGGTGGGGCACACAGGTTGATAAAGCGATTCTACACGTACCCCACATGTACAAAGGCGAAGGTGTATCTTTCGACCCGGAGGGTATTTTAAGTACATTATCGGCAATTGTAGAGGTAATTCTCGGCTATTTTACGGGTATCTATATCAGAAATAATGCTTCCAGTACCGAACCGAATGCCATTTATAAAACACTTACCGGTTTATTCATCGCCGGCGTGGCGCTCTTAGTAACCGGTTTTTGCTGGGACATGCTTTTCCCCATCAACAAAAAAATATGGACCAGCTCTTTTACCGTGTACACTTCAGGGCTGGCGATGATTACACTGGCCACTATGATTTACTTCGTAGAAGTAAAGCAGTACAAAGGTTTCCCTACGCGTTTTTTTGAAGTATTTGGCAAAAATCCTTTATTCATTTTTGCGCTGAGCGCCTTCTTACCCAAAACTGCATCGCTTTTTAAAGCGCAAGACGGTACCACTTTCTGGAATTTTCTTTACAAGAAAGTTTGGATGCATCTTCCCGGTGATCCACGCCTAGGCTCGCTAATGTATGCCGTGTGCATCATCATCTTTATGTGGTTTATTTGCTGGTGGCTAGACAAAAAGAAGATCTATATCAAGGTTTGACACTTCTTTCTAATATTTTCAAATTCATGGCTGTGGTAAAATCCTCCATTTCCGCAGCACGGGGCTAATTTTGCATACGTTAAAAAAACTCTAAAACTAGCCTATCCGTTCCACTACACTTATTTTTGCAGAACACATGAATGATATGAATACATTTAATAATGACCCCAGCTTTAGTAATTCTATGAAACGTAATTGCGACGCTCCGTTCAGCAACAGTACTACTATTAAACACAAAAAGCACTCGTCTTTGATCATTTGTATGCTTGCAGTAATTGCAGTAGTGAGTTTGCTATCTTCCTGCAAGCTCAACAATGTGAAAGAAGATGAAGGATTGAAGAAATATTTTGATGAACACAACCTTTATGGATGTTTCGCTCTTTATAATAACGGCACTGGACAATTCACTGTTTACAATCTGAAACGTTATCGCGATAGTACCTATCTGCCTGCATCTACCTTTAAAATTATTAATTCACTCATCGGCTTGCAAACCGGCGTCATCTCCAGTGATAGTATGGTGATTCCCTGGGATGGTGTACAAAGGTCTATTGACGAGTGGAACAAAGACCTCCCTATGTACGAGGCCTTCCGCGTATCATCTGTTCCTTACTATCAAGAAGTAGCACGCCGTATTGGGAAAGATACAATGCAGTTTTGGCTGGATAGTTTACAGTATGGAGCAGACAAAAACAAAAAGCTTTATAAGATTACACAAATTGATACTTTTTGGTTGGATAATTCACTCAAAATTACACCCGACCAAAATTTGGGTGTTGTCAAAAAACTCTACTTCAACGAATTGCCTTTCTTCAAAATCAACCAAGAAAAGGTTAAAAATGCGATGTTATTTGAAAACAACGCAAACTACCGATTGGCCTACAAAACCGGATGGGCGCGTACCGATGAAAATCACGCACTCGGCTGGATTGTTGGATGGATTGAAGAAAATAAACACCCATATTTCTTCGTTCTGAATGTGGAATCGCCCGACCCGAATTATGATATGAGCACCGTACGATTGAAAATACTAAAAGACATCTTGAAGGAATACGGCTTTTTCGAGGGTAAAATGTAATAACCCTTAAACAATGTAAAAAAAATCATGAGCGAACTGCAATTTCAATATCCTTATTTTGTATGGGCTGCTACAGCCCTGGTGATCTTGCTGTTGCTGTTTGCCTATGTTTTAAAATGGAAAAAGCGCGTTACCAAAAGAATCGGTCAGCCACAATTGGTACGTGCCATGATGCGGCATTATAGTCCCCGACGTTTTGTGTTTAAGTTTATAATATTATGCTTAGCCTTTCTTGCAGGCGTAATAGCAGTGATGAATCTGCGTAAACCCGGTGGCAATGATGGTATTCAGCGAGAGGGGATTGATTTGGTATTTGCATTGGATGTGAGTAAAAGTATGTTGGCGCAAGATATTCAACCCTCCCGATTAGAAAGAGCTAAGCAGTTTATCGGCCGCATGATGGATGCTATGCCCGATAGTCGTATAGGGTTGATATGGTTTGCCGGAAAAGCCTATGTACAAATGCCGTTAAGTACCGATCATGGCGCTGCTCAAATGTTTGTGCAGGAAGCTTCGCCCGATGCCGTACCTATGAAAGGTACCGTGATCAGTGATGCATTAAAGGAAAGCCTAAATGCCTTTGGGGAAAGAGATACAAAATATCGGGCCGTAATACTGATATCGGACGGAGAAGACCATGATGAAGAAGCGCTGGACATATCCAAAGAACTAGCTTCTCGCGGATTAATGGTGAATACAGTAGGTATTGGTTCACCTATGGGAAGTTTTATTCCAGACGACAGTGTAAGCGGCGGCCGAAAGATCGATGTGGAAACAGGCATGGAAATTATATCGCGACTGAACGAACAAGAACTGCAGCAGATAGCAAAAAACACAAAGGGCGTATATGTACGTCTGGAAAATATTGACCATGCTGTTGAAACAATTCGTGATAACTTATCGCAAATCGCCACACGTGTAACCGGTGATACCAAACTCATGAGCTTTACTTATTATTTCTGGATATTCGTGGGGCTTATGTTGGTACTACTTATTGTGGAACAATTATTGCCGGACGGGAAAATACGGCGAAGTTCATAACATCCATCATATAAAGATGCTTCCAGATTAAATGAAGCCAATAATTATCATATTATCTTTTGGGATGCTCCCCCTCATCTCCCTTGCTCAGAAACAGGAAACTCATATCAAAGAAGGAAATGAGTTTTTCAAAAAAGGTATGCTGTTGGAAGCAATAGCCGAATATGATAAGGTAACGGATGAACGTCTCCGTTACACAGCTTTACTCAATAAAGGCACTGCATTGTATAAATTAAGAAAATATGATGAGGCCTTAAAAGTATATCAGCAGGTGAGCACCGCACCTGATGCTGCTCCTGAACTTCGTTCCGGCGCTTATTACAATACGGGGGTAGTATACAGTAATCAGGAAAAAATTGAAGAAAGCATCGAAGCTTATAAAAATGCCTTACGTCTCAATGCGCAAGACCATAATGCCCGGGAGAACCTGCAGAAAGCACTATCGCAACGAAACAAAAGCGGTGGTGGCAGTAGCAACGACAGACCTCAGCCTTCTTCCTCCAAGCTCAATAAGAACCAGGCTCAACAACAGTTAGAAAGACTGGAACAAAAAGAAAAAAACACACAGAGTAAGCTCTCTTCTCAAAGAAGGCAAAATATGGGTAGTGCAGGAAAGGACTGGTAATTTAATGAGCTGGTTTTACCGCTTGCCTAGCCAATAACACCCAGCCGGCGTCTTGCTTTTGCCATACCGTCATTACTTTTAAAGTTACGTGCCCGGGTTTATTGTTATCGTTGGTATCTGCATCCAAAAGATGACGCACAATAGCGGTAGTTCCTGATACATCAATAGTTTGACCAGTAATATTGATTTTTACAAAATCCGTAGCTCCAGATTTAAAAGTTTGCAAAAACTCCTGTTTAGTCTCCACTTTGCCGCTCGAATGTCCGTAGGTAAGTTTAGGTGATGTCATCCTGCTCAGTGTTTTGATATCACTGTCTTCCATCGCTTTGGTAAATCTAGCTACAGCTTTCTCCACCTGCTCCACATAACTACGTTGTGCATATATCAAAGAAGAACTGATCAGCATAGTGAGCAAAAACAGGTATTTCATGTATATAATTTTTTTAAGGTTCATTAAATAAGGTAAACTTCGTATTAGGCAAGAAAGTAATTACCAGTGGGCCAGTACAGTCACACCTCCTTTAGTAATATCACCAATTTTCACCTGCACTTTGGCATCCAAAGGCAATAATACATCTACACGTGAACCAAACTTAATAAAGCCCATTTCGTCAGCCTGTTGTACATTGGCACCTACCGGTAGATAATTTACAATACGCTTAGCCAGTGCACCGGCAATCTGTTTTGTCAATACCTCTTTACCGTTTTTAGTGCGATATACGTTGGTGTGACGTTCGTTTTCGGTAGAAGACTTAGGATGCCAGGCTACCAAATATTTTCCTTTATGATACTGACTGTACACCACTTCTCCACTCACCGGATTACGATTCACGTGTACGTTCAGCGGGCTCATAAATATAGATATCTGTAGCCTTCTGTCGGAAAAATATTCATCTGGTTGCACCTCTTCAATTACTACCACTTTTCCATCGCAGGGAGCAATCACCGCATTTTCATTAATCGTATAATTTCTGGCAGGCACACGAAAAAAAGAAACCACCAATACCAGCAACGCGAAAGTTACTGCTAACAACAAATAAAAAATAAATGTATGATGAGGCAGTAGAAATTTACAAGCAATACTGTTAATCAATAGAAATAAAATTACGGCTATAATAATGGAGCCTTTCCCTTCGCGATGTAATGTCATGTGCTAATACTTTGTTTGTGCAGCGAAATTAAAGCTTCTTGGGCATCGGTGCAATAGTTGGATAATTATGTTATTACACGGATAAACCTACTGCTTGTATATCCTTCCAATACCTGCTATAAAGGTTATCAGATGATATTAGTTCGTTATGATGGCCAGATGATGTTACCCATCTTCAAGCAAATATATCCTATCACAAAATAATTTTAAAACGTGCAGACGGTGAGTAATGAAAATTATAGCCATTTGCTTTTTTAAACTATTCCATAGTTGTAAAACAAACTGTTCACTATTTCTATCCATGCCTGAGGTAGCTTCATCTAAAATTAACAATTATGGTTTTCTATACAATGCCCTCCGGATCAATTAAGAAGATAGGGTATGCAAAAACGTTGAAAAGCCACCGATTTAGAAACACCAAACTGCAAAGCATACTAGGTCGTACCCTCCCAGCAAAACAACAACTCCCATATATTTAATGCTTGCAAACGATATACCGCCCATTTGGGCAAATCGCTCAGGCTGTACAAATTGGCCAGCGACCCCGACAAAAAGCCTAAATCTTCCAGTGTATTTACCTCCTTAAAAAGCCTAACACCAAAAACTTTACAAACAGCATAACAATAAAAACATACTCGGCTTTAAGGCTTACATTAAAATTGCTTTTGAAACAGACTTTTGACTCGCTTAACAAAGAACCCGTGACAACAACGCAGGTATTGTACAGTACTTTTATATAAAACAGAAGTGGTAAGAACAAATAACCGAGCCAATTATATTTTTTGCTGGCTGGCAAAAATTTCCTGCATTTTCTCAAAAGCTAACTGGCTGGAATAGGTATTGTAAAAAACTGTTTCGTTATAAAAAGCGTAATTGGTAAAGTAGGGTAATACAATAATAAACCCAATTATTACCGAAAAAATACCAGCTTGCGAATGTAGAGTAATTCTGTATTAAGAGGTTTCATTTAGCTGTATAAAATAGAGATTAGAACACAACCACGCATTAGTATCAAAACCACTTATTGCTCTGTTTAATTTGTAGTAGCAGCAGGTAAGCTCCGCCACCAATAATCATTAACGAATCCTCACTAACGTTTATGAAATTCCTATGGCTCACAATACCCATTTAATTTCTATATCTATACGAACCACCTAAACCTTTAAGGTGCTACGAGATTGTATCGCTTAATCCTACCGCACACGTGTAGCTTGCAAGTGCTATTGCAGCAATAAAATCTATAAAGAGATGGAAAGAATCTTTAAAGAAAAGCACACCGGCTTATCGCCCAATAAAACCATTGAAATACTTAAATCAATCTATACGGTTCAAACAAAACTACCCATATCCAACCCAAATGCAGCAATTATTATCGTCAACAACGAACAACAAGAAGCCGTTTTAAAAACCTTTAATACCCCTTACTCATTTTGGAATATCCATTGCAGAAAACAGGACGTAATCGGCAGATATTCCAAATTCTCCATTGGTGTCATATCAATTCTGATTGAAAATTTTTTACGCGTTATTGCAAAACCTCTTTGGTGGCGGCTCACAGCCTGCGCATTATCCATCTGTGCCATCTTGTTGTATTTACTTATTAGAAACCCACATGAAAAAATTCCATAAAAAATCCCCACAAAAATTTGCGGGGATAATATCACGATAATCGTAATTTTTATTTTTTCAGCCAGCTATTGTTGGAACGATCCCAATCCGGAAGTGTTTTATCCGGATCCAGCGTTACTTCTGTAATCTCGCTGGTAGTACCCACAGGGAAAGTATATATACTACCCCGCTGCCAGATTTCAACCGGTAATTTCAGATTGTGCGTTTTTCCGTTCGATTCTTTTATCAGTACAGTTACAGGCATGGGCATTTTTTCAAGATTTTCGATAGTAATCAAGCCTCCATTGGCAGGAACATTGTCTCTATACTTTACATCTTTAACAGCTTGATCTATTTTCCAATTATTAAATACCCATCCTCTCCAGAACCAAGCCAGATCCTCACCTGCTACATTTTCTATAGTACGGAAGAAGTCCCACGGAGATGGATGTTTGTATGCCCAACGCTGAATATACTCTTTCAGTGCTCTGTCAAATCTTTCAGCTCCTAACACATTATTTCTTAAAGCATGCAACATTTGTGAGGGTTTAAAATAAGCGGATACTCCCAAGCTGCGTTGCTGTATCACATCGGGCGTATTGAATAACTCATCTATATTATCTCCAAACTGTGCCTTTTTTGCATTCTCAGGCACAATAGCTTGATCCTTGAATTCACCGTTATTAAAGGCTTCTGTAGACAAATCATTAATGAAGGTATTGAAGCCCTCATCCATCCATGCATATTTTCTTTCATTACTGCCCACAATCATGGGGAACCAGATGTGGCCGAACTCATGATCTGTTACACCCCACAGGCTAGCACCTTTGGCTCTGTAGCTACAGAACACAATACCCGGGTACTCCATACCACCTACAATACCGGCTACGTTTACAGCAGCAGGATATGGATATTCATACCATTTTTGAGAATAATATTCTATTGAAGCTTTGGTAAATTCTGTACTGCGTCGCCAAGCATCAGGAGTATCCGATTCTACCGGATATGCACTCAGAGCTAAGGCCTTTTTACCACTAGGCAAATTGATTTTAGCTCCATCCAAAATAAAAGCTTTCGAAGCAGCCCAAGCCGCATCACGGGTATTCTGGATTTTGAACTTCCAAGTATTGGTAGCTTTCGAAGGTTTAATACCCTTATTTACTTCATCGGCACTGCGAATAATAACCGTTTTATCGCTGTTTTTGGCTTCGGCATATCTTTTAGCTTCGGTTGCAGTAAAACATTCTTGCGGATTCAACAATTCTCCGGAACCTACTACAATCATATCTGCCGGTGCAGTAACGGTAAATTCGATATCACCATACTCTAAATAAAACTCACCCTGACCTAAATAAGGTAATACATTCCATCCCTGTAGATCATCGTACACACACATGCGTGGATACCATTGAGCAATTTCGTATACCCATCCGTTTTTGGTTTGCAGACGTCCCATGCGATCGGTTCCGTATGTGGGCACGGTGAATGCAAATTCAATATGCAATTTCACCTTAGTACCGCTCTTCAACGCTTCCTGTAACCATACCTGCATACGGGTGTCGGTAATCTGATACTGAGGCTTATATTTCTTACCGTTTGCTTCTACGGTAATAGACTTGATAACATGTCCATCCGTAAAATTTCGATTCGCCCAACGCCCACCAGATGCTGTAGTAGTTGCCGTTCCTCTTGAATCTTCCTTATAAATGTTTTGATCTAGTTGTAACCAAAGGAATTTTAGCTGATCAGGACTGTTATTGGTATAAGTAAGCTCTTGTTTACCACGAATTTCATGCTGGACAGTATCGATGGTACATTCAATTTTATAATCGGCCCGGTTCTGCCAATACTTCGGTCCCGGCTCACCGGATGCACTACGATACTCAGTTCCCGGGTAAGGATAAAAATGTGGATTAAATGCTTCCTTAGCATTATACTTCGAGCTCTGGGCCAATAGTGATACAGACAGCGTAAACAACAATGCCGTTAGGATAAACTTGTTTTTCATGTATAAAAACTTTTACTGTTTACAACAAAGAACTAAAATTATATACTTACTGTATATGTATTATTAAAAATTTTATGATTGGTAGGTTGCATCAATTTCCGGTAAAGGATATTATAGCTTTTTTCTCAGGATAAGCCAATTTGGTACTGATCCGTTTTTTATTGTAAATAAAATGAATAATATTCACTTGATCATCAAACAAATCATATAGCACGCTTTTTTCTACAATTATTTGTGCTGGATCAAAAGTAGGTGCATCGGCTGTCAGGTATACATATACGGCTTCATGATCAATTTCCCATCCAAATAATTTTAAGGACAGCTGCCGGTTGTTGTTTTTAATGCTAAGATGTGTAACTATATAATGTGTAATAAGCTTGGTCATCTGAGGCTTCCAATCCTCACGCGTTAGATCTACTTTCTGTTTGTAAGTTTTGGAGAGAATATGCTCAAAATCGTCCGTAAATATTTTCGTACTGATTTCTAAACGCTTATGCTGAGGCTCATACTCCAACTCTGTAGCACTTACATGATAAGGATGCATACTATTCCCCCAAAAATACAAGCTTAATAGCAACTTATGTACGAAAAATACCACTGACATAATTTAATCACAGATTATTGAGCCTCTATACCGCTCACGTAATTCACGCTACTAAATTAGCTGAAAAATCAGGCGGATTATTAAAAAAACAGCATATTTGTATTGCAAGGGTGAGTGGAAAGCGTCATATGCTAACAATTCTACCGGTCATTTTTTGCATTAAACAAAATACAATATATCCCATAACCTGCTTTTATGACGGATTTCAGTTTTTACTTTACTGAGGGCTGGAAACATATTGTCAGTACAGATGCTCTGGACCATCAGCTTTTCATTCTGGCATTGGCTGTTGTTTATACATTTTCAGACTGGAAGAAAGTGCTCGTACTGGTAACTGCTTTTACCATTGGGCATTCACTCACACTGGCTCTTAGTGTGCTGGATATTATCAGGCTGCCTTCTTCCTGGGTGGAATTTTTGATTCCTATTACCATTGTACTAACATCACTATGGAATATTATCAATGGAAAACCCGTAAAAAACGTCAATACCAATTATTTTCTGGCTTTGTTCTTTGGACTGATACATGGCTTGGGGTTTGCCAATTCGATAAGAATGATGTTGGCCAGTGATCAGTCTCTAGGATGGGGCTTATTTGGATTCAATGTAGGTCTTGAAGTGGGCCAAATTGTAGTTGTACTCATCATACTGCTGATTGGCAAATTATTGCTAGATATCATCAAAATTCCTCAAAGAATTTATATTTTCGTAATCTCAGCCGTCGTGCTGGTCTTTGCTGCAAAAATGGCAATAGAACGAATACCGTCTTTTGGATAAAATATTTTATTACCGTGCTCCTTGTAAAGGCCGTCATAAAATATTTTCCTATAACAATATGAACAGCTATAAAGAAATATAAATACATGAAACACCTTTCATTATTGGCCATTACCTGTACCCTGTTTATGATCGCATGGTCGCAGGACATTCGCAATAATCCGCACAGCAACCATGGTAATAAATTCGAACAGCTAGGAACGATTTTACCCACACCCAATGAATACCGTACGGCTAGCGGAGCTCCTGGTCCCAAGTACTGGCAACAACGCGCAGATTATGACATTCAGTGCGAATTGGACGAAAATAATAATGTGCTAACAGGTAGCGAAACGGTAACCTACTTCAACAATTCGCCCGATGTGCTTACCTATATATGGTTTCAGCTGGACGAAAACGAACACAGCAATATCAATAACGCCAATTACCAAAACGCTTCTACCATGCCACAAGCTATGACCGATGAAATGCTGGCATCCATGATAGAAGCCACCGGTAAGGTAGATAATGGCTATGGTGTAAGAATAAAAAAATTAACCGATGCAACAGGCAATCCTTTACAATATACTATCAATAAAACCATGATGCGTGTGGACCTTCCCACACCACTCAAACCAGGACAACGTTATGTGATAAAGATCGACTGGTCTTATCGAATCACCGATCGCATGAAATACGGTGGACGCGGGGGTTATGAACATTTTCCTGAAGATGGCAATAACTTGTATACCATGGCTCAATGGTATCCTCGTGTTTGCGTATACAGCGATTTTCAGGGTTGGCAGCATCATCAGTATACCGGTCGCGGAGAATTTGCACTCACATTCGGAAATTTCAATGTACAAATGACGGTGCCTGCCGATCACATCGTAGCTGCCACAGGTGAATGTCAGAACTATCCGCAAGTACTAACACCGCAACAATTGGCCCGTTACAAAACGGCCACTAATGCTAAAGAACCTGTAGAAATCGTAACCTTGGATGAAGCCATCGCAGCTGAAAAATCCAAAAGCACTAAAAAGAAAACCTGGATATTTAAAGCTGAAAACGTCAGAGATTTTGCATGGACCTCTTCCCGAAAATTCATTTGGGATGGTATGCCTCAAATGATTAACGGAAAGAAAGTGATGTGCATGAGCTTTTATGGCAAAGAAGCTTATGGCTTATATAGAAAATTCTCTACACGTGTAGTAGCTCATACTATCAAGACATATTCCGATTTCACCTTCCCTTATCCTTATCCTGTAGCACAAAGCGTGGAAGCTGAAAACGGCATGGAGTATCCCATGATCTGTTTTAACTATGGCCGTACTGAAAAAGATGGCACTTATAGCGAAAACATTAAGAACGGAATGATCGGCGTTATTATTCACGAAGTGGGACACAACTTCTTCCCTATGATTGTAAACAGTGATGAGCGCCAATGGAGTTGGATGGATGAAGGGCTGAATAGCTTTGTAGAATATCTGACAGAAGAGCTTTGGGATAATAAATTTCCTACCAAAAAAGGATGGGCTGGCGCAATTGTAGATTATATGAAGCTGCCCAAAGATCAACTGGAACCCATCATGACCAATTCTGAAAATATCGTTCGCTTTGGTCCGAATGCGTATACAAAACCAGCTACGGCATTAAATATTTTACGCGAAACCATCATGGGACGCGAACTATTCGACTTTGCCTTTAAAGAGTATGCTCGTCGCTGGGCCTTTAAACACCCCACCCCTGCAGATTTCTTCCGCACTATGGAAGATGCTAGTGGTGAAGACTTAGACTGGTTCTGGAGAGGCTGGTTCTACGGTATTGACCCTGTAGATATTTCGTTGGATACCGTAAAATATGCTAAAGCGGAGCTGAATAGTGAAGTGCCAAAACCCTACACTATACAAAGAAAAGTAGATCCTCCGGCTACTAACCCTTATGACGATATCTCTAAAATTCGCAACCGCGAGGATAAGAATATCAAATTTTACACCGATATAGATACCGCCGCCCGTGATTTCTACTGGCGTTATGCAAGAGGACTGGAAAAAATAGACACCTCGCACACATTCCCCGTAGAAATCCCTATGACCATTACCGCACTCACACCAGAAGCAAAAGAGAAGTTTGCTAACAGTTATTTCTACGAACTTAGTTTTAGCAATAAAGGCGGACTGGTTATGCCTATTATTATAGAGTGGACATTTAAAGATGGAACTAAAGAAATTGACCGTATTCCAGCTCAAATCTGGCGCTTAAATGAAGAAAAGGTGAAGAAATTCTTCGTTAAGAATAAGGAGGTAGTATCTATACAACTCGATCCTTATCAGGAAACCGCCGACATTGATGTCACCAATAACTCATGGCGTACCATGCCAGCACCTACCAGATTTAAGGCTTACTCACAAGAAGTAGAAGCTCCTGGCCGCCGCCGTAGTAAAAACACCGGCAAAAATCCGATGCAATTAGCCCAATAATATAACACTAACGACGCCAAACAAAAAGGTTGATAAGTTAGCTTATCAACCTTTTTGTTTTATTACAATTTGTAAATCCTCATTCGTTAAACATACTTTCCGCAATAGGCACACTCTCCGGCTTTCCCACATCAATCCAACGATCATCATGATGCTCAAAGCCCATAATTTTATGATGGGGTGCTAAATCCAAGTATAAATCAATCAACGAAAATTTTCCTGTAAAACGAATATGATCAAACACCCCGTATTCAAAAACGGCCACACAGTCATAGGCTTTAGGGAATAATTGTTTACCCGAAACCGCAATTCTTTCTTCTCCGGTACTATTATTACGCCATCCGCATAAAATATTATTCTCGTCGAACAACAGGTTTCGCGATGTCTTTCTATCGCTTATCGCAAAAGATATCAATGGGGCCTGCTGCTCATGAAATGTTAGCAATTGATCCATTTTCAAGTCCGTCAAAATATCGGCGTTGCAGGTTATAAACCTCTCTCCCCGTCGAAATAAATGCTTAGCATGAAGTAATCCGCCTCCAGTTTCGAGTACTTCGGACCGCTCATCACTAATCACAATATTAGCCCCCCAACCGTTGTATTGTTTTACCGCAGCCTCTATCTGATCGGCAAAATGATGTACATTAACAATAATATCCTTAATACCATATTGCAGCAAATACTCCACATTACGTTGCAACAAGGATTTACCATTAATAATAGCAAGGGCTTTCGGATGTTGATCCGTCCAGGGTTTAAAGCGAGTGCCCAGCCCTGCACAAAATATCATTGCCTGAGATACTCCAAAAGTTGAAGAAATATTTGTCATAACTATTGCTTATGCCTCTACACCTTATTCGTTAATCCAGTTTTTCTCTTCCTGTACGTAATGATTCAATTGTACTTTTACTTTAAACTTGTTGCGAAGATGACGTACTAGCGCATCGGCGGCATATACACTGCGGTGTTGTCCACCAGTACATCCAAAACTTACATGTAGACTAGTAAATCCACGTTTTATAAAATCCTCTACAGTAATATCCACTACATCAAACACACTATGTAAGAACTCCGGCATTTTGGTCTGCTGCTCCAAAAACTGTATCACTTCTTTATCACGACCTGTGAGTTTTTTCATGCTTTCAATGCGACCGGGGTTTAATATACCGCGGCAGTCAAATACAAATCCTCCGCCATTTTCTTCATCTTTTACAGGTAATCCTTTTTTATAAGAAAAGCTGCAAACCTTCACCACCAAGGGTGTTTCGGGTGTAGCTTGTACCGGAGTAAACTGCTGGATAATCTCATCATCCACACATATCTGCAATACTTTTTCAAACTCCAGCAATGCAATACTCATAGGATAGGTTTGCAAAAAAGCTTTTAAATTCTTTAATGCCAGAGGAATGCTGGTAAGGAAATGGGCTTTTCTTTCAAAAAGTCCTCTGAAACCATAAGCCCCTAATACCTGCAGCAATCTTATTAATACATAACCATAGTACTGACTTACGAAGGTAAGCTTATTCAAAGGCTTGTTTAATAAGGGCTCAAGCGCATTCATATAGTCCTGCAGCAGATTATGCTTCCAATCTTCGGGTAATGCGGCACGTGCCTGCCACAGCAAAGATGCTACATCGTACTGAGGTGCACCTTTCATGCCTCCTTGATAATCTATGAAATGCACAGAATTATCAGGCATCACCTGAATATTGCGACTTTGAAAATCCCGAAACATAAAAAATTTATGATCGGTATGTGTGAGATAATTACTCAGCGCTTCAAAATCGTCGATCAACTTCTGTTTATCATAAGGCTTGCGCAATGCATCCAGAAAATAATATTTAAAATATAGCAAATCGGCCATAATAGCCTGTTTGCCAAATTCCTTATTAGTAAGGCATTTATTATAATCCAGTCCCTGATCTCCCGTCACCTGTAACCGTGCGAGTTCCTCTAGGCTGCGTTTGAACAAATTATATACTTCTGGTGTATATCCTTCAGATTCGAGACGACTGATTAAAGAAACATCTCCGAAATCCTCTTGCAAATAGTATTGTCTGTCTTCACTTACCGCATAAATATTGGCTACGGGTAGATGCTTTTTCTGAAAGTGCTCGGAGAAATAAAAAAATGTCTCATTCTCCGGGATATTAGCTCCGTAGGTACCGATAACGGAATCATTTGCATCACTCCAAATTCGGAAATAACGGCGCTCGCTACCCGCCTGAGGCAATATATCAATGTTTCGGGGTTCTTTATGGTAAGTTTTGCTATATAAATCTTTAATGTGGTTTACTCTTTCCTGCATGAAGTAAAATGTAAATATTGATAAATTGATTTTGTATGCTTTTTCGAATATATTAACTATTGCCAAATATATACCTAATGGAAAAAAATATCGTTAATTTGAAAAGTTAAATTCGTGTATTTATGCCAGTAATACTACCTGTGGAAGGAAAAGCACCCGTTTGGGGAAAAGATTGTTTTATTGCGCCTAATGCAACAATAGTGGGTGATGTAATCATGGGCGAGCAGTGTAGCGTTTGGTTTAATGCGGTAGTACGTGGTGATGTAAACTTTATTAAAATCGGAAACAAAGTAAATATTCAGGACGGCGCCTGTATTCACTGTACTTATCAAAAAGCCGGTACTACTATAGGCAATAATGTTTCCATAGGCCACAATGCTATCGTACATGGTTGTACCGTACATGATAATGTATTGATAGGAATGGGCGCTATTATTATGGACAACGCCGTTGTACATAGTAACACAATTATTGCTGCGGGAGCCGTAGTACTCGAGAATACTATTTGCGAACCCGGGAGTATTTATGCAGGCGTTCCTGCCAAAAAAGTAAAAGATATTTCAGAAGAATTGATTAACGGCGAAATCAATCGTATTGCCAATAATTATATCAAATACGCTGGATGGTTTAAAGAGAGCGACAATCAGTAATTCTTAGTGTTGATACTTTCCAGAATAGTAAGATAACTCACATATCTGTCGGGGTGAATGTGCCCGTTATTAACAGCTTCCTTAATGGCACAATCAGGTTCATTGATATGTATACAGTTATTGTAGCGACAATCGTGCAGACGTTCGCGCATTTCTGGAAAATAATGAGAGAGTTCTTCTCTTTCCAGTCCTGTAACGGCCAGCTCCCGAATACCGGGGGTATCTATTATTCTCCCTCCTTCCGGCAAATCGTACATGGTGGCAAAAGTAGTAGTATGCAGCCCTTTTCCGCTCCACTTACTCACGGTTTGGGTTTTAATTTGCTGATCAGGTAGTAGATAATTAATAAATGTAGATTTTCCCACACCACTATGACCACTAACCAGTGTGGTTCGATCCTTTAGTAAAGCCTCTAAAGTGTCAAGACCGCTTTTATGCTCTACACTCACACGAAAGACTTTATATCCCAGAGCAGCATACATCTCCTGCAACTCTTTTAGTTTCTCCTGTTCTTTATCGCGATAGATATCAATTTTATTAAAAACAATAACGGCAGGTACGTGATACATCTCGCACACCACCAAAAAACGATCGATAAATCCTTGCGAGGTGCGGGGATCTTTCAAAGTGGCTATAAGCAATGACTGATCCAAATTAGCAGCAATAATATGCTGCTGATGCTTTACCCGTGGCGACTGACGGTTGATGTAATTTTTTCGAGGAAGGATATCAGTGATAATGGCTGTACCCTCCGTTACATTCTCCGGTTCTATTGTTACTTCATCACCTACAGCAATAGGGTTTGTGCTCGTAATGTCATCGTCAATCTTAAATACACCCTTGATACGAGCATTATAAAATTGACCTTTTTCGTCCTTAACAGTATACCAACTGCCGGTTGACCTATATACGAGCGCTTTCAATAAACAATAAATTAAGATTAAAAAATAAGCGTATAGCAAAATTATCTCTTTGCTATACGCTGTATATTTTATTAAACCGCTACGTTGAAATCACGCAAAGCGTCGTTGAGGCTAGTTTTTAAATCAGTGCTGGCTTTACGTTTCCCAATAATCAGCGCACAGGGTACTTGATATTCTCCTGCTGGGAATTTTTTAGTATAGGTTCCGGGGATTACCACACTACGAGCAGGAATACGTCCCTTTGTCTCTATAGGCACTTCCTTACTTACGTCGATAATACGCGTACTTTTGGTAAGCACCACATTAGCACCCAATACCGCTTCTTTTTCTACGATTACTCCTTCTACCACAATACAGCGGCTACCCAGGAAACATCCGTCTTCTATAATTACCGGACTGGCTTGTAAGGGTTCCAGCACTCCTCCGATACCCACACCTCCACTCAGATGCACGTTTTTGCCAATTTGCGCACAGCTTCCTACTGTAGCCCATGTATCCACCATAGTGCCTTCATCTACATAGGCACCAATATTTACATAAGAAGGCATCAATACTACGTTTTTAGCCAGATAGGAACCATAGCGTGCCGTTGCCGGTGGTACAGCCCTAACGCCCAGCTTCTCATAATCCTTCTTCAATAACATTTTATCGTAATACTCAAAGGGATCTACATCCCAAGTTTGCATGGGCTGTATGGCAAAATACATCAGGATAGCCTGTTTTACCCACTCATTCACTTTCCATTTATCTCCGTTTTTTTCGGCAACACGCAAAGCGCCTTTGTCTAATCCTTCAATTACTTCACGTACAGCATCGCTGTATTTCTTGTCTTTTAGCAATTCTCGGTTTGCCCAAGCTTCTAATATTAGATCCTGCATAGTAAAAATTTGTATTCTAGCAAAGATAATGTTGAATAGCGAATGGTCAATAGTCAATAGCTATCTTTGTCTTTATGAACATAGGTTTTGATGCAAAACGGGCTTATCATAATGATACAGGACTGGGATTTTTCAGCCGGGTACTCGTAGAATTATTGGCATCGTATCATCCCGAGCATCGATACTTCCTATTCAATCCCAAACCGGGAAGTATGTTTCGCCCTCAAGCCAGCCATATACAAGAAGTGCAACCTTCGGCACCACTGCATAAAATACTGAGAGGAGCTTGGCGAAGCAAATGGATATGTAAAGATCTAAAAAGATTGCAAATAGATCTGTATCACGGACTTAGCCAGGAAATCCCAAGCGGTATACATACAACAGGTATTCCATCAGTAGTAACCATACACGATCTTTTTGCCGAGCTATACCCCTCAGACTTCAGCTTTATCAGCACCAAAATATATCGCAGCAAAATGCGCTATGCATGTAAGTACGCCAACAGAATTATGGCCATCAGTGAGGAAACAAAACGCCATATCACCAACACCTATCATATCGATCCTTCAAAGATTGATGTGGCCTACCAAAGCTGTGATCCTATCTTCAGCAATATTGTAAGCGAGGAAAAAAAAGAACGAATACGGGCTAAATACAATTTGCCGCGAGAGTTTTTTCTGCATGTAGGAACTATCATTGAAAGAAAAAATCTGCTGAACATCTGTAAAGCTTTGCAGCTGGTGCAACAGGAGATCCCCTTGCCATTGGTAGTAGTGGGTAAAGGCGGGGCCTATAAGAAGAAAGTAAAACAATATCTTGCCGACAATCGGCTACAAGATAAAGTGATTTTTCTGACCGATGCGCTGGCCGCTGCGGGTAAAAAACCTTTTGTAGAAACGGAAGATTTCCCGGCACTGTATCAAATGGCGACGGCGATGATTTATCCATCCTTCTATGAAGGATTTGGGCTACCTATTATCGAAGCAATGTCCGGAGGAGTTCCGGTTATCACGTCTTCCACTTCTTGCATGCCCGAAATCGGTGGCGATGCGGCCTTCTATGTCCACCCCGAAAAGCCCGAAGAAATGGCAGAAGGATTTAGAAAATTTTATGGCGATGCTCTTTATCGCCAACAAGCCATAGCAAAAGGTTTTATCAATGTACAACGCTTCGCACCGGAAGTGTATGTACAATCAGTAATAAATATCTATCAAGCAGCACTGAATAATAAATAAACTTTGTATCGGATTATAAGCGAATACATATGGTTTTTGAAGCAGATATCAAAAAATGTATTGAAGTATTGCAATCAGGTGGCACCATCTTATACCCTACCGATACCGTATGGGGTATTGGATGTGATGCTACCAATCCCGAGGCAGTTTCAAAAGTATATGCATTAAAAAAACGCGACGATAGTAAAGCGCTCATTGTATTAGTTGCTTCCGAGCGCGATATCCTACACCACACCGCCTCGGTAGATTTAGGGCTTTTCGATTATCTCGATACCGTCAGCAAACCCACCACTGTTATTTATGAACACGGATTGGGTTTTGCCGACAACCTGCTTGCCGAAGACGGCAGTATTGCCATCAGAATTTGTAAGGACGAATTCTGTAGAGCACTCATCAAGCGTTTTGGAAAACCGATTGTTTCAACCTCGGCCAATATTTCCGGAGAACCTACACCCTCGCAATTTGCGGCTATTAATGAGCCTATTAAAAACGGAGTGGATTATGTGGTACAATATCGCCAGGATGATAACAGTCCAGCACAGCCTTCATCCATCATACGCTGGAACGATGGTACCCCAGAAATTATTCGAAAATAAAATATATCAAATAACAGTTAAGCGTATACAGGTCTTTTGATAAGTTTTACCCTATATCACATGTAAACTCCATAAGCTAACATTATCTTTGTTGCGCATGGATATTGAATTAAACGACCAGGAAAAAATCATCATCGATAAAATAGCTGATGCAGCACAGGAGTTACATCTGGAAAGCTATCTGGTAGGAGGATTTGTACGCGATAAATTGCTGGGCCGGCCTACCAAAGATGCGGATGTAGTATGTGTAGGTGATGGCATTGCACTGGCTAAAGCAGTAGCTGCAAGATTCTTACCTGTGCCCAAAGTGAACATATTTAAGAACTTTGGTACTGCACAAATAAAGACTACCCTACGCACACCACAAGGCAAAGACATCACCTTTGAAATTGAATTTGTAGGTGCCCGTAAAGAAAGCTACCAACGCCATAGCCGCAAACCACAAGTACAACCCGGCACATTAGAGGATGATCAGAAAAGAAGAGATTTCACTATCAATGCACTGGCTATCAGCCTCAATAAAAACAATTTCGGAAAGCTAATCGACCCATTCGGCGGTCTAAAACATCTTGAAGACAAAACCATTATTACGCCGCTCGACCCGGAACAGACTTTCAGTGATGACCCGTTGCGCATGATGCGCGCCATTCGCTTTGCTACACAATTGAATTTTACCATCGCTAGCGAAACACTGTTGGCAATCACCGATCAAGCAGAACGAATTAAAATCATATCACAGGAAAGAATTACAGACGAACTCAATAAAATTATTCTAGCACCTAAGCCTTCAGTGGGTTTTGACCTGCTGTATAAAACCGGACTGCTCGCACTTATCTTCCCCAAGATGGCTGCGTTGGCGGGTGCGGAATATATCGATGGCCACGGCCACAAAGACAATTTCTATCACACCCTACAGGTACTGGATAATGTTGCCCAAAAAAGCAATGACCTATGGTTGAGATGGGCAGCTATATTGCACGATATAGGTAAACCCGCCACCAAAAAGTTTGAAGAAGGTCACGGCTGGACCTTTCACGGGCATGAAGTAGTAGGCGGAAAAATGGTGCCTAAAATCTTCAACGAGCTGAAGCTACCCCTCAACGAAAAAATGCGTTTTGTGAAAAAGCTGGTAATGCTTCACTTGCGCCCTATCAGCCTTACAAAAGAAAATATTACCGACTCCGCCATACGCCGGTTACTATTCGATGCCGGCGATGACTTCGAGGCACTTATGACCTTGTGCGAAGCCGATATTACCAGTAAAAACAAACAAAAAGTGCGGCGCTACCTCGACAACTTTAAGCTGGTACGTAGGCGCTGCAAGGAAGTGGAAGAAAAAGACCATATCCGCAATTGGCAGCCTCCTATTGATGGCGTAGAAATCATGCAACTGTTCAATCTTCCCCCATCCAAGCCGGTGGGCATTTTAAAAGACAGCTTAAAAGATGCCATTCTAGATGGCGCTGTAGCCAATACCCGCGAAGCGGCACTGGAATTCCTTTATCAAAAAGCAAGGGAAATCGGCGTTTATCAGTAATGAAAATATAAACGCCTAACACGTATCCTATAACGCGCTCGTAAACTGCTTCAGGAAGCGTACATCGTTTTCGCTAAACAGGCGGATATCATTGATGCCGTATTTCAGCATGGCAGGGCGCTCAACTCCCATCCCAAAGGCAAAGCCTGTATACTTTTCGGGGTTGATGCCGCAATTTTGTAATACATTAGGATGCACCATACCGCAGCCCAGTATTTCTACCCATCCGGTTTTCTTACAAATGTTACAACCCTCACCGCCGCAAATAAAACAGCTTACGTCCATTTCGGCACTCGGTTCGGTAAAAGGGAAATAAGAAGGACGGAAGCGAACACGCACGTCCTGCCCGTACATTTCTTTTACGAAGAAGTACAGTGTTTGTTTCAGGTCCGCAAAAGAAACATTCTCATCGATATATAAACCTTCTACCTGATGGAAGAAACAATGGCTTCGTGCACTGATGGTTTCGTTACGATATACACGTCCGGGACAAATCACACGGATAGGCAGTTTGCCCTTTTCCATTTCACGGATCTGCGTATTGCTAGTATGTGTACGTAGCAACCAGTCTACCGCACTGTTTTGACCCGCATCGATATAAAAAGTATCCTGCATATCCCGTGCAGGGTGATGCTCGGGCAAATTCAACGCAGTAAAATTATGCCAGTCATCTTCTATTTCAGGACCCTCAGCCACTGCAAATCCCAGTCGCTGGAAAATAGCAATAATACGGTTACGCATTAAAGCAATTGGGTGTCTACTACCTAGCGGAGTTTCATCTCCGGGTAGGGTCAAATCAAGGGTCGCCCCACTTTGCTCTGATGCTTCCGTAGCTTCCTTTAAGGCATTAAACTTCTCTTCCACAAAATTTTTAAACTCGTTCAGCAACTGACCCGCCTCACGCTTTTGCTCGTTAGGCACGTTTTTCATTTCGCCCATCAGGCTTTTCACCAGCCCCTTTGATCCCAGCCATTTAATGCGAAATTCTTCCACTTGCTTAGTATCCGTTGCATTAAACGAGCTTACTTCTGCTTTATACGCTTCTATTTTCTGTAACAAGTCCTGCATAGCCCGCAAAGATAACCAAGTTTAGGTTAGTACCATTATCTCATCTACAATATGTACTGAAAGCCAAAAGTCTACAAGATTGCTATTTTTTTAGCAATGAACCTTAATTTTGCCCCTTACTAAAAAAAGGCCATGAAGGTAATAGAACACATTAATAGGGCGAAGGAGAAAAACGAAACGCTGATATCTTTTGAAGTACTACCTCCCTTGAAGGGCAAAGGCATCGAAGCGCTTTATGAGCATATGGACCCGTTAATGGAGTTTCATCCTGCCTATATCAACGTTACCTACCATCGCAGCGAGCACGAATTCCGCAAAAATCCCGATGGCAGCTTTAAAAAAGTTACCATCCGCAAAAGACCCGGAACCGAAAGCATATGTGCCGCTATTATGAACAAGTACAACGTAGATACGGTACCTCACCTAATCTGCGGTGGATTCAGTATTACCGAAACCGAAGACGCACTCATCAACCTGCAATACCTCGGAATTGACAATGTGCTGGTATTGCGTGGCGATGCCGCTAAGCACGAAACCGCGTTTATACCGCATCCCGATGGGCATCGATATGCTATCGACTTATTAAAACAGGTAGTCAATCTCAATAATGGCATCTATTTAGAAGAAGAACTCATCAATAGTCGCAAGACATCCTTCTGCATAGGTGTGGCCGGGTATCCCGAAAAGCATTTCGAGGCACCTAATATGGAAACCGATTTGGCTTACCTGAAAGCCAAAGTAGATGCAGGAGCGGATTATATCGTTACCCAGATGTTTTTCGACAACGCCAAATACTACGCCTTTGTGGATGCTTGTCGGGCCAAAGGTATTAATGTACCTATCATTCCAGGTCTCAAGCCCATATCTACCAAGAAACAGTTAACTACCTTGCCCAAAGTTTTCTCCATAGACCTTCCTAGCGAGCTTTGCAATGAAGTATTGAAATGCAAAAACAACGAAGATGTGGAAAAAGTGGGCGAAGAGTGGCTGCTGGAGCAAAGCCGCGACCTAAAGAAGAACGGTGTACCGGTATTACACTATTACACACTGGGCAAACCGCATATCATAGCAAATGCAATTAAACGATTATAATTTTTATGGTACCGACTGTAGTGCACGTATCATCGCATTTGCGTCGCACACTTGTACTGCAGTGCATGAATCCACAGCATGATTATTACACAGCTCATCTATATCAAACCCGGCGCAGAAACGCTTTTCGACCAGTTCGAAGCTATTGCCATCCCATTAATAGCCAAGCACAACGGCAAATTACTCTTGCGCATTCGTCCCGATAAAACCTCGATTTTAGAAAGTAATATTCCGGCGCCTTACGAAGTACACATGGTGGAGTTTCCGTCAGAGCATGATTTTGAGAGCTTCATGCAAGATCCGGAACGACAAAAACATCTATCGCTAAAAGAACAGGCCATTCAATCTGCTGTTCTCATCAAAGGTGCAACACTATAAACCACCTGTAGAATTTTTTACCTGTCCTATATTTGACACCGGCAACCGTAGTTTTGTAAACCAAATAAGTTCACTTTGGCTCGTAGAAATAAAAATATTACACTCGAAAAGGTATTAATAGAAGATTATGCCGCCGAAGGTCGCTCACTAGCGCGTGTGGATGGCAAAGTTGTATTTGTAGAGCAAGTAGTACCCGGCGATGTAGTGGATATACGTCTTACAAAAAATAAAAAAGACTGGGCCGAAGGTTGGCCCGTACATTTTCATCAATATTCTGAAAAAAGGATTACGCCTTTTTGTGAGCACTTTGGCACTTGCGGTGGCTGTCAATGGCAAATGCTACCTTATGATCTGCAATTGCAATACAAGCAGAAACAGGTAGTAGATAACCTTACACGCATAGGCAAAATTCAACTACCGGAGATACAACCCATCATCGGTTCCGAAAAAACAACACATTACCGTAATAAAATAGAATACACCTTCGGCACCGAAGAGTTTCTTCCCAAGGATGCCATAAATACTGTAAGTACACCTCCTAAACCAGGTGTCGCAGGCTTCCATGGTCGCGGTTTCTGGAGTAAAGTAGTAGATATACAAACTTGCTATTTGCAATCCGAACCCACAAACAAAATAAGACTGGCAATAAAAAACTTTGCTATAGAAAAGGGCTGGAGCTTTTATAATCTAAAAGAGCAACACGGTTTTTTACGCACGTTGCAATTGCGCATTTGCGAAACCGGCGAGTGGATGGCCAATGTAGTAGTAGGTGAAGCGGATGAAGAAAAGATTGAACAACTGATGCAGTTTATTCGGCAGCAATTTCCCGATATTACCACTTTGCTATATACCATCAATACTAAGAAAAACGACAGTCTGCATGACCTAGAGCCTATTGTATATCATGGTAAGGGTTACGTAATAGAACAATTGGAAGACTTCAAATTTAAAATAGGACCTAAATCTTTCTTCCAGACCAATACCCGACAAGGCGAGGTTTTATACAAAATCACCCGCGAATTTGCCGAGCTTACCGGCAACGAAACTTTGTATGATTTATACTGTGGTACGGGCAGCATTGGCATTTTTTGCAGCCATAAAGCCGGAAAAATAATTGGAGTGGAGGTGATTGATGCAGCCATTGAAGACGCCAAAGAAAACGCCGCGTTGAATCAGCTGGATAAAACATTCTTTTATGCAGGAGATGTAATTAAAGTATGTGACGATGCCTTTTTCCGCCACCACGGCAAGCCCGATGTGATCATCACCGACCCACCACGCGCAGGCATGCATGAAAAGCTAGTGCAAAAGATTAAAGAAATGGCAGCCCCTACGGTGGTGTATGTAAGCTGTAATCCCGCTACACAAGCGCGCGACCTAGCACTATTGGATGAAAAATACATGGTTACCAAAATCCAACCTGTGGACATGTTCCCACATACATTGCATATTGAAAATGTGGTGCAATTAAAATTGAAATCCTAAAAGGCGCCCATATCCGCCAGCTCAGCTTTCATCAGGAACACATTGTATGGCATCCACATGGACATTAGGAAATAAAGTTTATCGCCCGTTGCAGAAATTGGATGAATATACGAACCGTATAACTGCGGGTAATCTTTTCCGGCAGCCAGCTCGTAAGGTATACTCCAAGGACCAGTAATAGTTTCTGCAGTACGCAAAGTGATATTATAACGATCTTCATTAAAATAGGCTATAATCCACTTATTTAATGTGGAATTATAAATAAAAGATAACTCCCCTACTTTTTCATTGATAATCGCTGTGGCTGCAGACTCGTCACCTACAATCCAATTACTACCATTCCAATATTCATATTTGCTTTTATCTTCAATATCTGTTTCTTTAAATCGGGCGAGACAAGCAGGATGCGTTCTTCCTGCCCGGGTGCCTATCATGTACACATATCCATCTTTTTTAGCATACCCTGCCATACCAAACTTACTATTGGAAGAAAATTCCACAGTCTCACATTTAGTCCAGGTTTGTCCATTATCCGTCGACTTATACAAACCGGAGTGATTGGTAACCCATCCTGTCCAATTGCGGATATTAAAGTAATGTACATAATCTGCTCCATTAGCACGAATAGCAGCAGAAGGAATGGAAGTCAGATTACCATTACCCGATTGGTCTTTACCTCCCGGTATTATTTCACGTGCATTGCCACTGTTATCAGAAGCCATACTGCTAAACGTGAGACCATCATCTAGGTTTATATCATTAGAAAAAGCCAGCACATTCGACCGCCAATTACTGCCGTTGGGACCAGGATTAGATGCATTAGGTACAAAATCCTGCCCAAACGTATCACCGAAGAAAATACCGTAGTGCTGGGGCGTCATCTCCCACACAATTCCCAAATCCGTACCGCCTACATTCCATTGGGTAGCCGTATTGTTAGGACTGGGGAAGGGTTCATCTCCTATTGGTCTGCCGGTAACCCTAGCAATACGTTTTACACTTCGTATAAAAAACCCCCATCGGTTATCTACCGTAAGGCTAAGTTCTTTAGATGCATTGCCATCTTTATAATAAGCCCTAAGCAATAATCGAAACGATTCCGGATCGGAAGGTTGCACCTGATAAGTGAAAGTATAGGCGGAAGATAGCTCCTGACGACTGATAGTCTGAGCATAGCTACTTCCGCCACTTTTCACTACCTGGATGCGGTCGATCGCATCTAGGTTTTTAAAACTTAAAACCACAGCTACTTTCTTAGTTTGCTTATCGGGAATAAGAATGGTTTCCGAAGCAGTAATCTCATCGGCAGGTTCAAACAAATCTTTACTGCTATCTTTTTTACAACCTACTAACGCTATTAAAATACAGCTCAAAATAGTTGTATAAAACAAGTATTTCTTATTCCTATTCATAAGCTTTTTTTATGAACAATACTAATATCCCGGATTTTGAGTATAATTTCCCTTAGCCCAGTTCATCTGGTTCTGCGGTATTGGAAAATATTCATCACGTCCCGGTGTAAATTTAGCCACACTCATCCAGGGGAAGCGAGTCTTCTCCACGGCGAAATAATCATTCATAGTCTCGGCCAAAATACCCCAGCGTTGCAGGTCGAAGAAACGACGACCCTCTCCAGCCATTTCCAGTCGGTTCTCCCACTGCATAGCCTTCCATGCAAACTCTTTCGTCCAGTTACAATTCACACCAGGTTTGTACGTTTCAATTTTAAAGTTGAGAACTGGGGTACCATCGCTAAATACAAGTCGGCTCGTACTATTTGCAGCACGCTGGCGCACTTTATTTATCGGCTCCAATGCTTCCATATGACGATCTAGTTGAATCAGCACTTCGGCTTTCCACAACAATACCTCATCGTAACGAATCATTCGTTTATTCATGGAATTGAACTGCCATCCATCATACAGTAGACAACCGCAATCAGGGCGCGGAAGCTCTTTAATAGATTTAAAATAGCCATATTCCGCCGGATTACGGATACCGCTAACATCAAAAATCAGGTTGGGATCGTATTTCCAAGGCAGACCCGGAGCCGCAATCGTATGGGCGAAACGTGGATCAAAAGTATTATCATTGAAATAGGCTTGAGGATTATCATTATAACTGGAATTATTGTAAGTATCAAACAACGGTAACCCATCAGCACCTGTTTTAAATGCATTACCCATCGTATAACTGATTTGATGGAAACCACAACACAGGAAACCACCCCAATTGAATGGGTGATTCAATCCCTCACCGCGGTTAATTTTACCACCTGTATGACTTCCGTCGTTGATGGAATACTGTATTTCCCAAATAGATTCTTTGGTTTTGTTGTCGAATTCTACTTCAAAATTTTCTGAAAAATCCGGTTGCAAATCAACCTTTCCTCCTTCTTGATCGGTAATTTTATTAATGTACACCAAAGCTTCGGCCAACCGCTCTTTGTTTATATTAACAACTTTGTGCTTATCATCCTGCTCGTAAGCCATAAACATTAGTGTACGCGCCACCATGGCTGTAGCGGCGTTTTTATCCACTCTTCCTTCTTCTGGTTGAACATCAGGAAGCCTGCTTTCCGCATCTTTAAAATCGGCCAGAATTCTTTCCCAGAGATATTGATCATTAGGCTGATTATGATCACGATTCGGTACTGCTTCAAAATCGGCAGTAGACCCCACGATAGTTTCATCGATGTAAGGTATGTACTTAAAAAACTGCTTTAATCTGAAGTGCACAAAACCGCGTAAAAACTTCATTTCACCAATACGCACATCTTTTTTGGGAAAATCGGCTTCAGAAATCATTTGCAATTTTTGAATCGCCGTATTACAGCGTTGAATAATCTGATACGACACATACCAAGGATAATCCAGTGGCCAACCGTTAGGAGTAAGCCCTACAAATATTTCCATGTTATGCCATCCATCGCCATCCCAAGTACCGCCGCCACCTTTGTAAGAATCATCAGCGCGCATGGAACCGCTCCACCACGGCGAAAAAGGCGAATCCCAGGAGGGTATATCAGTAATTCGGGCATATGCCGCTGTAACAAACCCTTCCATATCCTCAGGATTATTCAGAAGGTTTTCATCCAACACTTGCTTGGGCTTTACATCCAGATATCTGTCGCAGCCCACCAGCAACAGGATAAAAGAAGCCGAAAATAAAATACGTATGAACTTGTTCATTGCAGTAATAATTTAGAATGTTACGTTAAGACCAAAAGCATAAAACGCCGGAGTCAGGTAGCCATAGTTTGGCATTTCTGGATCGAAGCTGGTATATCTGTCCTTACCACTGTTCTTCTTCATAGTAAGAATGTTTCTTGCAGATACATACACTCTGAGGCTTTGGGCACTCATGCGGCCCAGTACCGACTTAGGAAGCGCATAACCCAACTCAATATTTCTCAATTTCAGATAAGAACCATCCTCCACATAATAGCTCGACATACGGAGCTCGGCATTCTGATTGGTATTAGTTATAGCGGGGATGTCTGAGTTCTGATTATCGAAATACCATCCACCTAAAATTCGTACTGGGTGGTTTTTGTGAGCAGGAACACTAATATTCCAGAAATCAGATTCATATTTCCATGAGTTGACAACTTTGTTGCCATAGACACCTTGGAAAAATACATTCAGATCAAAATTGTTGTAGTTGAAATTGAACGTAATACCGCCGAAAAATTTAGGATCCAGTATACCGATATAAGCCCGGTCTCCCTGTTCATCAATCTTACCATCGCCATTCAGGTCCTTATAACGAAGACGACCTACCGCTTTACCAGTTTGCTCTACGTGGTTATCAACCTCTTCCTGGGTTTTGAAAATACCATCGGCAACAAGTCCGTATACAATATTGGGTGTAGTACCTATTACGGTGTGGTCCACGCCATTGCCGGGATATTTATTAATTACGTTTTCGGGGATATTGATGATTTTGGTTTTGTAAGTACCTACATTGGCGGCGATAGAATATTGGAATTTATTCTTTGGGTTATTGCGGTAAGTGAGTTCTAATTCCACACCGCGATTGTTCATACTGGCACCATTAATCCATGGTTCCCCACCTTCACCCATAGCAGCGATATAAGGCGTTTGCACCAAAATATCGGAGGTTCTTTTAAAGTAATAATCGAACGAGCCACTTAAGCGATAATTGAATAAGGAGAAATCAATACCCACATCGGTTTGGGTAGTAGTTTCCCATTTCAAATCGGGATTACCCAGCCATGTTCTTCTATATCCGGAATAAAGAGGTCCGGTTTCATTCCCTAGAATGGGATAAGAAGTACCAAAATAATCAGTAGTAAAAGGAGTGGTAGTATAGCCGCGAGGCAATCCCTGTACGTTACCATTCGCACCCCAACTTACACGCAACTTTAAGTCATTGATCACATCCACATTTTCCATAAACGACTCCTGACTTACACGCCACCCTGCTGAAAAAGCCGGGAAAAACGCATAACGATTATTCTCTCCGAACAAGGAAGAACCATCACGACGTATAGTGGCTGAGAACAGGTATCGCTGATCAAAAGCATAGTTGGCTTTTGCAAACAGCGAGTAGTATACATACTCATCTGCAGAACTACCTAATGAGTATTTATCGCCCGTGGTAATACCCAAATGCGCGAAGTTGCGATCTTCCAGATACACACCCTCTCTTCTTGCAGAAAAGCCTTCTTGTACAAATCGGGTAAACTCAATACCTCCCACCGCATTAAAGCTGTGCTTGTTCTTGTTAAGATTATAAGATAGTGTATTGGTCCATACATAGTTCAAGGAATGCGACTGATTATTGCCAACATAATTTTCGCCATTACTGTTGCGGCCTCCAGTTTCGGACCATCTTTTATCCAATGCACGGTTATAGGCATTTCCGTAATCAATACCAAACTGTGTACGCGCCGATATACCTTTCCAGATATCGAGATCAGCAAAGATGTTGCCTATGATTTTTACGAAGTGATTAATATTGTCTTTGCCATCGGTAAGCACACGCACAGGGTTGGTAAAATCATCAAAGCCTGCCGCACCAGCCCAGTTACCGTTGATATCATATACCGGCACAGCTGGCGGATTGATCAATGCCCACCGTAGCTCGTTGGCATCACGATATTGGAGATAGGAAATTGCCAAGTTTTCGCCCACTCGAAGCCGATTATTGATTAGACTATACTCTGTGTTGCTTCGAAGAGAATATTTTCTGAAGAAGGTATGAATTTGTGTACCCTCGTTACTGTAATATCCCAGTGAAAACAGGCTTTTGGAACGATCTGCTCCTTTGGATACTGTTATCTGATGCTCGGTCATCAATGCAGGTTGCAAAATTTCATTTAGCCAGTCGGTATTGGATCCCCTTACTGTTTTTTCCGGATTCAGCCATTCTGCAGGACGTACTGCATCCAGGACGGGGGTACCATCAGCATCTCTATGCCATGTAAAATCGTAAGTCTGAGGCAAGGTCATGGGCATATTGTACACTTTTTCATCATAAGCATATGCCCGGAACATGGCTTCACCATATTGTTGGGCATTCATCAGCTTAGGTTTTTTCTCCACCCGACTCAATGCCAAAGTACCTGCATATTCCACACGGGTCTGTCCGGCTTTAGCTTTCTTAGTTTGAATCAGAATTACACCTCCAGAAGCACGGGCACCGTATATACTTGCAGAAGCCGCATCTTTCAATACCTGAATCGATTCAATATCAGCTGCATTAATATCTCGGAGATTGAGGTTTTCGGTGGGCATCCCATCTAATACAATTAGTGGCCGTATGCCGCCCGATAGCGAGGAAAGACCTCTAATTTGTATGCCTACTCCTTCGGCAGGGTTGCCTCCATTTGTAGTTATGTATACCCCTGCCAGCTTACCTTGTAATGATTTCATCACGTTGGCTGAAGGATTTTTGGCAATGTCTTCGCTACTGGCTAGAGATATTGCTCCGGTAAGGTCTTTCTTCTTTTGCACCATGTATCCTACATACACTTCTTCCAGTAGCCCTACTTCATTCTCCAGAGATACGTGCATAACGGATACTCCGGCAACAGCTCGCTCTTCTGTTCTTTTACCAGCATAGGTAAAAACCAGCACAGCGTCTTCGGAAGGTACCGTTATTTCAAATTGTCCGTCACTATTAGTAACGGTAATCGTTTCGGAGTTTTTCACGGATATATTTACTCCGGCCAAGGGTGTTCCGGTTTCCTTTTCGGTAACAGTTCCTTTAATCACCCTGTTCTGATAAAACTTTGTTGCGCTTCCATACACAGGCCAACACAGAACCTGAAATATTAGGAAGCAGGCAAGCAGCAGTTTGCATTTGTTGCTGTGTTCTTTTTTCATCGTTATGTAAAATTTTGGATATGGCTGATAAATCACTTTTATTTAAACGTTTAAGCAATTCAAACTTATTGCTTACACCCTATTCGTATCAGACGAGGTGCTCCTCGGCTTTTTTGCATGCATCTTGTTGTTTTTTTCATATGCGCTTTATTTTTTCACCTGTTGAATAAAAGAATTCGGAGATAGGGGACTCACCCCAAATACAAACCTATAGCCGTTTCGAAAGGGAGCTTTCAACTCAAAATTTTCGTAAGAAATTCCACCCGGTATGGGCGACTTGCTGGCCCAGTAAGTATAACGACCGTTTACCAGACCTTCCAGTTGTACATCATAACCCGGCACATACCAATACTGCGTGGCCTTTTTACCATAATATTTCCAATGTTCATTGGTATCAGCCGCATAAGTAGCCTGAGAAGGATCTACCTCATCAGGCGCTGCAATGAAATAAGGATATCCCTCAGAAGACACCACCATCTGCTGTACCGGAAAATGTGCATGGGGTGTAAAGGCATTGCCATCATAATCAGGCCATAGGCTATGCGAATGTGTAATACCTGATTGTAAATACAAATTGCGCAATCTTGCATAATTGCCCATGGTAGCTGTTACGATAAAATAGTCTAACGCCTTGGACATAGGACTAGCATATGTAGTGATTTCTACTTCGTAAGGCTTGTGCGCGTAAAATCGCAATCGGGTGTACACTTGTGCACCGCTTTCAAAATCTTCTGAGAATACAAATACTGTTAAGGTCTCTTGTCCGTTATTTTTTTCTACGATACCATTTGCCGGCATTATAGGACTTACCGGCATGGTACTTAGCGAATCGTTGCCGCTCCAGAATCTTTTGCCCCGCACATTGTCCAGCCCGCTCATTTCCAGTTCCGAAAGACTGCGATGCTCCTGCCCTCTTACAATAGGCTCGAACGCGATAAAATTGATCACTCTCTCTACTTTATGTCCTAGGTAAGGCGCATAAATACGCAGCAATCCACGGGGACCAGGCATAGGTGCCAGCCCTACCCGAATACCGTGGGCATGTCCCCACACGGGTTGTGCGGGAACTCCCTGCGCTGGACGCACCCACTGTTGGTCTACTACTGGAGGAGCCAACTCTGTCCAACTTTGAGCCAACGCATCCGTTAACCATAATAAGTGTATTAGTAATGCAGCAATCGTTTTCATTTTTCAGCAAACATTATTTACCAATAGTAGGCCCATCCGTATTTACCAACTCAGGAATTCTTTCTTTCACAGAAGGCAATGCTGGAAAAGGTGCATGCGGTTCTACCTGATACCAATATGCTACCGTATAATAATTATCAGAGCGGTGATTAGCATGCCCGTGTTCGATAGTTACTTTAATCGATTTATTAAATACAATAGGAGATTCCGAATGATAGCGATAGACCGTCCATTGTGCGCCCCTATCGTCACCCCCATTTTGAGGGTTTCCATATTCACTATATGCAAAAGTGGGTTTGGAATGTCCGAAAGGACTGATACCGCATCCACCATAACACCACGCTCCCAAGTAATAATCTTCTGCGCCGGTACCATGAATTTTAGGTTTTTTCTCATCATCTATAAAAATCATTTCATCGCCTTCGCCCCACCAATCACCCTGATTCTGCACTATACTGTGTGTAACGCCAACATAATGACCTCTTCCCTTCGCCTCAAGTATAACATAATTATTTTCGCCGGTTTTGTTTTCTTTATTGTTGATGTGTGCATCACCATTATACTTCCAATCATTGGTCCACCCTTTAGTAGGAGTAGCTTGTCTGTATTGAGCATGGAAGTAAGCGATATTTTCGGGTAACGAACGATGTTTTTCCCAATCTATATTGTAATAAAATGCATCAATGGCCTGCTCTCCTTCGTTGGTTACGGTAATACGAGCTGATTTTCGGAAAGGCATTTCGAAAGAACAATTCAGCGCACGTTGAGAGCCTACCGACAAAAATTTGGACTCATATAGAAAATACTTGCCCAAACCTAGTCCGAAAAAATCCCCTATAGGTGCTTCAACACTAGGAGTGGTTTCGTCATCCCAGTACATCCGCAGTATAATTTTTTTAAGGTGCTGAGGTTCATTACTGGCGATGGTGATCCAGATATGCTTAATAATACCAGGGCCGTTCATTTCGGCAATAGTACGGGTATCTCCAGGTTTGATTTTATTTTTCCAATTCCCATCATCATTGGCTCCTGATACATCATAACTCGAAACTCTCTCTGAGGAATAATCGCGCAATTCCCAGATATGCTGTGAAGCCACTGGATTAGAGAAACAACACGCAAGCAATGCAATCGTCAGAAAAGGTAAAATCTTTTTCATTGTTCTGTTTTTTTATGAATAAAGCAGCATTCTCTGTTTTTATGAACTAAACTGGATAACCTTACTTTAAGCATTCTGAGTGTAGAAGCCGATTGGCGCGAACTGTAGGACTATTGATGATAAAAAACAATACTTAACATTGAGCCTACTCTTTCATAGCCCTATTGTTGCAGCTGCTAACATGCCACTATACGATATAAGACCTGTTTTGCACTACACCCCATGTCCACTTTTAGCTAATTATGTTTTAATAACGATAGTGTTGCTAGTATACCGGCTTCTTTATCTTAATCAAAAGCTTCGCACGGATACAACATCCTCCCTTGTACACCGGAGGCACACAATGCATACGGGTCACCCTTTAGTATTAGTAGATTACAAACTGAAAACAAGACATCGATCGTTAGTTCAATAAGCCGTATACACTGCTTAAACGTTTTAGCAAATCGTCAAAAAAATATTTCCTGTTATTTCATACTCCTCATGGCAATAGCAAACACAACACAAATTAATGCTTAATCGTTTAAATAACCAAATTTTTAGTTAAAAAACTCAAAAAGAAAATTCCAAGCCTGTTTTTTAGGCAGTAACTTAAGGATTTGAATAAACCAATTTGAAACATAGCTTTGGGGGGTTATCTTTGCCCAATGAGTGATTTTTATTACAGACCGGCAGAAAAGTTCCCCCCGGCGATTAAAAACTTGATTGCCATTAATGTAGTAGTATGGTTGGCTCAGGTTCTTTTTGATTCGCGCTTTAATCTTACCGATAGAATTGGGCTGTGGCCTGTAAACTCTCCTTTCTTCCATGCTTGGCAAATCGTTACCCACATGTTTGCCCATGCTGCGTCTGGGCCTTACATGTTTTTTCATATTCTTTTTAATATGTTCACCCTGTGGATGTTCGGACGTGTGCTGGAAAACCTGTGGGGATCTAAAAGATTTCTGATATTTTATCTACTGTGCGGACTAGGCGCTGCAGTCACCCATCTGGCCATGCAATATTTTATGGGCGCGCACGATGTAGCGGTAGGTGCTTCAGGAGCCGTATTTGGTGTTTTAGTGGCTTTCGCCATGACCTTTCCCAACACCGAATTGTACATCATGTTCATTCCTGTACCCATTAAAGCCAAATGGGCTATTTTAGGATTGGTAGCCATAGATTTGTTCGGTGGTATTTCGCAGGTAAGCGGTGATAATATTGCACATTTTGCCCACCTCGGAGGCGCCATTACCGGTTTTATTTTGCTTAAAATTTGGAACAAAACCAATCGTAGGACGTTATATTAGTTTGGAGGGAGCAATGAAAAATATAACCGAAATTCCGGTGTATGCAATACAATATCAATTGTTCATTTATTATCATTGCAAGTAAAGAAATAAAGCTGGAAAACTGTATATAATGGCTATTGCTGATAGAAATTTGAGTTCGCGGCTGTCATATGGAGGCAGAATCAATCCTCTGGTGATGCTAATAGCTGTTACCATGATTGTCTTTGTGGTATTGATGTTTTTCAGGGCGCTCACCTATATACAGCTGCCCGAGAATGCAGATTTAAATACAGTTTACAACCAGAAGGTTCTGAAATGGTTTGCTCTGGCCGGCAGCACAGAACAGACGCTTCCTCGTATATGGACAATCCTCACCTATGGCTTCTCCCATATCAACTTATGGCAGTTGTTCGCCAGCATGTTATGGCTATGGGGATTTGGGTATGTATTCATGGACATGACCGGCAACAAAAGAATCGTTCCTGTTTATCTGTATGGTGTGCTGATTGGGGGCATTGCTTATCTGGCAGCTAATTATTTTCTAGGCACAGCCTCATCTGCTCCTTTTCTGATAGGTAGCAGTTCGGGTATTTTGGCCGTAGCCGCTGCCGCCACTACCATCTGTCCTAATTATAAGATATTACCCATGGTAGGCGGTGGTATTTCCTTATGGATTGTATCGATTATTTATTTGGCCATTGATATGGCTACACTACCTCCCGATAATTTGTCGGTATACGTTTCTCATTTGGCAGGAGCACTTACCGGTTTCCTATTTATTTTTATTCTGCGAAGAGGGTTTGATGCCAGTGAGTGGATGAATAACTTTTATGACTGGCTCGTCAATCTCGTAAATCCTGAAAAACCGTATCAAAGCAGGGAAAAGATAAAGTCTGCGTTTTTCTACAATGCAAAAACAACCCCTTATGTAAAAACACCTAAGATTACGCAGCAAAAACTCGACGAGATTCTGGACAAAATCAGTCAGTACGGCTACGATCAGCTCACCGAAGAAGAAAAATCTTTTCTGGAGCGGGCCAGCAAGGAAGATTTGAAAGGTAGGCAATAATTTGTCCTGATATTAATAATGGCTTAACTTACCCGCTTATTGCACACTGATCATGGGAGTTTTTGCACGAATAAGCAGTCGTGTTTTGTTTTTTATCAACATTATTGTTGTGGCCGCATTTCTGGTGGCCTGCATCAACCCCTATATCAATCCGCAGCTCTGGCCACTGCTTTCTCTCATCAGTCTTGCTTTTCCGTTTCTATTGCTCCTAGTATTAGCGTTTTTTGTATGGTGGTGGCTAGTACGCCGCAAATGGGCCTTGCTTTCAGGAGTCGCATTATTTTTGGGAGGTGGTGCCATTACCGATTTTTTTGCATTAAGGCCTTTTTCAACTTCTTTTGAAGAAACTAAAAAAGAAGGTATCATAAGAGTTGCCACCTGGAATGTTGCTCGTTTTATAGAAATGGCGCGCAATAATAACCGCGGTAGCCAGACGCGCTATAAAATGCTGAAACAAATAGAACAGGTTAATGCCGATATACTTTGCTTTCAGGAATTTGCGTCCTCCATCCGTCCTGATATGTATAACAATATTGCAGCCGTCAGCAAAGGTTTGAACTATCCGTACTATTATTTTTCTCACGACGTGGATGGAGATAGCCTGTTCAACGGCAGCGTCATCTTCAGCCGTTACCCTATCGTCGACACCGGTATGGTGCGTTATCCACGTCCTACATTACCCGAATTTCTGGTTTTCGTAGATATTAAAGTAGGGAATGATACCATTAGGGTATATACTACCCATCTGCAGTCTAATCAGTTTCGCAAGGAAGACCTTTCCAAAATAGAAGAACTTAAGGGTGTAAGAGGAAATATTATTAAAAACGCTAGCTATATTCTTTCCAAACTGTCGGTAGCTATCAAACATAGAAGCATTCAGGCCGATATGGTAAAAGATATTGTTCGTAATAGCAGCTTCCCCACCGTTTTCTGTGGCGACCTGAATGATGTTCCAAACTCCTATACCTATAAGAAGGTAAAAGGCCATATGCAGGATGCTTTTCTGAAAAAAGGATTCGGTATCGGCCGAACTTACGCATCCCTTTCTCCTACATTACGTATTGATTATATTTTTACCGATCATCAGTTTTCAGTAGAGCAATGCAAACGAATTACCACGCCTTATTCAGACCATTACATGCTGATAGCCGACATTAAAAAGAAATAAGTAATTTGTACATAAGCATACCAAAAAGCTTACATCCGCAGCAGCTTTGTTCATTAAATACTGCCAGAAAGCAGCTGGTACGCAAAGAAGGTATATTTTTGCAGTCCTTATAATCAGGCTGAAAATGAGTGAACTTAAGATATATAATTCATTATCAAAGCAAAAAGAAGTATTTACCCCCCTTACCCCGGGGCATGTGGGGATGTATGTATGTGGCCCTACCGTAAGCGGAGAGAGTCACCTAGGCCATGCCAGACCCTACGTTACTTTTGACGTTGTATACCGATATCTTACCTACTTAGGATATAAAGTACGCTACGTAAGAAATATTACAGACGCCGGTCACTTTGAAGAAGAAGGGCGTGAAGCGGAAGATAAAATTTCTAGCAAGGCTGTTTTGGAAAAGCTAGAACCCATGGAGTTGGTACAGAAATACACCAACCTCTTCCATTGGGCTATGCTGCAGTTCAACTGTATTCCACCATCCATAGAACCTACTGCTACAGGACATATCGTAGAGCAGATTGAAATGATTAAAAAACTGATTGCCGACGGTTATGCCTACGAGAAAAACGGATCGGTGTACTTCGATGTAAAAAAATATGCTGCTAACTACGATTACGGTAAGCTCAGTGGAAGAAAAATAGAGGAGTTGCTGGAAAATACCCGTGAATTGGAAGGCCAAGAAGAAAAAAATAATCCCGCCGACTTCGCATTGTGGAAAGCAGCACCACCACAGCATATCATGCGCTGGCAAAGCCCCTGGGGCGAAGGTTTTCCGGGATGGCATATCGAATGTTCGGCCATGTCAACTAAATACCTGGGTAAGCAATTCGACATCCATGGCGGTGGAATGGACTTGATGTTCCCGCACCACGAAAGTGAGATTGCACAAAGTACCATCTGCAACCATGTAGCTCCGGTGCGTTACTGGATGCACAACAACATGATCACCATTAACGGCCGCAAGATGGGTAAAAGCTATAATAATGTTATTAAACTTACCGAACTATTTAGCGGCACCCATCCCTTACTGAGCCAAGCTTTCCATCCCATGGTGGTACGCTTCTTTATTCTGCAGAGCCACTACAGAAGTACGCTCGACTTTAGCAACGAAGCACTTCAGGCATCTGAAAAAGGACTGAAAAGACTGTGGGAAGCATACGAAAACTTGAAACGTATTAAAGAAAGAAGCGGTGAGCTGAACGAAACAGCAGGTGATCAAGAATTGGATGCTAAAGTAAACAAACTGGTAGATGAATTTGCCGAGTTTATGAACGATGACTTTAATACGGCTAAAGTGCTAGCAAACATGTTTGAGCTGGCTCCTGTTATCAACAGCATTAAAGACAGAGTCACCGACATTAAATCCTTATCTACCGCTACCTTCAATAAACTGCAGGAACAGTTCAAGCTTTATATAGAAGATATTTTTGGACTGAAAGCTGTATCGGCTGCGGACAACGATAAGCTCAAAGCCGTTATGCAACTGATTATAGATATTCGTCGCGAAGCCCGCAGCAGAAAAGACTTTGTAACGTCCGACAAAATCAGAAATCAGCTGGCAGCAATAGGCATCATACTGAAAGATGAAAAAGACGGAAGCGTCACCTGGAATATCAACTAAAAAAGAATTTCGGGTAAATTTTTTTTGACGTCTCTTCCAATTCTTATGTACAAACTCTGGGCAACCATAATTAAAGACTGGCGCATTCTAATCCGCGATAAAGTGGGGCTGACGCTAATGTTTGTCATGCCCATTGTGCTGGCAGTAGTTATCACCACTGTACAAAACAGCACCTTCGAGCTGGTAAACGATAAGAAAGTGCCGTTACTGCTCTTAAACAAAGATCAAGGTGTTGCAGGCGAAGAGCTGGAAAATACCCTTAACAAAGGGGGAATGTTTATCGTAAAAAAAGTAGCATCTACTACAAATACAGAAGTTCTCCGTCAGAAAATTCAAAATAAAGAAGCGCTGATAGGTCTTATTGTTCCCGAGCAGTATACTACCGATGTATTAACCAAGTCGGAAGATATTGCTGCCCAAGCATTGCAGGTGATAGCCATCACAAATTCCGAAGATACATCGGCATCACAACGTTCGCTCACACCAGTAACCCTGCTGTATCATCCTATACTACAGCCTTCCTTCCGCCAAGGTATAGAAGGATCACTCAACAGTTTGTTACAGATCGTTCAAAGTAAATACATTGTACGACACCTGTACAGCGCCATCAATGATTCGGCCCCCATACCGCAAGATCTAGAGCAACAGATCCTAGCCAATCAAACGCCTATCGAACAGCATGCTGTTTCCAAAGACGGCGGTCATGTGATTGCGAACGCCACACAACACAATATTCCTGCATGGACGGTATTTGCGATGTTCTTTATTGTGATTTCGCTGGGGGCAAGTATTGTTAGAGAGAAGAACAGTGGTAGCTTTATGCGCCTGAAAACCCTTCCCACACCTTTAACCCTTGCCATGGTATCCAAACAAATCACTTATGTAATCATCACTGTACTGCAAGCGTTGGTAATTTTTTCTATAGGCAAATGGTTATTCCCCTTAATTGGGTTACCGGGATTGGATTTTCCGCAGGATAAAATCAGCTTATTATTGGTAATTATTTTATGCGGATGGTGTGCTGCCAGCTTTGCCATCATGATTGGTGCTTTCGCCAAAACACAAGAACAAAGCAACGGTATTGGAGCTGTTACCATTGTTCTGTTTGCCGCTATTGGTGGACTTCTGGTGCCGGCATTTGCCATGCCACAATCGATGCAAGGCATCATGCGTATTTCGCCCCTGCACTGGTGTTTGGAAGCCTTTTATGGCCTATTCTTGGAAGGAGGCAATTTCGCCGATATTTTCAAATTGCTGGTACCCACCATTGTCATGATTATCGTATTTCAGTTAATCGCTTATTTTGGCATGAAAAAACAGGGGATTGTCTGAATTTCCAGTTTTGCTACAAGAAATAAAAAAAGTGTACGAATCTTCGCACACTTCATTAGCAATACTATATTCTTGGTGCTATATCGTCCACTGATCGTGCACGATACCTACCAGATAATATTTTCCGTCTTTTTGCTTAAACACTAACCTTACAGATTTCCAGTCCATACCACCGTATTTTTTAGATCCGGAAATATAGCTTTCGGTGAAATCACAGTCGCGATACATACTCTTCAGGTTATTTAAAGCATTTCCGGTTTTTACGAAATTATTGATATCGTATTTCTCCGGATTTACGAAATTTCCATCGTACACAAACTTGCTAAAATATTCCACTGGTGTAAGGTAGATAGGATCGCCGCTACCATCGTAAGTGCCCCAGTTGATTTTTTTATTCTTATCTGTTGTTACCAGTTTATGAAAAGCTTCTTTAGAAAACTGCTTATCATCATCCGATATGGTAGCATAAGGTGAAAAACGAATGCCTTCATCCGGATGTATGAGTGAATCCAACTTGGTATACTCGGCGTTTTTAAAAATCGTAAGCACGGTTTTAGTAAGACTGGTCAGCACCGAGTCCTTACTCAGTTTTTGCAGTCTTTCTGCTTCGGCCTGTTCTTTTAAGCGTAATGAGTCCGGTAGCTCACCCCAATTCAGTGATGTGGAGTCATCGTCCCCTGGCTGGGTGCTTTGTTTTTTACCGCAGCCATTTTTACACCCTACAATGATGACGCTACAGAGAATAAAAGCCGTTAATAGTTTTTTCATTGAGTAAAATTAAAATGCGGTTTGCTTATCTTTTTATAAGAAAGGTTTAAAATCTTTAGAACGGAAGATCATCCTTGATATCATCGTATTGCATATCCGAAGGCATCTCATCAATATAACCGCCATCATCTCCGCTGCTACTCAACGGCTCCACTTTCCAAGCTTTTACATCGGTATACCAGCGTCCGTTAAACTCACGGCTTTCGATATCGAAATAAATCTTAAGCATATTGCCCACCTGTAGTATCTTATCATTAATCCGGTCGCCCCATATGGAGATACATACCTTTTTCGGATACTGACCTTCGGTTTCAACAATAATATCCTGTTTACGCCACTCATTCCCTGTTTTGGCTACTCCAGATTGCAAGGGAAGTACCTGTATTAATTTTCCTGTTAATTCCATAAAGATTGTATTAACCACAAAGATAAGGCCGAAACATCAAGCCACTTCGTTTTCCCTAACAACCTTGTTAAATTTGTATAAAACATATACTATGCGCTTATACTACTGCACACTATTGAGTCTGCTCATTTTGAGTATTTCTCTTTACGCACAGGAAGATATCACTTATCAGCAGCCATCCGAACCCATTTTATCCCTGGCTAATTACGAACCGGCACCCGCTGTATCTATGGATACTAAAAAAAACTACATGCTATTATCCTACCGAAGTGCCTATAAATCGCTGGCCGATTTGAATAACGAAGAGATGCGCCTAGGAGGGTTACGCATTAACCCTGTAACCAATATTTCTTCAACCATTACTTACTACAATAATTTAAAGATCAGAAAAGTGATGGATGTAAAGGCCGAACCTACACAGGTAGCAGGTCTTCCCGAAAACCCGCGTATAGCCAATATTTCCTGGAGTCCCGATGATTCTAAAATTGCATTTACCAACACTACACTTACCGGGGTAGAGCTTTGGGTAATTGATGTAGCCACAGCACAGGCTAAAAAGTTAACCGAGGCCAACCTCAATGCCAATCTAGGCTCACCATATAGCTGGCATAGAGATAGCAAAGGATTATTAGTGCGTGTAATTCCGGCTAATCGGCCACCACTTATCGATCCTAAAAAAGAATTACCCAAGGGACCCATCGTATCGGTTGCCGATGGCAAGGTATCGCAAAACAGAACTTATCAAGATCTTCTGAAGAACAAAATAGATGAAACTAACTTCGAAATACTAGTAACATCAGAGCTATACAACGTATATCTAGACGGCTCCCAGCAACTTTACAAACCGGCCGATATGTATGCGGGACAATCCATCTCACCAGACGGCAATTATATCATGCTTACCATGATTCGAAAACCCTTTTCTTACATCGTCCCCATGAGCCGTTTCCCGCAAGTAAGCATTGTGTACGATAGACAAGGCAATGAAATCAAAACTGTAAACGAAATACCACTGGTAGAAATAATCCCGAAAGGATTTGATGCCGTACGCACCGGTAAACGCTCCATGGGCTGGAGAGCCGATAAACCTGCTACTCTGTATTATGTAGAAGCATTAGACCAAGGTAATCCGCTTACCAGAGTGGCTTACCGCGATGAGCTTTTCGTGTGGGATGCTCCGTTTGATAAAGATCCTGTATCTCTGGCCAAAACTCCGCAACGCTACTCGGGCATTATTTGGGGTGATGACCAACATGCCATTTTATACGACGGTTGGTACGATACACGCAACCGAAAGACTTATCTCATCGATCCTTCGCGGCCAAGTGCCGAACCCAAAATCCTCTTCGACAGAAACGTACAGGACATCTATAACGATCCGGGAAGTTTTGAGACCCGAAAAAATCAATACGGTCGTAACGTACTGGCCATTGAAAACGGCAACGCCTTCCTGATTGGTGCCGGTTACAGCAAAAACGGACAATTCCCTTTCATCGACGAACTGAATCTGAGAACACTGAAAACAAAAAGACTGTATCAGAGTGCTTATACCGATAAAAAAGAAACCATCCACTCTATCGAAGATTTTAAAAATGGTGTAGCGTTGGTGCTCATTCAATCCAAAAACGAATACCCCAATTACTTCCTAAGAAATTATAAAAAAAGAATGGCTCCCATACAGCTTACCTTCAACAAAAATCCTTTTGAGATTTTGGCCAATGTACACAAGGAAGTGATACATTATAAAAGAGCAGACGGAGTGGACCTTTCTGGCACCCTTTATCTGCCGCTTGGGTATGACAAGAATAAAAAAGAAAAACTACCATTGCTCATCTGGGCTTATCCGCAGGAATATAAGGATAAAAACACCGCCAGCCAGAACGATAAAAACCCAAACGAGTTTACCTTCCCATACTATGGCTCTTTTGTGTATTGGGTGACCAAAGGTTATGTAGTGCTGGACGATGCTTCTTTCCCCATTATTGGCGAAAACGGAAAGGAACCTAATGATAGTTTTATCGAACAACTGGTAGCCAATGGCCGCGCTGCAATTGATGCGGTGGACAAATTGGGTTATATCGACCGCACAAAAGTAGCTGTAGGGGGACATTCTTACGGAGCATTTATGACAGCTAATTTGCTTACCCACTCAGACGATTTTGCCTGCGGCATTGCACGCAGCGGCGCTTATAACAGAACCCTGACACCCTTTGGCTTCCAAAACGAGCAACGCAATTACTGGGATGCCCCTGAAGTTTATAACACCATGTCGCCTTTCATGCATGCCGATAAAATGAAAAAACCGATTCTGCTGATTCATGGTGAAGCAGATAATAATCCGGGTACTTTCACTTTGCAGACAGAGAGATATTTCCAAGCACTTAAAGGGTTGGGCGGACAGGCACGCATGGTGATTCTGCCCAAGGAGAGTCACGGCTATGCAGCCAAAGAAAACATCCTGCACCTGCTATGGGAACAGGAGCAATTTTTGGATAAGCATTTAAAAGGGAAGTAAATAACATAACAAAAACCGCCGGAACTCTATAACCGGCGGTTTTTGTTTTATGAATTATACTTTTTCTGCAATAACAAAGTAAGTATGCGCGGAATATTGGATCGGTCGTCATTATCAAAAAACTCATCTATCAGCACCACCTGAAATCCATGTTGTTCTGCGGCGTTGGTAAAATCTGAAATGTGGTGTGTAAAGCAAGTAACGATTTGCAATCCCTCTTCCGTTTCAAAGCGGGCTTTGGAACCGCTGTATTGTTTAAACGGATGTAATTCTCCGATGTACACATGTCCTCCGGGACGCACAACTTGACTCAGTTTTTGAAATATCGGCTCTAGGTGTTCGATATGTTCCAATACTAGACTAAAAGTAGCCAGATCGAATTGCGTACCCTGTGTAAAGTGCCAATCCTTCAAAATGTCCGCCTGAACAAAAGCTACCTTGTTGTTCTGTATTTTGCTTTTGGCAATGGATAGCATGGCTTCGGATAGATCCACCGCAACAATCTGTTGGGCACGTGTTACCAGCCATTGCGTATTCTTACCTGTACCGCAACCAATTTCCAAGCAGTTTGAGAAGCCCAGAGGTTCCAATGTTTTCCTCAAAGCCACAGCTTCCAGATCTCGGGTTTTGTTTTCATTGGTATCGTATTGAACAGACCATTGATTGTATGCGGACTCGACGTTCATAATCTTAGAATTTTAAAAGTTCCAGATACCGGAGATGGGCAAAGATAATGGGAAGATAGATAGTGGATAATCTTATATCTATTATGAAGGTATAGGAATGAAATATAGTTTAGATTTTTAAAAGAAGAAAATTCTTAAATGTTGTGGATACCTAATGCAGGTTTATACTCCCCTTGTATGGCAGATACGGCCCTAGCGATACATAGCCAAAGGGTACGATAGTAGGGCAAGAGTGGGACTTTTAATCCCTACAAATTTAATAGATTTTTTTTAAAATATTTGTCATCTTCACATTTTTTTAAAAATCCCTTTCTTTTTACAAGTAATCACTAGGCGCTAAGGCTATATACCTTCACCCTTTATCCCGCACCAGTAGATACCAATCACCTTCTAGCGGCAAATAGCCGTAATCATAACAAAAAAAGTAAATATGCCCTTTTTGGGTCTGATAGGTATGCGTATGATATTTAAAATGAAAACCCGCAGTTTGTAGTTTTTCCCGGGGCAATTTTACTTTGTCCATGCCATCGTGCAAGAAATCAGCTAATATGCGACGATTCTTGCGCAGGGCATTATTGATATTGCGAATCATGTTTTCATCTGCCGCCTTGAGTCCGTTATTGTAATTATTGCGGCAGGAGTCATCACAAAACTTTTTGTCCGATCGGCCCTTCACAGGTTTTCCGCAATACAAACATAATTTTTGTTCCGATGCCGGCGTTTTCATAGAGCGTTGATATCGTTGCTCTAATTTACAAAATATCCGACAACAAACGCTTACATCCGTTTACATCCGCAAGTAATTGATTAATAACCGACTAAAGCTTCCCCTTGGTTGCAACTTTGTGTTGCCGCTTCACAAAAGCAGGCTGAAATAAACAAATTCTTTCACCCGCTTACTACGGTGAGCACAAAACTTACAACTATGTACGCATTAAAGAACAAAGTACAGCTAATCGGTAATTTGGGTAATGCCCCAGAAATCAAAACAACCATTAATGGTAAGAAAATGGCGCGTTTTAGTATTGCCACCAACGAAACCTACAAGAACCTCAGTGGTGAGCGTGTTACAGAAACCACCTGGCATCATCTGGTAGCTTGGGGACGACTGGCTGATATTGCCGAAAAATATCTGGAAAAGGGGCGCGAAGTGGCCGTGGAAGGCAAACTAGTAAACCGTCAGTACGAAAGCAAAAACGGTGAAAAACGTTACATCACCGAAATACAGGTGCATGAACTGCTACTACTGTCGGGAAAATAAGATCTTATGGATAGCCGCATTGGGGGAAGAGAACAGCCTAGCTGTTTCCCCCACTACCCTGCGGCAAAACTTCAGTGCGGTAATACCACATCATTCAAATAATTCCATTATTTTGCCGACCTGTAAAAATGAGTACAGCAAATTATTTTGTTACGCCCGAGGGACTGCAAGAGGCTCCACCGCAGCCAACTCCAAATCCCCTGCTAAAAGCAGTGGCAATGGTGGTGTCGTACCTGATGCATCCCATCTTCATACCCATGTATGTACTCACATTGTTACTCTTTGTAGAGCCCTTCCTGTTTCTGGGTGCCACCCCTAGAGAGAAAGCCCTTACATTCGGGCGGGCATTTGTAAACTATACCTTTTTTCCGCTAATCAGCATATTGCTGCTGCGTGGCCTGAAGCTGATTCCTTCCATTCATCTCAAAGAGCGGAAGGATCGTATTATTCCATTCATCATCTCCAATATCTGGTATTTCTGGATTTGGTTTGTTTGGCGTGGGCTGAACGGCGTTCCCGAATACCTGATTGTATTTGCATTGAGCATTTTTCTAGCTTCATCCATAGGATTACTGGCTAATATTTATATCAAAATAAGCATGCATGGTATTGCGCTGGGTACTGCAGTCACCTACTTGCTCCTACTCACACTGCTGCCCGATGCACCTAATTTAACCCGCTATCTAGCTATTGCCATATTAGCTGCAGGCATTACAGGTACTGCCCGCTTATTGTTAGGCGCTCATACACCCAAGGAATACTACATTGGGCTAGCCGTGGGAGCGTTGGCAGTGTTAATGGCCGATTTTATCGTTTGATGCACTTAATTAAAAACTTTATCGTATTTCTATAGGAACTTGTAAAAAATCCAAAAAGATTAGTTTTTTAATGCTAAAATTATTAGCTTTGTTGTTAATAATTATTACTAAAACAGACACAGCGAAGTTGTATTTTTGATCATGGCTAAAACAGAAAAAATATCAGAAGACTCGATGAGCGCGAGCATTAATAGCGAAAAGCTAAAGGCACTGAAGCTTACCATGGAAAAGATTGATAAGGACTATGGTAAGGGTAGTGTAATGCTGATGAACGAAAAAGCTGTAGAATCACATGAAGTGATTTCTACAGGTTCGATAGGATTGGATGCAGCATTAGGCATCGGAGGTATGCCCCGTGGAAGGGTAATTGAAATATACGGACCTGAATCTTCAGGTAAAACCACCATTGCTACCCACGTAATTGCAGAAGCACAAAAAAAAGGCGGCATGTGTGCCATTATCGACGCCGAGCACGCCTTTGACAGTGTATATGCTAGAAAGTTGGGTGTGAACGTAGACAATCTACTCATCAGCCAGCCCGATTACGGAGAGCAAGCACTGGAAATTGCCGATAGGCTGATTCTTTCAGGGGCGCTGGATGTGGTGGTAATTGACTCCGTAGCGGCATTGGTACCCAAGAGTGAGTTGGAAGGAGAAATGGGCGACAGTAAAATGGGATTACAGGCCCGCCTGATGAGCCAAGCGCTGCGTAAGCTTACTGCCACCATTTCTAAAACCAATACGGTTTGTATTTTTATCAACCAATTGCGCGAAAAAATCGGTGTGATGTTCGGTAATCCCGAAACCACTACCGGTGGTAACGCCTTAAAGTTCTATGCATCCGTAAGACTGGATATTCGCAGACAAACACAAATCAAAGACGGTGATGAGACTATCGGTAACCGCGTAAAAGTGAAAGTGGTGAAGAATAAAGTAGCCCCTCCTTTCCGTTCTGCCGAGTTCGACATCATCTTTGGGGAAGGAATTTCCAAAACCGGAGAAATTATCGATATCGGCGTAGATTTGGGTATTATCCAAAAAAGCGGTTCTTGGTACAGCTACAATAACGACAAGCTGGGTCAGGGTCGCGATGCAGTAAAGCAACTCTTGACCGATAATCCTGAGTTGGCCGGAGAGTTGGAATCTAAAATCAGAGAAAGAATTGCAGAATTACAAAACAGTTAGGGATATTTATAAAATATTGGGTTAGTATAGCAGCCGCCTTTGCAAAGGCGGCTTTTTTATTCCACAAAAAACCGGTTTAAGCATAATGCTTAAACCGGTAATTCCGTCTCGGTATATTCCTATTTATCGAAGTAATAGTTCACATGGTTTTAGTCCCGTATGTTTTTTAAAAGCCGTACTAAAATGGGAAATGGAAGAATATCCCAATATCATGGCCACCTCGGTAACATTCAATCCTTTTTCGTATAACAGATATTTAGCGTGCTCCATGCGCTGCGTCTGGTAAAACTCGAAAATGGTGGTACCGTACATCTCTTTAAATCCTTTTTTAAGGTAGCACTCATTCATAGCCACTTTACGGCTCAGCTCCTTTATCGTCAGCGGTTGGCCGATGTTCTGGATGAGCAGATCACGCGCCATAGTTATTTTTTCGCGGTCGGCCTCACTGTTTAAAAAACGACAGGAAATGACGGGTTCTTTATCCGTTACCCAATCGATGCTATACAATAACAGCATCTGCAGCTGGGCATTTACATAAATGTTTTCCAGACTGCCGGTGTATTTATGATTCACCAGAGATTCGATAACACCACGTGTCTTACAACAAAGCGGTATGGATTTCTGAAAAGACTCTTTTCTATTGAACCGTAGCAGCACATCGCTATCGGAATTAGCCGATTTGGCATTGATAAAAGCTGCCAGCTGTGCCGCCGTATAATCTACGGCTACCACATCAAAACTGGGAACACTGTTTTCGCAGCTTTTAATGTTGCCTGCAGTACATTTCTGACAATTTTCTGCAGCACAATACATATTCCCCGCCACGCAGAAACGCAGTTTGATGTTGTTCTCCTCGCAACTTTCGCCTTTATACTCGTATTGAACAATGCCCACATCCTCCACCACATCATTTTCATTGCGATAAAAGCGCCGGATGGAATAATTAATCGCCCCAGGAATCTTTCGCTCTTTGCTTACGATTTCGGGCAGATTATTTATTGCCTGCAGCCATTTATCTCTGAATTCTTGCATTGTTCTGCTCAATTAGCCTGTGCAAAAATAGCATAGTCTGCCGTTTTTATCAACTAATATACTTGGCGTATGTTGTACTATTAAAATAACCGCTTATGTATCAGCGGTAAACGCTTATCACATTCATTAATTTGCGAATGAAAAAAATCCTGTAAGTTTGACCTCTTTGATTATTTTCAAACTAAATCATTCAAATAATTAAATTTGCACACCGCCAAATAATATTACGACAACTCAATGATACATTTTAACTCATACATACATCCTGATGCAAAAGTGGCCACTAACGTTAAGATTGACCCCTTTACGGTGATTCATCAGGATGTAGAAATCGGAGAAGGTACTTGGATTGGCTCTAACGTAACCATACTCGAAGGAACCAAAATCGGTAAGAACTGTAAAATTTTCCCTGGTTGTGTTATCGGGTCAGAACCTCAAGATAAAAAATATGCCGGGGAAAAAACGACCGTTGAAATAGGTGATGATTGCGTAATTCGTGAGTTTGTTACCATCCACCGAGGTACTAGCGACCGATGGAAAACCGTTGTAGGCAAAGGTTGCTGGATACTCGCTTACAGCCATATCGGTCACGATTGTATTATCGGAAACTATTGTACATTGAGTAATAGTACCCAGATTGCCGGTCACGTAGTGTTGGGCGATTATGTGGGCTTTGGGGGTGTATGTGCTGTACATCAGTTTGTAAAAGTAGGTTCACATTCTTTCATCAGTGGTGGTTCGCTAGTAAGCAAAGATGTGCCTCCCTACATTAAAGCTGCGCGTCAGCCATTAAGCTATGCCGGAGTCAACTCTATAGGTTTGAAAAGAAGAGGTTACTCCGTTGAAAAAATCAATCACATCTTAGATATTTATCGCATCATTTATAACAGAGGCCTCAACGTAAGTCAGGCTGTTCAGTTGTTGGAAGAAGAGTTTCCGGTAACCGATGAGCGCGATGAGATTCTTACTTTTATTCAAGAAAGTACACGCGGTATCATAAAAAGGTACACCAAAGGGGCCTCGGCCGATGAAGATACAATTGAATAATGTTGGCAAACGCTATAATAGGGATTGGATTTTCCGGAATTTCTCCTACACCTTCCTTCCCGGGAATAGTTATGCCATAATAGGGCCTAACGGAAGCGGTAAAAGCACTTTGTTACAGATCCTAAGTGGTGCAGTAAGCATTAACGAAGGGCAATGCACCTTTTTCATTAACGAACAACCCCTTGCCCTCGAAAAAGTATATACCCATATCGCTTATTGCGCTCCTTATCTGGAACTGGTAGAAGAATTTACATTGATGGAACTGCTGCAGTTTCATCAATCTTTTAAACCTTTTCTTAAAGGTGTGAGCGCCGACGAAATTGCCGCACGCGTAGAACTTGCCCATGTTAAACACAAAAAAATTAGCGAATACAGTAGCGGTATGAAGCAGCGAGCCAAACTGGCTCAATCTATTTTTTCCGACACGCCGGCAGTGTTGCTGGACGAGCCCTGCACCAATCTTGACAAAGCAGGCATTGATCTCTATCATAGTCTAATCGACCAGTATTGCAAAAATCGGCTGATTTTGATCAGTAGTAATGATAAAACCGAATATAGCTTCTGCAGTCAAATCATTGATATCACTCAGTATAAACATTAGGATTTTTCCGAAAACATGATTCTTGTCATAACTCGGTAAAATATCTATTAGCTCCGTTATAACTTCCGTACCTTTGTGACCCAATTTTTCAGAGTACATGAATAGAAAACAGGAAGTTCTAAAGGATGTAGTAATAAAATTTGCAGGGGACAGTGGGGATGGTATGCAACTAACGGGTACTCAGTTTACCAATAATACCGCTCTTTTAGGAGCCGACCTCTCGACTTTTCCTGATTATCCGGCCGAAATACGGGCACCCCAAGGTACCATTCCGGGTGTAAGCGGATTCCAGTTAAGATTTTCATCCCACCATATACATACACCAGGCGACGAGTGCGATGTACTGGTTGCTATGAATGCTGCTGCCCTGAAAGCTAACCTCAAAAGCCTAAAAAAAGGCGGCAAAATTATCGCTAATACCGATGGCTTTGACAGCAAAAATCTTCGTCTGGCAAATTATCCTGATGGTGCCAACCCGCTCGAAGACAATAGTCTTGATGGCTACGAAGTCATCAAAATTGACGTCACCAAGCTTACCCGAGAGGCTCTTAAGGATTATCAACTGGGAACAAAAGAAAAAGATCGTGCGAAAAACATGTTCATCCTTGGATTTCTGTACTGGATGTACAACCGCAACATGGATAGCACGATTAATTTCCTGAAGGAAAAATTTGCCAATAAAAAAGATATTCTTGAAAGCAATATAGCAGCCCTCAAAGCGGGTTATCACTATGGTGATACTACAGAAACCTTTACCACTACCTATAGAGTAGAAAAAGCGCGCATCGAACCCGGAACCTATCGTTCCATCATGGGCAACCAGGCGCTGGCATTGGGACTGATTTCTGCCTCGGTGAAAAGCGGTCTTCCCATGTTTTTGGGTACATATCCAATTACCCCGGCCAGTGATATTCTACATGAATTGAGCCGTCATAAGAACTTTGGGGTACGCACCTTTCAGGCCGAAGATGAAATAGCGGCTATTACGGCCGCCATTGGTGCTTCCTACGGCGGATCGCTAGGAGTAACCACTACCTCAGGTCCCGGCATGGCTTTGAAAACCGAAGCTATGGGATTAGCGGTAATGCTGGAGTTGCCACTGGTGGTCATCAATGTACAACGAGGCGGTCCCTCAACCGGTCTGCCTACTAAAACAGAACAATCGGACCTGTTACAGGCCTATTATGGCAGAAATGGGGAATGCCCCATGCCTGTAATTGCCGCCAGCTCACCTGCCGATTGTTTTGATGCCGTATACGAAGCGGTAAGAATCAGTATTCAACATATGACGCCGGTAATCTTCCTCAGCGATGGCTATATCGCTAATGGAGCCGAACCGTGGCGTTTCCCCACCGAAGAAACCCTACCGCCGATTCACGTAAAATTCAAAAAAGAATTGTGGGATGGAGAAGAGAAGTTTCAACCTTATCTGAGAGATGAAAACTTGGTGCGCCCTTGGGCTGTTCCGGGCACACCGGGGTTGGAACACCGCATCGGAGGTTTGGAAAAACAAAATATTACAGGTAATATCAGCTACGATCCGGAAAATCACCAGCTCATGGTGAAAATCCGCCAAGAAAAAGTTGATAAAATTGCCAACTTCATTCCCGAACAAAAAATTGACAGCGGTCCTGAAAAAGGTAAACTGCTGGTGATTGGTTGGGGCTCTACCTATGGTGTGATTAAATCGGCCGTGGAAGAATTGCAAGCGCAGGGTAAGAGTGTAAGTCATGTGCATCTACGACATCTTCGCCCATTCCCCAAAAATCTGGGCGATATTATTCGCAATTTTGAGCATGTACTCATCCCAGAAATCAACAACGGACAACTGATCAAAATCATTCGCGATCAGTTTTTGGTAGACGCAAAGGGATACAACAAAATCATGGGTATCCCCATCACGAAACACGAACTCGTAGAAGTCTTAAATACTTACTTCGTGGAAGAGCAAGTGGTATAAATCTTATACCACTTTTTTTATGTGTTTTGTTGAAGGTTCCGGTTTTTCCTTTCTTTGATGATTTCCTCAAAAGTGTCGATAGAAACGGCATTCTCTACCCTGAATGTACCGATGCGTGTACGACGTAAACTACTAAGATAAGCACCACAGCCCAATGCCAACCCGAAATCATGGGCCAAACTACGGATATAGGTTCCGGTAGAACATACTACTCTAAAACCCACCTCAGGCAATTGTGAAGCATCTACTTCAAACTCTTTAATGATAATCTTACGGGGTTCCAGTTTTACATCCATTCCTTTGCGGGCCAGCTCGTACACACGTTTGCCATCTTTTTTAATTGCCGAATGAATGGGGGGCACCTGATCGATCTCTCCTAAGAAAGCCTGCACTGCATTTTGAATATCAGCTTCGCTTAAATAGTCGTAAGGCTTGAAATTTTCGGGCTGACTTTCTAAATCATAAGTTGGCGTAGTGGCTCCCAAAGTAAATGTACCAGTGTACTCCTTTTCCTGAGCCATGTATTCATTAATCTTCTTAGTATATTTTCCGGTGCAAACGATCAACAATCCGGTAGCAAGCGGATCCAATGTTCCGGCATGACCCACTTTTTTTATCTTGATCAGATTGCGGATTTTTCTGATTACATCAAAGGATGTCCAGTCTAGCGGTTTATCAATCAGCAATACAGCGCCTTCCTCAAAATTGATCGTATTCAAATCGGCTACATTCATATTCGAAAATCACAAATCGGTTAAAATAAGGTTTAGTTCTGATTTTGCTGTTCGCGAGCCAGCTCATTCATAATACTCGCTAGGCGTGCATTAAGCGTATCCAAAGGAGTGTAACCCTCTGCCACCAGATAGAACTTAGTATCGGCAGTTTGCAATAACAACTTTGGGAAACCGGTTACCTGTAGTTGACGGCATAATGCAAACTCATACCGGGCTTTTTCTTCATAAGCCGGGTCGGTCAGTTTCTCGTAAAAATCAGTATCCGGAATTTGATACTTTATCAGTAAATGTCGATAAGCCTCTCCATCGCTTAAATCACGGCCTTCTTCGAATAATGCCTTCTGAAAATCTGCGGCTACTTCCACCTGCCGTTGTGGAAGATATTCCTTAAAAATACAAAGTGCAATAGCAGGTGTTAAAGATTCGGGAAACCAATCGCTATCATCAGGGTGTTGAATATGCCATAGATAATCTGCACCAAATTTTGCTCCCGTCAATTCCTCGACCCTTTTATACGCATCATTGATAAAAGAGGCCATTACTTTAATAGGACGGGCAGATTCTTTAGGAATCATGCCACCGCTCAATACTTCAAAGTGAAAACGGTCTTTATGCTGCTGCGCAAAAGTGCTGATAGTTTTACTGAATCCAAAGCACCAGCCGCAATGCGCATCGTAACAGTAATAGAATGTCATTGGGCAAAAATAGCCTTTATGTGCTTAATACAGCATTCAGCACAATTGCTTATTACAATAAAGCATATAAATGGATACCAATCAGCGCTCCAATTTCTTATTAATCAGTTCTACCAGTTTTTTAAAATCCTTGGGGGAATATCCTATGGACTGATAGATGATGGTGCCATTTTCATCAACCAGAATATTACGTGGAATGGACTGTGTAGCAAACTTACTGAACACTCCTCGATGAGGATCCGGGAGAATTGGAAAAGTAAATTTCTGTTCTGCCTTGAAAGGAGCCACTACATCCCAGTCTTCTTCTCGGCCGAAAACAAGCACAGCAAACTTATCGTTTTTACCATGCTTATCCCAAATTTTGGCCTGCAATTCCGGCAATTCATGTCGGCACGGTGGACACCAAGTAGCGAATAGATTTATCAATACCAGCTTGCCTTTATAATCGGATATGCTGACGGTTTTTCCTTCTTCAATTTCAAAACTGAATTCGGGTACCTTATCTCCTACTTTGGTAAGTGTAGCCGCAGCATCTTCATCTGCCTGAGCGAGGCAACTGAGGGTACATATCAGGCCTAAAGCCCATATAAAAAACTTCTTTACATTCATAGGTTTTATCGCTTATAAAATCTAATGCGAAAATAATCGAAAAATAGGTGCATACACTACTTATCCCATCCCAATAAAAGGTCAATATAACAGGTAACCGTTATTTTTGAAGCATGAATGTATTAGCCGGTATAGAAGAGACTATTGTAGCCATTGCTACTCCACCCGGTGTGGGTGCCATAGGCGTCATTCGCCTGAGTGGGAAAGATGCCATTGCCATTGCCGATAAAATTTTCAAAGGCAAAAAGCTGGCCGCACAGCCCTCGCATACGCTACATTTCGGACGCATTGTGGCACCTGATACCGGAGAGGTAATCGATGAGGTAGTGATATCGCTATTTCGCGGCCCCAAAAGTTATACCGGCGAGGATGTAATTGAAATCAGTGGGCATGGTTCGCCATACATTCTACAAACCATTTTGGAAGCCTGTACAAAAGCAGGAGCACGCATGGCACTTCCGGGAGAGTTTACCCAGAGAGCCTTTTTGAACGGCAAACTGGACTTGGCCCAAGCGGAAGCCGTGGCAGACTTAATTGCGGCAAATAGTAAAGCGGCTCAAAAAGCTGCATTGAATCAGTTACGGGGTGGCTTTTCGGGCGATCTTAAACAATTGCGCGACCAGCTTATCAATTTTGCCGCATTGATAGAATTGGAACTGGATTTTTCAGATGAAGATGTGGAATTTGCCGACAGAAAACAGTTTCAAGAGTTGATAGCCCAATTGAAAACGCAGACCAGACGCCTGCTAGAATCGTTCCAACTGGGTAATGTGATTAAAAACGGAGTAAGTGTAGCTATCATTGGTAAACCTAACGCCGGCAAAAGTACCCTATTGAACGCTCTGCTCAATGAAGAACGTGCAATTGTATCAGATATTGCCGGTACTACACGTGATACCATTGAAGAAACGTTGAACATAAAAGGCGTGCTATTCCGTCTGATTGACACAGCCGGTATTCGCGAACATACCAGCGATCAGATCGAAAGCATTGGTATTGCGCGTAGTAAGCAAAACGCCGAAAAAGCACACATCATTCTACATGTTGTAGACGCTACCACTCCGGAGCAGGCGGAGATGGATTGGCTGGCTCCTTTTGCTACAAAAACCATAGAAGTATGGAATAAAATAGACCGAGTACCGCATCTGCGCCTTCCAGAAGGTGCTATGGGTATCGCAGCCAAACAAAATCTCGGCATTGACGCGCTAAAAGAACGCATGTATACGCAAGCGGTAGGCACTGCTATTGATACCGAAGATACCATCGTTACGAATGCGCGCCACTTTGACGCGCTCAACAAAATGATGGAAAGCTTCGAGGCCATAGAAGCGGGAATGGCCGCCAATCTCAGCGGCGATCTGCTGACGATTGATATCCGCCGAGCTTTGCATTATCTAGGTGAAATTACCGGACAGGTAGAAGTAGACCGCGATATATTGGGAACAATATTCGGGAAGTTTTGTATTGGAAAATAGAGCCCTAAAAATGGTTTTAATTTGAAGATTCAAAGTAGAGTGTGTTACTCAGTACCTATCTAAAACTTGCATCTTGAAATTATTTTATTTCTATTTTCAGTCACATCAT
>Ga0207866_1000039_pt1 | contig 196550 bp, 176 predicted proteins | sample HigsolmetaAR203D_FD_184835 | JGI IMG/M metagenome (GOLD analysis project Ga0207866, IMG submission 184835) | Ionic liquid and high solid enriched microbial communities from the Joint BioEnergy Institute, USA - AR20-3-D (SPAdes) (version 2) ... | reverse complement strand
GCCGAATATCTCGCAAGAGAGCTGCCGGCAAAGGGTAGCGGTGAAGCCGCAAGGGTATGCCGGAGCGCCGAGTTCTTCGACGGCACAAGTCGCCCCTTCCTCTCACAAAGACCAGGACGACCTGCTGGAGAAGATGCTTGAAGGAGACAACCTTCGGCTCGCTTACAAGCGGGTAGTTCAGAACGGAGGAGCGCCTGGGGTGGACGGAGTAACGGTAGCCCAGCTACAAGCTTACCTGAAAACACACTGGTTAGCGGTGAAAGCCGAACTCCTTGCGGGAGTCTACAGACCCGCGCCAGTCAAACGGGTGGAAATCCCCAAACCCGGAGGCGGCGTACGGCTGCTCGGCATCCCGACCGTTATGGACCGCTTTCTCCAGCAGGCGCTTCTGCAAGTGATGAATCCGATCTTTGACGCGCATTTCTCCTGGTACAGCTACGGCTTTCGCCCGGGAAAGAGAGCGCACGACGCGGTGAAGCAAGCACAGCGCTATATCCGAGACGGCCTGCGCTGGGTCGTGGATATGGATCTCGAAAAGTTCTTCGACCGGGTGAACCATGACATGCTCATGGCGAGGGTAGCGCGAAAGGTGACGGACAAGCGCGTCCTGAAACTGATCCGCGCCTACCTAAACGCCGGAGTCATGGAGAACGGGGTATGCCAGAAGACGGAGGAGGGAACGCCGCAGGGCGGCCCTTTAAGTCCGCTCTTGGCGAATATCCTGCTGGACGATCTGGACAAGGAATTGACGAAACGAGGACTGCGGTTTGTCCGCTATGCCGACGACTGCAACATCTTCGTTGCGAGCAAACGAGCTGGCGAACGCGTCATGGAGTCGGTGACTCGCTTTGTGGAAGGAAAGCTGAAACTGAAAGTGAACCGGGACAAAAGCGCGATAGACCGGCCATGGAACCGCAAATTCCTCGGCTTTAGCTTCCTACCGAACAAACAGGCAACGATTCGATTGGCGCCCAGGAGCGTTTCACGGTTCAAGGAAAGAATACGGGAACTGACGAAGCGGAGCCGGTCGATCCCGGTGGAAGAGCGCATTGGCCAACTCAACCGCTACCTGATGGGGTGGATCGGATATTTCCGCCTCGCCTCGGCGAAAAAGCACTGTGAGAAACTCGATCAGTGGATCCGCAGAAGGCTTCGCATGTGCCAATGGAAACAGTGGAAACGGGTACGAACCCGCATCCGCGAACTCCGGGCGCTTGGCATGCCCGATTGGATGGTCTTCATGATGGCCAATTCTAGACGAGGTCCTTGGGAAATGTCCCGAGCCATAAACAACGCCCTTCCAACTTCCTATTGGGAAGCAAAAGGGCTGAAAAGTTTGCTTTCTCGTTATCTGGAACTTTGTCAACCTTTTGGAAACGCCTAGTGCGGACCCGCATGCTAGGTGTTGTGAGAGGACGGGGGTTAGCCGCCCCCTCCTACTCGATTTGACTTGCTTTATTGCCTGGTCCTCGGCGGTCTTCGGGTAGTCACTTTGCCGTCAATTTGAAGAGCGCGGACTGTGCCGGGCCAAGCCGGACCGTCCATTCGCCGCCGACGTCCGTCCGGGCGCCCGACCACAGATCGGTTGCGGTGTAGCGTGCCGATTCCGTTAGACCCGCCCGCCGCAGGTCGATCGTCTTCAGGGTGTCGCTATGCGTGTAGTGTACGGGTTCATCGGTCCGAACGGCGTCCGGATGCAGGATTATCCGGACCTCGTCCGCCGGATGGACGACCGCTGGCAAGGCGTCATCGTTCCGCTGTTCCACGATCTGATCCGCATGGCCAAAGTCGACGGCATTGTCCGCGTGGACGTCGATCCGGACGTGCTGCTCATCTATACGATGCTCGTCCGCAAATCGTTCGCCGACGCCCCGATGCTGCCGGAGAGCATGAGCATGAAAGATCTCGCCCAAAAATTTTACGACCTGTACCTGTACGGCGTCATCGAGCGCGGGACGGAGGCCTAGGGCTCCGGAGACGCGCTTTCCGCAAAGCGGGCACTATTCATCGGCTTAAGGAGCGATTGATCGTGCATCCGGCTTCGGAATTTCCGGATACGGAGGAGGGTAAGGATGAAAGCGCGCCAGTTCAAGAAGTGGGAGGAAATCCGGAAAAAAGGAAAAAAGAAATTCATCCTGCATCATGGCGTTATAGGATGGGGCCTTCCGTGCGGCGTCTTGTTCCCCTTTGTCAGCTCGTTTTTGGAGAATTCCAGCGTTCGGTTTGACCAGTCCTTTTTTTCGTTGCTTGCCGCTTCCCTGGTCCTGTTCCCCTTGGGGGGAATCCTATTCGGCTTATGGATCTGGCACGGGTTGGAGCAGGCATACAAGAAAAACATAAATGAGTAGAAGAGGCGAAAACATAAAGCTCGAGCGTTTGGATCATTTTGTGCTGACCGTTAAGGATATGGAAGCGTCGCGCCGGGACCGATCGAATCGGTTTACATTCGCGGCCCGGATGATAACCTTGTCGAGATTTCGTGTTATATTTGAAAAAACGGGGAGCGCTACGCCCGCTAGGCGGCGCTCCCCGCCGTATTTATATGCAGCGCTTGCCGCGTTCATGAACTCTTCATCCGTTCTTCATCAACCCTTCATGCGAAACATCCGGCAGCTTGATATGATCGGCATAGACAAGTGCGGCCGCGGGCGCGAAGCCGCATGGGCCGCGGTCCTGCCGGACCGTTTTTGTTCGAAGGGAGGAACCATTCATGGATTCGTCGGTTTTCGTTTTGTTCGGAGCGACGGGGGATTTGGCGCACCGCAAGCTGTTCCCCGCCTTATATAATCTTCATCTGGAAGGCAAGCTGCCGCGCGGGTTCGCCATCGTGGGACTCGGGCGCAAGCCGTTTTCGGAAGAGCAATTCCGCGGCCGCGTGAAGGAGGCGCTCGCGCGCTTTTCCCGGCGCGGCTCGGACGATTCGGCGGCGCAAGCCGAATTTTTGCGGCTCGTCCATTATCAAATCCTGGAGGCCGACCGGGCGGAGGATTACAAGCGGCTGCTCGACCGGGTCGAAGGGCTGGAGCGCGAAGCCGGCATTCCCGGGAACCGGCTGTTTTATTTGTCCGTCTCGCCGGACTGGTTCGCCCCGATCGCGCGTTTGCTGAAGGAAAGCGGGTTGACCGGCGGTCCCGGCTGGAAGCGGCTTGCGGTCGAAAAGCCGTTCGGGCGCGACCTGGCTTCCGCCCGGGAGCTGAACCGTTCGCTGCTGGAGGCTTTTCCCGCGGAGGATATCCGCTATGTGGACCATTATCTCGGCAAGCCGATGGTGCAGAATTTGCAGGCCTTCATTTCGGCCAACCCGGTGCTGAAGGCGGTCTTGAACAACCGCTACGTGGCCAACGTCCAGATCACCGCCAGCGAAACGCTCGGCGTCGGGGAGCGGGCGGGCTACTACGACCGCGCGGGCGCCGTCCGCGACATGTTCCAGAACCATATGCTTCAGCTTTTGATGATGACCGCGATGCACTCGGATGTGTATGACAAACAGCGCATACTCGAATCGGCGATCCCGATCCAGGCCCAGGACGCCGCTAACTTCGTCGTGCGGGGGCAGTACGGGCCGGGCGAGCTGGAAGGGCGGAAGGTGCCGGGCTACCTGGACGAGCCGGGGGTTGCGGCCGGGTCCCGCACGGACACGTTTTTTGCGGCCCGCTTGGAGCTGGACGACCCGGTATGGGGCGGCGTGCCTTTCTTTATCCGCACGGGCAAAAGAATGAGCGAAAAGTCGACCCGAATCATCGTCGAGTTCCGCGATCCATTGGAGAAATATTCGCATGGGGAGCCGAAGCGCAATTATTTGGCGGTGCGGATACAGCCGGAGGAAAGCGTCGAGCTGCAGCTTAATCTGACCGGTGCGGACGGCGGGGCGGCCGAGACGCGGCTTCGCTATTCCATCCCGGAAGGCGAATTGCCGGAAGCCTACGAACGGCTGCTGCACGACGCGCTCAGCGGCGATGCTTCCTTTTTTGCCAAATGGCCGGAGATCGAGGCGTCGTGGCGATGGCTCGCCCCGATTTTGGAGGCGTTCGAGGACGACCGGGTTCCGCTTCATGTCTACGCGGCGGGAACCGACGGTCCGGAGGCGGCGAACCGGCTGCTGGAGCGGTACGGGTTTAAGTGGCTTTGACCCTCGTTCGAAATTGACGGAATTTCCAATGTAAACGTCCTCTTTTCGCGGCCGATATGCTATTCTAGGAAAAGATGTACGTACAAGCCTATAAGCTTACGGGGAGGACGTTTGAGCAATGGCGAATCAAGCTTACGAAGGAACCTATCACGGCGAACCTGCGGTCTGGCTGCGGTCGGGCCCGTACGAAGCGGCGGTGCTGCCCGGCATCGGCGCCAACCTGATCGCTTTCCGCGATACGGAGCGGGGATACAACTTTCTTCGCGAGCCGGGGGCGGACGGAATGGAAGCGTTCCGGAAAAATCCGGGCGTGCACGGCATTCCGATCCTGTTCCCGCCGAACCGGTACGACGGGGGCAAGTTTCCGTGGAACGGCAAGCTGCTGCAGTTTCCGGTGAACGAGACGGAGCGGGGCAACCATCTGCACGGCTTTTTGCACACGGCGGCCTGGCGCGTCGAGCGCTTCGGCGCCGACGATGCCGAAAGCCGCGTGACGCTGGCGCTGAAGGTGGACGCGTCGCACCCGATATACCGGTACTTGCCCTTTGTTTTTACCGTCAAGCTTGAATATGCGCTGTCGGACGAGGGGCTTCGCCAGCGGGTGTGGGTGCGCAACGAAGGGACGGAGCGGATGCCCTGCCTTCTGGCGTTCCATACCGCCGTCAATGCGCCTTTTGCTCCGGGAAGCACGAGCGAGGATATGCGGCTGAAGCTGACCATCGGCCAGCGTTGGGAAATGGACGAGCGCATGCTCCCGACGGGCCGGCTGCTGCCGCTGTCCGAGGGAGAGCAGCGGATGCGCGAAGGCGCGCAGTCGCCGTTCTTCGAGGCGATGGACAACCATTACACCGCGCAGCCCCAGGACGGCCGCAACCGGATGGAATTGACGGACACGCGCGCCGGGGTCAAGCTGGTGTACGATGCGGGAACCGCGTACAAGCAATGGATGATCTGGAACGACGGCGCGAAGGGCGGCTTTTTCTGCCCCGAGCCGCAAGTGAATCTGGTCAACGCGCCGAACGTCGATCTGCCGGCCGAGGACATCGGCCTGATCGGCCTGGAGCCCGGCGAGCTGTGGGAAGAGACGAGCCGGCTGTACGTGATCGGCTAAGACGAGAAGCCGCCGGTCTGCGTTGCGCAGAAAGCCTGAGCCTGCTGAGCCTGCCCGCATGGGCGGGCTATTTTTGTCGAATCAAACATTAAAAAATATATATACTTGAAATAAGTTAGTTTAAGGACTATACTTCGGGTAAGACGTTCACGCGGGAGGGAAACGCAAAATGGCTCAGCATCACGAACAAGGCGCGTACGCGCGCGGCATTCGCAAAGTCCGGACAGCGCCAATCCAGCAGGTCGGTCCGGGGCATCGCAACAGCTATATCCTGGAGCCGGGCCTTTGGGAAGAGCACGATCCGTTCCTGTTTTTGGCCGAGGACTGGTTCCGGCGCGGTTCATTCGATCTCCATCCCCACCGGGGGATCGAGACGGTCACCTATGTGATGGAGGGCAAGCTGGAGCATTTCGACACCAAAACGAATCAAATCGATTACCTGTTACCTGGCGACGCCCAGTGGATGACGGCCGGCCGCGGCGTGATTCACAAGGAAGACCCGGCGCCCGGAGAGATGGTGCATTCGCTGCAGCTTTGGGTGAACCTGCCGCGAGCGCATAAGATGACGGAGCCCTATTATCAAAATTTGCGCAGCGCCGATATGGCGGTCCGCTCCGAGCCGGGGGCGACGATCCGCGTCTTCTCCGGTTCGTCCGGCGAGGCGAAGGCGGCTACGCGGAATATCGTACCGGTGACGATGGTCGAATTTACGCTGGAACCGGGAGCGAAGGTGAAGCAGGAGCTGCCGGGGGCGTATAACGGCTTTCTGTTCGTGCTGGAAGGAGAAGGGCGATTCGGCCGCGACGGCACGAAGGGCGAGACGCGAAGCGTGCTGTTTCTCGATTCCGCCGAAGGCCACGAACGCAGCGAAATCGAACTGACGGCCGTCACGAAGCTTCGCGCGCTGCTGTACGCCGGCCAGCCTTTGCGCGAACCGGTCGTCGCCCAAGGTCCGTTTGTCATGAATACGTACGAGGAAATCGTTCAGGCCTACGAGGATTACCGCAACGGCAAGTTCGCCTGATGCTGCCGGTTCAACCGGTCAAAGGCGTCCAGGATCCGGTGCAGCATCCGGTGCGAAGCTTCGATCCGTTCGGCCTGCGCGCGGATTTGTTCGGCGGTTTGAATAAAGGGAGCGGGCCGGATTTGGTCCGACCACCTCTTAAGCATCGCTTCCATGCAGGCGGCCGTCGTTTCCAGGTGAAATTGCAGGCCGAGGATATGCGGGCCGAAAGCGAAGGCCTGGTTCGCGCAGGCTTCGCTGAAGGCGAGCCGAACGGCTCCCGCCGGCAAATCGAACGCGTCCCCGTGCCACTGAAAGGAATAAAAGCGGTTCGGCAGCCCATCGAGAAGCGGATGCGTCTTGTCCGTGCGCTCGATGGGGTGAAAGCCGATTTCTTTTTGCTTGTTGCGGTATACCCGTCCGCCCAGCAGCTCGGCGAGCATTTGTCCGCCCAGGCAGATGCCGAGAATGGCTTTGCCCGAAGCGATGGCCTGGCGGATGAACGTCTTCTCCGGTCGGAGCCAGGGATACTTCGATTCCTCGTATACGCTCATCGGACCGCCCATCACGATCAGCAGATCGAATGCGGCCATATCGGGAAAAGGCCCTCCGCCCGAGGGGTCCATGACCGCATACGGAAAGCGTTTCGCTTCGGCCCAGCGGATAATCGCGCTCTCGTCGTCGAACGAGAAATGTTTTAACAGCAGCAGCCTCATCCGGTTCCCCTCCTATTTGAACGTAACGCATGCCTTTTGTCTGTATTATAATGTAAAAATAGATGACATAAAACGAAAAACATCATTTTTATGTCAGAAATGTTGTCAGAGACAAAAAGATTGATTCCTTTCGTGATAATTATTCTCATCGACGGGCATAATGCAAAAAGAAGCCGAAAAGCCCAAAAGCAGGTTTGGCTGCTTCTGGGCTTCGGATTGCGAGGCCGGCGCCGCATGGCCCGTGCCGTCATGGAATTAAAGCTTCGGCTCGAACGTTTTGCAGTCGGTCTCTTCGGAATTGCGCGCTTCCTTCCCTCGATTGCTGACGACATAGATCGAGGAAGCGGCGCATTGGTTGCCGGCTGCCCAATATTTGCAAGAATTCACTTCGCAAAGCACATCCTTGGCCATCGTTGATCACCTCCGATCCTCTTCTTAGGATGGGTGAAATGCGGGGCGTTCATACCCGTGCGAAGCCGGTCCGCGTTGGCCGGCTTGTTTGGCATGAAAAATTCTTCCGCTGCCGATCGCACCCAAGCGCCGGCCCGTTTTCGTGTATAATGGATTCGACAAAACCTAAAGCGGGGGGCTGACGCGGGGTGTATCATACAAAGAAGCTGCTTATGCTCGGTTCGGGGGAACTGGGCAAGGAAGTGATCATCGAAGCGCAGAGGCTGGGCGTCGAGACGGTGGCGGTAGACCGTTACGAAGGGGCGCCGGCCATGCATGTGGCGGACCGCAGCTACGTCATCGACATGCTGAACGCGAAAGCGCTGCGCGAACTGGTGGAAAAGGAGAAGCCGGATTTGATCGTGCCGGAGATCGAAGCGATTGCGACGGCGGAGCTGGTCAAGCTTGAGGAAGAGGGTTATCGCGTGATTCCGACCGCCCGCGCGGCCCGGCTGACGATGGACCGCGAAGGCATCCGGCGGCTGGCTGCGGAGAAGCTCGGGCTGCCGACGGCCCGTTACCGTTTTGCCGACACGTACGAGGAGTTTGCCGCCGCCGTGCGCGAGATGGGATTTCCGTGCGTCGTCAAGCCGCTGATGAGTTCCTCCGGCAAGGGCCAGAGCGTCTGCCGTTCCGAAGCCGAAATCGCAAACAGCTGGCGCATCGCGATGGAGGGAGGCCGGGTTCAGCAGGGCCGGGTGATCGTGGAGGAATTTATCCGCTTCGATTCGGAAATTACGCTGTTGACCGTCCGCTCCGTGAACGGAACGCAGTTCTGCGCCCCGATCGGCCATATTCAGCAGGACGGGGACTATATCGAATCGTGGCAGCCGCATGCCATGACCGAAGGGCAGCTTGAGGAAGCCAAGCGCATCGCCCGCGCCATCACGGACGAGCTGGGCGGAGCGGGGCTGTTCGGCGTGGAGTTGTTCCTGGCCGGGGATAAGGTGTATTTCAGCGAAGTGTCGCCGCGTCCGCACGATACCGGGCTGGTCACGCTGGTCAGCCAGAACCTGTCCGAATTTGCGCTGCACGTGCGGGCCATTCTCGGGCTGCCGATTCCGGAGATCAAGCTGGTGTCCTGCGGGGCGAGCCGTCCGCTCAAGGCGGCGCGCGAGCTTGGCGAATACCGGATCACGGGAGCCGAAGAGGCGCTCGCGGTTGAGGATACGCAGCTTCGGATATTCGGCAAGCCCGTCACGAAAGCAGGCCGCCGCGTGGCTGTCGCGCTGGCGACGGCGGAGACGGTGGAGAAAGCGCGCGAGCGCGCCGGCGCCGCGCACGCGAAGCTGTCGGTCGAGGAAGCCTGACCGACCCGAAGCGCGGCTTACGTGACATAAGGCGCGCTAAAGCTGCGGCAACTGGAGGTGGCAACGATGACGATCAGCAGCCGTTTTGCCGTCGCGGCTCATATTTTGTCGCTGCTCGATATGTTCAAGGATAGCCGGCTGACGTCGGAAATGATCGCGGGCAGCGTCAACACCAATCCGGTGGTGATCCGACGTATTATGGGCATGCTGAACAAAGCCGGCCTGGTCCGCACGAGCGCGGGCGTGGCGGGAGCGAAGCTGGCGCGGCCCATGAGCGAGATCACGCTGCTCGACGTCTACAGGGCCGTCCAGGGGGAGCAGGAGGGCTTGTTCGCCATGCACGAGAATCCGAACCCGGAATGTCCGGTCGGCCGCAATATCCAGGGTGCGCTGGAGACCGCGTTCCGCCGGGCGCAAGCCGCTATGGAAGGCGAACTGGCCAAGGTGACGATGGCGGACATCAGCCTGGATATCTTGCGCAATGGCGCTGAAAATCATTGATTCAAGCCCGCCGTTAAGCGATAATAAAGTGGATTCCCCCATGATTTTACGGCAAAGCGAATGGCAGAGCCGGCTTTGTTTATGCATATAAGGAGGACCAATCATGCGCTATATCAGTACCCGCGGCAAAGTCGGGAAGATCGGGTTCGTCGACGCGTTTCTGATGGGGCTCGGCGATGACGGAGGCCTGCTCGTTCCGGAGGAAATCCCCGTCGTTCCCGCAGCGAAGCTGAAGGAATGGGAAACGCTGAGCTATAAGGAACTCATGTTGAATATTTTCTCCTATTATACGAATGACGAAATTCCGCCGGACGACCTGAAGGCGATGGCGGAAGCAAGCTACTCCACGTTCCGCGATCCGGAAGTCACGCCGGTGCGCAAGCTGAGCGACAGCTTGTATCTGCTGGAGCTGTTCCACGGTCCGACCTTTGCGTTCAAGGACATCGCCCTGCAGTTTATGGGCCAGTTGTACGCATATGTAGCGGCCAAGCGCAATTTGCAAATCCATATTCTCGGGGCGACTTCGGGCGACACCGGGGCGTCCGCCATCGAGGGCGTGCGGGGCAAGGAAGGCATCAAAATCTGCATTTTGCATCCGCATCAGAAGGTCAGCAAAGTGCAGGAGCTGCAGATGACGACCGTTCAGGACGACAATGTGCTCAACCTGTCCGTCCACGGCAACTTCGACGATTGCCAGGGCCTGATCAAGGAGCTGTTTGCGGACCTGGACTTCAAAGCGAGAAACCGCCTGTGCGCGATCAACTCGATCAATTTCGTCCGGATTTTGGCCCAAACGGTCTATTATTTCTATGCTTATTTCCAAGTGAAAAAACAAACGGGCGCGGAAACGGTCGATTTCAGCGTGCCGACGGGCAACTTCGGCGACATTTTCGCGGGCTATCTGGCCAAACGGATGGGACTGCCGGTGCGCAAGCTGATTATCGCGACCAACGAGAACAATATTCTGGAACGCTTCATTCGCGGCGGCCTCTACAAGCCGGGCGATTTCAAGACCACGTACAGCCCGTCGATGGACATTCAGGTGGCCAGCAACTTCGAACGCTACCTGTATTACCTTTTCGGCGAAAATCCGGCCAAAGTGGCGGAGTTGATGGAAGGGTTCAAGCGCGAAGGGAAAATCGAGGTCGGCTCCGATATTCTCTCCCGGGCGCAAAGCGAGTTCGACGCCTATGGCGTAGACGGAGACGAGTGCCTGGCGACGATCAAAAAGTATTACGCGCAAGGGCAAGGCTACCTGCTTGATCCACATTCGTCCTGCGGCGTCGCCGCGGCGGAGCGCTGCGGCGGCGACGGCGTCGTATGCATCTCGCTGGCCACCGCGCACCCTGCGAAATTCGACGAGGCGATCCGGCTGTGCGGGATCGAGCAGACGTTCCCCGACGCGATCGCGAAGCTGTTCGACAAGCCGCAGCGTCAAAAGGTCGTCAACGCGTCCCTGGAAGAAGTGGCGCGCGAGCTGGAGACGTTCTACAACGCTTGACGGGCGGTGCGAAACGGAGCAAAAGGCAACAAAAAACGGTTGGTCAGAACGTATTGTTCGTTCTGACCAACCGTTTTCTTATTTGCGCAAGTTATTGTTCCGGAGGATCTTTGTCCGGCAACTGCTTCACGTAGCTGTCGGACAGCCGCAGAAGCTCCAGCGCGCGCTCGTACTGGTCTTCGGTAATGCCGCTTTCGCTGGTGGAGTTGTTCTCAAGCGAGTAGTGCACGCCGTCGTCGTAGCCGCTGCCCGGAATGAACAGGTGGCTGTCGTCGATCACCGAACCGGAAGGCAAGTAATACCGTTCCGGAAGCAGGTTCTGCGTCGAGTTGAGCAGATCCTGGCCGAAGTGAATTTGCTGGTCCAGCGGGACGCCCAGCAGGTTGGCGACCGTCGGCAGAATGTCGACCTGACCGCCCGTTTGCTTGAATTCGGACGGATACGTAATGCCCGTCGAAGCCACAATAAGCGGGATGTTGATCATATCGGTGTAGCCGTAAGGGCGTCCGTAAATTTCCTCCATCAGCGCCTTCTCGTTGTTGTCCAGGGAGTAAATCGGCAAACCGAGATGGTCCCCGTAGATGACGATTACGCTGTTGTCCCAAACGCCGTTCGCCTTCAGTTCGTCGATAAATTCGCCCAGCGCATGGTCGGCATAGTTTTGCGCCCGGATGTAGTCGCCGACAAACGTTCCTTCGAACCGTTCGGGCAGCTTCATGTAATATTTGTCTTCCGGAATCGTAAACGGATGATGCGCGGTCATGGAGATGACATGGGCGTAGAACGGCCGGTCCGCATCGTCCATCTTCTTCAGCTCCGGAGCCGTTTTCCGGTACAGCACTTCATCCGACGCGCCGAAGAACACGGCGTCTTCCGTTCCGAAAAAGTCCTTGTCGTAGTACCGGTCGAAGCCGACCGCTTTGTACAGTTCGCCGCGGTTCCAGAACTCCACCACGTTGGTATGGAACGTCGCCGTATCGTAACCGTGCGAGGCAAGCAGCTTCGGCAAGCTCGGCAGCGCCTTCTTCACGTAGTTCATCGTGGCCGCGCCGTGCGGCGGAATATAGAGCGAAGTGTTCACGACATATTCGGCATCGGACGTATTGCCCTGGCCGACCATTTGATAGAAGTTCGAGAAATAGAAGTTTTCCTTCGCCAGCTTGTTCATGTTCGGCGTAACTTCCTGACCGTCGATCTTCAGGCCGATCAGGAAGTTCTGGAACGACTCCAGTTGGATGATAATCAGGTTTTTGCCCTTGGCCGCCTGCCAGAAGGACGGGTGCTGAACCGGCTGCACGCCTTTCAGCTTATCGATGGCCGCTTGGGTAATCTCCTTCTTGTCCACGATCTCTTCCTCGGACTGGTCGAGAATCGAATACAGCTCGTAGTTGAGAATGCCCATCTCTTCGGCCTTCGTCCGTTCGTTCATGCTGGCGCGGTTCGGGAGAATGTTGAACAGGCACAGAATGACCGACAGCGTGAACAAGGCGCCGATCACTTTCCGGTTTTCCCGGCGGGCGCTCATCCGTTTCCAGTTCTGAACCTTTTTGCTGGAAAACAGCATGATGCCCAAAATGACGACGTCGATGAAAATCAGCACGTAATAAGGATCCATCAAGGAAAATACGCTGTTGCTGACGGCCGTCACCTGATTGACCTGTTCGAGCGCGTGGTAAGTGGCGATAACGCCGTAGTATTTATAGTACATAAAGACGGAAAACAAGATCGCCGTAATGAACAGGTTGACCAGCAAATACCAGGCCAGCTTATGCTTGCGGGAAAACCATTCGATCAGGCAGAACAAAATCCAGAAAAACGGAATTTCGGTAAGCACCGTCCGCCAGGACGGGCCGTCGTCAAAGATGACGAACCAGGCCAAACAGCTTTTCAGCAATAAGATAATCGTAAAAAAAACGAACGGCTTGTTCCGCAGCAGCTTGTGAGGCGGAAGCAGCGACATGAAAAACCCTTCCTTTCTCCTTTCCGAATCGGGCGTAAGCCGCAAGGCAATTCCAACTCAAACCAAAAAACAGGCCGACGGTACGGGTGAATCGCCTGCTTTTTTCAACGCCAATGTTTACGTTCCCGAAATCATGCATTAACATTATGCGACGCCTGGAGAGCAATGTCAAAGAAGCCTTGCGGCAGCCATATCGGAATCAGGGGAAAGATTCGGTGCTCGCGGCCGTTTTTTCAAGGAAAATCAAGCTTTACGGCGCCATGTTCGGCATTTGTTCAAAAGCGGGCTCACAATGCGCTTCAACGCCGCTCCCGTGCTTTGAAATCCTCCGTTGCGGCCTGCGGCAGCCGGACGTCAACACCCGATTTGTGCAGCTTTTCACAAAACGTTCACGTTCCCGGCCTCCCGCTGTGATTTCGGTCACAGTGGTGAGGCTTTGTTGCTTTTAAGATGAGGTCAGAAATCGATTCAATCCAATGTTGGAGGGAATTGGAATGACCAAAGGCTGGGGTGTGCTTACAGGGTGGATGATCGCGGCGGCGCTGGCGCTGACCGCCTGCGGCGGAGGTGACGCAGGCGGCCAGGCGGGCGGGGCGTCCTCCTCGCAACCGGCGTCTTCCGCGTCTTCGGCCGCGGCCGGATCGACGAAGGCGATCACCGTCAAGGCCAGCAACTTCAAGTTCGACCAAACGGAGATCAAGGTCGCGAAGGGCGAGACGATTGCCTTGACGCTGGAGAACGAGCAGGGCAACCATTCGCTCAAAATCGACGGCTACGACAAGACCGTCAAAGGCGGCAAGACGGTGACGTTCACGGCCGACCGGACGGGAGAATTCAAATTTTATTGCGACGTGATGTGCGGTTCCGGCCATGCGGACATGGTCGGCAAGCTGATCGTGGAATGATCCGCGATCGGGAAGGGAGGCAGGAACATGGCGCAACCTGCAACAACGGACAACAAACCGCAACCGGCCGGTTCCGAGACGGGCGTTCCGAATCCGGAACCGGCGTCGCTCAAGGGAGCGTTCGTCTCCGTCATGCTGCTCGGCGCCTTTCTCGCGCTGGCCTGGGTGTCCGTTTTTATTCTGTACGTTCACAGAAGTTAACCGACTATCGCGAGGAAGCGAGAGGAGCGCACTATGCACATTCATCGGTTGGAAAAAATATGGCTTGTTTTCGGCATGTCGATGCTGGCGGTGTTTCTGATCATGCTCGGCGTATCCGCTTTCGCGATGGGCATGCAAACGCCGGGCAGCGCGCATGCGCATGCGCTCGATCCGACCCGGCTCGAGGAAACGGCGCCTTTCGACAAGCCCGGCGTGACGCAAACCGGGGACAAAGAGTACGAAGCCGTCCTGATCGCGTACGGGTTCGGCTTCAATCCGGATAAGATCGAGATTCCCGCCGGCTCGACCGTGAAATTCACCGCGACCAGCTCCGACGTCGTGCACGGCTTCGAAATTCCGGGCACGACCGTCAACTTCATGGTTCTTCCCGGGGAAGTCAGCCATCTGTCCTACACGTTCGACAAGCCGGGAGAGTACCTAATCTTGTGCAATGAATATTGCGGCGTCGGACATCAGTCGATGTTCGCGAAGCTGATCGTCACTTAACAGGCCGAAAGGACGAAAACTATGCACTCGACATTTGACCGGAAAGACGGCAAACTCGTGCTTGCCCATTTGCTGTTCGCCTACGGAGCGCTTTTGCTCGGGGGCGTCTGCGGCATGCTGCAGGGCATGGTGAGGAGCGGCTCGATCACGCTGCCGGGCGGCATCGGCTACTACCAGCTGCTGACGGCGCACGGCGTGCTGATGGCGCTGGTCTTTACGACGTTTTTCATCATCGGTTTTCTGTATTCGGCAATCAGCCGGACGATGGGCGGAAAGCTCGGCGAAGCCTCCCGGAGCATGGGCTGGATCGGCTTCGCGCTCATGGGGGCCGGAACGGTTCTCGGCACGATCCTGATTTTGCTGAACAAAGCGACCGTGCTTTATACGTTCTACGCTCCGCTCAAAGCCTCGCCGTATTTTTATATCGCGCTCGTGCTCCTCGTGGTCGGCAGCTGGATCAGCGGCTACGGGGTATTCGCCCAGTACCGCAAATGGAGAAAGGAGAACGGAGGCAAGCTGACGCCGCTGCTCGGCTTCATGGCGGTCGTCACGATGCTGATGTGGCAGATCGCGACGCTCGGCGTGGCGGCGACCGTGCTGCTTCAATTCATTCCGTGGTCGTTCGGATGGACCGATACGATCAACGTCCTGCTCAGCCGCACGCTGTTCTGGTATTTCGGGCATCCGCTCGTTTACTTCTGGCTGATGCCGGCTTACATGTGCTGGTATGTGATCATTCCGAAAATCATCGGCGGCAAAATTTACAGCGACGCCCTTGCCCGGCTGTCGTTCATTCTGCTGCTGCTGTTCTCGATTCCGGTCGGCTTCCACCACCAGCTCATGGAACCGGGCATTTCGCCCTTCTGGAAATTCCTGCAGGTGGTGCTGACCTTTATGGTCGTCGTTCCGACGCTCATTACGGCGTTCTCGCTGTTCGCCACCTTCGAGCTGAACGGACGGGCGAAGGGAGCGAGGGGCCTGTTCGGCTGGGTGCGCAAGCTGCCCTGGAAGGACGTCCGCTTCTTCGCCCCGTTTATGGGCATGCTCGTGTTCATCCCGGCGGGAGCCGGCGGGCTCATCAACGCCAGCAACCAGATGAACGCCGTCGTTCACAATACGCTATGGGTGACGGGCCATTTTCACCTGACGGTGGCGACAAGCGTCGCGCTGACCTTCTTCGGCATCGGCTACTGGCTTATCCCGGCCGTAACGGGGCGCGTCCTGACGGCGGCCATGAACCGGCTGGGCATCGCGCAAACCGTGCTTTGGTGCCTCGGCATGCTGTTCATGTCCGGTGCGATGCACGTCTCCGGCCTGCTCGGCAACCCGCGGCGGACGGATTATACGACGTACAACGACAGCCCGGAATCGGTGCTGTGGATGCCGTATCATACGGCGATGGCGGTCGGCGGCATCATTTTGTTCATCAGTCTGCTGGTGCTGATCCGGATCGTCGTCGGACTTTTGAGATCGCCGAAGGGGAAAACGGAGTATCCGATCGGAGAAGTGTACGACAACGCCGAAAAGACGCCCAGACTGTTCGAGCGCTGGGGCCTGTGGATCGCGGTGTCGGCCGTGCTGATCGTGGTGGCGTACACCGTCCCGTTGATCGGCATGATCGCGGGCGGCTCGGAATCGCCCGGATATGTCATGTGGTAGCCTATAAGCAAATAAAGAGGATTCGGTTCCGGCGCGCCGGGACGAATCCTCTTTTATTTGTCGCGCGTTTCCCATGTGCGCAACAGCTTGCGGTAAATCACCACCATCTGATGGATCTCCTCCGCGTCCAGCGGAGCGAACATCTTTTCCATCAGCGCGACTCTTTTCTCCTGCAGTTCTTTCAGCGCAGCTTCGCCCGCCTCGGTAATTTCCAGCAGCACGACCCTGCGGTCGTTCCTGTCGCCCACCCGCCTTACAAAGCCCATCTTGACGAGCTTGTCGGAAATCACCGTCATGCCGCCCGAAGTCACGCCCAGCGTCTGAGACAAATAGGTGCTCGATTTCGGGCCTTCCGCAACGAGAATGTCCAACGTTTGAACCTGGCTTAAAGAGAGCTCCTTCGGATTGTCTTTAGACCATTCCTGCTTCCACATCCGGCTGTACCGCCGCAGCATGTTGAACAGCTCGATGACTTCTTCCTGCCTCGTTGCCACGATTGTGCCCCCAATTCGACGATATAGCTCGATTTTCTCATATATTGCCCATTATCGCCAGTAAAATCGTGAAAAATCGCGAATTATTGGGGAATGAGAGGATGAAATTTCCGAATTTTTCGCGCTCCCGTTCGAGACGGCCGAATGCGGCGGGAGAAGGCTCGACCGGGCTCCGTACAAAACGCACATGCCGATCGTGGCGCCGGCAACGGTTAAAATCCCGAGCGCGCGCCGGAGCGGCGGCGCAAGCTCGGCAAGGCGGACTTCGGAGAGCCTGAACCGGTACGGTTTGCGCAACTGGACCGTGTACAGCGCGGCGGCCAGGCAAGCGGCGGCAAGTACGGGGGTCCAGTCCGGCCGAATGCCGGAACGCGCCAAGATGGAATTGAAAAGCGAGGCCAAAGCGCCCAATACGGCTGCCTGATAAGGGAAGACGATGAGAGAGTGCACCGCGGGCGATTGGGGGCTGGGTTCCCGTACCTCGCGGTCCGCCTGCTTCGCGGCTTTCAGCGGACCGTTTCGCAGAGCGGCGATGCGCGGAAGGGAAAAGGCGAGAATGAACATGACGGGAAGCAGCACCGGCAGCAGTTGCAGCGCGATCGCGTCCCGCGCTTCGGACCATCCGGAAGATCTCCAGGCCCCAATCGCCGTGACGGTCATGCCGAAGACGGCAAACAGCAGCCAAAAGCTCCAGGTTAACGGTTTTCGGGCTTTGCGCCGCAGGCGCCCGGCGCTCCCGCCGTGCCGCAGCCCGGCCGCGCCCGAAGCGGCCAGCCAGCCGGCCAGCGCGATGATCGCCAACCAGACGCTTCCTGCATAGCTCCACGCTGAGCTCATGATCGAATCCCTCCGGATGTTTGTCCGATTTCGCCAAAGATTTAGGTCTGCTCGATGCGAATGCTTCCGGTATCGGTTTTCACCTTGATGACTTCAGGGCTGATGCCCTTCTGTTCCGGCGCGCGAATGGAGCCGGTATCGGACTGCAGCTCGTAGAAGCCGTCAAAGGCCGCAGGCAGGTATACTTTCACGCTTCCCGAATCCGAATGGATTTCGGCGCTCGACGTGTCCTCCTTGCGGAGCAGGATGCTGCCGGAATCGGAGGACAGCGTGCTTTCGCCTGTCAGCTGCTGAACGCGGATGCGGCCGGAATCGGAGGTGACCGCAAGCTCCGCCTCGATCCGTTCCGCCTCGACGCTTCCCGAATCCGATTTCAGAACGAGCTGCCCGCCTTTGTAATTTTGAATCCGGATGCTTCCGGAATCGGTCGAAAGCTCTGCGGAGCCGGCGGAGGCGCCTGCAAGCCGGATGGAGCCGGAATCGGCCCGCAGCTGAAGCTTTTCCAGCGTTTCGGGATCGGACAGCCGGACGGTTACGTGATGGCGCTCGTTCCAATTCCCCCAACCGAAGAAGCGAAAGCTCTCGCGCGGATCGAGGTCGAGTTCCAGCCGGCCGTCCCGGATCTGCGCTTCGGAGAGCCGCTTAACCGTTTCCGGCTCGGCCTTGCCTTCCATCACGATCGAGTCGGCGCCTTCCCCGGCGGCTTCGAATTCCACGTTCAGGCCTTGTGACCGGCTTCGGATCGCAAGTTCGCGGAGCTCGCCCGGGCCGAGCTTCCATTCGTGGCGGTAATCCTCCGACGTCGTGCCGGAATACAAATAAAATAAAGCCGCGCAGCCGATGGCGATCAGGATAAGTCCGAACGCGGTGTACAACCCTCTCTTCATCATACGTGCCAATCCCCCGATCCATGTATTCATGTTGCCATTGTACACAAGAAAAGACGTTTTACGAACCTGCGGGGGAAGGAGAGGCGACCTGGACTTTAGTAGGGGGGGCCTGGGGAATCTCGGATGGCTTCGAATTCGTCCAGTTGCGGCATTCAAAAAAACGGGTCCCTTCTGTTCAAAAAAAATTCACAACTCCATGTTTTTGTCACATTTTTGTGATATAATATTCACAGATAGCGTTTGCACGGGAGGAGGAATACGCATGCATAACCGTGATATGTCCAGAATGCTGAAATGGATTGCGGCGGTGGTCATTGCGTTAGGCATCGTTTGCTCTGCGATCAACATTGCGGAATTCAATGATAAGAATCTGGGCCTGATGATCGGGATCGGCTTTATGATCGGCGGTCTGCAGATTTTGATTTTCGGAGTCGCGGCTCCTCTGATGCAGAAGAAGCAGGAGACGAAGGAGAATTCCGCGGATCCGACCAAGAAATTGGCTTAAGCCGGGCGCGGCTGCGCCTGGGCGGAGAAGTGGCGGCTTGCGGCCGGGAGAACCCCCGGCGCGAGCCGTTTTTGGTTTGCGGAGGCAATCGCGGAACGGAGGACGAACGGCTGGACGGTGAAAAAAGGCGGATGGAAACCGGCATATATTGGCATGGCAATCGGGGTTGAAGCCTGGCTTCAGCTCTTTTTTTTGGCCAAAATTCGACATACGGCAAATCGGTGAACAAATTATTGCGAAATTGAGACGGTTCCATGACGCCTTTGTTAACTGTGCGCTACTTCACAAGACTTTTTGGTATAACAGAGATGATCGATCAGAAACACGGCCATCTTTGCCGTCGGCGGTCAAAGTGGCAGCGAGGAAAGGGGAGTTTAATATGAAGAGAGGGTATCGGCGCCTCGCCGCTACGATATCGCTGGCTGCGATGGCTTTCATGCTGGCGGGCTGCGGCGACAAGATGGGGGTGCTCAACCCGAAAGGGGCTGTCGGCAAGGAACAGCTTGATCTCATTATCATTTCAACGGTTCTGTGCCTGATCGTCGTCGTGCCTACGCTCGTCATGGCATTCTGGATCGCTTGGAAATACCGGATCAAACGCAAGCAAAAAACCGACTACCAACCGGAATGGTCCCACAACACGAAAGCCGAAGCGTTCATGTGGGGGATTCCGCTCGTCGTCATTATCGCGCTGGCAAGCATAACCGCGCATTATACTTACAAGCTGGAGCCTTCCAAGCCGCTTAAGGCGGAGGCCGAGCCGATCACGATCCAGGTCGCTTCGCTCGACTGGAAATGGCTGTTCCTCTATCCGGAGCAGGGCATCGCTACCGTCAACTATTTGCAGTTTCCCGATAACGTGCCGGTGCGTTTCGAATTGACGTCCGACGCGCCGATGAACTCGTTCTGGATTCCGCAGCTCGGCGGACAAATTTATACGATGTCGGGCATGAAGATGAAGCTGCATCTGATCGCGGACGAACCCGGGGAATATTTCGGATCGGGCGCCAACTTCAGCGGCGAGCACTTCGGAGCGATGCGGTTCGTGGCGAAGGCGACCTCGCAGGACGAATTCGACAAGTGGGTGCAAGAAGTGAAAAACAGCTCGCCCGCGTTGACCAAAGAAGGCTACGACAAGCTCGCGCTTCCGGGCGTTTCCGACAAGCAATTCTTCTCCTCGTTCCCGGAAGGCCTGTTCGATTGGATCGTCGTGAAGTACGGATCGGGCGGACATGGCGGTCACGGCGGACACGGCGGTCACGCCGACTCCTCGTCCGAAAAGGGCGAAAGCCACGGGCATTCGGAGCATTCGGAAGCGATGGTGCGGACGGCAACGGCTTCCGAAGAACATGCGCATCATCATGACTAAGCAAAGGAGGGAATCCCATGTGGCAAAATATTAAGGACTTCGCCGCGGACTTTTTCGTGACGGGGGACCCGCTCATTTACGGAGCCGACGTTGCCATTGTGCTGACGATGGCCGCGATCGTGTTCGTGCTTACGTATTTCAAAAAGTGGAAATGGCTGTGGACCGAGTGGCTGACGACGGTCGACCACAAGCGCATCGGGATCATGTATGTCATCGCCGCGCTGCTGATGCTGTTCCGCGGCGGCGTCGACGCGCTGCTCATGCGGACCCAGCTCGCGTTTCCGAACAACGAGTTTTTGTCGCCGGAGCACTATAACGAAATTTTTACGACGCACGGCGTCATCATGATTTTGTTTATGGCCATGCCGCTCATGTTCGGCTTGTTTAACCTCGTCGTGCCGCTGCAGATCGGCGCGCGCGACGTCGCGTTCCCGTTCCTGAACGCCCTTAGCTTCTGGCTGTTCTTCTGGGGCGCGATGCTGTTCAACATCTCGTTCGTCATCGGCGGTTCGCCGAATTCCGGCTGGCTCGCTTATCCGCCGCTGTCGGGAACGATGTTCAATCCGGGCGTCGGGCAGGATTTCTACATTTGGGGCATTCAGATATCGGGTATCGGCAGCTTGATGACCGGGATCAACTTTATCGTGACGATTCTGAAAATGCGCGCGCCCGGCATGAAGCTGATGAAGATGCCGATGTTCACCTGGTCGGTGCTCGGCAGCTCTCTGGCGATCATTCTGGCTTTCCCGATTTTGACCGTTACGATCGCGCTGCTGTTTGTCGACCGCTACTTCGGGGCGCACTTCTTTACCCTCGACGGCGGCGGCAATCCGATGATGTATATCAACCTGATCTGGATGTGGGGACACCCCGAGGTTTATATCGTCATTCTCCCCGCGTTCGGGATTTACTCGGAGGTTGTCGCGACATTCTCCAGGAAAAAGCTGTTCGGCTACAAATCGATGGTATTCGCGATTATGGCCATCAGCGTCGTGTCCTTTATCACCTGGGCTCACCACTTCTTTACGATGGGTTCCGGCGGGGACGTCAACGCCTTCTTCGCAATCTCGACGATGATTATCGCGATCCCGACGGGCGTCAAGGTGTTCAACTGGATATTTACGATGTACAAGGGGAAAGTATCGTTTGAAACCCCGATGCTGTGGACGGTCTTGGGCTTTATTCCCTGCTTTGTCGTCGGCGGGATGACCGGCGTCATGCTGTCCGTCGCGCCTGCGGACTTCCAGTTCCACAACAGCTACTTCCTGATCGCGCACTTCCACCAGACGCTGATCGGCGGCGTTGTGTTCGGCTACATCGCGGGCCTGATTTACTGGTGGCCGAAGGTGTTCGGCTTCAAGCTCAACGAACGCTTGGGGAAATGGTCGTTCTGGTTCTGGAATATCGGTTTTTACGTTTGCTTCATGCCGCAATACGTCGTGGGCCTGATGGGCATGACGCGGCGCCTCAGCACGTACGGCTGGGATACCGGCTGGTGGGAACTGAACTTCGTGTCGACGATCGGGGCCTTCCTGATGGGAGCCGGCTTCCTCCTGCAGGTATGGCAAATTCTGCACAGCATCAAATTCATGGAGCGCGACACGACGGGCGATCCCTGGAACGGCCGCACGCTGGAATGGTCGATTCCGTCGCCTGCGCCGGTATACAACTTCGCGCGTATTCCGCATGTGGAGGAAATGGACGATTGGTGGGAGCAAAAGAAACGCAGAGAAAACGGGGTTGCACCCAAGCCGCTTCCGCCGCTTGAACCGATCCACATGCCGAAAAATTCGGGCATCCCGTTCATCAAGTCGTTCTGCTGGTTCGTGGCCGGCTTCGGCCTCGTGTTCGACTGGCTGTGGATGGCGATTCCGGGCTTCATCGGCGTAGCGGTCTGCATGCTGGCGCATTCCTTTAACTACGATACGGACTATTACATTCCGGTCGAGGAGATCGAACGTACGGAAGCCGCGGCGAGGGGGGCAGTCTGATGGCAAACAACAACAATCACGCAGCGGCGCATGCCCACGCCGGAAATCACGGGCACGACGGGCATCACGATCTGGAATCCCTGCGCCTGATGGGCTTCTGGATTTTCCTGATCACCGACTGTATCCTGTTCGGCACGCTGTTTGCGACTTTCGCCGTGCTGCGGGAAAATACGGCCGCCGGTCCGACCGGAAGCGAAATGTTCGAGATGGCCGGCATTATCGCGGAGACGTTTATCCTTTTGACCAGCAGCTTCACGAGCGGCTTGGCGCTGTTGTCCATGAACCGCGGCGACAAAAAGGGCCTGATCGGCTGGCTGGCCGTCACGGCGGCGCTCGGCGCCTGCTTTATCGGTCTTGAGTTGAACGAATTCGTCCACCTGGTGCACGAAGGCGTCACGATATCGACGAGCGCTTACTGGTCGGCGTTCTATACGCTGGTCAGCACGCACGGGATTCACGTCACGATCGGCCTGTTCTGGATGATTGCGATCATGATCCAGCTGGGACGGCACGGCATCACGCCCGTCACCCGGCGCAAGGTCAACGTGATCGGCCTGTACTGGCACTTCCTTGACGTCGTCTGGATCTTCGTCTTTACCGTCGTATATATGCTGGAGGTGATGTAAGATGGCGCAGCAACATCCGCATTCGCACGGAAGCCACGGTGCGCACGGCGAATTGCACGAGGCGCACGGCTCGCTGAAGTCTTACGTCATCGGTTATGTGCTGTCTCTTATTCTAACGATTATCCCGATCGTTTTCGTCCTGAACGACATCGTGGAGGGGACCGCGGCGGTCGTGCTGCTGTTCGTAACCGCCATCTTGCAGTTCGTCGTGCAGCTTTTCTTCTTCATGCATCTGCGCGAAGAGTCGAAGCCGCGCTGGAACCTGATGACGCTTCTGCTCGGCCTGATGATTGTGCTGATCATCGTCGTCGGCTCCATCTGGATTATGCTGAACAACCAGGTCACATACTGAGAAAAAACGGGCGCCGTCCGCTCATCCACAGCCGGATGAACGGGCGGCGTTCTTTGTGTGCCTTGTCCATGCGGCCGGGCAAGGCCGGGCTGCGCGTTTGCTCCGTTCCGGTTTGCGTTTTACAATAGGAAGAGACAAATGGGGTTCGGGCGGAAAGGAGTGTGCGAGCGAATGCATTCTGCCGCATGGATGCAGGGAGCGTCTCTGCTGGCTTCGCTGATCGGAGGCTGCGCGATTATCGCCATCCGGCTGCGCTCTTCGCGCAAGCCGGCCACGCTGCGAAAAATCATCGCGCCTCCGCTCGGGATGGCGACCGGTTTTCTCATGTTTCTGTTCCCCGCCGCGAGGGTGCCGTGGACATGGGGGCTTGCCGCCTTCGCGGCCGGGGCGCTGCTGTTTTCGTACCCGCTGATCGCGACTTCGCGTTTCGAGGTGTCGAACGGTGCGATCTATTTAAAAAGATCCCGGTTGTTCATCGTCCTGATCGTCGCTTTGCTTGCGGTGCGGATTTTGCTTCACGACGTCGTGGAGCATTACGTCACGATTCCGCAAACGGGCGCGCTGTTCTTCTTGCTGGCGTTCGGGATGATACTGCCCTGGAGGCTGGCGATGGTGCGGAACTATATGCGAACGGCAAAGGAAGCGGGGCTGTACCCGGTTTCCAAAGCCGGTGCGGACAAGCGGTAGCGGCGGCGTCCGCTCCGGCTTTGGAAGGGCGGGACGGACTGCCGGGACGCTCAATCCGATCCGGAAATTTTGGCGAAGGCGCGCACCAAGTCGGCGGCGGGGTACGCGCCTGACAAGGCATATTTGCCGTCGATCACAAAAAACGGAACGCCGGTAATGCCCATCTTCTGCGCCCGCTGCAAATCGGCGTTCACTTCCGCCTCTCCTTCGCCTTTCGCCAGCCTGCCGGCCAGATCGCCGGCTTCCAGGCCAAGATCCCCCGCGATTTCCAGCAGCACGTCCCGATCGGCGATGTCCTTGCCGAATTCGAAATAGGCGGTCATGACCGCATCGATCCATTCTTCCCGCCGGTTCTCGGGCACAAGATACGTCAAGCGATGCGCCAGCACCGTGTTCGGCATGCGGGTGACGCGGTCGAACCGGAACGCGACCCCGACGTCTGCGCCCGCTTGCGTCACTCGTTCCAGCATCGGCGCGAGCCGATCGGGACCGCCGAATTTTTTCTCCATCAACGGTTTGAACGGAAGCCCTTCCGGCGGCAGCGTCGGATCGAGCAGAAAGGCGTGGTAGCTGACGGTTACGCCGTCGCCCGAGGATTGCGACCACTCGAGGATGGCGTCTTTCAAGTTCTTTTTGCCGATACGGCACCAGGGGCACACCATATCGGAATACATCTGAATATGCACATGACTCACCCCGACAATCGCAGTGTTTTTTCACCCAGTATGACAGACTGCATTCCGGATGACAATGTGCGGCTTCGTGCGCGCGATGGTTGCGCGATGGTAAAATACAATGCATAAGGGAGCAAAGGGAGGTTCATCATGAAACTAGCCGTCGACTCCACCGTGGAATTGCTTAACGGCGTTGAAATGCCGCGGCTCGGGCTGGGCGTTTGGAGGACGCCTGCGGGCGAGGATACGGAGCGGGCGGTCCGGGCAGCGCTCGCGACCGGTTATCGCAGCATCGACACCGCTTCCCTGTACGGCAACGAGGCCGACGTCGGCCGGGCCATCCGGTCTTCGGGCATTCCGCGCGAGCAAATCTTTGTCACGACCAAGGTGTGGAATACCGAGCAAGGGTACGACCGGACGCTCGAGGCGTTCGAAAACAGCCTGAGCCGGCTGGGCTTGGATTATGTCGATTTGTATTTGGTGCATTGGCCCGTCAAGGACAAATACAAGGAAACGTACCGCGCTCTGGAAACGTTGTACGAGATGGGGAAGGTACGGGCGATCGGGGTCAGCAATTTCCACATCCACCATCTGGAGGACCTTATGGGCTCCTGCAAAATCAAGCCGATGGTCAATCAGGTGGAGCTGCATCCCCAGCTTACGCAAAAGCCGCTTCTTGCCTTCTGCAATCGGGAAGGGATTCAGGTCGAATCGTGGCGTCCGCTCATGCAGGGCAGGCTGGATGCGCCGCTTTTGAAGGAGCTGGCGGACAAGTACGGCAAGACGCCGGCGCAAATCGTCATCCGCTGGCATCTCCAGCTCGGTCTGGTCACCATTCCGAAGTCGGTCCGGGCGGAGCGGATCGCCGAGAATGCCGACGTGTTCGACTTTAGGCTGTCGCACGAGGACATGCTCCGCATCGACGGCATGAACGAGGACAAGCGGTACGGACAGGACCCGGATCATTTTGTGTTCTGAACGGTTTGTCGGTATGGCCGCGCTCCGGCGGACCCTGTTGACAACATCAACTGTAATTGATATTATTACAGTAATCACCGGGGAGGCTGCTAAATATGAACAGCGAATTTATTATAGCGGTTCACAGTCTCGTGCTGCTGGCGCATCGGCCGGATGGCATGGCTTCCAGCGAGGAGATTGCCGCGAACGTGTGCACGCACCCGGCCCGGATTCGCAAGGTGCTCGGCTGCCTGCGCAAGGCGGGGTTCGTTTCGACGCGGGAAGGCTCCGGCGGCGGTTACCGGATATGCAGCGAGCCGTCCGAGGTGACGCTTGCCGATGTCTACCGGGCTATGGCGGCCGGATCGCTCATGCCGAGCTGGTGCAGCGGCAATCCGGAGATGGACTGCATGGTCGGATCGAACATGCAGGATGTCATGAATTCGGTGTTTTGCGGCGCGGAACGTCAGCTAGAGAACTATTTTGCCGGAATCACGATCGGGCAAATGCTGACCCGCATCAAAGAACGCCAGATGGCGTAGCGAGCTTTGGCCCGCTTTCGACGCTTGAGGTGAAACGGAAGCTCAAGCTTCCGGTTTATCTATACTTGATTTAACCATCACCCATTATTCCGAGGAGGAGTGGAGATCAATGGCAATCGCGGTCACGAAAGACAACTTCGATGCTACCGTTGCTGAAGGCGTATCCCTGTTGGACTTCTGGGCGCCTTGGTGCGGCCCTTGTAAAATGCAGCTTCCGATTGTTGAGGAACTGTCCGAAGAACTGAAAGGCCAAGCCACGATCGCGAAGGTAAACGTGGACGAAGAGCCCGAACTGGCTTCGAAATTCGGCGTAATGAGCATTCCGACGCTGATTCTGTTCAAGGACGGCCAACCGGTCGACAAGCTGGTCGGCCTGCAAAGCAAAGAATCGCTCAAAGCGAAAATCCAAAGCCAGCTTTAATTCGCTGCGCTTAAGGGGCTGTCTCAAAGGGTAATCCCCGGCCGGCCCCAAGAACAATGAAACCTCCAAAATCCGCTGCAAAAAGCGGGTTTGGAGGTTTGTTTTTTTAATCCGGCTCGTCGGAGGGGAAAGTTGGCGCTGTAGTTGCTACAACGGCAACTGCAGAGCCCGACTTCGCGTGTTCCCGCGATTGAAGTGCAAAAACGGCAATTAAATCGAATGTTCGCCCCGGCGGAGGGGAAAGCCGGCGTTGTAGTTGCTACAACGGCAACTGCAAAGCTTGATTTCGCGCAAACCTTCGTTTTAATTGCTATAGCGGCAATTAAATCCGGCACATAGCCCGGCGGAAGCCAGCCGCGGCCAACCGAACCCGGATCAAATCGTCCATTGGGCGTGAACGATCGCGCACAAGCGCCATTCGTCCCCGGAGGGGACAAATATCAGAATAAGGCTTTTCCAATCCAAATCGGCGTCTTCTTCCCGCGGGAAGTGGTATTCGACCAGCGAAGCGTTCGGATAGAAGTCGGTTCCATTAAACGGAACGTCGCCGCTTCCGATCCGCTCGTCCGTGGAGACATGGGGAGCGCTGGCGAAATCCTGGTCGTAAACGAATTGCTCGAAGTACTCCTTGAACGTCAGCCTGATCGGTTCCCCCGATCCGTCGTACGTTCCCCATTCGAGCTTGGACGTGTCGTTGAACGACGGCAGCTCGTTCGCATGGAAAATCCGGTCGCTGCTATTCAAATGAGGGTAAGGCGAAAACCGCAGCCCCTCCTTTGGATCGATCCATTCCGCAAGCCGTTCCAAATTCCGGTCGCGCAGCGCGCCGACCACTTCTTCTGCGGCCTCCGTGATTTGGGTTTCGGAGCCGTCGGCGTTTTGCCGCTGCAAGACCGGCTCTCCCGGCGAAGAGGCGGCAGCGGAGCCGGAGACCTGGGCTACGTCGTGCGGGGGTGTGGGCGTTGCTTCGGGATTGGCGGACGAGGCGCCGCTGTTGCCGGCTGAGCCGCATCCGGCCAACTGAAGCGCAAGAAGGGCCGCGGCGAACAGCGGGAACATTCTGCGCATCATTATCCATTCCTCCAGTTTGTCATGATGTTGTACTGGTTAGACGCAAAAACGCTTCAGATGTTCCGTTTTTCTGGAAAATGTAACCAGATATTTTCATGTGTCCGGAAAGCCCGAAGCGCATCCGCAGCGACAGCCGGAAATGCGAAAATGTGGAATGGCGAGGCCGCCGGGATCGGGATCAGCATGAGCGTTTGACGGGCACAAAACGAAGCGACGCGGAACAAACATCGGGTGAATGGAAGGGGTCCGGGTGCAGCGGGGTGGGAGTTTGTCGAGACTTTATCCGGATTGGATCGGCGTATGAAACGGCAACCGCCCCGACCTGCAACCGCCCCGACGCGGCGGCGATGGGGCGGCTGAAGCGGCGCGGCGGGCGAGCCGTTGTCCCGCATTCCGGGGACTTGCGCGCCCGCAAAGGGACCACGGCCAATGAGGCCGCGGCTAACGGGACTACACGCCGGAATAGGCCATGAAGCCGCCGTCCACGGGAATGACGGCGCCGGTCACAAAGCCGGACGTCGTCGCGTCCGCCAGCCAGAGCAGGGTGCCGAGCAGGTCTTCCGGCACGCCGAAACGCCGCATGGGCGTATGTGCGATAATCTTGTTGGAGCGCTCGGTCAGGGAGCCGTCCGGATTGGTCAACAAGCTGCGGTTCTGCTCGGTCAGGAAAAAGCCGGGGGCGATCGCGTTGACCCGGATGCCGGAGTCGGCCAGATGAACGGCCAGCCATTGGGTAAAATTGTTGATTGCCGCTTTGGCGGCGCTGTAGGCGGGCACTTTGGTCATCGGACAGGGGGCGCTCATCGAGGAGATGTTGAGCACCGTCGCCCCCGGCCGTCCGATCATCCCTTTGGCGAAAATTTGCGTCGGAATCAGCGTCCCGACAAAATTCAGATCCAGCACCGTGCGCACCCCGGAAAGGCTCAGATCGAAGAAGGTCGTGACCGCCGGATCGTTCAGGTCTTCGACCCGCAGCGTTTCGCGCGTCGTGTTCGCGCTCGGCTGATTGCCTCCCGCTCCGTTGATCAGAATGTCGCAGGGGCCGAACGCTGCGCTGACGACGGCTTCCGCCTTGCGGACGCTGTCCGCATCGGTCACATCGCAGGCGACTGCAATGGCTTCGCCCCCGGCGCTCCGGATCTCCTGAACGACCTTTTCGCCTTTTTCCGCCGTGCGGTTCAAAACGGCGATCCGGACGCCCTGCCGGGCCAGCTCCAACGCCATCGCCCGGCAAAGCACGCCCGCGCCGCCGGTGATGACCGCGGTTTTCCCTGCCAGCGCGGCATGAATCGGCAAATCGCTCATATGCGAACACCCTCCGTCTTTGCATTTGTCGATGCGGCGTACGCATCCCACAATCCCCATAAGTACATAATGCCGAGCGCCCGGTCGTACAAGCCGTATCCGGGCCTGCACTGCTCGCCCCAAATATGCCGTCCGTGGTCCGGCCGGCAATAGCCGGTGAAGCCGGTGTCGTGATAAGCCTTCACGATGCCGGTTATATCGACGGTGCCGTCGGAGGCGCGGTGCGACGTCTCGATAAAGTCGCCGTTGTCGAAGACGCGGACGTTGCGGATATGGGCGAACGGAATCCGGTCGTGGAACTCATGAATCATGGCGACGATGTCGTTGTCCGGGTTCGCGCCGAGCGATCCGCTGCACAGCGTGATGCCGTTGGCCGGACTGTCGTTCAGGGACAGCAGCCTGCGCAGGCTTTCGCGCCCGGTCAAAATTCGGGGCAGCCCGAACACCGACCACGGCGGATCGTCCGGGTGAATCGCCATCCGGATGCCGTTTCGTTCGGCGACGGGGATGACGGCGTCCAGAAAATAGCCCAGGTTTCGCCACAGATCTTCTTCCGACACCTGGCGGTACGCTTCGAACAAGGAGGTCAGATGGGCGAGGCGCTCCGGCTCCCAGCCCGGCATCGTCAGTCCCTCGTTCTGATTGATCAGGCGCACCAATTCGAACGGGTCGATGTCCCGGATTTTGTCCTGCTCGAAAAACATCGCGGTGGAGCCGTCCGCCAAGGGACGGTACAGATCGGTCCGCACCCAATCGAACACGGGCATAAAATTGTAGCAGATCACCTTCACGCCGACCTGGGCCAGCTTCTCGATCGTGCGGATATAATTTTCAATATACCGGTCCCGGGAGGGAAGGCCCAGCTTGATGTCTTCATGCACGTTTACGCTTTCCACGACTTCCGTGTGCAGGCCGTACCGTTCGGCCGACCGGCAAATCGCCTCGATCCGATCCGTCGGCCACTCTTCGCCAACCGGCACGTCGTGCAGCGCCCATACGATGCCCTCTACCCCCGGGATTTGCCTGATCTGGTCCAGCGAAACCGTATCGTTGTTCTCGCCGAACCATCGGAATACCATGCGCATGACCTATCACCGTCTTTTTTCTGGATATCCAACCGACCCTAAGGTCGTCCTATTTAAAATAATTCGGGAATTTCTTCTGCAGCACGGGCAGATTGGCAATGCTCAGGTTCAGATGCTCCTGCATGATCCGGTCGGCCTTCGCTTCGTCCCGCTGAACGATCGCCTCGTACATGTCCCGATGCTGTTCGTACAAAGGAGTCCACTGCGGGTCGGTCGACAGCCACAAGATCCGGCTCCGGTTCAGGTTGGCGTTCATCTGCTGAATAACGGACCAGGTGCCCAGCTTCCGGCAGCCTTCGAACAGGATGCGGTGGAACGCTTCGTCCAGCTCGAACATCCTCCGGGTGTCATGGCGCTGCACGCATTCCTTCTGCAAAGCCAGATTTCGGTTCAGTTCCGCTAGCAGATCTTCCGGAAAATCCCGGCACGCAAGCCGAACGACGGCCCTTTCAAGCTGCTCCCGCATAAATTGGGCTTCGAGGACCATCTCCGGATCGATCAGCGACACCCGCGTGCCCCGTTGGGGCAGCACCAGCACGAGATCTTCCTGCGCGAGCCTGACGAAGCTTTCCCGGACCGGCGTGCGGCTCACGTTGAACGCGACGGACACTTCCTTCTCGGAAAGCGGCGTGCCCGGAGGCAGTTCGAGGTTGACGATCTGCCGCTTCAGCTCGGCGTAGACGGCGTTCCCGGCCGATCCCGCAAGGGGGCGCGCAAATTCTATCGTCTTGATCTCTATCACCTCCCATCATGTTCCATACTACCATACTTGTATGGTAGTATGGAACTTAAAGAAGATAAACATCCAAAGCTTCCCGGTTGGGCGACATTCAACCCGATCGAAAAGGAGGACAAGCGCCGTGATGGACCTGCTTAATGCCATTCTGGTGGATGACGAAGTGTTTACGCGCAAAGGATTGATCAAGCTGATCGATTGGGAGGCCTGCGGTTTTCGGATCGTCGCGGAGGGCGATAACGGAGAAGATGCGCTTGAACTGATCCGGAGCATCCGGCCCGACCTCGTCATTACGGATATCCGGATGCCGATCCTTGACGGACTCGAGCTCATCCGGCAGACCGTCCGTGATCCAGGGGCGTCGCCTGCGTTTATCCTCATCAGCGGATACGACGATTTCAAGTACGCGCAGCAGGCCGTCCGCTACGGCGTGCACGATTTCATTCTGAAGCCGATCGACGAGGGCGAGTTTTCGGACACGCTGCGACGGCTCGGCCGCCGGCTTCGGCAGGAGCGGGAGGCGAAGGAGCGGGAGGAGCGGCTGCAATCCGGGGCGATGATCGAAGCGATCGTAACGGGAGCGGCGGACGAGGCTTTCGTGGCGGAATGGGAAAAACGGCTGCAGCTCGCGCCGGGAGAAAACCTGTATTATTTGCTCGCCGAATTAAACGACGGCCCGGGCTGGCCGTCTTCCAAAGACAACGGGCCGTTCTCCCGGCTGGGGGAGCTTGTCCGCGAGACGCTCCGGCGCCTGACGGGCGAAAGCAGGCCGTTCTACGTGTACGAACACCGCAACCGCATCGGCGTCATCGTTCCGGAGCGGGCTTTGCGTCCTTTCGGCGGGAAAATCCGCCCGTTTGCCGAAGCGCTCGTTCAAGCGTTTCAGACGGGTGACGGCCGCCTGTTCGTTTATGTCGGAAGGCCCGTTTCCCGGCTGTCCGCGCTGCGGGAAGCGTACGAAACCGCGAAGGAAACGCTGGCGTACAAATACGTTTATGACGACAGCGGCGTCGTGATTTACGGCGAGCTCGGCGGGCAGCCGGTCCGTTATTTGGGCGCCGACCAGAGCCTCTGCGGCGAGCTGCTCGAACATATGGAGGAGCTGCGGTTCGACCGGCTCCAGGCGACCGTGGACGCCTTGTTCCGCGATTTTCGCGACAAGCGCTGCGCCCCGGAAGCGGTCAAAATGAATATCGACCAGTGCGTGCTCGGGATGATCCGGATTATCCGCGGCATGGACGGGGATGAAAGGACGCTGTCCTGTCTTGAACCGATGATGAGCTGGCACGACTCGAATTTGTCCCTGGGCGGACTGAAGCGGCTGTTCACGGCGTTCGCTACGGAGTGCGGGCGCTATATCGCCGAGCTCCGCAAGGACCGGCAAAAGGGCGGCATTCAGAAGATCCGGGCTTATATCGAGGAGCATTACCGCGAGAACCTCAGCCTGAAATCCATCGCCGCCAAGTTTTACATCAACCCGGTGTATTTGGGACAGCTTTTCAAGAGAACGTACGGTATGTATTTTAACGAATTTTTGCTCCAGCTCCGGGTGAACGAGGCGAAGCGGCTGCTGCGCCAGACCGATTTGCGCGTGTACGAAGTGGCCGAGCGGGTCGGATTCAGCAATCCGGATTATTTTGTCACCCAGTTTGAAAAGCTGGAACGCGTGACGCCCGGCGAATACCGGAGCCGGCTCTTGAAGGAGGGAGCGTCCGACGGGACGAACCGATGAGGCCCCATGATGCTGCATTGTTTTTTGTGCGTCTTCATTCCGATCTTGTTTGCGGTGCGTAGCGGCTTTAAAGGAATTTCGCGGCGGCGTCGGTTCGGCAATCTGAGGTTAATGGTGAACGAAAAGCGAAGTTTTACATTGGTGGAGATCCGGGATCAGCTTCGCCGGATGCGAAAAAGGGCGGGGCTGATCCCGTGTAAGATCCTAAGCGGCTTGTGGCTGCAGATAGGGGAAAAGAGAACTCTACTTAGCCGTCACTTGCCGCCCGTTTCCATTTGCGCAACGACGGACCGCGCTTCTTCGTAGGTGCGGGCCGGGGCGGCGATCGTCAGCGTCGCGGCCGACGGAAGCGGTTCGTTCACCTCGATCTCGATCCGCTCGAAATCGCCGGACTGCCAGATGGAACCGAGCGATTTCAGAATCGGCTTGCCGTCGTCGACGTAGGAGTAGACCAATGGGCCCCATCCGTTTCGAATTTCTTTATAAAAGCGTACGTCGATCAACTCATACCGCTTGGTAAAATCGTACTTTTCGACTGCGATCGTTCCGCTGAATTCGGCGTTTCGAAACAAAGGGCGGTATAACGTTCCTTTGATCGCAATCGTCGTTTGTTCCGCGGATGACGCGTCGCCGTTGTTAAATTCGACGGCCGGATACTGGAGGTCAATGGATTTCGGGAAGCGGTAAAACGTTAAAAAAGCCGCTAAGGCGAGCAAAACGGCAAGCGAGGAGATCAGAACCTTTTGGATAGTTTTCACGGCATATTCCCCTTGTCATAAGGTCGGTAAACCATATTTTACCTTATATTCCGGATTCCCTCTATCCCCGGTGACTCTTCATTTGTCCAAATACAGTCGTTTCCTGTCGTGCTTTATAAATTCTTTAGAATCCTCCTTTAAGATGGCGTTGACAGGTCAACATCCATACGTTTCGGAGGGATTTTCCGTGAGCGGCGCATCCGATTATCTGCTGCAAACCCGATCCTTAAGCAAGAAGTTCAAAAAACAAACGGCTGTCGATCAAGTGTCCTTAAACGTTCGGGCGGGTTCCGTGTACGGCTTGCTCGGCCCGAACGGCGCGGGCAAATCGACGCTGCTGAAAATGATCGCCGGCCTGATCCGCCCCTCCGGCGGCGAAATTCGGTTCGACGGCCGGCCGTGGAGCCGGACGTGCCTCGATCACATCGGGGTGCTGATCGAATCCCCGGCCCTTTACGGCAATTTGACCGCCAGAGAAAATTTGCAGGTTCATACCAGATTGCTGGGCCTGCCCGAAGAACGAATCGACCGCGTGCTGAAAACGGTCGGCCTCGCCTCGACGGGGAAAAAACGCGCATCCCAGTTTTCGCTCGGGATGAAGCAAAGATTGGGGATCGCGATCGCGCTGCTGAAACAGCCCCGTCTCCTGATCCTGGACGAACCGACCAACGGGCTGGACCCGTCGGGCATTCAGGAAATGCGCAATCTCGTCCGTTCGTTCCCCGCGCAAGGCATAACGGTGATTTTATCAAGCCATGCGCTCGGAGAAGTCGAGCAAATCGTGGACGACATCGGGATCATCGACGGCGGCAGGCTGAAATACGAAGGCCGGTTGGGCAAAGACGAAGATCTCGAATCCCTGTTCTTTGCCGTCGTTCGCGACGGCCGCGGAAAGGCGGTGTAAACGGATGCTCAACGCCATTCGGTCCGAACATCTCAAATACAAGCGAAGCTTTGCGCAGAAGATGGTTTTCGCGGGGCCCTGTTTCTTCGCCCTTTACGGAATCGTCATCCAATTCTACATTCCGGAAAATGCCGTCATGCCTTGGGATTTGCTGCTGGGCATGATCTTCAACTGGTGGCCGCTGTTGTTCGTCCCGACAGGAACGGCCCTGCTTGCGGCGCTGTCGGAAAACCGGGAGAAAAAAGCGGGCGGATACCGCGTTTTGCGGGCGCACCCGATTGGCGCGCACCGGCTCTGGATCGGAAAAATCGCCGTCATCGCCTATTATACGTTCCTTTCCACCGTCGTTCTGATTTTCGCCGCTTTGATTGCGGGAATCGTTGCGGCCGACGGTCCGGCTCCTTTCTGGAAAATCGTCCGGGCCGGTCTTTTGATTTGGCTGGTCGCGACCGCTCTCATACCCGTCCATCTCTTCGCGGCGGCCCGCTTCGGAGCGCTTGCGACCGTCGCCCTGGGACTTGCCGGACTGTTCGTCGGCGTGCTTGCCGCCCCCGAGCCGTACTGGCTCGCGGTTCCGTGGAGCTGGCCTTTGCGGCTGATGTGCCCCGTCATCGGCGTTCATCCGAACGGCGTGCACTTGCAGCCGGGAGATCCTCTGCTGAGCGCTTCGGTCATTCCCGCCGGTATCGCCGTTTCCCTGCTTTTCTTCGCAGCGACCGCCGCTCTGACCGCCGTTTGGTTTGCCCAAAGAGAGGTGCGCTGACGTGCCGATTCTGCGTCTTTTGGCTTCGGACTGGTTAAAAACGAAACGGACGGCCGTCCGGTGGCTGATTCTCGCGGTGCCCGTCCTCTATGCGTCGTTCCTGCTGTGGTATTTTTCGTCCTTCCGTCCGGGCGAGGAGCTGCAGCTTCGCATCTACAACGTTTTCTTCGAATTGACGGCGGTGCTTCTGCCGTTATGGATTGCCGTCATCAGCGGGTTTCTGAGCCTGCAAGAGGAGCATGCCGGCCAGTTCTGCGGCATTTTGAGCGTTCCCCTGCCTCGGCCGCACATTTATCTGGGCAAACTGTTGCTGTTGCTGCTTGCGGTCGCGTTCGGCACCTTCGCTTCCACGGCCCTGCTCGTCCTCGGCATGCGGTTCGGACTGCAAATACCGAATATCCAGGCCGGTCTGTTTTTTAGCGGCGCCTTGCTGACCTTTGCGGGGGCCCTCTTTCTCATCGGACTTCATCTGATGCTGGGGTTGGCGTTGGGCCTTGGAGCCTCCGTCGGCGCGGGAGGCGCCGGCTTTCTCATGGCGGGCATCATCGGCGCCACGAACGTCGGAGACGCGATCTGGCCGTTCGTGCCGTGGGCGTGGCCGGTCCGGCTGTCCGTTATTCCCGCCGTCCATTTGCCCGGATTTCAGGCGTCCGATACCTCCGCTTTCGAATGGACGGCGGCGCGGCAAGCCGCCGCAGGCCTGCTTCCCGCCCTGGTGTCCTTTGCGGCAGTGGTTGCGATCGGCGTAATATGGTTTCATAAATGGGAAGGACGAAAACATCAGGAATAGCCGATAATGAGGTGCGATCGTGAGCCGGATTTTGATCATCGACGATGAACGCGAGCTTGCCCAATTGCTGAAGGACGAATTGGAAGCGGCCGGACATGAAGCGCTCGTCGCAAGCGACGGAGCCGAAGGGGTCTTGCTTGCGCGCAAACAGCCGGACCTGATTCTTCTCGACGTAATGATGCCGAATATGGACGGGTTCGAGGTATGCCGCAGATTGCGGGACGAGGTGCGCTGCCCCATCATGTTCCTGAGCGCGAAGCAGGCGGAAACCGACCGGATTCGGGGGTTGACCCTGGGAGGCGACGATTATGTCGTCAAGCCGATCGGACTCCGGGAACTGCTGGCGAGAATCGAAGCCCACTTGCGGCGGGAACGGCGGACTCGGGACGCCCGGGCGGACGAAACGCGAAGCTGCGTATATTTCGGGGCGCTCGCCCTAGATTTGAAAGCGCGGTCGGTCAGCGTGAACGGCAAGCCGATCGCCCTGACAAGAAGGGAATACGAGATCGTCGAGCTGCTCGCGATGCACGGCGGGCAGGTTTTTTCGCGGGAGCAAATTTATGAGAAGATATGGGGGATTGACGCCGAAGGGGATTCGTCGACCATTGTCGAGCACGTGAAAAACATCCGCGCCAAATTGGCGGCTGCGGATCCGTCGGCCGAATACATCGCGACGGTCTGGGGGATTGGATACAAATGGAACAAACGGCCGTAAGCCAAACCGGAAGGCTTTATGATCGGTACATGAAAAACCGGCCGCTCAAAAGCCAGTTCCAAATCATGATCGTCCTGATCATCGTCTCCAGCCTGTTGGCGACCCTTGTTACGTATGGAATTTGTATTCTTCTATTCGTCCATCTTGAAAATAAAAGCGTTTATCCGGCCAACCATTATGAGAGGCAGTTGCCCAACGTTGAAGCGGCGATTCGTCGGGAGCAGGCTTCCCTGCTTCGGCCGGCGAACAAAGAAAAGCTCGAAAGCGTTATCCCGCTGGAGGGGATGGACTATCAAGTGCTGGACGCGCGAGGCCGATTTTTGTACGGAACGATGAACGATCCCGTCTTCAGCGACAGCCGCCGGCTGTTCGAGAATTTGAACAAAACGGTTGGACATCGGGGGCGATATGTCAAGACGGTGCCGATATTCGATGCAAATGGCGATCTTTCGGGCTTCGTGCAGTTAGCTTATCAGATTCGGGTGGCGCCGGCAGACCGCACGGGACGCTTCTGGATCGCTCTTCTGGCTTTAGGGATATTCGGCGCGCCGTTTCTCTATGTCGTTTTGTTTATATGGCTATATTCCAAAATGTTCGCCAACCGCATGAACATCCCGCTGCGGTTGTTGATGGAAGCCGCGAAGAAGATTCAGGCGAAGGATCTCGATTTTGATTTGGACTACCGTTCGGAGAACGAGCTCGGCAAGCTGATTCGCGCGTTTCAAGACATGAAGGACGAATTGCGGCGTTCGCTTTCCAACCAATGGAGACTTGAACAGGAGCGGACCGAGCTGGTGGAGACGTTGGCGCATGATTTAAAAACGCCGCTGTCCGTCATTCAAGGCTACTCCGAAGCGCTTCTCGGCTCCGCCGGGGCCGACCCGAAGAAGCAAACGCGGTATCTGGCCGTCATCAAGGAAAACGCCGAGAAAGGCGCCGCGCTTGTCAAGCGATTGCAGTACATCACCGATCTCGAAACGTCAAACGACGAGCCGCGCCCCGTGCCGACGCCCGTCGCGGCCTTTGTCCGGCAGGTCGTTCAACCGTATGAACTGCAAATGAAGCGGAAAAACATTCGGTTGACAATAGATTACCAAGGGCCGAGCGATTGGGTCGCGGATATCGATGCGGAGAAGCTGGAGCGGATATGGGACAATCTGATTTCGAACAGCTTGCGGTACACGCCCGAAGGCGGTCGAATCCGCATAACCGTGCGCGTGAGGCCCGACAGGCTCGAATGCGAAATCGCCAACTCCGGTCCGCCTTTCAGCAAGAAAGATCTGGAATACGCGTTCACGAAATTTTACCGGGGCGGCGAATCCCGGAAACGCCAGGACGGGCATGCCGGTCTCGGGCTCTACATTGTGAAGCGGCTGGTGGAAAAACTCGGCGGCAAGGTTCAAGCGTTCAATACGCCGGACGGCGAAGCGTGCATCGCTTTTGACTGCAAAATTCCCCATGGGGCTGTCCGGGAAGAAAATCCGAATCGAAACACGCCGGAATCCCCGGACTTGTGATCCGTGCCGTACTTCGCCAAGGCTTCAAGCAACGCGCATCCGTCGGGCGTTAAGGGAGACTGTAACCGGCCATAGACAAAGAAACCTCTCCTTTCGGAAATGGCTGCTTGTCACTTCCATTTTGCCAAGGAGCGGTTTCTTTTTGTTTGCTTAAAGGTGCGGGACCTTCCTTCGGTCATCCATCACTTTGGGACAGCCCCCAGACGGTTCGGTACGGCCGGTCCGAAGCGACGGTCCAACGGCGCCGGCTAGCGATCCGTCTCCTTGTCCGATCCGGGAACGGGGGCGACCGATTTCGTGCGCTCGATCGTATCGTTGACGAAAGCCATATCCTGATTTTTCGCTTTCATATGGGTCGTGCCCTTGTAATTGCCTTTGTGGCGGTTGTTTTCCATGCGGATCTCTCCTTTGCCGGTTGTTGCCGCTGGGGCTGCGAGTCCTTGAGTCGCCCGCCTGCCCGACGCGCCGCGGCGCTGATGTCATTGTGCGCAGGCGGGGCGGTTGTTATCCGCGGCGGCGGCCCGGGCGAGTAGACGGGATTGCCGCGATTCCGGTATAATGACCAAAGAATTGAACAGGACGGCGATCGCGCGGAGGAAAGCCTACCGGCGGCGGTCGCCTCGAGTCAGGAGTGTTCACGCATGCCGCTGTCTTGTGGAATCGTCGGTCTGCCCAACGTGGGCAAGTCGACGTTATTTAACGCGATTACCCAGGCGGGCGCCGAATCGGCGAACTACCCGTTTTGCACGATCGACCCGAACGTGGGCGTCGTAGAGGTGCCGGACGAGCGCCTGCAGAAGCTTGCCGAAATCGTCCATCCGAACCGGATCGTCCCGACCGCTTTCGAATTCGTCGACATTGCGGGTCTGGTCAAAGGCGCCAGCCGGGGCGAAGGTCTCGGCAACAAGTTCCTCGCCAACATTCGCGAAGTCGACGCGATCGTGCATGTGGTCCGCTGCTTCACGGACGAAAACATTACGCACGTCGCCGGCAAGATCGACCCGATCGGGGACATCGAGGTCATCAATCTCGAGCTGATTTTGGCCGATTTGGATACCGTCGAACGGCGCATGGAGCGCACGCGCAAAAACATGAAGAGCGGCGACAAGAAGTACGCGCAGGAGCTGGAAGTGCTGGAGCGGGTGCACGCGGCGCTCACCGCCGAAAAACCCGCGCGGAGCGTCGAGCTGTCCGACGAGGAGAAGCTGCTCATCCGCGATTTGCACCTGTTGACGATCAAGCCGGTGCTGTATGCGGCCAACGTCAGCGAAAGCGAAGCGGGCAACCCCGAGAGCAACCCGTACCTTAAGCGCGTACGCGAATTCGCGGCGGCCGAAGGCTCGGAAGTGGTGCCGATCAGCGCCAAGGTGGAAGCCGAAATCGCCGAGCTCGAGGGCGAAGACCGCGAGCTGTTTCTGCAGGAGCTGGGCCTTTCCGAATCCGGGCTGGACCGCCTGATCCGCGCCGCCTACAAGCTGCTCGGGCTGTATACGTACTTTACGGCGGGCGTGCAGGAAGTCCGCGCTTGGACGATCCGCAAAGGCACGAAGGCGCCGCAAGCGGCGGGCGTCATTCACAGCGACTTCGAGCGGGGCTTCATTCGTGCCGAGGTGGTCTCTTACGAAGATCTGATCGCGGCAGGCTCGATGGCCGCGGCGCGCGAGAAAGGGCTGCTTCGCCTGGAAGGCAAGGATTACGTCGTCGCCGACGGAGACGTCATGCATTTCCGTTTTAACGTATAACCGAATACGCTGCGGCCCTCCGCTTTTCCGGCGGAGGGCCTTTTGCGTTTAGGCCGCGAAGAGGGGCGATACGTTGGATCGTCTCGGGGACAATCGTGCCGAAGAAGCCGCGCGGATGTACCCAAAATTTCCTGAATTCGGCATTCGGAGAAACTTATGGGCGCAAAAGCGATACAAAACCATAAGGAGGGAAGGGGAAAATGGACATGTCGTTCAAGTTCGGTTTGCGAGCCGGTATGGCCGCGTTGCTGGCGGCTGCGTTTGGCGCTTCGCCGCTGCTGCGGCACCGCCGCCCGTGTCTATCCTGGATTTTTTCCAATATCCTCGTTCGATTTCGATGCATTCCGTACCTATCCTGGATTTTGTCCAATCTGCAGCACCGAATGAAGGGCCTTTTCCGCTCAAGCCCGCAATTTCATTGGAAAAATCCAATTTAGCAAGGCTTGTAGAAGGGGGATGCCTCGTTTCGTTGGATCATTTCCAATATACCCCTCACGCTGCTGGAGCCCCCTTTAAACAGACGCGAGCGATCCCCGCAGGGTGTATCGATGACGCAAACAACTCTCTTCGAAAAAACGCTCAACGCTCCGCTGAAAGCGGAAAAGCGAGCTTTTCCGGCCGGCCGAAGCCCCCAAAAAGCTGCAAGGATATGATATACTGAAAGGTACGGTGTTTAAAGCAAAGCATGCGCTTTCCCGTACTGCGGCTTCATCACAACGTTAGGAGGATGAACACGGTGTTGGACCGTCTTCAAGCTTTGGCGGACCGATATGAGAAGCTGAACGAATTGCTGTGCGATCCCGATGTCGTAAGCGACCCTTCGAGGCTTCGTTCCTACGCCAAGGAACAATCGGATCTGGAAGAAGCCTATCGGGCTTATGTGGAATATAAAAAAGTCGTCGAACAGCTTCGCGAGGCGAAAGCCATGCTGGAGGAGAAGCTGGACGACGAAATGCGGGAGATGGTCAAGCTTGAGATCGACGAGCTGACCGCCCGGCAGAAAGAGCTGGAGGAGCGGATTCGCATTTTGATGCTGCCCAAGGATCCGAACGACGGCAAAAACGTCATCGTCGAAATCCGCGGCGCGGCCGGAGGCGAGGAAGCGAACCTGTTCGCGGCCGATCTGTACCGCATGTACGTGAAGTACGCGGACAGCCAAGGCTGGCGCACCGAGCTGCTCGAAGCGACCGTCAGCGATCTCGGCGGCTTCAAGGAAGTGATCTTCAGCGTGGAGGGCAAGGACGTCTACCGCAAGCTGAAATACGAGAGCGGAGCCCATCGCGTGCAGCGCGTGCCGGAGACCGAATCCGGCGGCCGCATCCACACGTCGACCTCCACCGTCGTCGTCATGCCGGAGGCCGAGGAAGTGGAAGTCGAAATTTTGGATAAAGACATTCGCGTCGATACGTTCTGCTCCAGCGGAGCGGGCGGGCAGTCGGTCAACACGACCAAATCCGCCGTGCGCGTGACGCACATTCCGACGGGCATCGTGGCGACGTGCCAGGACGGCAAATCGCAGAACGACAACAAGGCGAAGGCGCTCCAGGTGCTGCGCGCTCGGATCGTGGACATGAAGCGTCAGGAAGAAGAAGCGAAAATCTCCGGCGAGCGGAGGGAGAAGATCGGCACGGGCGACCGCAGCGAGCGGATTCGCACGTACAACTTCCCGCAAAGCCGGGTGACCGACCATCGGATCGGGCTGACGCTGCATCGCCTCGACGCGGTGCTGAACGGCGATATGGAAGAAATCATTCAAGCGTTGACGCTGGCGGAGCAGACCGAACTGCTGCAGAAGGAAAACCGGTCGTAATCGGGCGGTCCCGCGGTTGAGCGAACTTCAATGCAAGGAGGCGGCGCATGGATCAGATAAAGCCCGTAACGATAGGAGACGCGTGGCGTCAGGGCGCGGAGCTTTTGCGCAAGGCGAGCGTTGGCGAGGCGGAGGCGAATGCGGAGCTTTTGCTCCTGCATGCGCTGGGCCTAAGCAAGGCCGAACTGCTGCGCGACTTGCGCGAGCCGTTCCCGGCGGAGCGACTCGAACGGTGGGAGCGCCTGCTGGCGCGCAAGGCGGCGGGCGAGCCGGTGCAGTATATCGTCGGCGGCCAGCATTTTTTCGGGCGTTGGTTCGAGGTGACGCCCGCCGTGCTCATCCCGCGGCCCGAGACGGAGCTGCTCGCGGAAGCGGTGCTGAACGAGGCCTCCCGTTGGGAGGACGCCTCGTCGCTTGCCGTGCTGGATGTCGGCACGGGCAGCGGGGCGCTGGCCGTCACGCTGGCGGCGGAGCGGCCGGGGTGGCGCGTCACGGCGTCCGATCTGTCGCCGGACGCCCTTGCGGTGGCGCGCGGCAACGCCGAGCGCCACGGAGTCGCAGGTCGCATGGCGTTCGTGCTCGGCGACCTGCTGGAGCCGTTTGTCGCGGCGGGCGCGGCGGCGGACGTGCTGGTGTCCAACCCGCCGTACATCCCGTCCGCCGACATCGCGGGCTTGCAGCGCGAGGTGCGGGACTTTGAGCCGCGCCTCGCGCTTGACGGCGGCGCCGACGGGCTGGCGCCCTACCGCCGCATGGCGGAGCAACTGCGCCTGCTGCCTGCGCTGCCGCGGCTTGTCGCCTGGGAAGTGGGGGCCGGGCAGGCGTCCGACGTCGCCGGCTTGCTCCGGCAGGCGGCGGCGTGGCGCGAGATCCGCTTCGTGCGGGACTACGCCGGCATCGACCGCCACGTGCTCGCCGTTCGCGGGTAACCCGTTAAGCCCCGCAAGATTTTCGCGGATCTTTCGATTTTCTCCGGTTTGCTAGGTTTATAGATTCTCCATACGGGCATACTGTGGCTAAGACGTTCCGGAACGCATCGAGAGCGCCGACGGGCGCGTCAAGGAGCGAAACACGATGCGTGGTCTTAGCCCTCTTTTATTTCTTTTTCTGTCCTTATCCGTTGGAGTTTCCGTTTGGTCCGGCCATACGGCATCCGCAAGTCTTAGCCCGAATGCCGGACAAGTCATTCCGGACGAAGCGATTCGCATCCGCATTATCGCCAATTCCGATTCGGACGCGGACCAGGCCGTCAAGCGCAAGGTGCGCGACCGCGTCGCCGCGCTGATCGAGTCGTGGGGCGCGATGCCGGAAACGATAGAGGAATCGAGAGCGCTCCTGCGCTCGCATATGCGGGAGATTCAGGCTACGGCCGACCGCGTGCTGGAGGAAGAAGGAGCCGGTTACGGCTCCGTCGCCGAGCTTGCGAAGGTCCCCTTTCCGGCCAAAATGTTCGCGGGCGTGCCGTACCCGGCGGGCCGGTACGAAGCGCTGCGGATTACGCTCGGCCAAGGCGGGGGCGCGAATTGGTGGTGCGTGTTGTTCCCGCCGCTGTGCCTGACCGCGGCGACGGCGGACGATCCGGCCGATGCGAAAGCGGCGTCGGCCCCGGCCGCAGGCGCTGCCGGCGGCGCGGACGGCAAGACGGCCAAGGCGGCGGGCGGGCAGGACGAGCCGAAGGCCGGGTTTTTCCTTCTGGTTTTGCTGGAGAAGCTGCTTGCCTTTATTGCGTCGCTGTTCTCTTAACCTGTGCTATAATGGCGGTATTAAGCAGCAAGGATGGTCGAAACCGCTTATGACAAAGCAAACGATATATTGGCCGCCGGAGCGCCAGGACTCCGGCGTACGCGAAGCCGCCGCGGCGATTGCCGCAGGCGGCGTCGTCGCTTTCCCCACCGAGACGGTGTACGGTCTGGGAGGGGACGCGCGCAGCGGGGAGGCCGTGGCGCGGATTTTTGCCGCGAAGGGGCGCCCGTCCGACAATCCGCTGATCGTGCACTTGGCCGATGCGGCGGAAGCGGACGCGCTCGCTTCTTCGATCGGCCCGCTTGAGCGGCGGCTGATGGCCGCCTTCTGGCCGGGCCCGCTTACGCTCGTGCTTCCGGTGCGCCCGGGCGCGGTGTCGGAGCGCGTGACCGCCGGGCTCGACACCGTGGCGGTCCGCGTGCCCGCGCATGCGCTCGCGCAGCGGTTGATCGCCGCCGCGGGCTGCCCGATCGCCGCGCCGAGCGCCAACCGTTCGGGCCGTCCGAGCCCGACGCTCGCCCGCCATGTGCTTGAGGACTTGGACGGGCGCATCGACGGCGTGCTGGACGGCGGTCCGACCGGCGTCGGGCTGGAGTCGACCGTCGTCCGCGTCGTGGACGGCGTTATCCATGTGCTGCGGCCGGGCGGCGTCACGGCGGAGCAGCTGCGGGAGGCCGCGGGAGCGGACGTTCCGGTCGTCTCGGGCGGCGGCCCGACCGGGGAGCGGCATTCCTCCCCGGAAGCGGAAGACGCGGAGGCGCCGCGCTCCCCCGGCGTCAAATACACCCATTACGCGCCGAAGGGCGTCATGACGCTGGTGGCCGCGGACGATCCCGGCCGGCTGCGCGCGGCCGTGCAGGCGCAGGCCGATGCCGCGCGCCGAACCGGCGGCCGCGTCGGCATCCTCGCCTGCGACGAGCATGCCGGAGCTTACCGCGCGGACGCCGTGCTGGCGCTCGGTCCCCGCGACGAGCCCCGGCAGGCGGCGCAGGCGCTGTACGCCGCGCTGCGGGAATGCGACGAGCGCGGCCTCGATTACATCGTCGCCGAAAGCTTCCCCGAGCGGGGCATCGGCGCCGCGCTCATGAACCGGATGGCGAAGGCCGCGGGAGGCCGCATCGTTCGGGCTTGATTCGCATCGCGGCATGCAGCGGTCCGTTCGGAACAGATACGCAGGCCGCCCCCGGACATGTTCTCCGCCTTGTCCGCATATGCTGAACTATCGGCAATCGCGGATAAGGTCGGCAAGGGGGACATGGGATGGAGATGGAAGCCGTATCCGTCGGACAGGTTTTGACGGTGCTTATTATGGCGGTCGCCTTGGGAATGGACGCCTTCTCCCTTGGAGTCGGCATCGGCCTCAAAGGGGTGCGCCTGCTCGATGTGGCGAAGATCAGCACCGCGATCGCCTTTTTCCATGTTGTCATGCCGCTCGGAGGCATGTGGGCGGGACGCTACGTCAGCGAGCTGCTGGGCGGCGTGGCGACGTCGGCGGCGGGCGCGCTGCTGCTTCTGCTCGGCGGGCATATGGTATACAGCTCGCTGCGGGGCGAAACGACGGAATCGATTAATCACCGCACCTTATGGGGAGTGCTGCTGTTTGCGTTCAGCGTCAGCATCGATTCGTTTTCGGTCGGCGTGTCGCTCGGGATGTTTGCGGCCCACCGGCTGTTCACTGTCCTGACCTTCGGCTTTTTCGGGGGGGTCATGAGCGTGTTCGGGCTTCTAGTCGGGCGGCGGTTCAGCCGCACTCTCGGCGGCTACGGCGAGGCGTTCGGCGGCGTCATTCTGTTTGCGTTCGGCGTCATTTTTCTGCTATAAACAAATATAAACGCTGGCCGTTCGCCGGATCACCGCGAATGCGCAGGAGGGATGGACATGAGACGAATACTGCTAGTGTGCACGGGCAATACCTGCCGCAGTCCGATGGCCGAGGCGATGCTGAAGGAGCTGGCCGGGCAGCGCGGCATCCCGCTGGAAGTCCGTTCCGCGGGCCTGTCCGCCATCGACGGAACGCCGATTTCGCCCAACGCCGCGCAGACGTTGACCAACCGGAACCTGCCTTTGCCGGGCGGTTCGACTGCGCTCACCGACGAGGCCGTGGAGTGGGCCGACCTGATTTTGACGATGACCGTCGGGCACAAGCGGACGATTATCGGACGTTACCCGCACGTATCGGACAAAGTCTACACGCTGAAGGAGTTCGCCGCGGGCGGGGAACCGGGGGCGGCGGAAGACCTGGCGGAGGCGCAGCGGATTTATGCCGATTGGCAGGTCAAATTAGCGCTTGGCGAAACGCTGCCGGAAGCGGACCGGGAGCGCCTGGCCGAGCTGGAGCGAAAGCTGCCCGACCTGGACATCGCCGATCCGTTCGGCGGACCTCTGGAAGTGTACGAGCGCAGCGCGGACGAAATTTGGGACGCCCTTGGCAAGACGATCCGCAGACTCGAAACGGATTGATTTTTGGCGGCGTCTCCAGTATGATAAATATACAACATGCAAGTTCCGATGTGACTGGCGACGTAGTGGGATTAACCACGGTGGAGCATCGGAATAACGGCCGGTCGCCTGGGCAAAGAGCAGACGTGTGAGAAGCGCGTCTTGCTCTTTTTCGTCTTTTTTAGAGGTTTTAGGTATAATACATTTGGACGAAGAGGAGGATGCAGACATGAAAATCGCCATTGGAGCCGATCATGCCGGATACCGGCTGAAGGACGTCATCGTACCGTTTTTGAAAGCGCAAGGCCATGAAGTCATCGATGTCGGATGCAACTGTGCGGATTCCGTCGACTATCCGGACTATTCCGTCCCGGTATGCGACAAGGTCGTCAGCGGGGAAGTCGACCGCGGCATCCTGATCTGCGGCACCGGCATCGGCATGTCGATCGCCGCCAACAAGATTCCGGGCATCCGCTGCGCGCTTGTGCACGACCTGTTCTCGGCCAAAGCGACCCGGGAGCACAACGACACGAACGTGCTGGCGATGGGCGAACGCATCATCGGGCCCGGGCTGGCGGAGGAGATCGTGCGCGTATGGTTGGAGACGCCTTTTTCGCAGGGTGAACGCCATCAAGGCCGCCTGAACAAGGTCAAGGCGATCGAAGCGCAATATTCCCTTCATCGTTGACGGACGCTTGCGGCATCAAGGCAGGGAGGGACAAGAAATGACGGAAGCAGGGCGCAACCCGACGGATATCCGATCTTTGGCGGACCAAGTGGAGCGGGCGCTGAACGAGCTGGTCGCGGCCGGCAAGCTTCGCCCCGGGCAAAAACTGGTGGCGGGCGTCAGCACAAGCGAGGTGCGCGGACAGCGCATCGGCACCGCGGGCGCCATGGAAGTGGCCGAGCAGATTTACGAAGGGGTTCTTCGGGTCTGCGGCCGGGCGGGTCTTCATCCGCTCTGGCAGTGCTGCGAGCATCTGAACCGGGCTCTGGTGGCCGAGCGCGCGCTGGCCGAATCGCAGGGGTGGACGATCGTTTCGGCGGTGCCCGTCCCGAAAGCGGGCGGCTCGATGGCGGCCTACGCTTACCGACGGATGTCCGATCCCTGCCTCGTCGAAGCCGCGCAAGCGGACGCGGGCATCGACATCGGCGAAACGCTGATCGGCATGCATCTGCGGCCGGTGGCGGTGCCGGTCCGCCCGTCCGTTCCCTGGATCGGGGAGGCGAGAGTGACGATGGCGTATACCCGGCCGAAGCTGATCGGAGGGGAACGCGCGGTGTACAAATTGCCGCCCGACGATCCTTATTCCCGCACTTGCGATTGATTTGCCTTTTTTCCATAGATAAACCCCGATAAATCCCGTGAATCCGGCTCCTTTGCATTTCGGACGCGAAACTGCATGGAAACGGCCTACATGAATAAGGAGGATGCTTCTATGTCCCAATTGCGCAATCAAGACCCGGAAATCGTCAAAGCGTTGAACCTGGAGCTTAACCGCCAGCGGAACAACCTGGAACTGATCGCTTCCGAAAACATCGTCAGCGAAGCCGTGCTGGAAGCGATGGGTACGGTGCTGACCAACAAGTACGCGGAAGGCTATCCGGGCAAACGCTATTACGGCGGCTGCGAATACGTGGACATTCCGGAAGAAATCGCGCGCAACCGCGCGAAAGAGCTGTTCGGCGCCGAGCATGCCAACGTTCAGCCGCATTCCGGCGCTCAAGCCAACATGGCGGTGTATCTGGCGGCGTTGAAGCCGGGAGATACCGTGCTCGGGATGGACCTCGCGCACGGCGGCCACCTGACGCACGGAAGCCCGGTGAACGCTTCCGGCCTGCTGTATAACTTCGTCGCTTACGGCGTCAACGAGAAGACGTTCACGATCGACTACGACGAAGTGCGCAAAGCGGCATTCAAGCATCGTCCGCGCCTGATCGTCGCCGGCGCCAGCGCTTATCCGCGCATCATCGACTTCGAAGCGCTCGGCCAAATCGCCCGGGACGTGGGCGCGCTGTTCATGGTCGACATGGCGCATATCGCCGGCCTTGTCGCGGGCGGACAGCATCCGAGCCCGGTGCCGCACGCCCACTTCGTCACCACGACGACGCACAAGACGCTGCGCGGTCCGCGCGGCGGCTTGATCCTGACCACCAAGGCCTGGGCGGCCGCGATCGACAAAGCGGTGTTCCCGGGCTCGCAGGGCGGCCCGCTCATGCACATCATCGCGGCCAAAGCGGTGGCGCTCGGCGAAGCGCTGCAGCCTTCGTTCAAAGAGTATGCGGCCAATGTCGTGGCCAACGCCAAGGCGCTTGCCGACGAGCTGCTGTCTCAAGGGCTGAATCTCGTGTCCGGCGGCACCGACAACCACCTGATGCTGGTGGATACGCGCAACCTGAACATTACCGGCAAGGAAGCCGAGCACGTGCTGGATTCCGTCGGCATTACGGTTAACAAAAACGCGATTCCGTTCGACCCGACCAGCCCGTTCGTGACGAGCGGCATCCGCATCGGCACTCCGGCCGTCACCTCCCGCGGCATGGATGCGGAAGCGATGAAAACGATCGGCCAGGTCATCGCGCTTACGCTGAAGAACAAGGACAACGCGGCCGTGCTGGACAAAGCGCGGGCCATGGTGCGCGAGCTGACGGAGCAATATCCGCTTTATCCGAAACTCGAATACTAAGCGAAAATCCGCTCGCGCCGGGCGGACGGAGGCGGCCCCCGAAGGGCCGCCTTTGCCGCTGCGTGTCGAATCCTGATTTTTCAGCTTTTTCCAGAAAAAATTTTTGACCGTTTTCCGTTATGCCGTGTATACTAATTGTACGCTTAATTCCCGAGCCGCGCGCCGGGAAGCGGGGGAACCAATCAAGTGGGGCGAATTGGCGCCGGAGAGCGCCATAGGGTACCATCTTGCCCGAGTCCGTCAGCTAACCTCGTTTGCAGTGGATGGGTCAATGCTACCAGTATACATCGCATCCTATTGACCCTTCTTGAGGGTCTTTTCTGTTTTTTTCGGCCCCTCGCAGGCTAAGCGTACCTCTGCCTTGCCGCAAGGGGTTTTTGCGCTTCCCCTTGCCCGCGGCGCATCATATTGGGAGAAGGAGGAATGGGTATGACGTCGTCGGGTTTTCTGTCCAATGCCGAGCGTGCCGCGGCCATTCCCGAGCCGGAAATGCAAATGCTCACGCAAGCGTTCGGCAAATCGGCCGTTCGTCTGAACGAATATTATCTCAAGCTGATTGATTGGAACGATCCGTCCGACCCGCTGCGGGAACTGGTCGTGCCCGCCACGGGGCTGCCGAAGGACGGGGGCTGGGATTGCTCGAACGACGAATTCGAGTATGCCGCTCCGGCCTGCCAGCACGTTTACGCGAACACGGCGCTGCTGCACATGCCGGACGCCGTGCGCAGCCGGGCGCTGCGCGGCGACCCGGACGAAGCGCTCTCCGCCGTAATGGCCGGCATCGATTACATCGCCGGGCATGAAGAGATCGACCAGGTTCTTCTGGTCGGCGGCGACAGCCTGGCGGTCGGAGCGGCGGCGCTGCGCAAGGTGATCGGGCGGCTGCGTCTTCTCGATCACGTGCGCATCATTCGCCTTCATTCGAAAATGCCGGTGTTCAACCCGAAACGGATATACAAGAACACGGAGCTGTTGAAGCTGATCGGCGAATATTCCAAGCCGGACAGGCGCATATACGTGATGGCGCATGTTCACCATCCGCGCGAGATGACGTCCGAGGCGATCCGGGCCTTTGAAGCGCTTCACGAGGCGGGGGCGGTCATCATGAGCCGGACGCCGCTTCTAAAAGGCGTAAACGACGATTCCGCCGTTCTCGGCGCGCTGCTCGACCAACTGTCCTGGGCGGGCGTCGCCTCGCACGAATTTTTCATCAACCGCCCCACCCTTGCGAACGAGCGGTATTCCATGCCGCTGGAACGGGCCTATCACTTGGTGGAAGGCGCCAAAGCCAGAACGTCCGGTCCGGGCAAAAACGCGCGCCTTACGATGAGCCACGTTTCCGGAAAGATCGAAATTCTCGCCGTCGAAAACCGCAAAGCCTATTTGAAGTACCAGCAGTCCCGTCACCACCAGCACGGCATGTTTATGCTGCTGGAATGTCCCCCGTCCGCGGTCTGGTTCGACGATCTTCCCGGCAGCAGCCGCCACTGGCAAGATGGCCCCGGGGCCAAATCGCCGAAGCCGTTCGACGACAGCCCGGGCGACGCGGTCAAGCGGCAAGCCGGTTACGAAATCGTGGACTGACCGCGCACAATCCTCTCCCCGTCTTTCGGCAGCCATGAAACCCCAAACGCATTTGCGCGTATTATCGGGTATAAGGAAAGGGCAAACCCCAAAGGAGGAAACGTGTTCATGTCCATCTTCAAACGGCTGCGCGACCTTACGTTGTCCAATGTTTACGCTCTGATCGAGAAAGCGGAAGACCCGGTGAAAATGACGGACCAGTATTTGCGCGACATGCAGGACGATCTGGAGGACGCCGAAAAGGCGGTCGCCGCCCAAATCGCCTTGGAGAAGAAATTCAAACAGTTGTACGAGGAGCAGGAAGCGCTCGTGCAGAAGCGCGACGAGCAGGCCAATATCGCCGCTCAGGCGAAAAATATCGAGCTTGCCCGGCGCGCGCTGGAGGAAAAGAAAGCGGCCGCCCAGAAAGCCGCGGAGTACAAGGCGAGCTACGAGCAGAACAAAGCGGCGGCGGATCGCTTGCGCGAGAAGCTGGAGGAGATGCGCAAGCAGTTTACCGAATTGAAAAACCGGCGCGAAACGCTGGTTGCCCGCGCGAACGCAGCCAAAGCCCAGGCCGAGATCAACAAGGCGATGGCCGGCTTCGGTTCCGATACGGCTTTGTCCGGCCTGAAGCGGATGGAAGAGAAGGTTCTGCAAATGGAAGCCCATGCCGAAGCGACCGAAGAGCTCGGAGGCGCGAAGGGCAAGTCGCTGGACGAAGAGATTGCGGCGCTCGGCAAAGACAAAGAGATCGAAGACGAGCTGGCGGCGCTGCTGAAAAAGTACGAATGACGGCATAAGCCCCCCTCGCGGGGGTCCTTCTTTTTTGCCGGCGTTTCGCCTGAACGGATAGGCGGACGGCCGGGAAGACATAGGCACGGATTGGAAACCGGAAGGGGAGACGAATGCGTTGACGTTCAACCAGATCGCGGGGACGCTCATCTGGACGGCGGCCGGCGGCGTGCTGCTGTTCGCGCTTATGTGGATCGACGCCCAGCTTACGAAGTATAAAGATATGGAAGAGATCAAGAAGGGGAACAACGCCGTCATTGTCCGCTTTGCCATGAAGCTGGGGGCGCAGGGCTATATTTTGTCCCGGTCGATTTTTACCTCCAATCATCTTTTGGAGGCCCTCTTCGTGTCTCTTGTTTCGTTTGCGATTTTGCTCGTTCTGGAACGGCTGGTCGAATGGGTGCTGGCGGCAATCGGCGATCTGCGCCTGGCCGAGGGCGTCAAGAACGGCGTTGTCGGCCACGGACTGATCGCCGGAACGCTGCATCTGGTCGGCGCGCTGATTATCGGCGCCTGCCTGTAAAGCCGCGGAAAGGAGGAAGCGGGCCATGAGCTTGTTGAAACGCGTAAAAAACCTGCTTCGCAAGCCGGAGCCGTTAAAGGCGGAGAAGAGCGTGATGACGCTCGGTCCCGGGGATGTATGCGAAGTTTCGCTGGTCACGTATCAGGTCGTCGGCCGTACGAAGCCGCTCAGCCGCAACTCCGTTTGGCTGACGCTCCGGGACGGAGCCTCGATCCGCTACCTGTCCGTGGAGGAGCGGGCGACCCGGCAGTTCGGCCTTTACTCCGTCATTGACGGCCGGCTGGATTCGGTGGACGAGGTGCCGACCGAGATCGAGCTCGACGGCATCCATTATTTTTTGGAGGAACGGTATTCGACGCGCATCTCCGCAACCGGCAATACGCCGTTTGCCGAGACCGGCGGAGAACTGTACGTTTGGCAATATCAGTCCGACAATCGGAAGCTGCTGCGCATCGAGTGGCAGGACGGCAGGTTCATGCTCTACGAGGGGGAAAGCGTGCTCCCGGCAGATGTTGAATGGCTGCGGGGGAATGCGTGATGGTCGTAAGCCGTTTCCGTCCGTGGATTCGTTTGGTGAACCTTATCGTCATTTTCGCCCTTGTCGGCGGGCTGCTGTCCGCGTGCGGCAGCGTCAACGTCGAAGAGACGTATCCCCTTGAATCCGTCAGCCGCAACGGCGATCAGACGTCTTATGTGTACCGGGCGGAAGGGGAGACCGTTCCGGAAGTGGCCAAGGCCCTTGCGGAGAAGAAGAAGCCCGAGCAGATGTCCGAGGAAGATCCGGACCACATGTTCCTCGTCTATTCCGATCAGCTGATCCATGTGCAAAAGGACCCGGAACATGCGGAAGATACGCTGATCGAGGTGGACAGCACCGAGTACGTCCGGCAAAACTACAGTCCGTCGTTTCTGGAAGGCTACCTGCTTGCGAGCGTGATCGGCAGCCTTTTCGATTCGGTTGGCCGATCGGGCGGCTACGGGGACTATCGCGGCTACGGCAGCAAAACGTATTACCCGCCGGCATCCGGCTCGTATCGGGCGCCGACGGCGAGCGATACGAAGGACGCGCCGCCGATCACCGTGCAGAAGAAAGGGTCGATCATCAAGCGGAGTTCGTCCGCGGATACCGGCGGCGTCGGCTCGGGAGGGCTGTTCGGCAAAAAGAGCGGCTCGTCCTCATCCTCCGGCTCCAAAGGATCGATCATCCGCAACGACGACAGCGACAAGAGCGGTTCGAAGAAGTCGTCCGGGTGGCTGAAGCCGCGGAAGTCGGGCGTACCGAAAACCCGGGTCGGCGGCTTCGGCCGGATCAAACGAAGGTGACGCCGCCAACGGACGCACGGGCACGGGGGCGGCGCCGCCAGCGGGCGCACGAAGCGGCGCCGGCGGAGACGCGCACGGACGGACGGACCGCGCCTTGCACGGACGAACCGCGCGCTCTATACGACAAACAACCCGCGGCAGGCGCTGACGCGCCCGGTCGCGGGTTGTTTGCCGTTCCGGGGCTCAGTATCCCCGTTCGTAGGCTTTGACGACGTTCGCTTTGCCGTCCAGCAGCCGCAGCGCATCGACCGCCCAGTACGGGTTGCGCAGCATGGCGCGGCCGATGGCGACCAGATCGGCGTCGCCGTTGCCGACGACGCTTTCCGCAAGCCGCGGATCGTCAAGCATGCCGACGGCCATGACCGGCACGCCCGTCGCCTCGCGGATCGCCCTGGCGAACGGCACCTGGTAGCCGGGGAAGTTGCCGGGTTTGCGGGGGCCGGCCGGTCCGCCTTCTCCGCCGCTGGAAACGTCGAACAGGTCGACGCCCGCATCGCGGTAAGCTTGGCAAAGCTTGATGCTGTGATCAAGGTCATATCCGCCCTCCGCGTATTCGACGGCGGAGATCCGCATCATCAGCGGCATGTCGGGCGGAAGGACCTTCTTGACGGCGCGGATCACCTCGACGCCGAACTTGGCGTAATCGCGGCCGAACTCGTCGTCGCGCTTGTTGATGAGAGGAGAATGGAACTGGTGAATCAAATACCCGTGCGCGCCGTGCAGTTCGATCGTGTCGACGCCGGCTTCCACCGCGCGCCTTGCGGCGTCGGCGAACTTGGCGACCAGCTGCCAGACTTCTTCGGTGGACAGGGCGCGGGGTTTTTTGGCATTGGCTTCGAACGGCTCGTTCCACGGGCCGACCGGCACTTCGGCGTCCAGCGCCTTGCGTCCCGCATGCGCCACCTGAATCGCCGCTTTGGCGCCGTACTTATGAATTTCGTCGATCACGCGGCGGAAAGCCGGAACGTGTTCGTCCGACCATAAGCCCAGGTCGCGGTTGGAAATCCGGCCGTCCGGTTCGACGTCGGTCATCTCGATGATGATAAGTCCCGTTCCCCCTATGGCGCGCGAAGTATAGTGGACAAAATGCCAGTCGTTCGGCTTCCCGTCCTCCGCGTCCACGGAGTATTGGCACATCGGACTCATGACGATGCGGTTGCGCAGGGTCAGGCCTTTGAGCGTAAAAGGCGAACCCAAATGGCTCATCGATTTCCTCCTCCTCCGAATAGGTCTTTGTTTTTTCGATTATATTGTAACCGAAAGATGCACAGTTTCGCTACAGGGAAAGGAGTGCGCTGTTCCGTTGCCGGATCCACTGGGGAAGCGGTGCGCCGTCCCGGTTGCCGGATCCACTGGGGGAAGCGGTGCGCCGTCCCGTTGCCGGAGCCGTGAAGCTTTGTTTACGCCATAAGCCGGAGGCGGCGTTCCGTTCGCAGCAGAAAGGACGGCTTTCTTCCGCCATGGAAGGGTAGCCGGTATTCTGCCTGTCAGGCGCTGACCATGACGCGGCTTTGCGGTTGAAACGGACCGTCCATCCGCTATGTTGCCGCTTTGGCTTAAAATCGTTTTCCTGACGGACCGAAGATCCGTTAATGCCCGTCAGACACGTCAAAAATAACCCTGGTTGAATGGAATAGCGGAATCTGTGTCCGCATCACCCGGATTTCAGCCGCTTTTTGACAAAATAACGTCCCTACGGTCCGGTCGATCCTCGGTTGAAGCCTTTTGCGGTTCCACACTGCAGGGGTAAGCAAGCCTCCCCCGTCCCGCCCCGCAAAGAGAGTGTGCCTCTATCCCGCTCTGCAAAGGGAATTGACCTCTGTCTCGTCCGGCAACAAAGCGAGCGCCCCGTTCCCGCCGCGGAAGCGGCAGGCGAGCCCTCCGCACCTGGTCCGCGCCGCGCCATGCCGGCCCACCCAGGACTCAACTGGGGCTTGGCAGCCTGGAGCGGCGAGACAGAAGGCCGGCGCGTTCGCTCCTGCGGAGCGGAGAAGGGCCGGCCGGCGCTTCCAGCTTGTCCCGGAGCAGCCACCAGACGAGCAGGGGAGAGCTGCCGAAGCCGAGCAGCAGCAGGTTGACCGCAAGCGGCGACGGGCGGTAGGAGACGACCGCAATAAAAACGATCGTTCCCGCAAAACGGCCCAAATTAAGCCCCAGCTCCCGGAAAATGACCGATTCGACCCGCCGCTCGGCGCTGGCCTTGTCCCGGCCGATCATGTCGAACACGAACGAAACGACGGGGATCGAATAAAGGGGCATAAACATCGAGGTCGCGATGCCGAATACAAGCAGCGTGAAGTAGTCCACTTTCCAGAAAAGCGGGACGACCGCCAGGCTGATCATCAGCGCGCCGGCAAACATGCCCCACTTCCGGTATACCGGCTTGTACATGCGGCCGATGAACCAGAAGCTGACGAGCCCCACGGCCGAGGTGATCAGCGAAAAATTGCCCAGCCGCAGCTCGCTGCCTGTCGCGATGTAGACGAGCAGCATGACCATAAAGCCGAAGATGCCTTCGCGCAGGCCTTGGGCGATCATGGCGAGGCTGACGGTTCTCCACGGGTTGTTTTTCTCCCGCAGCTTCCGCAGGCCGAGCGACCAGTCGTACCGTCCAAGCTTCGGGCGCCTTTTCAGGAAAAAGGAAAGCAGCACTCCCGCGACAAAAATGCCGAGCGAAATCGCGAAAATAAGCCGGTAACCGACCGTTCCGCCAAGGCGCGCGATAACGATGCCGGACAGCCAGGGCGCGATCATGTTCGATCCGGAAGCGAGAAGTCCGGCCCGTCCGTTGAAACGGTCCCGCGAATCGGGAGCGGTCGCTTCGAAATAGAAAATGTTGAAGGCCAGCCAAAACAAGCCGGACGAAATTCCCTGCACGCAGCCGAGAAGCGGAATGTAGCGGACGGCCTGGGGGCCGAGCAGCAGCACCAGCGCGTAAAAAACGGCGGCGACGGCGATGCCCAGCCTGAGCGCGCCCAGCTTGTTCCCTTCCTTTACCCATTTCCCCGCCAGCCAAAAGGTGAGCGCCATCACGATCTGATGGACGACGGCAAACCAGCCGATCATCGTCAAGTCGTTTTTCAGTTTCCACAAGTATACGTTGACGAAAGTGGACGACAGAGCGTTCGCTCCCACAAACAGGCCGTTTACCCCAAGCAGCAGCGATTCCTGGCGCGCGTCGCGTCTGCGGTCGAGACGCTCGGTTCGTTCGGCCATATCCGTTCCCTCCTTTGCCGAGAGTTGCCGGGCGGATGCCGGTTACCGCGCGGGCGGCCGGCAGGCCGGCGCACAGAAGCGGCAACTCTCATAAGATTTCCAGAACGGGCCGAATCATGAACCTGCGGGGCAGATAAAATCTGGTTGCCTTCAAGACCGGCGGGGGCGGCAAAACGGCGGCGCAAAAAAAATAACGGTCCGACAGCGGCCGTTATAAGTTGCCCGGGTCAAATCAGCAAGGTGATGACCAGCAGTTCGTACAGAACGAGCGGAAGAATCGAGCCGGCGGCAAAGGGGCCCAGGAACCGGTAATCGCCCGCCGCGGGATTGACTTGAAGATAAAGATGCCCTGCGTCGGAGCCGATGACGGTTCCTTCGTATGTGTGTCCGTCGATGGTCTGGACGCGGACGGGCCGATGCATGCATTGGGCGCATATTCCGCTAAGCCGCTTCCTCGTTTTTCTGACATGGTCGCACCAAACTTGATCGGCTTTATACACGATCGTACTGCCGCTTTCAGGCGAGCTGACGCGCATGAACAATCCTCCCGGTTGGTTTTGCTGTATGCTATGCGAATGTCCCGGGATGGGTGCGTGCCCCGGTGCCGAGGAGGGAAAAATTTCCCCGCGAAATCCGCAAATTTCGGAACGAGGATAGAGTGCGCGCGGCGAGAGACAATGATATAATGTACGGGCAGAATGAACGGAGGAAGGAGAGGTATATTTGGGTCGTCTCGTTATATGCGATCATCCGTTGATTCAACATAAAGTAACTTTTCTTCGTGACAAAAATACGGACACGAAGCAATTCCGGGAATTGGTCGAGGAATTGTCGACCTTGCTGGCCTACGAGATTACCCGGGATATTCCGCTTGAGACGGTGACGGTGGAAACGCCGGTGGCCATAGCGGAGGGACGCGTTATAGCCGGCAGAATGCTCGGTCTTGTGCCGATTTTGCGCGCGGGACTGGGAATGGTGGACGGAATGCTGAAGCTGCTGCCGTCCGCTAAAGTCGGGCATATCGGGCTGCAACGCGATCCCGAAACGCTGAAGCCGACGGAGTATTACGTGAGCCTTCCTTCCGATGTGACGGAACGCGAACTGATCGTGCTGGATCCGATGCTCGCCACGGGCGGATCGGCGAATGCCGCGATCGACATTTTGAAGAAGCGGAATTGCCGGCCGACGAAGCTGGTGTGCCTCATTGCGGCGCCCGAAGGCATCGAGGCGGTGCGCGCCGAGCACCCGGACATCGACATTTACGTTGCCGCGCTGGACGAGCGTCTGAACGAACACGGATATATCGTGCCCGGACTCGGCGATGCGGGAGACCGGATGTTTGGAACCAAATAAAGCGAATCATGGGAACGTTGATGGCATTCGGACAATCGAGGGGGAACTTGCGTTGTGAGCGCAATTAAAGTGATGACTATTTTCGGGGTCCGTCCCGAAGCGATCAAGATGGCCCCGCTCATTCTCGAGCTGCAAAAGCATCCGGAACAAATCGAGCCGATCGTCTGCGTCACGGCGCAGCACCGCCAAATGCTCGACCAGGTGTTGGAAGTGTTCCGGATCAAGCCGGATTACGATCTGGACATCATGCAGGCCAAGCAGACGCTGAACGACATTTCCATCCGCGTGCTGCAAGGGCTGGAACCGGTGCTTCGGGAAGCGAAACCCGATCTCGTGCTCGTCCACGGCGATACGCTGACGACTTTTCTCGCCAGCTACGCGTCGTTCCTGCAGCAGATCAAGGTCGGGCATGTGGAGGCGGGCCTTCGGACCTGGAACAAGCTTTCTCCGTATCCGGAAGAAATGAACCGCCAGCTCACCGGCGTGCTGGCCGATTTGCATTTCGCCCCGACCGGCTGGTCGGCGGGCAACCTCCGCAAGGAGAACAAGCCGGAGGATAACATCTATATAACCGGCAATACGGTTACGGACGTGTTCCAATATACGGTGAAGCCGGATTTTACCCATCCGGTGCTCGAATGGGCCGCCGGCCGCCGGCTTGTGCTGATGACCGCGCACCGCCGCGAGGCGCAGGGCGAGCCGCACCGCCGCATCTTCCGCACGGTCCGCAGGCTGGCCGACGAGTTCGACGATATCGCCGTCGTCTATCCCGTTCACCCGAGCCCGGCCGTGCGGGAGCCGGCACAGGAATTGCTGGGCGGGCATCCCCGGATCAAGCTGATCGAGCCGCTTGATGTCGTGGAGCTCCACAATTTCTATCCGCATACGCACCTGATCCTTACCGATTCGGGCGGGCTGCAGGAAGAGGCGCCTTCGTTCGGCGTGCCGGTGCTCGTTCTTCGCGATACGACGGAGCGGCCGGAAGGCATCGAGGCGGGAACGCTGGAGCTGGTCGGCACGGAGGAAGAGCGGGTGTTCGAGCGGGCGAAGACGCTTCTGACCGACTCCGCCGCCTACGAACGCATGAGCAAAGCCGCCAATCCCTACGGGGACGGACGCGCGTCGCAGCGCATCGTCCAGGCGATCCTGCATCATTTCGGGCGCGGCGAAAGACCCGAACCTTTCGGAGCGGGCCGCTGACCGCGTCTAGGGCGTTTCGGGAATCCCGCGGTCCCGCCGTCATGCGCGCCTGACGCTTCGGGGGCGCACGGCCGAATCCCGGGACGTTCCCCGCCTTCGGGCTCCGGACGGCATCCATCCGCTCCTTCGGCCGGAAAAAAGACGGCGGACGGATGCCTTATCCGAAACCGGGGAATAATGGAAGAAGAAGTCGGGACGAGGGTTAGCCGCTTCGGCGGACAAAGCGACAAAATTCGTGCGAACGAGCGGACAACCCGCTGGCGGCTGCGTACAGCTTACAGTTAAACTGTATGGTTTTAGCCGCCGGCAAATCGCGTCACGGCGCGAATTTCCCGAGCTTCCGTTCACATAAATTTTGATTTCTTTGAATTGACAAACCTTCTGCGACTTCGATAAAATGATTGAGGATCGACAGAGGTACAAATGATGAATAAAAAGGGCAATGAGGACAATCCGTGGCGCGCGCTCGCGCTTTTCGGGGCGCTCGGCTTCGAAGTCGGTCTGAGCACGGTGGCGGGTTACTTGATTGGCAGTTGGATCGGGCCCCATTCTTCCGGTTGGAAGATTGCGGGCGTTTTCATGGGCCTCGCAGCGGGGCTCCTGATTGCGATTTTACTTGTCAAGAAAGCTCTGGAGAACAAAAATGGATGAACTTTTGCAAAAAGCGACGCGGGCCGCGTTTCTTTTTCTGGCGGTTTGCTTTCTTGTATGGGCGGCCGTTCCGGAGTGGCGCGTTTACGCCGCGGGCGCGGTGCTCGGCGTGGTGGCGAGCCTGGTCAATTCGTTCCTGTTGCGCAAAAGGGTGGATCTGATCGGAAACGTTTACAAAAACAATCCCAATCCGCCGCGCAGAATGGGCCTGGGCTTGGCCGGCCGGTTGGCGACGGTTCTGCTCGCCGCGATGGTCGCGTACCGTTTCCCCGATCGCTTTCATCTGCCTTCCGTCCTGTTCTCTTGTTTCTTTATGCCCGTCGTTGTGTTGCTGTTCGCTTATCTGGGCAACAAACGTCAATCCTGACGGAAAGGAGGAAACATCACACCTATGCACTTGTTCCCCGTGGTGGAAGTAGCGGGTCTGCACATCGACATCTCCGCTTTCATTGCGATCTTCGTCTCTGCGGTTATCACGTTCGTGATTGCGAGGCTCGCGGTGCGCAACTTGTCGGTCGACAATCCTTCCAAGCTGCAGAACTTCATGGAATGGGTCGTCGAATTCGTTCAGTCGACCATCGCCAGCACGATGCCGCTTCATCGCGTCAAGCCTTATGTGGGGCTGGGATTGACGCTCATCATGTTTATTTTCGTCTCCAACCTTCTGGGATTGCCGTTCGGCATTGTAACCGAAGCGCATCACGCCATCGACTGGCTGGGCATAACGGAAGCAATACTTGAGGAACACGGAGGACACGTAGAGCTTGCTTGGTGGAAGTCCCCGACGGCGGATATCAGCGTCACGGCGGGACTGGCGCTCGTCGTATTCATCCTGGTCCACTTCCTGGGTCTGAAGCTGAACCGCAAGCATTATATCAAACACTACTTCCAGCCTTACTGGTTCTTTTTCCCGCTCAATCTCATTGAGACCATCGCCAAACCGGTAACGCTGGCGCTCCGGCTTTACGCCAACATCTTTGCGGGCGAAGTGTTGATTGCGACCATTCTGATGTTGGGCGTGGTCGGCATCCCGTTCCTGATCGTTTGGCAGGGCTTCAGTATTTTCGTCGGCGCCATTCAGGCGTTCCTGTTTACCATTTTGACGATGGTGTATATTTCCCAGGCCGCCATTCACGACGAGCATGAGAATGAGCATTAATGCCGCGATCTCCAGCAGATTGACGGTTTCATCTAAAAACAACCTAAATTTTAGGAGGATCTAACACATGGATTTCAACGTTTTGGCAGCAGCAATAGCGGTAGGTCTCGGCGCGATCGGCGCAGGCGTAGGTAACGGTCTTATCGTCAGCAAGACGGTCGAAGGTATCGCTCGCCAGCCTGAAAGTGCAAGCAAGCTTCAAACGACGATGTTTATCGGCGTAGGTATCGTCGAAGTCGTTCCGATCATCGGCGTCGTTATCGGCTTCCTGGCGTTCTTCAGCTAATCGGATAGCAAACGGATTATGGCGGGGAAGGCCAAAGCCCTCCACGCCATCGTTTTTTGTGCGATAAGATCAGCATCCGGAAAGGAGTGCAACCATGGAGTTCCATTGGGAATCCACTGTATTTGCAATCGCGGCGTTTTTGATCTTGTACTGGTTGCTGAATAAGTACGCTTTCGGGCCGCTATTCGGCATTATGGAAAAACGCCGTCAGCTCGTGGCCGAGCAGATGGAAAGCGCGGCGAAAAACCGCGAGGAAGCCGAGCGGTTGCTCGAGGAGCAAAAGCAAGCGCTGCAGCAGGTTCGCCAGGAAGCGGCCGAAATTATCGGCCAAGCCAAAACGACGGGCGCCAAGCAAGCGGAAGAAATCCTTCTGCAAGCCCGCAACGAGGCGAACCGCCTGAAGGAAGAGGCGCTGAAAGATATCGAGACGGAGAAGAACAAAGCCGTATCCGCGCTCAAAGCCCAAGTCAGCGGCCTTTCCGTTTTGATCGCTTCGAAGATTATCGAAAAGCAGGTTGACGAAAAAACGCAGCAGGAGCTTGTTGATCATTACCTGAAAGAAGTAGGGACGAAATCATGAGCGGCAGCACGGTTGCGAGAAGGTATGCCAAGGCGCTGTTCGAGCTTGCTTCCGAGCAGGGGCTGGTATCCGAAACGGAAGAGCAGCTGAAGGCGATTGCCGAGACGTTCCGGGGGAATGCGGAATTCCGCTCCTTCCTGACGTTTCCGAATATCGACGCCGCGAAGAAGATCGAAGCGGTTCAAGCCATTTTCGGAAACTCGGTATCCCCTGTCGTTCTCAACACGGTCAAACTGCTGATCGAGCGCGGGCGCCAAGGGGAATTGCCTGCAGTTTTGGAAGCTTATATCAAGGTGGCGGGCGAAGCGCTCGGCCGGGCGGAAGCCCACGTCGTGTCCGCGAAGCCGCTTACGGATAGCGAAAAGGAACAGCTCGCCGCAACGTTCGGCTCCTTGCTGGGCAAAACGGTTCGGCTTAACGAAACGGTAGATCCGTCCTTGCTCGGCGGACTGACGGTTCGCATCGGCGATACGCTCTACGACGGCAGTCTGCGCGGCAAACTGGAACGGTTGGAGAAGACTCTCCAAACTTCGGCAAATTAGACAGGGGTGAACGAATTGAGTATCCGGCCTGAAGAGATCAGCACGCTGATCAAGCAGCAGATTCAACAATATCAATCCGATATTCAAGTCGTGGACGTCGGTACGGTTATCGAAGTCGGCGACGGTATCGCGCGCGTACACGGTTTGGAAAAATGCATGGCGGGCGAGCTGCTCGAATTCGAGGGCGGAGTCGTCGGCATGGCCCTCAACCTTGAGGAAGACAACGTCGGCGTCGTCATCTTGGGCTCGACCGCCGGCATCCGCGAAGGCGACCAAGTCAAACGGACCGGCCGCATTATGGAAGTGCCGGTCGGCGAAGCGCTGCTCGGCCGCGTCGTCAACGCGCTCGGACAGCCGATTGACGGCGGCGGTCCGATCAACACGACGGCTACGCGCCCGATCGAATCTCCGGCTCCGGGCGTCATGGACCGCAGATCGGTCTTCGAACCGATGCAGACCGGCATCAAGGCGATCGACTCGATGATCCCGATCGGCCGCGGTCAGCGGGAGCTGATCATCGGCGACCGCCAAACGGGTAAAACGACGATTGCGATCGACACGATCGTCAACCAAAAGGGCAACGGCGTCATTTGTATCTATGTCGCCATCGGCCAAAAGCAATCGACGGTGCGCGGCGTCGTCGAATCGCTCCGCAAGCACGGCGCGCTCGACTACACGATTGTCGTCAGCGCAAGCGCATCCGAGCCTGCGCCGCTTCTGTACATCGCTCCGTACGCAGGCTGCGCGATGGGCGAATACTTCATGTACAAAGGCAAACACGTTCTGATTATCTATGACGACCTGTCCAAGCAAGCGGCCGCATACCGCGAGCTGAGCTTGCTGCTCCGCCGTCCTCCGGGCCGCGAAGCCTATCCGGGCGACGTCTTCTATCTCCACTCCCGTTTGCTCGAACGCGCGGCCAAGCTGAACGACGAGCTGGGCGGCGGTTCGCTTACCGCTTTGCCGTTTATCGAAACGCAAGCGGGCGACGTGTCGGCTTACATTCCGACGAACGTCATTTCCATTACCGACGGCCAGATCTTCCTGGAGTCCGACCTGTTCTATTCGGGTCAGCGTCCTGCCGTCAACGTCGGGATCTCGGTATCCCGGGTCGGCAGCGCGGCGCAAATCAAGGCGATGAAGAAGGTTGCGGGCACGCTCAAGACCGACCTGGCCCAATACCGCGATCTTGCCGCGTTCGCCGCGTTCGGCTCCGATGTGGACAAGGTGACGCAAGCCCGTCTGGACCGCGGGATCCGCACGCTCGAAATCCTGAAGCAAGGCGTCAACCAGCCGATGCCCGTCGAACGCCAGGTCGTTTCCCTGTTCCTGGTTACCAAAGGCCACCTCGACGACATTCCGGTGCAGGACGTACGCCGCTTCGAGTCCGAATTCCTGTCCTATCTGGATGCGAACCGTCCGGAAATTTTCGCATCCATTCGCGATACGAACGATTTGACCGACGACAACGTCAAAGCGCTGGTTGACGCGATCGGCGCCTTCAAGAAAAGCTTCTCCGTTTCGTCCTAATGCGCTGGCGCCAGCGCCCATACATGCCGGACCGGCCGCACCGGGCCGGTCCCGGCAACAAGGTGGTGACATGAATGGCTAAAGGAATGCGCGAGATCAAGCGACAGATCAAGAGCACTCAAAATACAAAGCAGATTACGAAAGCGATGGAATTGGTCGCCGCCTCCAACTTGAGACGCGCCCAAAACGCGGCGCTCGCCGGACGTCCTTACGCGGACACGCTGAGGGATGTCGTCTCGAGCATCGCGACCGGCGCAAGCGGCATCTCGCATCCGATGCTGGAGAAGCGGCCGATCAAGAAGACCGCTTACCTGGTCATTACTTCCGACCGCGGGCTGGCCGGCGGGTTGAACAGCAACTTGCTGCGGAAGCTGACGACGCAGATCCAAGAGAACCACAAATCGAAGTCGGAATACGCCATTTTCGTCCTTGGACGCAAAGGCCGCGATTTCCTGGCGAAACGGGATTATCCGATCGTTCAGGAAGTGACGGGAATCCCGGATTCGCCGAAATTCTACGACGTGAAGCCTATTGCGGCCGCGGCGGTTCAAGGGTTCGAGGACGGAACGTACGACGAGCTGTATCTGGTCTACAACAAGTTCGTCAACCCGCTCGTGCAAGTTCCGACGATCAAGCAGCTGCTGCCGCTTGATTCCTCGCAATTCGCGGCCAAATCCGGAGCTTCGGCAAGCTACGAATACGAGCCTTCGCCCGAGGCCGTGCTCAACGTTCTTCTGCCCAAATACGCGGAAACGCTCATCTACAACGCCCTGCTCGAGAACAAGGCGAGCGAATTCGGCGCGCGTATGACCGCGATGGGCAACGCGACGAAGAACGCGACGAAGAGAATCAACGAATTGACGCTGAATTATAACCGTGCCCGTCAGGCGGCGATTACGCAAGAAATTGCGGAAATTGTCGGCGGCGCGAACGCTTTGGCATAACGAATGGGCATAACCATGAAGTTCTAGGAGGGACACGAATGAGCAAGGGGCGCGTAGTCCAGGTATTGGGGCCTGTCGTCGACATCGAGTTCGAGAACGGCCACCTGCCGGACATCCTTAACGCAATCAAAATTCAGCACTCCGGCGAACGCGAAATCAACCTGACGGTTGAAGTTGCAAGACATCTCGGGGACAATCTCGTTCGCACGATCGCCATGTCCTCCACGGACGGGCTCGTCCGGGGGATGGAAGCGATCGATACCGGCAAGCCGATTACGGTTCCGGTAGGGCCGGCAACGCTCGGCCGCGTATTTAACGTTCTCGGCGAGCCGATCGACGGCAACGGCGAAGTGGACCGTTCGATCTCCAATCCGATTCACCGTTCGGCTCCGACGTTCGAAAACCTGTCGACCCAGCAGGAAATGCTGGAAACGGGGATCAAAGTCATCGACCTGATCGCGCCTTACGCAAAGGGCGGTAAAGTCGGCCTGTTCGGCGGCGCCGGCGTCGGCAAAACCGTTACGATGCAGGAGCTGATCCACAACATCGCGCAAGAGCACGGCGGGATCTCGGTTTTCGCCGGCGTCGGCGAACGGACCCGCGAAGGGAACGACCTGTACCACGAAATGAGCGAGTCCGGCGTCATCTCGAAAACCGCGATGGTTTTCGGCCAGATGAACGAGCCCCCGGGCGCGCGCCTGCGCGTTGCGCTGACGGGCCTGACGATGGCGGAATATTTCCGCGACGTGGAAGGCCGCGACGTGCTTCTGTTTATCGACAATATTTTCCGCTTCACCCAGGCCGGTTCGGAAGTATCCGCGCTGCTCGGACGGATGCCGTCCGCGGTCGGTTACCAACCGACGCTGGCGACCGAAATGGGTCAATTGCAAGAACGGATTACGTCGACCAAGAAAGGTTCGGTTACGTCCATTCAGGCGATTTACGTTCCGGCGGACGACTACACCGACCCGGCTCCGGCAACCGCGTTCGCGCACCTGGACTCGACGACGAACCTGGAACGGAGCATTGCGGCGAAGGGGATTTTCCCGGCGGTCGACCCGCTCGCTTCCTCTTCCCGGATTCTGACGCCGGAAATTGTCGGCGAAGAGCACTACAACGTGGCGCAAGGGGTCAAAAAGCTGCTGCAGCGCTACAAGGAACTGCTTGATATCATCGCGATCCTCGGTATGGACGAACTGTCCGACGAAGACAAGCTGGTCGTGCACCGCGCCCGCCGCGTAGAGCTGTTCCTGTCCCAGCCGCTGCACGTTGCCGAAGCGTTCAACGGCATTCCGGGCGTTTACGTGCCGGTTAAAGAAACGGTCCGCAGCTTCAAAGAAATTCTCGAAGGAAAGCATGACGATCTTCCGGAGCCGGCGTTCCACAATGTCGGTACGATCGAAGAAGCCGTCGAGAAGGCGAAAAGGCTCGCACAAGGGCTCTAATCCGCCGCTAAGGAGGAATACCATTGAGCACCTTACGGCTTGATATTGTGACGCCGGAACGCAAAATTTACGAGCAGGACGTCGACATGGTTATCGTTCAAGGGGTAGAAGGCGAGCTGGGCATTTTGCCGAATCACATTCCGCTCGTATCGCCTCTGAAAATTGCGGTAGCCAGAGTCAAGAAGGGCAACCAGGAAGAATGGATTGCCGTTCACGGCGGCTTCGTCGAAGTTCGTAAAGATAAAGTGGTTATTCTGGCGGAAGCGGCCGAGGTTGGCTCGGATATCGACCAATCCCGGGCGCTGCAGGCGAAAGAACGGGCCGAGCGCCGTTTGGCCAACAAGCAAGAGCAATATGATGTGAAGCGGGCGGAACTGGCGCTGCAGCGGGCGATGACCCGTCTGCAGGCTGCGTCCAAGTCATGATTTGAACGGCCATATCGAAATCGCCGGGAAGCGGAACTCTGCGGGAGGAAACGCTTCTCGGCGATTTTTCCATTTCGCAGAGGAGGGAGAGCCCGTGGAAGAAGTCGTCATCATCGGAGCAGGGCCGTGCGGGTTGTCGGCGGCGGCGGAGCTGCAGGACGTGGGGTTCGATCCGCTTGTGTTCGAAAAGGAGAACATCGTCCATTCGATTTCGTGCTACCCGATCAACATGCAGTTTTTCAGCACGCCCGAACTGCTGGAAATTGCGGGGATTCCGTTCAATACGCCGCATGAAAAGCCGACGCGTCTCGAAGCGCTGCACTACTACCGGACGGTTGCCGAACGCCGCAACTTTCGGATCAGACGGTATGAGAAAGTAACGGAGGTCGTCAAGGAAGGCGACGCATTTCGGGTCGTATCGGTGAACAAAGTCGGCGTCCGGTCGGAGACCATGGCGCGCGCGGTCGTTGTGGCGACGGGATATTTCGATCACCCGAACCGGATTGGCATTCCGGGGGAGGATCTGCCCCATGTGAGCCATTTCTTTCGCGAGGCGCATCCGTATGCAGGCACCCGCGTCGTCGTCATCGGGGGCAGCAACTCGGCCGTCGACGCCGCGCTGGAGCTGGAGCGGGTTGGCGCCGAGGTGACCGTCGTGTACCGCGGACCGTCGGTGTCGGCCAATATCAAGCCTTGGGTGCGGCCGGTCTTCGACAGCAAAGTGGCCAAAGGGAAAATCGAGCTGCTGCTGGAAAGCCGGGTGACGCGCATCGGACCGGCGGAGGTGGAGATCGAGTCGAATGCGGCGGGCGGCTCCGGGGCAGGACGCTTCGTCAGGCCCGCCGATTTCGTGCTGGCGATGACCGGATTCCGGCCGGATCGCGCTTTCCTGCGGTCGATGGGCGTCGACGCGCCGGATGGGACCACGCCTCCCGCGCACAACGAAGAGACGATGGAAACGAACGTGCCCGGTCTGTTCCTGGCCGGCGTGGTGTCGACCGGGCGGGACGCCAACGAGATTTTTATCGAAACCGGCCGGCTGCACGGGCGCAAAATCGCTTTGGCTTTGGCCGAGCGGAGAAAAAACGGCAAATAAACCTATTCGCATGTATGCCGACACGGCCTTTCCCGGGCTGGTCGGCATGTTTTTTTTGCGATACGCCGGCAGGAGGCCGAAGTGTCTCAGGATGACGCGGCGGCTGTTCGTTTATGAATCGCAACCGGCGTCTGTAATCGCAACCGTAATGCTGAGCAACCGTGGCTATAATCGCTAGTTCGGCTATAATCGCAACCGCGTCTGTGCGTCTATATCCCCATCATGACTCTATAAGCAACTTGCCTTCGCTCGTCTATACGCAGCTATATTGGAAAAACTCCAATCCAATACGCCGTTCGGGCGCCAGAAGCCGGTCTATATTGGATATATCCACTCATTTGGCACGCAGAAGCCGAATCCGCACGGCTCTCGGGCTATTTCAGTGGACAAAATCCAACATACGTTCCGAAAAGAGGCGAAAGGCGCCTGCATCCTGCAAAAAATCCAATAAAGCCGTTCGGGACCAAGAAGGGTACTGACGGACTACAGGGCGGGTTAGCGTTGGTAGTGGCGGGCAAGAGAGAGGTACTGGACGGGCTACTTGACGGGTAGGCGGCGGGGATGACGGGCAAGAGAGGTACTGAGCGGACTACATGGCGGGTTGGCGGCGGTGGTGACGGGCAAGAGAGTACTTGACGGCTGAGCACTACCGCACGTAACCCAATCGCCCGGGGCGGTCTTCCAACCGGCTTCAAAGCGCGGATTTCCTGTCTTTTCAAGTCGAAAGGCAACGCGTGTTCGCCCGTTTTGAAGGCGGGTCTGCACGTCTGAACATGGGTTTGCCCGCTCCCGGAAGGGGCCGCCCAACGAAGACGCTTCAGAAGCCAACCCGAACATGGCCCTTAAAAACACAAAACAAACAGGGGGGTTCACGGGCGGCGGTTGTCGTTTTTTGCGCCGGATTGCGGCCGTATGGCCCCGAAATATGAAAACGCTTTTACCATGGACGCATTTGGAAGCCTTTGTTATAATTGCTAAAGGATACGAATAGGCCGGAAGACGGACGCCAGGTCCGCTCCGCCCGTACGGAGGCGATGATGTGGAGCATTACGCCAATCAGTACGTCATGGTTACCGTTTTCCTGCTTGTGGGCATCGCGTTCCCGGTCGTCGTGCTGTGGGTGGGCAAGCAGCTTCGGCCCAGAAGCCCGACGCCGGAGAAGGAAATCGCTTACGAAAGCGGCAACGATCCGCAGGGCGACGGCCAGATCCGCTTCAACGTCCGCTATTATCTGTATGCCTTGATGTTTGTCGTATTCGATGTGGAGACCGTCTTCCTGTACCCTTGGGCCGTAGCGTATAAGAAGCTCGGTCTTTTTGCGTTGGCGGAAATGATGATCTTCATCGGAATGCTGCTGATCGGCCTGATTTATGCCTGGAGGAAGAAGGTGCTGCAGTGGAATTCGATTTAGCGAGCGTATCCCCGGAGGATATTCGGGAGCTGGAACGGAACGTCTTTATCGGCAGCCTGGAAACGCTTAAAGGCTGGGTGCGCAGCAACTCGCTTTGGCCGCTGACCTTCGGGCTGGCCTGCTGCGCCATCGAGATGATGGCGGCCGGGGCGCCCCACTACGATTTGGACCGGTTCGGCGTGATGTTCCGCACGTCGCCGCGGCAGGCCGACGTCATGATCGTCTCGGGCACGGTGACGAAAAAGATGGGTCCGCTGCTGCGGCGCCTGTACGACCAGATGCCGGAACCGAAGTGGGTCATCGCGATGGGCTCGTGCGCGACGGCGGGCGGCCCTTATGTGAAGTCTTACTCCGTCATTAAGGGCGTGGATCAGATCGTTCCCGTCGACGTCTACATTCCGGGCTGTCCGCCGAATCCGGCGGCGCTCATCTACGGCATTAACAAGCTCCAGGAAAAAATCCGCTACGAAGCCCGGACCGGAAAGCGGGTGACAAGCGGATGAGCGAAGGGGAACGGAAACGCCCGGACGAGCGGGAAGATGATGTTTCCGCAGCTAGCGCCGGGGAGCAGCGAACGGGGGCGCTAGAAGACGGCGTTTCCGCGGTGAACATCGGAGAGAGGCGATCAGGAGCGCCGGAAGACGGGGGTTCTGCGGTGAGCGCCGGGGAAAAGCGAACGGAAGCGCCGGAAGCAGGCGCGGCTGCAACCGGCGCCGGGACGTCGCGCCCGGAAGCGGCGGAGACGGCGGCTGACGGCGCACGTACGGAACCGGCCGCCCCCGCCCGCCGCAAGGAAACGGAGGAGGAGAAGGCGGCCCGCCGCAAAGCGGCGCTGGAGGCGAGGGAAGCCGCCAAAGCCGCGAAAGCCGCCGCCGCAGCGCAAGACGCGGCCGCTCAAGCCGGCTCGCCCGGAGCGGCGCAAGCCGGTCCGCAAGCGGCCTCGCCTGGGGCCGCATCCGCCGGTCCGGCAGGCGCGGCGGCCGAAACGAATGAGCCGCCGCCGAAGCCGCCGTCGCCGAACCAGCCCCGCCTGGACCGGGCCGTGCAGCTTTTGCGCGAGCTGGTGGCGGACGACGCGGTCGAATCCGCCTCGATCAACGAGGCGAACGACCACCTGCCGACCCTCGTCGTCCGGAAGGAGCGGTGGCTGCAGGCGGCTAAGCTGTTCCGCAGCCACGAGGAGCTGAACGCCAACTATCTTCGCAACGTGACGGGCGTCGATTACGAGACGCATATGGAGGTCGTCTACCACCTGCTCAGCCTGGACAGCGGGCACAACTACGCGATCAAGGTGCGCACCGATCGCGACCGGCCGTCCGTTCCGTCGGTGACGCCGGTCTGGGAAACGGCCAATTGGAACGAACGCGAGATTTACGATCTGCTCGGCATCGATTTTCCCGGCCATCCGGACCTTCGCCGCATCATGATGCCCGACGACTGGGAAGGCCATCCGCTTCGCAAAGACTACGTTCCGCTCGATCCGGAGGTGTGATGTGCGTGATTCGTACCGAAGAACTGCTGCTCAACGTCGGTCCCCAGCATCCCAGCACGCACGGCGTGTTTCGGATTATCGTGAAGCTCGACGGGGAGATCATTACGGAAGCGACGCCGGTCATGGGCTATCTGCACCGAGGGACGGAGAAGCTGGCCGAAAGCCTGAATTATACGCAAATCATCCCTTACACCGACCGGATGGACTATGTGTCCGCGATGACCAACAACTACGTGCTCGTGCATGCCGTCGAAAAAATGATGGGCCTGACGGTGCCGGAGCGGGCGGAATTTCTCCGCCTCATCGTCATGGAGCTGCAGCGGATCGCCAGCCACCTCGTCTGGTGGGGAACCTACCTGCTCGACATCGGGGCGCTGAGCCCGTTTCTGTACGCCTTCAACGACCGGGAACGAATCCTCCAATTGTTCAACGAGCTGTGCGGCGCAAGGCTGACGTACAACTACATGCGGGTGGGCGGCGTGAAATGGGATGCGCCGGAAGGCTGGATTGACAAGGTCAAGGCTTTCGTCAAGTCCATGTACGGCAAGTTGGACGACTACCACGCGCTGGTCAGCGGCAACGAGATTTTTCTGTCCCGGATCAAGGGGGTCGGCGCTTACGATGCGGAGACGGCCATCGCTTACGGCTTGTCGGGGGCGAATTTAAGATCGACCGGCGTCAAATGGGATTTGCGCAAAAATGAGCCGTACAGCCTGTACGATCGGTTCGAATTCGACGTGCCGGTCGGCCGCAACGGGGACTGCTACGACCGTTACGTTGTCCGGATGGAGGAAATTCGGCAAAGCCTGCGCATTCTGGAGCAGGCGCTGGAGCAGTTTCCGCCCGAAGGGGAGACGATGGGCAAGGTGCCGCGGGTCATTCGGCCGCCGGCGGGCGAAATCTACGTCCGGATCGAATCGCCGCGCGGCGAAATCGGCTGCTATATCGTCTCGACCGGCAAGGCGGAGCCGTATCGGCTCAAGTTCCGCCGGCCCTCTTTCGTCAATCTGCAAATTTTGCCCAAACTGCTCGTCGGCGAGAGCATGACGAATCTGGTGACGATACTGGGGGGCATCGACATCGTGCTCGGGGAGGTGGACTGCTGATGCAGCGCTTTTGGGACGATCCGGTCTCCTGGGAAGCGGCGGGAAGGTATGCGCTAGTGGCGCTGGCGCTTTTGGCCGTCGTCATCGTGTTCGTCACGTACGCCATCTATTTCGAACGCAAGGTCATCGGCTGGATGCAATTCAGGCAAGGGCCGAACCGCACCGGCCCGCTGGGCCTGCTGCAAACGGTCGCGGACGTTGCGAAGCTGCTCGTCAAGGAAGACACCATCCCCGCCAAAGCCGACAAAGCGCTGTTCGTGCTCGCGCCCGCGCTCGCCTTCATTCCTTCGTTTACGGTGCTGGCGGTCATTCCCTACGGACTGAACCTTCCATTCGCCGACCTGAACGTCGGCTTCCTGTACTACGTCGCGCTGTCCGGCGTGACGACGATCGCCATCGTCATCGCAGGCTGGGCCTCCAACAACAAATACGCGCTGCTTGGCGGCATGCGCTCGGCCGCCCAAATGATCAGCTACGAGGTGCCGCTCGTCCTCTCGGTTGTCGGCGTGGCCATGCTGACGGAGAGCCTGAATCTGCGGGATATCGTCCTGCGCCAGGAAGGGTACTTCTGGCACTGGAACGTGTTTCCGCAAATCATCGGCTTCGCCGTGTTCGTCGTGGCGGCCGTGTCCGAGCTGAACCGGACGCCCTTCGATCTGCCGGAGGCGGAATCGGAGCTGGTCGCCGGCTATCATGTCGAGTACAGCGGCTTCCGGTTCGCCTTCTTCATGCTGGCGGAGTACGTCTACATCTATGCCATCGCCTGCCTGACCACGATTTTGTTTCTCGGCGGCTGGAATGCGCCTTTTCCGCAGCTTGATTTTATCCCCGGACTGGTCTGGTTTGCGCTCAAGTTTGCGTTCATCGTGTTTTCCCTGTTCTGGATCCGCGCCACGCTGCCGCGGCTCAGGGTCGACCAGTTGATGGGCCTCGCCTGGAAGGCGCTGCTCCCGCTGGCGCTTGCGAACATTTTGCTGACGGCGCTTGGAATCGAATGGTTGGGCTAAGGAGGCTGGCGACATGAAAGGCAAAGGCATCGTCAAAGGGCTCGGCGTGACGCTGAAGACGCTCGGAACCCCCAAAGTGACATACCCCTATCCGGACGTTCCGATCGAAATGCCGGACCGGTTCCGCGGCATCCAGTACTTCGAGCCGGACCTGTGCATCGTGTGCAACCAGTGCGCCCGGATTTGCCCGACGGACTGCATTACGCTGACGGGCAAGCCGAATCCGGACCCGGAGAAAAAAGGCAAGGTCATCGACACGTTCGACATCAATTTCGAAATCTGCATTCTGTGCGATCTCTGTACCGAGGTATGCCCGACGGAAGCGATCGTCATGACGAACAATTTCGAGCTGGCGGCGTATAGCCGCGACGAGCTGTTCAAGGACCGCGACTGGCTTTACGCAAACAACCGCAATATCCGCAAGGACAACAACAACATCGGCGCTCCGCAGAGAGGGGGCGGCAAGTAGGTGTTCCCGTTCAACCTGAACCCGACCGGCGAGTTTTTCGCGTTTTTCGCGCTTGCCGTCTGCGCGATCACCGGCGCGGTGATGGCGCTGAGCTTGGCCAAAGTGGTGCATACGGCGCTTTCGCTGGCCTTCACGTTCGTCTCGCTTGCAGGGCTGTTCATTCTCCTGGGGGCGGAATTCGTCGCCTTCGTGCAGGTGCTGATCTACGTCGGCGCGGTGACGATTTTGATGATTTTCGGAATCATGATGACCAAGCACCGGGACGAGGAGCGGGAGCGTGGAAGGCCGCTGCTTGAGACGCTGGCGGCCGTCTTCTGCCTGTGCCTGTTCGGCATTCTGTTCTTTGCGATACGAAGCGCGGGCTTTCCCGTCCCCGAGACGGCGCTGCCGGCGGACAATACGACGGAGATCGGCACGCTGCTGTTCACGAAATACGCCGTTCCGTTCGAGCTGGTCTCGGTGCTGCTGACCGCCGCCTTCATCGGCGCCGTGGCGCTGGCCAAAAGGGAGGAGGAACCGGCATGAGCATGCTCGCGTCCTATCTGACGCTGGCCGCCGTCCTGTTCTGCATCGGCCTGTACGGCGTGCTGACCAAGCGCAACGCCGTCGTCGTCCTGCTGTGCATCGAGCTGATGCTGGGCGCGGTCAACCTCAACCTGATCGCCTTTGCCAAATACGGCGTCGTCCCGTCGCTTACCGGGCAGATTTTCTCCCTGTTCGCCATCACGGTCGCCGCCGCGGAGGCCGCCGTCGGCATCGCGGTGCTGATCGTGCTGTACCGGAGCCGGGCGACGGTGAACGTGGACGATTACGACAGGCTGGGGAGGTAAGGGGATGCGGGCCGTTTTCTCGCAATACGCCTGGCTGGCACCGTTGTTCCCGCTGGCGGCGTTCGTCGTGTTGACGACGCTAAGCCGCAACCTGAAGCGGACAGGAGCCTTCATCGCGATCGTTGCCTCGCTCGCCTCGCTGGCGTTGTCGCTTCTCATCGCCTTCGAGCGGATCGGAACCGGCGCCGAGGATTACAGCGGCGGGTTCGCCTGGCTGACGATCGGGTCCGTGACGCTGTCCGCGGGCTTCGAAGTGACGAACCTGACCGCGCTGATGCTCGTGATCGTGTCGCTGGTCGCTTTTCTCGTGAATCTTTACTCGCTCGGCTACATGCGGGACGACGAGCGGAAATCGGTGTTTTACGCCTACCTGTCGCTGTTCGCCTGCTCCATGCTCGGGCTTGTTCTGGCCGACAATCTGCTGCTGCTTTACATAGGCTGGGAGCTCGTCGGCGTCTGCTCGTTTCTTCTGATCGGCTTCTGGTTCCATAAGCCGGAAGCGAGAGCGGCGGCGAAAAAAGCGTTCATCGTCACCCGCGTCGGCGACCTCGGGCTTTTGATCGCGATTCTGCTGCTGTTTCGGTACATGCCGGGCCATGCGCTCGATTTCGTCAGCCTGCACAACGTGTTCGATTCCCAGGCCGGCGTCATTTCCACCAGCATCACGACGGCGATCGCGCTGCTCCTCTTTCTCGGGGCAGTCGGCAAATCCGGCCAGTTTCCGCTGCACGTATGGCTCCCGGACGCGATGGAAGGACCGACGCCGGTCAGCGCCCTGATCCATGCGGCTACGATGGTGGCTGCGGGGGTCTTTCTCGTCGCGCGGACGTACGACATTTTCGAAGCGTCGGCGGTCGCCCTGGACACGGTCGCCTATATCGGCGCGTTTACGGCCCTGTTGGCGGCAACCGCCGCGCTAAAGCAAAACGACATCAAACGGGTGCTCGCCTACTCGACGGTCAGCCAGCTCGGCTACATGATGCTCGCGCTCGGCTCCGGCTCCTGGACGGCGGCGGTGTTCCACCTGTTTACGCACGCGTTCTTCAAGGCGCTGCTGTTTCTCGGGGCAGGCAACGTCATCCATGCGCTGCATACGCAGGACCTGCGGCAGATGGGGGGCCTGGGCCGGCGGATGAAAACGACCGCCTGGACGTTCGGGGCGGGCGTTCTGGCGCTGTCGGGCGTCCCTCCGCTCGCGGGCTTCTGGTCCAAAGACGCCGTGCTGGCGGCGGCGTTCGAGCGCCATCCCTTGCTGTTTGCGGCCGGGATCGTCACCGCCTGCTTCACCGCGCTGTATATGGCGCGATTGTTTATCCTCGCGTTCTGGGGCCGGCCGCGGGGCGACGCCGCCTTGGCCGCGCGCGCGAAGGAAGCTCCGGCCGTCATGACGGCGCCGCTGCTCGTACTGGCCGCGTTGTCCGTCGCCGCGGGATTCGTGCAGACGCCCTTCGGCTCCTGGCTCGGCGCCTGGCTGAGCGGCGAGGCGATTCCGGAGCAGGCGGAGAACGTTCCGGTCATGGCCGCATCGGCGGCGGCCGGCTTGCTGGGGCTTTATTTGGGCTGGCTCCTGTACGGCAAAGGCGCGCCGAAAGGCGGCGGAGCCGGGCAGACGAGGCCCTGGCCCTGGCTCGTCCGCTTGGTCGAGCGCGAATATTACCTCAACGAGGCGTACGGGTATTTGTTCGTGAAGCCGCTGCAGGGCTTGGGCCGCGCGCTTCGGCTGTTCGACGACGCCGTCGTCGGCGGAGCCGGCCGGCTCGCCGCCGGCGCCGTTCAGGCGCTCGGCCGGCTTAACTCCCGGCTGCTGAGCGGCCAGCTGCAAACCTACGGTCTTGCCGCCGTCATCGCCGCCGTCGTCCTGATGCTGGCGATCGCAGGAAGGGGGTTCTGGTGATGCCGGACAACGTGCCGATTTTGTCGTTCATCGTGCTGATCCCGCTCGCCGGCGCGCTGATGCTTCTTCTGCTGCCGAAAGACAGGGGGCGGCTGGCCCGGATCGCGGCGATTGTGTTCACGGGGCTGTCCTTGCTCTTCGCCGTTTGGCTGTACGCGGACTACCAGCCGGCGTTCGGCGGGGCCAAATACGAGGAGCGCGCCGCTTGGCTGTCGATCCCGCTGAACCTGGAAGCGGGCCTGAGGGATCAGGGCGTCGTCTCATACCGGCTGGCCTTCGATTACCATCTGGGCGTCGACGGCATCTCGCTGCCGCTCGTGCTGCTGGCGGGCGCCGTGTCGCTTATGGCCGCGCTCGGCTCGGTGCACATCCGCAAGCGCCGCAAAGCGTATTATGCGCTGCTTCTTCTGCTGCAGACGGGCATGTACGGCGTGTTTCTCGCGCGCGATGCGGGACTGTTTTTTATTTTTTTCGAGCTGACGCTGATTCCGATGTTTTTTCTGATCGGCATATGGGGGGATTACGGCCGGGAAAAGGCGGCGAACCGCTTCCTCGTCTACAACGGGCTGGGCTCGGCGGTCATGCTGCTGGCCTTTCTGCTGCTGGTCGCCACGCTGGGCTTTCGCGCCGACGAGACGGCGGACGGCACGATCCTGACGTACAGCGGCAATTACGACGTCATGCTCGCCAATCTGTCCGATCCGAACGCGGCGGCAAACGCCGGCGGCGCCCTGTCTTTTACCGGCGGCCTGAAGTGGAGCGTCTTTGTGCTGCTGCTTGTCGCGTTCGGCATCAAAGTGCCGATCTTTCCGCTTCATGCGTGGATGCTGCGGGTTCATGCGGAAGCCCCGCCGCCGGTCGTGATGATTCATGCCGGGGTGCTGCTGAAAATGGGCGTATACGGGCTGATCCGCTTTGCGGGCTTTCTCCTGCCGGCGCAGTTGGAAGCCGCGGCGCCCGCGATCGCCGCGCTCGGCGTGATCAACGTCTTGTACGGAGCGATCCTCGCCTGCGTGCAGAAGGAGTTCAAGCTGGTGCTGGCCTATTCCAGCATCAGCCACATGGGCATCGTCCTGCTCGGCCTCGCCTCGCTAAGCGAGATCGGCTTCGCCGGGGCGCTGTTCCAATCGGTTTCGCACGGGCTGATCTCGGCGCTCCTGTTCCTTGTCGTAGGCAGCCTGCAGGAGCGAACGGGCACGACGAGGCTTACGGAGCTTGGCGGGCTTGCGCGCAGCCTGCCGTTCACGTCCGGCATTTTGCTGACGGCGGGGCTGGCGGCTTTGGGATTGCCGGGCTTGTCCGGCTTTGTCGGCGAGCTTCTGGCTTTTCTCGGCCTGTTCGCCACGATGCGCTGGCCGACCGTTCTCGGCGTGCTTGGCGTGCTGCTTGCCGCCGTCTACGTTCTGCGCAGCGTGCTGGCGATCGCGTATGGTCCGCTGCCGGCGCGGTTTGCCGGCTTGAAGGAAGCCCGGTTTACCGAGGCGCTGCCGATGGTGGCGCTCACCGGACTGATTGTACTGCTCGGCGTGTATCCGTCGCTTTTGACCGATCTGATGGAGCATGGGTTTGCCGGGCTGCTCAGGGAACTTCAGACGAGGGCGGGGGGCTGACCGATGATCGTTTTTCACACGTTGACCTGGAGCGACGCCTGGTACCTTGCCCCTGAGCTTGCGCTTGTCGGCTTTGCCCTGGCGCTGGCCGTATTGGATCTCATGCTGCCCGACCGGGTTAACCGGGACTGGATCGGTTGGGGGACGCTGCTCGGGATTGGGGTCGCGGCTTTGTTCGTCAGCTGGCACATTTGCGATCTTCGCCGGGCGGAGCTGGCCGGGGAGCCTGCCGTGCGCGACTTGCTGTACGGCAGTTACCTGATCGACGACTTCGGCAATCTGCTGAAGCTTGCGTTTCTCGGCGCGACGGCTCTGATCGTGCTGGCTTCGCTGGGCACCGTCCGCAAAGACGAAATTCCGATCAAAGGGGAGTTCTATTATCTTGTGCTCCCGGCTGTAACCGGCGCGATGATGATGGCCTCCTCGGGCGATTTGATCACGCTGTTTGTCGGTTTGGAGCTGCTCGGCGTCTCCTCCTACGCGCTCGTGGGCGCGCGCAAAAGGAGCGGGCTTGCGGGCGAAGCCGCCTTCAAATACGTCGTGACGGGCGGAACCGCCTCGGCTTTTATCCTGTATGGCATGTCGTTTTTGTACGGCGTGACCGGCTCGACGGGACTGGCCGGCATCTCCCGCGGATTGGAACAAGCGGTTGCGGACTACCGGGCGCTGGTTTACGTCGCCTTCTTTCTGATGATCGTCGGGTTCGCGCTCAAGCTCGCTTTGGCGCCGTTCCATGCCTGGGCTCCGGACGTTTACGAGGGCGCCCCGACGCCGGTGACGTCATTTCTGGCCGTCGTGGCGAAAGGGGCGGCGTTTGCCATGCTGTACCGGATTTTCGTCAGAACGGTCTTTCTTGCGGATGCGGAAGCGGCCGCATTGCGCGAAGACGTCTCGCTGGCGCTGGCTGCGCTGGCGGCCGCGGCGATCGCGGTCGGCACGGCCGGGGCGCTGCGCCAGCGCAACGCCAAGCGGCTGCTAGCCTTGTCCGGCGTCGCCAACGCGGGCGTGCTGCTTGTGCCGCTGGCGCTGGACACGACGATTTTGCACGCGTCCTTTTTTCCGGAGTTTCTGTATTACCTGCTGGCCTACGCGTTTATGAACGTCGGGGCGTTCGCGGTGCTGACCGTCGTCTCCCGCGCTTCGGGGAAGGAAGAGCTGTCCGCCTTCGCGGGGCTGTACCATCGCGCTCCCTGGACGGCGGGGGCGATGACGGTGCTGCTGTGCTCGCTGGCGGGTCTGCCGGTTACGGGCGGATTTTTCGGCAAGCTGTTCATCCTGTTCGGGACGGTGCAGACCAAAGCGTACTGGCTGGGCGCTTTCATGCTGGCCGCGACCGCCGTATCCTACTACGTCTACTTTAAAATCATCCGCCAGATGTACATGCGCGCGGGCGCAGAGGAGCCTGCCGTGCGCGTGCCGGTGCCGGCGGGCATCGTCATCTGGCTGTGCGCGGCGGCGACGCTTGCGCTCGGCGTGCTGCCGAGGCCGGTGCTGGATTGGATCGACGGCCTATTCTCGATCGGGGCGGATATGCTGACGGGCTGATGCGGCGGGGTAAAGTTTTTTCGGTGCGTGGTTTGAACCTGTTTTGGAAGTGCGGACAAGGAATCGGGCGGCTTGCGGCTAGCCCGGTTTTTTTGTTTTGGGGACGCCATTTATCGCAAATCACGACAAAAGTCCCGATTTTTCGAGGCGTGCAGGGAAACGTTGGGCGGTATCGAACATAGTAATTTGGCAGGATTTGCGTTGCGAGGCCGATCGGCCTTGTCGGCGACTATGCGGAAATTTGATATTCCGCGCACAACCGCGCACAACCAGATCTAAAGACAAAGGTGCGGACGGCCATGATCTTTCGAATGTTCCGAATGACAAGAGATAAACGAAAAGAACGGAGCGCAACGCGCACGGTTGCGGGATGGGTCGGCTGCGCGCTGGTGGCGGGCGGAGCGCTGTTTGGCGCGGCAGCGGGGTTCCCGGAGGCCTCGGCAGGCTCGCCCGGAACCGAACAAGCGGGCATTGCCGCAAAAGGGGTCGCCGACGTACCGAATGCGGATGTTCGATCCGAATCTTTTAGAGTGGTTCAATCCGGAGCGGCTCAAACCGCCGGGTCCGATTTTGCGGAGACGATCGGCGTTCCGAAAGCCTGGCGCCTGCTTCAGCGCGATGTCGAAGGCACGATCGCGATTGTCGATACGGGCGTGGACCTGAAGCATCCCGAGCTGGCTCCGTATTTGACCGAGGGCGTCAACCTCGTCAACGAGCGCAAGCCGCCGCAGGACGACAACGGGCACGGGACCGCGGTGGCGGGCATTATTGCCAGGTTTGCGGAAGCAGGCCGAAGCGAGTCCGCCAAAGCCTCCTGGAATATGAAAATCATGCCCGTCAAGGCGCTCGACCGGAACGGGTCGGGCGACGAGACGAAGCTGATCCGCGGCATCCGCTATGCGGTCGATCATGGGGCCGACATTGTCGTGCTTTCTTTGGGCTTGCAGCGGGATATTCCCGAAATGAGAGAGGCGGCCGCCTACGCCGAGTCCAAGGGCGTGCTTCTGGTGGCCGCCAGCGGCAACGACGCCGAACAATACGGAGAGAAAGCGGCGGTATCCTATCCGGCGGCTTATCCGACCGTGCTGGCCGTAGCCGGAACCGACGGCAAAAGGCACGAGTCGGCTTCGACCGCGGGGCCGGAGGTCGACCTGTCGGCGGTGTGGCGCGTGGAGGCGCTGCAGCCGGGCGGCGGCGTGACGGCCATGGAGGGCACCTCGATGGCGGCGCCCCAGGTGGCGGGTGTCGCGGCCATGCTGCGCGCGGCCCATCCGGACTGGACGCCGGCCCGGATTCGGGAGACGCTCCGGCGGACGGCGCAGGACATCGGGGCGAAAGGATGGGACCGGGAAACCGGATACGGGCTTGTGCGGGCGGATGCGGCGCTTGCCGCGGACGACGCGGAGGACTGGCGCGAGCCGAACGACGCGAAAGGGACGGCGTCCGTCTTTCCGGTCGGTTCGGAAATTTCGGCAGCCTGGTCCGGCCGTGCGGACAACGATTGGTACGCGGTGGACGTTCCTTACAGCGGAACGCTCGAGATTGCGTTCGAAAGCGAAGCGGCCCGTGCTTCTTCCAGCCTGCGGCTGTATCCGGCCGATTCGGCCAAGGCGGTAGCTCCCGGCGTTTCCGGCGTTTCCGCCATGCAGTGGCCCGTCGCCAAAGGAACGTATTATCTGCTCGCTTCGCCGTCCGATCCGGCGGGCAGCCTCCGGCGGTACCGCATGGTGTCGGGATTCCGCATGGCGCCGGATGCGATGGAGCCGAACGGCTCGATGCTGACGGCTTATACGCTTCCGCCCCGCAGCCAGCGGTGGACGGGAACGTTTCACGAGAAGGGCGACGAAGATTGGACCGTAGTGGATTTGCCCAAACCGGGCACCCTAAAAATTAAAGCGAGCACGGACACGACCCGGATCGATCTCGCCGTCACGGTGCAAAAGGCCGGCAAATCACCCCAAGAGAGGGACGTCAACGGCAACGGCGACGGCGAAGAGCTAACGATACCGAATGCGGAAGGGAAATATTACATAAACATCCGTAACGCCATTTCAGGCAAGCCCGAACCTGTCATCGGGACGTATACGGTCGATCTGGAATATATTATCCCTAACGAAGATCCCAACGAACCGAACGACAGCGCGCTTACCGCAACGCCGCTCGTCCTGAATGCGAAGGAGGCGCGCAAAGGATTGTTCGGAACCAAGGGAGACGTGGACTGGTACAAATTCGAGGTCCGCGAGCGTTCCGTCGTGCGCCTGCAGCTTGACCAACTTCCCGATGCCGCAACGGTGACGATGAAGCTGACGGACAAAAAGCTTTCGCCGATCGGCACGTGGAGCAATCGCGACGGGACCTCCTCCATTCGCGCCGAAAGGGTTACGGAGCCCGGCACGTATTACGTGGCGCTTGCCGCCGACGGCGCATACCGCGATTCGTTCTATCGGCTGGCCGTGCAGAGCGAACCCGCAAGTTCGATTTACCTGGATACCGCGGGGCATTGGGCGGAGCAACAGATCGCGGCGGTCTCGAAAGCGGGCTGGATGTCCGGTTACGTCGACGGCACGTTCCGGCCGAATCGCCAGTTGACCCGTGCCGAAGCGGCGGCGATCGCGGTTCGCGCGTTCAAGCCTGAGGAAAGCCGGAAGGCGGCCTCCAGGTTTGCCGACTTGAACAAAGGCAACTGGGCGTATGGCGCCATCGTGCAGGCGGATTCGGCGGGCTGGCTTGACTGGGCCTCAGGCCGGAAGTTCGAGCCCGACCGGTTCATTACGCGCGCGGAAGCGGTCGTTCTGTTCGCCCGGGCGGCAGGGCTTGCCGAACCCTCGTCCCCGAAACGGCCGTTCGCCGATTTGCCGCCGAACCATTTTGCGGCTGCGGCCGCGGAAGCGCTTGTGCAAAAAGGCTGGCTGTCCGGGTTCCCGGACGGCACGTTCCGGCCCGACCGGCCCGTCAGCCGGGCGGAGTGGGCAGCCTTGATGGCAAGACTGCTGTGACAGGGAGGCTAACCCGTTATGGACGCGACCAACGCATTTTATTCGATTGGCTGGAACGGGTTGTTTTCGATTTTCGTGACGCTCGGCTTGATTGCGGTATCGTGGTTTTTGCTGCGGGAGGTGCGGTGGGAGCAGTGGTTCCGGCATCCGCAAAGCCCTCGCGCGCGCGTGCTGCAGTTGATCGTTGCCGTCATCGTCGGACATCTGCTGGCCCGTTTTGTTTTGGATTACTGGAGCTGGACGGAATCGCTGAAGTGGCTGTTCCGGTCTTGAAGCGAACGACCCTTTGGCCCGCATAACGGCCATCTGGAATGACCACACTGAATAATACGTCGAAATAGGATTCGAACGGGGCAGAACCCTGGCGAATCCGCGGACTTCCTGGCATCATTTGCCGCTTGTGCCGCTTGCATCGGCAATGGTATTATGGAGATTGGGTTTTTTGGACTTCTACCAACATGAACCATTCTGAACGATTCTATAACCCGCGGAGGGACCACCCATGAGTAAAATCATCGTCCGCGGCGGCCGTCCCCTTAAGGGAACGGTTCGCGTGCACGGCGCTAAAAATTCTGTCCTGCCGATCCTGGCCGCTTCCTTGCTTGCGGAACAGGGTTCTTGCGTCATTCATGACGTGCCCGTTTTGGACGATGTTGCCAACATCCTGCAAGTGCTCGGAGCTCTGGGGGTTCACGCGAAGCAAAACAACGGCAGCGTGCAGTTGCGCGCCGAACGGCTGTCCTCTTACGATGCGCCTTACGATCTGGTTCGGAAAATGAGAGCCTCTTTCCTGGTGATGGGCCCGCTGCTTGCCCGCCTCGGACGCGTCCGGATTTCGTTGCCCGGCGGCTGCGCCATCGGCACGCGGCCGATCGACCAGCATCTGAAGGGGTTCGAGGCGATGGGAGCCGAGATCGGTTTCGGTCAAGGCTCGATCGAGGCCAAGGTGGACGGCAAGCTGAAAGGCGCGAAAATTTATCTGGATATCCCGAGCGTCGGCGCTACGGAAAACATCATGATGGCCGCGGCCACCGCATCGGGCACGACGGTCATCGAGAATGCCGCCAAGGAGCCGGAAATCGTCGACTTGGCGAATTTCCTGAACGCGATGGGCGGCAAGGTTCGCGGAGCCGGGACCGGCGTCATCCGCATCGAAGGCGTTGAAAAGCTGACTGGAGTCGAATATTCCGTCATTCCCGATCGGGTGGAAGCCGGCACGTACATGATTGCGGCGGCCATCACGGGAGGAGACGTTTATGTGGAGGGCGCGATTCGCGATCACCTCGGTCCGATCGTCGCCAAGCTTGAAGAGATGGGCGCAACCGTCGAAAGCGACGAGAACGGCATTCGCGTCGCGGCGAGGCATCCGCTGCGGGCGGTTGACGTCAAAACGCTGCCTTACCCGGGCTTCCCCACCGACATGCAGGCGCAGATGATGGCGCTGCTGTTGGTGGCCGAAGGCACGAGCATCGTAACCGAAACGGTGTTCGAGAACCGCTTCATGCATGTCGAAGAACTGGTCAAAATGGGCGCCGATATCAAAGTGGAAGGCCGCACCGCGATCGTGAAGGGCGGCGCGAAGCTCGCAGGGGCAAAGGTGTGCGCAACCGACCTGCGCGCCGGCGCGGCGCTGATCTGCGCGGGGCTTGTGGCGGAAGGCGTCACGGAAGTGAGCGGCGTCCATCATATCGATCGCGGTTATATGGACATCGTCGGCAAGCTGGCTTCCTTGGGCGCGGATATTTATCGGGCGCCGTCCTCGAAAGAAGTGGCGGAGCAAGCGGCGGAGCAAGTGTCGCGCCGCCCGGCTGCGGTGTACGCCAAGGAAGAGCGCGCGGCGGAAGTGCCGTTGATTCACGTACAGCCGACGTTGGCTTAAACGGCGTCGGATGGCGTCGGCCTGCCGTCTGACCGCTTGCTTCGCGTCCGGCAACGTCCTTATTCATTCGATAACGATCTTTGCGGCTCTTGCCGATGCCTTGACTCTCCGAACGGGAGCCGGTATCGGCAGGAGCCATTTTGGTTTTCCGGTTCGGACGCAAGCGCGTTCGTCCGGGACCGACCGACCCCAGTTCCGTTATAGGGTCAAAAAACGGCTGAAATCCAGGAAATCCGGACACTGATTCCGTTATTCAAGCAAAATCGAGGCCTTTTTACGGTTTGCCGAAGGATTAACGGATCTGCTGTCCGGAAAAAATCTTTTTTCAAGCGGAATATCCTCCATAACGGATTGTCCGTCTGTTACCTGGCCACATTCCCCGCACTCCCCGCACTCCCGGCACTCTCCGCGTTCTGCCCACCTTCCGATTGTTGACTTTCTCCTTATCCGGTTCTATCTTCCGCATTTCCGTCATAGATTGTAAGACTTCGGACAGGCGGCTTACGCCTTGCGCCGAATCAGGACAAGCCGGAGGTGCAAGAGAGGATGAACAAGCGGAGCGGACGCATCCGGCCTCAGAGCGGGCGATGGATGTGGAGCGCGGCATACCTGGCGGGAGCGGCGATTGCCGCAATGGCGTGGATAGCGGAACACAGGCCGGCGGCGCAAGCATATCCCGAAGACCAGGCGGTTATCTATATGAAAAGCATCGAGAATGTCCAGGATGCGAGCGCGGATTTAGCAGATTTAAGAGAGAAGGGAGACGGAAAGAAGCTGGCGGACGACAAAAGCGGCGCTGCGGCCGGGCAGGAGCCTTCGGAAGCGAACCCGGATTCGGCCCGCGCAGCGGACGGGGCCGGCCATCGCGCCGGCCAGGCGCAGGAAAGAAGCGAACAGGCGTCCCTGCTGGTAAGGGTCTATCTGACCGAAGAAAAACGGATTGAACAGGTTCCGCTGGAGACGTACGTGCGCGGCGTAGTCGCCGCCGAGATGCCGCTCGACTTTCAGCCGGCCGCGCTGGAGGCGCAGGCGATCGCGGCCCGGACGTATCTGATCCGCCGCCTGTGGACGAACGACCGCTCCGGCGTGCCGGTTCGCGGAGCGGACGTGACCGACACGGTGACCCACCAGGTCTACAAGTCTTTGAAGCAGATGGAGCAGTTGAAAGCCGACGATCGCAAGAATTGGGACAAGCTCGACCAGGCGGTCCGAAACACGCGCGGGCTTGTGATGACGTATGACGGCCAGCCGATCCAGGCTTTGTTTTTCGCGTCCACCGACGGCTATACGGAAGCATCCGAGACGGTATTCGGCGATGCGCTTCCGTATTTGCGCCCGGTCGCAAGTCCATGGGATGCGGTACTAGCTCCGACGTACGAGGAAACGGTCGAAATACCGCTTTCCGATCTGTACCGCAAGCTGGGGATCGACGCGGAGCCCGCTATGGCCCAGGGTGCCGCGGGCGCCGCCCTTAAAATCGTAAAAAAGGCGGCCGGGCACCGGGTCCGAGCCGCCGCGATCGGGTCGAGGACGTTTTCGGGAGAGCAATTGAGAGAAAAGCTGGGACTTCGTTCCACTTCGTTTACTTGGTCGGTCAAGCAACAGGCCGCGGTGATCACGACTTACGGAAACGGGCACGGCGTCGGGATGAGCCAGTGGGGAGCGGAGGGCATGGCCCGAAAAGGGATGACCGCCGAGAATATCGTCAAGCACTACTATACCGGAATCGAGCTGAAAAACGTTTCGGAGCTTATTCGCTAACGGCCGGACGAAGGCGCGCGGCGGGTTGCGCTTTCTCAAAGCTATAAAAATGACAATCTTGCAAAGCGCGTGTATAAAACTCTATCACCTGGCAACACTTGGTTACTGAGGTGATAAAACAATGAGTGATCAAAACAACAAAAACACGCGCAAGGTAGAAGAGTCTCTCAAGCCGATTGCAGCGTCGACCCCTGTCAAGCCTACGGGCTGGAAGAAACTGTTGTCCAGACGTTGGGTGTTCCCTGCCGCTTATATGGCCGCCGCAGCAATCATCGTAACGATCCTCTGGCTGAACACGGGTACGAACGGCAAAGACGAGCCGCAATCCGTACCGAGTTTGTCCGAGGTCGCAAACGATGGCGCCGCCGCGGAAACGGGCGGCCAGGAAGCCGCGGAAGCGTCCGCGAACGGGGAAACGCTCCGTTGGCCGGTAAGCAACAGAGGCGAAATGATCGTCAAGCTGCCGTTCTACGATCCGAGCGGATCGGAGGAACAGCGCGAAGCGGCGATGGTGCAGTACAACGATACGTTCACGCCGCATACCGCAGTCGATCTTGGCCGCGAAGACAACGAAACGTTCGAAGTGCTGGCCGCTATGAGCGGGACCGTGACGGTGGCGGAGCAAAATCCGGTTAACGGCTACGAGGTGGAGATCGAGCATCCGAACGGCCTGACCACTGTCTATCAAAGCCTCGCGGACGTGAAGGTCAAGGTGGGAGACAAGGTGGAGCAAGGCGACGTCATCGCCATGGCCGGCCAAAGCGAGATCGGCAAGGACGAAGGCGTTCACGTACACTTCGAAGTGCGCGACAACGGAGTGTCCGTCAATCCGGAAACGCTGATCAAAGAATAACGAACATTTTGCCAAAAACCATACCATGGATCTCTTCCGATCGGGAACCCTGTCGGAAGGGGTCCTTTTTTTACGCGCAAACGATCCGTACGGCGATATTCGGCCGGGCTGTCCGCCGCCGGCTTGCGGCAAGCTTTTTTGCGGGGAATGTCGCCGCGACGGACGGCCGGAGACGGCGCTCCTTACGGGACTGCAGCGAAAGACGGACAGGGACTCCGCCTTTTTGCGCACCTTTCCGGGACGCGCAATATGGACGTTTGTCCTAGAAGACGTGCCGCCCAAGGAGTTTCTTGGGCTTGTCAGCCCCGATAACAAAGAATAAGTGCCCGCTCCCCTCATATAATGTACCAATCTATTCGAGCAGGGAGGCGGGAGCGTGCACGATTACATCAAGGAACGCACCATCAAGATCGGCCGGTGCATTGTGGAAACGCGCAACACGGTACGGACGATCGCCAAGGAATTCGGCGTCTCCAAGAGCACGGTGCATAAAGACCTCACCGAGCGGCTGCCGGAAATCAACCCGGAATTGGCGGATCAGGTGAAGCACATTTTGGAATATCACAAATCGATACGGCATTTGAGGGGAGGGGAAGCCACGAAAATCAAATACAAAAAGACAACCGCCAAAAAACGGGAAATTTTGACGGCGGGAAAACCGTAATTTTGGGTTTATCCCCCAAAAAAAAGAGGATTTTAATCAAAGACGGCGAATACAATACCATTACGTTATTTTCGGAAAATAGCCGCCAAGCCGCTGCCTGCTTGACTTGCGGCAGCCGTCAAACCATATCGCTGGGGGATTCTCGGAACATGTTCAGCAAAGACATCGGAATCGATTTAGGCACGGCCAACGTGTCCATCCACGTCAAAGGCAAAGGCGTCGTGCTCGACGAGCCTTCCGTCGTCGCGATCGAAAGCGATACGCGCAAAGTGCTAGCCGTGGGAGAGGAAGCGCGCCGGATGGTCGGCCGCACGCCCGGCAACATCGTTGCCATTCGTCCGCTTCGGGACGGGGTGATCGCGGACTTCGAAGTGACGGACATGATGCTCAAGTCGTTCATTCAACGGGTCGGAGGGCGCTCGTGGTACAGCCGGCCCCGGATTTTGATCTGCGCGCCCACCAATATAACGTCGGTCGAACAGAAAGCGATCCGCGAAGCGGCGGAGAGAAGCGGCGCCAAAGAGGTGTTTCTGGAAGAGGAGCCGAAGGCGGCCGCGATCGGGGCCGGAATGGATATTTTCCAGCCCAGCGGCAATATGGTTGTCGATATCGGCGGAGGTACGACGGATGTGGCCGTCCTGTCCATGGGCGACGTCGTAACCGCCTCTTCTCTTAAAGTCGCAGGGGACAAGTTCGACGCGGCGATCATGAAGTACATAAAAAGCAAATACAAGCTGCTGATCGGCGAACGGACGAGCGAAGACATCAAGATCAAAATCGGCACGGTCCATCTCGAGGGACGCCGGGAGGAGATGGATATCCGCGGCCGCGACATGGTGACGGGATTGCCGCTGACGATCACGATCCGCTCGGACGAGGTGCGCGAGGCGTTGTGGGAGCCGGTGTCGAACATCGTGGCGGCGGCCAAGTCGGTGCTGGAACGAACGCCTCCGGAACTGTCGGCGGATATTATCGACCGGGGCGTTATTCTTACGGGCGGCGGCGCGCTTTTGGACGGTCTGGACTCGCTGCTCGCCGACGAGCTTAAGGTGCCCGTCCTGATTGCCGAAGACCCGATGCACTGCGTTGTGAAGGGAACCGGCATTATGCTGGACCATCTGGACAAAATGAAGCGCAAGCTAGGCTGAGGAGGGAGCATCATGATCAGAGGACTGTATACGGCGGCATCGGGCATGATCGCGGAGCAAAGACGCCACGATACGGTGACAAACAACATCGCCAACCTCAATACGCCCGGCTACAAAGCGGCAAGCTCCGTCAATCGGGCGTTCCCCGAGATGCTTCTTTATGCGATGGGGGGCAGCGAGCCTTCCCCTAACCCGATCGGCAAGCTGCATACGGGCGTGTTCGCGGAGGAGAGCCTGCTCGGCATGACGCAGGGGGATCTGGTGGAGACAAGCCGGCCCCAGGATTTGGCGCTCGTATCGGATATCCAGGTGAACGGCGCCGTGTTCGACGGTTCGGGCAAATATGTGGACGCAAACGGAAATGTCGTGTATCAGCCTCAGGCCTTCTTTACGGTCGCTCTGCCTGACGGCATCCAGCGTTACACCCGCAACGGCAGCTTCCAGACGGCGGCGGACGGAACGCTCGTCACGGCCGACGGGTTCCCGGTGCTGGGCGCGAACGGGCAGCCGATTAACTTTGACGGGCCGTGGGACAACGTGATCGTTACGGCGGACGGCCGCTTGACCGACAAAACGACGGGTGCGCCGCTGCCGGGCAATCCGCAGTTGCTGTTAACCCGGATCGACAACCCGAACGATCTGATCCGGGAAGGCAACGGCTTGTTCCGCTACGCGGGAGAGCCCGGGGGCATCGCGCAAGTTCAGGCGGGCGACCGCGTCGAGATCCGGCAAGGCTATCTGGAGCGCTCGAACGTCGACGCCTCGCAATCGATGGTCGATATGATGGCTGCGCTTCGGGCTTACGAGGCCAACCAGAAGATGATCCAGTATCTGGACCGAAGCCTGGACAAAACCGTAAACGAAGTCGGCAAAGTATAACCGGCTGCATCCGGCGGCACGAGCATAGAGGAAGGACGTTGAATACACATGAACAACTCCATGATCAGCGCGGCGGCCTCGATGGGCTCCCTGCAGCAGAAGCTCGACATTCTCGCGGACAATATCGCCAATCTGAATACGAGCGGGTACAAACGGAAAAACGCCGTATTCGAAGATCTTTTGACCAGCATCCAGCCGCATAAGGAAGATTTCCGGCTGGCCGGGCGCCGCAGTCCGCTCGGCTTTACGCAAGGCTGGGGCGCCAGATTGGTCGCGCAGACGCTGGATTTGACGCAAGGACCGCTTCAGGAAACGAAGAACGCGACGGACGTCGCGATCGAAGGGAACGCCCTGTTCGAAGTGCGGACGGGTGCTACGCTGGGCAGCGAGCGCGCCTATACCCGCCAGGGCGCTTTTCAGCTGGTGCCGACCGGTAACGGCGAGCGCATGCTGGTGACCAATGCGGGATACCCGGTTGTCGCCACCAACGGCGGCGCGGATACGTTCGTACTGGTTCCGGACGGATACGAAATGGTCATCGGCGAAGACGGCAGCATTGCGGCCAAAAGCCCGGACGGATCGAATGTGCTCGATCTTGGCACACTAAAGCTGGTTGAAGCGGCAAAGCCCGACCTGCTTCAGGCGGTGGCGCACAACCTGTACGGCGTGCCGGCGAACGTAAACGCGAACGATGTCGTGCGGCTTGTGGCGGCGGCGCCGGGGCAAAACGGAGGCGTTTCGGTGCGCCAGGGATTCCTCGAGCAATCCAACGTCGATCTTGCCGCCGAGATGTCGGATCTGATCATGGTGCAGCGGGCTTATCAGTTAAACGCAAGGGCATTGTCCTCCAGCGATCAAATGATGCAGATGGCCACCGACTTGCGCGGATAACGGCCTTTGTCAACGAGGCGTTTTTTGCCGCGCCGGCTTAGACACCGGTGCCGCCGCGCGGCAGAAGCTTAAGGAGGAATCGATAGGTGACGGCATCAACCCGTTCGCCGGACCCGAAACGTCCCGCGAACGGCAAAAAACGTTCAGCAGGCAAAATAGCCGGAAGGGTCGTCTGGACGTTTGTGAAAGTGTTATCGGTACCGATTGTTTGCTTGATCTCTTTGGCCGTCGGCCTGGCATTCGGATATGTGGTGCTCGGAAAGAGAGATTTGGCCGAGGTGTTCGATTGGGACACCTGGCGGCATATGTACGATCTCGTGTTCGCGAAAGGCGGCTGAACGATCCGGGCCGCTGCCGGCCACCGGGCTTGCGGCTTACGGCTCCCCCCGGCTCCAACCGGGGGGTTCTTTGTGCGGTTTGACGGCCCTAGGTTTACGCTCGATAGGGCGAGCGTTATAATAATGGGAGCTTTGGAGAAATGGGGGGGAATCGGGAATGAACTTGCCGAATATGATGACCATGTCCCGATTTGTCATGATTCCCTTGTTTCTGGTCCTCTACTTTGACGATCATCCGGTAGCGGCGTTGTGCATTGTGCTGCTTGCCGGCCTTACGGATCTTCTTGACGGCTACATCGCCCGCCGCAGCGGACAGGTGACGGCGACGGGCGTCATGCTGGACCCGCTGGCGGATAAGCTGATGATGCTGTCCGTAATCGTCGCGCTTGTCGTCGGCGGGGAAATCCCGTGGTCGGCGGCGGCCATCATGGCTGTCCGGGAGATCGGAATGATCGCCAGCTCGGCATTTTTCTATTTTCGCGGGATGAAGACCGTACCGGCGAACATGCTTGGAAAAGTGACCACGTTTGTTTACTATGTGGCGATTATGCTGCTGTTTCTCGGGCTGCCCGGCGGAACGGCGGCGCTGTGGTGCGCCATCGTGCTGTCCTTTGTGGCAACGGGCGTCTACTTCCTGAAGTTTCGGACCCTCAACAGCGTTTCCGGAGGATAGGGGAAAACAGAAAAAGACAAAAGAACCCTCCGCCGTGCCGTGCGTCAGACAGGCAAACAGCGGCGAGTTCTCTTATATCAACCTTCGCGACTGCAGCTCGCGGAAGGGACGATTCTAGTATGAACCGATTTGCGGCGATTTATGCGCTGCAGGGCAAGGCGGCCGGTTCATCCCGGCCGATTCCAATCAGATGACTTCGGGAGGGATATCCATGTTGGATATTACGCAAATTCAGGAAATCATTCCTCACCGGCCGCCGTTTCTGCTGGTCGACCGGATTGTGGAGCTGGAAGCGGGAAAGCGCGCCGTCGGTCTGAAAAACGTCACGATGAACGAGCCTTATTTCGTCGGACATTTCCCGGGATATCCGGTCATGCCGGGCGTGCTGATTTTGGAAGCGCTGGCCCAGGTGGGAGCGGCCGCCATTCTTTCCGTGGAGGAGAACAAGGGCAAAATCGGATTGTTTGCGGGCGTGGACGAATTCCGGTGGCGCGGCCAGGTGACGCCGGGAGATACGCTGACGCTTCAAGTTGAAATCATTCGGTTAAAAGGTTCTATAGGCAAAGGTCAGGCTACGGCCAAAGTCGGCGACCGCGTCGTCGCCGAAGGCGTTCTTATGTTTGCGCTGACCGATCCCGCCAAAGCCTGACGATAAGCCTGTAACAGACCATACTCGGTAAAGGAGCTGTGAGTCATGACGAACCAACCGAATGCAACGGATCTTTACAACGCCTGGCTGAACGACCCCAACGTGGATGAAGAGACCAAGGCGGAACTGCGCGGAATTGCGGATCAGCCGAGCGAGATCGAGGACCGGTTCTACCGCGATCTGGAGTTCGGAACCGGCGGACTGCGCGGCGTCATGGGCGCGGGCACCAACCGGATGAACCGCTACGTAGTCGGCAAAGCGACGCAAGGCTTCGCCCAATATTTGCTGGAGCGGTTTTCTTCTCCGACGTCTTCTCCGTCGGTCGTCATCGCCCACGATTCCCGGAACCATTCCGATTCGTTCGCGCTTGAGGCGGCTTGCGTGCTGGCGGCCAACGGCATCAAGACGTATCTGTTCCGCTCGCTGCGGCCGACGCCGCAGCTGTCGTTTGCCGTGCGCGATCTGAAAGCGTCCGGCGGCATCGTCATCACCGCCAGCCACAACCCGCCGGAGTACAACGGGTACAAGGTATACGGACCGGACGGCGGGCAGCTTGTGCCTGCCGATGCCGAACGGGTCATTGCCTCGATCCGGAAAGTCGCTTCCTTCGATGAAGTCAAGCGGCTTTCGCCGGAGGAGGCGGAAGCGCGCGGGCTGATCGTATGGCTTGGGGAGGACGCGGACGAACGGTATACGGATGCGGTCGTGTCCCAATCCGTACAGCCGGACGCGATCCGCAACGGCGCGGGCAAGGAGCTGAAGATCGTCTATACGCCGCTCCACGGCGCGGGCAATCTCCCGGTTCGCCGCGTGCTGGAAAAAGCGGGATTCACCAACGTGCACATTGTGCCTGAGCAGGAGCGGCCGGACGGATTTTTCCCGACGGTCAAGTCTCCGAACCCGGAGGAGCGGGAAGCGTTCACGCTGGCGATCGAGCTGGCGGAGAAGATCGGGGCCGACATCATCATCGGCACGGACCCCGACAGCGACCGGATGGGAGCCGTGGTCAAAAACAAAGAAGGCCGCTTCGAAGTGCTGTCCGGCAACCAATCGGGCGCGATCATGGCTTACTATTTGCTGTCCAACCTGAAAAAATTGGGCAAACTACCTGGCGACGGCGCCGTGATCAAGACGATCGTGACGAGCGAGATGGGAGCGGATATCGCGAAATCGTTCGGCATGAGCGTCTTCAACACGCTGACGGGTTTCAAATACATCGGCGAAAAAATCACCGAATTCGAACGGACGGGCAAGCATACGTTCCTGTTCGGCTACGAGGAAAGCTACGGCTACTTGACCGGCACGTATGCCCGGGACAAGGACGCGGTGGTCGCCGCGCTGCTGATCTGCGAGGCAGCCGCTTACTACAAGTCGCAAGGGAAGACGCTGTACGACGTCCTGCTTGAGCTGTACGCCGAGTACGGAACGTATCTGGAGCAACTGGAATCCCGTACGCTCAAGGGCAAGGACGGGGTCGAGAAAATTGCCGGCATCATGAACGATTGGCGAACGAACCCGCCTTCTTCGGTCGCCGGCGTCGCCGTGTCGCAAGTGCTCGATTACAAGAATGGGCTTGACGGCCTGCCGAAGGAGAACGTCCTGAAGTTCCTGCTGGCGGACGGCTCCTGGTTCTGCCTGCGCCCGTCGGGTACGGAGCCGAAGATCAAGGTGTATTTTGCCGTAAGGGGCAACGGGCTCGGCGAAGCCGAGGCCGCGTTGAAACGGTTGGTTGCGGCCGTCATGGAACGGGTGGACGCGTTAAGCTGACAGGGAAACGCCGGCGTGCAGGCAAGCGCCGGTCCGCCGATTGCGGAGCGGTTCGGCGAAACGTCGTTTCGGTTGACCGGTGCTTGCCGTGCACACGTTCGGCCCTTGCCATTTTTGCGATAAGAATTGCCGCTTTTGGACAGATCGAGAACGCGGATGTGCTGCGCCGGTGCCCGTATGGAACATTCGATGAGACAGGGATGCGGGCAAGGCGGCTGCGGATTGCGCCAGGCGCGGCGGAAGAAGGGGAGAACGCGGCATCGCAAACCTCTTGACGAGGAGCGGCGTCACGCGCGGACCCGAGATCCGTTCCATCCGGATGCCGTTCTGCGTTTTAGCAAACATTTAAGGAGTGAAAGTTGTGCCCCATTGGCTTGAAATTTGGAACCGGAGGCTGGCCAAGTGGTTATGGTGGGTCGTGCTGCTCGGTCTGGTCGGTTCGCTGCCGGTGTTGTACGCCCGCTCGGTAACGGAGCATTCCGCGAACGAAGTGGAATTTATTATGGACTACCGCGATTTGCTGCAGGTGTCCGCGACGCAAATCAATCCGGAAGCTTTCGTTAACGACCAATTGGCTGTTTTGAAGGAAGCCGGTGTCAATGCCATGGCGGTGTTCGAAAGCAGCCTGGACGAGCTGGTCTGGTCCGGAGAAGTGAACGTGTACAATGCCGCGCAAGCCGCTCTTCTGGAAGGAAAGCTGGCGCAGGTCGGAGATAACCGCACTTATTTGCTCTTTAATAAGCCGGAGCACGAGCGCGAGATCCGGGCGCTGATCGTGGATGCTTTTTCGAAAGCCGGAGTGGAGATTGGCGATTGGTCCGCGCAGGGCCGCAACGGTCTCGTGCTGAACGTGGTGCCCGAAGTGGCGTACATGCAGCCGATGCAGCCGAATCCGATCGCGATGAAAAAGCTGCACGACGAGGGCTTTCTGATCGTGCCCCGTCTCTCGGACCGCGGCAAGTATTACGATCCGGCCGAGATGGCCGAATGGCTGCAAACGTTCCGCGAATACGGCGTCAAAACGATCATTTTCGACGGCGATGCGGTTACCGGCTTCGGGAACGAGGCGGAAGCGGGAACGCTGAAGCAGTTCGCTTCCCAACTGAAGGAGGCCGGGATCGGCATCGGGGCGATCGAAAACCTGAAGCTGCCTCAGCAAGGCTTCGGCAAGCTGGCCCGGCTGCTCGATTACGACGTGGCGCGGCTGCATTCGGTATCGGAAGCGGAGATGGCCGTGATCAGCCCGTCGACGCTGGCGGACCGCATCGTGCTCGCGGTGAAGGACCGCAATATCCGGTTTATTTATTTGAATGCGGCGCCGGTAAAGGATTCGGCGAACGTCCGAATCTCGCATCCGATCGACACGATCGCAACCGCGCTGGCGGGCGGCGAGGAGACGGAAGGCGCGATCAAGCAGCTTAAACATTTCGGATTTGTCCCGGGCGCAGCGCATTCGTTTACGGTGCATCACGCGCCTGCGGAAACGGCGCTGCGCGCGCTGGCCGCGGCGGGCGCGGCCGCGCTCGTGGCGCTGACGGTCGGCTTGTTCCTTCCGTCGCTGCTGATGCCGGTTACGGCGCTCGGCGCGATCGGGACGGCGGGCGTTGTCGCGCTGCACTCCTCGCTTCTTGACCAAGCGCTCGCCTTGTTCGTGGCGATCGCCGCCCCGACCGCCTCGCTGGTGCTGGTCGTCCGCTGGCTCCGCGCGAAGCGCAGCCGGCCAGGCGAAACCGCGCAATCGGCCGCTTCGCGCCTCGGTAAAGCGGTGCTGCTGTATGCGGGCACGTCGGTGCTGTCGCTTGCGGCGGTGCCGTTTGTCGCCGCCTTGCTGAACGACATTACGTACAGCCTGGTGCTTCAGCAGTTCCGCGGCGTCAGCCTGCTGCATTTGGCGCCGATTGCGCTGGTTGCCGTATACGTGTTCCTGTACGGCCCCGGCGGTTCGGTGAAGGACAACATCCGCCGCATTTTGCGGATGCCGATTACGGTGCTGACGGTCGTCGCGGCGGTCGTGATCGCCGGGGTGGGCTACTATTATCTGTCGCGCACCGGCAACAGCGGACAAGCCAGCGGTCTTGAGCTGATGTTCCGCTCGTATCTGGAGAACACGTTCGGCGTCCGTCCGCGGTTCAAGGAATTTATGCTGGCGCACCCGATTTTCCTCCTGGGCCTGTTCCTGGCGCTGCGCTACCGGTGGGCGACGGTGCTGATGATCGTGGCGTCCATCGGACAGCTGTCCATGGTCGATACGTTCGCGCACATCCACACGCCGCTCAAGCTGTCGGCCATTCGCGTGCTGCTTGGCCTCGGCCTTGGAGCGGCGATCGGGCTGATCGCCATCTGCGCTTGGCAGATCGGCGAGGCGTTGTGGCGCCGCTACGGCGGCCAAAAGGCGCGGCAGGCATAGGTTTGGCGTTGGGACGGCAACAAGTTCGGGGAAAAAGAGGCCCGAAGGAGCGGCCGAGAAATGCCGCAATTTGGGCTGAATGGAAAAACAGGCGGTGCGTACCATAATGAAAAGAAATGAGGATGGCGTGGTTCGGCTGGTGCTGTCCGGTTATTACGGATTTCGCAACAGCGGGGACGAAGCCGTGCTTCAGAGTATTTTGACGGCTCTGGAAAACGCGGCGGCGGAAAAAGGCATGCGCGTGGAGCCGATTGTGCTGTCGGGCGATCCGGCCTGGACGGAGAAGCAATACGGCGTCAAGGCCGTGCACCGCATGAAGCTCGGGGAGATGCGGAAGGCGCTCCGCGCCAGCGACGGGCTGATCAGCGGCGGCGGCAGCCTGCTTCAGGATGCGACCGGATTGGGGTCGATTCCGTATTATTTGGGCGTGATGGAACTGGCCCGCTGGTGCGGCAAGCCGACGTTCGTGTACGCGCAGGGCATCGGCCCGGTGCATCGGGCGGTGTTCCGCCCGATGATCGCCCGCGCGTTCCGCAAAGCCGCGTACGTGTCCGTACGCGACGGCGAATCCGCCGAGCTGCTGCGCAGCTTCGGCGTGGCCGCGGACCGGATCGACGTCGTCGCCGATCCGGTCATGGGCCTGACGCTGCCGGAGGAGGCTCCGGCAGCGGACGGCGCGCGCGCCGGCGAAGCCGCGGCGCGCAGGGCGCACGACACGCCCCCGGTGGTGGGCGTGTCGGTGCGCTTTTGGCGCAGCGACCGCGCGGATCTGGACCGCGTGGCCGCTGCGCTGGCGGCGCTGGCCGGACGGCGGAGCGTCCGGCTGCGCATGCTGCCGTTCCATCACGGCTCCGACGAAGAGGCTTCGCGGTACGTGATGGAACGGCTCGGGCGCTTCGGGGCGAGCGCGGAGCTCGCCCCGGCGCACGAGTCCCCGCGCGCGATGCTGCGCGAGGTGGCGGGGTGCGACCTGCTGTTCGGCATGCGGCTGCACTCGCTCATTTACGCGGCCAACCGCGGGGTGCCGCTGATCGGTCTTTCCTACGATCCGAAGATCGACCAATTTCTGGGCCGGCTCGGGCAGAAAGCGGCCGGCACGACGGATGCGCTCGATGCGGAGCGCTTCGCGGAGCGGGCCGTGGAACTGCTGGACAAGCCGGACCGCTGGCGGCGCGACGCGGAATCGGCGCTGGACAAGCTGAAGGCGGATGCCGTCCGCCCGGCGGCCCGCATCCTGCGCATTTTGGACGAACGTAAAAGAAGGTGAATTTTTTTGTCGGAAGCAAGCAACTCGGACACCTTTCCTACCGTCTCTATTTATGGCGTTCCGTTTTCAAAGATGGACATGCGGTCGACCGTTCATTTTCTGACCGAACGGATTGAAGCGCGCAAGCCGACCCGCGTCGTGACCGGCAATCCGATCATGCTGATGGCGGGCCTCGACGATCCCGAGTACCGCCGCGTGCTGGCGACGGCGGATCTCATCGTCCCCGACGGCTCCGGCGTCGTGTGGGCGGCGCGCAGGCTGAACCAGCCGGTGAAGGAAAGAGTGGCGGGCTTCGATCTGATGCACGAGCTCCTGCGCGAAGGCGACCTGCGCCATTGGAGCGTTTACCTGCTCGGCTCGACGCAGGAAGTGCTGGAGGCGGCGGAAGCGAATTTGGCGCGGCAATTTCCGGGCGTGCGGTTTGTCGGCCGCCGGAACGGATACTTCAGCGACCAGGAGGACGAGGCCGTCATCGCCGACATTCGCCGGGCGAATCCCGATTTGCTCTTCGTCGCCCGGTCCGCGGCCAATCAGGAGCCCTGGATCGCCAAGCACGAGAAGGCGCTGGCCGTCCCCGTCATGATGGGAATCGGCGGCAGCCTCGACGTCATCTCCGGCAAGCTGAAGCGCGCGCCTGCGCTGTTCCGCAGGCTGGGCATCGAGTGGCTGTACAGGCTGATTCAGGAGCCGTGGCGTTACAAACGGATGCTCGCGCTTCCGAAATTTGCCCTTAAGGTGATCCGAGACGGAGATAAAGTCCTGAAAATGCGGTGAAGCCACGTGAAAATCGGATGAAAATCAAGCATTTGCAAGAAAATTGGCGAAAATCCGCCGTAAAAATGCCTTGTTGAAGTCGTGGGCGCGGAGTATAATTCAATCCGGTACAGATAGAAAAGGGGAGTTTCAAATGCCGACAGGCTGGATAGCGGGAATCGGGATATCCGGTTTTGCACTGGCGCTGGCCCTATCGCTCGCGCTGACGCCGCTCGTACGAAAACTGGCATTCAAGGTAGGCGCGATGGACGTGCCGGATCAACGCAAGGTGCATACGCGAATCATGCCCCGGCTCGGGGGAGTTGCCATTTACGCCGCCTTTACGGCAAGCATTCTTCTGTTTCTTCCTGTTTTGCCGGATAACTTTCTGAATGCGTATGACCGCAATTTGATTTGGGCGCTGCTTGCGGGAGGCACGCTGATCGTGCTGCTCGGGGCCTTGGACGACAGATTCACGCTGTCCGCCAAGCTGAAGCTGCTGGTTCAAATCGCGGCCGCCTGCGTCGTCGTGTTCGGATTCGATATCAAAATCAATCTCGTCAACGTTCCGTTCGGTTCGGCCATGCAGCCGGTCGGAGAATGGCTGAGCATTCCGCTTACGATTCTCTGGATCGTCGGCGTCACCAACGCCATCAATCTGATCGACGGATTGGACGGACTGGCGGCCGGCGTTTCGGCCATCGCCATCGGCACGATTCTCGTCATGTCGGCGCTGATGGGCCAGGAAGCGGTCATCCTGCTCTCGGTCGTGCTGCTCGGCGCCGTTATCGGCTTTTTGAAATATAACTTTCACCCGGCCAAAATTTTCATGGGCGATTCCGGATCGCTGTTTCTCGGCTTCACGCTCGCGATGCTGTCGATGCTCGGATTCAAGCAGATTACGGTCGTTTCGTTCGTTACGCCGCTGCTCATTATCGGCGTGCCGCTGTCGGATACGTTTTTTGCGATCGTCCGCCGCTGGATCCAGAAGAAACCGATTTTCGCCCCGGACAAGGGCCATCTTCATCACTGCTTGCAACAGCTTGGCTTCAGCCACCGCAAGACGGTTTTGATCATTTACGGCATTGCCGCCTTTTTCGGCGTTTGCGCCATCGTTCAATCGCTTATTTCCAAATCCGGTCTCGGCAACTGGGTGACCTTCGTCGTCATCTGCGTTCTGGTGTTCCTTCTGCAAATCGGCGCCGAGCTGATCGGCATCGTCGACAAGACGCGCAAGCCCCTGATCGGCTTCCTGAACCGGATGTTCTTGCGGCAGCAGACGCATACGCGTTCGAAATAACGTTTGCTTGGACAATGATCCCGAAGCGCGGCTTCGGGTTTTTTTGACGATGGAGAGCGGTAAACATTCCGTTTATCCTTATCCGAATCGTCCCCAATCGTTTCCAAATCGTGTACATGTCATCTCCGCTTAACCGGATGCGCTTTCCGAGGAGAAGAGCGCCTCCGGTTTTGTTTTTGCCGTCCGGCTCGTCCGCCGTTGCCCCGCATTGCGCGTCTCGGAAGCTGCGATTTCGGCCCGGTACTGCATGCGGGGGTTACCGATCGTGCGGATCTTCGAAGATCCGGAACGAAAGTGACTTTATAGCAATTGCAGCCTCCTTTTCGGGGAATTGACCGATCGAAGTGCCATAGAAGCAACGAAACTTCGCGTCGCACCGAATTTTCGGACGAACGGATCGAATAAGTGCCGTAAAGGCAACTGCATGGGCAAAAAAACGGCGGCCGGGCTCTCCAATTGCATTTGAGGCAACTGGAGAAACGGCGATCCAAGCCCGGAGAAAGAGCCGAACCGCTCGCCTTCTGATACGGAGCGTTACCGTGCCGTTTCCGCTCGTTTTTCCGGCCCCGATCCCGGAGCGCGGGCGAGTCCGCCTTTTCCGAGATTTTATGAAAAAACGCCGTAAAACCTAAAGATTGAAGCGCCTTGTGCCGATAGATAGAAGTATCTTATGTTTTTATGGCGTCAGAAACGGTAAAAAGGAGAGATTGTCACATGCAACGCAGCAAGCGGGCACTCGTATGGCTTATGGTTGCCGCCCTCGTGGTAACGTTGTTCCCGTTCGGGGTTGCCCAGAAAGCCAGTGCGGCATCCACGTATTTTATTCCGGATATCGCATCTCTCAACAATACGGCGCAGTTGTCAACGGAAGGTCCCAATATCATTACGCGGGATAACGTGTATTTGACGACCACGGGTACGATTACCATTACCGGTACGTACTCTTACGTTACGTCGACCAGCATGACGGTTAAAGTCGAAATGCTGACGGCCGACACATCGTCGGGAACGACCCGGTATGTGACGGACCCGGCCCACGTCGTGACGAGCGCGGTGACGGCGGATGCCGGTACGACCAACCGCTTTACGGCTAGCAATCTCCCGCTTTTCGCCGGCTTCAATAAAATCACCTTCACCGGCATGCAAGGCAACGTAGAACGGTCCGACACCTTCTATGTGCTGTACGACGCCGTGCCTTACGTGCAAAACATCAAGGTTATGGGCAGCTCTGCGGGCACGATCGTGCTGAACGAGGGCACGCAGGTTGTCGTGGACAAAAAGAACGTTTCCATCCAAGGTTCGGTCAAAAATGCGACCAGCGTCACCTACAGCCTGAACGGCGGCACGTCGATCGTCACGTCCCTGCTGTCGGACGGAACGTTTTACACGCCGACGCTGGATCTCGCATCCGGCCTCAATACGCTGACGTTCAAGGTTTCCAACGGCGCGGACTCGATTATCGTGACGCGGACGCTCTACTATTTCGACAGGGATCAGCCCTTTACGAAACTGGGCATCGTGCAGGACGGGGGCTCGGGGACCGAATATTCGCTTCTGAACAACGTGCCGACCTTGACGGACGGCTCGACGACCCCTCCGCAAAGCGGCAAAATCAGGGCGCAAATCCTGGTGCCGTACAACGCAACCCCGTTTAAGGACAATGCGACTTACAGCATCAACGGGTCGGCGGCCCAGCCCATTCTGGCGAGCTATGTATCGGACGAAACGGAAATTCCCGGCGTGGACGGCGTGACGGCGGCGTACCGTCTCGTGACGTTCGAGCTCCCTTCTTTTGCGTTTAAAACGACGGGCTCTGTCGTAGACGCCAACCAAACGGTCGACCTGGTTGTCGTTTATAACGGAACTTCGTACGGGTATGAAGGGAAGTTCAAGTTTTTGCCGGGCGACATCGCCATTAAGGAAATGTATTATTTGCCGGATTATACGTCCGGGGCCGATCTGAAAACGGTAAGCAAAGTGCCTCTGAACGGAGCGGAAGTATCGGGATCGAGCTTTTATATTCTTGTTCGCACGGAAAAAAGCGCGGCGGGCAAGGATCTGAAGGGCGACTATCTGCCGCTCAGCAATACGTCCGTGAATCTGGCGGAAATTGTAGACAGCACTTACAACAGCAGCTTGGGCCTTTACGAAGAGGTTTTCCAGGTCACGGGCTTTGCCAGCGGCATCCAGCAGGTCAAGTTTTATTACGACGGCTCTACCGCCTCTTATAACGCAACGATCACTTACGCTTCGAAAAGCTATATTTATGTAGAAAATCTCTACGACGGACAGACGTATACGTTCAACTCCAAGAATAGCTCGAACACGTTGAACATCAAGGGGAAATTCATCGGGTTCGAGAACCTGGAAAGCGCGCAGTACTTCGTCAACGGCAACGATATGACGAACGACGGCGACGTCAACGGCCCGCAAACGGACCTGGGCATCGCTCCGGTTCCGGGAAAAAGCGAATACGCCTTTGATCTTACGCTCTTTATTCGCAACGAAGGGCCGCTTGTCTACGGCCAAAACACGATTTTGTTCAAAGGCGTTACGCTTGACGCGTCCGGCCACAAGCAGGAGATTACGAAGCAGCTTAAAATTTACATCATCGATACGAACGTCTCGACGATCGAAAGGTTCCATCCGACTTCGGTCGACAACCGGGAGCCGTTCCCGTCCACGGATACGTCGAACTTCACCGATGAGGTTCTCTCGAAAATTTTTGCGCTGTCGACCGATTTCGTTTACACCGGCGGACAGTACGTCACGAGCGAGACGACGTATGACATCGTGCTGCGCGGCAGCGGCGCGACGAAGCTGAATCTGAATTTCGGGACTACCACGTTCCTGAGCCTGGATCTGGTGCCGCCTTCGCAGGTCACTTCCCAGATCCCGAGCCCGATCGACGGCGAGCCCATCTACTACGATTACGCCGGCGACGGGGACGATTTCATCGTTCGGGTCCGGGGGCTGAAGTTTAAGGAACCGGGAACGCACACGTACAACCTCGAGCTGATTAACTCGACGGGGGCGCGCACGACGCAGAAGCTGCAAATCGTACGCGAAGCTTCGTCCTACCGTGTGCTGTCGCCGCAGCCGACCGTAGGCAACCAGATCGTCGTGAACAAAAACTTCATTCACTTCGACATCGAGGCCGAGGGCGCGTCGAAGGTGCTGATTAACGGCGCCGAAGCGAAGCGGCGTTCGGACTTCGAGGACCGTTTCATTTATGACTATATCGGTCTGAAAGAGAACAAGAACAACGCGATCAAAATCCAGATCGTGCGGGAAGGCTCGTCGATCAACGATACCATTAATGTCTATTACACCGGCACCGTGCAGATCGACGCCCAGTATATGGAGCCGCTGTCGACCAAGCACTCCGTGTTCAACAAGACGTTGTCCCTGACGTTCCCGAAAGGAACCGTCATGAAATCGGCCACCCAGGACAGCAACGGCGTGACGAAGTATTACACGGATGCGAAGCTGCTGTTCGGCATTGCCGATCCGGCGGACGGAGTCGTGGAACGGCGCAATGACTACGGCAACATCATCAACCGGGATCCGGACGGACGTTCGGAGAACGGCAGCATTACGGTCAAAATTCCGGAATACCTGAAGACCCGGTTCCTGAGCACGACGAACACGAGCAATTTCACGCTGGTGTCCAAAATCTACTGGATCAACGGCGGCTTGGGCGAGGATGCGACTCACCCGGCGACCAACGGGCTGCCCCCGTATTCGCTGGTCGGCAACTTCCCCGACGATTTCCAGGGAACGCGCAAAATCGTGCCGTCCAACCGCGGCCAACTGACGCTCACTTACGACGCCAATGTCGTTGAAGACGCCGGCACCACGCTTACCGTGTTCAAGTATACGGACGGCGAGTGGAAAAATATCGGCGGCGAAGTCAATACGAAAAACCATACCATTACCGTGCCTTTCGACGACTTTGGCTACTACAAGGTCATGAAATTGAACAAAGGCTTCAGCGACGTGACGAACCACACGTGGGCCCGCAATATCTTGAACGCGCTGTATGCCAAAGGCATCATGACCAACCTGCGGGTGAGCGAATTCGGCGCCGACGACCTGACGACCCGCGGGGAGTTTGCGACGCTGATCGTCAAAGGGCTGAACATCCCGCTCAACTACGACGACAATCAGACGTTCTATGACGTCGTGCCGACCGCCGCTTCCGGCACATGGGATTACGCCAGCATCGAGACGGCGGCCAGGGCGGGGATCGTCAACGGGATTTCCGAGGGCTTCTTTGCTCCGGATCAGAGCCTGACCCGCGAACAGGCCGCGGTCATGATCGCCAGGGCGCTGGAGCTTAAGCTGGCCGCGAACGACAGCAAGCTGGAGGCAGCCCTTTCCAAGGCGTTCCTGGATTCTTCGCAAATCCAGTACTACGCGAGACCGGCCGTCAGCGCCGTAAACAGCGCGAAAATCATGGTCGGGTCTCCGGTCACCGTGCCGGGCTCGAACAAAACCGCGTACAACTTCAACCCGAAAGCCACGATGACGCGCGCGGAGGCAGGCAAGATCGCGGTCGAGCTGTTCAAGAAGAGCACGAGCATGTTCCCGAAAAACCTGAGCTAGCAGGAAGGAGAGGCCGGCATGGCTCGCCGGCCTTCTTTTTTCTTCATTTGATCGTGATTTTTCGCTTGAAGATGACCTGCAACCGTCGTGCGACAGGAAAAAGTTAGGCAATGACGAAACCGTCTGTACAAGCTATACTAGTAATCGGTCCCTATTTACGTATACATACTTTCGCGATTGGCACTGACGTTTTTTCGAATTAGGACGAACTCGGAGAAAAATTTAGGGTTTTTAATAAAAGTCCGCAACTTTTTTGGCGGTCGGACGTCTAACATCATGTGACTTACTTAGAGGGATCAAGGACCTACAATCTAGCGATTTCGGAGGAAAATTCTCTTTACGCTGGGGTATTGCCCATGTATAATGAGTAAAGTGGCATCTTTTACCTGCCTGTTTTGCGTTTGTATTTGCCAGATTACGAGTTTCTGCGACATGTCTCTACTACATAGTCATGCTTGCAGACATCAATTATAGACAATGCTCAACTCCGGAGAGGGGGTGAAACGCAGATGAGAGATTCGAGCTACCCATCTTTGAACAAAGCAACACAACAGAGTCCTTTTCAAGGAGGAGAAAAAAAGGTTATGAAGAAAAGTTTGTCTCTTCTTCTGGCCATCGCCTTGGTATTCGGCTTGTTCGCATCCATGGCGTCTGCGGCAGAAAATGATCTGACGACTGCTCAGAAGTACCAGCAGTTGAAAGACAAAGGCATTTTGAAAGGCACCACGACGGGCAGCGACATGCTGGATGACAACCTGACCCGCGCTCAATTCGCTACGATCGCTGTAGCGGTTCTGGGTCTGTCTGAAGACAACTCCGCTCCGTCTCCGTTCTCCGACATCAAAGCCGGACAATGGTGGTACGGCGCGATCAAAGCCGCTTCCACTGCCGGTCTTGTAAACGGCATTGGCAACGGCAAGTTCGGTCCGAAACAAACGGTTACGCTGCAAGAAGTGTACAAAGTTGCAGCTTCCGCGCTGAAACTGGCTCCGGTAACGGACGCTAAAGTTGACGGCGCAGCCGCTTGGGCCGCTCCGTACATCCAAGCCCTGATCGACGCTGGCTTCAAGCTTCCGTCGACGAACTACAAGGCCAACGCAACCCGCGGTCAAACGATCGAAGTTGCTTACGACCTGTACCTGGCCGGCCAAGTTCAACCTCTGTCCGACGTTTCGGCCGTCGTTAACGCGGACGACACGATCACGGTAACGGGTAAGATCGATGGCGACGTTGACAGCGTTAAAGTAGCAATCGGTTCTGCTGCCGAAGCTGCCGCTACGCTGAAAGACGACAAGACCTTCACGTACACGTCCGGCAAGCAAGCTGCTGGCACTTATACGGTTAAAGTAACTGCTTATGCCGGTACGAAAGCTGTGAAGTCCGAAGAGAAATCCGTTACGGTTGACGGCTTTAAAGTCGAATCCGTTACGGTTCTGAACGCTAAGCAAGTTGCTGTTAAGTTCAACAAAGCCGTTCAAGAAGGTACGGCTGTCGGTGGTCATAACTACTCCACGGGCAACGATACGTACGCATACTTCTTGCTCGCCGGCAAAGCTCCGACGAAATCCGTTCTGAGCGATGACAAGACGACGGTTACGCTGACGTTCAACAAGTTCCAACTGAACTCCTACGCTCAATTTGAAGTGAAGAGCGGATTGAAGTCTGCTTCCGGCAAGTCCTTGTCGGCTTACAAAGAAGCTCTGTATCTGACGGATACGACGCCTCCGACGGTTTCCAAAGTGGAATACATCGGAAAAGTAGCTAAGCTGACGTTCAGTGAGCCGGTAGCTTCCGAAGGCACGATTTCGATTAACGGCGGTGACATTTCGACGAGTGGTACGGTGTATTACTCTGTCGATCGCGAAACCCTGGGTGCAGATACTCAAATCAACTCCATCTCCATCCACGGTCTGGATCTGGGTGTAAACTACAGCTTCTACCTGGTTGGCGGTAAAGACTTTGCGGACATTCGCTTTGATTACAACACGACGTTGAACGTACCGAGCGATACGACGGCTCCGACTATCTCTTCGGTAACGGTTGACGGCGCGAAAATTAAAGTGAAATACAGCGAAGCGATCGATTCGGATTATCCGGGCTATGCTAGCAACGTAGGTTATCCGAACGTGAAGGGTGTTCGTGATTCTAGCGACAACACGCTTGTTGTTTACGATGTGTCTAGCTGGTTGACTGCCGCTAGCGCGAAGTTCCTGACGCTGTCCGTTAAGATCAGCGGCTACCAAGACCTGGTTGGCAACAAAGGTGCTGATAGCACGCAAACACTGACGATTTCCGTTGACCAAACGAAACCGGTATATCAAAGCGTTTCGTACGACGGCAATAAGGTCATTCTGAAATTTAGCGAAGCCATCGCAAACGCTCCGACGACGTTGAAAGTGAAATACACGTCGAACAACAATGTTGTAAAAGAAACGACCGCAAACTTTGAAAAAATCGGCTACGATGCCGATAGCAACGGTAGCGTATCCAGCGATGAAAACGCATATGTAGTTTACACGCTGAGTGCAATTGAAGCTGGCACTTATCAATTTACGCTGGCTGCAGGTACGTTCAGTGATACGGCAACCCCGGCCAACACCAACGATGCAGCTACGGCTACGTTGACGGTATCGGCTGGTTCCGGTAGCGGTGTTCTGACGGCTCTGATCGTAACGAACGGCGGTACGTACAATCCGAATGCAACGCCTACGTATGGTGTAACGGTTGACCATTCGTTGACGAACAGCCAAATCCGCGTTGAATTCTCCGGCGGTACGGATTTGGATGCTTCGACGCTGGATGTGAACAAGTTCCTGCTGAACGGTAGCCCGCTGCCTACGGGTACGGTTCTGTACTTCACGGAAGATCAGAAGAAAGTGCTGATCACGCTGCCGGCAGGCGCACTGCAAGCTAGCGGCGACCGTCTGATCAAAGTCGTTGACGTTGTCGACAAAAACGGCAACACGCTCAACACGAGCAACGAATCCAACTATCAACGTGTAGTATTCCTGAATGAAAACGTTGCTCCGGTCGCTCAATCGATCACGTTGACCAGCGACACTTCGATCAGTGTGAACTTCAGCGAAACGCTGGCTAGCCAAGGCACAACGACGGGTGTTGAACTGTACATCAACGGTAACAAGTACGATCCTAGCCAATTGCAATACAGCTACAATGATAAATCCCTTGTAATCAAGGCTACGGGTAGCAACGTATTCAATAGCACGCAATCGATCAAGGTTAAGTTCTCCGGATCGAACGTTCAAGACCTGAAGGGTAACAGAGTTGCTGACGGCGAAATCAGCAAGTAAGTTGCCTCAAGCTGAAAACAAAAGAGCAAGCCTAGGGCTTGCTCTTTTGTTTTTCTGCGTTTATTTGTCTATTTTGCAAATAAAGAAAAGAATGAAAAGGTACAACTTTTTGCACCTTTCATTCGTATATAAAGGTAGAATTAACCATGATTTAGGTTCTATTCATTTTCTATTCATGTTTTCGTTTTATACTGAGGCAAAGGGAAATTAGGGAGGATTTAGACTATGTCGCGTAAAAGCAAAACCAGCAAAGCATTATTGGGCGTTGCGGCATTCATGCTGGCTTCGGCGCCAATATACACGGTTTCATCTCCTGCATTCGCTGCATCAACCCAATCGCTTCCCAAAGCTACGAGCGTAACAAACGTGGTCAAACCGGTATACATATCCGCCAAAAGTTATATCAATTTAGTCGATGTGGCATTGAAGCCAACGGACGGCGGTCAGATCGCTTCTTTTACATTAAGCATTTATAATGGCGATGCCAAAGAGTTGGACTTGACCAATTATTGGTTTCGATTGGCCGGTAAAGCCGGGAGCACATATCCGCTAAAGTTATCTGCAGCAGACGCGAAAACGACCAAGATCGCTCCCTACTCCAAAAATTATATAACGCTGTATGCGAATGTCGGACAATCCATAAAGCTTGCCGATCTTATTTTCAAACTTGTCAAGTTTGATTTCAGCACGACGAACTATGAAAAGACGATCGGAACGTTTACATTTCCTACAAACTTCACGAACGTGGTTGGAACAGGTTCCTATAAAGTGCTGTATTTTAACAATACGCAAGTGAATACGAAAATTTTATCTTCCACTATTGGCGCTTCAGGTGACGATAATCTCGCAACAATCAACTTCGTATACAACAATGTCGGCAAGAACACGGTGACCCTAAGCAAATATAAGTATTATATTCAAACGGCTGAAGGCATTATGTACGAAGCGACGCCATCGGAGACGGAAGATTTGGTCATTGCGCCATTGAATCGGAAAGAAGTGAAGCTGACGGCGAGTGTTCCTTCTTCCTTGAAAACCTCGGGCTGGAAGCTTGTCGTGACCAGGGACAATGGGGGAGATACCGCTATCGAATTGCCGGTAGGCGCTTATCAAATTACGTTTGGCCAGACGGCGAGTCCGGCGGCCAGCGATCAATTTTCGTACACGAACGCAGAAGGGACTTATCAAATTAGCCTGCTGCAAATCGTAAGACAACCGTGGGAAACCCAGGATATATTGACGGCGCGTATCCGAATTTCGAATAAAGGCAAAGAAGCGGCGAAATTGCCCAATCTTGCAGGTTATTTTTATCTCGACAATAAAGTTCAGCTGGATTTTAAAACCATCGCTCTAGGCAATCAGATCGGCCTAAATGCGAACGGTTATGTGGATGTGGACGTGTATGCAAAACTGCCGGCTAATTATACCTTCCAATCGGTTAAGCTTATCATCAACAATAAGGTAGACGATAAGACATCAACGAAGATTGGCGAATTGACCAAGTCTTCGTCGCTAACGCAAATTCCGGTTTATGATGCGGACCAATCGTATACGATTGCCAGAGACGGCAGCAAGATGACGGGCTTAATGAACATGGTCAATATTTATAAGAGTACGACTTCGAAAATTTACACGGCACAGGTAACCTTAACGAACGAAGAATCGCGCACGATTAACCCAGTGAAATTGGTAGGTTTCTTTAAAAATGACAACGGGGAGATTTTCCCGGCAACCGTAACTGTAGGCACGGGCCAAGTAAATCCGAAGAACAAAGCATTGATCAATTTTAGTACCAACGTTCCTCTGGATTATAACACGAGCAACCTGCGGTTGATTATAGGCGAGGCTGTAACCGATACGAATTACACGACCGGAACAGATGCAGCCGATGCTTATGTGAATGCTGTGGCGTTTAACTTGCCTCAAGATTATGGGGTAAATACGAGCTACAAAGATGTCATTCTTACACCGTACAAATTTACAATTAACAAAATTACGCCGCAGGTGTTTGCCCAAGCTTCGGGTCAAGAAGTCCAGCTTGTTCTGAATTATAACCTGATTAAGGACACGAGCTACAATGTTTTCGCTACCGATCGCAAGCTTTTGATGACGGTCGAAGGGACCGATCCGGATGACGGCGCAGTGTACACCTATTTCTCCAAGGAAATAACGTTGGAAGGCGAAAACGATGCTCTGGTAGTCGGAACGAATAAATCCATCACATTGAAATCGACTTCCGAGTACAACGGTATAGACGGTTCGCTCAAATATAACGTCCGTCTGTACGAGATTGTTCAAGGCGCGAAAAAGCTGATTGCGGAGCGTCCTCTGGATGCTTGGTTTACGGAACTGACATGGAATACGGATGCAGCAAATTCTTGATCGGATCGGACTATCCAACTCGCTGCCAAGGCGCCGATGCCTTGGCAGTTTTTTTGTTTTCGAGTTTGTTTTGTAGAAATCGACACGTATCCGGCTGACTGTGATAAAATGTAAATAGTAATCTATTTCAAAATGGAGATAGGACTATGTCGATTCCCGAAACGGTAGATTCACGCGCGTTCTCTTCCCATGTAAGAGCGGTTGGCGCAACTTCTCGGCAGAGAATGAAATCCGCAAGCCTCAAGCGCACGATTCGAGGTTTCTTTTTCGCGGCTGAGTACATTGGTTACATCGTAACATTCTATATTTTAATGGCTATTAGGGTAATTCCCGACTATCAAGGTGTAAACGCCAATTTGCTGTCATGGATTCGAGAATTGCCTGTAGTCGAAGAGTACGGCTTGTTTTTGCTGATGTTTCTGGTCATTCACGCGTTTTCGCTGGTTCAAGGGTATTTATTTTCCGGGAAAGCCGAACGCTCTTTTATGGAAGAGTATTGGTTCTTCGCTAAGTCCATCGTATACGCCTTCCTGATTACGATTGGGATTACGTTCTTGCTGAAAACAACATTCATTTATTCCAGGGTGACGCTGGTTACCTTCGTCCTGCTCATTCTCGTGGAATCGATGCTGTGGAGAGGCGCTTATTGGCTGCTGATCCGTTATCTCAATCAGAAAGGAACGATTCGAAACCATGTGCTGATTATAGGAGCAGGAAAAGTAGGTTCGGATATTCTGGAGCAGGTTAACAATGCGAAGAGCAACAATAATTACTTCGTAGGCTTTCTCGATGATTACAAAACGGGAGACGGCATTATCGGCCGTACCGATCAATTGGAAAGCATTCTTCAACAGCAGCGGATCGATACCATTTATATTACCATTCCATCGGAGCGGCAAATGATCGAATCGATCATTCATGCGGTTTATAAATACAATGTAGATATTCGCATCATCCCCGAAATGTACGATCGCATGGCGACGGTTTTTACTTTTCGCAAAGACCTGGAGTATCCGTGCATGCAAATCGTTAAAACGCCGCTTAGGGGAATCAATATTGTTCTTAAAAGAATTGCGGATATACTTGGGAGTCTTCTACTGCTTGTCCTGTTATCGCCGCTGTTTGTTTTGATCGGGATTTGGATAAAGCTGGACTCCAAAGGTCCGATCTTCTTTCGTCAGCAGAGGATCGGGAAGCACGGCATCCCCTTTCAGATGCTGAAATTCCGCTCCATGCACCAAGAGGCGGAGCGAATGAAGCAAGCTTTAATGCATGTGAACGAAGTGAATGGCCCCGTGTTCAAGCTGAGAAATGACCCCAGAATAACGAGGGCAGGAAGATGGCTGCGCAAATATTCTCTGGATGAGCTGCCCCAGCTTTGGAACGTGTTAAAGGGCGAAATGAGCCTGATCGGGCCCAGACCGCCGCTTCCGCAAGAAGTTGCCCAATATACGAACTACCATTGGCGGCGGCTTGACGTGCTGCCCGGAATGACGGGGTTATGGCAGGTGAGCGGCAGAAGCGATCTGGATTTCGAAGAATGGGTGGACCTCGATATCTATTATATCGAACGTTGGAGTCTTGGACTGGAAATGAAAATCTTACTGAGAACGATACCTGTTGTTCTAAAAGGTACGGGAGCGTATTGATAGGAGTGGCAAGAGTGAGCACAAAGCTATACGGTAAAAGAGAGAGAGAACAACAGCCCAGCTGGGCGATGCAAGTATTTGCTTGGACCTGGATTGGCTTCATTCTTCTGATTGCCTTGTTTAATAACGGCATTTTTCAAGGCTATGGAATACATAATCCTTCTTCCTATCGGTTTGAAGTCCCGGTTCTTTATTCCATGATCGTTGTTTTCTTTTTGCTGGTTTGGGTCGCCATTCATCTGCTTATGAAAAACGTCTCATGGAAAATCAGTCTGATTTATGGAATCGCGGCACTCCTCATTCCCGCCGTATACTTGATTTCTTCGTATCAGGCAGCATCGCCTTATTTGTCGAAGTACGGCATATTCGTCAGCTTGATGTTGTTTGTCTTTTTCGTCGCAGGCATACAGCTTGCAGGATATAGGAATATTTTGCGCTGGTTTCCGACGGTCTATTTGATATTCGGTTACTGTATCGTCTTCTACGGATTTCTTACTCTGTTCGGCAATGCGTACATGCTCGATTCGCTGACGCCGCAGGATGGCGTACGCATCTCCTCTATTTTCCAATACCCGAATACTTATGCCGTCTTGCTGCTGACGCTTTGGATCGCCATTCTGATCGAGCTTGAGCGAAGCCGCAACAAATGGGTTCAACTGCTTCATGCGTTTATGTTGGTGCCGGTTTGCGTCTCCTTTTTGCTGACGCTTTCCCGCGGAGCCTTGTTTGTTCTTCCTGTCATTGCGGTCGTTGCACTCGCGATGTTCCCTCTTCGCCGTCAGTTGATGGGCATTCTTTATTCCGCGATCAGCATTGGGCTTTCTCTTTTAATCTATAGCCTGCTGACCGATCGGGGCATTGCCGTCGTTACCGCGATCCAAGAAGCTGCGGCCAACCGGGTTCCGTTTGACACGGTGTCCATGTTCTCAAAGGAAACGTTCGGCTATTGGGGACTGGTGATCGGCATTTCGCTCGTCATGAGCGCGATTGCCTGCATCCTGGAGAGGTATGTTGATCCGGCAATCGCAAAAGCGACGGAGCGAATTCAATCCCGCTGGGCCAACGCCGCCCTTCCGCTTGTTTTGATCGCCATTTTCGTCCTGGGGGCGTTTGCGGTTCTTTCGGGAGCCGTTGATCGTTTTCTTCCAGCGATTATCCGGGAACGCGTAGAAGACATTAGCCTTCAGACGCATAGCGTTTATGAACGGCTGACCATGTATAAAGACGCCCTGGCCATCTGGAAAGATCATCCGATCTTAGGTGCGGGAGCGGGAGCATGGGAAGCGTTGTTTGAACGCTATCAGTCTTATCCTTACTCCAGCATGCAAACGCACAGCTATTACATGCAGCTTCTCGTCGAAACCGGTATCGTCGGATTTGCTGCCGTTGTAGGTTTTATTGCGGTTGTCCTGGTGATGTTTCTCCGAACGTTTCGCAAGCTGCAAGCGGAAGAGCGTTCGTTGACGCTGTTTTATTTTGTAACTCCGGTCACGATCCTGCTGCACTCCTTGATTGATTTCGGCATGTCCTATTTGCTTTATGGTTTTATCGTTTTTCTCTGTTTGGGCATTTTAGCCGGCACGCAGCGTAAAGCCGTCTTTGGGCAATGGAGCGAGTCGGGAAAACGCCGGTTGCAACAATCGGCGGCAGCTATGCTCGGTATCGTGTCTATCGTGTTGGTCGTGTTTGCTGCCAAATGGCTCTATGCAAACAACCTGTTTAATCAATATACGAAAGCGGTCGACGCAAATCAGACCTATGAGACGATGATGGGCTATTTAAACGGAAGTTTGAGGCAAAATCCCGGACAACCGATTGTGTTGAACCAGGCCGCCGCTTTAAACTATCAGGCTTATGAGCAGACGCAAGAGCAGCGTTTTCTGGATGAAGCAAAGCGTTATTTAAACAAGCTGGTATCAAGGGAACCGAACTACCAGTTGGGGTTGTATCTGAATTACCTGGTCCATGTTGCGGCAGGAGACAACGACAACGCGCTGAAGCTGATCATGGACGTCATCGAAAAGAACAAATACGGGCAAAGCTACTACGAGCAGGCAGCATCCATCTTGCTGAAGCGATGGGATGAAGAACGCAAAGCGGCAGCCGACAGAAGCCAAACGGAGGAAGAGATCATCCGGCTCTACGAACAAATGGTTCGTTTGAGAGCGGGCATCGACGCATTGCCGGACACGGTCATCGTCAGCAAGCCGTTCGAGGTGCCGAATTCGGTTCGGGCCGTTGCCGGCCAAGTCTATTATTTCAAAGGGGACTACGCCCAAGCGGAAGAAGTTCTGAAGCCGGGGCTGAAAGAAGATTTATCGGAGCAGAACGACCGTTACGTGGCAAGGTACTATTTGGCGTCGCTTCGCAAACAAGGCAAGGATGATCCGGAACTCTATGAAAAATTGCTTCAGGCGGATCAGGGAGAAGGAGCAATGTTGGAGCAGCTACTTCAGTGAAAGTAGAGGACAAGTGATATGCGGATCTCCGTCATTATCCCGACGTTGAATGCGGAACGGGAATTGCCGGCGCTTCTCGACCGGCTTCATCATCAGACCGTAAAAGCGTATGAAATTCTGGTTGTCGACTCCGATTCGGACGACCGGACAGCCGCGATTGCCCGCGAGAAAGGCGCTAAGGTTCTGCCTATCAAGCGGGAAGCGTTCGATCACGGGGGGACCCGCAATATGGCGGCCTCTCAGGCTGCCGGCGACGTTCTGGTGTTTCTGACCCAGGATGCTCTTCCGGAGGATGAAAGGCTGCTAGAGGCGCTTACGCAGCCTCTGGTGGAACATCCGGAGATCGCGGCCGTTTGCGGCAGGCAGGTAGCGCGTCCCGGGGCTTCGACGATAGAGCGGATGACGGTTGAGCTGAATTATCCTTCCGAGCCGCTGTATAAGTCATTAAAGGATCTTGAGCGGCTTGGAATCAAGCTGTTCTACTTCACGAACGTGTGCGCGGCTTACCGGCGAGAGGCCTTCGAAGCTGTCGGCAGATTCCCCGAACCGATCATATCGAACGAAGACATGATCATTACCGCCAAGTTTATTCTCGGAGGGTATACCGTCGTTTATCAGTCTCAGGCCAGGGTGATTCATTCCCATCGATACAATCTGAGGCAGCAATTTCGGCGGAATTTCGATATCGGCGCTTCACTGCGCATTCATAGTTGGATATTGAAGCATGCGAAGGCGGAGGGGCAAGGAGTCAAGCTGGTCAAAAACCAAATGTCGCAACTGTTGCGCAATGGCGACTGGCTCTCCATTTCCCGATTGGTATCTGAAGCCGCAGTCAAATATCTCGGCTATCGGTTGGGGTTAAGTTTTCCCGCCATCCCCATGTTTTTACGAAAAAAAATGAGCATGCACGCATTTTTCTGGCGCCGTTGGCAGCAACTTTAGGCGAAAAAAACCGTCATATGAAGTAGGTTGATGGTGAAAGGATGAGAATGATGGATTTTAAACGCATTTCCTATACGGCAATCGCTGCGGTCATCATCGCGGCAGCCGGGTTCGGTCTCTATAAAACGGTGTATGCGGATACGTCAACGGTTACTCCCGGCTCGACGGAGGACCCGATCGTCACGAAAAGCTATGTCGATGAGAAAATCGCCGAGCTCCTCAAACAAGGAGGGGGCGGAAGCGGCGGAAATCCGGACAGCGGAGACAAGTCCGGCAACGCGGGTTCGAATGCGCTCGAAGTCGTAACAGTGCCTTTAGGAAAAAAAATCATAGTGAATGCGGGCGGCGAGCTCGTTGTGCGGGTCGGCAAAGCGGTGGCCTATTCCCCGGATCCAAACGGCTTGTCCGATTTGACCGCTGGGACTGATATTCCGACCGGCAAAGCCGTGCCGACCAACCATCTGATTCTCTTCCCCCGCGACGGCCGCGGCGTCGAGCCGGATCCGAATCAGAAAAACGGATTGACGGTATTGGTGCGGGGCGGGTATAAGTTAGAGTAGGCTTATTAATGACAGAAATCAACAATAGAAGCCAGAAATTGCGAGAAAACATGGTATAATAAACAAGATAAACTCCATTAAACCATTTCTAACGAAAAGCAAATGGAATTGGCGGTGCGATTAGATTAATGAAGGCTTTTATATTTAAGCTGATTTATAAACTGGCTATATCGATGAAAAAAGTACTAATTCCGTTCATTCCACAGTCTGTGAGAAAAGAACTTAAGAGAAAAGTCATCGATAATGCATTTTCGTTAGAAAAATTAGATATTCGCTCGATGGAAAAGCCGATGGACATATCGGGGATTAATTTGATTGGATACATAAGAGCGGAGATGGGAATCGGAGAATCTTGCAGAATTGCGGCCAATTGTATTCAAACCACCAATATTCCTTTTGATATACTTAACTTTAAAGGTACGAACACGGCACGAATGTCAGATTTGTCCTGGAGTCATAAGGAAGTCGATGCCCCTCGATATAATGTAAATATCTTTCATGTCAATGCTGAGCAAATGATTGAAGTATATACACATTTTGGACAATCATTATTTGAGAAAAGATACAACATTGGATATTGGCACTGGGAACTGCCTGAATTCCCGGATGAATGGCTGGACGGTTTCAAATTTGTGAATGAAGTTTGGGTTCCTTCGACTTTTGTAGCGGAGGCCGTCTCTGCGAAGAGCAATGTGCCAGTTACGATTATCCCCCATGGTATTGAAGTGAAAATAGAAACATATAGGGATCGTTCTTATTTCCGGCTTCCTGAGCAGTCTTTTCTGTTTTTAACGATGTACGATATGAACAGTTTTCAAGAACGAAAAAATCCAATAGCTTCAATTGAAGCTTTTAAAATGGCTTTTAAGCCTGACGATTGTTCAGTTGGACTTATTGTTAAAGTGAATAATGCTCATTCCAATAAAGAGGACATGAAAAAACTCTTAATGCTTACGGAAGGGTATTCTAATATTTACATTTTGAATCAAACGTTCAGTCGAAACGATACGAATGCGCTGATTAACTGTTCTGATTGTTACATTTCACTTCACCGAAGCGAAGGGTTTGGGCTAGGTCTGGCTGAAGCAATGTATTTGGGTAAACCGGTCATTGGAACCAACTGGTCTGCAAATACGGATTTTATGACGGAAAGCAACTCTTGTCCGGTTCGTTATCGTCTAAAGCAGGTAGGTAAAAACTATGGACCTTATGCAGCACATCAAGTCTGGGCCGACCCCGATATTGCTCATGCAAGTAAATATATGGTGAAATTAGTCAGAGATCCGGATTATTACGCACAGATTGCGGAGAATGGAAAGCAAACCATTATGACAGACTTTTCACCTTCCGCAATAGGAGCTAAAATCGAACAACGTCTTAAAGAGATAAGGGATGATCTAGGAGGCCTGGCATGACGATTACCAGTCTAATTATGGCAGGTGGCAAAGGGGAGCGGTTTTGGCCGAAAAGCAGAACTCACTTGCCCAAGCAGTTCTTGAATATATCGGGCAATAAATCGATGATTCAACAAGCGGTTGCTCGATTGGAACGGATTATGGACATTCAGCAGGTGTTCGTAATTACGAATGAACTCTACGCGGAACTTATTCGAGTGCAGATCCCGCATTTGCCTGAAGAGAACATTATCATCGAACCCCTTGGCAAAAATACAGCGCCATGCGTAGGGCTTGCGGCTATCCATATTGAACAAAGATATCCGGGAAGCACAATGATTGTCTTGCCATCCGACCATATCATCAAAGATGAAGATGAGTTTGTTCGAATTTTAAATACGGCCGCCGAAGTTGCCTCGAAGGATCAAAACATCGTCACTTTGGGGATTACACCACTTTATCCTGAGACAGGGTATGGGTATATAGAAAGCTCCGGACAGATTGTTCAGACCGGAGGAGTAGAGGTTCACGGTGTCAGTCGGTTTGTCGAAAAACCAGATTCTAAAACTGCCGAAAAGTATCTAGAAGCAGGAAATTTCTATTGGAACAGTGGTATTTTTGTTTGGAAGACGACAACGATCCTTTGTAAATTTAAAGAATATATGCCAGAAGTTTATACGATTCTTCAATCGATACAAGATGCTCTAGGCACTCCTTTTCAAGAGCAGGTAATCAAAACCGAGTTCACCAAAATGCCGGATGAGTCCATTGATTACGGCATTATGGAAAAAGCAGATCATATTTATGTCATCCCTTGTAAATTAGGTTGGGATGATGTTGGCAGCTGGACCGCGTTGGACCGAATTAATGAACGTGATGAAAATGGTAATGTTATCGTTGGAAATACACTGAATGTGGATACCAAACGTTGCATTATTGAAAGCAATAGCGGAAAATTAATTGCAACCCTAGGCATTGAAGATTTAATAGTCGTAGATACTGAAGACGTTACTCTGATCTGTACTAAAGATAAAGCCCAAGAAGTTAAAAGGCTATTGAAAGAGATTAGAAGTCAAAAACTCGTACAGTACTTATAGAATAAAAGGAGATTTTACAATGCCGAAAAGTGCTTTGATTACAGGGATTACGGGACAAGACGGTTCTTACTTGGCTGAGTTGTTGTTGAACAAAGGATATAGAGTTTATGGTTTGCGTCGTCGGACGAGCACGCCAATTATGGAGAACATTGAGCATATTGCTGATGAGATTGAATTTATTGAAGGCGATCTTTTGGATCAGGGTTCCTTGATTAGCGCTATTCGAAGAGCAAAACCTGATGAAATATACAACCTTGCGGCGCAATCGTTTGTCGGAACATCTTGGGATCAAGCTGCATTAACAGGGCAAGTAACAGGGATTGGCGTGACCAACTTGCTAGAAGCTATTCGAGCTACGGATATTGGCGTTAAATTCTATCAAGCATCGAGCAGCGAAATGTTCGGGAAAGTTGTCGAAACGCCGCAAACGGAAAAGACGCCATTCTATCCGCGAAGCCCATATGGGGTTGCAAAAGTTTATGGCCACTGGATTACGGTCAACTATCGGGAAAGCTATGACCTTTTTGCTTGTTCCGGCATTTTGTTTAATCATGAATCTCCTCGTCGAGGCGTCGAATTTGTAACACGAAAAGTAACCCAGGCAGTAGCAAGAATTAAGCTTGGTTTGCAGAAAGAGCTTCGCATGGGAAATCTCGATGCCAAACGCGATTGGGGCTTTGCAGGGGATTATGTAAAAGCAATGTGGCTTATGTTGCAACAAGAACAACCGGATGACTACGTCATTGCTACAGGCGAGACGCATACGGTTGAAGAACTCGTACAAATTGCTTTCAGTCATGTAGGATTGAACTGGCAAGATTATGTTGTGATCGATCCGAAGTTCATTCGTCCTGCAGAAGTAGATTTGCTGCTCGGTGATCCATCGAAAGCCAAGAAGAAGCTAGGTTGGAAATTGGAAGTTGGCTTCGAGCAATTAGTCAAAATGATGGTTGAAAGCGACTTGGAGAAAGCAGCGAAGTTCAGTAAAGTATATAATTAAAAGCGGTGAAAACATGCGCGCTTTAATCACGGGAATGACCGGTTTTGTTGGTTCTCATTTGAAGAATTATTTAATAAACGAAAAAGGGTGGGAGATTTGGGGAGTATCCAGATCTCCCTCTTCCAAAGTTACGAATATGCAGGTTCCTTTGTTAGATACCAATTGGGACTTAGAAGATCTGAAACGGAAGATTGATCTACTGGCACCAGACTATATTTTTCATCTTGCTGGTCAAAGCAATGTTAAGCGTTCCTGGGAGAATACGAGAGAAACTTTTGAAGCGAACGTTTTGAACACGATCAACCTGTTGGAAGCAGTTAGATCAAGCCGAGTTGCCCAAACCGTGAAAGTGATTACCGTGGGTTCGTCAGAAGAATACGGCCAAGTCGATGCTTCATTGTTGCCTATTATCGAAAGTACGCCGCCTAATCCGGGATCTCCTTATGGAGTGTCTAAGCTCTCGGTTAGTATGCTGGCCAAGCAATATTATGAGTCTTATAAGTTACAGATCATACACGTAAGACCGTTTAATCATATTGGTCCAGGACAAAGATTGGGTTTTGTCGTCTCAGATTTTGCTTATCAGGTCGCCAGTATTGAAGAGGGACTTCAGGAACCGGTACTGTATGTAGGCAATCTCTCCGCTAAGAGAGACTTTTTAGATGTTCGAGATATTGTCAGAGCCTACGCGGAGATTGCGTGCCGAGGACAGCCTGGTGAAATCTATAATATATGTTCGGGTAAGCCCGTTGAAATCCGAACTTTATTGGAGTTGCTTATTAAGCAATCCACAAAACCGATCGAAATCAAAGTTGATTCCAATCGGCTCAGACCCGTGGATGTCCCTTACTATTATGGCTCGAATGAAAAAATTAAAGAGCAATTAGGGATCATCCCAACGATTAGTCTTGAAGAAAGTTTGAAGGATATTTATGAATATTGGCGTTGTTTAATTCGCAATGAAGGAAGTATTTAAGTGAATATATTTCAAGAACTATTCAGTTATCGACAAATGCTGAAAAGCATGGTGTTGTCTGACTTAAGAACAAGATATAAAGGTTCTATTCTCGGTTTTTTATGGACGTTTATTAACCCGCTATTGACATTGCTTGTATATACCATTGTCTTTTCTACCATCATGCGAATGAATATTGAACATTATTCTGTTTTTATGTTCATTGGCTTGCTACCTTGGATTAATTTTTCTACTTCATTGTTGACTAGTTCCGGGATCATTATACGGAATTCGAATTTAGTCAAAAAAATCTATTTTCCACATGAAATTTTACCGTTATCCAACGTTATTGGTGGAATTATTAATTACTTGTTCGGATTAGTCATTCTTTGTGCGGCAATTCTGTTGGACGGAATGACATTTTCGTATCATGTTGTTTATTTTCCTGTGATCTTACTTTTGCAGTTTATTTTAACTTTGGCCCTTTCCTTCATTGTGAGTTCAGTAACCGTCTATTTCCGAGATATTGAACATATCCTTGGCGCTCTCATAATGGCATGGTTTTATTTTACGCCCATTATATACCCAGAATCCATGATAGTAGAAAAGTATAAGTTCTTGTTTGATCTAAATCCAATTAGGCCCATCTTTATCTCCTATCAAAATATATTTTATTATCACCAAGAGCCTAACTGGAATGATTTGACAATTTGTTACGGGTTTTCATTGGTGCTGTTAGTTATTGGATGGTTCATTTTTAGACGCTTAAACAGGAATATCGCGGAGGAACTCTAAGGCGGTGCGTAGCAGATGAATGCCATCGAGGTTAATAATGTATCTAAAAGCTTTAAAAACTATATAGATAAGCCCAATACATTAAAGGAACGATTTCTTCGAGTCGGGAAAAATAACTACCAGGAACATTGGGTCTTAAAAAGTATTAACCTCCACATTAAATGCGGAGAGACGGTCGCCTTAGTTGGTCGCAATGGTTCAGGGAAAAGCACATTGTTAAAGCTCATGACGAAGATCTTATATCCCAGCTCCGGAGAGATTATAGTTCGTGGGCGTGTCTCCAGCTTATTGGAATTGGGGGCGGGTTTTCATCCAGATTTTACAGGAAGAGAAAACATTTACATGAATGCTTCCATTTTGGGTTTAACCAAAAAGGAAATTGATTACCGCTTAAATGATATTATCCGGTTTTCGGAGCTGGATGAGTATATTGACCAGCCTATCCGCATCTACTCATCAGGCATGTATATGCGTCTAGCGTTCTCGGTTGCCATTAGTGTTGAACCCGATGTATTGTTGGTGGATGAGGTGCTGGCGGTAGGCGATGCGGCCTTTCAAAATAAGTGCATTGAAAAAATCAAAGAATTAAAAGGCAAAGGAACAACCATTGTAATTGTTGCCCATGACAATGGTGTTGTGGAAAAAATTTGCGATCGGGCTGTTTGGCTGCACAATGGTGAAATTGCCGATGTAGGCCGTCCAAGAGATATTGTCATGAAGTACATGAATGCATTAGCCGAAATCGAAAACAAAAGGCTTCTGAGGGAGCAGCAGGAGGAACAAGAACAACAAGTTCAACTGGCGAAATCGGATCAGCAAAACGAATCAATAAATAACGGCGTTTCTATTCAAGTTGAAGAAAAGCCAGTTTCTCATTCCAAGAACAGAACAGGTAATCAAAAGATTGAAATTACGGATGTAGCCTTTTGTGACCCGGAGGGAGTCCGAAAACAAAACTTTCGCACCGGCACCCCAATGTACATTCATATCTACTATAAAGTTAACCAAACTTACGAGAATGCGGTATTTGGCATTGGGATTTTTACTTCAGATAACACTTGCTGTTATGCAACAAACACTTATATCGATCATTATTCAGTTGAGCAATTGGGAAAAAGTGGCGTAGTGATATGCAAGATTGACCCGCTGATGCTTATTCCGGCAACATACTTTGTCGATATAGCGGTTCATCACGAAAATGGAGAGCCTTATGATTATCTTACCCGATTGTACAGCTTCCAGGTTTCTTCCGACATTCGAGATCAAGGGATTGCTCGTTTAAAACATAGTTGGGAAATAAATTACTCAGATGGAGGTTCAAAATGAATATCGAGTTTAATGATAAAGACATTGATGTCAAAGAAATAATGAATAAAATTCATCAAGCCCTTGGAAAATATCCTATGAAGGAGGATATTGATCGAGTTAAAGTAAAAACGCCAACGGGAATTCCACATGAAATGCAATCGTTATTTGATGAATTTTTAGCTCAGTTAACTCCTGTAAATCGTTCTTGGAGAGTGTCGGCAGAATATCCGATTACATCGCATCGAAAAATAACCGGAAAGTTTATTATTTTTACGAAAAAAGTAATTCGGAAATTACTTCGTTGGTATATTGAGCCGTTAGCAAAAAGTCAAACTGATTTTAACGCTTATGTAACACGGACATTAAATGCAGTCTGGAGCATTATTCAGAAGCAAAGCAGTATTAATGAACAAATTAATCATAAGCTAAAGTTGATCCAATTAGAAAATACAAAACTTAAGTTCGAGCTAGAAGAATATAGAAAAAAATTGGAGGAAAAACAGCAGCTTAATCCTAGTGAATTGAGTGATAATATTAAACGCGATTTAATAACTGAAATAGAAAATAAACTACAAGAGAAAAAGTGGCACGAAGAAAATGCGCAAATAAAAGCGCAGTGTAAAGCATTAGAAACCAATATTCGTGTAGCTAACGAAAGATTGAGAAGAATTGAACGTACTCTACGAAATCAGTCTTCGATAATTCCAACTGCACAAGCAAATGAAACAGCAACACCTTTTTCCATTCAAGCGGAAGTAAAAAATAAACCACTTGATTTTGATTATTATTTGTTTGAGGAGTATTACAGGGGAACTCGAGAAGAAATTAAAGAAAGGCAAAAACAATATTTGCCGTATTTTAGTCATGCGAAGAAAGTTTTGGATTTAGGATGCGGACGGGGAGAATTTACTGAATTATTACTCGAGAAGGGAATTGAAGTTATTTCTGTTGATAGCAACAGTGATATGGTAGCGTATTGCAAAGAACGAGGTTTCAATATCATTCAAGCCGACATTATTGAGTTCTTGAAAAGTCTCGAGGATCAATCAGTTGACGGAATTTTCTTAGGACAGGTGATTGAACACTTGTCTCCAGAGGCGCTAATTGAATTGGTTCAGTTGGCTCATTTAAAATTGACGCCTAATTCATGGTTAATTGCGGAAACACCGAATCCGCAGAGTCTATCTATTTTCGCACAAAGTTTTTATATGGATTTGACACACACTAAACCTGTACATCCATATACAGCTAAATTTATTTGGGAATCAGAAGGGTTTAACGATATCGAAATAAAATATTTCTCGCCCAATAATCCAGTACTAAAAATACCTGAAATTCATATCTCAGAAATGGATCCAGCGCAATTGCAGCAACTCAATACAGCATTGAGCCATTGGCATGAAATGTTGTTTGGAAATCAAGACTACTATATTGCTGGAAGAAAGTAAATAGAAGGTGAATCTATGATCATTAATCAATTATTGCCAGCTATGAGTTACGGAGATGCGGTCAGTAACTCGGCTATTAATATAATGAATTTACTTAGATCGAAAGGGATAAAATCGGACATTTATGCTGAGCATATTCATCCGAAAGTATCCAATTTCGTACGTCCGGCATCAAAAATTCCTCATAAAGAAGCCGTTATTTATCATTTAGCTATTGGATGCGATCTACCCTATATATTACCGGATTTTACTGGGAAAAGAATGATTTATTATCATAATATAACGCCAAGCGAGTTTTTTCGCGGTTATGATGAGCAGTCTGAACGATTATGTAAAGAAGGCAGGGAACAGTTAAAATTTCTTCAACCCATAATCGACTTTGCATTAGCTGCTTCAGAATATAACAGAAAGGAACTTGTGGACTTAGGATATTCTAATACTGCGGTTAGTCCAATTATTGTTGATTATGAGGATTATAATGCAAAACCTAATTTACAATTATTAAATCATCTACGCCAAACCAAAAGATCAAAAGACATATTATTTGTAGGGAGATTGGCTCCGAACAAAAAACAGGAAGATATTATAAAAGCATTTTTTTATTACAAAAAGTACATTGATAAAGAGGCTCGTTTGTTTCTAGTTGGTTCCTACACAAGAATGGAGAAGTATTACGAGGAACTAAAAACCCTAATCGATGTGTTAAAAATTGAAGATGTTACAATAACGGGGCATGTCCCATTTGATCATATTTTGGCATATTATAAAAATGCTGATTTATTGTTGAGCATGAGCGAACACGAAGGTTTTTGCGTACCTTTGCTTGAGGCAATGTACTTTGAAGTCCCGATTTTAACTTTTAAAAGTAGTGCTATTAGTGAGACATTAGGTAATGGCGGATTGCTTTTTACAGAGAAAGATTTTAAGGCTGTGGCTTGTGCAATCGAAGTATTTTTGAATGATTCGGCTTTAATAGCAAAAGTGCTTCAAAATCAAAAAGAGCGGCTGCAATATTTTTCAAAGCAAAATACTCAAAATATCTTTTGGAATCACATAAAAGCTGAAATGAATATTGGTTAAAAGGGAGTTATTATGAAAAAAAAAATAGCATTTGTTGTTCAGCGCTATGGTCTGGAAGTGAACGGAGGCTCTGAATACAGTTGCAGATTAATTGCCGAGAAGTTAAGTTCTGATTATGATGTGGAAGTAATCACAACCAAAGCCGTTGATTATGTGACTTGGGAGAATCATTATACCGATGATATTGAGGTCATTAATGGCGTTAAAGTAAGAAGATTTAATACCGTTCATCCTCGAATTCCAAGTGAATTCGAAAAATGTTCTCGGGAAGTGTTTGGAAATAGTCGTCGAAATATTTATGATGAATTAAAGTGGATGAAAGCTCAAGGACCAGTATCCTTTGCGCTAATTGATTACTTGAAGGAAAACAATCAAGAATACCATAAAATTATTTTTTTTACGTACTTATATTTTACTACTTTTTTCGGGATTCAGCAGATTCCAGAAAAAAGTATACTCGTACCTACAGCTCACGATGAACCATGTATTTATTTTTCGATGTTCAAACCTTTTTTTCATTTGCCCCGTTACATTATCTTTCTTACAGAGGAAGAAAAAGATTTTGTTCATCAAACATTTAATAACGAATATATTCCCTTTAAGGTTGCTGGATTAGGTATTGATGTGCCAGATTCTTATTTATCCGAAGAGCAGTTCAGAGCAAAGTTCGGCATTACAAAGCCCTTTATTATTTATGTAGGAAGAATTGATGAATCCAAAGGATGTAAAGAGCTTTTTGAATACTACAGGAAATATAAACAAGAGGAAGATGATTATCCTCAATTGGTCTTAATGGGGAAAAACGTACTGGAAATCCCTAATGATCCGGATATTATTTCATTAGGATTTGTTTCTGAAGAAGAGAAATTTGGCGGAATTCTTGCTTCAGAAATGCTTATTATGCCTTCAAAATATGAAAGTTTGTCGATGGTTGTTTTGGAAAGTCTATATCTTGAACGCCCCGTCTTAGTGAACGGAGAATGTGAAGTGCTTGTAGGGCACTGCAATCGGAGCAATGGAGGTTTGTACTATACCGATTATGAGGAGTTTAAACTTTGTTTAAGCCTACTTAGAAAAAGACGAGATTTGCGCTTAAACATGGGTATGAACGGAAAAAAATATGTGTTAGAAAATTATAATTGGAGCAAGATTGTTAACGATTTTAAAGAAGCGATTGAGGCCTAGCGGCATTATTCGATTCCATAAGTCGCTATGTCCAAAAAAAAGTCGGTTCCTCTCACCAAAGTTGAAACGGTGAACAGAGAACCGGCTTTCGATTTGTTTTAGGCATTTTGAGCCATGAGCAGAATCCTCAATTCCCCCCCATCCAGAAAAATTTTGCTATGGCTCAATACCAGATTAACGTAGTTTATGTATCAGTTTGTAACATTGAAGCTATTGAATAGATAAAGAGTTAAAAACAAAACTAAGATTTCTTGTATCTTTGTTATGAAGTACATCCTTAGGTGTTTCTGTGTTAGAAGAAACAATTTTTAAATAGTTCTCTCCTTGTTTTGCTTCAACGTTTACATTTATTTTAATTGTACTCGTTGGAATATCACTACTAAATACCTCTTTATCATTCCAGTAAATCACACAATGTTTATTTGTATGGAAACTAGCTATCGATATGTTGATGCTAACATTTCTGCTTTCGGCAGATTCTATAAGTAGAACAGATTCCTTTCCCATCCACCTGAATAACTCTCCCAAATTAGGGTTATATTCTAGATTGTACCATCCCTTACCGAATGCTGCTGATACATTGTGTTCGAATATGTCTTCTTCTTTTTTAATTTCTTTAAGCGTATAGAGATCACTATTAAAAGACAACTCGAAGCTGCCGTTTATATATTTTATTTTGTTTGTATCGTCTAAAATAATAGACTTCCTTAATCCTGAGTTGTTATACACCGAAACAGGAAATTCAAGGGTTTCTCTTCCTAACGCTCTTTCGACAAACACATCAGCAGGTGGGTTGTATAAGGCTGGAACATTTGATATTAATACTTTAGATACTGGACTAAACTTAACAGAATTGCTTGTATCATACTCATAAAAGCAATACAAAGTAATAATTCCAGTAGTCAAAATATAAGCAAGTATTTGAAAGAAATATTTTTTTGTTGATAATGATGAAATATACTTGACGAGTATAATAATGATAATAGGAATCATCCATACGGAATATCGATTGATATACATCATTCCGCTATTCCAATTTAGTTGGGTGGAACAGATAATTGCTATTAGAATTAGTGATACTAATCCCAGTATCGCTTGTCGATCTTTTTTGATAATTAGATACACAAATGTTATTAATAACACGGGTATATAGATAAGCAGACCAAAATTGGGATCGATAAATAAACTGAGTATTTTTTTGAAGGAAATGAATTCGAATGAAGCAGCTCCACTTGTGGTGATTAAACTAAAATGATGAAAATATATCCAATAAAATACATAAGGGAGTAATACAATGGATGAACATAAGCCTAATAAAATTATTTCCTTACATAATTTTTTATATTCAAAAAAGAATTCTTTTATAAGAATTATTAAACTTATGATGGCAATTGCAGGGTTTTGCAAAGAAGCTACAGATATTAATGTAATTGCTGTTTTCTTATTATGTTCCCAATATTCAATTAATCCCCAGCATAAGAATACAAAACTGAAAACCTCAGGATGACTCCAAGGGATATACAGTATAATCGGACTCAAGGAAATTGTGATAATTAACCACAATTGAGCTTTGTGACTTAATTTGACAGTAGATACTATTCTTAATAATAGGCCGATTAATAATAATGCGTTCGTAATTTGAAAAACCTTCAATGTATTCATATCAAACATTTTTAAGATTATAAACGGAATTGTACTAATCAATGAATAAAACCAAAAATGATACGAATAGTATTCACCATTAAGCGCCTTATAATAGCCATGATATTCTATTTCATTAGATGTAGGAAAAAAAATATTATTTTGATTTTCAATACTCTTCCTATCAATCTTATCTTGTTCTGTTAAGTTAAAAGAAAAATGATTGGCAAAGGATATGGTCATGCCTAAGTATTCTCTGCCATCGCCTATGATTATTGGAGTTCTTAGCATGCCGATCACAATAAAAACAATTGATATAAAAAGAACAAGCACCTTATTAATTTTGCTAATATTCATAGTTTCCCCTTTATAATCGTAATGTAATTTATTTTAATTGCTATGAAATTATTCTAATAACAAAACACAAACGCCCAATAAAATAATAAGAACTCCTAGAATTCTTTTTAGGCCTATAGATTCTTTAAAAAAAACCTTTGCAAAGACTAGTGACCACAAATAAGTTAAAGAGTTTAGAAAATAGATCGTTGTATATGGATATTTCTTTAACAGATATATATTTATCAATGAGCCTATTCCATAAAACAGGAAGCCTAAATACAGAAACGTTTTCTGTTTTGATTGAAATTTTTTAAAACAAACTCCACCCATTGCTCCAAATAGAGTCATGATTAATGTCATTGCTATAATCGGGGAGACATCACTTTTCATAAGAAGTTAATATCACCCCTAAAGAAATTAAACATACCGCTATTATCTTCTTAAAGTCTAGGCCTTCTTCTAAAAATAGAGCCCCATAAAGAAGAGCAAACACATAACTGGTACACAACAGCGGATATGCAACAGACAATTTTTCAATCGTTAATGATTTAATCATTAGAACTGCCCCAAAACCATAAAGCATAAAGCCAATCATTAATATAAAAATATTGTTAATGCCTATTTTCCAAACAAGTTGTCCTGTGGAAGTTAGAAATGCTGCTAAAATCATAAAAATTTTCCCTTTATGACTTTTGATTATTTCCAAAAGAGCACCTCTATACCCAGTTTATTTTTTTTATTAATGAGATACTTATTTTTCACAAGTTGTAACATTGGTAAATCGGATAAAGAATCAGAGTAAGCACATGAGTTATTGAAATCAATCTCCAGATTGAGCTTACAAAGATATTCTTTTATTCTCCTTACTTTTTCATCTCCTTTACAGTTCTTACCTTTAATTTTATTTATGTATCGGCCATTTTTGAATACCAATTCTGTTCCAATGACGCCATCAACATACGGTATACTCTTAAAGAATTTAATATATGAATAAGGAGAAGCTGATACCAACAAGACATAGTAATCTTGCTTTTTTTTGCTCTGCAGCTCTTGTAAAGCAGAATTATAAATCTTGTTTTCCAGCATACTTTTATAAAAATCTCTCAAATCATCTTCCCCTAAAAATTTAATTGCAAAAAAATAATATTCTTTTACCTTCTCTTCCTTGATTAAATTCAATTTATATACAATGGTAAAAAAAATAACCGGAAATAAAATGACTAACATCCATGGTTTCTTTTTTATTCCATACCAAAGAAATGAAAACATAGAGTCGTTGCTAATGATCGTTTTATCAATATCAAAAAGTGCAATCTTATGTTTCATCCTTTTACTCCATAACAAAGATTAGAGAAACTCTAAAATGACAACGACTGAAATCACATACAGTATAACTGTAACTAACATATGCTTGTCCTCAATTAATATTTTTTCAGGAGATCCTCCCTTATCTTCCATATGAATCAAGTAAAGATATCTAAAGATACCATATATGACAATTGGTATAGTCCACATTAGATGAATTGTATTACCTGATGTAAAAGTGAACAGTGAGTAACTAATAATTGTTGCAGTTGTTACAATACTATTTAATTGATCTAATAGTGCAGGAGAATAGCTCTCCAAAACTTTTCTGTGCGTTCCTTTACTTGACTCAAGAAGTAATAGTTCATGCCTTCTTTTACTTATAGCTAAAAATAAAGAAAGCAACATCGTACATATTAAAAACCAAGGAGTGAAAGGAACATTGATGACAAGTCCACCAGCGATAGCTCGAAAAACAAAACCTGCCGCAATGACCATTACATCTATAATAACAACATGTTTGAGTTTAAAAGAGTATGCAACATTAAGAACAAAATAGAGTAATAACAATAAGGCTAGTAATGGGTTCAATAAATATGAAACTATCAACGATCCAAGTAACAAGACAACCCCAAAGGACAATGCCAAATTCGGATTTAACGCCCCTGATGCCATAGGACGAAATTTTTTGGTAGGGTGCTTACGATCGGCATCTCTATCTACATAATCATTTAAAATATAGACACACCCTGCTATAAAGCAAAAAAGAAAAAAACCAAGAATCGATCTACAGAGAGCTTGAAAACTAAAAGTTTCGTTAGAAAAAATTAAAGCAGCAAACACCAATAAATTCTTTGTCCATTGTTTAGGCCTTAGTTGTAGAAATAGTAAAGTAATAAAATTCGCTTGGGTTGAATGTGCCTCATTTTGAGATAAATTTAATTTAAAGACGCTCATTTTATAACTCCTCCCGTTTCTGTTTCATTAAGAATAACCTGTTTTTTATTTATTGATAAAATTAAATTGCGCTAACTACTCTGATGTATGCCAAACAGTTAAATTATTCCTATCAAGCAACCTTTCTCCTAGTCTAATATATTGGTTAAAGAGTTTACATGAAAGATTTTACATCCTCCTAAACTTGTTTACAAATTTGTTTTTTTGTACAATTTAAAATTAATTTCTCTTCAATATTTTTTATCTTTAGTTGAGTCCATATTACAGTGTGAAATATACTGACAAAATCAAAAAATATTGCGTCTAGACTAGAACCGAGAATGCGAGAATAAAATCATTTCCATTCGAGGTGTCCGAACATGAAGCCCAGGTACGACAGGGAGTTTAAGCTGAATACGGTCCAGATGATCCAGGAGGAGGGGAAAACGGTAGCGCAGGCGGCCCGGGAACTCGGGCTCCACGAGAATACCCTCTATCGGTGGATCTCGGAATTCAAACAGGACGGTGCTCAGGCCTTTCCCGGCAGCGGCCAGTTAAAAGCGGATGACAAGATGCTGCGGGATTTGCAAAAGCAAATACGGGATCTGAAAGAGGAGAACGAAATCCTAAAAAAGGCGATGCACTACTTCGTAAAAGACCGGCGCTGATCTTTGTTTTTATCCACAATCACCGCTTCAAGCTCCGTGTCGCGAAGATGTGCCAAGTATTTAAGGTTGCCCGAAGCGGTTATTACGCATGGCTGAAAAATAAAGAACAACGTAAGATGCGAGCCCAGAAGCGCGAGAAGCTGAAGCAGCAAATCAACCGGATCTTCATCCACTCGCGCCGTCTCTATGGAAGCCCGAAGATCACAGCGGCACTCAAGCAAGAAGGCGTTCAGGTATCGGAAAAGACGGTTGCACGGCGGATGAAGGAAATGGGACTTCGCTCCCGCACGGTGAAGAAAACCAAAGCGACGACCAACTCCAAGCATAGCCTGCCCGTTCACGAGAACCTGCTGAACCGACAGTTCCGACCGCAATCGCTCAATAAAGCTTAGGTGACCGACATCACGTATTGTCCTACGGACGAGGGCTGGTTGTATCTGGCCAGCGTCATGGATTTGTGTAGCCGCAAGGTCGTGGACTTCCAGATGGGAGAGCGAATGACCAAAGAGCTCGTCATCGGTGCGCTGGAGAAGTCCTACAACCAGCACCGGCCGGAGCCAGGCTTGATCCATCATTCCGACCGTGGCAGTCAGTATGCTTCCCATGACTACCAAGAGCGGCTGAAGCAATACCAGATGCTAGGCAGCATGAGTCGCAAAGGAAACTGCTACGACAACGCATGCATTGAGGCATTCCACAGCGTCTTGAAGAAGGAGCTTATCTACCAAGAGAAATTCAAGACGCGTGAACAGGCACGGAAACGGATTTTCGAATATATCGTTTGCTTTTACAACGGCGTTCGACTCCACTCTACGCTGGGGTTTCAGTCGCCCAATCAATACGAACGTACGTGCTGTTCCATGACTTAATTTTCTCGATACTTCTTGTCCATTCTATTGACAGAGGTACATATTAAGCCTTTAAATTAACTGTTATTTATTTCGATTTTGCCAATTGTGGGAGGATGATGAGATTGAAAGGTATCGTTTTAGCGGGAGGAACAGGCACCCGTCTGTATCCCCTAACAAAAGTCACCAACAAACATTTGCTTCCGGTCGGCAAATACCCAATGATCTTTCATCCGATTGCCAAATTAAAAGAAGCCGACATTAAAGACATTCTGATCGTCACCGGCAAAGAACACATGGGCGATGTCGTAAATCTGCTCGGCAGTGGACGGGAATTGGGCGTTACGTTTACATACAAGGTGCAGGACGAAGCGGGGGGGATCGCCCAGGCGTTGGGTCTGGCCGAGCAGTTCGTCGGAGGGGATTCCATGGTTGTCATTCTGGGGGACAACGTCTTCTCCGACAGCATTGCGCCTTATGTCGAAAGCTTTCGTAAGCAAGGCAAAGGAGCGAAGATCCTCATCCAGGAGGTCCCGGATCCGAAGCGGTATGGCGTGCCGGAATTGGACGGGGATCGGATCGTATCGATCGAGGAAAAACCGCAAGAGCCTAAAAGCAACTATGCGGTAACCGGAATATATATGTTTGATGCGCGCGTGTTTGACATCATTCGGACGCTTAAACCGTCCGCTCGCGGAGAATTGGAAATTACGGACGTCAATAACGCGTACATTGCGGCAAACGAATTAAAGTACGATATCCTTAAAGGCTGGTGGACCGACGCCGGAACTCACGCTTCGCTTGCCAGGGCGAATGAATTGGCGAAAGACATTCTGTTCGGCGAAGAGTTTGGGAAGCTGAAGCTGTAATTTGGAGAGTTGGAGAGGATCGGTGCAGAGCGATGAAGGTTACGGAAGCCAAACTTCCCGGTGTCCTGCTGATCGAGCCGGCTGTGTTCGGCGACCACCGGGGTTTCTTTATGGAATCTTATAATTCGCAAACGTTTGCGAAACACGGCATTCATTTCAATTTTATACAGGATAATCACTCGTTGTCGGCGGAAGCGGGGGTGCTGCGGGGCCTTCATTACCAGTTGAACCCGAAAGCGCAGACGAAGCTGGTTCGGGTCGTTGCCGGGGCCATCTACGATGTGGTGGTCGATATCCGGCGCGGCTCGCCTACGTTCGGGCAATGGCAAGGTTTTATTTTGTCGGCGGCCAATAAGCGGCAATTGCTCGTTCCGCAAGGTTTCGCGCATGGATTCTGCACGCTGGTGCCGCAAACGGAAGTGCTCTATAAGGTGGACGAATATTATTCTCCCGAGCATGACCGGGGCATTGCCTGGAACGATCCGGCGCTTGGCATCGATTGGCCGGTGACCTCTCCGATTCTTTCCGAAAAAGACGGCAGACATCCGGTCTTGTCCGAAGCGGATAACAATTTCGTATTCGAAGGGTGATTGGAACGATGAAATTGCTCGTAACCGGCGGCGCCGGCTTTATCGGAAGCAACTTCGTGCATTACGTGCTGAGGGAGCATCCGGAGGATGTCGTCATCAACGTGGATTGTCTGACCTATGCGGGCAATCTTGAAAATCTTCGCGCAGTCGAAGGCCTTCCGAACTATCGGTTTGCCAAAGTCGATATTACCGATCGCGCTTCGATGCAGCCGCTTTTTGAAGAGGGCGTCGATGTGGTCGTCAACTTCGCGGCCGAATCCCATGTGGACCGGAGCATTTTGGAACCGGATGTGTTTGTGAAAACGAACATTCTCGGCACGCAGACGCTGCTGGATCTGGCCAAACAGTACGGAATCCAAAAATTCGTTCAGGTGTCGACCGATGAAGTTTACGGGACGCTGGGCGATACCGGACTGTTTTCCGAAACGACGCCGCTTGCGCCGAACAGCCCTTATTCGGCCAGCAAAGCCGGCGCCGATCTGTTGGTTCGCGCTTACCACGAAACGTTCGGTCTGCCGGTTAACATCACCCGCTGCTCGAACAATTACGGCCCATACCAATTCCCCGAGAAGCTGATCCCGCTTATGATCCAGAACGCTTTGGAGGACAAACCGCTGCCGGTATACGGCGACGGGCAGAATGTCCGGGACTGGCTGTACGTAGAGGATCACTGCAGCGCGATCGATCTGGTGATCCGCAAAGGCGTCGCGGGCGAAGTGTACAATATTGGCGGAAATAACGAACGCACGAACCTGCAGGTGGTAAAAACGATCCTGAAAGAGCTGAACAAGCCGGAATCGTTGATTACGTTTGTCGCCGACCGTCCGGGCCATGACCGCCGTTATGCGATCGATGCGACCAAAATCCGCAAGGAACTGGGGTGGAATCCGAAGTTCAATTACGAGACCGGCATCGTGGAGACGATTCGCTGGTATTTGAATAACCAGGAATGGATGGAGCACGTTCGTTCCGGAGGCTACAAGCAATACTACGAGAAGCAATATGGCGAACGGCTGGGGGCTAAGCAATGAACGAGAGAGCGTTCACGCTGCTCGTGACGGGGGCGAACGGTCAGCTCGGACAAGAATTGGTTCGCATGGAAACGGATGCGATCCGGATCGTCGGATATGGCCGGGATCGGCTCGATATCACGAATTTGGATCAATGCCGGGAAGTGATTGCGGATATTCGTCCGGACGCGATTATTCATGCGGCGGCTTATACGGCGGTGGACAAAGCGGAGTCCGAGCCGGACGAGGCCTACCGTATCAACGCGCTTGGAACGCGCAATTTGGCGATTGCGGCCCGCGAGCAGGCAGCCAAGCTGTGCTATATTAGCACCGACTACGTTTTTGATGGCACCGGTACGGCCCCTTATAACGAATACGATAATACGAATCCCCAATCGGTTTACGGGAAGTCGAAGCGGGCCGGGGAAATTTTGCTTCAGTCGCTCGCCGACCGTTATTTTATTGTCCGCACGTCCTGGGTATACGGTAAATTCGGCAACAACTTCGTAAAAACGATGCTTAAGCTCGCGTCCGAACGGGATTCGGTGACCGTGGTCGAGGATCAAATCGGTTCTCCTACGTATACGTATGATTTGGCGCAATTTCTGATCGAGCTGGTGCAGACGGAAAAGTACGGAGTGTATCACGCATCGAATACCGGAAGTTGTTCCTGGTATGAGTTTGCCAAAGCGATTTTCGAGGAAAGCGGCATCCCGATCCGGACGGAGCCTTGCACAACCAAGCAGTTTCCGCGTCCGGCCCCCCGTCCCGCCTACTCGGTGATGGACCACTCGGCCATCCGGCAGAACGGGTTCAAGGACTTGCGGCCGTGGCGGGAGGCGCTCCGCGCTTTTTTGAAGGAACTTAAAGCATGAGTCGGGTTAGGGGAGCGGAACCCTCCGTATCCGTATGTATCGTTACTTTTCAAGGCTGACAGAACAGAGCGCCGCGGGATAAGGACGGATGCTCCTGCTACATTTTGCCCGTACATCCATAATGTCATACGCCTTCGCCGAAGCCGTTCCGAGCATACTAAAGCCGTAACCATCCTAGGAGGTGCGGCCATATGGCGAGCAGAAACAAAAAACTGGTCCCGGAATGCGCCAAAGCGCTGAATCAGTTGAAGTACGAAGTGGCAGCGGAATTGGGAGTGCCTTTCGGACAGAGCCCGGGCGCGTTGGATACGGAATTTGCCGGAGAACTGGGCAGCGTTCAATACGGAGCCGGAGGATCCCGGTATCTGGGCCATCTGACGGCAAGGGAAGCGGGATCTGTCGGCGGTGGAATTACAAAACGCCTGGTCCAACAAGCTCAACAAACGATCTTATAAGTAGCATGGATTCAGCGCTTTCCATTGACACGCCTCGACAATTCCGGTATTATTAAATTCCAGAAGGTCTGTCTAACAACCTTTTCCTACCGGAAAAGGTTCATTTTTTGTGTAGGGGAGGTTGAAGATCATGTCGATAAAAGGTCGGCATCTCTTCACGTCCGAGTCGGTCACGGAAGGCCATCCGGACAAAATTTGCGATCAAATTTCCGATGCGGTTCTTGATGCGTTTCTCACCGTCGATCCGTACGCGCGCGTCGCTTGCGAAGTATCGGTCGCGACCGGGCTTGTTCTGGTTATCGGAGAAATCAGCACAAAAGCCGATTATGTCGATATCCCGTCCATCGTGCGCAACACGATTCGTGAAATTGGCTATACCCGCGCGAAGTATGGCTTTGATGCCAGCACCTGCGCCGTTTTGACTTCCTTGAACGAACAATCCGCGGATATCGCGCAAGGAGTCAATGCCGCTCTGGAAACCCGCGAGGGCAAAGACGTCCATCAGGAAAACGAGGATATCGGCGCCGGGGACCAAGGGCTGATGTTCGGGTTTGCCACGAACGAAACGCCGGAATTTATGCCGCTGCCGATCGCTTTGGCGCATCGCCTGTCCCGCCGTTTGAGCGAAGTGCGCAAAAACGGAACCCTCGACTATTTGCGTCCGGACGGCAAAACGCAAGTGACGATTGAATACGTGGACGGCAAGCCGGTTCGCGTGAATACGATCGTAGTGTCTACCCAACACGCCGAAGATATCACGCTTGAGCAAATTCAAGCCGATATTCGCAAACATGTCATTGAGCCGGTCGTACCGAAGGAATGGCTGGATCAAGAGACCAAATACTTCATCAATCCGACGGGACGTTTCGTCATCGGCGGTCCTCAAGGCGACGCGGGACTGACCGGCCGCAAAATCATCGTCGACACGTACGGCGGCTATGCCCGCCATGGCGGCGGCGCGTTTTCCGGCAAGGACCCGACCAAGGTGGACCGTTCCGCAGCTTATGCGGCCCGTTATGTGGCGAAGAATATTGTCGCTGCGGGCTTGGCGGACAAATGCGAAATCCAGCTCGCTTACGCGATCGGCGTCGCGAATCCGGTATCGATCAGCGTCGACACGTACGGAACCGGAAAAGTATCGGAAGAGAAGCTGGTGGAACTCATTCGCGCGAATTTCGACCTCCGGCCTGCCGGCATCATCAAGATGCTCGATCTTCGCCGTCCGATTTACCGCCAGACGGCTGCGTACGGACACTTCGGCCGCAACGATCTCGACCTTCCCTGGGAACGTCTGGACAAAGTTGACGTCTTGAAGCAAGGTGCAGCAGCATTGATCTGAATAGATAGTTCAATATGTCTTTATATTCAACAAGCCGCTTCCCGAAAGTCGCAAGACTTTGGGCAGCGGCTTGTTGCATTTTCGAAATGCGCTGCGATTTTGCCTTCTGAAAAAATTCGCCTCTAACAATTCCCCGATAAAAAGCCGAAATAATACATACGGTTCTGTTCATTTTTATGATTCCGGCAGAGGGTAGTTCAGCCGATATTCAGGAGGTACGGAATTGCAAGGTTTACGAAACATCTCATGGCTTCTTCTTATCGTTCTTTTGGCCCAACCATTTGCCTCCGCCGTTGCCAGCGCCGCTCCGTCGGGAGCGGAAGTGCGGATCGCCTCCGCGTCAGGCCCGCAGGTGGTGTCTTTGCTGCCGGCGGATGATGCCGCATCGGTTCCGGCTAACACCAAGCTGCGGATTCGGTTCGACGAGCCGGTACAGCGGGGAACCGGAACAATCACGATCAAAAATTCGACGACCTTTGAAACGGTCGAAACGTACGATGTGGCGACCGACACCGCCCATATCCAGTATAATTACGACTCCAGCGTCGTGACGATTACGCCGACGCCGGGCAAGCTGGTCGGCGGCACCAGCTATTATGTGAATGTGCCGGCCGGCGCCTTCAAAAATGCCGCAGGCACCGGATTCGCCGGAATTACCGATACGCTGACGTGGAACTTTCAGGTGATCGGCACGGATACCGGAAGTCCGTATGTATTGTCGTATTTTCCCGCCCAGAACGGCACTGCGACATCGCTTGGCACCCAGCTTTCCATCAAATTCAATGAACCGGTCATTCCCGGAACCGGGAAGATCGTCATCAAGGACTTGTCGAGCGGCAATCCTTTCTGCGAATTCTCGGCCGACTCGGCCAATGTTACGGGAACCGGGACCGATACGATCACCATTGCTCCATGCAAACCCTTCGGCGCCAACATGGTGTATGCCGTACAAATAGAAGGTGCGGCGTTCAGCGACGTTTCCGGCAACTTTTATCCGGGCATTGCGGCGACGGATACGACGACATGGCGCTTTACGATTACCAAAGACACGGAAATTCCGGAGCTGGTAAGCGTTTCTCCGCCGTCGGGCGTAAATTATGTGAAGGAAAACGAAGTGCTGCGCATGACGTTCAACAAGCCGGTTCAGGTTGTTAGCGGCAAAACGGGAACGGCATTGCTTCAAAACGGTGCGGACAAAGTTGTATTGAATCTCGGCCCCGACGCTTCGGACCCGAAATCGGTAACGCTCACGCCGGAAACGCCTTTCAAACAAGCGTCCCGCTACGTTGTGCAAATTCCGGCGGATGCCATTACGGATTTGTCCGGCAATTATTTCCCCGGGATCTTGAACGATTACCGCTGGGTTTTCCAGACGATCGGTTCGGACAAGACCGCTCCGGCGCTGTCGTCCGCGGCGATCGAGGGCGCCAACATTCTGCTGACCTATAATGAGGATCTGGACGAAACCTCGGTCCCGTACGCATCGAACTTCTATGTCACCGTCAACGATGTGCCGCGCCAGGTAAATGGCGTTACGGTGTCCGGCAAACAAGTCAGGCTCATCCTTCAATCGGGGGTAACCGTCGGTCAAACGGTGAAGCTGTCCTACACGATCGGCGATCGTCCGCTTCGGGACAAGTCCGGAAACAATGCGGCTGCTTTGAACGGACAGGCCGTTTCCAATACGACGGACACGACGCTGCCCAAGCCGGTGAGCGGAGTCGTGAGCGGAAGCACGCTAACCTTGACGTTCAACAAGTCGCTCAGTTCTTCTCCGGCGCCTGCCGCATCCCAGTTCACCGTTTATGTGGGCGGCTACGCTCGCGGCGTAAGCTCCGTAACCGTGAGTGGGACGAACGTGACGCTTGCGCTTGGCACGGCGATCGGCAACGGGGAGGCGGTATCGGTGAGCTATGCGCCGGGAACGTCGCCGCTGGTCGATTTGAGCGGCAACGCCGTGGCTGCTTTCAATCAATTTTACGTGCAAAACACCAGCGACACGGTTCCGCCGGTGCTGTCTTCGGGCAACGCATCCGGCAACAAAGTGAAGTTGATCTTCAACGAGGGGTTGAACGCGTCGAGCGTTCCCTTGAAGTCCAGCTTTTCGGTGCTGGTCAACGGAGCTTCGGTCGCGGTTTCATCCGTCTCCGTCTCCAACAATACGGTTGAGCTGACGTTGTCCAAATCGCTTGCGGCCAATCAGGTTGTTCAAGTCACTTATGTGCCGGGCTCGCCTGCGTTGACGGATCTGGCGGGCAATCCGGCGGCTACGATCAGCAACTATCAAATCGTGGTCGGATCGTCAACCGGCGCGACATTAACTTCTTTGACCGTTAAAGGCACGACGCTAACGCTTACGTATTCGGCGCCGCTCAACGCGAATACGGTCCCGTATCCTTTGCAGTACATCGTGGAAGTGAACGGGAACTATGTGACCGTACGAAACGTGGCGGTCTCGGGCTCGCAAGTGACGCTGACGCTGGCTAGCGCAGTCGCATCCGGCCAAACGGTGAAGCTCACGTATTACAATTCGGGAATCGCGTTGCAGGATGCGCTGGGGACGACGATGGAGGGATTCACCAACCGTGCGGTTACGAACGAATCGTCGCCGATTTCCAACGCGCCGGAGTATTTGGATACGGATGGTGAAGGCGGGCTGCTGCTGTCTTTGAATACGGCTTCCGCTGTGGCTTCTTCCACTCCTGCGGGCAAATCGGGCAAACGGTACCTGATCGATGCCGACAAGCTGATCACGTCCTTTGCGATGTTAAAGTCAAATGCCGCCCAGGTGGCCGTTCAGCAGCTGACCTTCAAAATTCCGGCTTCCGAACCGGCGGCTATGGTCGGAATTCCGCTTCGCGGCTTGATCAGCGGCGCTTCCGTGAATAACAATGCGTCGTTCCGGCTCGTATTCGGCAATCTGGCGTACACGGTTCCGCTCAATTCGATCGACTTTAATCAAGAGCTGAAGCTGATCGGCGGCGACGTCAACGGCTCGTATCTTTATTTGACGATTGAACAGGAGAACAACAGCTCGCTCGCTGCGGCTGTCAATTCCCGGGCCGGTACGCTTCTGTCCGGGCCCGCCACCTTCACCATGTTTGTCGTTTCCGGAACCCGCCAGCGGGAAGTGACGAGCTACAACAATGCGGACGTGACCAGAAGCTTTGTGCTTACTTCCGGTTCGGCCAATCCTTCCGAAATCGCGGTCGTGCGCTGGGACAACGTTTTGGGGGATGCCGTGTATGCGCCAACCTCCGTGAACGCCACGGGAAGCTCGACGAATGTCAGCTTCAAACTGAAAAGCAACGGTACTTTTGCCGTCAGCGGCAAGTCCAATCGAATTTATTCCGATATGAACTCGCACTGGGCTCGCAACGATGTCGCGATTCTTGCGTCTAAATTTATTGTGGACGGACCTACGCGAACAAAGTTTGCGCCTTCCCAGAACATTACGCGGGCCGAGTTTGCGAAATTCATTGCCCGTGGACTGGGCTTGCCCGGCGACAACAGCGCGGCCGCCAAGTACAGCGATGTCGGCGCGAACGAGGCGAACGCCGCTTATATCGGCGCAGTGAGCAATGTCGGGATCGTGCAGGGGACGGCCGACGGCAAGTTCAAACCGAACGCTCCCATCACCCGCGAGGAAATGGCGACGATGATGCTCCGCGCCATGACGTACGCCGGCGTTCAGCCCGCTTCCTCTACGGCCGTCTTGTCCAGATTCAAGGACGGCGGCACGGTGAGCAACTGGGCTCGCAGCGCGGTAGCGGGCAATATCGAAGCGGGGGTGATGAACGGCATATCCGCGACCCTATTCAAGCCGAAGGCCAATGCCACTCGCGCCGAGGCTGCCGTCATGGTCAAGCGGATGCTGGAGTACGCGGAATTATTGAAATCCTGACGATCTGAAGCGAGGCCGGAAATGATTGATATTCATACGCACATTTTGCCCGGACTGGACGACGGCGCGCAGACATGGGAAGACGCCTTGAATATGGCGCGGGCGGCGGTGGCGGAAGGCATTAGCATCATGACGACCTTCGCGGATTTCGGTTAAGAAAGGCGTGCGATCGCATTTCTAGCAAACCGGGAGTAAAATTTAAGGAAAATTTTATACAAAAAGCAGACGTGCTATTATAAAATTACTCAATATAAGCAAGCATGATCGTTCTGGTGAATGTGAAACTTTGTGGAAAAAATCAAAGATTTTATCAGGAAAAGTTGACCATTATCCGCTTAAAATGTTATTCTAGTTTATAGCTCAGTATAGTATGATTAATTTTGGTTTGGAAATTTATTCTACATATGAGGTGATTGTGGATGTCTTTGAAAAAGAAAGTAACGGCAGGTACGCTAGCGGCGAGCTTAGCGATGACTGCGCTGGCAGGAATTCCGCTCAGCAGCAAAGGTCTTGCACAGAAACTGGGATTATACAATGTTGCGTCTGCGGCGTCGATTTCGGAATCGCAGTTGGGCTACTTTGCATCTCAACTGAAGAGTAGATTAAGTGCGTCTAAAGCTGTTTATGTCAATTCGGTCGCAAATAGCGTTTATGTTTACTCTGATAGCGTTAGCAGTGTAACTTATGTTACTTACGACGGTCATCGTACTGAAACTAGTAACATTATCAAACCTGTCAAAGATAAGATCATATTTGAAAAAGATTCCGGTTTGGAACTTACAAACGACGATGAGAAAAATCTCGAATTGGTCTTCGCCACGTTGGCAAAGTTTGTATTCGATCAAGAAACGAGCCAATTGAATAAACTTCAAAGCAATGAATCTGTACGCGATACGCTCCGCAAGATTGCAGAAGGGGCTAACGTAGGCGGCCTTACGGTCGAAGATCTGAACGGTTTGCTTTTTGGGGCGAATGGCATTGAAGCCCTTGCTTGGCGAGAGCTCGCCAAATCGTCTCAATCGCTGACGGATTTGCTGGAGAGCGAGGAAGCCCTTCGCACGTTTGTCAAAAATGTATTCGAAGCTTATTTGAACAGCGATGAAAAACTGGCGAAGACGCTCAAGGCTTACAATGTTGAAGCGGAAAATCTTGCTCAAGTCGTTTGGAATTTCCGCGATGCGGTAGATGCACCCATTTTCGACAAGGCGACGGCAGAACTTGTTGCCGCTTATATCGCTGTTAAGAACTCGCCGATTTCTGGCGGCGCTCCCGGTGTGTCCAGCTCCGTGCTTGACAATGCCAAGAAAGAACTTGCCGATATCAAAGCGAAGCTTGCTGCCGCAAGCGATGCCGAGAAACAAGCGCTGATCGACCAAGCGCTCAAGATCGCGGCTGAAGCGATTGCGAAGCTGGCTCAATTCGACGCTTCTTCGCTTGTCAAAGAAGTCGACGGCAAAGCGGTTGTATCTCTGTCTCTTGCCAACTTGAGCTCGCTGTTCAGTTCTGTTGAACAACTGAAGACGACGCTCGCCGACGCGATCGGCGCCGACAATGCGGCCAAGCTGGCTAAGCCGACTCTGGCTATTGACCTCGGCAACACGGCGCTGAAATCCAGCGTTGTCAACCTGGCTAAAGATATCAGTACAAAATCGAAAGAATTGAATTTCGGTTGGATTTCGATCAAAGTAAGCGGCGCAGCGACGAAGTTCCCGCTCAGCACGCTGGATGGCGACGTTATTTACACGCTCGACAGAACGGCAGCCTCCGCTTCCCAAACCGGCGGACGTCCGGCGGTTACGGATGTGTTCAACTACAGCCTGTCCGTGAATGGTACGGTATACGACAAGTTCAACGAGCCGGTTGAAATTCAACTTCCGGTAACCAATACGTCCGGAGTGGACACGGAGCTTCTGACCGTTGCCAAGCTCGATAATGGCTCCCTGTCGATCGAAGGCGGCATTTACAACGATGGCGTCTTGACCGAACAGCGCTACACGTTCTCCTCTTACGTTGGAGTTGAAAACGACGTAACGTTCAGGGACGTGGCATCCGTTCAAGCTTGGGCCGGCCGTCAAATCAAAGTCGTAGCCGCTAAAGGCGCGATTGAAGGCCGCGGCGACGGCAGATTCGATCCGAGAGCGAACGTAACCCGCGCTGAATTCGCGAAAATTCTTGTCAGCGCACTGAATCTCGACAATCCGAACGTGTCTGCGTCCAAGTTTACGGATGTAAACCCGAATGCTTGGTATGCGCCGTATGTTGCCATTGCGGCTGAGAAAGGCATCATCAACGGCCGCTCCGCGACGAAGTTCGATCCGAATGCGCCGATCTCCCGCGCCGAGATTGCAACGTTGATCGCTCGCGCTTTGCAAGTGACGAAAGGTTTCTCCGAAGTGAAGGATGTCGACGCAGCGCTGGCTAACTTCTCGGATGCCGGCAAGATTCCTTCGTCTCTCAAAGCTGGCGTAGCATTTGCGGCAAGCAAGAACATTGTGATCGGCACGAACGGCAAATTTAACCCGAACGACAATGCCAGCCGTGCGGAAGCAGCTGTTATCGTCTATCGCGCTCTCAATGCTAAGGCGTAAGGTATAAACTTTTTCTAGACAAAATGAGTACATCCTCCTCTCATCTTGATGGGAGGAGGATGTTCTTCGTTTTTAAGAGTCGATAATGGTCCAGGAATTGAGCAATAAAGCCTAATATCTCCTTTTGTTTACCTGCTCGTCATGCAGTAATTGAGGACATACGTATCATGTGGAAATATGCGAGTAGTGGAGACATTCTTACCAATTGGAAACGATTGTGATCAGTCGGGGGTCTCCTTTCTGATCACTTTTTTATACATGATGGCCGATCTCGATATGCTGGATGGCACCATTCTAGTCGCCAGGGATTAACGAGTCCGGCACGTAAATGATCGGAAGCCGGCTCGGGTTTTATCGATATAGGTCAATATCCGTAGCATGGCAACTGCCATTCGTATGATGATATACTAGCTAATTATGAACAAAGGAAATTTTTGACGAAACAAACCCCGAAATAATAGCGTTAAATAATTGATAAAGAGAGCTTTTGGTGAAAGGGTGAAAATATGAAAAGAAAAAAGAAGCTATTGATCTGGCTAGGGTCTATCCTTGGGGCTCTCGTGATTGTTGTTGTCGTAAGTGGTTACTTTGCGATTAATTATGCAACGGATAAAGTGCTGAGTTCGTTGGTTGATCCGGTAGAACCTCTAGAATCCGCTTCCGCTTCGCCATCTCCATCCGATGAGGCAAGTCCCACAGGCGACGTTAATGCAGCTCTGTCAAGCGAACCGTCTTCGTCGGTGACTCCATCGTTCGAGGCTTCCTCATCTCCGTCTCCAATGCCGGAAGATAGCAAGCAGTCGGGCAATTCGACAAAGACGGGTACGAGTGAAACTAAACAAGTTTCGCAGTCTCCGAAAACCGGTACGAAATCCGAGCCCGTCAAAACGACATCCCCGTCGCCTTCTCCTGCGCCTACGTCTGCACCAACCCCGACGTCTACACCGGTGCCCGCGTCTACACCTGCGTCTACGTCTACACCTTTGCCGTCTCCCTCCCCTACTTTTACTTACGAGGAGGAAATATCGGTAGAGAAGGCTGAAAAAGTAAAAGAGAGCATAACGTTTTCCGAGAAAACAAAAATTATGACTGTCATGCTCAAAAGATTAAGTCCAAGCGACATTAAGACGTTGCAGGAGCTTGCTAGCGGCGGGTTAACGATAGAGCAAAAGAAAGAGGCTAAAAAAATTATTCTTCAGAAATTGACGGAAGACGAGTATAACGAGCTTATTGCTATTGCCAAAAAGTATGGGCTTAGCAAAGGCACGAGCTACGAAGATTCTCTTAAGGAAGATTTAGGCGACTAATCTGAAAAAGTAGGTGCAAATAATGAATAAGTTCAAGATGATGATCGCGACGACTGTGGCCGCACTGATAGCTGTAGTTATCCCTTTTTCGGCGTTCGCGGCGGCTTCCACAACGACAGTCAGTACACTGCAGGCGAAGATGAAGTTTGACGGTCAAGAGCTTGCGTTACCTGCCGGTCAGACGGCGTTTACGTATGAGCAGCGCGTATACATACCGCTTCGTTTTGTGGCGTATGCGCTGCAGAAGAGTGTGGTGTGGGATGCAAAAACGAGTACGGTAAGGGTGTCGGAGCCGACGCCGTCTGAGGTGGTTGTGCTGAAAGAGTATTTGATGAATGCGGCGGCCGCGGCGAAGAGCGGCAGCTCGCCGGCGGCTTCCGCCGCGACCGTCAAAGTGACGTTCACAAACGCCAAGTTTGTTTTTGACGGAAAGGAGAAACCGCTTCCGGCCGGCCAGAAGGTTTTTGCAAAGGACGGAACGATTTATGTGCCGGCTCGCTTTATGTCGGAGTCGGTCGGGACGGTCATCAACTGGGATGCCAAGACAAAAATCGTTAGCGGGGAGTCCAAGGCGTACCGGGAAGCACAGCAGGGATCGAGCGGCGGCAGCGGCTCCGGCGGCAGTGGAAGCAGCGGCGGCACAGGCTCGACTGGCGGCAATGGCAACTCGGGAGGGTCTTCCGGAGGCGGCGCATCCGGAGGCAATACGGGAAAGCAAACGCAAGCGGAAATCGAGGCTGAGGCATATGCTCAATTGGAAAATTTGAGAGATTCGTGTATCAACACCATTGTAGGCATCGGGATGCAATACGTGCTTGAATCCGATCCGGACAAACAGGCTGCACTTAAGGCGGAGGCGGAAGCAGAGCTCGCTTCCTGTACCGCCAAATTCGAGTCGATCGTCAGCGACACCGAGGCGAAGCTCAAGGCGAACGGTTACAGCACCGATGTCATTCAATCGTATCGCGACGAATTCGAAGCCGAACTAAAGGCATGGCGGGAAAAGGCGGAAGCCGTTCTTTAATACTCCATGTAATAAAGTAGATCCGGTTACCCAAGGCTGCCCGGTTTTATTCTGCGCTGGGCAGCTTTTTCTTTTGAACAAAAACAAATGTTTCGTTACAATGGTTCTGATATTCGCCGGAACGACATTCAAATATATAGAAGATAACTAAAAAGGTGTGGTTATGGATATGAAAATCGTACTGCTGTCGGGCGGTTCCGGCAAGAGGCTCTGGCCTTTGTCCAGCGATTCCCGGTCCAAGCAGTTTCTGAAGGTGCTGGGCGGGGCGGATGAACCGAAGAAATCGATGATTCAACGGGTATGGGCGCAGCTGAAAAGCGCGGGTCTCTCTGACGTGACGCACATCGCCACGAGCAAGTCGCAGGTGGAGATGATCCATAACCAGCTTCATGCCGAAGTGCCGCTGATTGTCGAGCCGGAGCGAAGGGATACGTTCCCTGCTATCGCGCTGGCCGCAGCGTATCTTTATTCCGAGCAAAAGGCCGGACTGGACGAGACGGTCATCGTGCTGCCGGTTGATCCTTACGTGGAGGAAGCCTATTTTGAGCGGCTGAAGCGGCTGGATGAGGCGTTGAACCGCTCCGACGCGGACATTGCTCTGATGGGGGTCAGACCGACGTTTCCCTCGGAGAAATACGGTTACATCGTTCCCGGGAGCACGGGTCCGGATGGGCTGTACGCCGATGTCGTCCGGTTTCAGGAGAAGCCGAGCCAGGCCAAAGCGGCCGATTTGATCGAACAAGGCGCTCTCTGGAACTGCGGCGTTTTTGCGTTCAGGCTGGGCAGGATCGTCTCGCTCCTTCGCGACAGAAGGCTGCCGCTGGATTACGACGAACTGGCCAGAGAATACAAACGTCTCCCGAAAATCAGCTTTGACTACGAAGTCGTAGAGAAGAGCGAGCGAATTGTCGTCGTACCGTACGAGGGTGAGTGGAAGGATCTCGGCACATGGAATACGCTCACGGAAGAGCTGTCCGACAACTTGATTGGCAAAGGCAAGATCGACGAGCAGAGCCGCAATACGCATATCGTCAACGAACTGGACATCCCGATTGTCGTGCTCGGCTTAAGCAACGCCGTGGTGGCGGCCAGTCCCGACGGCATTCTCGTAGCGGACAAAGAGGCGAGCCCGAGGATCAAAGACAGCATCGATTTCGACCAAAGGCCGATGTACGAGGAGCGGCGCTGGGGCTGGTACAAGATCTTGGACTACGCCGTAACGGAAGAGAGATACGAAGTATTGACGAAGCGGGTCGGAATCGCGGCCGGTAAAAATCTAAGCTACCACTACCACAACAAGCGCAACGAGGTTTGGACGATTATCAAAGGCGAGGGCGATTTCGTGCTGAACGGCAGCCTGAGCCGGGTGAAATCGGGCGACGTGCTGCATATTCCGGCCGGCGCAAAGCACGGCATTCAGGCGGTCACCGAGCTGGAATTTATCGAAGTGCAGAACGGCAGCGAAATTCTCGACGAGGACATCGTCCGGCTGCATACCGATTGGAACGAAGTGCGCAAGCTTATAGAATAAAAAGAAGGCGGATTCATTTCGAAGCCGTATCGGAGCTGATCCTGGCCGGCGCGTTTTCCCGGTTTTGGACGGCTTTTTTCTTTTGGGCGGTAAAATATTTTTGCTATAAATCTTTTAATCGAATGTAACTTTTCGCCTTCAATAGAGTCTACATTAATAGAGAGAAATGGGCGTTAAGTCCAGGGTCTTTCGAGTAAATTTTACAATATGGGAGAAAGAAATGGCTTTTCAATCGAATTCCAACCTGTATCGCAAGATTTGGATTCCGGTTTTGTCCGGGGCTATCGCGCTGTCCGCAGTGGTCGGACCGGTCGGTACGGCCTGGCCGTTTGCCAAACCGCCGATCGCAGCGGCCGCGACGGTGACGTACAAGCTGGTCAAGCAGTCGGAGACGATCGTAACCTCCGGAGCGCGCCAAATCGATTACCAATGGGTTCCCTCCGATTCCACCAAAAGCACGGAGCTTGTTCACGTCCTCGCCATCGACCTCACCAATCCGTATGTCCAGTTGAATGCGCTCGGCGGCAAGAACGGCAGCGTCACGGCCCGGCAGTCCGTAGGCGCCATGGCCAAGGAGACGGGAGCGGTAGCCGGCATCAACGGCGACGTCTTCAACACGTCCTCCGGCAGCGAAGGCGCGCCTCTGGGCGCGCAGATTACAAGCGGTCAGCTGGTGACGAGCACGTCCAAGCTGATCGGCATGTATGCTTTCGGCGTGACCAAGGACAAGAAGCCGATCATCGACCAGTTCACGTTTAGCGGAACGGTTTATGCCGGAGACGGCAGTTCCTTTCCTCTGACCGGCATCAACAAAAGCGCCTATAGAACGGAGCCGGACAACGGCTACAGCCATGTCAACGCGCTATACATGTATACGAGCGCCTGGACCGGGGAAGAGCGTCCGAAGAACAGCGGAACGACGCCGACCGAAGCGCTCGTTGTCGACGGCGTCGTTCAGGAGGTCGCCGTCGATCGGGCGATCGCAACGCCGATTCCGGCGAACGGGTACATATTGCGCGGGCATAAGGACGCGGCGGAATTCATCAAGAAGAGCCTGACCGTAGGCCAGAAGGTGACGGTGACCTCCTCCCTGACCTCGCTGACCAACGGGAAAAGCTACGATCCGACGACGTTCCAGATGATGGTGAGCGGGCATACGATTCTGGTCGACGGCGGCAAGGCGGTTCCGTTCTCGCGCGACATCAGCGGCCTGAGCGGCAACGCCGACCGCGCCCGCACGGCCGTCGGCTATTCGGCGGACGGCAAGACCGTTTACCTGGTGACGGTAGAGGAGAACGGAAGCCGCAAGGGCGTGACGCTGAGCGAACTGCAGCAAATTCTCATTCAGCTCGGCGCCTACAAGGCGGTCAACCTGGACGGAGGCGGCTCGACGACGATGGTGTCGCGGCCTCTCGGGGAATTCGACGTGAAGCTGACGCACCCGACGTCGTACGGGACGACGCAGCGGCTTGTGGCTAACGGCATCGGCGTCTTCACGCTGGCTCCGCAGGGCTCCGTCAAGGGGATCGTGGCAAGCGGGGCCAAGACGCTGTTCATCGGCCAGCAGGCGACATACGCGCTCAAGGTCTACGATACGTATTACAACCCGATCGACCCCAGCGGGCTGACGCCGGTCTGGTCGGCGAGCGGCGGCGTTGGCACGTTCAACGGCGGGGTGTTTACGGCGTCCAAGCCCGGCGACGGCACGATTACGGTGAAGGCGGGCAGCGCCAGCAATTCGATCGGGATTCACGTCGTCGGAGGCGGCGAGATCAACCGGCTGACCGCATCGCCGAGTACGACGGTGCTTGCGAACGGCGCGACGATTTCGGTGCCGGTGAAGGCGCAGCTTGCGGACGGCAGCGAGGTGACGGTGCCGGCGTCTTCGCTGAAGTGGGAGTTCCGCGGCTTTGCGGCGAATGCGGCAGGCGGCAACATTACGGTGCAGAGCGTCGGCAAGGATACGAAGATCGGCTATGCGATCGCCCGGTACGACGGGTTCTCGACGGTCGTGCCGCTTGCCGTGGGGGCGGAGAAGACACTGGAGAACTTCGAGAACGTCGCGTACAACATCGGCTTCAGCGGGCTGCCGGCCGAGACGCAGGGAACGGCTTCGCTTGTGACCGGAATGGCGGGCCGCGAGTCCTCGCAGGTGCTCGATCTGAAATACGATTTTACAAACGGAACGGGCGACCGCTTCGCCTACGCGGTGCTGAACGGCGGCGCGGGCATTACCGTCGACGGCAGTCCGAGTACGCTGTCGCTGGACGTGCTGGGCGATAACAGCTACAACTGGCTGCGGGCCGAATTCCTGAACGCAAGCGGCAAGCAGGTCTATGTCACGCTCGCTTCGAAGATCGACTGGACGGGCTGGAAAACGTTGAAGGTCGATTTGACGTCGGCGGGACTGACGTATCCGGCGAAGCTGACGAAGCTGTACGTCGTCAACCTGGCCAAAGACCAGGACGAACGGGCTCTGCAGGGCGAGGTCGCGTTCGACGATCTGAAGCTGCAGACGGCGGCCGGAACGTCCTTCGGCAGCGCGGCAAGCATCAAGCTGACGCTGAACAGCAGGAAGGCGACCGTTAACGGCAAGGCCGTTACGCTGGACACCGCCCCGATCGCGATTGACGGAGCGACGTATTTGCCGCTTCGCTTTGTCTCCGAATCGCTTGGCGGCAGCGCCGACTGGGAGGCTACGCTCAAGCGGGTGACGGTGCTGCGCGGCGACCGGATGCTCGAATTGTGGCCCGGAAAACCCGACTTGATCGCAAACGGCGTCCGCATCGCGACCACGACGTCCCCGATCATTCGCAACGGACGCGTGCTCGTTCCGATCCGGGTCGTTTCGGAGCAACTGGGCCAGAAAGTCGACTGGAACGCGGCGGACAAAAGCATTACAATTCGTTAATCTTTCGGTCCAAAGTCCCATATCCGGCTTTCTAACCCAATAAAATATGATATGATGGAAGCGAGCCCCTTTTCCAAGTCAGAGAGCGGGCGGTCGCTGCGCGGGCATAAGTTGGCGCGCGGGCAGTTGCCAGGGATGGCGCAGGGGGAAATGGATTCGTGGAAGATACTGTGGACCAGATTGACCGTGTCATCCAGAATGCCGTCAAGGTAATGGAAGACAGCAAAATGCAAGTGTTTGAAATAGGCGAATCGGCCAGGATGGAGCTGGAATCGCTGGAGCGGGAGCTCGAACAGGTGCTGGAGGAGACGACCCGGGTCATCGATACGGTCGACCGGCTGGAACGGGATTACCGGTTGGCCCGGGTTCGGCTTGCGGAAGTAAGCCGCGACTTTGTGCGCTACACCGAGAAGGACATCAAATCCGCATACGAAAAGGCGACCAACCTGCTGCTGGATCTAATGGTTTACCGGGAGAAAGAGAACTACCTGAAGAAGCGGCGCGGCGAGCTGCAGAGCCGCGTCCGCAAAGTCGAGCGTTCCATCGAGCGGGCCGAGGCGATCGGCTCGCAGATGAACGTGGTTCTGGACTATCTGTCGGGGGATCTGTCGCAGGTGACGCGCATTTTGGAATCGAGCAAAAACCGTCAGCTGATCGGACTCAAGATCATTTTAGCCCAGGAGGAAGAACGCAAGAGGATCGCGAGGGAAATCCACGACGGACCCGCCCAGTCGCTCGCCAATCTCGTCCTGCGCACCGAAATCGCGGAACGCATGCTCGGGATGCAGGATATGGAAGTCGTGCGCGGCGAATTAATCGACCTGAAGCATCAGCTCCGCAACGATCTCGGCGAGATTCGCAAAATCATTTTTAACCTACGCCCCATGACGCTGGACGATCTCGGTCTGATTCCTACGCTGCGCAAGTTCGTCCAGGATTACGAGGAACGGACGTCCATTCGGACGAAGTTCGACGTAATCGGCAGAGAGAAACGCATGCCATCCGCGTTCGAGGCGGCGATGTTCCGTCTGGTTCAGGAGGCGTTCAATAACGCATACAAGCATGCGGAGGCGTCTCTTGTGACGCTCGAAATTGTGTTTTCGGAGGAGATGATTCGGCTTACCATTCGAGACAACGGCGTCGGTTTCCATGTCGACGTTGCAGAGTCGAGGGCGCGAACCCATTCCAAATTCGGTCTGATCGGAATGAAGGAGCGAGTCGACCTGCTTCAGGGGAAGATTTCTTTCGAATCCGGCGTCGGACAAGGTACCACGATTACGATTGAAGTTCCGATTCAAGCAGAGCTGCGAAAGGAGTTGGGCTATGATGGAAAATAAAACGCAAAACCGCAAAATCAAAGTGTTGCTTGCCGATGACCACCAGTTGTTTCGGGAAGGCTTGAAACGAATTCTGAATATGGAATCCGACCTGGAGGTAATCGGCGAGTGCAGCGACGGCATTCAGGTGTTGGAGTTCTGCAACCGGACGAAGCCGGATGTGGTGCTGCTCGACATCAACATGCCGGTCGAAAACGGCGTAGTGGCAACGGAGCGACTGCGGGACATTTTCCCCGATATCAAGGTTATCATTCTGTCCATTCACGACGACGAAAGCTACGTGTTCGAGACGCTGCGCAAGGGAGCTTCGGGCTATCTGCTCAAGGACATGGAGGCCGAAGCGCTCGTCAATGCCATTCGCACCGTGGCGGAGGGGCATGCCTACATCCATCCGAAGGTGACGGGCAAGCTGATCAACCAACTGCGCCGAATGACGTACCTCGACGAGATCGGAGCGGCATCGGGCGCTGCGGCAAGCCGGGAGACGGTGACGAAGTTCGCGATGAACGGCAACAATCCGCTGACGCGGCGTGAAACGGAAGTGCTGAAGCTGATGGCGGAAGGCAAGAGCAACAAGTCGATCGGGGAAAACCTGTTCATCAGCGAAAAGACGGTCAAAAATCACGTCAGCAGCATTTTGCAGAAAATGGAAGTGGACGATCGCACGCAGGCGGTCATCAATTCGATTAAATACGGTTGGGTAACGCTGTAAGTTTACATAATCCGGTTGGGATGCCCGCCGTATGCGATAGCGTTCGAAGATCCGTTCGAAAGGCGCCGGTTAACCGGTTAGCGACGAAACAGGCCGCCTTCGGGCGGTTTATTTTTGGTTGTGAAAGCCGCGGATTCGGGTCGGCAGATTTGCAAACGCTTTCCGAGGTTCTCCGCCATTGCGGCATTGCTTCGCCTTCCGGCGGCGAACGGAACCTGACTTTTCCCGACAGCATATGCTGTATCACAAAGAATGATCAGGCTTCGGACATGAGCCGTTATTCTGCGGGGAGGCGAGCGTGATGATGGTCGATCTGATATGGATTGTCGCCGCCTATGCGGCAGCGGCCTGCTGCGTCCGTTGGTGGAGCGCCCGCAAGGGCAGGGCCGGGGAGAAGGAAAGCCATTTTGTACTCGTTGCCGGCAATCATCAGATGCAGATAGAGGGATATGTGAGGGCGTTGCGGCATTTTGCGTGGAGAACCGGCCGCGAGGTCGGGATTACGATCGTGCTGGAGCCGTCTTCGGTTGACGACACGGGCAAAATCGCTTCGCTTCTGGCCTCGCGCACGGACTGCGGGGTCGGCGTTGTTCGCGGATGGTCCTCCTCCGTCGAAAAGGGCGGTCAGGCAGGGGGGGCGGCTATGGAGCGCCTGCCGCTTGGAATTCCGCCGCAGCGCCGGCTGGTGTGGGTGAACCTGTCGAACGAAGAGCACCTGCGGCTGCTTCCGCGCTGAACTTGGCTTTTGGGGTGCGCAAGGCAGGCGCGTGGATTTGCGCGTTGTTAGGCGTGTCGGTCGGCACGCAGGTTGGTACGGGGCAAGGGCGTGAGGGCAGGCCGGATTGTGTTTTGGCGCCAATGGGAGTATACTGTTTTTAACAATTGCATCAGTTCGGGTGAAGCACACCTTGCGGGCCAGGTTGGCCGCGCGCGGGTGTGCTTTTTTTGTCGATGGTCCGGGCGCCGGCGATTCGGTCGTTTCGAAAAACGAGGGGGGCTGGGCGATGAAAGCGGTCGTGTATGTGGCGATAACGGATGAAGGGCGCGCCTATCCGTTCTGGACGGTTTCTTGGGAGACGGATCTGATGTTCTGGATGCACGAGTGGTTCCGGTTGGCGGAAAGGGCGCCCATTCCGCATGCGGGAGCGCAATGGCTGTGCCGTCTGCGCCCGATGCTGCCGCTGGGGGCGGCGGAAGCAGTGTGCGAGCGCTTGAAGGAGCGGATGGAGCGGATGGGCGCGCAGCGGGTGAGCCCGGAAGAAGCGAGCCGGCTTCTGCAGGAAGCGGCGGGACCGGGACAGGGAAACGATTCTTTGCGGAAAAAGAGGGGGCGGTTGGCTCTCTGGGGTTTCCGAACGCGCGCGAATGCCGGTGACCACACCCATTCTGTTGCGGTCGACGCGCTGAGGGTTGCCGATTGGAGACGCATGAACGGCGGTGGATGCGGCGGCGGGAACGGGGACGCCGTCGGAAATGGATGCGGAGGCGGAAATACGGAAGCTTGCGGGGATGGATACGGCGGCGGGTTCAGCGGCGGACGCGATTCCGTATACGGCAACGGAGGTGTCGGGGAAGGGGCGGATTGGCATCGGGACGAAGCGGCTAAGCTGCTACGGGCCGCAAGGCAGGCGGGAAGGCAGCTTGAAGGACGTTCGCTGCTGCTGGACGAAGCGCTCGGCCTGCTGTCCCAGGCGGATAGCGGCGACGCGCTGCGCCATCTGCAGCTCGCCGCCTTGTTGGGCGAGGCAAGGCTTGCCGCTGCAATCGAGCCGCCCCGCGGGCGGCGAGGGCTTCGCTGCCGCCGCTGCGGGAGCGGCGAGAACCGCATGCGCCGCTCGGCGTGCGCCTCGTGCGGCAGCGATTCGTGCGCCGTCTGCGAGGCGTGCATCACGATGGGGCGCAGCCGGGCGTGCGGCTTGCTTGTCGCAGGCCCGGCACAGATGGCGTCTTTGGGTCATCCGCCCCATGACGCCGGCGATTCCGGGTCCCCGCTGTTTGTGGACCGCTGGGGGCTCAGTCAGCCGCAGCTGCGCGCTTCCGAAGCCGCCGTACGATTCCTTCGCGAAGTCGGCGATCGCGGCGGGCGGGGGCGCGACGAGCGCAGACCGGCGATGCGCGCTGTTGCTGGCGTGCGGTACGGCTTGTCAGAGCGCTTGTCGCGCGCGTGGGGGCGCCGGCTGCCGGATCGCATTCGCCGGCGGCTGCCGGCTTGCTTGCTTCGCCTGGTGTCGCATGCGAACCGGGAGCTTGGCAAGCCGCCTTCGCGGAGATTTCTCCTCTGGGCGGTGACGGGCGCCGGCAAAACCGAGATGATGTTCCCGCTGCTGGAGGAAGTGCTAAGCCGGGGAGGCAGGGCGCTGGTCGCGACGCCCCGGCGGGATGTCGTGCTGGAGCTGGCGCCCCGGCTTGCGAAAGCTTTCCCCGGCACGAAGCTGGCCGTTCTGTACGGCGGCAGCGAAGACCGCTGGTCGAACGCGCCGTTGACGCTGGCGACCACGCACCAGTTGCTCCGTTTCCAGGAAGCGTTCGATCTGGTGCTCATCGACGAGCTGGATGCATTTCCGTACCATAACGATCCGATGCTGCATTATGCCGCGATGAAGGCGCAGCGGCGGATGGGGGCGACCGTTTTTCTAAGCGCTACCCCTCCGCATGCGATGCAGCGGGAAGCCAGAAGCGGGCGCCTGCCGTGCGCGCGGGTGCCGGTCCGCTTCCATCGCCGCCCTCTTCCGGTGCCGGCCCGTTTGACGGTTCCGCCCATTGCCAAATGGGTGAATCGGGGCCGCGTTCCGGCGGCGCTCCGCAAGCTGGCGCACGAGTCGGTGCGCCGGGGCGCGCAGTTGTTCATTTTTGTCCCGTACATACGGCACGTCGAACCGATCGTCGCTTTGCTCAGGCGGCACGCGGGCGATTGGGGACTTTCCCGGGAGGCGATCGGCGGCACGTCGTCCAAGGACCCGGATCGGGGGAATAAGGTGACGGATTTCCGCAATCGCAGGCTGCGGGTTCTCGTCACGACGACGATTCTGGAAAGAGGCGTAACGATACCGCGCAGCGACGTTTGCATTCTCGACGCGCACCATGCGATGTTCGACGATGCGGCGCTCGTTCAGATGGCGGGGCGGGCCGGCCGGTCGGCGGAGGACCCGAGGGGGCGCGTCTTTTTCTGCTCCGCATATGTCACCCGCTCTCAAAAGCGCGCGAAAATGCAGATCTGTTCGATGAACCGTTTGGCCCGCAAACTTGGGTTTTTGGAGGAGACGCCGGGATGAAAGGCGAATGGCTTGAACGCATGTATCACTGGTTTAGCCCGCACAACGGCAACTGCCCGGTCTGCGGGCGGGATCGCCGCGTAGGGGCGCCCCCGCTGCCCGTTCCCATTCGGCATGCCGCCGCACGGCAAGCCTTATCGTCCTTATGCAGCGACTGTATGCGCGCTATCCCTTGGATCGACATTGCGGCCTGCTCCATTTGCGGCCGTCCCGACCGCTGCGGCGATTGTCTGCGCCGCTCCGTCCGGCATTTTCAATGCTGCCGTGCCGCTGTTCGTTACGACGCGGTCATGCGGGACTGGCTGGCGCTGTACAAATATCGGGGCCTTGAACGGCTGGAGCCTGTCCTGGCGGCGATGCTGGCGCTGCCGGCGGAACGGCTGTTGAGCCGGGTTTCGGCCTTCGCGGTGGCCGCCGTTCCGCTTGCCGACGAGCGCCTTCGGGAACGGGGATTCAACCAGGCGGAGCGCATGGCTTTGCGGATCGCCCGGTGGTACCGAATCCCCTATTTGCCGCTCCTCCGGCGCGTCCGCCATACGGACAAGCAAAGCTTTAAAGGCCGGGGCGACCGGCTTGAAAACATGAGAGGCAGCTTTGCCGCAGCCGGTCCGGTCGCTTTGCTGGACGACGGCAAGGAACGGAATATTATATTAGTCGACGATATTTATACGACCGGAAGCACGATAAACGAATGCGCGTACGTCATACGAAAAGCCTACCCTTCCTGTAAAATTTACGGATTGTTGTGGGCCCGTTCTTGACATCATGGCATTTTCTTGTAAATATTAGTATAAGCATTGTCGAGAGGTGGCCTATGCGATCGCGTCGCTGTCGCCGAGACTGGAGGGGTCATTGAAATGGAACTGGCGAATTGCCCCCGCTGCGGAAAATTGTTTGCCCGCCATTTTCGAGATATATGTCCCAGCTGCGTAAAGGTCATTGAGAAAGAATACGAGGCTTGCGCAGAATATCTGCGCAAACATAGAGGCGCCACGATCACGGAATTGTCCGATGCGACGGGAGTCACGATCAGGCAGATTACCAAGTTCATCAAGGAAGGGCGCATATCGCTTTACAACGCTCCGAACATGTCCTATCCGTGTGAAGTATGCGGCGTGCTGATTCGGGAAGGGAATATGTGCGATAACTGCCGGACCCGACTGAGCAAACAGGTTCGCCTGGCCAGCGAGGGGAAATCGTCGGACCGCCAGAGCGATCATGCACGATCCGAGAGCGCCTACCAGATCAACAACTGGCCCAAAGACCGCTAGTCCTGCCGTACGAGATTTGCAAGGCTTTTCATGCATCTATTAAAATTTAAGAATGCCTGACCGATAATACTTCTATAAGATTATCGGTTTTTTTATTTTTCGGATCCGCACTTGAGGTGATCGATTTGAAAATCAACGAATCGCAGCGCATTGCGTTGTTCAACCATTATCATACGACCTACGACGCCCGTACCCGCAGCACTTCGGGGGGAAGCCGCAAGGACGAGGTGCAGATCTCCGAAGAAGCGAAAGAATTGTTGGGAGCGCAAGGGAACCTGAAAGAGATCGACCGCGCCAAGCGGATCGAGATGCTGAAGAAGGAGGTTTCCTCCGGAACGTACTATTTGGACGCAGGCAAAATCGCCGAGAAGCTGCTTCCGTTTCTGAGGGGACAATGACAGGGGGATGCGCGTGAGCCTACGGGAGCTTCAGGAATCTCTTCAACTGACGCACGAGCTGTATGAAGCGTTGATCGACTTGGCCAAGCAAAAGAAAGACTGCATCGTTCAGAATCAATTGAACGAGCTGACCTTGGTAATGGCGAAGGAGTCAAGGCTGCTCAAAAAAATGTCCGAAGCGGAGCACGCCCGGACGCAGGCGATTCTCGCGCTTCAGCGCGCTTTAGGCATCAGCCGCGGAGAGCCGCTTACGCTGACCGAGGTGGCAAGGATGGTCACCAGTCCGGAAGACAAAACCGCCATTGAAGGTTGGATCGACCGATTGCTGGAACAGGCCGCAAAGCTGAGGGAGCTCAACGATCTGAACCAGGCGTTGACGAGGCAAGCGCTCGACTTCGTTGAACTGTCGCTGGACTTGCTGACGGGCGTTCCGGAACAGGCCGTTTACCAGGCCCCCTCCCAGACGCCCGCGCCGACGAGCCGGAACGGGCTGTACGACTTCAAGGCATGACGCTAACGAAAGGCATAACAAAACTTGATCATCGAATGCTAACCATCCTATTCGGGGAAAGGACGTTGCCCAATGCCATCTTCATTTCTGGGTCTTGAGACGACCAAGCGCGCTCTGCTGACGCAAACGTTGGCAATGCAGACCGCAGGGCACAACATCGCCAACGCCAGTACGGTCGGCTATACGAGACAGCGCGTGAACCTGTCGGCTACCCGTCCTCAGGAAGCGGTCGGCATGCAGCGCAGCACGACGGTCGGGCAGATCGGCACCGGCGTGCAGGCGGACAGCATTACCCGCATCCGCGAAAACTATTTGGACACGCAGTATCGGCGCGAAAATCAAGGACTGGGTTACTGGAAGATCCGCAACGCCAACCTGGACTCCATTCAGGCGATTCTGAACGAGCCGTCGGACGACGGGATTCGCGGCGTTGTAGATGATTTCTGGAACTCCTGGGAAGTGCTGAACCGGGACCCGACGCTGCTCAGCGCCAGGGTCGACGTCATCGCCAAAGCGACCAACATGGTCGATACGTTCAAGCAAGTCGACGAGTCGCTTACCGCCTTGGAAAGGGACATCGACAGCAGCATCGCCACCAAGGTATCCGCGGTCAATACGATGCTGGCCAATATCGCGCAGTTGAACGACTACATCCGCAGAGCCGAGTCGCTCGGCGCCAACGCGAACGACTATCGCGACCAACGCGACGTGCTGCTGGATCAATTGTCTTCGATCGTAAACATCGAATATGCCGAAACGCCGGCGGGCGACTTTACGTTAAGCATCGCCGGGACGCAGGTCGTGGCCAACGACCAGGCCGCCACGGTAACGGCGGACATCGCGGCGAACGCGACTTCCGGAGAACTGGCCGGATACGTGCAGGCGAAGGCGGATATCGCGCAAATCCGCGACGAGCTGAACGCGCTGGTCAAGACCCTGGTTGGCGGAGCCGTCACGGTAACGCTGGCCAACGGCTATACGACCTCCCAGCCGTTGACGGCGAATAACGACGTAACGCTGGACGACGGAACGGTCATTCCCGCCGGAACGATCATTCCCGCCGGTTCCAAAATCGTCTCCTCCGTCGAGCTTACCGTAAAGGGCATTAATGGCCTTCATAGTCTCGGTTATGGAACCTCCGATCCGACGCCCACAGGCATCGCCTTTTTCACGACTTCGGACGGCAGCACCGATTTTAATATGAGCAACATCCGGCTGAATCCTGTCATCGCCAACGATACGAGCAAAATCGCCGCGTCCGGCAGATATGAAACCACATCGGTCGGAACAAACATAACGATCAAGGGCAACGGCGATATCGCTCATGCGATAACTTCTTTGCGTGATAAGGTGTTTAACTATCCTTCCAATTTAACAAATTTGTCTTCGGGAACGCTGGACGATTACTTCCGCGCTGTGATAAGCGAGCTGGGCACCCGCTCTTCCAATTCGTCAAGAAATTTGCAGAACCAACAGGATTTGGTTGACAATGTTGAAGTACAGCGGCAAAGCGTCAGCGGAGTTTCTCTGGATGAAGAAATGGCCGATGTAATTAAATTCCAGCATGCTTATAACGCGGCAGCCCGCAATATGACCGTAATCGACGAGATGCTTGACCGCGTGATCAATCAAATGGGCATTGTAGGCCGATAGGAGGCGAAAGTAAGTGCGCGTAACCGGAGCGATGCAAAATATTCAATTGCTCAAAAACTTGCGTTATAACAACTCGGCTATCATGGATTTGCAAGATAAGCTGGCGACGGGACAAAAAATTCAACGTCCGGATGACGATCCGGTCGGGATCGGCTATTTGATGCGTTATAATACCGAGCTGAGCCGGTCCGATCAGTTTTTGGAGAATGCCCGTACCGGGATCGGCTGGTTAAATACGATGGATGCGGCCATGCAACAGGCAAATGACGTATTAAAACGGGCGAAACAGCTTACCCAGCAAGGTTCGACCGGCACCGTACCGGAGGAAGCAAGAAAGCAGATCGCCTCGGAAATTCGCCAGTTGTACGAGCAAATGGTTTCCATAGGAAACAGCACGTATGACGGAAGATATATCTTTAACGGGCAGAAGACGGATACGGCTCCCTATACGAACGCTACCGCCGCAAACGATAAGACCGACCCGGGCAGTTACTACCTGAACGTCAGTCCTTTCGTGACGGTTCCGGTAAGCATTACAGGCGAGGTCATATTCGGCAAGGCGGGAGATACGGAAAATGTCTTTAATGTACTGAATGACATTGCGAATCATTTGGATAGCAATGATCAGAGTGCCCTCCTTCAGGATTTGAGCCGGATCGATGCATGTTCAGACCGCATTTCCGTCAGTTGGGCGGAAGTGGGGGCCCGTACGAACCGTTTTGAATTAGTGGTCAATCGTTTGACCGATGAGCAGGGGAATTTGAAAAACTTGCGTTCTCAAGTAAATGATGTCGACATGGCGCAGGCCATTACGGATCTTCAGCTTCGTCAAAATGTACTCCAAGCTTCATTGGCAACCGGGGCCCAAATTATGAGAGTATCTTTGGTCGATTTTTTGAAGTAGTCGCCCGCATGAGGTGAATGATGAATTTTCCGAACATTCCATCACACGTGTCCGTGGTGCCGAATAGTGTATATGTTCCGCTTCAGGACATGCAAATCACAATGGAACAACCGCAAGTGAATGCGCGCTATCGGCCAGCGGACATGGAGATTCATACGAAAAACGCCGACATACAGGTAGATATGCAGCCGGTATGGGACAGTATCGGACTTGAAAATTCACTTCAGTACGCCAAAAGCTATATCGCGAAAGGCAACCAGATAGCGCTGGATGCAATCGCACAAATAGCCCAAGACGGGCGTAGAGTCGCAAGAAGCTTGACTTCCGGCGAAAAAAATGTGTTCGGAAACATCGCTATGGATAAACTTCAGCGAGGCAAGGAACCTGAATTGAAAATAACGGCTATCCCGGGGGCCAGTCCAGTCTTTCGGGTCCAAATATACCAGCCGGAAATTCATGTGGTGCCGCATTCGCCGGAAGTGCATCCAAACGATGCGTCGCCGAAATTTTCGTTCAAAACGCTTCAAAACCCAACATCGTCCTTCGTGGATCGACGCATTTAAAACCGGAGGTGAAGAAATGGGATGCCCCGATACGGAGGAAACGCTGTATGTCAAGAGCACTAAATACGGCGAACTGACCTTCCATAAAGATCAAGTATACCGTTTCCCGCAAGGCCTCATCGGATTGCCTCATCTTGACCGATACGCGCTGTTTCCTTTTGATCAAACCGATTTCTTTATTTTGCAAGCTTTGTCGGAGGACATCAGTTTTATTCTTATACCGGCAGCAACAGCCAAATGCGACTATTCCTTTGAAATCGATCAAGGAACGATTGAACTGCTCGACATTCAAAAGCCGGAGGATGTTGCCACCTTTTTCATCGTCAACGTGATCGAAGATCAAATCTATATCAATGCAAAGGCGCCTATCCTTCTCGTGCCATCTTCGCAGTTGGGCTGCCAATACGTCGTGAACGAGACGATCTATTCGATTCGGGAGCCGCTAAGGCGCGAGGACGAGAGCCAATGCTAGTGCTTAAGAGGAAGGTCGGAGAAGTCGTAAAAATCGGTGAAGAAATTGAATTGCATGTTCTCGACATAGAAGGCGAAACGATCAAGCTCGGGTTCGTTGCGCCAAAACATATCCATATTATGCGTTCCGAATTATATGAAGCCATCCGGGACGAGAATTTTCAAGCCGGACAGAGAGCGGGCAACCCGTTGCAACTTCAACGGTTATTAGGCAAAAAAACGAATGAACAGGAGGGATAAACATGCTGGGTGCAATTAATCGGGCGGACGGTACGTCTCGAGATTGGAACCAAGCAACGAACTTACAAAACGTAAACAGCCAAGAAAAAAAACCACTTGACCCGAAAAATAAGGGAGCGGATGCCGAACTTGCCGGGATGATCGGAAACAGCGAAGATAAAAACAAGGACAAGCTGTTAAAAGAACTGGAAAAGCTTAACGATCAGATGAAGTTGGCAGATAAGGCTTTTCGTTTTAAATATAGCGAAAAAGCCGAGAAGTTCTATGTTCAGATCGTGGATATCCGTTCCCAAGAAGTGATCGATTCCATTCCACCCGAGTATATTCTAGATTTATCCGCGAAATTGAAAGAGCTTATCGGCCTTTTTGTTGACAAAAAACTGTAAATCGTTATTCAGCAATAAAAAAGGAGTGAAGGTAAATGGGAATTAGTATAACGGGGCTGTCGTCCGGTCTTGATACGGCTTCGATTGTCGAAAGCTTGATGCAAATCGAGCGGCAACCATACAATCGATTGTCGACGCAAAAAACCAACTTGCAATCCGAACAAGCCGTTTTTCGGGCGATCAACACGAAATTAAACACATTAAGCAATGCTGTATCCGACCTAATGCTTAATTCCAGTTTCAACATCCTCTCGGCCAGCAGTTCCGATGAGTCGGTTGTTAAACTTACCGCCGGCGAGGCCGCTACGACCGGTACTTTCAATGTGAATGTAACTCAGGTCGCGCAAAGTCACTCGATCAAGTCGGGGATTATCGATGCGAACGGGACCACCTTGCTCGGAAAGACGTTGACGATTGACCGCGATGGGACCGCTAATGATATTACCATCGACACTTCTGGATTGGCAGCAGGAACTAAAGACGGAGATGTTCTGGAGTATATAAAAAATCAAATTAACAGCAAAAATACGGGCTTAACCGCTTCGATCGTATCCGTTTCCGATACACAGAAAGTCCTTGTTCTGACTTCTAAAGAAACCGGTGAAAACAACAAAATGGTTCTGGGCAGTGCGGCTGCGGGTACCGGTCAAATTGGATTAGGCGGAACTGCACTTGATGCTTCCGCGCTCAACATTACCGACGTATCGGATAATGGCGCAAACACGACGCAGAAAGCTCAAGATGCAATATTGTCCGTAAATGGCATCACCGTTACAAGAAGTACGAACAAAATAACGGATGTGATAAGCGGCACAACGATCGAAGTGCAAAAAGCAGGATCTTCTACCATTAAAATTGCGACGGATGCGGACAAGGTTGCGGGCAAAATTCAAGCGTTCGTCAATGCGTATAACGATGTCATCACAACTGTCCGCAACAATTTGGCGAAGCCTGCAGATAGCGGCAAAATGAACCCTCTTCAAGGCGATTCGCTTTTGAAAGATATCGATAATAAGCTGTATAACATATTCAACTCTTTAACCGCTTCTTCACCCGGTTTTCAGTCGATGGCCCAAATCGGTTTGGAGATCGACAAAGGCGTTACAAAAGCAAGTCTTATGACGTTTACGATCACCTTTGACAAAGAGCAATTTAAACAGAAATTCACTGAAGATCCTCAAGCGGTAATCAATTTATTTAAAATGGACGATACTTCTCCTGACAATCGCGATGGTATCATGCGCATTATGAACCAGCAAATTAAGGAATGGACGAACTCGGTTGACGGCACATTAACCTCCAAAATAAAAGGGTATGACGCCGAGATTTCGACCATCGATGATCGCATGACTGCTTTAAACGATCGATTGATAATGAAAGAGGAACAGTTAAAAAAGCAATTCTCCGCAATGGAAGTGGCTTTGTCCCAGTTAAAGAGCCAGCAAAGCTGGTTGTCAAGCCAATTGGCATCGCTCACAGCAACGACAAAGGCTTCTTCATAATATGAATATGCTAGCAAGTAAGACTCGAAGGAGTTGAAGAGGCGTGCAGGTGCCGAACAAAACGGGTTATCAGACCTACAATCGAAACAAATATGAAACCGCATCTCCTCACCGGTTAATTCTGATGTTGTACGAAGGTGCTCTTCGCTATGGAGCCCAAGCCGTCAGGGCAATCGAAGAACACGATATCTCTTTAACCAACAAGTCATTGCAGAAGGTCCAAGACATTTTATATGAGCTTTTGTCGAGTCTCGATCTGAAGCAAGGCGGGGAAATCGCGAAGAATTTGCAGCAGTTGTACTTGTATATGATTGAACAGTGTATTCAGGCGAATTTGCATAAAGACAAAGCCAAAATTAATGAAGTGTTGGGATATCTCCAAACGATCAAATCGGCGTGGGAGCAGATCGGGAAAGAGGTTGCAATTGGAAGAGCTTAAAGAAGACAGCCCATTACTTTCTTTATTGCAGCAGATGGACTCGATTTTGCAAAATCAATATGATCTCTTGCAGTCTAATGTCGATGAACAGACGTTAGAACAGGTCGTGGATCTGTCCCAAGAGTGGATGGCGATAAGCGATATATTTACTGAGATGTCCCGTGATCCATCTGTTGGCGACTCGGAAAGCAACGAGGAAGCTATAAAAGCCCTTCTAGAGACGATGGTGAACAAAGTCCGGGACATCGAGCATCTGCTGCTTTCTCTTCATGGTTCCATGGTTTCTTCAATGAGTTCGATCAAAAAACAGCAAACCATCGTTCGAAGCTATGGAGGATTGGGACATACGGATAGCATCCCGTTATATCTGGATGAAAAAAAGTAAAATATTTCTTGAGATCTATAAAAAAATGAGAATTTCGTTCCGATAATAAATATGTGACCGCAAGGATGCGGTCTAATAATCAATCATGGAGGATGAGCACGATGGGAATGATCATTAACACCAACGTAGCTGCGATTAATGCCAATCGCAACCTGAGCTACAACAACACGCAAATGAGCAAAACGATGGAGAAGCTGTCTTCCGGTTATCGGATCAACCGTGCTGCTGACGATGCGGCTGGTCTTGCGATCTCCGAGAAAATGCGCTTCCAAATCAATGGCCTGAACCAGGCTCAACGCAACGCACAAGACGGCATCTCCTTGCTGCAAACGGCTGAAGGTGCGCTGACGGAAGTTCACTCCATGCTGCAACGCCTGAACACGCTCGCGAACCAATCTGCGAACGGGACGTACAACGATGCGGAAGACCGCAAATCCATTCAAGCTGAAGTGGATCAACTGATTTCCGAAATTAACAACATTGCAACTTCAACGAATTTCAACGGCATTGACCTTTTGAAAGCTACGGCAAAGGTAACATTCCAAATCGGTGCAACAAATTCGAATACGCTGACAGTTACTTTGGCTTCGATGAAAGCATCGGCGCTAGTAGGAGTTTCTGGCTTGAAAGTCGACACGGCTAGTGCCGCTCGATCGGCACTGGCTAAAATTAAATCCGCGATCATTAAGGTTTCTAACCAACGCGGTAAATTCGGTGCCGTTCAAAACCGTCTGGAGCACACCATCAACAACCTGGGTGTAACGGCTGAAAACTTGTCCGCTTCCGAGTCCCGTATTCGCGACGCAGACATGGCACAAGAAATGACGAATTTCACGAAAAACCAAATCCTTGTCCAAGCGGGTACGGCAATGCTGGCTCAAGCTAACGCGATGCCTCAAGGCGTACTTAAACTTCTGGGCTAATTACTTGCTTGGAAAACCCTTCCGACCAAAAGTTGGAAGGGTTTTTTTATTTAAAAAACAGTCCATTATGCCGATATAAAGGATATGTACGAAACAGTAGATCACAAAAAGGCTGTGATGAAAAATGCAGGTCATTGTGAAACATGGGATGAAAGAAGAATATGCTTTTTCCAACTTAAAGGAATTTGATTTATTTTGGATACAATTAACAAAGGAATTATTTGAACAAAATATGATGATTCACTTTGTTAAAATTGACGAACAAACCTTTTATGAGGGATACGAGCAGATCATCGCCGCCAATTTTGCAGAAATCGAAACGCTATTTATTGAAACCATTACATATAGCGACGCCTTTGAGGAGACGCTTTCAGAAATTCGTGCTTACAAGGAGAAGTTAGTGGCTGCAGCCGATCATGTTGCTTCACCGTTCTACAGTGATCCCAATGAGGATGACTGGAAGAACTTCACGCAATACTTGGAAGGTCTTCATTGGCTTTATCAAGCATGCGATTTTTGTTTGACCCTGAACGGTAAAATAAACAGCAGCAGCAATAAGGAGTTAACAAAGGAAATCGACCGAACAAAATCCAAAATTTTTGAGGATCTCAAAGAACTTGAACGCGCTTTGACGCAACAGCAATATACGGAAGTCGCCGATTACATCCTGTTCGAAATTACTCCTCATCTCGAGACAACAATGATAACGAAAGGTCACGATGTAAATGCGTAAATACGCGGCAGATAATTTAATGTTTTTAAGAAAAGAATATCCCTTGATATACAACGAAGTTCGCGGTCGGACATGCAATCGTGAAAAAATTAAAATCGAGGAGACGCGAAACGGGCATCCCAACCTGGTCATTCAAATAAAAGATCAAGGCTTGAGGATCTACAGCAAATATGACCCTTATCTTGAAGTAAACCGTTGGTTGGATCAATTGGAATCCGAAATTGCAGAAAAACAACAAGTCTTGCTCTTCGGATTAGGGCTTGGTTATCATTTGGAAGGGTTGCTTGAGCGCTATCCGGACAAACTGTTTTATATTATCGAACCGGATATGGAAGTCTTTTTGGCACTTATCGAAACTCGCGATATGGAACCAATACTGAGGCACAAGAATATTGCTTCTTTATCGGTTGGATCAGATTCAGCCATTTTTTATTCGACAATTAACATTATTTTAGATCATGTAAGAAGTAGCTTTTCATTTGTAATAATGCCATTCTACGAAAGGAATTATATTACAGATATTAAGAAGCTAAAAACGATTGCAAGTGAGGTTCTGTTGACTTATCGGGGTAATTTAGCTACTTATTTAATGACTGCAGAAAAATGGATGGAGAATATTATTCGTAACTATCCACGCGTTCTCGCTTCATCTGACCTTTCGATATTAAAGGATAAGTTTGCCGACATACCTGCAATCATCGTTGGTTCGGGACCATCGTTAAAAGAAGATATCGAAACGATCCGAAAGCTACAGCCGCATTGTATTGTTATATCTGCTGGAACAAGTCTTCAAGCACTATCGAAGAATGGCATTGCTCCGGACTTATCTGTTTCGATTGATGGCAATTATTCGAATTATATTGCATTTAAAGATATTGATATGGAAAATATCCCATTACTGTTTTCTGGAACGGTTCACCATTCGATCTTGAATAAAGAACATTTAAATACCCTGTATGTATCCATATCTTTGGATACAGTAACCTCATATTTACATCCGGATAGTCAAAGTATACCTAGCGTCTACACAACTGCCAGTGTAACGGGCACGGCCATCCAAGCGGCAGCATACATGGGGTGTAATCCCATTGTTCTGGCCGGTCAGGATATGTCTTACCCAAATGATACTTATTATACTGAGGGTGTCGTTCATCTGTCCAACGAGCAGCTCGGTCGAATTATTACCAATGCGAATGAAACAGTAGAGAATGTTTCGGGCGGATTCAATAAAACTACAAAGGCCATGCTGAATACGCTACAAGATTTGCAGAATGTAATTCAGTTGTTCCCGGATCGAACATTTATAAATACATCCAGATACGGGGCGAAAATTAAAGGGACAACCTTTCAATTCATGGAGGATTGGGGAAAGACGATTCAGTCTAACACAATCATTCCTCAAGATACCATTCTGCAAATGGTGCGTTCTCATAGCATGAATGATACGAAGAAACGAATGGAAAAGGGGATAGCCAAACTAAATTCCTTTATTAGCGAGTTGAAAGAGTATGAAGATCTGTTTGCCAAAATAAGCGATCAGTTAAACAAATTACAACAAGCAAATTCGACAAGAATAGTCGAGCCCTTGCTTAACTCAGTAAATGCGCTTTGGGAGAAAATACTGTCGAATAAGGTTTTCGATCATGTTTACGATCTCTCTGTTCACCATCAGATTATGATCTATACTAGACAAATTCATGTCATTGCAAATGAGAAGGATATTTTGAAAAAATCTCATCTTATCGTTCAGCATTTGGGGAAAATCATTGAGGCTCTAAAGCAAATCAATCCCAAGCTGCTTAGATGGTCACAGGACACTTTGGAAGAATTGGAGCAAAAATACGAACTTTTACATGTTTAAACTTTGAAAAGGGGAATCATCATGACGAATTCCGTTCAGCCTTATATTATTGCCGAAGTGGGCTGCAATCACAAAGGCGATTTAGAAATCGCGAAAGAAATGATACGAATCGCAGCGCTTTTCTGCAAAGTCGACGCGGTCAAATTCCAAAAGCGCAATCCCAAAGAACTTCTAACAGAAGAAGAATATAATGCCCCTCACCCCAATCCTTACCATGCGTACGGAGCAACTTACGGAGAACACCGGGAGTTTTTGGAATTTACGGCAGAACAGCATGAGGAACTTGTTTACGAGTGCAAAAAAAATGGCGTAGAGTACAGCACATCCGTATGGGATGTGACTTCGGCCATTGAAATTGCGGCCTTGAATCCGAAATTTATTAAAATACCGTCCGCATGCAACCTTGATTTTGAAATGCTGGATACGCTGTTGAATCGGTATTCGGGCGATATTCACTTATCGTTCGGTATGACGACTCCCGAAGAAGAAGAGAGAATCCTTAACTTCTTCAAAGAGAGAGACAGGCTGCACAATTTGGTTGTTTATTCTTGCGTATCCGGATATCCAGTCGCATTTGAAGATCTCTCCTTGCTCGATATTCAACGTTTGAAAGAAAAATATGGCCCTTCCGTAAAGGCGATCGGATTTTCCGGTCATCATCATGGCATTGCAGCCGATATTGCGGCTTTAACTCTAGGAGCACAGTATTTTGAAAGGCATTTTACATTGGATCGTACTTGGAAAGGCACCGACCATGCAGCCAGTCTGGAGCCGGATGGAATGCGGCGGCTTGCCCGGGATCTTCGAAATGTAACCAAAGCTCTAACTTATAAACGGGAGGCTTTACTTGACGTTGAAAAGGTTCAACGAAAAAAACTCAAGCGAAAAGTATAACGATATCGTTGCGTTTATTCCTGTAAGAGGCGGAAGCAAGGGCATTCCAAAGAAAAACATTAAGCCGTTTTGCGGAATGCCCCTGGTTTATTGGACAGTTAAAGCAGCGGTCGATTGCGAACAGATCGATAAAGTCTATGTGGCGACGGATGACGATCAAATTAAAGAAACGGTGGAATCCTTCTCTTTTTCAAAAGTATGCGTAATTGGTCGAAGCCGGGAGTCGGCTTCGGACAATGCGTCTACGGAGACAGCCATGCTCGAATTCGCCGAGCAATACCAATTTGGCCGGCTTATTCTGATTCAAGCAACTTCTCCGTTACTGGAAGCCGAGGACTTAACGAATGGGATTCGGCATTATCTCGAAAGCAAAGCGGATTCTCTGGTCTCGGTCGTGCGCCAAAAAAGGTTTATTTGGAAAAGGGAGGGGGATTGGGCTTACCCCTACAACTACGATCCGTTTCGACGGCCCCGAAGGCAGGAATGGGATGGATTTCTCGTTGAGAATGGCGCTTTTTACATAACGACAAGAAACCGTTTGTTGGAGTCGAAATGCAGAATATCCGGCAATATCACGGTTTATGAAATGGACGAAGACACTTATTTTGAGATTGACGAGCCTTCTGATTGGCAGATCGCTGAACAGCTTAAAACGAGAAGAAAGTCATGTTCCGTCAAAGGCATTAACCTGTTGATTTCAGATGTTGACGGAGTCCTTACCGACGCCGGAATGTATTATTCCTCTGACGGTCAGGAGCTTAAAAAATTCAATACACGGGACGGCAAAGGAATTGAACTGCTTAAAGCCAGCGGAGTTAAGGTTATGCTCTTGACTTCGGAAAATATCGAATTGGTGAAACGGAGAGGAGAAAAGCTTAAAGTCGATTATATATTTATGGGGGTTAAAGATAAAAAAGCGTTTCTCCAAGACTTTTTTAACCAGAATAAACAGTTTTCGTTTGAGACGACCGCTTATATTGGCGACGATGTGAACGATTTGGAATGTATCCAGCTTGCAAAATTCTCGGCTACGCCTTCTGATGGCCACGAACTGGTAAAACGGTATGCCCAATACATTTGCCGTGCTGAAGGCGGAAAAGGTTGTGTAAGGGAAGTGTGCGACTATTTGCTTCAATCGTAGTGACGAAGATTTGAGGCATATAATCATACCGCCAAGTCAGTAACATACTACAAATACGGGAGAACTCAGGAGAAGAACATTCTCCTGTCTCCCGTAAAAGATCATGTTGTGATTCGCCTTATTGACGATACAAACAGGCGAACAAAGTATCGCACATTCCAATGCTGGCGAGTTGCTTCTCATAAGCGGCGTGCAGATCAGGCGTATTCATGAAGTCCCAAACTTGATGGCCGCCAGGCTTATTCATGGCGAGCCAATGCAGATGATTGGACAATGGGTATCTTTGAACTTGCTTAATGTACTGCACATGATATCCTGCCAGTTCTGCGACCTTCTTTAGCGTTTCTGGAATAAATAGGATCAAGTGACAACTCCAATAGGTAAACCTCTCAAAAGAAGAACATCGATACAATTGAAGAAGCGCGTCATTCCCATTCGGAACTTCAATGATCAATTTACCTTTAGCCGATAGGTGGCTCTTCAAATGCTTGAGCACCGCAACAGGGTCGGGGAGATGCTCCAATACATGAAATAAAGTGACGACATCGTACTCGCCCGAAAGATCGTCCACGGAGCGGAAAACCTCAATTCCGTCTTTTTCATTTAACGTTTGGCGAATGGTGCGATCCAGTTCCACTCCTCGAACCGATTCTGCCACTTGTTCGGCTAATTTCAGAAATCCGCCGCCGCCGCAGCCGAAATCTAGTAAACGTTTGTTTAACAACGAATCTTTAAGTGTATGATAACGCCGATTGTCGTCATTCAATGAATTGATTCTATACTTTTTTAGGTCGACCTTTCCGCCCAGCATTGACGATTGTTCATAGAAATTATCATTAATATGAGAAAAAGTTGACAAGAAAATGAGACCGCAATCGTGACATTCCAATACGTCAATGTCAGCATTGTCGCGTACTCCCTTATGTCGCAAAGAGAGATTGTTGCCCTTGCATAAGTAGCAAATCGTATCCATGCTGTCAATCGCGCCCCCATCTATCTCTTTACAGTTCCTTTTCCTTTTGCAGCGCTTCAGTGAACCATTCCAGTAGCTGTAACTCATTGCAGGAACGGGGGGAACTGTACAAGTTCCGTCTTATCTTTTGCGCTCGGTTCATAATCTTCAATTCTACATCTACTATATCGGATAAAACTTCGTCTTTTTATACAGAAGAAACTCCGTTCGTATGATACGGAGGTCAGGCTGTCGAGCAAGTTTAATGTCCTTATTGCTGCTTGCTTAAATTTCCCAATATTAGGTAAAACAAACAAAAAAACCGAACAACATTGACATCGCTTTCAACAAATCCATTGACACCATACTTTTCCTGTTGTATATTCGGGGTGTGGGCTAGGCCAAATCGCCATTGTCAAATGAATATGAAGGGAATGTTATGCGAATGCAAGGTAAAGTAAAATGGTTTAACGCGGAAAAAGGTTACGGTTTTATCGAAACGGAACAAGGCGGCGACGTATTCGTTCATTTCTCCGCTATCCAAATGGACGGATACAAGTCCCTTGAAGAAGGCCAATCCGTCGAATTTGACATTGTGCAAGGCGCCAGAGGCCCGCAAGCAGCAAACGTCGTTAAACTGTAATCATGGGGCGTTTTAAGCGCCGCTAACAATAGTATTGTCGGCTGACTTTTAACGATTTGCCGGCCACCCGAAACCCTGGAGAAATCCGGGGTTTTGTGCGCAGATGAACAATATATTCCAGTTAATGGATGAAGAGGGTTCTATCGTTATATCAATTGTGAAGATTATGAGCAAAGTTTTCAAAAAATTCAAAAATGTAAGCGGTTATTCTTTGAAATGGGACTCCATCATATGGTATGATATAGGCATCCAAAGGAGGGGTGCCGAATGAAATACAACATTCGCGGTCAGCGCATGGAAGTCACCGAAGCTCTCAAGGATTACGTCGAGAAGAAGCTGAGTCGCCTTGAACGGTATTTTGAAACGCCTCCCCAAACCGCTGTCAACGTTACGTTGAGCGTCACGAAAGGCCGCCATGTCATCGAGGTCACCATTCCGCTCGCCAATGTGCTGCTTCGGGCGGAAGAGAGAAGCGACGACATGTACGCTTCGATCGACATGGTCGTGGACAAACTCGAACGCCAGATCCGCAAGCATAAGACCAAGGTGAACCGCAAGCTGCGCCAGTCCGGTTCGGCTCGCGCGATGTTCCGGGAAGAGGATATCAACGGCGGCGTTTCCACGATGGCGCCCGACGACGAGGAAGAATACGAGCTCGTTCGCACGAAGACCTTTACCTTTAAGCCGATGGACGTGGAGGAAGCCATTCTCCAGATGAATATGATCGGCCACAACTTTTATGTATTCTCCAATGTCGATACCAAGGAAGTAAACGTCGTCTACCGGCGCAATGACGGCAAGTACGGCTTGATTCAAGCCGAAGCCTGACCATATAGGATGCGGGTCCCCCGGATGGCCGGGGGGCTCTTTTTGATTGCCCTGTTTTCGGTCTTGCACGCAAGCGTTCGCCTGCCGCCCCGGGCTGCCAACCGCCTGCGGTTTAACCAGCAACTGCCTTACTTCCTTTCTTGCCCCATTTCTTTGGAACTGCTAAAATTATAAGATACGCCATACCCTAAAATGGGAAGGGGTTTATTATGCTCGGATTGGTAAAAAAGATTTTCGGAGACGCCAACGAAAGAGAAATCAAACGGTTGTCCAAAACCGTTGACCAAATCAACGCCCTTGAGCCGACCATTTCGGCTTTGTCGGACGAGCAGCTCCGCGCCAAGACGCAGGAGTTCCGCAACCGTCTGGCCACGGAGGAAGAAGATCTCGACGATCTGCTGCCCGAGGCTTTCGCGGTCGTCCGCGAAGCGTCCAAGCGCGTGCTGGGCATGCGGCATTTCGACGTCCAGTTGATTGGCGGGATGGTGCTGCACGCCGGCAAGATTGCGGAGATGAAGACCGGCGAAGGGAAAACGCTCGTCGCCACGCTGCCGGTGTATTTGAACGCGCTGCTCGGCAAAGGCGTGCACGTCGTTACCGTCAACGATTATCTCGCCCAGCGCGATAGCCAGACGATGGGGCAAATCTACGAGTTCCTTGGCCTGACGGTCGGCTGCAATCTGCACGGCCTGTCGCACGAGGAGAAGCAGCGGGCCTACGCCTGCGACATCACCTACGGGACGAACAATGAATTCGGCTTCGACTATTTGCGCGACAACATGGTCCTCTACAAAGAGCAGATGGTGCAGCGTCCGCTTCATTTCGCCATCATCGACGAAGTGGACTCCATTCTCATTGACGAGGCGCGTACGCCGCTGATCATTTCCGGCCAGGCGCAGAAGTCGACGCAATTGTATTATGCCGCGGACCGTTTCGCAAGCCGGCTGAAAGAGAACGAAGACTATACGATCGACCTGAAAATGCGCAGCATCGCGCTCACCGACGCCGGCGTCACGAAAGCCGAAGAGGCGTTCGGCATCGACAACCTGTTCTCGCACGAGCACGTGCTGCTGAACCATCATATCAGCCAGGCGCTGCGCGCGCGCTACATCATGAAGCGGGACGTCGACTATGTCGTGCAGGACGGCGAAGTGATTATCGTCGACGAATTCACCGGGCGTCTGATGGCGGGACGCCGCTACAGCGATGGGCTGCACCAGGCGATCGAAGCGAAGGAAGGCCTGCAGGTCCAGAACGAGAGCATGACGCTCGCGACGATTACGTTCCAGAACTACTTCCGGATGTACCGCAAGCTTGCCGGGATGACCGGTACGGCGAAGACGGAGGAGGAAGAGTTCAAGCGGATTTACAACCTGGAAGTCGTGCAAATCCCGACGAACCGCCCGATGATCCGCAACGACATGCCGGACGTCGTCTACAAGTCGGAGAACGGCAAATTCCGCGCCGTCGTCGACGAGATCGTAAGGCGTCATGAGACGGGGCAGCCCGTGCTCGTCGGCACCGTCTCGATCGAAAATTCCGAGCGCATCTCGGAAATGCTCAAGAAGAAGGGCATCAAGCACCAGGTGCTGAACGCCAAATACCATGCCGAGGAAGCGGCCATTATCGCGCAAGCCGGACAGCGCGGAGCCGTGACGATCGCCACCAACATGGCGGGCCGCGGTACGGACATCCTGCTTGGCGAAGGCGTGGCGGAGCTCGGCGGACTGCACATCATCGGCACCGAGCGGCATGAGAGCCGGCGGATCGACAACCAGCTGCGCGGCCGGGCGGGGCGTCAGGGGGACCCCGGTTCGTCCCAGTTCTACCTGTCCATGGAGGACGAACTCATGCGCCGTTTCGGCGCCGACAACATCATGGGCATGATGGAGCGGCTCGGCTTCGACGAGGATTCCCCGATCGAAAGCAAGCTGATCACCCGCGCCATCGAATCCGCCCAGAAGCGGGTTGAGGGCAGCAACTTCGATGCCCGCCGCATCGTCCTGCAGTACGACGACGTGATCAACCTGCAGCGCGAAAAAATTTACGGCGACCGCAGGCAGATTCTGTTCTCCGACAATATCCGCGACATTGTGACCGGCATGATCAAGTCGGTCGTGGAGCGCGCGGTCGAGAATCATTGTCCCGACGACGCGGTTCCCGAAGACTGGGATTTCGACGGTCTCGTATCCTATGTCCATAAGACGCTTCTGCCGGAAGACCGCCTGAACAAGAACGATCTGTGGGGCAAGGAAAAGGACGAGATGGTCGAAATCCTGATGGAGAAAATCGAAAAGCTCTACGACGAGCGCGAAGCGCAAATCGGCCCCGAGACGATGCGCGAATTTGAGAAGGTCGTCGTCCTGCGCGCCGTCGACAGCAAGTGGATGGACCATATCGACGCGATGGATCAACTGCGTCAGGGCATCCATCTTCGCGCATACGGCGGCAATGATCCGCTGCGCGAGTATCAATTCGAAGGCCACAACATGTTCCTGGCCATGATCGAGCGGATCGAGGAAGAAGTCGCGCTGTATATCATGAAAGCGACCGTCGAAAACAACGTGAAGCGCGAGGCCGTCGCCGAAGGACAGGCGGTCGACACCAAAGCCGAGCAGGCTCCGAAGCGCCCGAAGGTCAAGAGCGCCGCGGAACGGGTCGGACGCAACGATCCGTGCCCGTGCGGAAGCGGGAAGAAATACAAAATGTGCCACGGGCGAATAGAATAACTTCTGAGGTGATTCAACATGTCTACGATCGACGCATCCGTTAAGCAAGATCTTCGCGAAGCCGCGAAGCGACTCCAAACGCTCAGGGGGTCTCTTTGACTTAGATCTGAAGCTGGAAATCATCGCGAACTACGAAGAGAAGATGTCGGCTCCCGATTTCTGGGACGACAATGAGAAAGCGCAGAAGATCATCGGCGAATTGAACGCCGTCAAAAGCGTAGTCGAGCAGTTCCAGGCGCTTACGTCCGAGCAGGAGGACCTTGAAGCGATGCTGGAGATCCTGGAGGAGGAGTCCGACGAGGCGATGGAGGCGGAATTCGCCGCCAGCGTGAAGCAGCTCGTATCCAAAGTCGACTCCTTCGAGCTTCAGCTGCTGCTGAACCAACCGTACGACAAGGCGAACGCCATTCTGGAGCTGCACCCCGGCGCCGGCGGCACCGAGTCGCAGGATTGGGCGCAGATGCTGTACCGCATGTATACGCGCTGGGCGGAGAAGCGCGGCTTCAAGGTCGAGGTGCTCGACTATCTGCCGGGCGACGAAGCGGGGATCAAAAGCGTCACGATCATGGTCCGCGGCCATAATGCCTATGGGTACTTGAAAGCGGAAAAGGGCGTCCATCGCCTCGTCCGCATTTCCCCGTTCGACGCTTCGGGCCGGCGGCACACTTCGTTTGTCTCCTGCGACGTCGTGCCGGAAATTCCGGACGATCTCGAGGTTGAAATCCGCCCCGAGGATCTGAAGGTCGACACCTACCGTTCCAGCGGCGCGGGCGGCCAGCACATCAACAAGACGGAATCCGCCGTCCGGATTACGCATATTCCGACCGGCATCGTCGTCGCTTGCCAGACGGAGCGCTCGCAAATTCAGAACCGCGACCGCGCCATGAAGATGCTCCAGTCGAAGCTGTACGAGATGAAGATTCAGGAGCAGCAGAAGGAGCTGGCCGCCATTCGCGGCGAGCAGATGGATATCGCCTGGGGCAGCCAAATTCGCTCCTACGTTTTTCACCCGTACAGCATGGTTAAGGACCATCGCACCAATGTCGAGACCGGGAACGTTCAGGCTGTCATGGACGGCGAGATCGACGCCTTCATCGACGGCTACCTGCGCAGCCAGATTCAAAAGCCTGTGGAATAAAGGGTGCAAATAGAAAGCTTCCGTCGCTAAGCGGCGGAAGCTTTCCGTTTAACCGGCTTGCATAATTATATTTGCTGCAAAAACTGATTAACGGCTTTAAGAATATCAACAGCCCGATTTTCCCAGCGGTGTTGAGTCTCTGCTAGTGTTTGGCCGGCCATTGCTATTTTTTCGAGGTACGCATCTTGCTCCAGTGCTGTAGCAACCAAGTCCGGAAGCGAAACAGACGAGTCATACCCTAAATAGTGGGCACCGCTTACAAAGGCCTGCTCCATGTATTCGCTCTTGTCCGCCACGCTAACCGCCCCGGATAACATCGTTGAAAATACGCGTTCATGAGAGCCCCGCGTATAAAAGGGGGCAATGGACAAAAACAGTTTGGTATTGCCCATGATGTGCAAAATCTCGGAATAGGACTTGGCAGGCATAATTTTCGGCTTGGCCTTTCCGCTTTCGAGTTGTTCCCAACCGTTTCCACACACGGTAAGCCCGAACTCTGCCAGTGAAAGAACAATTTGTTTTCTCCTTACTAAGCGAAAATAATGATCCGCTGCTTGCATGAATGGGAAATAATTCGCATTCAATTCGATTCCAAGTGTGTTGAAATATAATTCTGACGCAGTTTGAATATTGCATTTTTCGTTGGTAAGCATGATTTCCGCAATGGATCGGATAAATAGGGCAGTATCCTCTGTAATATTCAACGATTGTAGATAATTTTCTGGTTCACGATACGATCCTGCAAAAAATAAAGGCACCGTTCGCTTATTCATTGGTAAAATCGAATTTTTGTCAGTTATTGCAACTGATCCGCCATGAGGAATGAAAACGGTGAACAATTCAGGAGATATGTATTTTTTGACAAAATCCAAATGTCCTTTATCAATAAATGACGATAGCTTAAATTTCATGGGATACTGAATTCGAGGGATTTGGTACACCGGATGGTCGACGTAAAACGCGACATAGGGTACCTTCATCAGGTCATATAGCGGTTTCCCCTCTACTTGCAGTTCTTGACCGACAGCATTAAACCCTAGAGCGAAAAGTAAGTTCCCTTCTTGCAGAACAGATAACAGCTGTTGATTAAAATTCGGGGAAAGTAGGTCGATCACTACGGTAGGTAATCCTAACTTTTGAAACGCGGAATTCAATTCGTCGGTAAAAAAGCGAAGAACATCGTATTGACTTTGCCCTTTAAATAGCAGAACCCTTCTTTTATCCATTTTTGTCTCCCTTTATTAGCGTACCATGGCTATTCAAGCTGAATACAAGCTTGTCATATTCTTAGTGTAACATATTGGTACAGAGCTGTAACCGAAACAAATCAGCCATATTTCGAGAAAGTCAAGTATTTTCAAGGACTCCGCATATTTACCCACATTTCTCCACAATATCCACAGAAAAATCCTCAACTCCATTTGGGACGCTCAGGCGTTCATCCACAACATCCACATTGTCCACAAAAAAACAGCGAAAATTGTGAGCAATCGCTCTGATTTTTCACGCAATTCAGTTTACCAAAATCAAAATGGTTAGATTTATCCCCAATACCCACAGTATTCACAGGGGATATTGACTGCCAATCGGTTTGTCAACAATTCATCCACAGGACTGTCCACAACGTTCACATCTATCTTTTGACCTTCGATCGTCCTTTTGAAGCGCCGTCTTTTGATCTCGCAATTCGATGGATTCACGCGAAACCATTCCGAATCGGGCCATAAATGCGCAACCGTTTGCCTGTATGCCGGCATTTCCGCGTTCGCCATTCACCGTGGACGCGGGTGGCAAAAACAAAAAAAGGGACGGCTAACTCAAAAGAGGACAATGGAATCCATTGACATCAAAGGAAAACGAATGATAGGATGAGAAGTGAAGTAAGCGCTTTATTTCACGGATTTTTCGTCTGTTTGTGCAAACGTTTGCTCAACCGGGTGTTCGTATGCGGCAACATCATCAAAACGAGGGAGGACGGGTATGAAATCGGAACGGGGAAACGAGAGGTTCGGATGGCGGAGTCGGCAAATGTGGAGCGTTCTGCTCAGTTTGGTGCTGGTTATTCAGTTGTGGACAACCGCCGGCGAGGGGGCGGCTTATGCCGAGGCGGAAGATGCCGCCTTGGATGCCGAAGCCGCCGGGAGCGCGGTTACGCAGGTAAATGCGGATCGCAGCGTGACTTTTGCTTTGCCGCTTGATCGGTTGAACGTGACCGCGAACGGAACGTTTAACGAGTGGGGCGGAGCGAGCGTTCATCAGAGCGTTTATGTAAGCGATTCCAATGAAGCGTTCGTCCGAATTGAAGGTTTGACGGCAGGCAGCGAATATGAATATAAGCTGCTTGTCGGCGGGAAATGGATGGACGGAAATAATTTGACCGCACAGGCGGACGCGCAAGGGGCACTGCTGCTTCCCTTTAAGGTGCTCGTGGCCGGCAGCTTCGAGCCCGGCTGGAATCCGAAGCGGGAGATGACGCCGACGGACGGCGTGTTCCGGTATACGACGGGCGCGCTGCCGGACGGAACGTACGAATACAAATACGTCGTCCGCGTGGCGTATCCGGACGCTTCCGTGCAGGAGTATTATTTTAACGATCCTACCAACGGCCAATTGGCTTCGAACGGCAACAACAAAATAACGGTGGGCGAAGCGGATCAAGGCTTGACGCCGGACGTTTTCGAGGAGCAGCCCGGGGGCGGGGCCAAATGGGTCATTGCCGGCAGCTTTCAGCAAGCGCTTGGCGAATCCGGCAACTGGGTTCCGGACGGGGTGGCGACCCGGATGAAGCATTTGGCCGGCGAGTTTTATGCCTTTTCCGCCGTGCTGGACGCGGGCAGCTACGAATTCAAGCTGACCAAGAACGGCAGCTACGCGTCCGGCATTCCGGGAGACGGGGAAAATTTGAAGCTGACGCTCAGCCAGGCCGCCAAGGTGAATTTTTATGTAAACGGGGACACGCAAGAAGCCAGAATATCGCCGCTGCCGGAGGGATCGACCGCGAGCGGCATTCAGATCTACAACCCGATTTTGTCCGCGGATAAGTGGCCGCGTCTGGTCGGTTCGTTGCAGCCGCTGTTCGGCGAGCCCGAATGGTCGCCGGGAGAGGCCAAGCAGTTTTTTGTCGATTATAACTTCAACAATACCGTGTATAAGCTTCAGCGCTCGCTTCCGGCAGGCTCGTACGAGGCGAAGGTCGTGCTGGGCGCGGATTGGGCGGACGGCAACAACTTCGGAAACGGAAACGCCAACGCCGCATTCAGACTCCCGGACGCCGCGGATGTGACCTTTTCCTTCGACAATTCGGCGGCTGAGAGGAAACTCACGGTCGATTACGCGGTCGGAGACGGCAAGTATGACGGCAAAATCGATGCGGGCGCGATTGCGTTCGACAGCCGGCAGGCAACGTTCAAAAAGCCGTTCGGCGCCATCAAGCAAGGCGAGCAGGATTTGACGCTGCGCATCGCCGTCAAACGCGACGACGTGCAGATGGCCCGGGTGGAGCTGACCGACGCCCATGGCGCGGCGACCAACTATGTGATGCGTAAAACGACGACAGTCGGGGATCACGATTATTACGAAGCGGTCATTCCGAAAAGCGTTTTTGCCGGCATTGGCATCTGGGGTTACAAATTCGTGCTGATCGACGGGGCGGCGAAGGTCGAATACGGCGACGACAGTCTCAGCGGCGGCTCGGGCGAGGCGGTGGCGGACGGCGCGGTTCCGTTTAACCTGACGGTCTACGCGGCGGACTACAAAACGCCGGATTGGATGAAAACGGCCGTCGTGTATCAGATTTTTCCCGACCGCTTCTTTGACGGCAACCCGGACAACAACCGCGCGAAGCTGGCCGACGGATACCGGGGCGTTCGCAGCGAGACCGGGGAACAATCCGGGCGCATAGGCAAACAGGAGCTGCAATATTTCGACGGGGGCGTAGCGAACGATCCGGCTCCTTCGCAGGTATGGGGCGATTGGAACGACCCGCCGGAGAACCCGGACCGCACCAAGCCGGAAAACAAGCCTTATTATCCGGACGCCAAATCGGACGGCATCTGGACGAACGAGTTTTACGGCGGGGACATTCAGGGCATCGAGCAGAAGCTCGACTATCTGAAGCAGCTTGGCGTCACGGCGATTTACCTCAATCCCGTCGCCTGGGCGGCTTCCAACCATAAATACGATGCGACCGACTACAAGCATCTCGATCCGATGTTCGGCGAACCGGTATACAACGCGCCCGGCGACCCGTCTTCCGGATTGAATTACGAGGAGACCCGGAAAAAGTCGGACGAAGTGTACCGGAAATTCGCCAAGGCGGCAGCCGAGGCCGGGATTCGGATCATCAACGACGGCGTGTTCAACCATGTCGGGGACGACTCCATTTATTTCGACCGTTACGAGAAATATCCGGAAATCGGCGCCTACGAGTATTGGTCGAAGGTGTGGAAGACGAAGGCCGAACATCCGGGCATGACCCGCGAGGAGGCCGAGCAGCGCGTCATCGCTTCGTACACGAGCCGAATCAATCCGGCAACCGGGCGGCATTACCAATATCCGGACGATTTCGGCTTCACTACGTGGTTTACGATCGGCGAAAATATGGCGGACAATACCCGTTACAGCTACGACGCCTGGTGGGGATTCGACTCGCTGCCCGCCATGGACGCCAAGGAACCGCAGCCGGGCGATAAAGACGCGCTCGAAGGCGTTCACGAATGGAACAATATCGACTACCGCAATCATGTCATCGGGTATGATCTCAGCGGCAAATCGGAGGCCGAAGCGTCCGCAGCGATGCAAAACACGGCGTCGCAGCGATGGCTGTGGATGGGCTCGAGCGGCTGGCGTCTCGACGTGGCGCCGGACGTGTCGGCAGGCACGTGGCGGAAATTCCGCGAGGCGGTCAAATCCGCGGCGGGACGAACGGACGCAAACGGCAAACCGATCGACGATCCGGTCATTCTCGGCGAAGAGTGGGGCGTGGCAACGCATTATTTGCTTGGGGACCAGTTTGACTCGGTCATGAACTACCGGTTCCGCGAAGCCGTGCAAAACTTCATCATCGGCGGCGGCAATGGCGGGAACAATGCGTTGGCGTTCCACGAAGCCCTCGAACGGATCCGCGAGGATTACCCGGAGGAAGCGTGGAAGGTCATGCTGAACCTCGTCGATTCCCACGATACCGTTCGCTCGCTGACGAAGCTGGATTATCCGTCGTGGGAAGAAGAGAAACTGAAGATCGCGCCGGAAGCGAGCGACAAGGCGCTGAAGCAGCAGGCTTTGATCGCGATATTCCAAATGGGTTATCCGGGCGCCCCGACGATTTATTACGGCGACGAAGTCGGCGTAACCGGCACGAAGGACCCGGATTCGCGCAGGACGTTCCCGTGGGAGCGGATCGAAAGCTCCGGCGGCTCCTACAAGGCGGCCGGACGTTATGCGGAATTGTATGAGACGTACAAAAAGGCCGCAGCCACGCGGGCCGCAAACGACGTCTTCGCGACCGGGGAGCTCAAGCTCGTCTACGCGCAGGGAGACACGATCGCTTACGCCCGGAAAAATGCGGCGAAAGGCGCGCTTGTCGTCATCAACAGCGGCGGCGAGACGGCCGAGATGACGGCGGATGTGGCCGGATTTTTGCCGGACGGGACGAAGCTGAGCGACCAGCTTGGCAGCGGCATTTCCGGCACCGTCGAGAACGGCCGCATTGCCCTGTCCGTCCCGGCGCTGACCGGACTCATGATGCTGTCCGACGGCGCGCTGATTTCGGTCGATTCGCCGGACGGCTTGAAGGCGCAAGCCGGAAACGGCAGCGTGGCGCTTAGCTGGAACGGGGTGGCGGATGCACAGGCGTACCGCGTTTACCGGTCGCTGGTGGAGGGCGGCGAAGCGACGCTGCTCGGAACGGTTACGGAAACGCAGTTCACGGATACTTCGGTCACCAACGGCGTGAAGTATTATTATGGGGTAACGGCGGTCCGTACGACGGCGGACGGGGCCGGCGAAAGCCCGCTGCAGGAGATGGTCGCGGCGACCCCCGCTTTTCCGGTAACGGCCGTCGGGAACCCGACCCAGGCGGAAAACATGACGATCGGCGTCGGCAACTCGGCCGATATCGGCGTGGCGGTCACGGTTGCGGGCTTGACGGACGATCCTTCGCTTGCCGGGCAGGAAGCGCCGCGATTGAGCGTGAAGCTGATTGTGGCCAAGTCGGACGCTTCGGAACCCGTTGCCGAGCTTTCGATGGCGTACAAGGCGGACGAAGGAGGCGCCAAGCGGTACGCGGCCAGGTTCGAGCCGACCGAAGCGGGCGTATACAACTACTTCGTCCGGGTGTCGACGGATAACGAAGAGACGTTTACGGATTCGGCGCCGGCCTCGTTCGAGGCTTATGCGGACCCGAACGATACGATGGGACCTGAGGCGCCTTCCTTAAGCGAAATCACGGTCGATTCGGGCCAGGCGGCGCTGAACTGGACGCCGGCGGGAGAAGAGGCGTCGGGCTACGAGGTGTACCGGAAGGCGGCGGGGGAAGCGACGTTCCGCAAGCTGGCCACGCTGCGGACGGCCACTTCCTATATCGATTACACGGTGACGAACGGCACTTCCTACACGTACAAAATCGCGGCCTTCGACGCGGCTTACAACCGGGGCTGGTCGAACGAGCAGACCGTTACGCCGCAACTGGTGATGGTCGACGTGACGCTGCGGCTGCATTTGCCGGATTACACGCCGGCGACGGACTCGATTTATATTGCGGGAACCTTGAACAACTGGAACGCGAGCGGCGGCAAGCTGACCGTGCCGAGCGGCGCGACCGGCCGCAGCGTCGTCCAATATACCTTCAAGATGATGGCCGGCAAGACGATCGAATACAAGTACACGCGCGGCACATGGGCGACGGAAGCACTGACCAGCCATGCGCGGGTCCCGAACGATACGACGGATGTGAGCAACTACGCGTACAGCGACGAAAAAACCAATATGAAGCTGACGATCCGCAATCAGGGCGGCGGCAAAATGATCGTCGACGACTACGTGCTGCGCTGGGCGGATATGCCGATGATCGTCACGATGCCGCGGATTTCGTACGGCGAGGATATCGCGTTCGCCACGTCCGACAGCGCCTTCGATCTGAAGGCGAACGTTCCGTACGGCGTCGCGTTCACGATCAACGGCCAGCCGCTGCCGAAAGGCGCCATGGACGACCGGGGCAACGTCTACGTGGAAAAAATTCCGCTGAAGCCGGGAGAGAATACGTTCATCCTCCATATCGAACCGACGGCGGAGACGCTGGCGCAGGAATGGTATAAGGATCAAGGCCGCAAAGGCCAGGCGACCAAGTCGATTGCGCTACGCATTACGAGAACCGCCGGAGACGGCGGCGGTGGGGACGACGGAGATGGCGGTAACGGTGGTAGCGGCGGAGACGGCGGTAACGGAGGAGATGGCGGTAATGGCGGTAACGGAGGAGATGGCGGTAATGGCGGTGACGGCGGCAATGGGGGCGACGGTCCCGGCACTCCGGTTGTCATCGTGCCTTTGCCCTCCGCTCCTTCCGGATCGCTTGTGGCCCGACGGGACACCGAAACGGATGGGCAGGGCAACACGGTTACCGTCGCGACAGTGGACGGCGAGAAGCTGGCGGCGGCCATCGCCGCTTTGAAGGACGGCAATGGCGTGGTCGAGATCCGGCTTCCGGATACGAAGGGCAGCGTCCGGTTCGCGATTCCGCTGAAAGCGGCGGCTGCGGGGAAAGCCGCGTCTCCGGCCGCAGCCGTTCGCTTGGCGACCGCAGACGGCAGCTATGCGTTGCCGCTGTCCGTCCTCGAGCCGGAGGAGCTTGCGAAAAAGCTGGGCGTTTCCGTCGAAGACGTCACGCTCACGGTGAGCATAAGCGTGCTGACGGGCGCGGAAGCCGAGCGGGCGCAAGCGCTCGTCGAGGCGGCGGGCGCGAAAGTGCTGGGCGGTCCGATCGCGTATACGGTCGTCGCCTCGGCCGGCGAACGCGAAACGGAGCTGGCGAGCTTCGGTTCCGTTTACGCGGAGCGGAGCATGACGCTGAAGGGCGTCGTCGATCCGCGGCATGCCTCGGTGTTCCGGGTTGACGACGAGGCGAACAAGCTGAGCTTCGTGCCCGCTTTGTTTACGGCGGCCGGCAACGGGCAAACCGCCGTCGCGTTCAAGCGGCCGGGCAACAGCGTCTACATCGTCGCTTCCTCGGAACGCGACTTTGCGGATGTCGCGGATCATTGGGCGCGGCCGGATATCCTGCTCCTTGCCAACAAGGGCATCGTCCAAGGCGTCCAGGACGGCTTGTTCGCTCCCGACCGGCGCATCACGCGCGCGGAGTTCGCGTCGCTGCTTGTCCGCTCGCTCGGCATGGCCGAAGCGGACGGAACCGGCGGATTCCGCGACGTCCGGCCGGACGATTGGTTTGCCGGCGCCGTGGCGGCAGCGGCGAAAGCGGGGCTTGTGAACGGAACGGAAGACGGCTCGTTCCGGCCCGGCGACGGCATCACGCGGGAGCAGATGGCCGTCATGACCGCGAAGGCGCTCGCCTTCGCCGGCAAACCGGCTGCGGGCGGAGCGCCGCAGGCGGGCGAAACGCTTGCCGCGTTCGCCGACGGCACGGCCGTCAGCGCCTGGGCGCGGGATGCCGTCGCCCGGACCGTGCAGGCCGGCCTCATGCAGGGCGGCAGCGGCGGCCGGCTCGCGCCGTCCGAAGGCGCGACGCGAGCGCAGGCGGTCGTGATGCTGAAGCGCCTGCTGGAGACGTTGGCGTTTATCGACAAGTGAACGGATTTTCGCGGAAAGGGGCCCGTCGAGGGCCCTTTTCGGGCTTTACGGGCGAGCTGCTCTCTTCGCCTTCTTCGGCGCGTTTTCATGAAACGAAAATAGCGGAGCCGTCTTCTGGACTGAGCCAGCGATAGAATTGCTTTTTTGGCAATTGCAACGTCATCTTCTGTGAGCAGCCGCGAGGAAGTGCTGTAAAAGCAATTAGAACCGTTGTGCCTGCAAATTTCTCCGTGGTTTGGCCTTTTAATTGCTGTAAATGCAACTGCATGTACGAAAAAACGGTAGGACAACAAAATAATTGCTTTTGAGGCAACTAGCCGAAACGTACCGCCCGGGATCGCAATGAGCGAGCATGCTGCCGGAAGGAGCAAGGAACAAGCCTGCCTGCTTTTTTTTGCAACCGCGGGATTCCGCTTCCGTTGTTCGTTTCTACAGCCGATTGAATTTTCGCTCCGGATTCGGCCGCCAGAAGTGCGTGCGCGTTTTCCCCGTGCCGACGGGAATGAGCCAGCCCTTCTCCTGCAAGCGCTGCAGATGCGATCGGGCGCTGCGATACTGGCAATGAAGAAGCGCCTTTACGTCCGATAGCTTGATCGGCCTGTCCATGCGAAGCGACAGCTTTACGATCTCCCGTTCCCGGACCGTGAGCGAGGAAGATTGCGAGTCATCGTTGCCGAACAACGTTCCGATCATCTGCTGAAGCAACTGCTGCCACATGCGCGGGCGCTCGATCACGTCGTCATAACCGATCCGGACCACGATCCAGTTGTCATTGATCAGATGCATCTGGCGAACCCATTGATCGCAAAATTCTTTTCGCGACAAGCTGCGATAGTGAGGGCCGTAGCCGTCCACTTCGATCGCGATGCGGATGCCGGAGCGAATATACGCGAAATCCAAGTAGCGGCGTCCCTCCAGAAAATCGGTTACCTCGTATTCGGGATGCAAATGCCGAAAATGCCCGAACGCCGGCCACCAAATATGCTTGAGCATCGCCTGTTCCGCATGGGCGTGGCCGACTTTCAGTCTGCGCAGCGCCTCGCCTTGCCGCCGGGACAAGTGCCGTTCCAGCCACTCGGCATGTTTGAATTCGAACCCTGTCGTCATGTCCTGCATCCTCCTTAGGGAAAAAATAAAAAGCGCCGCCCAACCGGCTTATCCGGAAGAACGGCGCATGCTTTGCGTCGGCAGTTCAGCTTCAAGCTGCAATCGCGTTTTCATTTTTCGTGCGCGCCTCATCTGCGGTTACAGTCGCAATCGCGGTTCGCACCTCAATTGCAGTCATACCGCCATTTTCAGCTTACGCCTCAATAGCGGATCAAATGCAGTTCGCGCTTCAAGTCGCGGTTCTGTGACAAGTTGCGGTTTGGCGGCAAGTTCATTCATGGTTTCCATTTTACACCTCTTTCGGTTTATTCGCCACCGGTCTAGGAAAGCTTGTACAGGAAAAAGCTTGAGGACAGAAAAAATGAGCATAGGAAATATTTAATGCAGCAAATGGAAGCAGGAAATGGCTTCGGAGAAATCCCCCGCATACGAAGCTTTTTACGCGAAAATAGGAGCGGCGAAGGAGGGCTTAACGAATGCCGATTATTTGGCTGAGCCGCGCAATTATTCGGCGGAAACCATTGAATAAAAACTCATTTCTATGTATAATAATTCAGGAATGAAAAGCAGGCACGGAAAGAGCGGTTTTGCTTTTACATCCCTTCCTGAATTAGGTACAATGGGGATGGTTTTTGAGTTGGACGAACGGGTCCGCAAAAGACGGGTGCAAAGGTGCTGGAGCTTTGCGTTTCCGAGCGCACATGCCGGTGTCGCCTTCGGGTATCGGTTGCGAGTAAAGCTGGCACTGTGCCGGCCCTAAGGTTAGCTTTCGACGCTCCTGCCGTCAAATGCCGGCTTTCGGCATGCTGGACCGTTAGCGCAGCTTTCAGGCGCCCCGGATTCGGTACGGACTGACCGCGTTTCGTCGCAATTGTCGGATTGAAGTGACATTTTTGCAATTGGAACGGCTTTCTCCGTTAGAGGCTTCTGTTTAAGTGCTTTTTTGGCAACTAACGTTCGCTTTCGATTCGAAATCGGCGTCATCCGGCTTTTTAATTGCGATAAAGGCAACTAGATCCCCTCTTGTAAAGACTAAGGGCAAAATAAGTGCTTTTTAGGCAACTCCTCAGTCGGGGCGGCGCTTTAAGGAAGCGGTATTGCGGCACTTGAGAACACGCCATTGCGAAAAACGAGAAAACGCCATTGCGAAAATGAAAAAACGCCATTTGGAAAACGTCGCTTCGAAATCGGCACTTGGGAGTCGGCGCGCAGGAACCGGCCTTCGGGATTCGGCTTCGGCATTTCCGCACCGGCGTTTCGAATCCGCTTTTCCGAGCATGACGTGCATGATTTTTACTTTATACAAGGAAAAAGGGAGATTTTCGCCATGTCACAATCTGTAGCGGTCCGCGCCGCCATCGTCGGTTCGACGGGCTACGGCGGCGTCGAGCTGATCCGTCTTCTGGCTGCGCATCCGAAGGTGTCCGTGTCCTCGGTCGTTTCGTCGTCCAGCGCCGGGACTTCGTTTGCGGAAGGTTTTCCGCATTTGACGGAGATCGTGACCGACAAGCTCGACGCGGTCGATCCCGCGCTCATCCGCGGCAAGGCGGATATCGTATTTCTCGCCACGCCGCACGGCGTCAGCGCGAAGCTTGCGCCCCAGTTTCTCGAAGCGGGGCTGAAGGTCATCGACCTGTCCGGCGATTTCCGGCTGAAGAACCCGGAAGTTTACCGGCAGTGGTATAAAAAGGAAGCGCCCGATCAAGCTTATCTGGACCGCGCGGTGTACGGCATGTGCGAGCTGTTCGGGCAGGAAGCGGCGGGAGCGGATTTCATTTCCAACCCGGGCTGCTTTCCGACGGCGACGGCGCTCGGCCTTTACCCGGCGGTGCAGGCGGGCTGGATCGATCCGGATACGATCGTGATCGACGCGAAGACGGGCGTTTCCGGAGCGGGGCGCGGCCTCAGCCTGGGCTCGCATTTTTCAGAAGTGAACGAAAACTTAAAGGCGTACAAGGTCAACCAGCATCAGCATACGCCCGAAATCGAGATGGTGCTGGAGCGCGCGGCCGGACGGCCGGTAGCGGTGACGTTCACGACCCATCTTGCGCCGATGACGCGGGGAATTATGAGCACGATGTACGCGAAGCTGACGGATCGAAGCCGGACGAGCGCGGATTTTACGCGGCTGTACCGCGAGTTCTACGAGGGACGGAAATTCGTGCGGGTGCGGGAGACCGGCATTTATCCGGCGACCAAGGAAGTGTACGGCTCGAACTACTGCGATATCGGCGTTTCGGTGGACGAGCGGACGGGCCGGATTACGATCATTTCGGTCATCGACAACCTGGTCAAGGGAGCGGCCGGGCAAGCGATCCAAAACTTGAATCTCATCATGGGCTGGGACGAAACGCTGGGGCTTGAATTCACCCCGGTATATCCGTAACGGTATTCGGAGGCGCAAGAAGCGACATGGGGAAAACATATGAGATTGTTCCGGAAGGCGGCATTACGGCGCCGAAAGGATTCAAGGCCGGCGGCCTGCATTGCGGGCTGAAGAAAACGGACCGCCACGATTTGGGAGCGATCGTGTGCGAGGTTCCGGCGGCGGCTGCGGCGGTGTATACGACGAATCTGTTTCAGGCGGCGCCGCTTCAGGTGACCCGCGAGAGCCTTGCCGAGGAGAGCGTGCTGCGCGCGGTGCTGGTCAACAGCGGCAACGCCAACGCATGCACCGGGAAGCAGGGCGAAGAAGACGCCCGCACGATGCGTGCGGAGCTGGCGGAGGCGCTCGGCGTTCCGAAGCATCAGGTCGCGGTGGCGTCGACGGGCGTAATCGGGGAATTGCTCAAAATGGACCGGGTATCCTCCGGCATTGCGCAGCTTCCCGCGAAGCTGCGCGGCGACGCGCAGGGCTCGGACGATTTCTGCCAGGCGATTTTGACGACGGACCTGGTGAAGAAGACGGCTTGCGTGCGTCTGGACGTCGACGGGAAGACCGTGACGATCGCCGGAGCGGCCAAGGGCTCCGGGATGATTCACCCGAACATGGCGACGATGCTCGGCTTTATCACGACGGACGCCGCGATTTCCGCCGCGCTGCTGCAGGAGCTGCTGCGGGAAGCGACGGACGTCACGTTTAATATGATTACGGTGGACGGCGATACGTCCACGAACGACATGGTGATCGCGATGGCGAGCGGGCTTGCGGGCAACCGCGAGCTGTCTCGCGATCATGCGGACTGGACCGCGTTTGCGGACGGGTTCCGCTACGTGTGCCGGGAACTGGCGAAGGCGATCGCCCGCGACGGGGAAGGGGCGACGAAGCTGATCGAGACGACGGTCACCGGCGCGGAGAGCGACGAAGCGGCCCGGGCGATCGCCAAGACGATCATCGGCTCCAGCCTTGTGAAATCGGCGATGTTCGGCGCCGACGCCAACTGGGGGCGGATTATCGCTGCCGCCGGACGCGCGGGCGTGCCGCTCAACGTGCATGCGGTCGACATCCGGCTCGGCGACATTTCCGTTCTGGAGCAGTCGCGGCCGGTCGTGTTTGACGAAGAGGCCGCGTTGGAATATTTGAAAGGCGACACGGTCGCCATTCATGTCGACCTCAACATGGGCAGCGGCCGGGCCGTTGCCTGGGGCTGCGATCTGACCTACGACTACGTGCGGATCAACGCGGCGTACCGGACGTAGTCCGTTCCGGGACGGCTTCGCGACGGAGCCGGTTGTGGTGGGCGCATCTCGCCTGGCCCGGGCGGAATCGGCCGGCGGCTGAAATTCGCCGGTTTTGCGGGAGGACGGATATGGCGCGGTTTGTGATGAAGTGCGGAGGCAGCACGCTTGCGGCGCTGCCGGACGCTTTTTTTCAGGATTTGCGGGAATTGCAGGAAAGCGGGACGCAGCCGGTCATCGTCCACGGAGGCGGGCCGGCCATCAATGAAACGCTGGGCAAGCTCGGCATCGAGAGCCGGTTCGCAAACGGCCTGAGAGTGACGGACGAAGCGACGCTGGACGTCGTGGAGATGGTGCTTGCCGGCCGAATCAACAAGGAGATCGTGCGCAAGCTGCAGCAAAGCGGCGCCAAGGCGCTCGGTCTGTCCGGCACGGACGGGCTGCTGATTCGGGCGAAGCCGGTTGCCAATGCGGACGAGATCGGCTTTGTCGGCGACGTGACCGACGTGAACGCCGAACTGATCGAGGGCGTGATCGCGCTCGGATATGTGCCCGTGATCGCCCCGATCGGCATCAACGATCAAGGCCAGCGGTTCAACATCAACGCGGATACGGCGGCCGGCGCGGTGGCGTCGAAGCTGGGCGTCGAGACGATGATTGTCGTCACCGACGTGCCCGGCATTATGCGGACGCGGGACGGCGTGAAGCAGGTGATGCCGCAGGCGACGTTCGCGGACATCGAGGAGATGATCGCGAACGGGGAGATTTACGGCGGCATGATTCCGAAGGTGCGCGCAGCCATGAAATGCCTGCACGGCAACGTGCGGGAAGTGCTGATCGTCGACGGCGCGGAGCCCCGCGTGCTGAGCAGGGCGGTCCGCGAGGGCGGCATCGGCACACGGATCGTGCGCGAATAACCATAGAAGCGAAGGGAGTGTTCTGCATGAGCCATTTGTTCCCGACATACGGGCGTTACCCGATCACGATCGTGAAGGGCAAGGGAAGCCGCCTGTGGGACGATCAGGGCAAGGAGTATCTCGATTTTATGAGCGGCCTTGCCGTCACCAACCTCGGACACGTTCCGGATCGGGTCAAGTCGGCGCTGGTGGCCCAGCTCGACCAGCTGTGGCATGTGTCGAACCTGTTTCAGATACCGGGTCAGGAGAAAGCGGCCAAGCTGCTGACGGATAACAGTTGCGCCGACGCCGTCTTTTTCTGCAACAGCGGCGCGGAGGCGAACGAAGCGGCGATCAAGCTGGCCCGCCGCTATCATCAGAAGGTGCTCGGGAACGGGCGCCATGAGATCATTACCTTTACGCAATCGTTCCACGGCCGGACGCTCGCGACGCTGACCGCGACCGGACAGGACAAGGTCAAGGAAGGCTTCCTGCCCTTGCCGCAAGGCTTCGTACACGTGCCGCTGCATGATTTGCCGGCGCTGGAGGCCGCCGTTAACGAGCGGACCGCCGCCGTCATGCTCGAGACGGTGCAGGCGGAAGGCGGCGTCATTCCGGTCGATCCGGCGTTTCTGCGCGCCGTGCGGAAGCTTTGCGACCGCCACGGGCTGCTGCTGATCATCGACGAAATCCAGACCGGCATGGGCCGCACGGGCAAGCTGTTCTCGTACCAGCATTACGACGTGGAACCGGATATTTTCACGCTGGCCAAAGGCCTGGGCAGCGGCTTTCCGGTCGGCGCGATGCTGGCCAAGGCGCCGCTTGTGCCGGCGTTCTCCGCCGGCTCGCACGGCTCTACGTTCGGAGGCACGCCGATCGCGATGGCGGCGGTCGCCGCGACGATCGAGACGCTGCTGATCGAGCAGGCCCCGGAGCGCGCCGCCGAAGCGGGCGAGCGGCTGATCGGCAAGCTGCGCGAAGCGCTTGACGGCGTGCCCGGCGTGCTCGAAGTCCGCGGCAAAGGCCTGCTGGTCGGCATCGTCTGCGACGAACCCGTCGCCGACGCCGTTGCCGAGCTGCACCGCCGCGGCCTGCTCGTCGTGGTGGCCGGGCCGAATGTCATTCGCCTGCTGCCGAATCTGCTCGTCACCGGCGAGGAGATCGACGAAGCGGTCGGCCTGATCGCTGCCGTGCTGAAGGAGCGGGCGGCGGTTCGAACGCCGGCGGAATAACCGTCGGAGTAACGTCGGAATAACGTCGGAATCCGAAAGCACGGAACCCGACAGATGTTGAGATAAAGCCCGGGAGAGGCTTTCCGGGACGGAATTTTACGATCGTGAAGGAGGGGTTGTCGTGCAACCAGCCGCAAAAGCGGAAGAATTGGCCGCAAGACTGAAGGGCCGGGATTTTCTGGGGCTTGTCGATTACTCGTCCGAAGAGATTCGCTACTTGATCGATCTGGCCATCGAATTGAAGCGCAAGCTCAAAGCCGGGGAAGTGTATCAGCCGCTCAAAGGCAAGTCGCTCGGCATGATTTTTGAGAAATCGTCGACCCGCACCCGCGTTTCGTTCGAGGTCGGCATGTACCAATTGGGCGGCCAAGCGCTGTTTTTGAGCCGCAACGATATCCAGATGGGACGCGGCGAGACGATCCGCGATACGGCGATGACGCTGTCCCGCTACCTAGACGGCATCATCATTCGGACGTTCGGCCACCGCAATGTCGTGGAGCTGGCCCGCAGCGCGACCGTGCCGGTCATCAACGCGCTGTCGGATCAATCCCATCCGTGTCAGGCGCTGGCGGACTATCAGACGATTTTGGAGAAAAAAGGACGCCTCGAAGGCTTGAAGGTCGCCTATATCGGCGACGGCAACAACATGCTGCATTCGCTGATGATCGGCGCGAGCAAGCTCGGGATTCACTTTGCGAGCGCGTCCCCGGAAGGCTACGAGCCGGACGCGGAGCAGGTCAAGCTGGCGCGCGACTTCGCAAGGGAAAGCGGCAGCCGGATCGACATTTTGCGCGACCCCCGCGAAGCGATCGAAGGCGCGGACGTCGTCTATACCGACGTATGGGCAAGCATGGGCTTTGAAGAAGAGCAGAAGGAACGGGAACGCGCCTTCCAAAATTACCAGGTCAACGAGCAGCTCGTTCAATACGCCAAGCCGGATTTCCTGTTCATGCACTGTTTGCCGGCTCACCGCGGAGAAGAAGTGACCGAGGGCGTGATCGACGGTCCGCATTCCGTCATTTTCGACGAGGCGGAAAACCGGCTGCACGCGCAAAAAGCGATCATGGCCGCCATCATGTAACCTGAAACGCGGACGCCGTCGGGTTCGGGCGATACGGCCGAGTCCGGCGGTTTCCATTGTGCGGAATGATGTTCAGAAAAAAAGAAGGAGCGTTGCCCATCATGGCCAAAGAAAAAATCGTGTTGGCATATTCCGGCGGGCTCGATACGTCCGTCATCCTGACCTGGCTGAAAGAGACGTACGATGCCGAAATCATCACCTTCACCGCCGACATCGGCCAGAAGGAAGAACTCGACGGACTCGAGGAAAAAGCGATCAAAACCGGCGCGTCCAAAGTTTACATCGACGACCTCCGGGAAGAGTTCGCCAAAGATTTTATTTTCCCGATGTTCCAGGCGGGAGCGCTGTACGAAGGGCAGTACCTGCTCGGCACGAGCATCGCGCGTCCGCTGATCGCCAAGCGCATGGTCGAAATCGCCCGCGCCGAAGGCGCAACGGCGATCGCGCACGGCGCTACCGGCAAAGGCAACGACCAGGTGCGCTTTGAGCTGACGGCCGCGGCGCTGGCGCCGGACATCAAGGTGATCGCGCCCTGGCGCGACGAGGCGTTCCGCAAAGCGTTCCCGGGCCGCGCCGAAATGATCGCCTACGCCGAGAAGCACGGCATTCCGGTTCAGGCGTCGGCGGCCAAGCCGTATTCGATGGACCGCAATTTGCTGCACATCAGCTTCGAGAGCGGCGTGCTGGAGGACCCGTGGTACGATTCGAGCGCGCCGGAGGCGCAGGACATGTACGTACTGAGCGTATCGCCGGAGCAGGCGCCGGATCAGCCCGAATACGTGGAGCTTGAGTTCGAAGCCGGCAACTGCGTGGCGGTGAACGGCGAGAAGCTGAGCCCGCTAGGCGTGATGGAAAAGCTGAACGAGCTCGGCGGCAAGCACGGCATCGGCCGCGTCGACATGGTCGAGAACCGCTTTGTCGGCATGAAGAGCCGCGGCGTATACGAGACGCCGGGCGGCACCATCCTGTTCACGGCGCACCGCAAAATGGAGTCGCTGACGATGGACCGCGACGTCATGCACCTGCGCGACTCGCTCATTCCGAAGTACGCTTCGCTCGTATACAACGGCTTCTGGTTCGCGCCGGAGCGCCTCGCTATTCAAGCGCTCGTCACCGAAAGCCAGAAGAACGTGACCGGCACCGTTCGCCTGAAGCTTTATAAAGGCAACGTGATGGCGGCGGGGCTGAAGAGTCCGGTCAGCCTGTACAACCCGCACATCGCGACGATGGAGGCGGACCCGACGCAGGCTTACGACCAAAGCGACGCGACCGGCTTCATCCGCCTGAACGCGCTGCGCCTGAAAGTTTCGGCCGGCGTAAACGGCGCTTCCGGCCTGAACAACGGGTAAACGGGAGCGGGCACGAACGCATCGGAAAGGGAGCGGCGCACGGTCTTTGGACGCCGGCGGCGCTCCCGGGCCCTTTTTCCCGATCTGTACCGATGAACTGCGCACCGCAGTTCTTTTTCTTGTGCAACGGGCCCGGTTGGCTTGTATCATGTATAATGGGAAAGTGCTTGCACGGAACATGGACGCCATGCGTTCCGGCAGTTTCAGCTTGCAGCCGGCGTTTTTTGGCGGTTTTGCCTTCGGGATCGGAGCGGTGCGCTTTCGCAGCGGCGCGGAACGGGACCGGGCCGATCGCCGGCTGAAGATACGAAGGGAGTCACGAAGGATATGAGCAAGCTTTGGGGAGGCCGGTTTACGAAAAAAACCGACCAACTGGTGGAGGAATACACGGCGTCGATTACGTTCGACAAAGAACTGGCCGAAGAGGATATCCAGGGCAGCCTCGCGCATGTCTCGATGTTGGGCCATTGCGGCGTCCTGCCTGCGGACGACGTCGAAAAAATCAAGGAAGGCTTGCTGAAGGTGCGCAACCGCATCCAGCGGGGCGAGCAGGAGTTCTCGATCGCCGACGAAGACATTCACATGAACATCGAAAAGGCGCTCATCGACGAGATCGGGCCGGTCGGGGGCAAGCTGCATACGGGACGCAGCCGCAACGACCAGGTGGCGACGGACATGCACCTGTACTTGCGCAAAAGGGTCGTCGAATTCGTGAATCTGCTCGCGAAGCTGCAGGAGGCGCTGATCGGACAAGCCAAAGCCAACCTGGACACGATCGTGCCGGGCTACACCCATCTTCAGCGGGCGCAGCCGATTTTGTTCGCGCATCATCTGATGGCCTACGTCTCCATGTTCGGACGCGATATCGAGCGTCTGCAGGATAGCTACAAGCGCATCGACACGCTGCCGCTCGGCGCGGGCGCGCTGGCCGGCACGACGTTTGCGATCGACCGCCTGTACACGGCGAAGCTGCTTAATTTCGGGCGGGTGTACGAAAACAGTCTGGACGCCGTCAGCGACCGCGATTTTATCGTCGAGTTTCTGGCCAACGCCTCGCTGATTATGACGCATTTGTCGCGGCTTAGCGAAGAGCTGGTGCTGTGGTCCAGCACGGAGTTCCAATTTATCGAGCTGGACGACGCGTTCTGTACCGGATCGAGCATCATGCCGCAGAAGAAGAACCCGGACGTGCCCGAGCTTGTGCGCGGCAAAACGGGGCGGGTGTACGGCCATCTCGTCGGCCTGCTGACGGTGCTGAAGTCGCTGCCGCTCGCGTACAACAAGGACATGCAGGAAGACAAGGAAGGCATGTTCGATACGGTCAAGACGCTCCAGGGCGCTCTGCAGCTGTTTGCGCCGATGATCGCGACGATGAAGGTCCGCAAAGAGCAAATGCGCCGGGCCGTCGACCGCGACTTCTCGAACGCGACGGACATCGCCGACTTCCTGGTCGGCAAAGGGATGCCGTTCCGCCAGGCGCACGAAGTGATCGGCAAGACGGTGCTGTACTGCATCCAGAACAACAAGTTCCTGCTGGACCTGACGCTGGACGAATTCAAGCAATTCTCGTCGCTGTTCGACGACCGGATCTACGAAGTGCTGAAGCCGGAAAACGTCGTCAACGCGCGCAACGTTTACGGCGGCACGGCGACGGAACAGGTAGCCGCCGCGATCGAACGGGCGGAAGCCGAGCTCGCGCGCGTTCACGCCTGGACGGCGGAATACGCCGAAAAGTGCAAATAAGCGAAGGGCCGCAAGCGCGGAGTTCATCAGGCTCCGTTTTGTGCAACGCCGCCGGGCGCGATGCCCGGCGGTTTGCTGCATTTTTAGCCTTCCGGAATCCGAAGCTCCGCCGTACCTTTTTGCCCGCCTGCCGCTCAATCGCCGTTATTGGCTCCTTGCATGCAGGACGTTCATCCGGGGGTGCGCCTGCATTGGCTTCCGCATGTTCTCCAAATTCCGCTTCATCCCCCAGGGCGCCTTTACCGCCACCTACATCCATCGAGCAGATCGTTTGCCCTCGCAACATTATCTACGCAACATTGCGGCTGCCTGCCGTTTCCGTTCCGCAGCCCGCGTTCATCCCCGAGGGCTCACGCTTGAGCAGCGGGTCGCCTTACGAGGTGCCGGGCCGTCGAATTGCCGTAATAGCAACTGCGTGCGCGAAAAAACGGAAAACAGCCGTGCAATTGCTATTTGTGCAACTACAGTTTCGATTTCGGTCTCCGAACGAGGTGCCGGGCCGTCGAATTGCCGTAATAGCAACTGCAAACGCGAAAAAGCGGAAAATAGCCATGTAGTTGCTATTTGTGCAACTACAGTTTCGTTTCGGGGCCGCCGTACAGGAGAACGAATTTAGGGAGCAAAGGAGTGGAGGGCGATCCGGTACCCAAAGGCAAGGATGAGGCTGTTACCGGAAAGCAGAGGATGTGGAAAGGGCGAGCCCGAGGGGACGGGATACCGGGAAAAGGCGGGGCTCCAACCCCGCTTTTACAACGGTTCGACCGGCACGCCGCCGTGAAGAGGGACCGGAGCGAGCGATTCCGGCGCAGAGGAATCCGAAGAGGGAAACCCATGCGGAGCCGGCTGTTTGGCAGCAGAAGGTTCCAGACGCGGATCGTCCGGATGGACGGCGACGAGCGCATCCTGCGAGCGGTACGTGTCGTGCGAAATACGGACCCGTTCCGCGAATTCCCCGTTGATCAGCTTCACGCGGTACGTATCGACGACGTAGCCTTCCGCGCCTGGACGCAGCGTCTTGCTTTGGCCTTCGGCCAGATGCGGGTCCGCCGCGTAAACGATTTTGGGCGCGATGATGTATTGCAGCACCGTTTCGATCCGGTACTCCACGTTCTCGGCCATGGCGCCGAACAGTTTGACGGTCACGATTTTGTTCCGGACTTCCGCCTTGATCCGAAGAGGTTTGCCCGTGGCGTTGCGGAAGCGGAAGTTGATGAAGCCGTCCGCGAAGGTGGCGTCCAGACCGACCGGCAAATAGCCGACCGGGAGCGAATGGTTCCGCCGCTCCACGATGTCGATGCCGTCCGCATGCAGCACGGCGTTGTAAAGGGTGCTGCTGACCTGGCAAATGCCGCCGCCGATTCCGGGCTTCAGCTTGCCGCTCACGATGACAGGCGCTTCCTTGAAGCCGCGCTCCCGTTCCGCCTTGGCGACGATGCTGCCGAAATCGAACACGTCGCCCGGCATCAGCAGCGTATTGTCAAGCGCCTGCGCCACCGCCTCGACGTTATGTGCGCGCCCTTCGCCGCTTGCCGCAAAAGAGGTGGAAAACGCCGCGATTTTGCGCGGGCGTCCTTCGTCCCGATGCTTCTGCTCCGGCGCACTGGTGGCGGCCGCTGCCGAAGACAGATCGGCCGGTAGCTTCTCCGCCGCACCTGGTACTACCGCCGCCAGAGGTAGACCGGCTGGCATCGTCTCCGCCGCCCCCGCCAGGGGCCGCGCGTCCGGCCGCTCGCCGCCCGCTGCGAGGGTCGCCTGCCGGCGCACCGCTGCAAGCAGCTCGTCCGCCGCACCCGCAGCGACGGGCGTCTGCCTCGTCTCCGCCCCGCCCGGGACGGCTGCCGCTGGAGGCAGCGCCCCCGCCGTCACGCTCCATCGCTCTCGATGCCCGCCTGCGGACAAGCTCAGCGCCCATTTCCCGTCTCCGTCTTGCAGAGCACAGCCAAGCGCCGTACCGGCGCCGATTCCCAGGGCCGCCGCGATGGCGAGCGGCCCCATCCAACCTTTTCGCACCGCACTTCCTCCCCAAATTGTTTCTGAAAAGCCTGAACATTCCATCGCGCGAGCGCGGACCCGACAGATTAAAAAACTCAACTTTCGCAGCTTAATTTTCCAAACAAACCCTTGATATAATTGGGCAAACTCGAAATCCAATGCTGGAGTTGACGAAAAACGGCAGACTGATCCCGTTTGGACTTGGCTTCCGTGAACTCC